>Ga0209784_100041_pt1 | contig 228573 bp, 210 predicted proteins | sample AraplaCvi_mLB_r2_2_FD_184284 | JGI IMG/M metagenome (GOLD analysis project Ga0209784, IMG submission 184284) | Arabidopsis root microbial communities from North Carolina, USA - plate scrape CL_Cvi_mLB_r2 (SPAdes) (version 2) | ecosystem: Host-associated > Plants > Roots > Endosphere | place...
TGTGTGGTTGGCGGCGAAACTCAAAGTTTTAGCGGCGAATTCTAACGCAATCTGTAAAATTTAGGAAAACTAAAATCGGGTTGAAAAACTTTGTATAGAATTTTACACAATATTAAGGACTTGACAATAAAATGCCAAGAATCGCTGATAACATCGAGAAAACCGCTGATAAAATGCCAAGAATCGCTGATAACATCGAGAAAACCGCTGATAAAATGCCAAGAATCGCTGATAACATCGAGAAAACCGCTGATAAAATGCCAAGAATCGCTGATAACATCGAGAAAACCGCTGATAAAATGCCAAGAATCGCTGATAACATCGAGAAAACCGCTGATAAAATGCCAAGAATCGCTGATAACATCGAGAAAACCGCTGATAAAATGCTGAGAATCGCTGATAACATCAAAAAAATCGCTGATAACAATTTCAAGAACCGCCGATAGCATCATGAATCGAACCCGAATTTACAGTAGAGGAGAAATGAGTCGCGTAAGAGATTCAAGCATGCGTTTTTGCATACTCCGCTTTTGAAATGACGCCCATGTAATTTCTGTAGATTCTTTAAAATCCTGCTCAAAATCATTTTTTATATCTAGCACTGTTGTAGATTCATATAGGATCGCGATGATTTCATAATTAAGCTCAAAACTACGAATATCCATATTTGCTGTACCAATTGATGCAACTTCATCATCAACAAGTACAATCTTAGCGTGCATAAAAGCTTCTTTAACGCGGTAAATGGAGACACCCGCTTTTAGCAGCGGTGTAAAGTATGATTGGGATGCTTGATCACTAATGATACTATCGCCTTTTCCTGGGTATAAAATGCGGACATCTACTCCAGAAAGTGCACTCAAACGTAATAATGTTAATGTTTCCTGATCTGGAATGAAATATGGCGTGGCAATCCAAATTGACTTTTTGGCAGAGCTCATAATTTTCAATAAAGCATTTCGAATATTTGTATCATCTGAGCTAGGTCCACTTGCGACGATTTGTACGGCACCTTCTGCTTGATGAATTCCTTGACTAGGAAAGTATGTGCTATCCATAAATTGATGCCAAGACTCCATATTTAAACTACTAGTGGCATAGAGAAAATCTTCTAGAAAAATGGCCTGCAGTTTAGATATTGCTTTTCCTGCTATTTTTAAATGACTATCACGCCATATAGGAAACTTCTTTGAACGACCAAGATATTCATCTCCGACATTGAGCCCACCTGTAAAACCAATCGTCCCATCTACAATAACAATTTTACGATGGTTACGATAATTGACGGTTTCTAATAGCCAAGGTGAAAGAATAGAATCAAATTCAACTACTTCAATCCCTGCATCTTTCATTGGTTGTAAGAAGCTCCTACGTAATTTATTACTGCCGAGTCCATCGTAAAGAAAGCGTACGATCACGCCAGATTTTGCCTTCCTAATTAAGGTATCCCGTATGGCTGTACCGATTTCATCTGATCGATAAATATAGTATTGAATATGAATATGATGTGTAGCATTTTCAATGGCTTGTAGGATTTCGGAAAATGTTTCATTCCCGTTTGTTAGGAGCTTTGTTGATGTCTCATTCGCAACAGGACCACCGCCAAATTTTTGGATAATTTGAGTCAAATAGGTGGATCTTTCATTTAGAGAAGATGAGATGTCTAAGTTAAAACTTCTCCCTTCTAAAATCTCACGGAATATCATTCTTTTCTCTTCTGAACGTTGTAAATGTTTCTTTCTTCTCCAACGACTTCTTCCGAACAGTAAGTACAGTAGTACACCGATAACAGGAAGAATGGCTAATATTAAAAACCAAGCTAATGTACTTTGCGGGGAACGGTTTTCAATAAAAATAACGAAGGAAATCCCAATAATTGTGATAGGCAATAGTATGCCGATTAAGGTATATAAGGAAATGATGGACTTATTTAAGACGATGAGCAAAATTGCCGCAATTGCAAATACAAATAGTAATTGGACTACGCGATTCTTCATATGTATACATTTTCACCTATTCTTTTTTCAATTTTTATAACAGGAAGTAGTACTTTAATAGTTTTATGATAAATTGTTTTCTTGTTATTTACAATATAGACACTTCTATGTTAGATGGATATTGTAAGTAATGGGACAATTTATATATCCTCTACTGTGAATCAAAACAGATAAACAAGTTCGGAATCAACTTTGTGCTTAGGCCTGTATGAGGGCCGACACGATGTCGGTCATAACGGTAATGGCAGACTGAGATTCTTCTATTATAAGCGGATATGTACACTCGCTGAAAAGTAACTTAAACCTGCATTATTAGACCACCTACAGGGAGGGGAGATAACCAGTACCTGTCGCAAACATTTGTAGCTGCCGCTTTGCTATCCCCGATAATAATTCTCCTAAATGATAAATCAACTTAACGGAAAATAATAATTAACAAGTCATTTAGCGTAATATTTACCTCTTGAAGGCATGTAATATTTGGAATATTCACAATAATAGAATAATTTACTTGAAAAACTAATATTAAAAAATTTATAAATTATTTGTAAGAGGTATGTATATTTTTATTGAAGAAAAATAGAAGTTTAATGTTATCTAAATATAATGAAATATATGTAGTTTGTGATATTTTTTATTTTATAAATAATAAATATTTATTGCAATTAGGTTTTTCGGTGAATAAAACAAAGTTTTTTATTAATATTTAACCATTATTTTACATTAATTATTTTATTAAAATAATACAATGTTGAGATATGAAATAATAAATAATGAAAATTTGTAAACTCGATTTCTAATGATTTTGATGATGATGTAAAGTCGAAATTGTATTTATTTTTACAATAATTTAAAAATGTACTTGATTTAGTATATTAATTCTAGATAAAATGATGATACAATTAATTGTCAGATAATTCTTTTGTTGGAATAATAGTTCGGGAATGAGAGTGATTATTAATGACAACAATTTATTTGAAATTAAGATGTTAATTATATTCAAGGATGAAAATGTTTTAATTTTTCTGAAAATTGAAATGCGCGGTGAAGAAAATATTAAGTAAACCGTATAAACAAAAGCAAATTCATTTAAATTGAATATGGCCTTAGTAAGTTGGTTTTTTCTTTTGATTTGATAGGGAGGTAATCGTGTGACAAATAATCATGAAATGATTATTGAGATTAATAATTTACGTACAAGCTTTCGGCGAGCAGATGAATATTTCGCTGCAGTAGATGGTGTTGATTTGCGCATTCGAAAAAATGAGGTGCTTGCAATTGTAGGTGAGTCAGGTTGTGGTAAAAGTACTTTAGCTACATCAATTGTTGGGTTACATAATCCTATCAACACAAAAATAGAAGGTGAAATATTATATAAAGGTAAAAACTTGGTAGATATAACCGAGCAGCAATATACCCAGTTACGCGGTAGTGATTTCGGTTTTATTTTCCAAGATCCACTGGCTGCACTGAATCCGTTAAAGAGAATCGGTTTCCAAATTGAAGAACCGCTTATATACCATACTGATTTAAATGAAGCACAACGCCGTGAGCGTGCAATGGAGTTATTACAGCAAGTAGGTATACATAACCCGGAACGTATTTATAAGCAATATCCGCATGAATTATCAGGTGGTATGCGACAACGCGTAATGATAGCGACAGCGATTGCATGTAAGCCACCTCTTATTATAGCTGATGAACCAACAACGGCATTAGATGTAACGATTCAAGCGCAAATACTAGATTTATTAAAAGAATTACAAATAGAAACTGAGTCAGGCATTTTGTTAATTACCCATGACTTAGGTGTAGTAGCTGAAGTAGCAGATCGTGTTGCAGTCATGTATGCTGGGCAAATTGTCGAAGAAGCGCCAGTTATTGAATTATTTAAAAATCCTAAACATCCATATACACGTTCGTTATTGAACTCTATCCCTCAATCCCATCAGGTAAATGAAAAGTTAGAGGTTATTCATGGTATGGTTCCTTCATTATTTAATTTGCCACGTGGAGGTTGTCGCTTTGCACCACGTATTCCATGGATTGACGAAAGCGCCCATGAGGAAAATCCAATATTACATGAGGTAGGACCAGAACATTTTGTTCGCTGTACGTGTTGGAAAGACTTTCACTTTAAGAAGGATGGGGGAAAATAATATGAGCTTTATGCAAATTAAAGATTTATGCGTGCATTATCCTATCCGTGGTGGTTTCTTCAATACCATTGTAGATCATGTTTATGCGGTAGATGGCATAAGTATGGAGTTTGAAAAAGGAAAAACTTATGGTCTTGTTGGAGAATCAGGATGTGGTAAATCGACAACAGGTAAGGCAATTATTGGTTTAGAGAAAGTAACATCGGGCCAAATAATCTATGAAGGACAAGATGTAACGAAAATGCGTCGTAGCGGTAAATCAGGATTTAATCGTGACGTACAAATGATTTTCCAAGATTCTCATTCCAGTATGAATCCAAGAAAACGCATTCGTGATGTTATTGCAGAGCCTATTCGAAATTTCCTACGTTTAAGTGAGCAGGAAGAACGAAAACGAGTTAATGAGCTTTTGGCGATTGTTGGGATGCAAGAGGATGCCCAATATAAATATCCTCATGAATTTTCTGGTGGTCAAAAGCAACGATTGGGTATTGCACGTGCTATGGCATGTCGTCCCAAATTAATTATTGCAGATGAACCTGTTTCAGCACTTGATTTATCCGTACAAGCACAGGTTTTAAACTTTATGAAAGATATACAAGAGGAATTTGGCGTAACGTATTTATTCATTTCACATGACTTAGGTGTTGTAAAGCATATGTGTGATGAAATCAATATTATGTACCGAGGACGCTTCGTGGAAAAAGGACATAGAGAAGATATTTATGATGATCCGCGTCATATTTATACACACCGTTTATTATCTGCCATTCCAGATATTGAGCCTGAAACACGTGTAGAACGTAAGCAAGAGCGTTTAAAAGTAAGTCAGTATTATAAAGAAAATCAGCATAAATTTTTTGATAAAGACGGAAAAGTTTATCCTTTACAATCAATTTCAGATACACATGCTGTTGCATTGGCGTCGATTGAAGGAGGAATGTGATTATGTGGAAAACGGTTCTTCGAAGAGTCATCATCATGGTTCCACAAATTATTATTTTAAGTATGTTAGTGTTTATCATTGCTAAGCTAATGCCAGGTGATCCATTTACAGGTTTAATGGGACCAGAGACAGATCCTAACCGTATTGAAGAGTTACGCGAAGCAGCAGGCTTAAACGACCCATGGTATCAACAATATGCCAGATGGGTATCAAATGCAGTGCATGGCGACTTAGGGAAAAGCTACACATATCAACGCAGTGTAACATCACTTATTGGTGAACGAGCTCTCAATACGTTCTACTTATCATTAGTTGCAATGATCCTAACGTATTTAATTGCAATTCCGTTAGGACTTCTAGCAGGTCGTTATCAAGATTCTCGATTAGACCGTGGAATCGTATTTTATAACTTTTTAAGTATGGCAATACCGCCGTTCGTGTTTGGTTTAATTTTAATTTATGTATTCGGCTATATATTAGGCTGGGTTCCAACATCAGGTTCAGTAAATGTATTAACTGAAAAAGGTACTTTATCTTACTATTGGGATAAATTATACCATATTATTACACCTGCTATTACGATGGCGGTTTTGGGGACGTATACAATCATTCAATATTTACGTTCAGAAATTATTGATTCAAAAAACCAAGACTATGTTAAAACAGCGCGTAGTAAAGGTTTACCAATGAATAAAGTATATACACGACACATTTTCCGTAATTCATTAATTCCGATTGCGGCGGGTCTTGGGTTCACTATTACAGGTTTACTAGGCGGAACTATCTTTATTGAAACAATCTTTAGTTATCCAGGTATGGGAGAACTATTCATGTCTTCAATTGCGAGTCGTGACTATAGTGTAATTACAGCACTTATCGTGTTGTATGGTTTCTTGGGGTTACTTGGAAGTATGTTATCAGATATTATTTTAAGCATCGTAGACCCACGAATACGTATCGACTAACTTGCAAAGAATAGAGGTGACTTTACATGGATAAAACAGAAGAGAAAAAATTAGAAGAACAACATCGCCCAGCAGTAGGTTTCCAAGTCGTATGGCGTGAGTTTAAAAAAGATAAAATAGCGATGTTTTCATTAATATTTATAACATTATTAGTAGTAGCGGTATTTATTGCTAGTTTTATTATTGATGTAGAAGAAATAATGAAAGTTAAATTACTAGGTCGCTTTGCGGAGCCGGGTGTTGATGGATATATTTTAGGTGCAGATGACGCAGGGCGTGATATTTTTGGACAATTAATTATCGGAGCTAAAAACTCTTTAATTATTGCTATATGTATTACGCTTATTGCAGCAGTTATCGGTATTGTTATCGGTTTAATTACTGGCTATTATGCGGGTAAAGTTGATCTTGTTATTATGCGAATTATGGATTTTATTATGATTTTACCTAGTTTTATGATTACGATTGCCATTGTTTCAACGCTAGAGAAATATTCACCGATCCACATCGTTATCTTATTAAGTATGTTTGCTTGGATTGGGAAGGCAAGGTTAATACGTAGTAAAACATTAACAGAAGCCCGTCGAGATTATGTAAGTGCTTCAAAAACGATGGGTACAAGTGATTTTAAAATTATGTTTAGAGAGGTTTTACCAAACTTAAGCTCTATTATTATCGTTAACTTAACATTAAGTTTAGCGGGTAATATGGGTGCTGAAACGGGTCTTTCATTTTTAGGGTATGGCTTACCACCTTCAACACCAAGTTTAGGTACTCTAGTAAGCTATGCAAGAGATCCTGAGATTTTAGTAGATAAATGGTGGATTTGGTTACCTGCAGCATTATTTATTTTAGTGATGATGCTTGGTATAAATTATGTTGGTCAAGCGTTACGACGTGCGGCTGACTCAAGACAACGATTAGGCTAAGGAGGAAGGGTAAATGAAGAAAAAAAGCGTTTTTCTGCTAACTTTACTATTAACACTAGTTTTAGCACTAGCGGCATGTAGTGGAGGGGGCAAAGAATCTTCAAAAGATGACAAGAAGAAAACAGCAACTCGTAGTTTCCCAATGGAAGTAAAGAATGAAGGAGAACCAATTAAAGGTGGTGTTTTACAAGTAGCTTTACCATCTCCATCACCGTTCAAAGGTGTTTTCTTACAAGAACTTTACTCAGATGGCAATGACTCAGCAATTATGAAATTTGCAAGTAACATTATTTTTGAAAATGACGGTGACTTCCAAATAACAGATAAAGGACTTGCTACTCTGAAGGTCGACGCAGATGCAAATAAAGCAACTGTAAAAATACGTAAAAATGTAAAATGGTCTGATGGAGAGCCATTTACAATCGACGATGTTATTTTCCCTTATGAAATTATCGGTCACCCTGATTATGAAGGCGTTCGTTATGACGATGATTTCCAAAATATTATTGGGGCTGAAGAGTACCATGATAAGAAAGCAGATACAATTTCAGGTTTAAAACGAGTAGATGATTATACATTAGAAATTTCATTTAAATCAATTTCACCAGCAATTTACAGCGGTGGTGATGGATTGTGGAGTTCAGCTGTACCAAAACATCAATTAAAAGATATTCCGGTAAAAGATATGATAAGCTCTGATGCAGTGCGTGTAAATCCAGTAACTTTAGGGGCTTTCAAGTTCGATAAAATTGTAAATGGTGAGTCTGTAAAATTTGTTAAAAACAAATTTTATTGGAGGGGTGAACCTAAACTTGATGGGGTAGTAATTAAAGTAGTTTCACCAGAAACATTACCGAAGGCATTAAATTCAGGAACTTATGACATAGCGGTAGATGGTTTCCCAGGTTCAAAGATTACACAAATTGAAAATTCTAAAAACTTAGCAATTTTATCGCGTCCTCGATTAGGTTATAACTATTTGAGCTTTAAGCTAGGTAAATTTGATAAAGCAAAAGGAATTAACGTAACAGATAAAAATGCAAAATTAAGCGATCCAAAATTACGTCAAGCATTAGCTTATGCAATCGATGTAGAAGAGGTAAATGAAAAATTAGGCAATGGTATTAATACACGTGCGACAACGTTAATTCCTCCGGCATTTGCTTCATTCCATACAAAAGATATGCCAGGCTTCACGTATGATAAGAAAAAGGCGCAACAATTATTAGATGAAGCAGGTTATAAAGATGTAGATGGCGATGGTATTCGTGAAGATAAAGATGGTAAACCATTTACAATTAAATTAGGTGCACAAGGTGGTACCGAGGTTCTAGAATCTACGATTGAATACTACCGTCAAAATTGGAAAGAAGTCGGTATTAATGTTGAATTAGCTTCTGGTCGTCTAATGGAGTTTAACTCATTTACTGATAAGCTTAAAAAAGATGATCCAGAGATTGAAATGTTCTTTGGTGCTTGGGGTACAGGAACAAATCCATCTCCAAAAGGATTATATGGTGAGGGTGCTTTATTCAACTACTCACGTTTTGTATCACCTGAATTAACTGCCATTTTAGATGATATCGATTCTAAAGAATCTTTAGATGCAAATCATCGAAAAGAAGCATTCCGAAAGTTTGAAGAGTATATGTTTGAACAGGCTACAACAATTCCAACTGTAGCAATTACTGAACTAATTCCAGTTAATAAACGTGTTAAAAACTATAATGTTGGCTATGGAAATGAAACTCAATACCATGAAATCGAGTTAACTGCTGATGCTCCATTAAAAAACTAATAGCACATAGTTAAGTATAAGAGTATAAACTGTAGGCAAATTCTTTAAGAAGAATTTCCTACAGTTTTTTGCGTTATTTTAATTTCTTTCAATAATTATTTTCTATAGCGAAAGCACAGCGTCAGCTACACAAGTCTACTTTTTAACGTGTGTCCACACGATTAAAAAGAAACAGGTCTGTTTCATAGTGTAGGACCGTACATTAACTAAAATAAGCAAGAAAAAGCATTCGTTGCGATATCACATTATTGCTTAAGTTAATTACATAATGCGACAATAAGGAACTATTTAGTCAAATCAAAATCCCCTTGTAGCTTTTCATTCATCAAATTAAAACACAATCCATAATTATTATCTAATTTTATGTCGAGAAATTAATTTATTTTTTACAAAAAAATAAGTAGATGTCCGTAAAAAATAAATGAATTAAATTATTTGTCTTCTATAATAATTCTTGCTTTAAGGCGTTGATGTGTTAATAGAAAAAATTATTTATTAATAGTTATTAGGGAAAAGATAGTTCATCACCAAAAGGTGTGGATGACTTTTGTTAAAGCGTCTACTAAGTAAATAGTTGATTGGAGTGGAGACTGGGCGACTCCTCGGGGATCAGTAATAGAGGAACGAAGGCTAAAAGCATCACATCCTGTGATAACGCCTTCGTGACCAACATCGTGCTGCTGTCGCTACGTTGCACTCACGCTTTCGCGCAAAAAACATCTGTTGGCCCGAGACCCTGCAGCGCAGCGGATGTTTTCTGTGCGAAAGCGTAGTGTTAACGTAGCGGCAGCAAATGTTTTGACTGTGCGAAAGCGTAGCGACAGCAACAACAAAAGCGGCTCATCGGACGCCCCCAGGAAGCTCTGCTCTGCGCGAAAGCGAAACGTCAGCGGCAAATGTTTTATCTGTGCGAAAGCGGAGCGGCAGCAACAAAGCGCCCAGTCGGAACGGAAATCAACCACACGTTTTGGTGATGATCCGAAAAGATATAAAAATGGTAAAACATAGGAAGAGTTCTGCGTCGTAGTGGAGACTCTGTAGCGCAATCGGACATCCTCAAGGAAAGTGCCCAGTCAGAATGGAAATCAACCACACGTTATGGTGACAGCTAAAATTCATCTAAAAAAACGAATCCGAATAAATGTAGAATTTATGACGGAAAGTATAGGAGATAAATGATATTTTCTATATTGTAATAATAAAAAAGTAATGCTTTAAACCAATAAAGTGGGAAGTCAACAAAATACTTATTGAAGAAAAATACAAATTTATTGAGCAAAATTGGAATAGTTGTATGGATTAATTTGTATATAAGAATATAAGAAATGTAAAAATTCACTTGATTAACCATGTTATTTCTAGCTAAAATGATAATACACTTAATTATCAGAATATTATTTCATTTGAGACTTACCTTAAAATTCTTTATAAGGAAGAGATTAATATTCTTTTATTTTGATGATTTTTAAATTGAAATGATTTTGAAATAAGTTTATCTAATTTTTTCGGGCTATTAATTCAACTCCTTTTAGCAAATGTTTTCTGTAGCGTCAGCTTTAGAATTCGCTGTGGTATTACCGAAAGGATCGGCATCGTGTCGCACTCATACAGATCTAAGTACAAAGTCGATGAATTTTTAAAAGGAATTTATGTAAAAAAGATAGTGCTTAACACGCGGTATCTAACTTACTACATTGCAACAGTAGTTAAGTAAAAACTCTTAAAAGGTGTGATGTAAAAATGAGCTTAATGTTAGAAGTAAAAAACCTTAAAGCTGGTTTTGATATAGACGGAGAGCTATATCATGCTGTTGATGATGTTTCATTTTCAGTTAAATCTGGTCAGATCGTTGGAGTAGTTGGTGAATCAGGCTGTGGAAAAAGTGTAATGTCTCTTTCTATTATGCAATTACTTCCAAAAGGAGTTGGTAAAATCACTGGAGGTGAAATAAGATTCCATGGGAAAAACATAGAGAATTATTCGAACGACGAGATGAATAAAATTAGAGGAAATGATATTAGTATGATTTTCCAGGAGCCTATGACATCTTTAAATCCTGTTTTTACGATAGGCTCACAAATTGAAGAGATTATGCTTAATCATAGTAAAATGTCTAAGACTGAGGCTAGAAGTAAGGCGATTGATTTATTAAAACAGGTTGGCATTCCAAGAGCTGAAAAAATTGTGAATGAATACCCTCATCAATTGTCAGGGGGTATGAGGCAAAGAGTAATGGTTGCTATCGCTATTGCTTGTCAGCCTAGGCTTTTAATAGCGGATGAACCAACTACTGCACTGGATGTAACAGTGCAGGCCCAAATACTAGATTTATTGAAAAGTATTCAGGGTAAAAATAACATGTCTATCGTACTGATCACTCACGATTTAGGTGTAGTTGCGGAAATATGTGATGAAGTAATTATTATGTATGCTGGAAAGATCGTAGAACGAACAACTGTTGATAACTTGTTTTACAAACCCAAACACCCATATACGAAACTCTTAATGGCATCGATCCCGAGAATAGATACAGAAGTAAATGAGTTAGCTACTATTAAAGGCATTGTACCGTCTTTAAAAAACATGCCTCAAGTAGGTTGTCGTTTTGTTGATAGATGTCCATCGGCGATGCCTGAATGTAGTAATGTTACGCCACAACTTACTTTCGTAGATGATAATCATGAAGTCTCTTGTTTACTTTTTGAAGGCTGTAATTCTAGAAAGGGTGTGAGCACACAATATGAATCAAGCTACAAATAATAAAGAAAATTTATTGGAACTAATTAATTTAAAAACCTATTACCCGATTAAAGGTGGATTATTCAAGCATACGATTGGACATGTTAAAGCGGTAGATAATATTTCTTTTTCCATAAAAAATGGTGAAACATTAGGGTTAGTAGGCGAATCTGGCTGTGGAAAGTCAACAACAGGTCGTACGATTTTAAGATTGTTAGACGCAACCGAAGGAAAAGTTATTTTTAATGGTCATGATATTACAAAATTGCAAGGGAAATCATTAAGAGAAATAAGGAAAGATATCCAAATGGTGTTTCAAGATCCTTATGCATCATTAAATCCTATGCAAATGGTAGGTAGTATCATAGCTGAACCAATTATGAATTATCATAAAAAACCACTTAAATCATTAAAAAATGAAGTGATGGAGCTTTTACAAAAAGTTGGCTTACCCGAAGATGCATATTACAAATATGCACATGAATTTTCGGGAGGACAGCGTCAACGGATTGGTATTGCTAGAGCACTTGCACTTAAACCAAAACTAATTATAGCGGATGAACCAGTTTCAGCATTAGATGTCTCTGTACAATCTCAGGTGCTTAATTTGCTAAAAGAGTTACAGGATGAGTTTGACTTAACATTTTTATTTATTGCCCATGATTTAAGTGTTGTAAAACATATGAGTGATCGAATCGGTGTTATGTATTTAGGAAATATTGTGGAAATTGCAGATAAAGAACATATTTATGATGAACCACTGCATCCGTATACACAAGCGTTAATATCTGCCATCCCGGTACCTGATCCAAGGAAAAAGAGTAGCCGTATCGTATTAGAGGGGGATATCCCTAGTCCGGCTAATCCTCCTAAGGGGTGCCCTTTCCATCCACGTTGTCCAAAAGCAATGGCAGAGTGTTCATTATCTAAACCAACCTTAAAGGAGGTGAAGCGGGGGCATAGAGTTGCATGCCATTTATATTAAAAAATTATAAGAAAATCGTGTGTTAATTATTTTCAAAATAAAATTCACGGGGGGATAAACAATGAAAAAATCAGCATTATGGGCTTTCATGCTAATGCTAGTAACAGCTTTGTTTTTAGCAGCGTGTAATAACGACAACTCGACAACTGGCAAAGATAAGGAAAAAGATAAAGGTGATTCCACAAAGACTAGTGAAACAGCAAAAAATAATGTAGTAACTTTCGGTACTGACCAAGCGCCTGAAGGTGTATTTGATCCAGCATTTAATGGAAGTATTGTAGATAGTTATATTCAAAATTTCACAATGGATGGTATTTATGATGTAAATGATGACTTAGAATATGTTCCTAATTTAGCAACTTGGGAAATTAGTGAGGATAAATTAACCTATACGTTTTCCTTTAAGAAAGGTGTAAAATGGCACAATGGTGAAGAGTTAACAGGTGATGACTGGGTATTTGCATTAGAGACAATAGCTAATAAGGATTACGATGGCCCACGATTCAATTATGTTGAAAATATTAAAGGGGCAAAAGCAAAAAAAGCAGGGAAAGCTGACAAAATCGAAGGGATCGAAGTCGTTGATCCATATACTGTGAAAATTACTTTTGACAAAGTGAAAGTAAATAATTTAGAAAATCTTTGGTCTTATCCAATGCCAAAGAAACATTATGAAGGTATTGCTGTTAAAGATTTAAGCGAGTCGAAACAAGTTCGTGAAAATCCTGTTGGCGTAGGACCGTTTAAAGTGAAAAAGGTTGTAGATGGTGAATATTCTGAATTAGAGCGTTTTGATGATTACTGGAAGGGCAAGCCGCAGCTTGATGGGGTGATTGTAAAAGTAATTGACCCATCATTGGCAGCTGGTGCGTTCCAAAACGGAGAAATTGACATTATGGATATTAGACCACAAGCTGTGAAAGAATTGTCAGCATTGAAAAATGTGCGTATTGAAGAAACGAATGGTGTAACTTACTCGTATATCGGTCTTCGTTTTGGTCATCGTGATAAAGCTACTCTTAAAAATGTAGCAGATTTTGATAAGTTTAAATCAAAAGAATTGCGCCAAGCACTATTATACGCAATTAACCGTCCAGCAATGATCGATGCTTTCTTAGAAGGAAAAGCTAAAGTTGCGAATACTGTGGTTCCACGTGCCTTCTGGACTGCTGCAGAGGAATCTGACTTAAATCAATATGCACACAATCCAGAAAAGGCTAAAGAGCTTCTTAAGTCTGCGGGTTATGTAGATATTAATGGTGATGGCTTTGTAGAAGATCCTAAAGGGAAGCCATTTAAAATTTTATTTGGTCACTATGCTGGTCCTGCTGCCTTTGAAGGTCGCTCTCAAGCGATTATTCAAGCTTGGAATGATATCGGAGTGAAAACTGAGCAAGCAACTGGTACTTTAATCGAGTTTAACTTATATAATGAAATGAAAAAAAATGATGATGCTGCATTAGAAGCATTCTTCGGTACTTGGAGTACAGGTGCAGATCCTGACCCATCTGGGTTATGGGGGAACGATGCAGAATGGAACTTCGGTCGCTATGTAGATGCTAAAAACCAAAAATTATTAGATCAAGGCTTAGGTGAAGAAGCATTTGACAAAGATAAGCGTAAGCAAATTTATGTGGAATGGCAAAAATACTTCAATGAAGAATTACCAGCCCTACCATTATGGGAAGGCTTAGATTTATATGGCATTAATAATCGACTACAAGGTGTTCATATTAATGCTGTTGGTTTCCAAACAGATGTCTATAAATGGTATGTCGAGGAATAAATTGTAAACTATTAAGCCTACTAACTAGGCCTACTTCATAGATTGGGCCTAGTTAGTAAATTTCTAGATAAGGAGACGTCACATGCTTCAATACACACTTCGAAGATTTCTTAGCATGATTCCATTGTTACTCCTTATTTCTGTGGTGGTGTTCTTTTTAGCGAAAATGATGCCAGGAGATCCATTTGCTGGTGAAATCAATCCTTCTAATACGAATCCACAATACATTGAAGAAATGAGAGAAAAATTAGGCTATAATGACCCGATTATCGTGCAATATGGTAGATGGGTCGGTAAATTTATACAAGGGGATTTCGGGAAATCTACAGTTTATAAAAAACCGGCTGCAGAGATTATTGCTCAGCGAATACCAAATACAATATTTTTAGCGTTAACATCATTAGTTTTTACGTACTTTTTTGCATTTCTTATGGGAATGTATGCAGGAAGAAAACCTTATACACTAGGTGATAATTTAATTGCAACTTATAATTATTTAGCTTTAGCCATTCCTTCGTTTGTTGCAGGGATTGTTGCTATTTATTTCTTTTCCTTTAAGCTAGGATGGTTTCCTTTCAATGGTTCCGTAGGTGTAGGCATAGGGGAAGGAACTTGGGCGTACTACATGAGTAGGATGCACCATGTTTTGTTACCTGCACTTATTTTAGGATTAATGGGAACGGCGTCCTATACACAATTTTTACGAAATGACATTATTGAAAATAGTAGGAAAGATTTTGTAAGAACAGCGAGAGCAAAGGGAACAAAAGAGTCGAAAATATATAACAAACATATTTTACGGAATTCTATTATTCCAATAATTACGTATCTAGGTTTTGATATTGCCACATTAATTAGTGGTGCGGTAATAACAGAAACCATCTTTACTTATCCGGGGATAGGCGCACTCTTCTTAGAATCTGTTGGACGTAGAGATTATGCGGTCATGATGTCGATAACAATGTTACTTTCATTTTTAACACTTTTTGGAAATTTAGTAGCGGATATATTATATGGTGTTGTAGATCCGCGTATTAGACTAGATTAAGGAGGGGAAAATATGACATTGGTAACTGATCAAGAAGTTTTATCGCCAAAGACACCGAAAAAAAGCCCCTCGCCATGGGTAATAGCGAGACGAAAGTTTGTTAAAAATAAATTAGCGATGATTAGTCTAATTTTTTTACTAATCGTTATCGTTGTATCGTTTTTAGCTCCTTATATTACAACAAAAGATATTGTACGTGTCGACTTTATGAAAATTAGTCTACCTCCATCAAGCGAGCATTGGTTAGGAACAGATACGAATGGACGAGATGTTTTTACTAGAATGCTCTACGCCGGTAGATCATCTTTAACCGTTGGATTAGGCTGTATGATTTTTATTGTATTGATTGGAACAGCTGTTGGCGCTATTTCAGGGTATTTTGGAGGGAAAATAGATCAAATGTTAATGCGATTTACTGATTTCGTATTAATGTTTCCATTTTTAGTTTTCTGTATTGTTTTAAATACTATACTTTCAGGAAAAATATCCGGTCTATGGACATTAATAATTGTTATATCACTTTTAATGTGGGGAAGCGTTGCAAGGATAGTACGAAGTAGGGTTTTAACTGAAAAGGAAAATGAGTATATATTAGCTGCTCAGTCAATTGGTTGTAAACCATCAAAAATAATCATTAAGCACTTATTGCCTAACGTTGCATCGACGATTATTGTACAGGCAACATTATTGATGGCGGTAACAATTGTTGCAGAATCTAGTTTAAGTTTTTTAGGCCTTGGGGTTCCGGCTGATACACCTAGCTGGGGCAATATGCTATTTGAGGCTAGAAACTCAGATGTACTAAAGGATAAGCTTTGGATGTGGGTACCACCTGCAACGGCTATCACGCTAGTTATTTTGTCTATCAACTTTATTGGAGAAGGATTAAAAGACGCTTTGAATCCAAAATCAAGAAGGTAATAGACAAGCTTGATTTAGAAAATAAAAGCACCTTTAAAAGTAATAAATTCTCACTTTTAAAGGTGTTAAATTTTTATTTACATGAATGGCGAATAAAAAAAGATGAAAATCCATCCAGTAATAAATAATGGATGGATTTATAAGTTTTTATCGATCAGCAATCCAAGTTTTCACAAGGTCTGCAGTACCATAAACGTAATGCTGATCGCCAACTTCGTGATATGTTGCGCTATCGTCAACCTCTGTATGCTTGTACGCTATACGTTGACGGCGTTTTTCTGACATTGGGTCAGGAAGTGGGATCGCAGATAATAATGATTTTGTGTACGGATGAACAGGGTGATTGTATATATCATCTGCTTTACCGATTTCCATGATTTTACCACGGTACATAACAGCGATACGGTCACTGATATACTTAACCATTGATAAGTCATGGGCAATGAAAAGATATGTTAATCCACGTTCTTTTTGCAGTTGTTTTAATAAGTTTACAACTTGTGCTTGAATTGACACGTCAAGTGCAGAAATCGGTTCATCGGCGATAATAAACTTAGGATCTAAGCTTAGCGCACGAGCAATTCCAATACGTTGACGCTGACCGCCAGAGAATTCGTGAGCATAACGGTTTGCGTGCTCTTTGTTTAAGCCAACAGCCTCTAGCAGTTGATTTACTTTTTCACGACGCTCTTTTTTATCCTTGTATAGACCGTGAATCGTAAAGCCTTCACTAATGATTTCTCCGGCTGTCATACGAGGATTTAATGAAGCGTATGGATCCTGGAAAATCATTTGCATTTGACGATTAAATTTCTTTAAGTCATTTTTAGATTTTGTCCCATGGACGTTCTCGCCATCGAAAATAATTTCCCCATCTGTAATGTCGTACAGGCGAATAATGGAACGACCAGTTGTTGATTTACCACAGCCTGATTCTCCTACAAGACCGAGTGTTTCACCTTCGTAGACATCGAAGCTAATACCGTCAACTGCTTTAATAGGGTTACTTGCTGAACCGAAATGCTGCTTTAAATTTTTTATTTCAAGAACTTTTTTTGCGCCCGATTTAGTCATTTGATTGTGCCTCCTTTGCTAAATATCCTTCAATACGTTTAGCAACCTCATCTGGAAGCGGAATTTTTGGTGCATCAGGATGCATCAACCAAGTTTTTGCAAAGTGCGTTTCACTTACTTGGAACATCGGAGGCTCTTGCTCGTAGTCAATAGCCATTGCAAACTCGTTACGAGCGGCAAACGCATCGCCCTTTGGAGGGTTCGTAAGATCTGGTGGTGAACCAGGAATCGTGCGTAATAGCTCATCCGTATCGTTATCTAAGTCTGGCATTGAACCAAGCAGACCCCATGTATATGGATGCTTAGGATTATAGAAAATATCATTAACAGTACCATATTCAACGATTTGACCTGCATACATAACTGCAACTCGGTCGGCAATGTTCGCCACGACCCCTAAATCGTGGGTAATGAAAATGATCGATGTTTTCGAATTTTTTTGGATTTCTTTCATTAGCTCTAAAATTTGCGCTTGAATGGTAACGTCTAAAGCTGTTGTTGGTTCATCGGCAATTAGAAGCTTAGGATCAGCTGCGAGTGCGATGGCAATAACAACACGTTGACGCATACCGCCTGAAAATTCATGCGGGTATTGGTTATAACGTTTTTCAGGGAAGGGGATACCTACCTGCGTTAAAAGTTCGATTGCACGTTTTTTAGCATCAGCTTTTGATACTTTTTTATGTTGTAAAATAACTTCAGTTATTTGACGTCCGACCTTCATCGTCGGGTTTAAGCTTGTCATTGGATCTTGGAAAATCATTGCAATTTCATTTCCGCGTATTTTTGACATTTCCTTATCACTTAAAGGCACTAAATCACGACCGTTAAATAAAATTTGTCCTGACTCATAAATACCAGGTGGCTGTGGAATTAGTTTCATTAATGCGTTACTCGTAACACTCTTACCAGAACCGGATTCACCAACGATTGCTAGTGTTTCACCTTCTTTTAAGTCAAAGTTTACACCACGAACAGCGTGAACTAGTCCTGCATACGTTTTAAAGTTTATTTTTAAATCTTTTACTTCTAAAATTGTTTTACTCATATTCGGCCACCTCCTTATTTACGTAGTTTTGGATCTAATGCATCACGTAAGCCGTCACCAACTGCGTTAAACGCAAAGATTGTTAGTGAAATGAACAGTGCAGGGAATATTAAACGCCAAGGAGCATTGGCAATCGCGCCATTTCCATCAGATGCCATTGTTCCCCAAGAGGCTTGTGGGGCAGGAACCCCAAGTCCTAAATAACTAAGGAAAGACTCAGTAAAAATAGCAGTTGGCACTGTTAATGTCATGGATACTAAAATTGCACCAAGTGCATTTGGCACTAAATGTTTGATAATTAAATGTCCTGTTCTTGCGCCCAATGTACGAGCCGCTAAAACATACTCTTGATTTTTAATAGATAATACTTCACCACGTACAATACGGGCCATATTGATCCAACCTGTAATGGATAATGCAATAATCATTGGAAAAATACCTTGTTCTAATACTACTAAAAGTACGATTACTACTAAAAGGTAAGGTACTGCTGTTAAAACATCGGCAATACGCATCATAATATTGTCAACACGACCGCCTGCTAAACCAGAAATACTTCCCCATAATACACCAATGATCAAGTCTATGATTGCCGCAGCAAACCCGATGAATAAAGAAATACGAGCGCCAGCCCATATGCGAACGAAAATATCTCGACCCAAATCATCTGTACCAAACCAAAATTCTGATGATGGTGGGGCATTAAAAGAACCTAATTGATCGCTATAGTGGTATTGTGAAAACATTGGTACAAAGGTAGCCATTAAAACAATAATTATTAAAGCAATTAAGCCAAAAATGGCCATTTTATTATGGGAAAAACGGATAAATACTTCCTTCCAAAAAGAGACAGATTTATCAGTTAATTTTTCAGTTGCTTCATGATTTCCGCCAACAATTTTAAACTTATCTTTTTCGATTTGTTGCTGTGTCATTACTTTTTCGCTCCTTTCAGTCTAATTCGCGGATCGATCACGCTATATAAAATATCTACGATGAATACCGCAAATAAAAGAATGATTGCGTAGAACACGGTTGTCCCCATAATAACAGTATAATCACGGTTCGTAATACTTTGCACAAAGTGCTTACCTAATCCAGGAACCGCAAAAATTGACTCTACAATGAAGCTACCTGTAACAACAGCAGCTGTTAATGGACCTAAATAAGTAACGACTGGTAAGAGGGCGTTTCGTAAAGTATGGCGGAAGACGATTGTCCATTTACCTATACCTTTTGCACGAGCCATTTTTACGTAATCACTATTATTTTGATCGAGCATACTTGAACGTACTAGTTTAGCAATAAAGCCCATATGCGATAATGCAATAGCTAAGGCTGGCAATATACTATAAGCAAAGCCTTTCCACCCACTTATTGGGAATAATTGGAGCTTGTATGCAAGGAAATACTGCATAAGTCCAGCTAATATAAAAGATGGAACGGAAATTCCGAGCACCGCAAAGGTCGTTGCCAAATAATCTGGCCACCTATTATGATAAAGCGCAGCAATTACACCGATTAATACACCAAATCCAATTGCTAGCAGCATCGCTTCAATTCCTAAAGTTAATGATACAGGGAAGCCTTCTGCAATCATATCATTTGTAGAACGCGCTTTATATTTCATAGATTCACCGAAATTAAAAGTGGCCGCATCGATTAAATAATCTTTGTACTGAATATACCAAGGGTTATTTAATCCATACGTTTCGTTTAACTTTGCCTCTATTTGAGGAGGTAAATTACGTTCAGATGCAAATGGGTTACCAGGAGCAAGACGCAATAGGAAAAACGTAGCCGTTACGATGACGAAAAGCGCGAGAAGTATATACATCAGCCTTTTCAAAATATATTTAATCACATAAAACTCCTCCTTCTATTTGTCAATTTTCTGACAAATAAGTGCCTTCGTATTTTAAAAAGAGCTGACTCGCGCCGCAGTGGCTACGAGGCAGCTCTCCGCTTAGAGCTTAAAAGAAATTATTATTTAATCTTTACGTATTTAAGGTGAATATCACCAGTTGGATTTGGATCTAAGTTTTCAATACCTTTTTTAACTACTGACAAGTTAGTGTAGTAGTAAATAGGTGCAACTGGGAATTCTGTCATAATAATTGCTTCGGCTTGTTTTAAATAATCAAGACGTTTAGCTTCGTCAACCTCAGCAACTGCTTTGTCCAATAATTTTTTGTACTCAGCATTTTCCCAGCCTGTTTGGTTGTTACCATTTTTAGCTGTATCGAACTGTTCAAGGAATGTATATGGATCAAGATAATCAGCTACCCAGCCCATACGACCAATTTGATAGTCACCAGTTTTTAATTTGTCAATATAAACTTGCCATTCTGAGTTATCTAACTGAGATGAAATACCAAGTTTTTTGCTCCATTCTTCTTGAATATATTGAGCGATTGCTGCATGCGCTTCAGAAGTGTTGAATGAAATATTCACTTTAATATCTTTAGCGTCTTTAATACCAAGTTCTTTCATCCCTGCTTCAAGAGCAGCTTTTGCTGCAGCAACATCATTATCTTTGAAGTAACCACGGTCTTTTGTAAAGTTAGGAACTGCTACCGGAATCATACCTGTAGCCGGTTTTTGTTCACCTTTAGTTACGTTGTCAATTAATTTTTGACGATCGATTGCTAGAGCAAGAGCTTTACGGATATTTGCATTGTTCATAATTTTGTCTTTTGTATTGAATTTATACCAATAAATACTTGCTTGGTCCTTGATTCTTAAAGAACCATCTTTTTTGAAGCCATCAATTGCATTAAGATCTACTGTTTGGAATGGTGCACCAATATAGTCAAGTGAGCCAGATTTAAAGTTAGTAGCAACAGTTGGTTCTTTTTCAATCATAGCAATATTTACAGTATCAACATCAACATTTGAAGCATCCCAATAATCTTCAAATTTTGTAAGAGTGATAGAAGCGTCATGTTGCCAATCGCTTAATTTATAAGGACCATTTGTTACGTAATTTTCACCTGCGTCTGCGTACCATTGTTTATTAGCTTCAGTCACTTTTTTGTTAACTGGTAAATAAGTTTTGAATCCTGTTAATTCTAGGAAATACGGAGTTGGGTTTTCTAAAGTTACGACTAAAGTTTTGTCATCTTCAGCTTTGATACCAACGTCATCAGCAGAACCGCCATTTTGGTGGTAAGCTTGAGCCCCTTTAATTGGGTAGAAAATAGAAGAATACGCAGAAAGGTTATCTGGATTTAATGCCCATTTCCAAGCATATTCAAAGTCGCCAGCTACAACTGTATCGCCATTTGACCATTTTGCATCACGTAAATGGAAAGTGTAAGTCTTTTTATCAGGACTGATTTCCCACTTTTCAGCCATACCTGGAGTAGGCTTACCTTCAGCGTCTGACACAGTTAGACCCTCAAAAACATTAATTAAGATTGCACTAGATGTAGTATCTTCTGCAAGTCCTGGGTTTAAAGATGGTGGTTCTGAAGCGATTGCTAAGTTAATCTCTTTAGCTTTTGAACCAGAATCTTTACTGCCGTCTGAAGATGAAGAATTATCAGACTTTTCACCACCGAAGCCACATGCAGCCAGTACTAATGAGAATACTGCAAGGACAGTTAATAATAAAAACTTTTTGTTTTTATTCATGTAAATCCCCCTTATACAATTTTAAGCCTTCTATGAAGCTCTTATTTAATATACCAAAAAAATCATTGTGTACAAAATAAAAAATATTCGAATTTATATAGTATTATCTGACATTTTTGAAGATAATAACTTTTTCTGATTCATCACTTTAAATCAGGAAAGCGCTTACATGATAAAAATATGATATTTATTTGGTTAATACATCAAAAATAGAATAAAAATAAAAAAGTGACATACTATATCGAAAATTCTTATTGTTCAGATAACACTATTGTTATTTAAAAAATGAGTCTAAAGTCATGCGTGTGATATTTAAGATATTTGTGTAGATTTGTAGAAAATCATTGTAAAAAAGAGTGATTTAGATTCCTAAAACGTATTTTTTGTAATTTATTTTCTCGAAGAATGAATATTTTTATCTATTAATGATATATAAGAAACTTGTTTTGTATTTATCTAAGATTAACCAGTATAAAAGAGAAGAAAGAAAAATTAGAGTAAAATGTGCCTCTCTTAAAGAATAAATATCGGGTATTTAGTAAAATATGTTTTTTTGAAATAATTTACACATTACTTGAATATACAATGCTGTATAAAAACAATGCATAGAATTAATTATATAAATGTAGGATTTTGCATGCAATAAATGGAAAAACACGTTTATTTTTGATGTTGTTTTATGGAGAAATTCAATTGTCTTGCTTAGGAGGAAAGCTCCTACATAAAGTTACTATCCGTTATGTAGCTAGAACTTAAAGAGCAGAAATATACTGCGCATCTTTGCATGGTCTATTTTACCATATATCAATAACTAAATGGTAGTCTTCCTGAAAATAAACAGTTAAGTTGCGATTAACGGTCGTTAAAGGCTAACGTTTTCTTAGGCGTGTGAAGGATTATTAGCCCGTATATGAGGGTAGTCTCCTAACTATGGTAGCGTTGCACGTACGCTTTCGATGAAAGAAATGCTCTGCTTAAATGAATCAATTATGCCGAGGCAGCTTTTCATCTCTATGATAAGCTCACCATAGAGATAACGAGACGTATCTCCACAACATACTGAATTACGAATAAATCTAATAATTCAAGAGTTTGTCTACAGTTTGAGAGGCTAGGAAGGTACAATGAAAAATAACATTAGTAAAGCGCGAGAAATCAACATTTCTAAAATGGATTTCTCGCGCTTTTTAGGTTTTAAGCAGTTATGTCCCAGCTTCAATCTTTAGGACCGTTTTTTTAGTTGTAAAATGACAGCTTCATCTGGATCGATGTATACAGTCTTTTGTTCAAAGTAAATAACAAACCCAGGTTTAGCGCCATTTGGCTTTTTTACCTGACGTATTTCTGTGTAATCTACTGGAACAGAGGAAGAGTTTCTTGCTTTTGAAAAATAGGCAGCAAGTGTTGCAGCTTCTCGTAATGTCGTTTCGTCAGGTTCACTTGTATGGATGACAACATGTGAGCCTGGAATATCCTTCGTATGCAACCAAATATCCGTGCGTTTAGCAATTTTAAATGTAAGCATATCATTTTGTTTGTTATTTTTACCAACCGAAATCGCTACACCTGTTGACGAGACGTAACGTTCAGGTTCAGGCTTCGCTTGTTTTTTCTTTTTTCGTGCATGACGTAATTTCAAATAACCTTGTTCTGCTAATTCTTCACGAATTTCTTCAATATCTCCGGGAGCAGCTTGTTGTACTTGCTGAGCAAGCATTTCGAAATAGGCAATTTCCTCTTTCGTTTTTTCTAATTGTTCTTGAACCATAATAAGGGCATTTTTTGCTTTTGTGTATTTTGTGTAATAGCTTTGAGCATTTTCAACAGGTGTTTTACGTTCACTCACTGGAATGGTGATTTTTTCATCTCCGTTGTCACTATAATAGTTAGTGACAGTTACTTCCTTTTCACCTTTTTCAAACAAATAAATATTTGCCATCAGTAATTCTCCATATAATTGGAACTGATCTAGCTTAGATGCGCGTTCGTAGTCTTTATTCAACTTTTTAGTTTTTAACATAAGTTTGTCAATTTCATTTTGTAGCCATCGCTCTAAATCACCAGCCTGCTGTTTGACACGATCACGCTCAGCTCGAGCAAAGAATACACGGTCAAGTAGCTCATGGACATTTGGATAAATCGTTACATCTCCTTGCAAATGTGTTAGCGCGATTGGTGAGAAGTACGTTTTATTATTTGCGTTTACATACATCGGCTTTGTTCCGCCATTATTAAAGGAAGCTATAAAATGTTTAAAGCAATTTACACGATCATCTGTGTCTATTAATCGGAATAATAATTCCTCAGCATGTATAGGCGAGAAACCAATAAATTGCGAAACTACTTCCTTAGCTGTTATTGGTTCAGAGAAAAACAGTGTAAGCTGTTCGTCCGTTACTGCTAGAGGGTGCCATTTATTCTGTGCGGGCGGTGCGATATAAGGCTGACCAGGTAAAATTGTACGGAAACTATTCACGGAAGGTGGCAAATGCTTTAAGCTATCGACTATTTTTCCCTGTTCTTTATCTATTAATAACAGATTACTATGACGGCCCATAATTTCAGCATGTAACTCCCTTACAATAGGGTCGCCTATTTCATTTTTACTTTCAATTTCTACTATTATAATTCGATCAAAATCGTGCTGTTTAATAGAAGAAATAAAACCACCCTCTAAATGCTTTCTCAACAGCATGCAAAACATAGGGGGCTCTGCTGGATTTTCTATAGATTGCTCAGTAAGGTGAACACGTGCGTAAGAAGGATGAATCGAATAAAGTAATTTATGATTACTTCCGTTCGCACGGATATGTAGCACAACTTCCTGAGCGTTTGGTTGATGTATTTTAGTGATCCGACCTGTTACTAATTGTTGGAGGTCGGCTGTCATTGAATAAGTAAATAAGCCATCAAATGCCATATGAATTCCTCTTTCCAAAGATATAAGCATCTTGGTACTTTCGTATTTATTTTTTAATGGTGCATTCTCATCACTCTGCTGAAGCATAAATGCACTTTATTTATGACTCATAGGCATAACGTATGGTTGATTTCTGCGCTTTCCTGGGGGAGTCCGATGAGTCGCCAAGCCTCCACTCCAATCAACTTATATGCATGACATACGTATTAGCAAAAGGTCATCCTTAAATTCCGCTGAAAAGTCATAATAGACATCATTTGTGAAACATCCGCTGAAAGAAGTTAAAGCCTCTGGCAGATGTCACGAAATCGGAAAAGACGCAATCATGTCGAAGCATAATTGATCAGGGTGTATTGTTTACCTCTTTTATCTGCTCAAATTATTTAGATTGCAACTGAATTAATTTGTGAAGAAATATTGATTGATTAGAAAATATTGTTTTGAGCAATTTAAGGGTTTTTGTTGATATTTTGCTTATAAGTTACAATTTTTAGCAGATTGTAGTGAAGGGCTACTTAACTTCCGCAGGAAAGCGAGACAGACGAGACCCTACACGGAGCGAAGGAAGCGGCTCGACGCTCGCCCGCAGGAAAGCAAGTAGCCCGTAACGGAAATCGGCTTCCCCCCGATGAGTCGCCTGTTCTTGACTTTAATCATCTTCTAGACATGGCATACATTTTCACAAATGTCATCTCTATGCTTTGCTAATGAGTTTTTCCTTATGTTTATCATAGCATTTTTTAGGTGAATATTAAAATATAGCTTCGAATGTGGTAGAATTAGCTTTTGTTCTATTTTCATTTATTGGTTGTCTAACAACCTAGCGACAGCAACAAATGTTTTCTGTAGCGAAGGCAAAGCGACAGCTACAATTTTGCTAAGGCGAAATTGAGCTAATTTTTTGCGGAGAGACATCATAAATGACAGAGCTTATGTTATAATAATGCCAGTATGCAAAGAAAGGTGTGACGAACCTTGGTGCGTAGTATGACTGGTTTTGGCAGAGGTGTCACAATAACAACAGACTTTCAATTAACCGTAGAAATGCGCTCGGTCAACCATCGATTTTTAGAAATTAATGCAAAATTCCCGAAAGAATGGCTTGAAGCAGAAATTTTTGCAAAGAAATTTATTTCGCAAGCTTTGTCACGTGGCAAGATTGATGTGATGGTTTATGTTAAGGATTTAGAGAACGTCGAGCAATCTATTGAAATTAATTGGTCATTAATTGAAGCGTATCGTAAGGCAAAAGAGCAATTAGCAAGTAAAGTACCACTAGAAGAAAAATGGACAATGCAAGAGCTATTATCGCTTGAACAAGTACTTGTACAAGAAAAGCCACAGCTTACACCTGAGGATTTACTCTTTGCTGTTGAAAAGGCTATTTCACAAGCACTTGAACAGCTCATTCAAATGCGTGAGCGTGAAGGGCAAGAATTACATGATGTTGTTGTACAATATAAAGAACAGTTAATGGAACAAGTGAACCAGATTCGTTCATGTGCATCTCTTGCTGTAGAAAAATATCGTACACGATTATCGGAACGAATTTCTGAAGTGGCGGATGGAGCGTTGTTAGAAGATCGCCTACTTGCCGAAGTAGCGATATTCGCAGAACGTGTGGACATCACTGAAGAATTGGATCGATTAGATAGTCACTTTAATCAACTGGAAGAAACATTACAAGAAATGATTTCAGTTGGTCGTAAATTAGACTTTTTAATGCAGGAAATACACCGCGAGATCAATACGATTGGTTCCAAAAATCAGTCAACAGAGGCGGCCGTTGCAGTAGTTCAGGCGAAAACAATTTTAGAAAAGATGCGTGAGCAAGTTCAAAATATCGAATAGCTTGCCTGTATCTGTTATAAATTAAGGGAGATATAGAGAATAAATGATAAAAGAACGTGGATTATTAATTGTTCTGTCTGGCCCATCTGGTGTAGGTAAAGGGACAGTGCGCAAAGAATTATTTTCTCAGCCGAATACGAATTATGAGTATTCCATCTCGATGACAACACGAAATCCTCGCGAAGGTGAAGTAGATGGTGTAGACTATTTTTTCAAGACACGTGAAGAATTTGAAGCGTTGATTGAACAGGGTGGCTTATTGGAGCATGCTGAATTTGTAGGGAATTATTACGGAACACCGTTAGCCTACGTAAATGAAACACTTGATGCAGGACGCGATGTGTTTTTAGAAATCGAAGTGCAAGGTGCTGCACAAATCCGCAAAAAGGCACCAGATGCATTATTTATTTTCTTAGCCCCACCAAGCTTAACGGAATTAAAAGACCGTTTAGTTGGTCGAGGGACAGAAACAGCAGACGTTATTGCGAAGCGTATTGCAACTGCAAGTGAAGAGCTCGAAATGATGAGCCTTTATGATTATGTAGTTGAAAATGATGAAGTGACAAATGCTTGTGATCGTATAAATGCGATTATTAAAGCAGAGCATTGTCGTAGAGAACGTGTTGAAAAAAGATATTTGTCAATGTTGAGAGGAGAATAAACCTATGTTATACCCATCAGTAGATACATTAAAAAAAGAAATCGATTCAAAATACTCTTTAGTAAGTCTAGCATCTAAACGTGCTCGTCAAATGCAAGAGGAACAAGACACTGAACGTTTACACAAATACGTTTCCCATAAATATGTAGGGAAAGCACTTGAAGAAGTAGCAGCAGGTGTACTTACGAAAGTATCACAGGATGAGTCAACTGTGTACGAAGACGAAATCTAACTTTGGTAAGAAAGTTTTTGCTACATCGCTAAATTAATGTTAACTTCTTTCAGCATTTATATCCTGTAACGAAAGCGAAGCGTCAGCTACAGAAGTCTCCCGCCTTTATAGGTGAGATGAATGCCGATTTAAGCTACTTTTCAGCGGATGTCCAAACAACCGCTGAAATAGAGGAACTCAGTCAAGAACGCCACGTCCTGTGGCAACGACTGAGTGACCAACAATGTGCCCGGCCTAAAGCCTCCGGCGGATGTCCCGGAATCGGAAATGAGTTCATAAATCGTCGCATCCGTGCGATAACGGCTAACTGACCTGCATGTGCAGGCCAAAGCACAAAGCCGATTTTCGGACGCAATTATGCCGAGGCATAATTGATCGTCTGCAGTGGATTTTTGATTATACAGAATGTCGAGAGCTCCCGGGGAATGTTCCTTTGGGAGCTTATCATTTGAAAGGACGATTGTGCATGAATAAAAATATTTTACTTTGTGTTTCAGGGGGTATAGCAGTTTATAAGGCTGTCGCTTTAGTTAGTAAGCTATCTCAGGCAGGAGCAACTGTAAAGGTTATCATGACAGCATCAGCAAGACAATTTGTGAATCCGCTGAGTTTTCAAGTTATGTCTAAAAATGATGTTTTTTTCGATACTTTTGATGAAAAGGATTCGAGTGTGATTGCCCATATTGATTTGGCGGATTGGGCAGATTTAATTTTAGTTGCACCAGCTACTGCAAATATCATAGGGAAACTGGCGAATGGAATTGCAGATGATATGGTAACGACGACCTTGCTTGCAACAACTGCCCCTGTATGGCTTGCACCAGCGATGAATGTACATATGTATGATCATCCAGCGGTAAAACGAAATTTGGCGCAGTTACAATCTGATGGCTATCAATTTATTGAGCCTTCGGAAGGATTTTTAGCGTGCGGCTATGTTGGCAAAGGGCGTTTAGAGGAGCCAGAAAAAATAACGGCGCTTGTACAAGCGTTTTTTTCAGAGAAGCATAAGCCGTTAGCTAGTAAAACGGTTGTAGTTACAGCTGGAGCGTATTATGTTCCGATGGACGAGCACCATATAATTAGTACACAGTCGAATAGTAGAATTGGTCAGGCAATAGCAAAAGAGGCAAAAACACTTGGGGCAAAAGTAATTCTTATAGATGAGAACGAAAGAAGTGTGCATAAGCTTTTTGAGCAGCTTGAGGATTATAAAAAGCACTATCCATCTGCATTTTTTATCCATGCAGCAAATACGCCTACAATTGAAGGGGCGCCGATGCTATCCATAGAAGGCATGACCGCCATAACTTTTGGGCAAAAGGTTATTGGAGAGCCAATGTTAACATTTATGTCTGACACGTGGATTGATTTTAGTGATACGGCAGCAGTAAATGGTCAACTGTGGGATACGACAAATGCCACGCAGTTTGCGCAAGCATTTTGGACATATATACTACAGGGTGAGAAGCGATGAGTTTGTTGATTGCAGAGGTTATAGTGGATGTTTCGACATATCATGTAGATCGTCCATTTGACTATGAAGTACCTACAGAATGGGCACATATTATCGAGATGGGCTGTCGTGTAAAAGTACCGTTCGGGCCAAGAAATGTTCTAGGCTTTGTAGTCGGATTAAAAAATGACACAGATGTACCATCTAATAAATTAAAGTCTATTGCGCAAATTTTAGATATAGAGCCGGTATTGACTGAAGAAATGTTGTTACTGGCGAAATGGTTAAAAAACGAAACAATTTGTTATGAAATTGATGCCTTACAGGTCATGCTCCCTTCAGCGCTTCGTGCAAAGTATGAAAAAATCATAACGCTATTAGCGGAGAAAGATGCTTTGCCAGATGAGGCTCAAGCTATTTTTGGTAAGCGACAACAGGCTAATTTCAAAGAATTCGAGCGTGCACAATTACTTCCTTTATTAAAACAGCTTATGACTAATAAAACTGTAAAAATTGAAAATGTTGTAAAGCAGCAAGGTAATGTGAAAGAAATACGGATGGTCAAAATATCCGATTATCAGCAAGATATAGATAAAGCAATGGAAGGTGCAGCGAGAGCAGCTAAGCAACGTCAACTGATTGAATGGATGGGCAGACATCTTGGAGAGGTCCATTTGCCACAGAAAATCTATGAGGAAACAGGTGCATCTTCCGCGGTCTTACAGTCAGTTATTGACAAAGGGGCCGCCCATTTTATACAAGAAGAAGTATATCGTGATCCCTTTACGAAGGAAGTTTCCCGTACTCAATCTTTACAGTTGACGAATGAGCAGCACATTGCACTAAAGGCTATTACTAAATCGATGGAAGAACAGACGGCGCAAACCTTTTTACTACACGGCGTCACGGGAAGCGGTAAAACGGAAATATATTTGCAAGCGATACAAAAGGTGTTAGATGAAGGTAAGGAAGCCATTATGTTAGTACCTGAAATATCATTAACACCACAAATGACAGAGCGTTTTCGTAGTCGTTTTGGTGAGATGGTGGCTGTAATGCATAGTGGATTATCTGTCGGTGAAAAGTATGATGAATGGCGAAAAATTCAGCAAGGAAAAGTAAGTGTTGTTGTTGGAGCTCGTTCGGCTATTTTCGCACCTTTTACAAATTTAGGCCTCATTATTTTAGATGAAGAGCATGAATCAACCTACAAGCAAGAAGATTCACCTCGTTATCATGCTAGAGATGTAGCGATTTGGCGAAGTGAATTTTACAAATGTCCTGTTATATTAGGTAGTGCAACGCCTGCGCTTGAATCATTTGCGAGAGCAAAGAAAGGTGTATATAGTTTGCTATCCTTAAAGCAACGTGCTTTACATCAAGCGTTACCAACTGCTTATATTGCTGATATGCGTGAAGAACTTCGAAAAGGAAATCGTTCTATGTTTTCGGAGCAGCTTGTTGATGCAATACGTGTACGGCTTGAGAAAAAAGAACAGATGGTGCTATTTTTAAATCGTCGTGGCTATTCTTCTTTTGTGCTTTGCCGTGATTGTGGAACGGTTGTACAATGTCCGAACTGTGACATCTCGTTAACGTATCATCGAACAACTGAAAAATTAAAATGTCATTATTGCGGTTATGAGGAGCGTGTTCCTCAAATATGTCCTCAATGCCAGAGTGAGCATATTCGTTATTTTGGTACGGGAACACAAAAAGTCGAGGAAGAAATTTATAAGCTATTTCCGGAGGCAAGGGTTCTTCGGATGGATGTGGATACAACGAAACAAAAAGGTGCACATGAAGAAATTTTGCAGTCATTTGGGGAAGGGCAGGCAGATATTTTGCTCGGGACGCAAATGATTGCTAAAGGTCTTGATTTCCCTAATATTACGCTTGTTGGTGTACTTAGTGCTGATACATCTCTGCATTTACCCGACTATCGTGCAGCGGAGCGTACATTCCAATTATTAACGCAGGTTAGTGGTAGAGCGGGACGTCATGAAAAGCATGGTGAGGTTATTGTTCAATCGTATACACCAGAGCATTATGCAATTGAATTGGCCAAAATACAAGATTATGAGCCATTTTACGAACGTGAAATGTTTTTACGTCGCCGCTCTAGCTATCCACCGTATTATTATGTAGCACTTGTTCAACTATCTCATGAGGATGTCATGATGGCAGCAGAGTATGCTGGACGTGCAGCAGATTGGCTAAGGGAAAACTTATCAAACAAGGTAGCCATTATTGGACCGACAACGGCAAGCATTAGTCGTTTGCAAAATAGATATCGTTATCAATGTTTGATAAAATATAAAATTGAACCAAATCTCATTCCCGTATTACAGCGCCTTTTAGCGATGTATCGAGCGGAATGGATTAAACAGGGTATATTAATGACGGTAGATTTAGATCCATCGACTATATAAAATGATTCATCACCAGATTAGACATGACATTTTGTTAAAATATATGCCATGCGAATAAGTTGATTGGAGTGGAGGTTGGGCGACCCCTTGGGGATCAGCGTCACAGATGTGACCATGGATCGAGCAACGCGAGTGAAGCGGCTCATCGGACGCCCCCAGGAAGCTCTGCTCTGCGCGAAAGCGAAGCGTCAGCGGCAAATGTTTTATCTGTGCGAAAGCGTAGCGGCAGCAACAAATATTTTATCTGTGCGAAAGCGTAGCGTCAGCAGCAAATGTTTTATCTGTGCGAAAGCGGAGCGGCAGCAACAAATATTTTATCTGTGCGAAAGCGGAGCGTCAGCAGCAAATGTTTTATCTGCGCGAAAGCGAAGCGTCAGCAGCAAATGTTTTATCTGCGCGAAAGCGAAGCGTCAGCAGCAAAGCGCCCAATCGGAACGGAAATCAACCTCACGTTATGGTGCTAAGGCATAATTGATATGAATTAGCTAGATTATGATGTAACGTTACAATTAGACAAGGCAATACGCCTTAAATATAGAAATGAGGAACATAACATGGCAATTAAAAAAGTTGTTGAACATCCAGCAAAGGTGTTATCAACGCCGTGCGCGGAAGTAAAAGAAATTAATGAAGAAATTATTACATTACTAGATGATTTATATGACACAATGGTTGAATACGATGGTGTTGGTATTGCTGCACCGCAAATAAATGTAGGATTACGTGTTGCTATTGTCGAGCTTGGTGAGGAACGAGATATTTTAGAAATGATTAATCCGACTGTCATTGAAACAGATGGCGCTGAAGTTGATATTGAAGGATGCTTAAGCTTCCCTGGATTGTACGGTGAGGTTGAACGACCTGATTACGTGAAAATTGAAGCATGTGACCGTGAAGGACGTGTGTATGAGTTGGAAGCAGGAGGCTTTGATGCACGAGCAATTTTACATGAAATCGATCATTTAGACGGCGTGCTATTTGATTCGAAAATTAAACGCATTTTAACTGAAGAAGAGCTTGAAGCGATGTACGCTGAAGAGGAGGAATAATATGACTTCAATAATTTTTATGGGAACACCTGATTTCTCCGCGCCAATTTTGCGTATGCTACATCATGAAGGTTATGATATTAAAGCTGTAGTTACACAACCAGACCGTCCAGTTGGGCGTAAGCGTGTGCTAACACCACCGCCTGTTAAAGCAGCAGCTATGGAATTAGGTTTACCTGTTATTCAGCCTGAAAAATTACGTGGTTCTGAGGAATTACAGCAAATTATTGATTTACAGCCTGACCTAGTCGTAACAGCCGCTTTTGGACAAATTTTGCCGAAAGAATTACTTGATACACCACCGCTTGGTTGTATTAACGTCCATGCGTCACTTTTACCAAAGTATCGTGGAGGAGCACCTATTCACCAAGCAATTATTGATGGCGAAAAAGAGACGGGTGTAACGATTATGTATATGGCACAAAAGCTTGATGCTGGTGACATCATATCTCAAAAGGCTATCCCAATTGAAGAGGATGATCATACAGGTGGACTATTCGATAAGCTAAGTGTTGTAGGCTGTGAATTATTAAAAGATACACTTCCTTCAATTATTAATGGAACAAATAATCGTACCGTGCAGGATGAAGCACAAGTAACCTTTGCAAGCAATATTTCACGTGAACAGGAACGTATCGATTGGACAAAGGATGCGACAACTTTATACAATCAAGTGCGTGGTCTTCATCCGTGGCCTGTTGCCTACACAACATTTGAAGATGGAAACTTTAAAATTTGGTGGGCGCAGCTTGGTAACACAAAGCATGATACTTTACCAGGTGAGGTTGTTGCGATTTCAAAGGACCATTTTGAAGTTGCAGCAGGAAATGGTACAACACTAGCCCTGTATGATGTACAACCAGCTGGTAAAAAACGCATGACAGCAGAGGAATATTTGCGTGGTACAGGTTCTAAATTACAGATCGGGGACCAATTTAAATGAGTAAAAAAAGCGTAGTTATTTGGGATGGAAATGTGCGTGATGCTGCACTTTCTATTCTGTTAGCAGTAGATAAAAATCAAGCCTATAGTAATTTGCTTTTAAATGAAACGATCAAGCGACATAAAATTGAAGCGAAGGATCGTGCGCTTTTAACAGAAATTACGTATGGTACTTTACAATATAAAATGACACTTGATTATTATTTAGAGCCATTTATTCGTGGCTCAGTAGATCATTGGGTACGCTGGCTTTTACGTTTATCTTTATATCAAATGCATTATTTAACACGCATCCCACCACATGCAGCGGTAAATGAGGCTGTTGAAATTGCTAAGCGTCGAGGGCACAAAGGGATAGCTTCAATGGTCAATGGTATTTTACGATCTATTTTACGTCAAGGTGTAGCTTCTACTGCTGACATTAAAGATCCAATTGAGCGCCTTGCTATTGAAACGAGTCATCCTGAATGGTTAGTACAGCGCTTTGTCGATAACTATGGGATTGAAGTAGCGGCTGAAATGCTACATGAAAATAATGTACCACCGGTGCAGACTGTACGTGTAAATATGACGAAAGCAAGCGTTGAGCAAGCAATTGCCAGCATAGAAGCGGAAGGTTTATCAGCACAAAGAAGTGAGCTAATGCCTGAATGTTTATATGTAACAAATGGTCAGCCAGCTCGAACGAAGGCATTCCAAGAAGGACTTATTACTATTCAGGATGAAAGCTCAATGATTCCAGCAAATGTTTTACATCCATCACCTGGCATGCGCGTCTTAGATATGTGTGCAGCTCCGGGAGGAAAGACAACACATATAGCCGAAATTATGAAAAATGAAGGTTCAATTTTAGCGACTGACCTTCACCCTCATAAATTAGATTTAATCGACCATAATACGGATCGTCTAGGGATTGATATCGTAGAGACTGCTCCGATTGACGGACGGAAGGCACCAGATTTTCTACAACTAGAATCATTCGACGCTATTTTAGTCGATGCACCTTGTAGTGGTTTAGGTGTTATGCGCCGTAAGCCAGATATTAAATATACAAAGCGAGAAGAAGATTTAGCAAGCCTGCAAAAAATACAGTTGGCACTATTAGATGCTGCAACAAAAGTATTAAAAATAGATGGCAAGCTTGTGTACAGTACATGTACAGTAGATAAAAGGGAAAACGAAGGTACTGTAGAAGCCTTTTTAACAACGCATCCAGAAATGGAAGCTATACAACTAGAATCTTTACCAACAAAATTAGCGGAAAAGCAAGCAAATGGCATGCTTCAAGTCTTTCCACAAGACTTTGGCAGTGACGGTTTCTTCGTTGCCGCCTTTCGTAAAAAAGGAGGATCCAACTAATGGTGGATCAAGAGAAATTTAATGAGCGCATTAACGACTTAGTTGAAGAAGCAGAAGACAAGCCTGTTCGACGCGCAAAAAAAGAAAAACCAAATTTAAAGGAATCGGTATACTCATTACAGCCGGAACAATTAGAAGAATGGTTAAAGGAAAATGGTGAAAAACCATTCCGTGCAGCGCAAATTTTTGATTGGCTTTATAATAAACGTGTCAAAACATTTGAAGAAATGTCTAACCTTTCGAAGGGATTACGTGAAAAGCTTGAAGCAAGTTTTGCATTGACGACATTATCAACAATTATTCAACAGGAATCCAAAGATGGTACGATCAAGTTTTTATTCCAGTTACAAGATGGCTATTCTATTGAAACTGTATTAATGCGTCATGAATATGGGAACTCTGTTTGTGTGACGACACAAGTAGGCTGCCGAATTGGCTGTACGTTTTGTGCGTCAACTTTAGGTGGATTAAAACGTCACTTATTAGCAGGGGAAATCGTGGAGCAAGTTGTCAAAGTGCAACAAACTTTAGATGAATTGGGCGAACGTGTGTCACATATCGTCATTATGGGTATTGGAGAACCTTTCGATAATTATGATGCGATGATGAACTTCTTAAAAGTCATCAACCATGAAAAAGGGTTAAACATTGGTGCTCGTCACATCACTGTATCAACATCAGGAATTGTCCCTAAAATTTACGAATTTGCTGATGAACAGCTACAAATCAACTTTGCAGTATCCTTACACGCACCAAACCAAGAGGCTCGTCAAAAGCTGATGCCAATTGCACGTGCTTACAAATTGGATGAATTAATGGAAGCCGTTCGTTACTATACGAAAAAAACTGGCCGACGTGTTACTTTTGAGTATGGTTTAATGTCTGGGGAAAATGATTCTGTTGAAATTGCAGAAGAATTATCTGCATTAATAAAAGGACTTAAATGTCACGTGAACTTAATTCCTGTTAACTACGTACCAGAACGTGATTATGTTCGCACATCCCGTAGTCAAATTTTTGCCTTTGAAAAAACATTAAAGAAGAATGGTATTAACGTAACGATCCGCCGAGAGCAAGGTTCTGATATTGCTGCTGCGTGTGGTCAATTACGTGCGCAAGAGAGATCTGAAGAGACGAGGTGACCAGTGTTGGAATACACAGTCGAAAGTGATATTGGGTTAAAACGAGCAATTAATGAAGACCGTGCGGCATTTTTCAAACGTCCAAACGGTCTTGCGCTAGCACTTGTAGCAGACGGCATGGGTGGTCATAATGCTGGCGATGTAGCGAGTGATATGGCGATGAAACAGATGGAATCCGTTTTTTTACAGGCAGAGGCACATCATTTTGCATCAACAACATCAAAAAAAGAGTGGTTACTACAAGCAGTCAAGCAATTGAATAAAAGTATATATGACTATTCTTTATCACATGAAGACTGTAAAGGAATGGGCACGACGTTTATTGCAGTGTTAATTGAAGAACATCATTGCTTTATCGCACATGTTGGCGATAGTCGTGTGTATTATTTCTTTGATGATGGTGCACAACAAATAACAAGAGATCATTCCTATGTAAATGTTCTGGTTGAAAATGGTGAAATTAGTGAAGAGGAAGCGTTGACACATCCGAAGAAAAATTTCATCTTAAAAGCTGTTGGTACAGAAGAAACGATTGAACCAGACTTTTATGAGGTTGATTTAGCATCAAAATCGTATTTACTCATTTGCTCTGACGGTTTAAGCAATAAACTTACAGTGTATGAAATGGCATCAATTATTACGTATCCGGATTCAATAGCAGAAAAAGGACGAAAGCTTGTGGAATTAGCAAATGCAAGCGGGGGAGAAGACAATATCTCCCTCGTGCTACTCACAAGGCAAGATGAGGAGGTGTAAGTATGCTTGTAGGTAAACGAATTAGTGATCGCTATAAAATTATAGGGCTAATTGGTGGCGGTGGTATGTCTAATGTTTATTTAGCACATGACATGATTTTAAACCGTGATGTAGCGATCAAAATATTACGCTATGATTTTACCAATGAGGATGAATTGCATCGCCGTTTTCAACGTGAAGCACTTTCTGCTACAAGCCTTACACATCCAAATATCGTTAGTGTTTATGATGTAGGTGATGATGGTGATTTGCATTATATCGTGATGGAGTATGTCCAAGGGAAAACATTAAAGCAGTACATACAGGAATTTGCACCGATTTCTCCTGCTAGAAGTGTGCATATTATGAAGCAGTTAACATCAGCAATTGCCAATGCTCATGAAAATCATATTATCCATCGTGACATTAAACCTCAAAATATTTTAATGGATGCTGAAGGCAATGTGAAAATAACTGATTTTGGCATTGCGATGACACTTAGTGCAACGTCATTTACACAAACGAACTCCGTACTTGGAACGGTGCATTATTTATCACCAGAGCAGGCTCGTGGTGGTACGGCAACAAATAAATCTGATATTTATGCACTTGGCATTGTTTTATATGAATTATTAACAGGAGAGTTGCCTTTCTCAGGCGAGTCAGCAGTTTCTATCGCACTTAAACATTTACAATCTGAGACGCCGTCCGTTCGTGCATTCGATGCCACGATTCCACAAAGCTTAGAAAATGTTGTGCTAAAAGCTACGGCAAAAGATGCTTCTCACCGTTATTCGACAGTAGAAGAAATGCAAGTAGATTTAGAAACGGTTTTATCGCTAAATCGTATGAATGAACCGAAGTTTGTCATACCGGAAGATAATGATGTGACAAAGGCTATTCCAATTATAAAAGAGCCGGTTATACGTAAAGACGAAGATTTAACGAAGACAAGAGCAATCGAACCAATTGCGCAACCAAAGCCGCAGAAACCTGAGGTTAAAAAGCCTGTTGAAAAGACAGCACCTGTGAAGAAAAAGAAAAAATGGCCAATAGTTGTTGCTGGGCTAGTAATAGCCGCTATCGCTATCTTCCTATTCTTTTTCTTTGCCACAGATTTATTTAGCCCGAAAAAGATACCTGTACCTAGTGTGGCTAATTTGACCGTTGAGGAAGCTACAAAGAAATTAGTGGCTGAAGGTTTTACTGTTGGTGAAGAACATCAGGAGCGTTATGATGAGAACGTGGAAAAGGGTAAGATTATTGAAACGGACCCTTCGGAGGGTACAGAGCGTGTAAAAGGTACAGAAATAGATTTAATCGTTAGTCTTGGATTAGAAATGACAAAAGTGGAAGATTATAGAGGGCGGCAAATCAGCCAAGTTGAATCTATGTTAAAGGATAAATTTTTAGAGCCAGATATTAGCTATGTGCATTCAACGGAGCCAGAAGGACAAATTATTGATCAAGAGCCAAAACCTCAAGAAGAGGTAATCGCTAAAGATACAAAGATGAAATTTAAGGTAAGCGCAGGTATACAAATGGTTACCGTAGGTAATGTTGTGAATTACACGAAGGCTCAAATGGATGAGTACGTAAGAAGAAATGGCTTGAAATGGAGTATTGCTCGTGAAGACTTTAATGATACAGTGGCTGCTGGAAGTGTTATTTCACAATTGACAAAAGTAGGGACTTCAGTTGAAGTAGGATCTACAATAGCGGTTGTTATAAGTAAAGGGCCAGCTGAAAAACCTAAAAAAACTATCGTTAAAACTGTGGCTGTAAAAATACCTTATGAACCAGCTGAGGAAGGTATGGAGCAAACTATTCGTATTGAAATTCAAGATAAAAACCATACAATGTCATCAGTAGCCGATACATTTACTATTACAGCTGATAAAGACTATAAAATACAGCTTGTCATTGAAGAGGGTGAAGTAGGCGCATATAGAATTATTCGTGATTCAGAAATTATTGATGAGAACAGATTCAACTTCAGCGATATTAAATAAGGGGGAATTGGATGGCGCAAGGCCAAATACGTAAAGCATTAAGCGGTTACTACTATGTATATGATGGAGAACAACTAATACAATGTCGAGGACGTGGGGTTTTTCGCAATCGCGGGGAATCTCCACTCGTTGGCGACAATGTAGAATACACTCTGGAAACAGAGGGGTCAGACGGTACGATCCAAAAAATTATGGAACGCCAAAATGAATTAGTACGTCCGCCAATAGCTAATATTGATCAAGGGATTTTAGTATTTTCTGTAAAAGAGCCTAATTTTAATACAATTTTACTGGATCGTTTCTTAGTTGTTTTAGAATCATTCCATGTTCATCCGATTATTTGTTTAACAAAGATGGATTTACTAGAAGATCATGAACGCGAGGAATTGCAAAGCTATATAGAAGATTATGAAAGCATTGGGTATACAGTGCTACAAACCTATAAAGGTGAAGAAGAATTAGTTGATCGTCTACAGCCTATTTTAAAGGGAAAAACTTCTGTATTAGCAGGGCAATCTGGAGTTGGGAAATCCACATTACTAAACACTTTAATTCCAGATTTAAATTTAAAGACCGGCATTATTTCGCAAAGTTTAGGGCGTGGAAAACATACGACTCGCCATGTCGAATTAATCGAAGTATGTGACGGCTTATTAGCAGATACTCCAGGATTTAGTTCATTTGATTTTGATGAAATAGAAAAAGAAGAATTAGGCGCATGCTTCCCTGAGATGGCCCGTATGGCAGATGATTGTAAATTTAGAGGCTGTTTACACTTAAAGGAGCCAAAATGTGCAGTAAAGGTAGCTGTTGAGGCGGGAGAAATTCGTGGCTACCGTTATAAACACTACGAGCAATTTATGCAAGAAATTATGGATCGAAAGCCGAGGTATTAATGATGATACAAATAGCACCATCAATTTTAGCAGCGAACTTTGCTAAATTAGGAGATGAAGTAAAAGAAGTAGAAAAGGCAGGGGCACAGCTTATTCATATCGATGTTATGGATGGTCATTTTGTGCCAAATATTTCTTTCGGCTCTATTGTTTTAGACGCCATTCGCCCTTTAACTGATTTGCCACTAGACGTTCATTTAATGATCGAAAATCCTGATCAATATATTGAGCAATTCGCCAAAGCAGGAGCGGACTATATTACGGTGCATGTTGAAGCTTGCCGCCATTTACACCGCACGATTCAATTAATTCGCTCATATGGAGTTAAACCTGGTGTTGTATTAAACCCACATACACCAATTGAATCTATTCAACACATTTTAGAAGATATTGATATGGTGCTGTTCATGACAGTAAATCCAGGGTTTGGTGGGCAAAAATTCATTCATTCTGTTGTGCCAAAAATTGAAGCACTAGCAGCTATCATTAAAGAACGTAATCTCGATATTGCTATAGAGATTGACGGTGGTATTAATGCAGAAACTATTATTCCTTGTGCCAAAGCAGGAGCAACAATTTTTGTAGCTGGTTCCGCTATTTATAGTAAAGAAGATCGTTCTGCGGCCCTACAGGAAATTTTAGCTGCTGGTGAGGCAGCGATTCAAGGATGACAGTAGTCGTTGTTTGTGCAGGTGGGCCAAGAGCAGAACTGTGTTCATTTAGTCCGTATAAAGAACAAAGTGATGTGTTATTTATCGGAGCAGACCGAGGAGCGCTATATTTAATTGAGCAAGGAATCACACCGCATGCCATAGTAGGAGATTTTGACTCACTATCGCAAGAGGAATACAAGCTGGTGATGGCACATACAAATGATAGACAACGATTCCAGGAAGAAAAAGATGAAACAGATACGGACTTAGCATTATTAAAAGCTTTGACCTATGAACCACAAGAAATTGTACTTACAGGTGTTACAGGTGGTCGTTTAGATCATTATGAGGCAGCAGTTCGTTCGATTTATCGATTACAAAAAGAGTATTCACAGGTAGTGTTGAAGATTATTAATCATGCAAATATGTTGCAATTTTTAATGCCGGGCAAGCACTTCATTGAAGCAGACGAGCAATACCGTTATTTGTCTTTCTTTGCACATGAAGAGCCGATTAAAGATGTGACATTAAGGCATGTGAAGTATGAAACAACAAATGAAGAAATCTCTCTTGGTACATCTCGCTTTACAAGTAATGAAATAATAGGGAATTCAGGGTCTATATCTTTCTCGCAAGGCATATGTTTAATGATAAGAAGCATAGATTAGCGTAAGGGGGAGAGAGTCCTGAAAGTATATACGTTCCAGCTGCCGAAATTTGTAAGTAGTATTACGCGTACATGTATCAACATTTTTAAAAAAGAAAAGAAAGTAAAAAAATCCGACTAACACTAGTCGGATTTTTTTAGTAGTATTGAAAAACAAAACGGTCAAGGAATTCTTTGTTGAATATTATGGTGGATGATTTCCGTTCCAGGCTACTCGCTTTCCTGTGAGGCGAGCGTCGGGCCGCTTCCTCTGGGTCTCGCCTGTCTCGCTTTCCCACGGGAGTCGAGAAGCCTTCCACTCCAATCAGCGATTGCGTAGAACTTTTATTAATTTTATGTATTTCAAAAGTGAACGCTATGGCTACTCACCATAATCAAACAGAAGAAACTTATTACAATAATGCTATTGTACACCTGATCTTGCTGACGCTACGTTAATTCTAGGCTTTCGCGAAAGACATGCCAGAAGATACATACTATGAGAAGTGGTTGATTGTAGTGGAGACTGGGCGACTCCTCGGGTTCAGCGATAGAGGAACGAAGGCTAAAAGCATCACATCCTGTGATAACGTCTTCGTGACCAACATCGTGTTGGCCCGAGACCCTGGAGCAATCAACGCGAGTGAAACGGCTCATCAGACGCCCCCAGGAAGCTTTGCTCTGTGCGAAAGTGAAGCGATAGCAACAAATGTTTTCTGTAGCGAAAGTGAAGCGACAGCTACAAATGTTTTCTGTGCGAAAGCGAAGCGACAGCAACAAATGTTTTCTGTGCGAAAGCGAAGCGTCAGCAACAAAGCGCCCAGTCGGAACGGCAATCAACCCCTCGCTTTGTTGAAGAACTATACTTTATTATATCGTAACAGCCATTCTGCATAGGTGTTTTGTTGTGCTGCTATATGTAATGAAAGCCGCTAGGAATTACTATGAGAAGTAATTTCTAGCGGCTTAGTCATTTTATTATATAAATATTCACAAAGGCGGTTGGTAGTTTGCCCAGTTAATAAGACAGAAAAAAATCGATTTGCGCCAAATGCGAAATCGATTTTTTGGAAGCAACGATTAAACGCGCTCGATTTTACCTGATTTTAATGCACGTGCAGAAACCCATACACGTTTTGGTTTACCGTCTACTAAGATACGAACTTTTTGAAGGTTAGCACCCCAAGTACGTTTGTTAGCGTTCATAGCGTGGGAACGGTTGTTACCAGTACGAGCTTTACGTCCAGTGATTACACATTGTTTTGGCATGTAGTATTCCCTCCTTACTGTTGATGCTGAAAGATTATTATTTCAGTTCGGTATTTCACATACCATAATAATTTAACATACCATGACGTTCAGTGCAATAGTTTTCACATAACCTTTCAAGAAAAAAACCTTTACAGACAAAAAGATACTTGTTAAATAATGGTCGTTAATTCCTAGGTGTTACAATTGTTGGTATATATTAGCTCGATTTTAACTTGCATGCCTGATTGAAAGGGATTGACAAACAATGGAAGATTACCCTTAATCGGTGGCCAAGCTTTATTGAAACACATTTACCAGTTTGTAAGGGGTATTAATATGTTCTGCTGAAACGGTAAAGCAAGCAAAACCTATACTTACTGAACCGAACTTTTAATATTCTATGTAATGTGCTAAGTGGTAAATTGCATTTTGCTGAAAGCGCTGAAATGGGCAAGCTGTTTTCATTTTCCTTCAGAAGCACAAACTTTAGCGATTGTCATAGCTCATACTAATAATGGCATGGATGTCCCACCTGCTGTCTCTACGTCTAGCTACGTAGTTCCCACACAGCCTACCTGCTGCGCTTAATGGTCTCATCTGTGAAGCTAATCCACAAGGAATCGCATAGTCTTCATTCCAATCATTTTTCAACAATTTTGCAAAGACTACTTGTATTTTTCATTATTTAGACGATAAATAAAGGACAAATTAGTACAAGATTGTTTATTAGGAGCGGACGTCATGGAAAATCAAGAAAATCTAGCTCTCACTATACAAAAAGAAATGATTCAATTTAATTTAAAACGTATGCGCACCGTAGCGTGGACAATGATGTATATATCAGCCATCATTACAATTATTCATTACGGTGAGGTCTTTTTTTCAAAAACTGAACGAGCAATGGTGCCAGCTTATATTGCTATCCACACGATATTGTTTTATCTAGATTTAACGGTGTTATTATTTGTCAGAGAAAAGAAAATGAAGGTAACATCTCTTAATTTACGAAAATACAAAACGATCTTACTTGCTTATATTTATACTATATTAATATTAATTACTGTCATAACGTTAATGGACGTCTATTTTTTTAAACATGCGGTTCTTTATGAGGTGCTGTTTTTATTGATTTGTACTGTTTTTTCTATCTCTTTCCTGGAAACTTTTCTGATTATGTTAGTAACGGTACTACCTATTTTAATAAGTGCTTATTTGAGTGTTGGGATATCAGGTGAAAGTATTAGAATATTATTACCGATGTCCCTCATTATTCCTATAGGGCTAATTATTCAGCGTCATACTTATAAAATACAAAAACAAATTACGAAGCAACAAATTTTATTACAAGTAGAAATGACAAAAACTAAAAATTTATCAAAATTGTTAACTGAGAAAAATAATGAACTATCAGAGCAAGCATTCAGGTACACATTGACAAATTTGCCTAATCGTCGAGCTTTTAATCATAAATTGACACAAATAGGGCAACAACTAAGTAAACCAAAATCTTTATCTGTCATGATGATTGACCTTGATTTCTTTAAAAAATTAAATGATTATTACGGTCATTTACAAGGTGATGAAGCTTTAATAAAAGTGGCAGCTCTATTAGATGAAATTGCAGAAAAGTATAATGCATTTGTAGCACGTTGGGGAGGCGAAGAGTTCGTAATCGTTAGCCATCATGCGGCTAAATTTTCAGAGCATGTATGTGAGGAAATTTTAGAGGAAGTACGCCATTTAAATATACGTCATGAACATTCAGAAGTTGCTAATATTGTAACAGTCAGCATCGGGATGTGTTATGCAAAAATCTCCAATAGCGAGCAATTGAAAATATGCTGTGAATTAGCTGATCAAGCACTATACACAGCAAAACAAAACGGTCGTAACAACTTTTACAGCAAAAGTGGAAATTTCGATGAGATGTATGTTTCCCTTTAAAATGTCAGTAAAACGTTGATACAATGCGCTTTCATGCCTTCTAAGGTTGCTTAATGCATAACGAAAGTGTTACAATATCATTTAGTCAAAAAGAGCCAAGGGGGCATTTCTATGTCGATTGAATTAAACAATGAATTCGGCCAAATTGATATTTCAACAGATGTACTTGCACAAATAGCTGGTGGCGCTGCTGTAGAATGCTACGGTATTGTTGGCATGGCATCTAAACATCAAATTCGTGATGGTCTAACTGATATTTTACGTAAAGAAAATTTTGCAAAAGGTGTTGTTATTCGAAAACAGAACGACGATTTACATATTGATATGTACATTATTGTTAGTTACGGGACAAAAATTTCGGAAGTTGCTTATCAAGTACAGTCGAAAGTGAAATATACAGTGGATAAAACATTAGGTATGAGCGTAAAATCTGTCAATATCTTTGTGCAGGGCGTTCGTGTAGCGAATGATTAAGAGGAGGAACTAATTCTAATGCAGTCTTTAGACGGAATAAAGTTTGCAGAAATGGTGCAAATGGGTGCCCATCACCTATTCCAAAATGCAAATTATGTTGATTCATTAAATGTATTTCCAGTACCAGATGGTGATACAGGAACGAATATGAACTTATCGATGACATCTGGGGCAAAGGAAACGGAGCAGTATGCGTCAGAACATATCGGCAAAACAGCTCAAGCTTTATCAAAAGGTTTACTTATGGGAGCACGCGGAAATTCAGGCGTTATTTTATCGCAGTTATTCCGTGGCTTTGGTAAATCTATCGAAAAAGAAGCGACGATTGATGCTAAGGGCTTTGCTGGTGCCTTCCAAGCAGGCGTAGAAACTGCGTATAAAGCAGTAATGAAGCCAGTTGAGGGAACGATTTTAACGGTTGCACGTGAAGCGGCGAAAAAAGGTGTAGAAGTGGCAGAAACTGAAACCGATATCATTGCAGTGATGGAAGCATTTACTGCTGAAGCACAGGCTTCGTTACAACGTACGCCTGAACTTCTACCTGTTCTAAAAGAAGTCGGGGTTGTAGATAGTGGCGGTCAGGGTCTTCTATTTGTGTATGAAGGATTTTTAGCATCCTTAAAGGGCGAGCCATTACCAGTGAAAAATGAAGCAACTTTAGATGATTTAATTAATGCAGAACATCACAGAGCACAAGATTTCATGAATACTATGGATATTGAATTTGGGTATTGTACTGAAATCATGGTACGTTTTGAAGAAGGAAAAGAGCCATTTAGTGAAGAACAATTCCGCAATGAATTAAATCCTCTAGGTGATTCTTTACTCGTTATTTCAGATGAAGAAATTGCAAAAGTGCATATACATTCTGAACAACCAGGCGCTGTATTAGCAATGGGTCAAAAATATGGTAGTCTTATTAAAATTAAAGTCGACAATATGCGTGAACAGCATTCTGCCATTGTTGGTGAGGATCATAAAGCACCTTCTTCAGCTAAGAAAGCAGAAAAGCACCCATATGCAATTGTAACGATTGCAATGGGTGAGGGAGTTGCTGAATTACTTCGTTCAATTGGTGCCTCTTATGTTATTGAAGGTGGTCAAACAATGAACCCTTCAACTGAAGATATTGTGAAGGCAGTACAAGAAATTGGTGCTGAAAAAGTATTGATTTTACCAAATAACAAAAATATCGTGATGGCAGCAGAACAAGCGGTAGAGCTATTAGATATAGAAGCGGCTGTAGTTCCAACGAAAACGATCCCTCAAGGTATGGCAGCGATTTTATCGTTTAATCCTGAGGCGGCAGTTGAAATGAACCAAGCAACAATGACAGAAGCCTTCGCAAATGTTAAAACAGGCCAAGTAACTTATGCGGTTCGAGATACATCTATTGATGGTGTGGAAATTCATAAGGATGATTTCATGGCTCTTGCAGAAGGAAAAATTGTATTATCGACTCCAGCATTAAAAGATGCAGCTGAGAAGGTAATAACTGATTTAGTGGATGAAGATGCAGAAATTGTAACAGTCATCTATGGTGAGGATACAACCGAAGAAAATGCTTCAGAATTAGTGAAATTCATTGAAGAGAATTATCCAGAGGTTGAAGTAGAGTTATTTAATGGTAAACAAGGATTATATCCATATATTATTTCAGTAGAATAATTCACTCTACTTTGCGCATAAGTAGACAAAGCAGTGCACAAGCCGTGTACTGCTTTTGTTTATGGTACAGAGAGAATAGAGGATCTGACACGAGCTGAATTAGCTAAAAATAAATGATTCGATGTATACGTCCAGTGGACAATAAACTTGGAAATATTGGAATATCAGCATTTTGAAATTATTGTCTATACGGAGTAGACAAAGGTTAATCAATATTGCCATTGTGTAAAATATAGTCGTGTAAATTTTCAGAAATTTGATAAAGAAGTGCTTTACTTTTATAGTAACTATCAAGCATGATATAAATAAAAAATCGATATTATTATATGGATAGAATAGAGGGGTGTTAATATGAAGTTTACTTCAGTATTTGATATTATTGGACCAGTAATGATTGGGCCTTCTTCTTCACATACGGCAGGAGCCGCACGAATTGGACGCGTTGCTAGAGATTTATTTGGAAGACAACCAAAATGGGCGAAAATTCACTTATATGGTTCGTTTGCTGAAACATATAAAGGACATGGAACAGATGTAGCTTTGGTAGGGGGCCTATTAAATTACGATACATTCGATGAGCGGATCAAAACAGCTTTTGCCGATGCAGAAAAGGCAGGATTAGATTATGAGTTTATCCCAGAAACAGCGAATATGGAGCATCCGAATACGGCTCGCCTTGTAATTGGCGATGATGAAGGAGAGATGTCTGTCGTTGGTATTTCTATCGGCGGCGGAAAAATTGAAGTGAGTGAGGTTAATGGCTTTAAGCTACGTTTAACAGGTGGTATGCCAGCAATCCTTGTTGTTCATGATGATCGTGCTGGCTGTATTGCCAATGTGGCAAATTGCTTAGCGATGCATGCGGTCAACATTGGACATATGGAGGTTTCGCGTATAGAACGTGGTTTAACGGCCCTTATGGTGATAGAAGTCGATCAAAACATTGAGGATAAAATATTACAACAAATTTCTTTAATACCACATATTTCGAAGGTTTCTAAAATTAATAACTAAGGAGGTGCACGAATATGGACGTATTGTTTCATAATGTTCGTGAACTAGTTGAACGAGCGGAACAAGAAGGAAAGCTAATTTCTGAAATTATGATTGAGCAAGAAATGTTAATAACTGGACGCTCAAGAGATGAAATTATACAGCAAATGGACAATAATTTAACGGTGATGGAAGAAGCTGTTGAAAGAGGTTTGAAGGGTGTAAAATCTGTAACAGGCTTAACGGGCGGTGACGCAGTATTGCTTCAAAATTATATTGCGCAAGGCAATTCACTGTCGGGGGATTTATTACTAGACGCGGTGAGTAAGGCTGTTGCAACAAACGAAGTGAATGCAGCTATGGGTACAATTTGTGCTACTCCAACTGCGGGTTCTGCTGGGGTTGTACCAGGGACGCTGTTCGCGGTAAAGAACAAGCTAAATCCGACTCGTGAGCAAATGATTCGTTATTTATTCACATCGGGTGCTTTTGGCTTCGTTGTTGCTAATAATGCTTCGATTTCAGGTGCTGCTGGTGGCTGTCAAGCAGAGGTTGGCTCAGCTGCTGGTATGGCGGCGGCAGCGATTGTAGAGATGGCTGGTGGTACGCCACAGCAATGTTCAGAAGCATTTGCCATTACGCTGAAAAATATGCTAGGGCTTGTTTGCGACCCGGTAGCGGGATTAGTAGAGGTTCCTTGTGTTAAGCGAAATGCAATGGGAGCGGCAAATTCCCTTGTGGCAGCGGATATGGCACTTGCGGGGGTTACAAGTCGTATCCCGTGTGACGAAGTGATTGGTGCGATGTATCGAATTGGACAATCTATGAGTCCGAATTTAAAAGAAACTGCACGTGGAGGACTTGCTGCAACACCAACAGGTAAAGCTATTAGCAGAGCCATTTTTGATAATGGCGATTTAGAAAGTATCAAATCACTTCAAAAATAAAAATCATTAACACGCTTTTCCTAAGTGGAAGGCGTGTTTTTTTGATGATCCTCTTCATACTTTTTTTAGCAAGGGTTTTGGTAGCGAAAGCAACCGCTCATTATGGTGATGGGCCTATAATAGGGGTATTACCAAGAAGATTTGTTGGGATGAAACGTTCGACTATAACTGGCTATTAATCAATTATTAATGAAATGTATTGAATTGCTATCTTAGTGAAATTGAAAAGTTATATAATGAAATTGACTATATAAAATTGCCGTGGCATGAATTGTCCGAAAGTGTTATACACAAGCAACAAGATGATGGAAGCTAAGAGTAAATGTAAGAAAGGGGAAAACTCATATGCTGAAAAATAGGATGGTTAAACGAATGACTGCAGGTAAAGTACTTGTGGTGAAAAACTTTGGAGGAGCTGTCGTGCAAGGTGACTGATTTAACGAATCCCGTTTCTGACTTAAAGGGAATCGGGAAAGAAACAGCAGGACATTTAGAGGCATTGGGCATCGAGACGATTGCGGATTTGTTATGGACGTTTCCGCATCGGCATGAGGATTTTCGTTTAAAGGATTTAGCACAAACACCACATAATGAACGTGTCACAGTGGAGTGTAAAGTTGAACGGGAACCGACAGTACTGTTTTTAGGGCGCAATAAATCACGATTACAAGTTACGGTGCTAGCAGGGCGACATTTAGTTAAGGTTGTTTTTTTTAATCAAGGCTATTTAAAACAAAAGCTTGTACCGGGAGCTATTATAACCGTTACGGGAAAATGGGATCGTGGCAGACAAGTAATCAATGGAACGTCTGTCACGTTTGGTCCTAAGACAGATCAAGTCGATTTTGAACCTGTTTATAGTCTGAAAGGTTTGATTCCCCAAAAACGTTTTCGTAAATATATGCGACAAGCATTAGATGAGTTTGGTGCAGAAATACCAGATGCTGTTCCGCAGCATTTACAAGCCAATTATAAACTTACGACAATGCGTGAAGGGCTTGAGGGCATTCATTTTCCTGTCGATGCGGGGCATGCGAAACAGGCTAGAAGACGCTTTGCCTATGAAGAGTTACTAAACTTTCAAGTACGTATTCAAGCGTTACGTAAAATTAGAAAAGATAGTGAGCACGGTACAGTTATCCAGTTTGATTTACAAAAGTTACGTGCTTTTATTGCCTCATTACCCTATGAATTAACAGGTGCGCAAAAACGCGTTGTCAATGAGATTTGTAAAGATTTGAAAGAGCCACATCGTATGAATCGCTTACTTCAAGGTGACGTAGGATCGGGGAAAACAGTTGTTGCGGCAATATGTTTATATGCAGCAGTAACTGCTGGTTTTCAAGGGGCATTAATGGCGCCGACGGAAATTTTAGCAGAGCAGCATGCTGAAAATTTGCAGGAATGGTTTGAGCCGTTTGGCGTACGTGTAGCTTTACTATCAGGATCGACGAAAGCAAAGGAGCGTCGATTACTTTTGGAAGAATTGGCAAACGGAGACATAGATATTTTAATTGGTACACATGCGCTAATTCAGCCTGATGTCGTTTTTTACAAACTTGGTTTTGTTATAACGGATGAACAGCATCGTTTTGGTGTAGAGCAGCGTAGAATATTACGTGATAAAGGAGAAAATCCAGATGTGCTCTTTATGACCGCGACACCAATTCCGCGTACGCTCGCGATTACAGCATTTGGAGAAATGGATGTTTCAATGATAGATGAAATGCCGGCGGGGCGTAAGCAAATAGAAACGCATTGGATGAAAAAAGAGCAATTTGGCTCTGTTATGTCAAAGCTAGAATTAGAACTTGCTGCTGGTAGACAGGCTTATGCTATTTGTCCACTAATCGAGGAATCAGACAAGCTAGATGTACAAAATGCGGTAGAAATTTATGAGCAACTTGCTACGTATTTTAATGGGCATTACAACGTCGGGCTAATGCATGGTCGCCTATCAGCGGATGAAAAAGACGCTGTTATGCGAGCCTTTAGTGAGGGAACTATTCACGTGCTCGTGTCGACAACTGTTGTTGAGGTTGGGGTGAACGTACCGAATGCAACTTTTATGATTATTTATGACGCTGAACGCTTCGGCTTAGCTCAGTTGCATCAGCTACGTGGGCGTGTTGGACGAGGCGAACATCAGTCATATTGTGTGTTGTTAGCCGATCCGAAATCCGATGAAGGCAAAGAGCGCATGCAGTCGATGACGGAAACGAATGATGGCTTCCGTCTAGCTGAAAAGGATTTGGAACTACGTGGCCCAGGTGACTTTTTTGGGCGTAAACAAAGTGGTTTGCCTGATTTTAAAGTAGCGGATTTAGTGCACGATTATCGAATACTTGAAACGGCGAGAAAAGATGCAACGGATATGCTGGAGAGTGATGCTTTTTGGCATGATGATGAGTACAAATATTTACGTGAAATGCTTGAAAATTCAGGTGTTTTACAAGGGGAACGCTTCGATTAACTGATTCCTTGATGCTCAATTAGGAATGTGAGCACTTGTTTTGAAAACAAGTCTTGCATTCTTTTTTTATACTCTATATACTGATATTAGTACCAAGTGCTAATAACAACTAAAAAGGTGGCGAATGATGTTGAGACGAACGAAAAAAGAGCGACAGCGACAATTATCCGAAACGATAGCTGATAATCCATTCGTCACAGATGAACAGCTAGCAACACAGTTTCAGGTTAGTGTCCAAACAATTCGTTTAGATCGTATGGAATTATCTATTCCGGAATTACGAGAACGAATTAAAGATGTTGCTTCGAAAACCTATGAAAATGAAGTGAAATCACTACCGATTGATGAAGTTATCGGAGAAATAATTGATATTGAATTGGATAATCGTGCATTATCTATTTTTGACGTAAAAGAAGAGCATGTTTTTCAGCGCAATGGCATCGCACGTGGACATCATTTGTTTGCACAGGCAAACTCATTAGCGGTAGCAGTAATTGATGACGAACTAGCATTAACAGTACATTCTAATATTACCTTTGTGAAACCTGTTAGAGCTGGAGATCGTGTTATTACAAAAGCAATCGTTATCGGACGTGATGAAAAAAATCATCGTACAAAAGTAGAGTTAACGTCCACTGTTAACGGTGAAACAGTTTTTGTTGGTGAATTTGATATGTACCGCACGAAAGGTAAAGGTGAACAACAATGAAATTAGCGCTTGATGGAATGGGTGGAGACAACGCACCAAAATCAGTTGTTGAAGGTGCTTTATTAGCATTAGAGCAAATTCCAAATTTAGAAATTCAATTATATGGTCAGCAGCAAAAGCTTGAACCATTTTTAAAAATACATGATCGATTAACGGTAATTCAGTGTGATGAAGTTGTCGAAGGAACAGACGATCCAGCACGCGCTGTTCGTCGTAAAAAGGATTCATCCATGGCACGTATGATGGATGCAGTTGAAGAAGGAAAGGCGGATGCTTGTCTTTCTGCGGGTAATACAGGTGCTTTAATGGCAGGAGGATTATTTAAAGTAGGACGTATTGAAGGGATTGCTAGACCTGCTCTAGCCACTACACTTCCTACTTTAGACGGTAAGGGCTTTTTAATGCTCGATTTAGGGGCAAATGCGGACGCACGACCTGAGCATTTATTGCAATATGCCATTATGGGCGATATTTATGCGAAAAAGGTAGGTGGCTTACAAAAGCCACGTATCGGCTTATTAAATATCGGTACTGAGGATAAAAAAGGGAATGAATTAACGAAGGCAGCTTTTGGCTTATTAAAAGAAGCTGATTTAAATTTTATCGGTAATGTTGAAGCACGAGATTTACTTGAAGGGGTAGCGGATGTTGTTGTAACAGATGGCTTTACAGGTAATATGGTGCTGAAATCGATTGAAGGTACTGCTGGTGCGTTATTTTCAATGCTAAAAGAAGCATTTATGTCTTCAACAAAAACAAAAATTTCGGCAGCACTTATGAAAAATAATTTACGTGACCTAAAAAATAAAATGGACTACACAGAGTACGGTGGCGCAGGTTTGTTTGGTTTGCAGGCACCTGTCATTAAGGCGCATGGCTCATCGAATGCGAAAGCGATATACAGTGCAATTCGCCAAGCAAATACGATGGTTGAGCATACAGTCATCTCGACGATTACAGAAACAGTACGTCACTTAGAAATTGATTAACTTATTTAAGCAGGTGTTTTTTGTACCGAAAGCGAAACGACAGCAACACGGTTTAATTTGTGCGAAAGCGAAGCGACAGCAACAAGGTTTTAACTGTGCGAAAGCGAAGCGACAGCAACAACAACACAACAACGCACGACTGAGTGACCAACATCACGTTGGCCAAAAGCCACCGACGGATTCGCGAAATTGGAAAGGGGTTCAATGTAGGATGTTAGCTTAAAATCATCGCATCCATGCGATAACGGCTAACTGACCTTCATCGGTAAAAACGCCACGTCCTGTGGCACTACCGAAATGACCGACATCGTGTCGGCCCTCGTGTAGGCAAAAGTACAAAGTCGATTTCGGACTTTATGCCGAGGCATAATTGATTAAAAAGGGGATTAATAAAAAATGACGAAAATAGCATTTATTTTTCCAGGACAAGGTTCCCAAGTAGTGGGGATGGGGCAAGAGTTTATTGAGAATGCGGCAGAAAGTAAAGCATTTTATGACCGTGCAAATCAATCGCTTGGCTTTGAGTTATCTAAACTTATGTTAGAGGGACCAGCTGAGGAACTAACATTGACTTACCATGCACAACCGGCACTGTTAACGACTGGTGTAATGATTGCGGAAAAATTACGTACAGCAGGTATAACGCCAAATTTTGCAGCTGGACATTCACTTGGAGAATATAGTGCATTAGTAATCGCTGGTGTGCTCTCATTTGAGGATGCAGTTTCAGTTGTGCATAAGCGTGGGCTTTATATGAATGAAGCTGTACCTGCAGGACAAGGTGCTATGGCAGCTATTTTAGGGATGGAGCTTGAGGCACTGCATGAAGTAACTGAAAAAGTATCTGCAACAGGTGATCCAGTTCAGGTAGCGAATGTTAACTGTCCAGGGCAAATCGTTATTTCTGGTACGAAGGAAGGCGTTGAAAAGGCTTCTTTAGCGGCAAAGGAAGCTGGTGCAAAACGAGCAATTCCTTTAGTTGTTAGTGGTCCATTCCACTCAGAGCTAATGCGACCATCATCTGAAAAATTAAGAGCAGCGTTGGCTAATATCTCATTATCAGCTCCACAAATTCCTGTAATCGGCAATGTAATGGCGAAAGTATTAGAGGGTGTTCCAGCTATTCAGCAGGAGTTAGTAGAACAAGTATATAGCGCTGTACAATGGGAAGCATCTGTGCGTGAAATGATTGCACAAGATGTGGATGTCTTTATTGAGTGTGGACCAGGCAAAGTATTAAGTGGATTAGTGAAGAAAATCGATCGATCTGTTGCGACATACTGTGTTTATGATGAAGCATCATTAGAGGCTGTACTAGAAGCGGCGAAGGAGTGGACAATTAATGCGTAAACTAGAGGGTAAAGTAGCTGTTGTAACTGGTGCTTCACGTGGAATAGGAAGAGCTATTGCATTAAAGCTTGCTGACGAGGGTGCTAAAGTTGTCGTTAACTACAGCGGTTCACAGGCAAAGGCAGAGGAAGTTGTAGCTACGATTCAAGAAAATGGCGGCGAGGCTGTAGCCGTACAAGCGAGTGTTTCAAAAACTGAGGAAGTTTCTGCGTTAATGGATGCAGCGGTGAAAACATTTGGCTCGCTTGATATTTTAGTCAATAATGCGGGTATTACGCGTGATAACTTGTTAATGCGTATGAAAGAAGATGAATGGGACGATGTGCTAGATACGAACCTAAAAGGTGTTTTCCTTTGTACGAAAGCAGTAACACGTCAAATGATGAAGCAACGTGCGGGCCGTATCATCAATATTTCATCAATTGTTGGTGTAGCTGGTAATGCAGGGCAAGCTAATTACGTAGCTGCAAAAGCAGGTGTTATTGGGCTAACGAAAACAACTGCAAAGGAATTAGCATCTCGTAATATTTTAGTGAATGCAATTGCACCAGGATTTATAGAAACTGAAATGACTGAGCAACTACCAGAAGATATAAAGCAAGGTATGCTTACGCAAATTCCTCTAGCAAAACTTGGGCAGCCTGAGGATATTGCAAAGGCAGTAGCTTTTCTAGCTTCAGATGATGCTAACTATATGACGGGGCAAACGTTACATATAGATGGCGGTATGGTAATGTAATTTCAATTAGTCATAAATAATGATTTTTTGTATAATCATTGAGGGGAGGTGAATGTTTTGTCTACAGTATTAGAACGCGTAACAAAAGTAATCGTGGACCGTTTAGGTGTTGAAGAAAGTGAAGTTACACTAGAAGCTTCTTTCCGTGATGATTTAGGTGCTGACTCATTAGACGTAGTTGAGCTTGTAATGGAGCTTGAAGACGAATTCGATATGGAAATTTCTGATGAAGATGCTGAAAAAATCTCAACAGTTGGTTCTGCAATTTCATACATCGAAAGTAAATTAAACTAATTCGTTTAACTTTATATTGCTGAGATTAATCACCTCTACTGGTGCTGACATGGATGCAGTCATTATACAATAAATGTTTATGATTAAATAAAGTTAAAGCCTTTGGCAGAAATTACGTATGCTTTTCTTCTTGTGGAGCAAATACTACGCTAAGGGTATGTTTAAAAAGGGGCGAAATGGTTCGTTAAGCGAACTGTGATCGTCCCTTTTTTATCTTTTGGAGGTAGTAAGAAGAATGCAAAAGTTATCCCTTTTTAGCCTACTGATATAGAGGAACTCAGTCTAAGAATGCCACGTCCTGTGGTGACGACTGAGTGACCAACATCACGTTGGCCTATAGCATCTGGACGCAATTACGCCAAGGCGAAATTGACCTTAAAAAAAATAATTTCCAAAAGATTGTATTTAAGCCGAAATACTTTTGCATAAATGCCTTGAAAAAGGTACACTTAAACGGTAGAAACTATTAGGAAGGCAGATTGTTCAATGGCTATGAAAAGAAAAGGAAATATGCAGAAATCTGGCGTGCTTCCTGAAAAAGTACGCAATCAATTCGAGCTGTTACAGCATGAATTAAATATCACATTTATTAATAAAAATTTATTGTATCAAGCTTTCACACATTCATCTTATGTGAATGAGCATCGCCGTAAATTGTTTACGGATAATGAGCGTCTAGAATTTTTAGGAGACGCAGTACTTGAACTGTCTGTTTCTAAATACCTTTTTGAGAAATACCCACATATGAGTGAGGGTGAGCTGACAAAGCTACGAGCATCCATAGTATGTGAGCCGTCACTTGTTATCTTTGCAAATGAATTAGGCTTTGGTCGCTTTGTATTACTTGGAAAAGGTGAGGAATTAACAGGTGGACGGGAACGCCCAGCGTTACTTGCAGATGTATTTGAGTCATTTGTAGGTGCCCTTTATTTAGATCAAGGCTTACAGACGGTTGTGTGCTTTTTAGAACGAATCGTATTCCCGAAAGTAGAACTCGGTGCTTTTTCGCATGTGATGGATTTCAAAAGCCAATTGCAAGAAATGGTGCAACAAACAAATAATGGCCTTCTTCATTATGAAATTATTGATGAAAAGGGTCCCGCACATAACCGTACCTTTGTATCGAGCGTGCTATTAAATGGACAAGAACTTGGTATAGGTCGTGGGAAATCAAAAAAAGAAGCCGAGCAGCAAGCTGCGCAATGTGCGATGCGTTCAATGCGTGAGCAAACTGCAAAAGAGGAGGCTTAATAGATGTTCCTAAAACGACTCGAAGTGATTGGCTTTAAATCTTTTGCGGAACGCATTGGAGTTGATTTTGTACCCGGTGTTACAGCGGTGGTTGGACCAAATGGTAGTGGTAAAAGTAATGTCACTGATGCTATTCGTTGGGTACTTGGGGAGCAATCGGCAAAGTCGTTACGTGGGGCAAAGATGGAGGATGTTATTTTTGCTGGAAGTGACTCACGTAAGCCACTAAACTTTGCAGAGGTAACATTAATTTTAGATAACACAGATGAACAGTTAGCTTTTTCATATACAGAAGTTAGCGTAACAAGACGCGTATACCGTTCAGGTGATAGTGAATATTTACTAAATAACCAGCAGTGTCGCCTGAAGGATATTACGGACTTGTTTATGGACTCAGGACTTGGGAAAGAGGCCTTCTCCATTATTTCGCAAGGCCGTGTCGATGAAATTTTAAATAGCCGACCTGATGACCGTCGTTCAATTTTTGAAGAGGCAGCTGGCGTATTAAAGTATAAACTAAGAAAGAAAAAGGCAGAGCATAAGCTTGTTGAAACAGATGAAAACTTGTATCGTGTTTTAGATATTTTACATGAGCTAGACAGTCGTCTGGAGCCGTTAGAAATTCAGGCATCAAGTGCAAGAGATTATGTGCAAATGTCAACTGAGTTAAAGGATTTTGATATTGCTATCCTTGTGCACGATTTAAATAATTGTGCACAATCTTTGCATGCTCTGAAAGCTGAGTATACGGAGCTATATGAAACGGAGCAAAAACAAGCTCAGCATATTTCTTTGATAGAAAAGCAAACTGCAAGTATTCGTAAGCTTTTAAAAGAGTTAGATGATTATCTAGATACGACTCAGGCTGAGTTTGTTAATGCAACAATGGAGGTAGAGCGTTGGGATGGTCGTAAAGCGTTAATGGCTGAAAAACGACAAAATGCTTCTAATCAACTACTTCAATTGAATACGGCATTACAGGAAGCAAAAGCTGAGGTTGAGTCTCTTATAGCCCAAGAGCAAGAGAAAAAAGAATTGTTCATTGAAAAACAGCAAGAGGTTGCAGCGCTAAAACACAGCATTAAGCAATTAGAGCAATCTTTAAATCGCTCAGTTTCTGAAATTGAAGAAGAAATTGAAGAACAAAAAAACCGCTATATCGACTCTTTAAACGAAGAAGCAACAGTTAAAAATGAATTAAAAAATATCGAGCAACAGTTAGCGCAGCAAAAAGCGATGGCGACACGAATGTTAGACCAAACGGATGAAATCGGGCAAGAGCTTGCGCAAATTCTAGCTGAAAAAGAGAAGCTAGTTGTTGCTCATACTACAACAACTAACGACTTGCAGGAAAAACTTGAGCAATATGAAGCATTGCAAATACAGCTTAAAAACGTCAATGCATCATTTAATGAAAAGCAGGATATGCTTTATAAAGCTTATCAGCATCAGCAGCAACTGAAAGCTAGAAAAGATACGCTTGCGGAGCTTGAAGCAGATTTCTCTGGGTTTTTCCATGGCGTAAAAGAAATATTACTAGCACGTGATAAAGGTGAATTAGCTGGGATTGAAGGAGCCGTTGCCGAGTTAATTCAAGTTGACGGGAAGTATTCCCAGGCTATTGAAACAGCATTAGGGGCAGCCTCTCAGCATATTGTGACAACCAATGAACAATTTGCTCAACAGGCAATTCATTGGTTAAAACAAAAGAGAGCTGGACGCGCAACATTTTTACCTAAAACCGTTATCAAGTCACGAAAGATCAATCTATCTATGATTCAGCTAGCAACTGAGCACCCAGCATTTGTCCAAATGGCTGATGCACTTGTAGCGTTCGATGAAAACAACCGCACAATTGTTGAGAACCTCCTTGGTAATGTGATCGTTGCATCAAGTTTAGAAGGTGCAAGCCAAATTGCTCGTTTATGTGGGTTTAGGTATCGTGTTGTAACACTTGAAGGTGATATCGTTAATGCAGGCGGTTCATTAACAGGTGGTGCAATGAAGCAACAATCGTCACTCTTTACAAGAAAAGCGGAATTAGATGGTTTAATAGTAAAGCTAGAATCGTTGGAGGCATCTATTTATAGTGCTGAACAGGCTGTCTCAGTTGAGAAAGAGAAGCTTGCAACATTGCGAGACACAGTAGAACAATTGAAGCTTGACGGTGAACAACTACGAAAAGATGAAATGCAACAGGCAAGTCGTATTCGCGAGCTAGAGGTTGTCGAAAAAAGCTTATCCGCAAGAGTATCTTTTGCTTCAAATGAAACACAAGATGTAAAAACACGCGAAGAAGCATTGCTAGCTCAAAAGGAAGCTTCTACGGAGCGTTTAGCGGCACTAGCGACAGAACTGCTAGAGATAAACGAAACAGTGGAGCAATTAAGCAAGGTGAAGCTACAAAGTGAATCGGAGAAAGATTTACTTCGTGAGCAGTCAGCTGAAAAACGCTCGCAGTTAGCGGTAATGCAGGAGCAAATGTCACAAGTACAAATTGCTACAGCAGAGTTAGCCCTACAATTAAACAAAGCTCGTCAAAAAGCCGAAAATATTTCTCAGGAAATAATCTGGCTTCAATCTGATGAATCGACAAAACTTTTAAGCGATGAAGAAGTGGATGAGCAAGTTGCTACGTGGAAAACGACGAGAGATTCGTTGCAAAACACTATTTCACAGAAAAAAGATGAAAAAGTAGCACAACAACAAGAGCTTACTACTTTAGAAGAACAGCTGAAGGAATTGCAACGTACGCATAAAGGCTACCTCGAGGCAATACGTGCAAATGAATTGAAGCGCAGTCGTGTAGAGTTTGAAATTAATAATTTCAATGAGCAGCTAGAAGAAAACTATCAGCTAACATATGAGGAAGCTGAGGAGTTAGCCCTGGCAATTGAAGATGAAGAGCATATGCGACGTCGAGTGAAATTACTGAAGAAATCGATAGAAGAGCTAGGTCCTGTTAATTTGAGCGCCATCGAGGAATACGATCGCGTACTTGAACGCCATTCATTTTTAACAGAGCAGCGTGAGGATTTACTTGCTGCACAGGAAACATTACATGAGGCTATTAAAGAAATGGATGAAGAAATGACGCTACGATTTAGTGAAACCTTCTATGCCATTCGAGAGCAATTTAAACGTGTATTCCGTGAATTGTTTGGCGGAGGACAGGCGGATTTAGTGTTATTGGACCCTCAGAATCTGCTAGAAACAGGTATAGAAATTGTAGCGCAACCTCCAGGTAAAAAATTACAAAATCTAAGTTTACTTTCAGGTGGTGAGCGTGCACTAACTGCAATCGCGTTATTATTCTCCATCCTCAATATTCGACCTGTACCATTTTGTATTCTCGATGAGGTAGAGGCGGCTTTAGATGAGGCAAATGTCGTTCGCTATAGCCAATATTTGAAGAAATTTAGCCGTAATACGCAATTTATTGTGATCACCCATCGTAAAGGGACGATGGAGGGAGCGGATGTGTTGTATGGTATTACAATGCAGGAATCTGGTGTATCTAAACTTGTATCAGTAAAATTAGAAGATGAACCCGTACTTGCGGAGCAAAGGAGCGAACAAGCATGAGTTTTTTTAAACGTTTAAAAGAGAAATTGACAGGCAATCCCACCGAGGAAGAAAAAGTAGTAGCAGCAATCAATGAAGAAGAAGCTGCTGAACAGAAGCAAGACGAAGCAACAGAGCCTACTCAAATTGAAGCAATTGTAGATGAAATGGAAAAAGTTGAAGAAGTTTCTGAAACAGAAACCTCAATTGAACCAGAAACTCCTGTAGCAATTGAAGATCAAGAGCAACAAGAGCAACAAGAGCAACAAGAGCAACAAGAGCAACAAGAAGTGCAAGAAGTCGCAATAGTGGAAGAACCTGTAAAGGAGAAAAAACCTTCTGCATGGTCTATTACACAAAAATTCAAGGCTGGCCTTGAAAAAACGCGTAATTCATTTACTTCTAAAGTAAACGATCTAGTTGCTCGTTATCGAAAAGTGGATGAAGATTTCTTTGAAGAATTAGAAGACTTATTATTACAGGCAGACGTTGGCTTTGAAACAGTAATGGAGCTAATGGACAAATTACGCTTTGAGGTTCAGCGTAAAAATATAAAAGATACGAACGGTATTCAAACGATTATTTCTGAAAAACTTGTGGAAATTTATGAGCAAGGAGAAGAGGATTTAATCGAGCTTAATATGCAACCTAAAGGTGAGCTTACGGTAATTTTATTCGTAGGGGTAAACGGTGTTGGGAAAACGACGACAATCGGTAAACTTGCCCATCGCCTAAAATCGCAAGGGAAAACAGTTGTTTTAGCAGCAGGTGATACTTTCCGTGCTGGTGCCATCGATCAATTACAAGTTTGGGGAGACCGTGTAGGCTGTGAAGTGATTAAGCAATCGGAAGGTTCAGATCCAGCGGCGGTTATGTATGATGCCATTCGTGCAGCGAAAAACCGTAATGCAGATGTGTTAATTTGTGATACAGCAGGGCGCTTACAAAATAAAGTAAACTTAATGAATGAGCTTGAAAAAGTGCATCGAGTAATCTCTCGTGAGGTACCGAATGCTCCGCATGAAGTACTATTAGCATTAGATGCAACAACAGGCCAAAATGCACTTGTTCAAGCCCAAACATTTAAGGAAGCTACAAATGTAACGGGGATCGTTTTAACGAAGCTTGACGGCACTGCAAAAGGCGGTATTGTTCTTGCTATTCGTAATAAATTACACATTCCTGTGAAGTTTGTTGGTCTTGGTGAAAAAATGGATGATTTACAACCATTTGATGCAGAGCGTTATGTGTATGGCTTATTTGCTGATGGTTTAGATAAAGAATTACAAAATAAAGAGGATTAGGTTTATAACAAATGTTTACTGTAGCGAAAGCGAAGCGACAGCAACAAATCTTTTCTGTGCGAAAGCGAAGCGACAGCAACAAATCTTTTCTGTGCGAAAGCGAAGCGACAGCAACAAATCTTTTCTGTGCGAAAGCGAAGCGACAGCAACAAATGTTTACTGTGCGAAAGCGAAGCGACAGCAACAAATGTTTACTGTGCGAAAGCGAAGCGACAGCAACAAATGTTTACTGTGCGAAAGCGAAGCGACAGCAACAAAGCACCCAGTCGGAACGGAAATCAACTACACGTTCTGATGGTGGTGAGGATTGACATTTGAGTAAGTAAATTTGTAATTGCGCTCGTCTGTAAACAGGGGAATCGCATTGTTTAAAAGGGAAATACTGGCTATAGGTGAAAAACACCTTAAAAGCAGTTAATTAAAGCTTTTAGACAAGGAGATTACCTTGACACAGACGGGCGCTTTTCGTTATGATACAAATGACTAATAACGGGAGGAGAAACATTCGATGCTACTTGAAAAAACAACACGCATGAACTTTCTCTTCGACTTTTATCAAGCATTATTAACAGATAAGCAACGAAGTTATATGGAGCTCTATTATTTAGATGATCACTCACTTGGAGAAATCGCTGAATCGTATGGAGTTTCACGCCAAGCTGTTTATGATAATATTCGTCGAACAGAAGCGATGCTTGAAGAATATGAAGAAAAACTATGTTTACTTGAAAAATTTCAACAACGTACACAAATGCTAGCGCAGCTAACAACAGGGATTACAGAACAAAGTATGACAATTGAAGAGCAGCTAACGCTTATAGAACAGTTGAAAGAATGGGATTAGGAGGCGAAAGCAATGGCTTTTGAAGGATTAGCGGAACGACTCCAAGGAACGATCCAAAAGATTAAAGGTAAAGGTAAAGTATCGGAACAAGACGTTAAAGAAATGATGCGCGAAGTCCGATTTGCTTTAATCGAGGCGGATGTTAACTTAAAAGTAGTCAAAGAATTCGTTAAAAAGGTCAGTGAACGTGCTGTCGGTGTAGATGTTATGCAAAGCTTAACACCAGGTCAGCAAGTTATTAAAATCGTACAAGAAGAATTAACAGAATTAATGGGTGGCGAGCAAAGCCCAATTAAATTTAATACAAAGCCACCAACTGTCATTATGATGGTCGGCTTACAAGGTGCCGGTAAAACAACGACTACAGGTAAATTGGCAAATGTGTTACGTAAAAAATATAATCGTAAGCCATTACTAGTTGCGGCAGACGTTTATCGTCCAGCGGCTGTTCAGCAGTTACAAACATTAGGAAAGCAGCTATCCCTACCTGTTTTTGCATTAGGAACCGATGTATCTCCAGTAGAAATTGCTCGTCAGGCAATTGAATTGGCAAAAGAAGAACATCATGATGTCGTTATTATCGATACAGCTGGTCGCTTGCATATCGATGAAGATTTAATGCAAGAATTAAAAGATATTCGTGCGTTAAAAGAGCCGGATGAAGTATTCCTAGTTGTAGATGCTATGACAGGTCAGGATGCTGTAAACGTGGCAGAAAGCTTTAATGAAGCAGTCGGTATTACAGGCGTTGTTTTAACAAAACTTGATGGTGATACACGTGGTGGTGCGGCGTTATCAATTCGTTCCGTTACACAGAAGCCTATTAAGTTTGTTGGTATGGGTGAGAAGATGGATGCGCTGGAACCTTTCCATCCAGAGCGTATGGCGTCCCGTATATTAGGAATGGGTGACGTTCTATCACTTATAGAAAAGGCTCAGGCAAATGTGGACGAAGCAAAGGCTAAAGAGCTAGAGGAAAAATTTAAATCCCAGACCTTTACGTTCGATGATTTCGTTGAACAATTGCAACAAGTAAAGAAAATGGGTCCACTTGACGAAATTTTGAAAATGTTGCCAGGTGCCGGCAAAATCAAAGGCTTAGACAATGTTAAAGTCGATGATAAGCAAATGGGTCGCGTAGAAGCGATTATTTATTCGATGACACCTGCTGAAAAGACGAATCCAGAAATTATTAACGGTAGCCGTAAAAAGCGTATAGCGAGGGGTTCTGGGACATCAATTCAAGAGGTAAATCGTCTATTGAAGCAATTTGAAGAAATGAAAAAAATGATGAAGCAAATGACAGGCATGGCGAGTGGAAAAGGAAAGAAAAAGATGAAACTACCAGGCTTCGATTCATTGTTTAAATAATATTTTATAGGTGTTAAGAAAAAACACTTTACAAACAACCTAAACATTGATAATATACTATCTTGTGTGAAACTTATTCGGAGGTGCTATTAAAATGGCAGTTAAAATTCGCTTAAAACGTATGGGAGCTAAAAAATCTCCTTTCTATCGTATCGTAGTTGCAGACGCTCGTTCACCACGTGACGGTCGTTCAATCGAAACAGTTGGTACTTACAACCCACTAACTAAACCAGCTACTGTAAACATTGATGAAGAGAAAGCTCTTAAATGGTTATCTGACGGTGCAAAACCATCAGATACAGTGCGTAACTTGTTCTCAGAACAAGGTATCATGGAAAAATTCCATAACCAAAAATTCAGTAAATAATCGGGGGCGAGGTCTTTGAAGCAGCTGATTGAAGCAATCGTTTTACCGTTAGTCGATTATCCAGAAGAAGTTCGTATAGAGACGGATGAAAATGCAAATCGAATTGTTTATAAACTTTTTGTTCATCCAGAGGATCGAGGGAAAGTCATAGGCAAACAAGGGCGAGTAGCGAAAGCGATTCGTACAATTGTTTATTCAGCGGCGGGTAGTCACCATCAAAAAAAGACCTACGTCGATATATTGGATTGAAAGAAAAGATTTTCACGCTCTTTTATATGCAACAAGCACTGGAGAGTCCTGACAGCTATGTTTACATGCGCTTAGGAATTCGAAGTGGACTTGAGGTAAAGCGTAAAATCTGGACTTAAAAGGAAGGAGCTTGCCGGTTCCTTCCTTTTTTCATTATCTTAGTTACATTGAGAGATAATTGAACATAATGACATTGAGGAAGACTGGTCAACGTCTTAGCTAGAACACCGTCCACCAAAAGTTAAACTGCTTTTGTAGATGAAAGGTGAGAGAAATGTTACTTTTTGATCTGGCTAGCAAGTAGCTTGACGGGGACGAGCATGTTTTAGCATTTTTTATCTTCATTCAGCTTAAGACTCATGCCTCTTAAGGTTGTGGGATGAATGAGGATGTAATTCCTTTTCAGCGGATTTCAAACTCCCGCTGAATGAAGATACAGCCTCCGGCGGATGTTACGGATTTTGAAAAGAATGAAATGAAGGATGTTAGCCTAAAACCTTCGCATTTAACTGACTCGAAATCCGGACGCAATTACGCCGAGGCGAAATTGATATGAGGTGAGATTTGAATGGAATGGTTTAATGTAGGTCGTATTGTCAATACGCATGGTATTCGCGGTGAGGTGCGTGTGTTATCAACAACTGATTTTGAGGAAGAGCGCTTTGCAGTGGGAGTAAAGCTTGCGGCGTTTAAAAAAGACGATAAAAAGCCAACGTGGGTAACAATTGAATCAGTGCGTCGTCATAAAAACTTTATTTTGTTAACCTTTGAAGGAATGAATAACATCAACTTGGTTGAGCCTTTCAAAGAAGGAATGCTCAAAATTACGAAAGATCAAATGACAGATGATTTATTAGAGGAACATGAATATTTCTTCCACGAAATAATTGGCTGTACAATTGTATCTGAAGAAGGCGAAACAATTGGAGCAGTGACCGACATTCTTCAAACAGGTGCAAACGATGTATGGGTAGTTAAAGGCACTAAAAAAGAGCATTACATCCCGTATATCGAGGATATCGTCAAAGAAATTAATATTGATGAGAAGAAAATAGTGATCCATGTAATGGAAGGTCTACTATGATGAATATTCATGTGTTAAGTTTATTTCCGGATATGTTTACAGGCGTTTTTGGAGCGTCCATATTAAAGAAAGCGCAGGAAAAAGGTGCTGTAAATCTGGAAGTCACTGATCTACGTGGATTTTCGGGTAATAAGCATAATCAAGTAGACGATTATCCGTATGGTGGCGGTGCGGGAATGGTGTTAAAACCAGAGCCGATGTTTAGCGCTGTCGAGGCCATTACAGAAGGGAAAAATCCTCGTATCATTTTGATGTGCCCGCAAGGTGAGCGCTTTACTCAAAAAAAGGCAGAAGAGCTGGCGCAAGAAAAAGAGCTAGTATTTTTATGTGGTCATTACGAAGGTTATGATGAACGCATTCGTCAACATCTTGTCACAGATGAGATTTCAATTGGAGATTTCGTATTAACTGGTGGCGAGTTAGGGGCTATGACAGTTATAGATAGCGTTGTACGACTTCTGCCGGGGGTTTTAGGGCAAGAGGATTCCCACATACAAGATTCGTTCTCAACAGGTCTTCTAGAGCACCCACATTATACACGCCCTGCTGAATTTCGTGGGATGAAAGTACCTGATGTCTTACTATCGGGTAATCACGCAAAGATTGAGCAATGGCGTATGGAAGAATCTCTGAAAAGAACATTCGAGCGTCGTCCTGATTTGCTCGAGAATTATCCATTAACAGACAAGCAAAAATTGTATCTAGAAAAACTTAAAAACAACGATAAAGATGCTTGATTGCTATCTATATTTATGATAATATCTATTCTGTACTTCTATGTGAAGTACTGAATTACGGTGTTCCGCTGTGGCATAGATTGCGTGCAAGAGCATCTGTCTAAGGAGAGAAAACAATGTCAAACATTATTACAGAGATTACAAAAGCTCAGCTTCGCACTGATCTACCAACTTTCCGTCCTGGTGATACTGTTAAGGTACACGTGAAAGTAGTAGAGGGTACTCGTGAACGTGTACAAGTATACGAAGGTGTAGTAATTAAACGTCGTGGTGGCGGTATTAGCGAAACTTTCACAGTTCGTAAAATTTCTTACGGTGTAGGTGTTGAACGTACATTCCCTGTACACACACCAAAAATCGCTAACTTAGAAGTTGTACGTCGCGGTAAAGTACGTCGTGCTAAACTTTACTACCTACGTAACCTACGTGGTAAAGCTGCTCGTATTAAAGAAATTCGATAATTATGACTTAAAAGTGAGGGGCTTGTGTAACAAGCCCCTTTTCTTTTTGCTTGTCATCTTAAATAGCTATAAACTAAAATGAGGATAGACAAGGGGGCAAATCTCGATGGAAAAACAAATAAAGGAAAAGAATGAACTATGGGAATGGACAAAGGCACTTCTAATTGCATTTGCGATTGCAGCGATTATTCGTTATTTTTTATTTACACCCATTGCAGTAGATGGCCAATCCATGATGCCAACCCTTGAAGATGGCGACCGTATGATTGTAAATAAAATTGGTTATAAAATAGGTGAACCAAAACGCTTTGATATTGTGGTATTCCATGCTCCTGAAAAGAAAAACTATATTAAACGTGTTATTGGGCTTCCTGGAGAGACATTGGAGTATAAAAATGATCAATTATACATTAATGGTGAACCGATCGATGAACCTTATTTAGATGCTTACAAATCAAAAATTACAGATGGTACTTTAACCGAGGATTTTACATTAAAAGACATTGATGTAAACCTAAAAGATAATGTAATTCCAGAAGGCTATGTTTTCGTTATGGGAGATAATCGTCGATACAGTAAGGACAGTCGTATTATTGGAGTCGTCGATCAGAAAGAGATTATCGGGAGTACAAGTCTGATTTTCTGGCCGTTTAGTGATATTAAAATTGTAAAGTGATTCTTGAAAGGGAGAGATTAATTATGCCTTGGCATAATTGCGTCTGGAATCGGCTTTGTGCTTAGGCCTGCAGGATGCAGGTCAGTTAGCCGTTATCGCATGGATGCGATGATTTTAGGCTAACCTCCCCTAAGATCTCCTTTCCGATTCCTTGACATCCGCCGGAGGCTTTAACTTCTTTCAGCAGGCGTTTGGACATCTGCTGAAAGAAGTTAAAACTCCCTTTTTCTTTTAGTTTAGGAGGTATAGATATGACTATACAATGGTTTCCTGGGCATATGGCAAAAGCCCGCAGAGAAGTTACAGAAAAATTAAAGCTAGTTGATATTATATTTGAATTAATAGATGCACGTTTACCGCTATCTTCCCGAAATCCGATGATCGACGAAGTAATTAATCAAAAACCGCGTCTCCTTATTTTAAATAAGTCAGATATGGCAGATGAGCACGAGACACGTAAATGGGTTGAATACTTCGCACAACGAGGTCATAAGGCGGTTGCAATCAATTCTCTTGAAGGCAAAGGATTACAGCAGGTAACGAAGGCTGCTCAAGAAATTTTGAAAGAAAAATTTGATCGCATGAAATCACGTGGGATGAAGCCAAGAGCCATTCGTGCAATGATTGTTGGCATTCCGAACGTAGGAAAATCGACGCTTATTAACCGCTTAGCGAAGAAAAATATCGCAAAAACAGGGAATACGCCAGGGGTCACTAAGGCTCAGCAATGGATAAAGGTTGGTAAGGAGCTAGAATTACTCGATACGCCAGGTATTTTATGGCCGAAATTCGAAGACCAAGAAGTAGGCTTTAAATTAGCGTTAACAGGTGCTATAAAGGATACTATAACGAATATGGAGGATTTAGCTGTATATGGTCTACGCTTTTTATCCGTTCATTATCCGGCACGAATGGAAGAACGCTATGGCTTCCAATTTATCCATGAAGATTTAGTGGAGACCTTCGATCATATCGGTAAACTTCGCCGTGTTTTCGGTCCTGGAGGAGAAATCGATTATGATCAAGTAGCTCAACTAGTCGTTCGCGATATCCGTGGGTTGCAATTAGGTAAACTAACATTTGACTTTGTTGACGAACAACTTGAAAAAGAAACAGAACAGTAATAAAACTGTCATACTCACCTTAAATCGTGAGTATGACAGTTTTTCTTTTAGGAATACGTCATCTTGCCGATAAATGATATAGAGCGAGAAAAAAAGATAAATATTTTTGAATGGATTCGGAGCTTTGCGTTATACGTGGGAATTGATTGTAGTGAAGGCTTGCGCTTTGTGCTGTCGCTGCGCTTTCGTAAAAGAGCAAAGACTCCTGGGGGCGTCCGATAAGCCGCTTTACTTGCGCTGCTCGCTGCAGGGGCTCGGGCCAACGCGTGAAAGTGAAGCGGCACCGGTAAAGGCGTATCGCAGGATGTGATAGTTTTAGCCCTTGATCCTCAATTGCTGATGCTTAAGGAGTCGCCCGACCTCCACTACAATCAAGTAATATACCCGTAATACCATTAAATGTAATACGATTCCAAACCTGTTCTTTCTAAAAAAGTATTGTTAGTATAAAAGCATGGGCGGGGAGACTCAGGCTGCAAATGTGCGGAAGAAAGAGTGCTGTGCATTCAAGTACATATTACAAAAAAGGATATATTATGAAGAACGCCAAAACGTTAGGGTGAATCTTTAGCCTATTAAAAAGTAAAATTAGCGAATAACTGTTAAGAACCAATAGGGAGTAAATATATGAAAACAATTAAAGAAATTACTATAGCATTGAAAGAAGCGGAGGAATGGCAGGACTGGATGACAGGGGTAGCAACCGATGAACGTGCAGGTGTGCAAAAGGCTTGGCAAAGTTGGCAAAGGTCCCAAGAGAAAAAGCAACAGATACTGCAGGAACATCAAGCGAAAGTTGATTTCGATCGGAGTTACGGAGGAGAGAATACCTTAATTGCAGGGGTAGATGAAGCAGGGCGTGGACCGTTAGCAGGGCCAGTAGTAACAGCAGCTGTTATTTTACCTGCGAACTGTGAGGCTTTAGTCGGATTAAATGATTCAAAGCAATTATCAAAAGATAAACGCAATGCTTATGCTGCTTTAGTAAAAGAGCATGCATTATGTTACTTTATCCATTTCCAATCAACACAACAAATTGATGAATTAAATATTTACGAAGCGACGAAGCAATCGATGAAGACAAGTGTAGAATCGTTATCTATAAAACCTAATTATGTGCTAGTTGATGCTATGACGCTACCAATCTCTATTCCGCAGGATTCAATAATTAAAGGGGATGCGAAAAGCTTAGCTATTGCGGCTGCATCCATATTGGCAAAAACAGCTCGAGATGATTATATGGATCAATTGGACGAGCAATTCCCTATGTATGGTTTTGCTCAGCATGCAGGATATGGAACAAAACAGCATTTAATGGCCCTTGAAAAGTTTGGTCCAACTATTCATCATCGCAAATCATTTGAGCCGATAAAGTCAATGCTTTAACTTATTTCAGCGATGTTTTATGTAGCGAAAGCAAAGCGGCAGCTATAAATGTTTATTGTACAAACATCTGCTGAAATAAGTTAATGTTCTGGCGGGTGTCGTTTTTAAATAAAAGGCACATTCAAGCAGTTAGAAATGATATTTGTAAAAACGTGTATCTGTGAATAAGTTGCTTAGAGCACCGACTCAGCCCTCTAAGAAAGCGCCTGGTCGGAGCAAAAAACGTTAAAAAAGGACGCCAATTACAAGGAGTAGTTGATGAAAGGAGTACATATATGACAGCCACATCTTTTAATCCGATTCAAATGCAACAAAGTGCTTTAACCCTGAATAATCAGCCACTTACTTTAAAACAAGGGCAAGTATTTCAAGGAACAATCAAACAATTATATCCAGATCAAATGGCAGAAATACAGGTTGGCCATCAGAAGTTTATTGCTAAACTCGAAGTGCCGCTAAAAGCAGGTGATGCCCACTTCTTCCAAGTAACTGGTACAAGCCCACAAACAGAACTAAAAGTTGTTACGGGCCCTATGGGGCAAACGGCTTCTCAAAGTCAACAAATCAATCAGTTACTTGACTCAATGAATTTACCCAAAACCGCTGAGATGCAGCAACTTCTAGCTCATTTTATGAAAGCGCAGCTACCGATTTCAAAAGAACAGCTAATGCAGGCAGAAGTGTGGTTAAAGGCATTACCAGAAGGTGTTACGAAGATGGATGCCCTACAAGCCATTCAAAAAATGGTAGAGCTTAAAATGCCGATGACCAATGATGTTTTTCAAGCTCTAATAAGTGGACAAAAAACTACTGGCATGGTTTCCGTAATGGAAAGCTTTACACAGCTTTTAACGAAAGAAATAGCTTTACCAGAAAACCTTAAGCAAACACTAATCCAACAAGTAAATGCTATTGCAAAGCCTTTTGAAGTAGAAACAGGTAGTTTAGTACTTGCCAAATCCATTCAAATATTATCAAATAATGCTGCTGCTATGAGTGAAAAGATTCAAGCTATGAATATTTTAAAAGAGGCAGGGATTCTTCCTCAGCAGGCAACCTTGCAAAACTGGTCAAGCTTTAGTGATGTAAAGTCTGTTCAGTCAAATCAGTTTCAACAGGCTGGAGAAGTTATTCAAGCAATTTTAACGACAAAATCTGACAATATCAATCATCTAGTTGACCAGCTTAAATCTTGGACAGCAAATCAAAGCTTGCTAACCAACGAACAACAGCAGTCATTAAATCAACTTATCGATCGATTTAATCAGCTACCAGCAACTAAACAAACGCTAGAGATTTTCGCAAAACAAATGCAAGAACAATTTATAAAAGCGTTTGCAGAAAATTCTTCGGAGCGTTTATTTACACAAGACGCCAATGCTCTTTCGGTAAAGGACCATTTATTATCGCTTTTAAAGCATGAGGCTACTACTCCGCTACAAAATGAAGCATTCATGCGAAATCTTATGAAAAATAGTGGTGAATCCCCGCAAGCAATGATTCAGCAAATCGTGACGCAAGCAGATGCCCATGTACAAAACTCTATGGACAGTAAAGCAATGGAACATGCACTTAAAACAGTATTAAAAAATCTAGGAGTTAGCTATGAAGCGACACTTAGTAATAAGTCAGCAGATTTACAGCAGATTGCACATCAATTAAAACCGCAGCTACATACATTATTGCAGGAAACACATATTTCTCCGCAGCTGAAGGAAGCAGCAGAAATGTTAATGGCACGCATGAACGGCATGCAGCTCGCATCAGGAGAGAATGGCCATCAGCATCAGCTTATTATGCAAGTACCATTAGAATTCTTTGGTAAGAAAATGGATGCAACATTGCAGTGGAATGGGCGCATGAAGGAAGATGGTAAAATTGATGCCAATTACGCACGTATATTATTTTATTTACAAATGGCATCTATGAAAGAAACCGTTATTGATATGCAGGTTCAAAATCGTGTAGTTTCTGTGACAGTATTTAATGAAAATGATATTATTCCGCTTGCAGAACCACTGAAATCAGCGTTGAAAATTGGCCTAGCAGAAAAAGAATATCAACTTTCAGGCGTTTTTATGAAGCAATTTGAAAAAGCCCAACCTGTAAAAACACCTGTAGTAGGACAGCAGGAGGAACATAGTGGGGTGGATTTTCGCGTATGAGTGAAGAAAAATTTACTCGAAAAGAGGCTATCGCTCTCACGTATAAGTTAGGAAGTTTTGATAGTCCAACGGTAGTAGCAAAAGGAAAAGGCAAAATAGCAGAAAATATATTAGCGCGCGCAAATGAGCACGATGTCCCTATTTATGAGGATCCTAACCTTGTTCATTTACTTGGACAATTAGATCTCAATGAGTCAATCCCAGAAGAATTGTTTGAAGCTGTCGCTGAGGTTTTTGCATTTATTTATCGATTAGACCAACAATATGCCGAAAAAATAGAAAAAATAGAGAATTCTGATTTTCGTAAAACTCTGTTTTAGTACACAAAACAGAAAAAAGCGTCATATTAAAAGATAAAAAATGAATAAGAGACAAGGTATAGACTTTATCAGAATCTTTCGTTAGAATAGATTATGTTAGTAAAACAATTTTATGCAAATGTTTGATGGGAGGATGTATTATGAATATCCATGAATATCAAGGGAAAGAGATTCTTAGAAAATATGGTGTAGCTGTACCAAACGGAAAAGTAGCTTTTTCCCCTGATGAAGCAGTGAAAGTAGCGAAAGAACTTGGCTCTAATGTGACAGTAGTCAAGGCGCAAATTCATGCAGGTGGACGCGGTAAGGCGGGGGGCGTGAAAATCGCCAAAAACCTTGACGAGGTACGTGCATACGCAAAAGAATTACTAGGTAAAATTTTAGTAACTCATCAAACAGGTCCAGAGGGAAAAGAAGTAAAACGCTTATATATTGAAGAGGGTTCTGATATTCAAAAAGAATACTATTTAAGTCTAGTATTAGACCGCGCAACATCCCGTGTAACAATGATGGGATCTGAAGAGGGTGGCATGGATATTGAAGAAGTAGCAGCATCAAATCCAGAAAAAATCTTCAAAGAAGTTGTGGATCCTGTTGTTGGTTTAACAGGTTTCCAGGCACGTCGCATGGCGTTTAATATGAATATTCCAGCCAACCTAGTAGGGAAAGCTGTTAAATTAATGTTAGGTTTGTATCAAGCATTTATCGACAAAGATGCTTCTATTGTAGAAATTAATCCACTTGTTATAACTGGACAAGGAGAAGTTTTGGCATTAGATGCTAAATTTAATTTCGATGCAAATGCGTTGTATCGTCATAAAGATATTGTCGAATTACGCGATTTTGATGAAGAAGATCCAAAGGAAATCGAAGCATCGAAATACGATCTTAGTTATATTTCTCTAGATGGCAACATTGGCTGTATGGTTAATGGAGCGGGTCTTGCAATGGCTACAATGGACACAATTAGCTATTATGGCGGAAGCCCTGCTAACTTCTTAGATGTAGGTGGCGGTGCAACGGCAGAAAAAGTAACAGAAGCTTTCAAAATTATTCTTTCTGATCCACATGTAAAAGGTATTTTCGTAAACATTTTTGGCGGAATTATGAAATGTAACATTATTGCCGAGGGTGTTGTGACAGCTGCCAAAGAAATTGGCTTAGCTGTGCCATTAGTTGTACGTTTAGAAGGTACGAATGTGGAACTTGGAAAAGAAATATTAAATGCATCTGGTTTAAACATCGTTGCAGCGGATTCAATGGCTGACGGTGCACAAAAAATTGTGGGACTAGTAGGCTAAGGAAGGCAGGGAGAACAATGGCTGTATTTATTGATAAAGATACGAAGGTAATTGTACAAGGGATTACGGGCGAAACAGCGCTTTTCCATACGAAGCAAATGCTTGATTATGGTACTAAAATTGTAGCTGGTGTAACACCAGGTAAAGGTGGTCTGGAAATCGAAGGAGTGCCTGTATTTAATACTGTAGTAGAAGCTGTAGCTGCAACAGGCGCAACAACTTCAGTTATTTATGTACCCGCGCCATTCGCGGCAGATGCTATTTTAGAGGCAGTTGATGCTGAATTAGAATTAACAATCTGTATTACTGAACATATTCCTGTCCTTGATATGGTTAAGGTTAAACGTTATATGGAAGGTAAAAAGACACGTCTAGTTGGTCCAAACTGTCCAGGTGTTATTACGGCAGATGAATGTAAGATTGGTATTATGCCAGGTTATATCCATACGAAAGGGCATGTAGGAGTTGTTTCACGCTCTGGTACGTTAACATACGAAGCTGTACACCAATTGACACAAGCTGGTATTGGCCAAACTACAGCTGTAGGTATCGGTGGAGACCCTGTCAATGGTACGAACTTTATCGATGTTTTGGAAGCGTTTAACAACGATACGGAAACATATGCAGTTGTAATGATCGGGGAAATTGGGGGTACAGCTGAAGAAGAAGCCGCTGAGTGGATTAAAGCGAATATGACGAAACCTGTCGTTGGCTTTATTGGTGGCCAAACAGCACCTCCAGGAAAACGTATGGGTCACGCTGGTGCTATTATTTCAGGTGGTAAAGGAACAGCAGCAGAGAAAATTAAAGCAATGAATGCTGCTGGTATAGAAGTAGCAGAAACGCCATCTGTCATTGGTGAAACACTTATTAAAGTAATCAAAGAAAAAGGGCTATACGAAAAGTGTAAAACCCATTAAAATGGAAGATGTAGCACGTTGTTGCTACATCTTTTTCTTTATTTAGACACGGCTTTAAAAGATGAAATAGCTACTCCCTACTTACTGTCTATAAAAGCTATGTCATGAAAGATGCGGTCATTTAATTTCTTCTATTAAAAGGAGGTTTTTAAATGATTTTATCAGTCGATACACAGAGATTACTAGCTTTACATTATATATACCCATTGCCACTTCAAAAACTTCAGCAATTATTGTCCCCGGTGGATATACTAAGTTATTTTGAAGAAGCGTCCCCCAACGAGATTGCCAAAGCATTGCAAATATCATCCCAAAGAGCGTTGGAAATATCCAAGAGTTTTCGACAAATAATGACATTTTCGTTTCGGGAAGCTTATGAACGGGCTAATATTTCCCCTATCCCTTTTCATCATCCTTTATACCCGGTGCAATTATTTGAAATATCCAGCCCACCTACTGTATTGTATGTGAAAGGTCGGTATTCTTTATTAACGAAAGAAAAACGAGTAGCCATTATAGGCTCTAGAAAGGCTACAGCTTATACAAAGACTGCATTGGACCTAATTGTCCCGCCTCTTGTTGAACACGAATATACTGTCGTAAGCGGGCTTGCAAGAGGGGCAGATACGATTGCTCATGAGACAACGATAAAAGTTGGCGGTTCCACAATTGCAGTGCTTGGACATGGGTTTAATTTTATATACCCTAAGGAAAACCAGTCTCTCGCTGAGCATATGGCGGAGCATCAGTTACTTGTCACAGAGTATCCCCCATATATGAAGCCTGAAAAATGGCATTTTCCAATGCGTAACCGAATAATTAGTGGATTGTCCAAGGCTTTAGTTGTAACCGAAGCAGCATTAAGAAGCGGCACACTTATTACAACAGAATATGCTTTAGAGCAAGGAAAAGATGTATTTGTTGTACCGGGTCCAATTAATGCGGAGCAATCGAAAGGCACAAATAAACTACTATTAGAAGGAGCTATTCCGGTGTGCGATGGTCACGAAATCGTTGAAACACTAACTCTCTTTTCTAACAAAAATTGAAAAAAAGTTGCATTATCTTAAAATCTGTTATACATTTTGCAACAGGTAACTTAAAAAATAGCAATAGACCTCTCTAAGGGGGAGAAAATAGATGGCGGATTATTTAGTGATTGTAGAATCACCAGCAAAAGCAAAAACAATTGAACGATATTTAGGGAAAAAATATAAAGTGAAAGCGTCAATCGGGCATGTTCGTGATCTACCACGCAGCCAAATGGGCGTTGGTCCTGAAAATGATTTTGAACCTAAATATATTACTATTCGTGGTAAAGGTCCTGTTTTACAGGAATTAAAGTCTGCGGCTAAAAAAGTAAAGAAAGTATTCCTAGCGGCCGATCCAGACCGCGAGGGAGAAGCGATTGCTTGGCACCTTGCGACTGCGTTAAATATTGATATTAATTCAGATTGTCGTGTTGTTTTTAATGAAATTACAAAGGATGCGATTGTAGAATCCTTTAAAAATCCACGTCCTATTAATATGGATTTAGTAGATGCACAACAAACACGCCGTATTTTGGATAGACTTGTTGGGTATAACATTAGTCCGATTCTTTGGAAAAAGGTTAAAAAGGGATTATCAGCAGGACGAGTACAATCTGTAGCACTACGCATGATTATTGATCGTGAAAATGAAATTAAAAATTTCCAACCCGAAGAATATTGGACAATTGAAGGTTCTTTTGAAAAAGGTAAGAAAACGTTCGATGCGCTTTATTATGGTGATGGTAAAGAAAAAATTAAATTAACAAATGAAGAACAAGTAAAAGCTATTTTAAAAAATGTTAAAGGTACAAGTTTTGAAGTTGTCAATGTATCTAAAAAAGAACGTAAACGAAATGCAGCACCTGCCTTTACAACATCTTCTTTACAGCAAGAGGCAGCACGTAAGTTAAATTTCCGTGCTAAGAAAACGATGATGCTTGCCCAACAATTATATGAAGGTATTGATATTGGTAAAAAAGAGGGGACAGTCGGTTTAATTACTTATATGCGTACCGATTCTACACGTATTTCGGACACAGCAAAAACGGAGGCAATTGCCTACATTGAATCCAAGTACGGGAAAGAATTCATCTCCACGGAGTCGAAGCAGACTAAAAAAGCATCTAATGCACAAGATGCCCATGAGGCTATTCGTCCAACTAGTACGATCCGAACTCCAGAGGAATTAAAAGCAGTGCTTAGTCGCGACCAATTGCGCTTATATCGTTTAATTTGGGAGCGCTTTATCGCTAGTCAGATGGCGCCGGCTGTCCTTGATACAGTTGCTGTTGATTTACAAAATGGGGATGTTTTATTCCGTGCAAACGGCTCACAAGTTAAATTTGCTGGCTTTATGAAGTTATATATTGAGGGTACAGATGATCAAACTGAAGAAACAACAAAGCTTCTACCTGAAATGGAAGTTGGCGATCAAGTAAAATCTCTTGAAATTGAGCCAAAGCAACATTTTACACAGCCACCACCACGCTATTCAGAGGCGCGTCTTGTAAAGACAATGGAAGAGTTAGGTATAGGGCGCCCGTCCACATATGCACCGACCCTCGATACAATACAGCGCCGTGGCTATGTCGTTTTAGATGCAAAACGATTTATGCCGACTGAGCTGGGAGAAATCGTGCACCAACTCGTACTAGAGTTTTTCCCTGATGAAATAAATATCGAATTCACAGCACAAATGGAGCAAGATTTGGATGCTATTGAAGAAGGTAGTCGTCAGTGGAAAGAAATTGTCCGTGAGTTTTATAAGGATTTTGAGGTCCATGTAAAGCATGCAGATGAGGCTATGGAAAAGGTTGTTATAAAAGATGAACCCGCTGGTGAGGATTGTGAGCTTTGTGGATCTCCAATGGTCTTTAAGCTTGGACGATATGGGAAATTTATGGCTTGTTCAAACTTCCCAGATTGCCGCAATACAAAAGCTATTATGAAACCTATTGGCGTAAAATGTCCTTCCTGTGAAACTGGCGAAATTGTCGAACGAAAGAGTAAAACAAAGCGTTTATTCTACGGTTGCAATCAGTACCCTGAGTGTGAATTTGTTTCTTGGGACAAACCAATTAGTAGACCATGCCCTAAATGTAGTGCATTATTAGTAGAGAAAAAAATTAAAAAAGGTGTGCAAATTCAGTGTACGAAATGTGACTATGAAGAGACACCTACTCAATGATAGAAAGATGGTAAGAACATGACTGAACAAGTAGTAAATGTAATAGGCGCAGGTCTCGCGGGCAGTGAGGCCGCTTGGCAAATTGCTCAACGCGGTGTGAAAGTTAAACTTTATGAAATGCGTCCGGTAAAGCAAACACCAGCTCACCATACTGATAAATTTGCAGAGCTTGTTTGTTCGAACTCATTACGTGCAAATGGCTTAACAAATGCCGTAGGTGTAATTAAAGAGGAAATGCGTATTTTAGATTCTGTTATTATGAAGGCAGCAGATGCATGTTCAGTACCGGCAGGCGGTGCCTTAGCAGTGGATCGTCATGAGTTTGCGGGCTATGTGACAGACTCTGTGAAAAATCATCCTCTTGTCGAAGTAATTCATGAAGAAGTCACTGAAATTCCAGAGGGCATTACTGTGATTGCCACAGGACCGCTAACATCGAAAGATTTAGCTGAAAAAATTCAGGGCTTAACAGGTTTAGATTATTTATATTTCTATGATGCAGCAGCACCAATTATTGAAAAAGACAGCATCGATATGGAAAAGGTTTATTTAAAATCGCGTTACGATAAAGGGGAAGCAGCTTATTTAAACTGTCCTATGACAAAGGAAGAATTTGATCGTTTCCGCCAAGCGTTAATCGAAGCAGAGGTTGTGCCATTAAAAGAATTTGAAAAGGAAATTTACTTTGAAGGCTGTATGCCTATCGAAGTAATGGCTGCTCGTGGGGAGAAAACAATGTTATTTGGACCGATGAAGCCAGTAGGTCTAGAAGATCCAAAAACAGGGAAACGACCTTATGCTGTTGTTCAATTACGTCAAGATGATGCAGCAGGAACTCTTTACAATATCGTTGGCTTCCAAACCCATTTAAAATGGGGACCACAGAAGGAAGTACTGCAATTAATTCCAGGATTAGAGAATGTTGAAATCGTTCGTTATGGAGTTATGCATAGAAATACGTTCATTAATTCACCAAAGGTTCTAGAGAAAACGTATCAGCTTCGCGAGCGAAAAAATATTTTCTTTGCTGGTCAAATGACAGGTGTCGAAGGATATGTTGAATCTGCTGGTAGTGGTTTAATTGCTGGTATTAATGCGGCTCGTTTAGCATTAGGACAAGAACAACTTATTTTCCCATTTGAAACGGCATTAGGAAGTATGGCGCGTTATATAACAGAAGCACAATCGAAAAACTTCCAGCCAATGAACGTTAACTTTGGAATTTTCCCTGAACTACCACCAGGACGTCGTTCAAAACCAGAGCGTGCAGAGATGCATGCTACACGTGCAATAAGCACAATTCGTAATTTTGTGAATTCACAAACAATTTGATTGCAAAAAGCCTCTAAAAGTTGATATACTCTTAGAGGCTTTTTCTTTTTTGTAGGTAAAATGCTAATTTACACGTATTTTATTATTTTGTATGGAGATTTTCTCAAAATATAAACATTTCCACTTGCTATATGATGAAGATAGGTATAGTGTCAATATGTATGTTTTCTACATTAACGATACCCAACATGACAAACTAAAGAGATACACGAAATTGTACATTTTTTAATAGCAAGGTGTAAGTATTTGGGTTCAACACCAAACGTTAGGGATGACGTTGAAACGTATGCTAAATATAGATATTGGATTCTGTTCCGACTGGACGCCCCCGGGAAAGCGACCAGCCCGAACAAAAAACCAATCCCACGTTATGGTAATGAGCCGTCATATACAGAAGGTTTATAATAATTCGTTGGTGGTGAATCTTTTAATGTTAGTTTCGTCCCAAGATGCACTTGAACAGTTTATGCTTTATATTCAAATTGAAAAAAACTTCTCTGTTCATACAGTGCGAGAGTATGAATCGGATCTACTAGATTTTTTAGCGTTTTTGCAGGCGGAGGGCGTAAATGATTTAGCTAGTGTTGAGTATATACATGCACGTCTTTATGTGACGAAGTTGTATGATGAAAAGAGAGCAAGATCATCGGTATCAAGGAAAATCTCCTCAATACGCTCCTTCTATCGCTTCCTAAATAGACAGTACGGATTAGATGATGGGGCATTTCGATCACTTTATCATCCAAAAAAAGAATCACGTTTACCTAGTTTTTTCTACGAAGAAGAGTTGAAGCAGCTATTTGATGCGAATGTTGGCGATGATTTGAAATCATTAAGAAATACAGCTATATTAGAGCTGTTATATGCGACAGGTATTCGTGTAAGTGAGCTTACCTCTATTCAAGTAAAAGATATTGATTTCCATTATTCAATTATTAGGGTAATGGGAAAAGGGCGAAAAGAACGTATCATTCCATTCGGGCAATTTGCGAGTTTAGCTATGCAGGATTACATAGAACAAGCTCGTCCTCGATTGATGAAAAACACAAGTCATCAGCAATTGTTTGTCAACATGCGCGGTGGGGAACTTACTCCTCGAGGTGTACGTCATATTTTAACTGAAATGATTGACAAGGCCTCGCTCCATACGAAAATATATCCACATATGCTTCGCCATACTTTTGCCACACATTTATTGAATAATGGCGCAGATTTACGTACGGTGCAGGAGTTATTAGGTCACGCTCATTTAACTTCTACACAAGTTTACACACATGTAACAAAAGAGCATCTTCGTCAGACATATATGAATGCTCATCCAAGGGCATAATAAGCTAAGGAGGAAGGCAAATGGGACAAATTCATGCGACAACGATATTTGCGGTTCATCATAATGGAGCTTGCGCAATGGCAGGTGATGGTCAAGTAACCCTAGGGAATGCGGTTGTGATGAAAGGTACAGCAAGGAAGGTCAGACGTCTGTTTAATGGGCAGGTACTTGCTGGATTTGCCGGATCGGTTGCCGATGCTTTTACACTTTTTGAAATGTTTGAAGGAAAGTTAAATGAATACAATGGCAACTTACAACGTGCAGCGGTTGAAGTAGCTAAGCAATGGCGCGGTGATAAAATGCTACGTCAATTAGAGGCGATGCTACTTGTAATGGATAAAAGTACGCTTCTTCTAGTTTCAGGTACTGGAGAAGTCATTGAACCGGATGATGGGGTGTTGGCAATTGGTTCTGGGGGTAATTATGCATTATCAGCAGGTCGTGCTTTGAAAAAATATGCGGGTGATACAATGTCTGCTCGCGAAATTGCCGAAGCGGCATTAGAAACCGCTGCTGAAATCTGTGTGTTTACGAATCATAATATTATCGTGGAGGCGCTTAACTAATGACAAAAAATAATTTAACGCCAAGACAAATTACTGAGCATTTGGATCGCTATATCGTTGGACAAAATGAGGCGAAGCGAGCGGTAGCTATTGCGTTACGTAATCGATATCGTCGCTCCTTGTTAAGTGATGAGATGAAGAATGAGGTAATTCCAAAAAATATTTTGATGATTGGACCTACAGGTGTCGGGAAAACAGAAATTGCACGAAGAATTGCAAAGCTAACGAATGCACCTTTTGTGAAGGTAGAAGCAACAAAGTTTACAGAAGTAGGGTACGTTGGACGTGACGTAGAGTCCATGGTACGTGATGTAGTAGAAGCTTCTCATCGTCTTGTAAAAGAAGAAATGATGGAGTCTGTAAAGGACCAAGCAGAGGAATTGGCAAACGAAGCCATCGTTAAGCTATTGGTTCCATCCTTACGAAAAAAACAGTCTATGCAAAACCCATTTGAAATGTTATTTGGTGGGAAAGAACCACAAGCCAATGACGATTCCTCTGAAGAAACTGAAGTACGCTCCAAACGTGCGCAAATCGCTATCGATTTACGTAATGGTAAATTAGAAAATGAATGGGTTACAGTTGAAGTAACGGAACAAAATCCTTCTATTTTCGATGCGTTACAAGGAACGGGCATGGATATGTCAGCTAACAGTGGCATGCAGGATATGTTATCTAATTTGATGCCTAAAAAGCAAAAGAAACGTCGTGTACAAGTAAAAGACGCGCGTCGTATTTTAACAATCGAGGAAGCGAATAAGCTCATAGATGCAGATGAAGTTGCTCAAGAAGCTATTTCAAGAGCTGAACAGTCAGGTATTATTTTTATTGATGAGATTGATAAAATCGCTAGTAAGGATAGTAACTCCTCTGCAAATGTATCACGTGAGGGTGTGCAACGTGATATTCTGCCGATCGTTGAAGGTTCTACTGTAACGACGAAGTACGGTGCTGTAAAAACAGACTTTATGCTGTTCATTGCTGCTGGAGCATTTCATATGTCAAAACCATCAGATCTAATTCCTGAGTTGCAAGGCCGATTTCCGATTCGAGTAGAGCTTGAAAAATTAACGAAACAAGATTTTGTACGTATTTTGAAAGAGCCTGACCAATCACTTATTTTGCAATACAAGGCTTTGTTAGAAACAGAAGGTGTGGAAATAAACTTTACGGAAGACGCGATTGAACGAATTGCAGAAATTGCAACCGAGGTCAATCAAGCGACCGATAATATTGGAGCTCGACGTTTACACACAATTTTAGAGCGTTTATTGGAAGAATTATCGTTTGAAGCTGCAGAAATTGCGCCTGCAAATATTCCGATTAATGCTGCGTATGTAGATCAAAAACTTGCGGGTATAGTAAAAAACAAAGATTTGTCACAGTTTATATTGTAATATAAGGCTGAATAGTTTCATTCAGTTGTAAAAAACTTTAGAATATTAAGTAAATACTCTTCGGATTATTTATAGGAGGAACATATAATGAATTTATTAGAAAAAACGCGTAAAATTAACTCGATGCTCCAAGCATCTGCTGGTAAGCCAGTAAACTTTAAAGAAATGGCAGATACTTTAGGAGATATTATAGACAGTAATGTTTATATTGTAAGCCGTAAAGGGAAGCTATTAGGCATTTCAATTCATCAACAAATTGAAAACGAACGTATGAAAAAGATGTTCGAAGAGCGTCAATTCCCAGAAGCGTATACACATAGCTTGTTTACAATTTCTGAAACATCTTCAAACTTAGATATTAATGACGAACATACTGCTTTCCCTGTTGAAAACAAAGAGCTATTCCAAAATGCCTTAACAACGATTGTTCCGATTGTTGGTGGTGGTGAGCGTCTAGGTACATTAATTCTTGCTCGTTTATCTTCACAATTCGAGGATGATGATTTAATTTTAGCTGAGTATGGTGCAACAGTAGTTGGTATGGAAATTTTACGTGAAAAATCTGAGGAAATTGAAGAGGAAGCTCGTAGCAAAGCTGTTGTACAAATGGCCATTAATTCTCTTTCATACAGTGAGTTAGAAGCTATTGAACATATCTTTGAAGAGCTTGATGGCCATGAAGGCTTACTTGTTGCTTCAAAAATTGCAGACCGAGTTGGCATTACACGTTCAGTAATCGTAAACGCATTACGTAAACTAGAATCTGCAGGTGTAATCGAATCTCGCTCTCTAGGTATGAAAGGTACTTACATTAAAGTACTAAACGGTAAATTCTTAAACGCATTAGCTGAAATTAAAATGAAATAATAAAACGTTCTTTCGGAACGGTATCAGGCATCTGGAATGATTTCTAGATGCCTTTTAGTTTCCTTTCAACGAATGTTTTTTGTCACGTAAGTGAAACGGCTACAGAAGTCTCCTACCTCTATAGATAGTGAGATAAATGCGGATTTAAATTACAGGGCCCAAATACCCGAACCTGTCGCTATGCTTCCTCTTTTGCGCAAATAAAAAAGTGGCAGTTCTGACAAGCGCTCGGACGGGACGGAAAGTATCCCCTCGTTTTGCAAAAAGATAAAAAAATTTATTAGTAACATGAAGGCATCAGGAATAATTACGTTCCGGATGCCTTTTTGAACTTTTTCGTAATTCGACAAAGATTCGACGAAATTTTCATCCGATATACAATGCTCTAATTAAGTCGAACTGTGATATAGTACTAAATAGGGGGGAGAATTAATCTATGTTTTAATTCTTTTTCTCATTTTCTATAGGTAAGTTTTCGACCTTTATAGACGTAATTATCATTGCTTTCTCCCTAAATTAGATTTTTTGAGTGCACATTACTATTTGCATAAATGAAAAAAATAGATGCTCCAATTGATACTTATAAGACAGTCTAGAATAACTATTCTGAATTTTTTGTAATCTAAATGACTTAGACTTGAATAGTAAAAAGGAACTCTAATTTAGACATTGTGTCTACTGATGTTTTGTAAGAAAATGGAAGAAAATCAATCCTAAAACCGTAAACACTGTCGAAGTGGTGTAAATTAACTAGATATGCGTTGTGTTCCATGAAGCCTGTAGTAGCAATGGGTGCGGAAGTATTGTCCTGGTTATCCGTGAATAAAAATAGGTCTCATTTACTATCAAAAAGGGACAAAAGACAATAGACACTAGGTATCATCTTAATTACAATTGTGTTATTGGATAAAAAAAGAAATACATAAATGAGGTGAATGTTTTGGATTTGTTTGGAGGAACTATTAGTAGCCTGGAAAACGGACTTTCTTATGCAACTTTGAATCATAAAACAATCGCTAATAACATTGCGAATGTCGATACGCCGAACTATAAGGCGAAAAGTGTAAGTTTTAAAGATATGTTGGAGAAAGAACAACAAATGTCCTTGTCGGCATATCGTACTGATAGTAGACATTATGATTTCGAGATTCGACAATCAACACCTGGTGTGAATAATATTAATGGCTTACGTTATCGGAATAACGGTAATGCTGTAGATATGGATGCTGAACAGACGAAGCTAGCAGAAAATCAAATTTACTACAACGCATTAATTGAACGTATGAACGGCAAGTTAAACACATTAAATACTGTTATTAAAGGAGGTAAGTAATAGATGTCTATTTTTCATGGAATGAATACCACTGCCTCAGCTTTAACAGCACAGCGTTTACGAATGGATGTCATTTCTTCAAATATGGCAGGCATGGATACGACGCGAGCTAAACAAGTGAATGGACAGTGGGAGCCATACCGTCGAAAGACTGTGACATTTACAGCGCAAGAGGGACAGTTTTCAAAGTTCTTTAATGCTGCACTTGGTAAAAACGCAAAAAGTGGCGTTGGTAACGGCGTAAAAGTTACACAAATAAAAGAGGATACAGAAACTCCTTTCAAACTTGTGTATGATCCAACTCACCCGGATGCAAATGCAGATGGCTATGTAAATATGCCAAATGTAGATCCATTAAAAGAAATGGTAGATTTAATGTCAGCCACTCGTTCCTACGAAGCAAACGTAACTGTATTGAATGCAAATAAATCCATGCTGACAAAGGCTTTAGAGATTGGAAGATAAATAAGAAGAAAGGAAGATACATAATGACAATTTCGTCCGTTTCACAAATGACACCTACGCAGGTTGTAAATGAAACAAATAAACTTAAAACGACACCTTATGAAGCACAACAGAGCTTTGCGAACTCGTTAAAGGAAGCAATATCCAAAGTAAATGATCAACAAATTACTTCTGACAATCTTACTCAAAAGTTAATTAATGGAGGAGATGTAGAGTTGCACGAAGTGATGATTGCATCTCAAAAAGCGAGCATTACATTAAATGCAACAATTGAAGTTCGCAATAAGGTGATTGAAGCTTACCAAGAAATAATGCGAATGAGTGTCTAACTTTATTTGAACAAGTGATTACAATCACTATTAAGTAAAGAATATATCCCATAATTTATATTTATTTAAATGAATGTTTGATGTAGAGGGTTGATGACTCCTTCAGGATTACGTTACAAATAATACTCTGGAGACAGAAGTGATGAAGTTTAAAAGCATCAAGTCTTGTGATAATGCCTTCGTGACCAAATCATGATTGCCAAAAGTGGCTCATCGGACGCTCCTAGGAAAAAGACTAATCGAAACGGAAATCAATCCGTTATGGTAATGATATTGATTGAATGTTATGGGATACCACTGTTTTCGCGAATTATTAGATGGATAGGTTATTCACTATAACCGGAGGATCATAATGAATGAACGATTGACGAAAATAAAAAACGACACCAGCAAATTTTGGACAAGTCGTAGTAAAAAACAAAAAATTGTAATGATCGGTTCTGTAGTAGGGGTTGTAGCACTTGCTATAGGTATTACAATTTTTGCTACAAAAACTACATATGTACCACTTTATAAAGATTTATCGACAAGAGAAATCGGACAAGTGAAAGAAGCGCTAGACGCCAAAGGTGTAAAGTATGAAATTGAACCTGGAGGTACATCGATTTCAGTACCTGAAGACCAAGTAGACTCATTATTAGTGTCGTTGGCATCGGAAGGATATCCACAAACAGGATCGATTGATTACTCTTTTGCAAATAGCTCTGGATTCGGTATGACAGATAATGAGTTTAATCTATTAAAAAAAGCAGCAACTGAAACAGAAATTGCAAAGCTCATTAAAAATCTAGATGGTGTAAAAGATGCAAAGGTAATGATTAACATTCCAGAAGAGGGCGTTTTCCTAAAAGATGTTAAAGAGGAAGCGACGGCATCTATTGTTTTAAATACAGACCCTGGCTATAAATTTACAGAGCAACAAATTGCCACTATGTATAATTTAGTAGCAAAAAGTGTGCCGAATTTAAAAACGGATAATATTGTTATTTCTAACCAATTTTCTGATTACTTTGATCTGAAAGCTGCGACTACTGATGGAGCTTCAACAACGACAGCGGAAGGTCAGTTACAAGCGAAGAAATTAGTTGAGCGTGACCTACAGCGTCAAGTTCAAAATATGCTAGGTACACTTATGGGACAAGACAAAGTAGTAGTTTCTGTGACAACAGACATTGATTTCAAAAAAGAAAATCGTGAAGAAAAACTAGTTACACCTGTTGACGAAGAGAATATGGCAGGAATAGAAATTAGTGCTCAACGTATTACAGAGCAATATTCTGGAGGTGCTGCAGCTACTGGTACACCTGAAGCAGAAACGACGACAGATAATTTCACAACTTATAACGAAGGTGTAAATGGTAATGGAGAATCTGAACGTACTGAAGAAACAATTAATAGTGAAGTAAATCGTATACGTAAAGATATCCAAGAGGCACCATATAAAATTCAAGATATGGGGATCCAAGTAATTGTTGAACCTCCGACAGGGGCTGACGCGGGAACGTTACCAAATGGGGTTCAAGAGGATATCCAGAAAATTTTAAGTACTATTGTTCGTACAACGATTTCTAAAGATGTAGCAGCTGAACTTACTCAACAGCAAATCGATGAGAAAGTTGCTGTTTCAGTACAACCTTTAAATGGTAAAGCAACAGAAACAGCTAGTGAAAAATCTGTTATTCCATGGTGGGTTTGGGTAATCGGTGGCATATTGCTAGCAGTAATATTATTGCTTGCATTCTTCATTATCCGTTCACGTAAACGTGCGCAGGAAGAAGAAGAACTTAGTATCCTAGATGAACAAGAAGAATTAATGATTGAAGATATTAACGAAGAAATTGAAACGGAAGCTACAATGCGTCGTAAGCAGCTTGAAAAAATGGCAAAAGATAAGCCAGACGATTTTGCGAAGTTACTACGTAGTTGGATTGCGGAAGACTAACTAGGAGGTTAGGCTGTGTCCAAGAAAGATAAGGAATTAACCGGAAAACAAAAGGCCGCTCTCTTGTTAATTTCATTAGGGCCTGAGGTTTCAGCCTCTGTCTATAAACATTTAACAGAAGAAGAAATTGAACGTTTAACTTTAGAGATTTCAAGTGTTAAGAAAGTAGAAGCAAATGTTAAAGAGGAAATTATTGAAGAATTCCACAATATTGCACTTGCGCAAGATTATATTACACAGGGTGGTATTGGTTACGCGAAGACAGTATTGGAAAAAGCACTTGGTGTAGAACAGGCGCAAACAATTATTAATCGCCTAACATCTTCTTTACAAGTGCGTCCATTTGACTTTGCGCGTAGAGCTGATCCAGCACAGATTTTTAACTTTATTCAAAATGAACATCCACAAACAATTGCCCTTATTCTATCTTATTTAGAAGCAGGGCAAGCGGGTGTTATTTTATCTTCATTACCACAGGAAGTACAAGCTGATATTGCTAAACGTATAGCTGTAATGGAGTCAACTTCACCAGAAGTTATTAGTGAAATCGAATCTGTTTTAGAGCGTAAATTATCATCAACTGTTACACAGGATTACACGGAAACGGGTGGCATTGACGCAGTTGTTGAAGTGTTAAATGGTGTAGACCGACAAACAGAAAAAACGATTCTCGATGCACTCGAAATTCAAGATCCAGAGCTTGCTGAAGAAATCAAAAAACGTATGTTTGTATTCGAGGATATTGTTACACTTGACAACCGTTCGATTCAACGTGTTATCCGTGATTGTGAAAATGAAGACTTATTGCTTTCAATGAAAGTTTCAAGCGAAGAAGTAAAAGATATTATTTTCCGCAATATGTCACAACGTATGGCTGAGACATTTAAAGAAGAAATGGAAATTATGGGACCTGTACGTTTGCGTGATGTAGAGGAAGCGCAATCTCGAATTGTTGCTGTCATTCGTCGCTTAGAGGATGCTGGCGAGATTATTATTGCACGTGGTGGAGGAGATGACGTCATTGTCTAGAATCATCCGTTCTGTATACACACAGTCCAATGGCGATCATGTCAAAAAAATTCAAATTCGTGACATGTTTGAGATGCAAGAGGTAGATGAAGGAGAAAATTCACTTCAAAAACAAATGACTATGGAAGAAGTGCTAGAAGAGCGCGAACGTTTATTTGCAGAGGCCAGAGCTATTTTACAGGCTGAACGTGAAGCTTTTGAACAAGAAAAGCAAATGTTCTTTCAGGAAATTGAAGTTTTAAAGCAAGATTGGGAAGAGGAACGACCTAATCGAGTGCAAGAAGCTTATGATGAAGGATTTGGTCAAGGCTATGAGGATGGAATAAACAAAGCTACTGAAGCGATGGCACAATCTCTCCAAACGGCTAATGAAGTAATCATTCATGCGAGGGAAAATGCTCGGAAATATATTGAAGATCAAGAATCGATTATTTTAGAGCTAGGCTTAACTGCAGCAGAGCGAATTATTGATGCATCTTTAGAGCGAGACAACGAATTGTTTGTTTCAATCGTTCACAGAGGACTTAAAGAAGCGAGAGAAATGAAGGAAATAAAAATTTACGTTTCGCCAACCTACTATGCGTTAATTACTGCTAATCGGGATGAACTAGCTGAAATGTTCCCAACTGACGTACCATTTATGATTTTTGTAAATGAGGAGTTAGAAAATGAAACAGATTGTTATATTGAAACAAATCATGGCCGTATTGTTGTAAGTATTGATGAGCAATTGAATGAACTAAGATTAAAGCTACATGAAATATTAGAAAGTAAGGAATGATCTAGATGAAAACGGCTCAATTAATCGAACAAATTCCTCAAATACCAACCTTTAAAAAATTTGGTAGAGTAACTAGAGTTGTCGGCTTGATGATTGAGTCACAAGGTCCAGATAGTTCCATTGGTGATGTCTGTAAAATTCATGTGGAAACTTCTAAAAACGGCCATCAAATCATCTTAGCAGAGGTTGTAGGCTTTAAAGATGAAATTGTCGTCTTAATGCCTTTTACTTCTCTTCGGGAAATATCAATTGGCTGCCTAGTCGAAGGTACAGGGGCGCCGCTTGAGGTAAAAGTGGGCCCTGAGCTAATCGGTAAGGTACTTGATTCTATGGGAAATCCGATAGATGGAACTGTATTACCGAAAGGATTAATGACAGTTCCGACAGAGCAAGATCCACCCAATCCGCTAACGCGCCCACCTATTAATGAAAGACTTGAAGTAGGTGTTAAAGCAATTGATGGCATGCTAACAGTGGGGAATGGACAACGTGTTGGTATTTTCGCTGGTTCAGGGGTCGGGAAAAGTACATTGCTCGGTATGATTGCGCGAAATACCCAAGCAGATTTAAATGTAATTGCGCTAATTGGGGAACGTGGTCGTGAGGTTCGTGAGTTTATAGAGCGTGATTTAGGGCCAGAGGGTTTAAGTCGATCTATAGTAGTAGCTGCTACCTCTGACCAGCCTGCACTAATGCGAATAAAAGGGGCCTTTACCGCAACAGCGATTGCCGAATATTTTAGAAATCGCGGCTTAAATGTCATGTTGATGATGGACTCTGTGACTCGTGTTGCTATGGCGCAGCGTGAAATCGGTCTAGCGACAGGTGAACCACCAGCTCAAAAAGGGTATACACCATCTGTATTTGCCATTCTACCTAAACTATTAGAACGTACAGGTACTAATGAGAAAGGCTCTATTACTGCCTTTTATACAGTGTTAGTAGATGGTGATGATATGAATGAGCCGATAGCAGATACGGTGCGAGGGATTTTAGATGGTCATATAGTCCTGGATCGCAACCTTGCAAATAAAGGTCAATATCCAGCTATTAATGTATTAAAAAGTGTCAGCCGTTTGATGAATCATGTGGCAGAGCCAGAGCACAAAAAGGCTGCAGAACGATTAAGGGAGCTCTATTATACATATGACAAGTCAGAGGATTTAATTAATATCGGCGCCTATAAGACAGGAACATCAAAGGAAATCGATGAAGCTATTTACTATGAACCTCTCATTACCGCTTATTTAAAGCAGGGCTATTTAGATAAGGTGACCCTAGAGGAAAGCAAGAATGAGTTAATTTCATTATCGATCGGTGGTGGAAAATAGGGTGGTAAGCTATATATATCGTTTTGAAAAAGTGTTAACCATTCGAGAGCAAGAAAAAAATGAAACAGAAATTGCCTATAAAGAATCTGTACGTTCTTTTGAAGAAATTGCAACTAAGCTATATGAATTGTTAAAAAAGAAAGAAGATTTAATAGAGTTTCAGCAGGAGCGTTTAGCTGTAGGCTCATCAATAGAAGAAGTTCATCACTATGCACGGTTTATTGATAGCCTCGAAAAAACAATTGTTGATGTACAGCAAAAAGTTGTTCAAGCTCGTGCAAAAATGAATTGGCACGAAGAAAAATTATTAGAAAAAAACTTGGAAGTACGTAAATTTGAAAAAATGCGAGAGAAAGATTTTAAAGTGTTTCAGCAGGAACAGGATCGTATTGAAGGCATTTTTTTAGATGAGATTTCATCGCTGACGTATAACAAGAGAGAAATCAGGTGATTTCATGGCGAAAACAGACAATCGACTTAAAGCAGAATTAGTAGAACAACCGCCTAAACGTAAATCAGGAGGCTTGCGAAAGTTTTTTACGTGGTTTGTAATACCTATCATGTTTGTAGCGGCAGTTCTACTTGTTGTTGCAACCCTTATGAATACGAATGTCTTTGATCTAGGAAAGAAGGCAGTTCAAAGCTTACCATTCGTTCCTTCAGAAGAACAACAAGCAAAAGATGCTGTAGTTAATAATGATTCCAAGGTTGTAAAGTTACAGGCCGAAATACAAGAAAAAGAAGCAGAAATCGTACAGCTTCAAAAAAAGATGGATACGGCAACAACTGAAAAAGAAAAGTTAACGACAGAAAATGAACAGCTGAAATTTGAAATGGAGAAATTAAATAGGGAGCAAAGTGATGTAAAGCGTGACTTTACTGATATTTTAAAAACATTTGATAAAATGTCTCCTAAAGCAGCAGCGCCCGTTCTTATTAAAATGAGCGATACGGAAGCACTTCGTATTTTAACAAACTTAAAACCAGATAAATTAGCTGCGATTTTAGAAAAAATGGATCCACAAAATGCAGCGAAATATACAGAAATGATGGCTAAACAATAAGAAAATCTGAAAGGAGGTGAAAAAAATGGATGTAGCAATGATGCAAATGATGTCTAAGCCTATTTCAACTAAAACAGCAGCTACAAAACCTACAACATCAGTCGATTCCAATATGACTAATGGACCATCGAACAAGTTTGGGTCTGTTTTTGGACAGATTATTTCTTCTTCAAATCAAATACAGCAGCCTACACAGTCAGTAGATACAAAAGATACCTCTGATTTGACAGCAGTTTTAAATGCTGAATCTATAGAAGACGTACTAGACTTACTGGAGATTCCACACGACGATGGTTTGTTAATGCTGCAAATTGGTGATGAAGGCAAAGCTGTTGCAATAGATGAAATGTTAAATCTGGATAACCTAATGGATGCATTGGGGATCGATGCTGAGCAGCTTCAAAAATTAGTACAACAGTTGCTAGGCGAAGATAAAGAAGCACAAGATGTTTGGGAGCTTTTAGCACTAGTAGACGCACAGGCGCCAATGCTTCAAACGCAAATCGTAGCAGCTTTACAAGGTGAAGGACAAGTGACTTTAAAGGAAGCAGCGCCATTACTTCAAGTGTTAAAGTTAACACAATTAATGGGGCAAAAAACGGACTTAACAGCATCACAAGAAAACTTGCTAACTGACATAAAAAGTCTTTTGACAACGATTCAAACACGAGTAGAAACGACTCTATCTGAACAGCAAGTAACAACTAAAACAACAGTGACACTTCCGTTGCAAGGCTTCCAAAAAGTAGTGCAACAAGTTCAGGTTACAAAGCAGACAGATACAAGTGCTAATGAAATGGTGACTTCTAATACAGTCCAAACGAAAGCAGACACGTTCCAAGTGACACTGCCAGCAGCAAAGCCAGCCCAGTCTGAGGCATTTTTGAAAGAGATGCAAGCAATCATTAATAGAGCCCAAATCTCTAATGCACAAGGTATTACACGGTTAACATTGAAATTGTATCCAGAAAATCTAGGGACAATACGTATCGAGCTTGTGCAAAATGACGGTGTCCTGACAGCACGACTACTCGCTTCGACAGCTCAAGGACGTGAATTACTTGATAGTCAGGCACATCAATTAAAGCAAGCCTTTGTACAGCAAAACATTCAAGTTGATCGACTCGATATTGCTCAATCATTGCAAGACGCAGATCGCCAACAACGCGACCAAAGCTTCTTCAACAATTTCTTTAAGCAACAACAGCAAGAAGAGCAAGAGCAAAAAAACGACGATGATGATGAAGGTAAATCATTTAGTGACTATTTAATAAGTGAGGAGGTGTGAGCGTGGCAGATACAACGGCTAATACAAAACCGGTAAATACAAAGGTAACAGAGGACTTATATTATTCCAACTATAAGAAGCCGACGAAGCAAACGGGTAATAGTGAACTTGGTAAGGATGCGTTCCTACAATTATTAATTACGCAATTACAACACCAAGATCCAACAAATCCAATGGATGACCGAGAGTTTATTTCTCAAATGGCTCAATTCTCTTCGCTAGAGCAAATGCAAAATATGACAAAAGCGATGGAATCATTACTTGCCTCACAGCAGCAAACACAGCTTATGAATTATACATCATTTGTTGGTAAGGAAGTAAAATGGCATGAGCTAACAGATAAGCTAGATGACAAAGGCAAACCGGTTATTAATGAAGGAACAGGCACAATTAAATCGGTGAAGTTTGTAGATGGTAATGCAGTGTTTGAACTAGCTGATGGTAAAGAATTAACGCCTGGTAATATTTCAGCTATTTTAGGCGGTTCGATTGATAATGCAGTAACAGAATCAGAATCAGAATCTCCACTTGTACAAGCTAGTAAACTAATTGGTAAAAAAGTTACGTATATGGACGGTGAGCAAGAACTACAAGGACGTATCGTTTCTGTAACGAATAAAGATGGCGTCATTCAATATGTCTTAGACAATGACAAAAAATTAACAGCTAAAGAATTTACCGTAATTAGCGAATAGAGGTGGAGAACAATGATGGATAAATTTTCAATACATCGTGTACCATTGCATCCATCTATTCGCCAGACACAACCTAAGCCAATAAACGCACAGCAATCGTTTAAAGCGCATTTGCAAGAAGCTACCAATCAACAAGAGTTAAAAGTGAGCAAGCATGCCCATGAACGTATTATGGAGCGTAAAATAGCGATTTCTGAACAAGAATGGCAGGCTGTATCGGACAAGGTATTTGAAGCACACTCAAAAGGTGTCAAACAACCATTAGTCTTGATGGATCAAGCAGCTTTAATAGTCAGTGCTAAAAACGCAACTGTCATTACAGCGATGGACCGCACGGAAGCGAAACAACAATTGTTTACAAATATTGATGGCACCATTGTGCTATAAGGCTGGACCTTCTTAGGAAGCCTAAGTGTTGCTGAATGATAGAAGCGCACGCATTAAAATTGAAGGGAGAACGACATCAAATGTTACGTTCTATGTATTCAGGGATTTCAGGATTGAAAAATTTCCAAACAAAGCTTGACGTTATTGGTAACAATATTGCCAATGTTAATACGCACGGTTTCAAAAAAGGTCGTGTAGTTTTCAAAGATTTAATGTCTCAAACAGCTGCAGGTGCCTCAGCTCCATCGGGTACTATTGGAGGTATTAATCCAAAACAAATTGGATTAGGGGCCGAAATTGCAGCAATTGATACTGTTCATAGTCCTGGGTCACGACAATTTACTGGACGTTTATTAGATATAGCTATAGAGGGAGAAGGTTTCTTCATCGTAGGTGATTTAATGACTAATGGCGGTACTGGAGCAGGGGGAACACCATTTACAAATACACTTTATACTCGCGCAGGTAATTTCTATTTGGATGAGCAAGGCTTTCTTGTAAATGCAGATGGTAAATATTTAATGGGTGCAGCAACTGACAAATCTGACGATTTAGAAGCAATGTCAACTGACTTCGCGGAGCCAGCTGAAATCGATGATATTACAAGTGAAAATTTAAATGAAGATGGTACTTGGAATTTACCGACAGTAGCCGAAAAAAATACTGGAGAGTGGGGCCGTATTCGTATTCCTACTGATGCAAAATCAATGAGTATAGGTCCTGATGGTCAAGTTACTTTTACTGATGCAAATGGGGTATTAAAATGGGGTGGTCAATTAGTAATGGCTAAATTCGCCAATGCTGGAGGACTTGAAAAAGTAGGAAGTAACTATTATAATGCTTCAGCAAACTCAGGTGAACCATATCTACAGGCAGGGGGACAAGCAGGACTAGGTAAGCCTATCTCAGGTTCTCTCGAAATGTCCAATGTAGACCTTTCAGAGGAGTTTACTGAGATGATTGTGGCGCAACGTGGTTTCCAAGCCAATACACGTATTATCACAACTTCTGATGAAATTCTTCAAGAGCTTGTGAATTTAAAACGCTAAGTTTTATAAAATAGATTTTAGTAAGAGATATATACTTCATATAGTCATACAGGTAAAGAAAATACTAGTTAGATTACAAAGTGCTCAAAACTAAAACATAATTTCATATGAGGGAGGGTCGGGCCGGCTCTCGTGCTAGACCCGGCCCTATTTCAATGATTGAATTAACACGTTTAAATGGCAAAGCATTTACATTGAATGCTTTATACATAGAAACGGTCGAATCTTTTCCGGATACGACCATTACATTAACGACTGGAACTAAAATCATTGTTTTACAGAGTGAAGATGAGGTGCGACAAAAGGTAACAGCCTTTTATAAAAATATACAAATACTATCAAACCCGCATCTACGAGGTGAAGAAGATGAAGAATAACAAAATGTTAACGATGATTATCATCGTACTAGTAGCAATCATACTTATCGGGGGTATTTGCTTTGCATTGTTTACCCAATTTAATAAGCCTGCAAAGTCTCTTGAGCCAACTATTGATGAAATCGTAGAAGCTTCTGTTGAAATTCCGGAGATTACTACAAATCTAGCGGATAACAAAGTTGTACGCTTTTCGTTAAAAATTCAAACATCAAGTAAAGATGCTGCTGCTGAATTAACGAAGCGTGATTTCCAAGTGAAAAATATTGTTATTCAAGAGCTTTCCGAGATGGAGCAAAAAGATTTAGAAGGTAAGCAAGGCAAACAAGTTTTCCAAAAATCATTAAAAACAAAAATTAATGAATTGATGCAAGAGGGAGAAGTTCAGGAAGTTTATTTTACCTCCTTCATCACCCAATAATTAAAGAAACTGCTTGAAATGGAGGTGGGCAAATGGCAGGAGATGTGTTATCTCAATCCGAGATAGATGCGCTGCTTTCCGCAATATCAACCGGGGAAATGTCAGCGGACGACATGAAAAAAGAGGACGAGGGGCGCAAGGTTAAAGTGTATGACTTTAAACGAGCACTTCGTTTCTCAAAAGATCAAATCCGAAGTTTGACCCGAATACATGAAAATTTTGCACGATTACTGACAACCTTCTTTTCTGCACAGCTAAGAAGCTATGTGCAGATTACTGTTGCATCAGTAGACCAAATACCATTTGAAGAGTTTGTACGTTCGATTCCGAATATGACACTCATTAATGTGTTTGAAGTGCCACCATTAGATGGTAATATATTGATGGAAATAAACCCGAACATCGCCTACTCGATGTTAGATCGTTTAATGGGCGGTAGTGGGGCGAGTCATAGTAATGTGGATAACTTAACAGAAATTGAAACTAAAATTATGACAAACCTTTTTGAACGTTCATTCGACAATTTACGCGAGGCATGGGAAAATGTTGCGGAAATTGATCCAATCTTAGTGGAACTTGAGGTCAACCCTCAATTTTTACAAATGATTTCACCAAATGAAACAGTTGTCGTTATTTCTTTAAATACGATTATTGGTGAGACAAGCGGTATGATTAATATTTGTATCCCGCATGTTGTATTGGAGCCAATTGTTCCAAATCTTTCTGTTCGTTACTGGATGCAGACTAATACAAAAGAGATGTCTCCAGAGCAAACAAAAATGCTTGAAACACGTGTGAAACAAGCAAAACTACCTGTTTCCGTTGAACTAGGTATTACAGACATTACCATTGAGGATTTCCTCACAATGCAAGTTGGAGATGTTATTCAATTAGAACAAAAAATTGAAGATCCACTACTGTTAAAAGTAGGCACATTACCGAAATTTACAGTTCAACCAGGAAAACAAGGCAAAAAATTAGCAATCCAGATTATCGACCCTTTGAAAGGAGGAGACGAAGATGAGTGATGAAATGCTCTCCCAAGAAGAAATTGAAGCGTTATTAAGGGGCGAAACGTTGGAAGATAAAAACAGCGGCACTGAAGCTTCTACAAATGAGGAAATTAATGATTTAAAAGTAGAGGATTACCTCGATTCGTTTGCCCAAGATGCATTAGGTGAGGTAGGAAATATATCTTTTGGTAGCTCTGCTACTGCACTTTCAGCGTTACTAGGTCAAAAAGTAGATATTACTACCCCAAGTATTTCAATGATTAACCGAAATAAATTAGAAGAGGAATTTCCTCATCCTTATGTAGCCGTACAGGTTGAATATACAATCGGGTTAACAGGTATGAATTTGCTTGTTATTAAGCAATCCGATGCAGCAATTATTGCTGATTTAATGTTAGGTGGAGATGGCTTAAATCCAAAACCAGATTTAGGTGAAATTCAGCTAAGTGCCGTGCAAGAAGCTATGAATCAAATGATGGGTTCTGCGGCTACTTCAATGTCGACAGTATTTAATAAAAAAGTGGATATTTCTCCACCTACTATTGATTTAATGAATATTTCTCAAAACGAAGGACGAGAAAATATTCCTGAAGATGATTTACTCGTAAAAGTATCGTTCAGATTGAAGATTGGTAATTTAATTGATTCGAATCTAATGCAATTATTGCCGCTGAAATTTAGCCAAAACATTGTAAAATCTCTGTTAGGAGAAACAGAATCAATCGGGGAACCTGTAGCTGCAACAATAGCACCTGAAGCGCCAGTAGCTCCTGCGCCTGTACAACAACAAGCGACTATGCAACCGCAAGCGCCAGTAGCACCACAGCCTGCGCAGCCAGTATATCAACAGCAGACAGCTCCTGTGCAGCAACCAATGTATCAAGAGCAACAGCAGATTCCTCAAGCAACAAGACCTATGCAACCGGTCAATGTTCAACAAGCACAGTTTGCTAGTTTTGATCCAAATGTTATCTCGCAATCTGAAGCTAGAAATTTAAATATGCTACTTGATATTCCGTTGCAAGTTACTGTAGAGTTAGGACGTACAAAGCGTTCTGTAAAAGAGATATTAGAACTATCTAGTGGTTCGATTATTGAACTAGATAAATTGGCTGGTGAACCAGTTGATATTTTAGTAAATAGCCGTTTAATCGCTAAAGGTGAAGTCGTTGTTATTGATGAAAACTTCGGTGTCCGCATTACAGATGTTTTAAGTCAAGCAGAGCGTTTAAATAATTTAAGATAGTTTCAATTGGAGGAGTTAACCATGTCTAAAAGAATTTTGATTGTTGATGATGCCGCATTCATGCGCATGATGATCAAGGATATTTTATCGAAAAATGGATTTGAAGTTGTTGGAGAGGCTGCTGATGGTTTACAGGCAGTTGAAAAGTACAACGAATTAAAGCCAGATCTAGTAACAATGGATATTACGATGCCAGAAATGGACGGTATTGCAGCTCTTAAAGCAATTAAAGGTTCAGATCCAAATGCAACTGTAATTATGTGTTCGGCAATGGGACAACAAGCAATGGTAATCGATGCAATTCAAGCTGGTGCGAAAGACTTTATTGTGAAACCTTTCCAAGCTGATCGTGTAATTGAAGCGATTCAAAAAGCTCTAGGATGATTGAATGCAAATGTTAAAATCATTTCGTCTAACGATGATTTTCGCATTTCTTGTATCCTTCCTGTTTTTGTACCCTACAACGACTTCTGTATATGCAGAATCTAACACGACTTCTGTGAGCGACTGCATCAAAAACGGAGATTGTGAAGAAGATAGTACTCCAGCTGCTAAGAAAGATTCAGAGTCACAAGCGGCTGGAGATGTATCTACGTGGGAATACATAAAAATGGTGTTGGCGCTTATTTTTGTTGTAGCTTTATTTTATGGATTAATGAAGTTTTTAAATAGAAGAAATTTAAACTTTCAACGTAATCAATTAGTACAAAATTTAGGCGGTTTATCGTTAGGTGCCCAAAAGTCGGTACAACTATTACAAGTAGGTAAAACACTCTATTTAGTTGGGGTCGGTGAGGATGTCCAGCTATTACGTGAAATTACTGATCCGGATGAAGTGGCAACACTTTTAGCGCTATATAATGAACGACAAGAACTTGCAGCAACATCACCGTATATTGCAGAAGTATTATCTAAGTTTAAGAAAAAAAATAATGAAAGTTCATCAGTACAGCAAAAACAAAACGCTTTTGGTGAGCTGTTCGAAAAAAAGATTTCCGAAATTAAACAGGAGCGCAGTGAAGAACTGGAGAAATGGAAGCAAAAGGAGAATGATGATAAATGAATGATGTAATCAGTGTTTTTTCCAACAGCGACCCGACAAATGTCTCTAGCGCAGTGAAGCTGCTCTTGATGTTAACAGTTCTTTCACTAGCACCTAGTATTTTAATTTTGATGACATCGTTCACACGAATAGTTATCGTATTATCGTTTGTTCGTACTGCGTTGGCGACACAGCAAATGCCACCGAACCAGGTCATTGTAGGACTTGCCTTGTTTTTAACTTTCTTTATCATGGCCCCAACATTTCAAGAGGTCAATAAAGAGGCATTACAGCCATTATTTTCTGAGGAAATTGGCATTGAAGAGGCGTATGATCGAGCCAGTGTACCGTTTAAAGAGTTTATGAGTAAGTATACAAGGCCAAAGGATCTGAATTTATTTTTAAAGTATAATCAAGCAGAAACACCAGCATCTGTAGAAGAAATTCCACTGACAATGCTAGTACCTGCTTTCGCATTGAGTGAGATTAAAACAGCATTTGAAATTGGCTTTATGATTTTTATTCCATTCCTAGTAATCGACATGATTGTCGCAAGTACGCTAATGTCGATGGGGATGATGATGTTACCACCGGTTATGATTTCATTGCCGTTTAAGATTTTATTATTTGTACTCGTTGACGGTTGGTATCTTGTGATGAAATCATTACTACAAAGTTTTTAGGGGATGATACAGTATGACAGGTGAATTGGTTATTTCCATTGCAGAGCGTGCCATTATGGTTATCCTTCTAACAAGCGGTCCGCTACTATTAGTTGCTTTAATCACTGGTTTAGCGGTAAGTATTTTTCAGGCAACAACATCGATTCAAGAGCAAACTTTAGCATTCGTGCCAAAAATCATCGCTGTATTAGCAGCCATCGTATTTTTCGGTCCTTGGATGTTATCACAAGTGACTAGCTATGCGAGAGACATTTTTGAGAATTTAACGCGTTATATAGGGTGAGTAGATGAATGAATTAATCCCGCATTTTACGGTTTTCTTATTAGTGCTTGTGCGCGTATCGGCATTTTTTGTCACGGTGCCTTTTTTCTCGTACAGAACGATTCCGCCACAAGTTAAAATAACGCTCGCATTAGTTTTAGCTTGGATGATGTATTACACAATTGACGTCGAACCATTTGTATTTAATGGTGATTACATACTTTTAGTGATGAAAGAGGCACTTATTGGACTGTTACTCGGTTTAGTAGGCTATATCATCATGTCGGCAATTCAAATTGCCGGAAGCTTTATAGATTTTCAAATGGGTTTTGCTATTGCCAATATTATTGACCCGCAAACAGGTGCACAAAGTCCATTGATAGGACAGTTTTTTAATACGCTAGCATTACTTTTTCTACTAGCTATAAATGGACATCACATGATTCTCGATGGAATTTATTATAGTTATCAATTTTTACCGATGGATCAAGGATTTCCTAATTTCGCAAATGATCATTTTATAGAGTTTATCATCACAAAATTTACAGCTGTTTTTGCGATTGCCTTTCAAATGGCTGCTCCTGTTGTAGCTACTTTATTTTTAGTCGACTTAGCACTAGGAATCACGGCGAAAACTGTACCACAATTAAATATTTTTGTTGTTGGTTTTCCTATTAAAATTGGTGTTAGTTTTCTAGTGTTATTTACCATGATGGCTGTAATGGTTCAAGTGATACAAAAGCTTATTACAATTATGATTTATGCGATGCGTGATGTAATGGCTATTTTAGGTGGTGGGTAAAATGTTGCTACTACTGGATTTAGATTTACAGTATTTTGCGGGAGAAAAAACGGAAAAGGCGACGCCCAAAAAACGACAAGATGCTCGAAAAAAAGGTCAGGTAATCAAGAGTCAGGATATTTCCAGTGCAATTGTCATGCTCATGGTATTTATCTTTTTATACTTCTTTGCAGGTTCACTGCTAGATGATCTTTTAGCTTTTTTTAAGCAAACTTTTATTCAGAACATACGCGTAGAAACACTAACAATTGATAGTGTGATGCGCTTATTTACAGAAACATTGGCGCAAATGGCTTTTGTTATTGGTCCAATTATGGGAATTGCATTTGTTGGAGCGTTAGCAGGTAACTTTCTACAGTTCGGTTTTCTATTTACATTAGAACCGATGAAGTTTGATTTGAAAAAAATGGACCCGATTAAAGGGCTGAAAAAAATATTTTCTGTTAAAGCCATTATAGAGCTTATAAAGTCAGTATTAAAGATTGGCTTCATTGGTGGCGTTACGACAATTATAGTTTGGACAAATTTACCGAAAGTTTTGGCGTTATCCTTTAAAAGCCCATGGATAACTCTTATTACCGTGGGTAAGCTTGTTGGTATTATGGGGATTGCTGCTTCGCTAGTCTTACTATGTGTATCCCTTTTAGACTGGATGTATCAAAAATTTGATTACGAAAAAAATCTTAAAATGTCTAAGCAAGATATTAAAGATGAATATAAAAATAGTGAGGGGGATCCGCTGATAAAATCGAAAATTAAGCAACGCCAACGCGAAATGGCGATGCGTCGAATGATGTCAGAGATTCCAAACGCCGATGTAGTCATCACTAACCCAACTCACTATGCGATTGCCCTCAAATATGATGAGGAAAGTATGGAAGCCCCACGCATTGTTGCCAAGGGTACAGACTTTATCGCTCAAAAAATTAAAATGATTGCGAAAGAACATGATGTGATTATGGTTGAAAACAGGCCATTAGCACGAGCAATGTACGATCAAGTAGAAATCGGTGATCAAGTACCAGAAGAGTTTTTCAAAGCAATAGCCGAAGTGCTTGCTTATGTTTATCGAATTAAGCGGAAAATTTAAAGCTTTTTGTAGGAGGGACACAAATGAAAGTTCGCGATATAGGGGTTTTAGGTGCGGTTATTTTAATCGTTGCGATGCTCATCATTCCTCTTCCTCCGTGGATGTTAAGTTTCTTAATCGTCATTAATATTACATTAGGATTAATCGTACTGTTAACAGCAATGAGTATGAAGGAAGCGTTAGACTTTTCTATTTTTCCTTCAGTTATTTTATTGTTAACTTTGTTCCGGCTCGGACTGAGCGTTTCTACAACACGTGCCATTTTAGCCAAAGGTGATGCTGGTGCGGTTGTTGAAACGTTTGGTGATTTTGTAGTCGGTGGGAATGTACTAGTTGGTTTAGTTGTATTCTTAATTCTTGTGTTAATTCAGTTTATCGTTATTACAAAAGGAGCGGAGCGTGTAGCTGAAGTAGCAGCACGTTTCACACTGGATGCGATGCCAGGTAAACAAATGAGTATTGATGCTGATTTAAATGCAGGAGTTATTTCTGAAAAGGAAGCACGTGAACGACGCGAAAAAGTAGCGGGTGAAGCGGACTTTTACGGAGCGATGGATGGTGCCACAAAATTCGTAAAAGGGGATGCCATTGCCTCGATGGTCATGGTTATTATCAACTTATTATTTGGTATCATCATCGGTGTTGCGCAAATGGGTCTTCCATTTGCAGATGCAGCGAATCATTTTTCTAAGTTAACAGTTGGGGATGGTATTGTCTCACAAATTCCTGCGCTGCTTATCTCTACTGCGACAGGGATTGTCGTAACACGTGCATCTTCTAAGGGAAGTCTTGGTGAAGATATTACAGGGCAGCTTTTTGCTCAAGCGAAACTGCTTTATGTAGCTGGTGGAACAATACTTTTACTTGGATTTTTCACACCTATCCCTATATGGATAACACTTCCAATTGGTTGTTCGCTAATTGCTGGTGCTTATATGATGGATCATAAGAAACCAGAGGATGAAGAAGAATTACTTGAAATTGAGGAAGAAGTGGCAACAGACGGCATGAAGAGCCCTGAAAACGTTGTGAATTTATTAAATGTGGACCCAATCGAGTTTGAATTCGGCTATGGTTTAATACCTTTAGTAGATGCTGCTCAAGGTGGAGATTTATTAGATCGAGTCATTATGATACGTCGACAGTTAGCATTAGAATTAGGGATTGTCATTCCGGTTGTTCGTATTCGCGATAATATTCAATTACAACCAAATGAATATCGAATTAAAATAAAGGGTAACGAAATGGCACGTGGTGAACTTCTACTTGATCATTATTTAGCAATGAGCCCAGGAGATGATGATTCCATCGAAGGAATTGACACAGTTGAACCGTCATTTGGTTTACCTGCAAAATGGATTACTGAGCAAGTGAAAGAAGATGCCGAAATGTTCGGCTACACAGTTGTTGACCCACCGAGCGTAGTGTCGACCCACTTAACCGAAATGATTCGAGCAAATGCTTATGAATTACTCGGTCGTCAAGAGACGAAGCAGTTAATTGATCATTTACGTGAAACACATCCAATTTTAGTCGAAGAGCTGACGCCTACACCGTTATCGACTGGAGAAATTCAAAAAGTACTAGGTAAACTCCTACGAGAAAATGTTTCAGTGCGAAACTTACCAATTATTTTTGAAACGCTAGCAGACTATGCAAAGTTAACAAGCGATACCGATATATTAACGGAGTATGTACGTCAATCATTGGCACGTCAGATTACTTCTCAATACGTAGGAGACAACCCATCATTAAAGGTGATAACTGTTTCGGGTAAAGTAGAGAAAATGATTGCTGATAGTATACAACAAACTGATCACGGAAATTACTTAGCGATGGATCCGCAAGATTCTCAAACTGTTTTGGAGATTATTGCTGCAGAAGTAGAACGCGTTTCCTTTATGGAACAATCTGCTATTATCTTATGCTCTCCAGCAGTTCGTATGTATTTACGTCAACTAACGGAGCGTTATTTCCCGCAAATTCCAGTTCTATCATACAATGAACTTGATGCTACAGTTGAAATTCAAAGTGTTGGGGTGGTGAATGTTGAATGAAAATGAAAAAATATTATGCATCCTCCATACCAGAAGCGATGAAGCTTGTACGTGCTGAACTAGGTGAGGACGCTGTCATTTTGAATTCGAAAGTAGTCGTTACAAAAAAGTTTTTTGGAATCATTAAAAAGAAGAGTTTTGAGGTTGTTGCAGGGATTGATTCAATGGAGCCAGGTAATGTGGCTCCAGCACCTGCAGCTTTACCTATAACAACAGCTAAAAAAGAAAATGTAAGGTTACAAGAGATTACAAATGCTGTGCAAGCTAAAACGCACCAAGTACAGCTACAGAATGAGGTGCCCTTGCATGAGGAAACTGGCATTTCTGAAGACTTGAGGAAGGAAATCGCAGATTTAAAATCTTTAATGCATTCTATGCATAAGAAGACTATCCAAGATCAATATCCCGATGAACTCTTACCCTTCATTGAATACTTAAGACAGCAGGAGCTAAGTGAGGAGCTCATCACAACGATTGGTGATGAGCTTTTTACGCATTTCAAAGAAGCGTCAGAAATCAATTTTTCTCAATGTAAGATGGTTACGAAAAATTTATTGCGTAAAGAGCTAGAGAATCTTCCAGTCGGGGGCTTATCCTATGACAAAAAATATATTAATGTTCTAGGTCCAACAGGTGTCGGAAAGACTACGACAATTGCTAAAATGGCAGCTAGAGCAGTTTTAGAAAAAAAGAAAAAAATAGGATTTATCACGACAGATACTTACCGTATTGCCGCAATTGAGCAATTAAAAACGTATGCTGGACTGTTACAAGCTCCTGTCGAAATTGCCTATAATGCAACAGATTTTGAACAAGCAATCCATCGTTTGTCCCATTTAGATTTAGTGTTTATAGATACAGCTGGCCGCAATTATAAAGAGGTAAAATATGTAGACGATTTACAGCGTCTCATAAAATTTGATGATCAAGCTGAGTCCTTCTTAGTACTTGCTATGACAACGAAAGAAAAGGATATGGCAAACATTGTAGAGCAATTTAAACAATTACCAATTGAAAAATTCATTTTTACAAAAATTGATGAAACAAATTCTATTGGCACTATGATTAATTTAATGATTAAATATAATAAAGGACTTGCTTACTACACGAATGGTCAAGAAGTACCAGAAGATATTGAGGAAGCTGACCTAGAAGCAGTACTAAATTTATTTTTTCAAGGTGAAGAAAAATGAGAGACCAAGCTGAAACATTACGCTTGAAAATGTTAAAACAGCAAGGCGAATTAGGCAGGGCAATTGCGGTTGTAAGTGGAAAAGGTGGAGTTGGTAAAAGTAACTTCACGATGAATTTTGCCATTACAATGGCCAATAAAGGGAAAAAAGTTATCATCGTTGATATGGATATTGGTATGGGGAATATCAATATTTTAATTGGAAAAAATGCATCCTTTAGTTTAAAAGATTACTTAGAAGGAAATAAGTTGCTAGATGAGGTAATATTTGAAGGTCCTTACGATTTAAAGTATATTTCAGGCGGGTCTGGTATGTCGGGCGTCCTAGAATGGTCAGAGATTATGTTTGATCGACTCATTCATGCATTTGAGCAGCTTCAAAAAAGCTTTGATTACATCTTATTTGATATGGGAGCAGGTGCAACGGAATGGTCATTAGATTTACTAACTTCTATAGATGAAATCATTGTTTTATCAACAGCAGAGCCAACTTCTATAACAGATGCCTATTCAATGATGAAATATATTCATACGAGAGATGTAGACAAGCAATTTTATATACTGTGTAATCGAGCTTATAGTAAAGAAGAAGGATTGGAAACTAATGAACGACTAAAGCGTACGATGAAACGTTTTTTGGACAAAGAGGTTACGGTATTAGGCTCATTACCAGAAGATTCTGTTGTGCGTAAGGCTGTGCGTGAGCAAGTGCCTTTTTCACTTGGATATCCAGACGCGCTTATTACAAAGACGCTACATCTTATAGTGGCACGTTTTATGGAATACCGTGTGGAGGAAGTTCATGCACATGATCAGTCAGCGGGCAATTTCTTAACTAAATTAAGAAGTATTTTTTCGAAAGGGCGTGATTAATTGGACTTTTTACATAAAAGCAAGCTATTAGTTGTTGATGATTCTGCTTTTATGAGAAAGCTAATTAGTGACTTTTTTGTTGGCAACTCGAAGGTTGAAGTAGTTGGAACAGCACGAAATGGGAAAGATGCGATAAAGAAGATTCAATCATTGCAGCCAACAGTTGTGACAATGGATATTGAGATGCCTGAAATGAATGGGCTTGATGCTTTAAAAGAGATTATGACTATATGTCCAGTACCTGTTGTCATGCTCTCAAGTACAACTCAACGAGGAGCGGAAAATGCCTTGTCAGCAATTGAACTTGGTGCAGTAGATTTTGTCGCAAAGCCGAGCGGAACAATTTCGCTTGATTTACATAAAATCCAAACCGAGCTTGTTCACAAAGTTGAACAAGCATCATTGGTACCTATTTCAAAATTAAACAAACCTTCTGGTAGTAAAAGACAACAAGAACATTCATTAATAGCGAGTACTGTTAGACGAGAATCTTTTAATGAAGGCATAGTGGCTCCTCCTGTCAATGTTTTTCCGACAAGGGCAGAATTATCAAAGCCACATGTTGAATGGAATAAAGTAGGGCGGAAAATTGTACTGATTGGGACTTCTACCGGCGGACCTAGAGCATTACAAGAAGTAATAACAAAAATCCCAAAATCAATTCAAGCACCAATTTTAATTGTCCAGCATATGCCAGCAGGATTTACAAAATCTCTTGCAACTCGTTTGGATCAATTGAGTGAGATTACCGTAAAGGAAGCTGAGCAAGGAGATATTCTTCAAAATGGCACGGCGTATATTGCACCTGGTGGGTATCATTTAAAACTTAAAAAAGTAGGTACCTCCTTTGGCATAGTTCTTGATAACAATGAACCACCTAAATCTGGACATCGCCCTTCTGTAGATGTCATGTTTGAAGATGTCAGCCAATTTAATGATTTTGATAAAGTGGCAGTTATTATGACAGGTATGGGCCATGACGGCTCTGATGGACTAAAAGCACTAAAAAGTACTGGAAATGTGATGGCAATCGCTGAGTCAGCTGAAACTTGCATAGTGTATGGTATGCCGAAAGCAGCAGTGGAAACGCAGCTTGTCGATGAAGTAGCAGATGTAGATGATATTGCACAAACAATAATGAAATATTTGCCTTAAAGGGGTGTCCTCTTATGGAAGTCAATCAATATTTAGAGATGTTTATTGAAGAAAGTAAAGACCATTTACAAGCGTGTAGTGAACATTTATTAGAACTAGAAAAAAATCCAGACGATTTGGCGATTGTTGGAGAAATATTCCGCTCTGCGCATACATTAAAAGGTATGTCTGCGACAATGGGCTTTGAAGATTTAGCAGATTTAACCCATAAAATGGAAAATGTGTTAGATGCGATTCGAAATGAGAAAATCCATGTTTCTCCAGAAATTTTGGATGTTGTATTTGAGTCTGTTGACCATTTAGAAGAGATGGTGATGGACATTGCAAATGGCGGAGATGGAAAACGTGATGTATCTTCAACTGTTGCTCAATTAAAGCGTATTGAATTAGGTGAGGAAGCGATTCCTGAAGTAGTAACTGCTGAAACACCAGCTACAGCTGTAGCAAGTGTGTTAGAGTATGACGGCTTTGAACAAACAGTTATTGCTCAATCTACTGAACAAGGATTCAATGCATTTGAAATTTCAGTGCGATTACGTGAGGACTGCCTTTTAAAAGCAGCACGAGTATTTATGGTGTTTGAGATTTTAGAAAAAGATGGAGATGTTATTAAATCAAATCCATCTGTAGAAAAGCTTGAAGACGGACAGTTTGACCAACAATTTTTTGTAGCTTTCGTAACGAAAGAATCTGCTGAAGCTATGCAGAAAAAGATTATGAGTGTTTCAGAAGTTGAAGAAGTGATTGTCGCAACTATTGAGACACCAACTACAGCTGTAGCAAGTGTGTTAGAGTATGACGGCTTTGAACAAACAGTTATCGCACAATCTGCTGAACAAGGTTTCAATGCATTTGAAATTTTAGTGAAATTACGTGAGGACTGTCTTTTGAAAGCAGCACGTGTATTTATGGTGTTTGAAATATTGGAAAAAGATGGCGATGTCATTAAATCAAATCCATCTGTTGATAAGCTTGAAGACGAACAATTCGACCAACAATTTTACGTAGCCTTCGTAACAAAAGAATCTGCTGAAGATATGCGGAAAAAGATTATGAAAGTTTCTGAAGTTGAAGAAGTGATTGTCGCAACGATTGAACAAAAGCAACATAGTGAAAAAGAACAAGCAATTCAAGAAGTAGTGGCAACAGCAACGGTAGAAGTTGAGGCTCAACCTGCTACTGCACCTAAACCAAGTATTGCAAAACCAACACCTGCAAAAGCAGCGGCGCCTGCTAAGGCTGAAAAAAATCATGCGCCTGTTGGTAATAAAACAATTCGTGTAAATATCGAGCGACTTGATATATTAATGAACTTATTTGAAGAGCTTGTTATCGATCGAGGACGACTACAGTCTATTGCAACTGAGGTTAATCATGGAGAGTTAAATGAAACAGTGGAACGTATGAGCCGCGTCATGGGTGACTTACAAACGATTATTTTAACGATGCGTATGGTTCCGGTAGAAACAGTATTCAATCGCTTCCCGAAAATGATTCGTCAGTTATCTCGTGATCTAAACAAGAAAATTAACCTCGAAATTATCGGTGCTGAAACAGAGCTAGATCGTACCGTTATCGATGAAATTGGGGATCCTCTTGTTCATTTAATTCGTAATTCTGTTGACCACGGTATTGAAAATCCGACTGCTCGTCTTGCAAAAGGTAAACCAGAAGAAGGAACAGTCGTCCTGCGTGCTTATCATAGTGGTAACTATGTCTTTATTGAAATTGAAGATGATGGAGCAGGTATTAACCGTGAAAAAGTACTTGCGAAAGCTATTTCTAAAGGTATTGTTACACAAGAACAATCATATTCAATGTCAGATAAGCAGATCAATGAGCTTATTTTGGCTTCTGGTTTCTCAACGGCAGATGTTATTTCTGACGTATCAGGTCGAGGCGTTGGATTAGACGTTGTTAAAACAACAATAGAATCATTGGGTGGAAATATTTCAATTGAATCTACACAAGATGTAGGATCAGTATTCTCGATTCAATTACCACTGACATTATCGATTATTTCTGTCATGCTAGTAGAAATAGAGAAAGAGATTTATGCAATTCCACTTTCATCAATTATCGAAACTTCCATTATCCGTTCATCTGAAATTATGAATGCGCATAATCAAAAAGTAATCGACTTCCGTGGCAAAGTAGTACCACTCGTATTTTTAGAAGAAATTTTTGAGGTACCTCGCAAAGAACCACAGGGTGACGAATTCCATTCAGTGGTCATCGTTCGAAAAGGTGAGAAGCTTGCTGGTTTAGTTGTAGATTCATTCATTGGCCAACAAGAAATTGTTCTGAAATCATTAGGAAACTACTTAACGAATATCTTTGCAATTTCAGGTGCAACAATTTTAGGTAACGGTAAAGTAGCCTTAATTGTGGATTGTAACGCACTTATTAAATAAGGTGAATGAATAAGAGAGGTGTAAACAATGACAAATGCAGTGGAACAAGAAAGTATTAAAGTAATTGTTTTTCAACTAGCTGATAAAGAATATGCGATTCCAGTGTCACATGTACAAGGGATTGAAAAACTAATGCATATTACGCGCGTACCGAAAACGGCGAAATATGTAAAAGGTGTTATTAACCTACGCGGTGTCGTAACACCAATTGTAGACTTACGTGAACGGTTTGAATTACCTATCTCTGAGCACGAAGAAACAACACGTATTATCATTATTTCATTAGAGGATATGGAAGTAGGTTTTGTCGTAGACTCAGCAAATGATGTGTTAGACATCCCTGCTGACTCTATTGAACCACAGCCCGAAGTAGTAGGTTCATTGGAAGAAGAGTTTATTTCAGGTGTGGCTAAAATAGATAAACGATTATTAATTTTATTGCATTTAGAAAAAGTACTAAATCCACTAAAGTAGGGATCGATAATGACATATAATCAAAAGATTACATCGCTACATTTAGATGTATTAAAGGAAATTGGTAATATAGGTGCTGCGCATGCTGCGACAGCACTTTCCAATTTACTTGGTAAAAAAATTGATATGCGGGTACCAAAGGTTGAAATGGTGTCATTTAATGACATGATGGAGCTTGCTGGTGGATCTGAAAATGTCGTAGTTGGCATCTATCTACGCATTGAAGGTGATGCTGAAGGTAGTATGTTCTTTATTCTACCAATTGAACAAGCAAATCGTTTTATTCGTCGTCTCATATTTGATGAATCATTCGACTTTAAAAAACGACCTGTTTCAGAGTTAGGTTTATCAGCTATGCAGGAGATGGGTAATATTTTATCTGGCTCTTATTTATCGGCGTTATCTGACTTTACAAATTTAAAAATTTATCCAACTGTGCCGGGACTAAGTGTTGACATGTTTGGTGCCATTATTAGTATTGGTTTGATTGAATTATCACACGTTAGCGATAATGTTATCGTCATAAACACATCCATTTTTGAAGACGGTGTAGAGGATCAGGAAACAGTTAGAGGGCATTTCTTTTTATTACCAGATCCAGACTCATTTGATGCTATTTTTAAAGCATTAGGAGTTTCATAAATGATACAAAACAGTAGTAATGGGCAAGTTATAAAAGTTGGAATTGCACAAATGGATGTAGTAAAGTTACCAAATACGATAAGAACATCAGGTCTTGGATCTTGTGTAGGTGTTATTTTATACGATGAATCAAAAAAAATAGCTGGTTTGATTCATGTGATGTTGCCAGATTCGAGTTTAGGTAGACAAGAGTCAATAAATGTGGCCAAATTTGCTGACACAGGCATTGCGGCAATGATTGACTTATTAAAGTTAGAAGGCGTTCAAAAATTCAAGCTAAAGGCAAAAATTGCGGGTGGTGCGCAGATGTTTCAATTTACGTCAGATAAAGATTCCATGCGCATCGGCCCGCGTAATGTTGAAGCTGTAAAGCATGAGCTAAAGCGTCATGGAATTCGTTTAGTTGCCGAAGACACGGGCGGAAATAGTGGTAGAACAATTGAATTTAATCCTGCGACTTCGACATTACAGATTCGAACGGTTAACCAAGGAGTGAGCGAAATATAATGTTTGGTTCTATTTTTTATAACCTATGGGGAGCATTAATTGCCTTTTCTATATATTTTTTTAGTACTTTTCTAAAACCTTATACGCCACTACGTATTATCATAGGGTCATTTGTGGCGGGAATAATTGTATTTTTTATCATGTATATTGTAAGATTTTTAATCGCCTATATTTTATTCACACCAGAGGATGCTGAAGACATCGTTGAAGGTGAGCATGAAGAAAACGAATCCGGCAATCGTGAGGAAGACAATCGAGAAACACCGACGGCCAGCTCTACCGTTGAGTTTCAAGATGAAAACTCAGAAGAAATTGCGCAAGTTGTCCGCACAATGATGAATCGTGAGGATGATCCGCAATTAAATAATGCTTAAAAAATGGGAGTCGCGAGTAGCGGCTCTTTTTATAGTTATTTTAATTCTTTTGTGCATTAGTAAGTTTTGGCTATATCCAAACGAAAAAATGCCTGACACAAAAATGTAAAAAATCTATGATAGAGTCTGAGAAACAAATGAAATTAAAGTCGATTCTTGTTATAATATAGGAAAGAATTACATTGGTTTTTATGTTAGAGGCTGGATAGCTAGTAACGCTTTGTTACCCTCTGTAAATAACTAAAAACAGAAAACAACAAGGTAATATAAGACAGTGGCAAACAGGCGCGTAAATGCGTTTTTCTTAGAGAGGTGGATTACATGACACAACCAATTCTGAACGATGAACAAAAGCTGTGGAACCGCTGGATAAATGAACGTGATCCAGATGCTGGTGATTTACTTATAAAAAAATATATTTCTCTAGTATCTTATCATGTACAACGCATTGGATCGAGCTTACCAAAGAGTGTATCGCGGGACGATTTAACGAGCTTAGGTATGGTAGGTCTTTTTGATGCATTAAATAAATTTGATATTAACAGAGACTTAAAATTTGATACATATGCTTCTTTTAGAGTAAGAGGAGCAATTATTGATGGTTTACGTAAGGAAGATTGGTTGCCGCGTTCTGCACGTGAGAAGGCCAAAAAATTAGATGCACAGATTGAACAGTTAGAACAAAAATATATGCGTCATGTAACACCTGAGGAACTTGCGGAACATATGACTTTACCAGTTGAAGAAGTTTACCAAACTGTACAGGAGCATTTCTTTTCAAATGTTCTTTCCATTAATGAGCAGCAAGATCAAGATGAGACTGATGGAAAGTCATTTGTTATTCGTGATGATACAACAACGACACCTGAGCAAGCTGTCGTTAAGTCTGAACTGCTTGGGGATTTAGCAGAAAATATCCAAAAGCTCAATGATAAAGAGCAGCTGGTGCTTAGTTTATTTTATACTGAAGAATTAACATTAACAGAAATTGGAGAAATGCTTGGGTTATCAACATCGCGCATTTCACAAATCCACTCAAAGGCGCTATTAAAGCTACGAAAATTATTATCTAATGAAATGATTAATGCATAATAATCCTTATATACATATCGTTGAAGGAGGGAGTCACATGAGTTTAAAGGGTGTCGAACTACAAATAGCTATTCCAAAAACATTTGAAGCAGGGAAAATGGCGGATCAGGCCCAACAACAAACTTTGGCTCAGCAAGCACATGCAAATGACGCGTTAAAAAAAGAAATAGAACGCAAGCAAAAAGTTGTGAATACTTCAGAGGGTATGGATGAAATTAGTGAAGATGAAGAAGCAGGTGGCGAGTATATAAAAGGTACTCGAAAAAAGAAAAATAAGGATAACGAGAAGCGAGAAACGCAAGCGCAGCATCCGTTTAAAGGAAATTTTGTGGATTTTAGTGGATAGGAGCTTACTATGACAATCATACTAATTGCGGTTCTTTTTATTTTACAGCTACTTTCATTTTATTTCCTTATTATATTAAATACGAAGCTAGCAAAATTTAAGGACTTAGAAAAAAAACAGGAGCGCTTAATGCGTGAAATGGATGACACCATTAGTGTTTATTTAGCTGAGATGAAAGATGAAAATGATCGCCTAATTCAAGAGCTACAACGGGTTTCGAAGTCTGAAACTCAAACGAATGCTGTGAAACATGAAGAACAGATTGAGAGACAAAAGGAGCAGGAGCAATCGCCTTCTTTAACAAAGGAAGAAAGCCCAGTAGACGGTTCTACTAAATTAGATAATGAACCGCGCTTCTATGTGCCCAAAAATATTGTAGCCAATGCTTATTCACGTCAGCAGCAAACTGAAGCTAAAACAGAAGCTAAAGTGGTGCATTCTGCCCAGCAGCCAACTAATGCAACTAAAAAGGAAGAAGCGAAGCCATTAACAATAGAACAACAAGCTGTTGAATTAGCGAAACAAGGTAAAACAGCAGAAGAAATTGCCAAGCAGCTGCAAAAAGGGAAAACAGAGATTGAGCTTTTATTGAAATTTCAGCACTAAAACAGTTGCGAATGGGATAAAGCTATGATATAGTTGCAAATGGTGTTATTAATACACACGCATTTTGATGTAGTAAGTGGTGCTCTAAGTATAGGGTAGCTTGTTGCAAGTGATAAATGCGGAGGATAAAAACCAAACATACTAGGAGGAAATTCACATGTCAGTAATTTCTATGAAACAATTACTTGAAGCTGGTGTACATTTCGGTCACCAAACTCGTCGTTGGAACCCAAAAATGAAGAAATATATCTTCGTTGAGCGTAACGGGATCTACATCATCGACTTACAAAAAACGGTTAAAAAATTAGAGGAAGCTTATGACTTCATGCGTCAAGTTGGTCAAGACGGTGGTAAAGTTCTTTTCGTTGGTACGAAAAAACAAGCACAAGAAGCGATCAAAGATGAAGCTGAACGTTCAGGCAACTACTACATCAACCAACGTTGGTTAGGTGGTACTCTTACAAACTTCGGTACTATTCAAAAACGTGTTGCACGTATGAAAGCAATCGAAAAAATGGAAGAAGAAGGAACTTTCGAAGTTCTACCTAAAAAAGAAGTAATCCAACTTAAAAAAGAACACGAACGTCTAATCAAATTCTTAGGCGGTATCCGTGATATGCACGATCTTCCAGACGTAATGTTCGTGGTTGACCCACGCAAAGAACGCATTGCTGTTGCAGAAGCTCGTAAATTAAACATCCCTCTAGTAGGTATTGTTGATACAAACTGTGATCCAGATGAAATCGACTACGTAATCCCTGCTAATGATGATGCTATTCGCGCTGTTAAACTTTTAACTGCTAAAATGGCTGACGCTTTAATCGAGTCAAAACAAGGTGAAGAAGAAGCTCCAGCTGTAGAAGCTGCTGCTGAGTAATTCACGTTTACAAAAAGGTGATAAGTGGCTCAGGACCCTTATCACCTTTTTTAGAACTTATCACTAAAATTTGTACAACCAATTTGAGGAGGAAACACTAAATGGCAAACATTACTGCACAATTAGTAAAAGAATTACGTGAAAAAACTGGCGCTGGAATGATGGATTGTAAAAAAGCGTTAGTACAAACTGATGGCGATATTGATGCTGCAATCGATTTCCTACGTGAAAAAGGTCTTTCTTCAGCTGCTAAAAAAGCTGACCGTATCGCTGCAGAAGGTACTACTTACATTTTAGAACAAGGTAACGAAGCAATCATCCTTGAAGTTAACGCTGAAACAGACTTCGTTGCTAAAAACGATAAATTCCAAGTATTAGTTGCTTCTTTAGCTGAGCAATTACTTGCTGCTAAACCTGCAACAGTTGAAGCTGCATTAGAGCTTACAAATGCTGAAGGTGTGAAAATTGTTGACCAAATTTCAACTGCAGTTGCAACTATCGGTGAAAAAATCACGCTTCGTCGTTTCGAAGTAAAAACAAAAACTGATGCAGATGCATTCGGTTCTTACTTACACATGGGCGGCCGCATCGGTGTATTAGTTACTTTAGAAGGTTCTACAGATGCTTCAGCTGCTAAAGATGTTGCTATGCATATTGCAGCTATTAACCCTACTTATGTTTCTCGCGATGAAGTTTCTGCTGAAGAAGTTGAACGTGAGCGTAAAGTATTAACTGAACAAGCTCTTAACGAAGGTAAACCAGAAAACATCGTAGCTAAAATGGTTGAAGGTCGTCTTGGTAAATACTTCGAAGATGTTTGCTTACTTGACCAAACATTCGTTAAAAACTCAGATCAAAAAGTACGTGACTTCGTTGCTTCAACTGGCGGTTCAGTAAACGGCTTCGTACGTTACGCTGTAGGTGAAGGTATCGAAAAACGTGAAGATAACTTTGCTGAAGAAGTAATGAGCCAAGTTAAAGGTAACTAATTTACTTGCGTTTGATCCTAATCAAATAATATCTAGATTTTCTAGACAAAAAAATGGGGAACACAACATAGCGTGTTCCCTATTTTTCCGAAATGAGCGAAAAAAAGATATAATTGGTTCATCCACCAATATTATGGAACGGAAATCACCACACGTTATGGTGATGAGCCATATAATTTCCTATTCTGCCTTATTCATAACTAGCAATTATTGTTATTTATACTATAATGGAAAAGGGAATAGAGATGTTTTAAATAAAGTCTGACGGAGGTTTACAATGAGTGTGCCACAATATAATCGAGTAGTTATAAAATTAAGTGGTGAAGCGTTAGCTGGGGAAGCGGGCTTCGGTTTATCACCAAAAATTATCAAGTCTGTTGCAGAACAGGTAAAAGAAGTAGTAGATCTTGATGTAGAAGTTGCTGTTGTTGTAGGTGGCGGTAATATATGGCGTGGAAAGATCGGTAGCGAAATGGGAATGGATCGTGCAGCAGCCGATTATATGGGTATGCTAGCAACGGTTATGAACTCTTTAGCGTTACAAGATGCACTGGAGAAATTAGGAATTGAAACACGTGTGCAATCTTCTATCGTAATGACACAAGTAGCCGAGCCATATATTCGCCGTAAAGCAGTTCGTCATCTAGAGAAAAAACGTGTAGTTATTTTTGCAGCAGGTACTGGTAACCCATTCTTCTCTACTGATACTACAGCTGCGTTACGTGCAGCTGAAATCGACGCAGATGCGATTTTAATGGCGAAAAATAATGTAGATGGTGTTTATTCTGCAGATCCAAAAGTAGATGCAACTGCCATTAAATATGATACACTCACATACTTAGACGTTATCCAACAAGGCTTACAAGTAATGGATTCTACAGCTTCTACTTTATGTATGGATAACGATATTCCGTTAATTGTCTTCTCAATTACGGAACCAGGTAATATTAAACGTGCCGTACAAGGCGAAAAAATTGGAACAGTTGTTAGGAGGAATGCATAATGGCTAAACAAGTTTTAGAACAAGCTAAAGAAAAAATGAACAAAACAATTGCTGCTTTTTCACGTGAACTATCTTCAATCCGAGCAGGTCGTGCAAATGCAGCTTTATTAGATCGCATTACGGTTGATTATTATGGTGCACCAACACCGATTAATCAGCTGGGGGGTGTTTCGGTACCAGAAGCACGCTTATTAGTTATTACACCTTACGACAAAACAATTTTAGGTGAAATCGAAAAAGCAATTTTGAAATCAGATATTGGTATTACACCAACAAATGATGGATCTGTTATTCGTTTAATGATTCCTGCTTTAACAGAAGATCGTCGTAAAGATCTTGTGAAGCAAGTGAAAAAAGAAGCAGAGGATGCAAAAATCGCTGTACGTAATGTTCGTCGCGATGCGAATGATGATCTAAAAAAACTTGAAAAAGCTGGCGAAATCACAGAAGATGACCTACGAGGCTACGGTGAAGATATTCAAAAATTAACAGATGAATTCATCGTTAAAGTGGATCAAGTGACGAAAGAAAAAGAAAAAGAAATTCTAGAAGTGTAAGCAACTCGTTTTGCATATCTATGATGGAACTTTTTGATGAGATGAAGGCGTCCTATATATATAAAGGACGTCTTTTCTCTTTACTGTTAGGTGTCTTCATTCAGGCAGGTATATAAATACTTACCGAGACAGAGCATCTTTAATTGTATTAAGGGAAATATCTTTCATCTACTTTTGCTTTCATTTAAGATTAAGAAGAACTATTCTTAACGTGAACTAAAATACATTATTATGAACAAAATAAGGGAAACAATTACGCCTTCAATTGTGGGCGTGATAAAAGTCTTAAATGTCCCTCTACAAAAAAGTTCATCACCAAAGGTTGATAAGTTGATGTTCGTTTAACTCAACATATGGTGATATCTTAAATGTGTGTAGTTCTAAAATAAGGTAGTTCATACATAGTCAATTTAGAGGGAAAAAAAAGACAAAACGTGCTTTTGTTTGTTATGATAGGTTAGTATACGTCCGATTAGTTGTAGTGGGGGAGTTAGCATGTTTAAAAAGCTATTAGGTAAACAAATAAATATAGATTCACTATCATTGGAGGAACGTGTTGCCCTTGCTAAAAACGAGCCGATTCCTGCCCATGTAGCGATTATTATGGACGGAAATGGACGTTGGGCAAAGAAACGTGCCATGCCACGTGTTGCTGGGCACCATGAAGGTATGAAGACGGTACGAAAGGTAACTAGATTTGCGTCAGATCTTGGTATTAAAGTTTTAACGGTGTACGCATTCTCTACAGAAAATTGGAAGCGACCAAAACCAGAGGTCGATTTCCTAATGCGTTTACCTGTAGAATTTTTAGGTTCCTTTTTACCTGAAATGATGGAACGCAATGTACGTGTTGAGATGATAGGAGATCCATCTTTATTACCTGCACATACGCAAAAAGCGTTGTATGAAGCGATGGAGGAGACGAAGCATAATACAGGTTTAATTTTAAATTTTGCTCTGAATTATGGAAGTCGTTCAGAAATGGTTAACGCTATGAAAACAATGCTTCAGAAGGTGCAGGAAGGTCAACTAACAATGCAAGACATAACAGAGGAATGCTTGACATCTCATTTAATGACGGCTCATTTGCCTGAGCCAGATTTATTAATTCGTACAAGTGGTGAAGTGCGATTAAGCAACTTTATGTTATGGCAGCTCGCCTATACAGAATTTTGGTTTACAGATACATTGTGGCCAGATTTTAGCGAGGAAAACTTACTGGCAGCGGTGGAAAACTACCAGAAACGTAATCGCCGTTACGGTGGGTTGAAGGGAGAAGAAACAACTTGAAACAACGAATTATTACAGCAATAATTGCAGCAGCACTATTTATTCCATTTGTTATTTATGGAAAAGTGCCATTTACAATACTTGTGCTTGCAATGGCTGTTGTCGGCTTTTATGAAATACTAAAAATGAAAGGTATTTCACTTTTTTCAATACCTGGTTTTTTAGGGTTACTAACATTAATACTTCTTGTTATACCAACAGACTGGTCCAATAAGGTAGTAGATGCAATTGGCTATTCCTCCAATTTAATGGTTGTTTATGGTCTAATGATGCTATTACTCATATATGTAGTCCTTGTAAAAAATAAAATTACATTCGATGAAGTTGCATTTATATTATTAGGTACGTTTTATGTCGGGTTAGGCTTCCATTATTTAATCGAAACACGAAGCTATGGTCTAGAGTTTGTCGTATATTGTTTACTTGTAGTTTGGACAACTGACTCAGGTGCATATTTTGTAGGAAGAAAACTAGGCAAAAATAAGCTATGGCCAGAAATTTCACCGAAGAAAACCGTGGAAGGTTTTATTGGGGGAATTGTCATTGCCGTAATCTTTGCTGTTGGGATGCAGGCAATTTATCCGTTTGCGAACGGCTATGTCTCACTTATTTTCATCACAATTTTTGCGTCAATTATTGGTCAAATGGGCGATTTAGTGGAATCGGCTATCAAGCGTCATTTTGACGTAAAGGATTCCGGCAATATTTTACCTGGCCATGGCGGTATTTTAGATCGCTTTGATAGTCTATTATTTGTCGTGCCTTTACTCCATTTTTTACATCTTTTTGGTAACTAGGAACAATAGCGGCTCGTTGGACTCTTCCTGGAAAGAGTCTAGTCGGAACTACAAATCAACTCTACTTATGGTGATGAGCCATAACCATAGCATTGACCGCTAAACAGAGTGGTAATAATCGTGCTATATCATTTTTGCTGAGATAGAAAAAGGGGACAACTCGTCGTGAAAAAAATTAGTTTACTTGGTGCAACTGGTTCAATCGGTTGGCAAACCTATGATATTTTAAAAGAACAACGCGATGCCTTTCATTTAGTAGCGTTTTCTTCAGGAAAAAACATCGAAAAAACTCGTGAAATGATTGAAACTTTAAAGCCTGAGCTTGTATCTGTTCAATTAGAAGAAGATGCCATGATGCTCGCTAAAGAATATCCACAAGTACACTTTACGTTTGGTGCAAAAGGGCTTGTAGAGGTCGCTACACATCCTGATTCGACAGTGCTAGTAAACGCGGTTCTTGGAAGTGTTGGACTAGAATCGACATTAGCTGCAATTCGCATGGGCAAAACAATTGCCATTGCCAATAAAGAAACACTTGTAACCGCTGGCCATTTAGTGATGGCAGAGGCTAAGAAATATAATACAGCAATTTTGCCCGTTGATAGTGAGCATTCTGCGATTTTCCAATCGATGAATGGTGAGAATCCGAAAAATATTGAACGATTAATTATTACGGCTTCTGGTGGTAGCTTCCGTGACAAAACACGCGAGGAATTGAAGCATGTAACGGTTGCAGATGCACTAAATCACCCGAACTGGTCTATGGGTGCGAAAATTACGATAGATTCAGCTACAATGATGAATAAAGGGCTAGAAGTCATTGAAGCACATGTGTTATTTAATATGCCTTATGATAAAATTGATGTACTTTTGCATAGAGAAAGTATTATTCACTCCCTAGTTGAGTATCATGATACTAGTGTCATTGCACAGCTAGGTACGCCGGACATGCGTGTACCTATCCAATATGCATTAAGTTACCCAGATCGTATGCCGCTACATAACGGACAACGACTTAATTTAGCACAAATTGGTCAGCTACATTTTAAAGAAATGGATATGGAGCGTTATCCAGCATTGCGACTAGCATATGAGGCTGGGCGCACAGGCGGTACAATTTTAACAGCGATGAATGCAGCAAATGAAGCTGCAGTTGCGGCATTTTTACAAGGGAAAATAACATTCCTTGAAATTGACGAAACGATTGAGCGTGTAATGCAAGCACATAACAACATATTAGTGCCAGATTTACAAACAATTTTGCATGTGGACAGGGAAACGAGAAAAACAGTGTTAGACATGGTAAAATAAAGAGAGAAAATATCGTTAACTATTCGCTTTTAAAGGTGGGGTTTTATGCAAACAGCTATTGCATTTATTTTAATATTTGGCCTACTTGTATTCTTCCATGAATTTGGTCACTTCTTATTCGCGAAACGAGCAGGAATTATGGTTCGGGAATTTGCAATCGGTATGGGACCAAAAATTTATGGAAAAACACATGGTGAAACAATCTATACGATACGTTTATTGCCGATCGGCGGTTATGTGCGTATGGCTGGCGAGGACATGGATGGCGCCGAATTACAGCCGGGCTATCGAGTAGGGCTTATTGTAGATGAAGATAATGTTGTAAAGAAAATTATCTTTAATCAAAATAATAAGCAATTACCGGATTTGTTATTTTTAGAAGTTGAGCATGCCGATTTAGAAAAGGATTTGTTTGTAGAAGGCTATGATGAAGAGGAAAAATTAGTTCGTTATAATGTTGCAAGAGATTGTATGCTCGTAGAAAACGGAAAAGAAACGTTAATTGCACCATACGATCGTCAATTTAACGCTAAGACAGTCGGTCAACGAGCTATGGCAATCTTTGCAGGCCCGTTATTTAACTTTATATTAGCGTTTATTATTTATATGCTGATTGGATTAATTCATGGTGTACCTACGTATGAGCCAATCATTACAGAAGTAGTAGAAAATGATCCAGCTGCACAAGCAGGAATGCTTGCAGGTGATAAAGTAGTTGGCATTGACGGACAAGTAGTTAAAAAATGGCAAGATTTGGCTGCTATTGTACAAGATCACCCTGGTGAAAATATTACTGTAACAGTTGATCGAAATGGTCAGCAAGTTAACCTAAATATGAAGGTAAAAGAAATAGTACAAAATGGCGATAAATATGGTCAAATAGGGGTTAAGTATGAGAGCCCACGTGAATTTAACCCATTAAAGGCTGTTGTTTATGGCGCACAAGAAACTTATAATATGACTGTTCGAATTTTTGAATTGCTTGGTATGTTAATTACCGGTAAGTTCACGATAGATGCTCTATCAGGACCAGTAGGAATTTATAAAGCGACAGAGCAGGTCGCTCAATATGGATTCATGAATTTAATGAATTGGGCTGCGATGTTAAGTATTAACCTTGGAATTATGAATTTACTACCGCTTCCAGCACTCGATGGTGGTCGTCTATTGTTCTTCGGCTTCGAAGCAGTAAGAGGCAAACCAATAGATCGTCAAAAAGAGGGTCTTGTGCATTTTGTCGGTATCGTACTATTGATGATCTTAATGGTCGTAGTGACATGGAATGATATACAACGATTTTTCTTTTAACTTATGTCAGCAGATGCCAAACATCCGCTTAAATAGAGGAACTCAGTCTAAGAACGCCACGTCACATCGATGCCGCTGTCGCGTAGGAAAAAAACATGTTGCTGCGCTGCGTTAGCACTATGCTTTCGCACAAAAAACATTTGTTGGCCTAAAGCCTCTCAGTGGATGTCACCTAAAATCATTGCATCCATGCGATAACGGCTGACTGACCTGCATCACGGCTAAAGCACAAAGCCAATTCCGGACGCAATTATGCAGAGGCATAATTGAGCTAAATAAATGAAGTTAAGTTAAGTTTTTCAAGTGAAATATAGTTAGAAGATGCCAAGGCAAGTATGCTAAGGTGAAAATGGATTGAAAAAACATAGCTTTGAGCGCAATTTTTTTGAAACATTGCGTTCAAAGCTAAATTTGTTTATGCTAATTAGAGTATAAAACTTATCTATTAAAAAGGTGGAACACTGAATGAAGCAAAGTAAAACATTTATCCCAACGCTACGTGAAGTACCTGCTGATGCAGAGGTAAAATCACATAAGCAATTATTACGTGCAGGGTTTATTCGTCAAAATACAAGTGGGGTATACTCGTATTTACCGCTTGCAAAACGTGTGTTAACAAAAATAGAAAATATTATTCGTGAAGAGATGGAAGCGATCAATTCTATTGAGCTTTTAATGCCTTCATTACAATCTGCGGAACTTTGGCAGGAATCAGGCCGCTGGGAAAAATACGGTCCAGAATTAATGCGTTTAAAGGACCGTCATGATCGTGATTTCGCATTAGGGCCAACTCATGAAGAAGTGATCACAACTTTAGTACGCGATGAAATTAAATCGTATAAAAAATTACCGCTAACACTTTATCAAATTCAAACTAAATTCCGTGATGAAAAACGTCCTCGCTTTGGTTTACTACGAGGCAGAGAGTTTATTATGAAAGATGCATACTCTTTCCATGCATCGCGTGAAAGTTTGGATGAAACATATGATGATATGTATCGTGCTTATTCAAATATTTTCTCTCGTCTAGGTTTAAACTATCGTGCAGTTATTGCAGATGCAGGCTCAATTGGTGGGAAAGGTACGCATGAATTTATGGTGCTTTCTGAAATTGGGGAAGATACAATTGCATACTCTGACACGTCTAATTATGCTGCAAACATCGAAATGGCAGAAGTTCTTGTAGACTACCAACCATCAGATGAAGCATTAAAAGAGCTTGAAAAAGTGGCAACACCAGACCAAAAAACAATCGAAGAAGTATCAGCTTTCTTAAATGTTGAGCCTTCAAATGTCATTAAATCATTAGTATTTGATGTTGACGGTGAATTAGTTGTTGTCCTTGCTCGTGGAGATCACGAAATTAATGATATTAAGCTGAAAAATGCGCTTGATGCTGGTTCTGTTGAACTTGCTAGTGAAGCGGCAATCCGTGATTTATTAGGCTGTGGAGTTGGTTCAATCGGTCCTGTTAAATTACCAGTAGACGTCAAAGTAGTGGCTGACAATGCTATTAAATCTATACGTAACGGTGTAGCTGGTGCAAATGAAGATGGTTTCCATTTAGTTAATGTTAATCCAGAGCGTGATTTTGCAGTGAATGAATACTTAGATATTCGTTTTATTCAAGAGGGTGATCCATCTCCAGATGGACAAGGATTGATCAAATTTGCAGAAGGTATCGAGGTTGGTCATATTTTCAAATTAGGAACAACTTACTCTGCAAAAATGAATGGTACATTCTTAGACGAACAAGGTAAATCACAACCGTTTATCATGGGATGCTATGGTATTGGTGTATCACGTATTTTAGCTGCTGTTGCAGAGCATTTCCAAGATGAAAATGGTTTTGTTTGGCCAACACAATTAGCGCCATATGATATCCATGTTGTCCCTGTTAATACAAAGGATGAAACACAGGTTGCCTTAGCTGATGAGCTATATGGCTTATTAAAATCATACCGTTATGATGTGCTATTAGATGATCGTGCTGAGCGCGCTGGGGTTAAATTCGCAGATGCTGACTTAATTGGCTTACCGGTCCGCGTAACAGTAGGTAAAAAAGCAACAGAAGGTATTGTTGAGGTTAAATTCCGTCAAACAGGTGAAACGTTCGAATGGAAAAAAGAAGAGGTCATTGATCGCTTAAATGAATTTTTCCGCAAAAATTAACTCCTTTTAGCTGAAGTCCCTTTTTAGTGGGTGTCCAAGCACCCGCTGAAATAGAGGAGCTCAGTCCAAGAACGCCAACATCCTGTTGCAACGACTGAGTGTCCAACTTCGTGATGGTCTAAAGCATGGAATTGGAAAGGAGCTAAGGTTTGCTAGTCTAAATTCATCGATTTCGATAACGGCTACTGATCTGCATATGCAAACCTAAGTGTCAAGCCGATTCCGGAATAATTGATTTTCCTTTAGAAATGCTTGTCCCCAAAAGGATGAAATGGCATTAAATAGATAAAGATTCGCGCCACTTCTCGGGGACAGCGAGCCAAGCATGAATTCATAGATGTTGAGGATTTGTGAGGCTTGACAGTCGCCAGCGGAAAGGGAGCGAATTTTTTCTTTGGTTGGTGAGGAAATAAAACAAGGGGCTTTTAAGACTGCCTCTTTCTGAAAGTAGGTGTCAATAGATTGGAACAGCAACAAGAAGCAAGAACGAAGTTTCAAATGCTCTTGCAACAACTAGAGTTAACAGATGATGTGTATATGTCCTTTTTTGAAGAAGGTGAATTATCACGCCTAACTGTACACAAAAAGAACAGGCTATGGAATTTTACCATTAAATTACGAGACGTACTTCCTTTTCCGCTATACCAACTATTTCGTACTCGGTTGACTGAAAAATTTTCAGCTATCGCTCAAATCCACACAACTTTTGATACGGTAGAGAAAAATGTTACCGAAGAACTTGTCCAACAATATTGGTTAACAGTAGTAGAACAAATCGATGAGATGGCGCCACCCTTAAAACATTGTCTAGCATCGCAAATGCCTATGTGGAATGGGCAAAAGATCACTTTATCTTGCATGCAAGAAATGGAATTTATGATGCTGAAAACAAAGTATGCAGAAAAGCTTTCCGAAAGCTATAGTCAATTTGGCTTTCCACACATTGTGATAGATTTTATGCTTCAAGATCAAACGGAAGAAATGATCGCGGCACAGGAAGCTTTCATGGAACAGAGGCGTTTAGAGGAAGCAGCTTTAGCCCAACAAGCGATACAAGATTACCAAAAACGTGAGCAGGACAAGAAAGAAAATCCAGCTATTGCGAACCTTGGTGACCGCCCATTCCAGCTTGGTATGCTAATTAAAGATGATGAAACAATGGAAATTAAACGCATTGTTGAGGAAGAACGCCGTGTTATCATAGAAGGTTTTGTTTTTGATACGGAAATTAGGGAGCTGAAAAGTGGTCGCTCTTTATTACAAATTAAAATCACCGATTATACGGATTCTATCGTAGTAAAAATGTTCTCACGTGATAATGATGATGCAGAACTAATGAAGCATTTGAAAAAAGGCATGTGGGTAAAAGTCCGAGGGTCTGTACAAACTGACACATTCATTCGTGATTTAATCGTTATGGCAAATGATATCAATGAAATCAAAAAAGAAACACGACAGGATACGGCGCCAGAGGGAGAAAAACGAGTCGAATTACATTTGCATACACCAATGAGTCAAATGGACGCTGTGACACCAGTTGAAAGACTCGTTGCGCAGGCGGCAAAGTGGGGTCATCCGGCCGTGGCTATTACTGACCATGCTGTTGTGCAATCTTTCCCAGAGGCTTATTCAGCAGGGAAAAAGCATGGTATAAAAGTTATTTATGGCTTGGAGGCTAATTTAGTAGATGACGGTGTACCGATTGCTTATGCACCTGAGAACCGATTATTAGCTGATACTACTTATGTCGTGTTTGACGTAGAGACGACAGGTTTATCTACTGCTTACGATACTATTATTGAGCTAGCTGCAGTTAAAATTCAAGATGGAAATGTTATAGACAAATACGAAAGCTTTGCCAATCCTCATCATCCACTTTCAGCAACGACCATTGAGCTGACAGGTATTACAGATGATATGGTACGTAACGCGCCAGAAGTAGAACAAGTCATTAAGGAGTTCCATGAATTTATCGGAGATAGCATAGTCGTAGCCCATAATGCATCGTTTGATATGGGCTTTTTATATACAGGCTATAAAAAATATGGGCTAGAGGGAACAGTTCATCCAGTTATTGATACGTTGGAGCTTGCAAGAATGCTGTATCCAACGATGAAAAACCATCGTTTAAATACGCTTTGTAAAAAATTCAATATTGAATTAACCCAGCATCACCGAGCTATTTATGATACAGAGGCAACGGGTTATTTACTTTTACAGCTGCTAAAAGATGCAGCCGAATTAGATATTAAATACCACGACGACTTTAATAAGCATGTTGGTGGTGGAGATGCATATAAAAAGGGACGACCAATGCATTGCACAATATTAGCGGTAGATAATGCTGGATTAAAAAATTTATTTAAAATAGTCAGCCACTCCCATACAAAAACTTTCTATCGTGTACCTCGCGTAACACGAGCGGTTCTAGAGCAATATAGAGAAGGTTTATTAGTCGGATCAGGTTGTAGTAATGGTGAATTATTCGAGACGATGATGAATAAATCCCCAGAGGAAGCAGAGCAAGTTGCAAGATTTTATGATTATATTGAAGTTCAACCAAAAGCAGTGTATGCACCGTTAATTGAGCGCAATGTCATCCGTGATGAATGGACACTTGAAGATATTATTCGCAAGCTTGTAAAGCTCGGGAAGAAAATTGATAAACCGGTTGTAGCTACCGGTAATGTCCATTACTTAGATCCGACAGATGGGATGTTTAGACAAATATTAATTGGCTCCCAAGGTGGTGCCAACATCTTAAATAGATCAAAGCTACCTGAAGTTCATTTTAGAACGACTAATGAAATGCTTAAGGAATTTGATTTTTTAGGACCGGATCTTGCGAAGGAAGTCGTTGTCACCAATTCTCAAAAAGTCGCAAATATGATTGGTGATGTTAAGCCGATTAAAGATGATTTATATACACCAAAAATTGAAGGCTCCGATGATGAGGTTACAAATTTAACCTATGAAATGGCACATCTAATATATGGAGAAGAACTACCAGAAATCGTGAAGGCCCGAATTGAAAAGGAATTAAAGTCAATTTTAGGCCATGGTTTCGGCGTAATTTATTTAATTTCAGCGAAGCTTGTGAAAAAATCATTAGCGGATGGCTATTTAGTAGGTTCTCGTGGATCTGTTGGATCTTCGTTAGTAGCGACCTTTATGGAGATTACTGAAGTAAATCCACTTCCACCGCATTATATTTGTCCAAATTGTAAGCATTCCGAGTTTTTTAATGATGGTTCAGTAAGCTCAGGCTTTGACTTACCAAATAAAGATTGTACGGAATGTGGAACACCGTATAAAAAAGATGGGCAGGATATCCCATTCGAAACGTTCCTTGGCTTTAAAGGAGATAAGGTACCTGATATCGATTTGAGTGCGACACGTTGTTAACTGAAAAGGTTAACCACCTTAATTGGTAGAACTGCTATTTCAAAGTGTGGAATGAGAGAGTAACGTCTTGAAACACACTCGCTAAAGCTACGACAAGCGTGGACGGTATTGCAAACACCAAAAACGTTTGAAGCTCGTTAAAGTAGGCTGAAGTTCACCCAAACAGTTTGGCTGTGGAAAGAGGGATAAAAATCTCTTGTGAATGATAGGTCTGGCGTCTATAAAATTCCTATGGTTAGAACCGGTAGAATCATCGAGACGAACCCTCGACTGACTTTTCGTAAATATCACGTAGTAGAAATGCTGCGGGGTCCAGTGAGGACTTCTAGGTGTGGATGAGTAAGCGTTAGGTTATGAAAATCCATATTGTGTTACAGGCACAATCTTTGCCTAGCGGAATTTAGAGGGAACCTACGGGAATTATGTACAGATAGAAATAGTGGAACGTGTGAAGCTCCTAACGTAAGAGAAGGTTGCACTTCAATGACGACGGTGTATGGAAAGGCAAATCGCTATAACATACTTTAAAGGAGTGGCAGTAGTGCCGTAGTACCGACGAAGAAATGCTGTTGATGACTGAATAACCAATAAGTCGGAGGGAAAAACATTTCAGAGGGAAGGGCACAAGTCGTTAACGTTGAAACAAAAACCTACAATAAGTCAGATTCGTGTATGACTAAAGAGAACGAAAACTTCGTAAAGGAAGTGATTAGTTGGCTGACTTAATGATTCAAAAGTTAAGATATAACGAATATTTTGGATTACAAGAGACATTTGATAACCTCTTTAAAGAAAGTGAAAAGGGTCGATACTTTACAGATATTTATAAGCTGATTATTTCTGAAAAAAATATTTTACTCGCTTTTCGTAACCTAAAAAGTAATACAGGTAGTAAAACGAAAGGTACAAACGGACACACAATTAAACATTTAAACAAAATGAATGCCGACAAGCTAATAAAGATAATAAGAAAAAGACTTGAAAACTATACACCACACTCGGTTAAAAGGTTGTTTATTCCGAAGCCAAATGGAAAAATGAGACCACTTGGAATACCTACAATTGAAGATAGATTGATTCAGCAAATGTTCCTACAAGTTTTGGAGCCGATTGTAGAAGCTAGGTTTCATCCTCAAAGCTACGGATTTAGACCAAAAAGAAGCACACATGATGCATTAGCGAGATGTTATCATTTGGTTAATCATAGTCATCAACATTTTGTGGTTAATATAGATATAAAAGGATTTTTTGATAACGTTAGTCATAAAAAGCTTATGAGGCAATTATGGACAATTGGTATAAGGGACCAAAAAGTTTTAACAATTATTAAAAAGATGCTAAGAGCTAAAATTACAGGTGAAGGTATTCCGACAAAGGGAACTCCACAAGGCGGTATCTTATCCCCGCTTCTTGCTAATATAGTATTGAACGAATTAGATTGGTGGGTATCGAATCAGTGGGAATCAAAGCCAACGGAAGTACCTTATAAACTGAAACGAAATAAAACAGATGCTCTAAAGAAAACAAGGCTAAAGCCTATGTACCTTGTTAGATATGCAGATGATTTTAAAATCTTTACAAACTCTTTTGAAAACGCTCGAAAGATTAAAATAGCTGTTGAAAAATGGCTAAAAGAGCGGCTAAGGCTTGAGGTAAGTAAAGAAAAGAGTAAAATCACAAATCTTCGTAAAAATGGTACAGATTTTTTAGGGATACGATTTAGAGCTGTTCAAAAAGGCAACGCTAAAACAGGGTATATCGTAAATTCTAAAATGGACCCTAAAGCAAAAGAAAAAGTGCAAGGGGTTATAAGGTATCAGTTAGTTAAACTTAGAAAAAGTCCTACTCCAGAAAAAGTGATGAACTTTAATGCTAATATTCTTGGACTGCATAACTATTACAAAATTGCGACCAGGATATCACAAGATTTCAATTCAATAAGACATAAAGTTCATCCGAATATCAAATCATTGTTGTTTAGAAGTATATTCGTGAAAACGAAGGAAACAAACAATGTCATTGATAAATTTTATGGGAGTTACAATTATCAAAGATTTAAAAGTAATGGATTGCTGGTATATCCTATTGAAGCAATTCGACATGATATACGAGGACAAAGAAAGCCTGAATTTACGATTTATAATGAGAAAGACAGGTCCTTAATTCATAAAGATTTAAAACATGTGTCTGTTCGTGAAATTGAGATGTTTCGTAAAGGAATATATAAAGCTAAGAGTGTCTTGTATGAAAATAATCGTTTGAGCAAGTATGTGGCTCAAAAAGGGAGTTGCGGTATAACAGGAGAAAGGCTTACTCCACATCAAGCTGTTTGTCATCATATTAAGCCAATAGCTCACGGTGGAACTGACGACTATGATAACTTGATTATTATCAACGGGAGTTATCACATGCTTGTTCATACAAAGGACCCGCTCGCTAATAAAAATTATGTAAAGATGTTAGCTCGATTCGAAAAGAAAGCAATAATTAAATTAAACGAACTAAGAACGGAAGTAGGAAATCCAAAGCTTAGTTTATAAATTTCAACAAAGTTAACGATGGAACGCCGTATGACGCCGAAAGGGTCATGTACGGTGTGGGACGGGGGAAAAGCTGGAGATCATATCAAATGCTTACCTATCGTCATACTTTTCTGGTGAATATCAACCACAAGCTCATAACTATACGAAGGTACTATTCGGTGAGGATTATGTATATCGTGCTGGAACAATCGGAACAGTTGCGGAAAAAACAGCATATGGCTATGTAAAGGGCTATGCTAGTGATAACAACTTACATTTCCGTGGTGCAGAGGTAGATCGCTTAGTGCAAGGCTGTACAGGTGTAAAACGTACAACAGGACAACACCCTGGGGGGATTATCGTAGTACCAGATTATATGGATATTTATGACTTCTCACCAGTGCAATTCCCTGCAGATGCACAGGATGCAGAATGGCGTACGACGCATTTTGATTTCCATTCCATTCACGATAATATTTTAAAGCTTGATATTCTTGGGCACGATGACCCGACTGTAATTCGGATGTTGCAGGATCTATCAGGGATAGACCCAAAAACGATTCCAACAGATGATCCAGTCGTTATGAAAATCTTTAGTACTCCAGAATCTTTAGGTGTAACAGAAAAACAAATCGGCTGTAAGACCGGGACACTCGGTATTCCTGAGTTCGGTACTCGTTTTGTTCGTCAAATGCTTGAAGATACGAAGCCATCAACATTCTCAGAGCTTGTGCAAATTTCAGGACTTTCACACGGAACAGACGTATGGCTTGGTAACGCGCAAGAGTTAATTCAAAACGGTACATGTGTGCTAAAAGAAGTAATTGGCTGTCGTGATGATATTATGGTGTATTTAATTTACCAAGGGCTAGAACCTTCTCTGGCATTTAAAATTATGGAGTCCGTACGTAAAGGGAAAGGTTTATCTGAAGAGTTTGAGGCAGAAATGCTAGCAAATAAAGTACCAGGTTGGTATATCGATTCATGTAAAAAGATAAAATATATGTTCCCGAAAGCCCATGCAGCAGCTTATGTGTTAATGGCTGTTCGTATTGCATGGTTTAAAGTACATTTCCCGATTCTTTATTATGCAGCATATTTTACAGTCCGTGCAGATGATTTTGATTTAATTGCCATGGTACAGGGCTCGCAAATGATTCGTGCAAAAATTGATGAAATCAATATAAAAGGCTTAGATGCTTCAACAAAAGAAAAAAACCTATTAACTGTGATGGAACTAGCACTTGAAATGTGTGAGCGTGGCATGAGCTTCCAGAAGGTAGACTTATATCGTTCGCAAGCTAGTGAATTTATCATTGATGGAAACTCTTTAATTCCACCATTCGATGCTATTCCTGGACTTGGTACAAACGTTGCTAAACAAATTGTGGCAGCACGTGAGGACGGAGAATTTTTATCGAAGGAAGATTTACAACAACGAGGTCGAGTATCCAAGACATTGATTGAATACATGGATCAATTGGGTTGTTTAGAAGGAATGCCTGATGCAAATCAATTATCACTTTTCTAAAATAAGAAGGGTAATCTAAAGGCATCATCAATAACGAATAACTTATAAGCCTTATGCTCAAATTAAGGCTTATAAAGTTGAGGATGACATTTGTTAAATGTATACCATGAATAAGTTGATTGAAGTGAAGGCTGGACGCTACTAAGAAAGCACCTAGCCACAGAACGGAAATCAACCCCCTCGTTTTGGTGATAAGCCTAATTTAAGCACAAATTTCAATTTCCAGACACAATTAAGCCGAGGCATATTGGTTAGATGAGTTGTCTAGTTGAAGGAAATTTGCATTGTGCTGTAAACTATGCTATCCTTATGGTAATAATTTGTTGATATTTTTCCAGCAAAAGAGTGGGACCTTCCCGCTCTTTTCTGTTGTTATACCGTAGCAAAACAAATTTTTGACTAACAGCAGGTAAGACCGTTAAATTTCACCAAAGCTACTGGTGGAATTTCTGTTTTATTACGCCAGAATTTGATAGATACAGGAGGAAATAATGAGCAAAGTACCATCTTTAATTGAAGAGCTCGCCAAACCGATTGTTGAAGAGTTAAATCTTGAGCTAGTAGATGTCGAGTTCGTGAAAGAAGGACGTAACTGGTTTTTACGTGTTTATGTGGATACACCTCAAGGTGGAATTGACATTGAACAATGTGCTCAAGTTAGTGAACGACTAAGTTTGCTATTGGATGAAAATGATCCAATTACACAAAACTATTATTTAGAAGTTTCTTCACCTGGAGCAGAACGTCCATTAAAAAAAGATACTGATTTTGAAAATGCGATTGGCAAATTTATTTATGTTAAAACCTATGAGCCCATTAAGGACATGAAGGAATTCCAAGGCTACTTAACGTCATACGATGAACATACATTAGTGATGGAAGTACGCATTAAAACGCGTAAAATTACAGTAACAATTGAACAAGAAAAAATCGCATTGGCGCGACTAGCCATCGATTTCTAAGCATAATGCATATTTAGGAGTGAAAACAAAAATGAGTAGTGATTTGTTAGATGCGCTAAATGCGCTAGAAGAACAAAAAGGAATTTCAAGAGATGTGTTAATTGAAGCAATAGAAGCGGCATTAGTTACAGCTTACAAACGCAACTTCAATCAAGCACAAAATGTTCGTGTTGATTTAAATTTAGATAAGGGCTCTATTCGTGTCTTTTCACGCAAAGATGTTGTTGAAGAAGTTGAAGATGACCGTTTACAAATTTCTGAAGAAGATGCTAAGGCTATCAATCCTGCATACCAATTGGAAGATGTTGTTGAGCAGGAAGTAACACCTCGAAACTTTGGTCGTATTGCTGCACAGACAGCGAAACAAGTTGTAACACAACGTGTTCGCGAAGCAGAACGCGGCTTAATTTACGAGCAATATGTGGACCGTGAAGATGATATCGTGACGGGTGTAGTTGAGCGTCTAGATGCTCGTAATATTTACGTAGGTCTTGGAAAAGTAGAGGCTGCATTACCACAAAACGAACAAATTCAAGGTGAAACATACCATCCACACGATCGCATCAAAGTTTATATTACAAAGGTTGAACGTACAACGCGCGGACCACAAGTTATTGTTTCACGTACACATCCTGGTTTATTACGCCGCTTATTTGAAATGGAAGTACCTGAAATTTATGAAGGTATTGTAGAAATTAAATCAATTGCTCGTGAAGCAGGAGATCGTTCTAAAATTTCTGTTTATGCACATAACGAAGAGGTAGATCCAGTAGGTTCATGTGTAGGAGCAAAAGGCGCTCGTGTGCAAACAATTGTAAATGAATTAAACGGCGAAAAAATCGATATCGTTGAATGGTCAGAAGACCCAGTTGTATTTGTAGCAAATGCGCTTAGCCCATCTAAAGTTTTAGATGTTCAAGTCAATGAAGAAGAAAAATCTACTACTGTTGTTGTGCCAGACTATCAACTATCACTAGCCATTGGTAAACGTGGTCAAAATGCTCGTTTAGCAGCTAAGCTAACTGGCTGGAAAATTGATATTAAGAGTGAGACAGATGCTCGTGAGCTAGGCATTTATCCATCTGCAACAAGCACTTTCATACCTGCTGAGGATGAAGAAAGTGATTTTGATGATGTGACAGTTGACTTATATCAAGACGACGAAGAATAAGTAAGGAAGCCCGTGTGACTAGTTAGCTGCCATTATTCAGTGGGCGTTGGGCTGCGTCGACTGAATAATGGCAGAGCCTACATTGGAATATATTTTGGTTAAAATGTAGTGCATAGCTAGTCCACCTCTTACGACAAGCTTCAGAGAGGAAAGGTGATTCTTATGGCTATTAATAAAAAAGTACCTCTTCGAAAATGCGTAGCAACCGGAGAAATGCTACCAAAGAAAGAAATGATCCGTGTCGTTCGTTCGAAAGAGGGCGAGGTAAGTGTGGATATCTCCGGAAAAAAACCCGGACGTGGAGCCTATGTCTCTAAATCGGAAAAAGCGATTGAAATCGCCCGTAAGAAAAATGTTTTAGGACACCAACTTGATGTAAAAATTCCTGAAGAAATCTACGATGAGCTTATTTTGTTGATTCGTAGGGAGTCTATTATATGATTAATAATCAAGCGGTGTATAATTTGCTTGGGATAGCAGCAAGAGCCCGTAAAGTGACTTCAGGAGAAGAGTTAGTAGTAAAGGAAGTCCGCAATGGTAATGCTAAGCTAGTACTGCTTGCAAACGATGCTTCTAAAAACTCTAGCAAAAAAATTCAAGATAAATGCACGTATTACAACGTTGAGTATCATGTAATTGGTGATCGTTATGATCTAGGACATGCTACAGGTAAGGAGGCCCGAGTGGCTTTAGCTATTACCGATAAAGGTTTTGCAAGCAAATTGTCTAGTCTACTCAACGAAAAATAATCGGGGGTGAGCAGATGACCAAAATCAGAGTTCATGAATATGCGAAACAAGTGAATAAAACGAGTAAAGAGGTTATTGAAGCACTAAATAATTTAAATGTTAGCGTAACAAACCATATGTCAATGTTAGAAAAAGACGTAGTGTCAAAGTTAAACCAAACATTTAAAACGAAAACAGACGCGAAGCAACCTACTCAAAATGTTTCGCAAAAATCACAGCAATCGGTGAAAAAGCAAGATGGGCAAAAGCAGCAATCTGCTACTTCCAAGCCTAAGGCCAATAATCAGCAACAAACGCATCAAAACTCAAATTCGTCTAACGAAAAATCTAAGAATACAAAAGGTAGTCAAAATCGAAATATGACAAATAATAATAATAACAATAATAATAATAATCGTAGAGGTGGCGGAGGTTACAACCAACGTCCAAAACCAGGAATTCATGGCGGGAAACGTCGCCATCCAAAAACACATCAGCCAAGTCAACCAGTGAAACAAAAGGAATTACCAGAAAAAATTACGTTTGTTGAATCACTTTCTGTAGCGGAATTAGCTAAAAAATTACACCGTGAGCCATCAGAAATTATTAAAAAATTATTTATGCTTGGTGTAATGGCAACAATTAACCAAGAATTAGATAAGGATGCAATTGAATTAATTTGCGCAGACTATGGTGTAGAAGTTGAAGAAGAAATTCGTGTAGATATTACGGATTTAGAAACACACTTCGAACAAACAGAAGAAGTAAACGAGGCGGACTTATCAGAACGTCCTCCTGTAGTAACAATTATGGGTCACGTTGACCATGGTAAAACTACATTGTTAGACTCTATTCGCAATACTAAGGTTACAGCTGGTGAGGCTGGAGGTATTACTCAGCATATCGGTGCTTATCAAGTAACTGAAGGCGACAAAAAGATTTCGTTCCTAGATACACCAGGACACGCTGCTTTTACAACGATGCGTGCGCGCGGTGCTAAAGTAACGGACTTAACGATTTTAGTAGTAGCTGCGGATGATGGCGTAATGCCACAAACTGTAGAAGCGATTAACCACGCAAAAGCGGCGGAAGTACCAATTATTGTTGCAGTCAATAAAATGGATAAACCTTCAGCAAATCCAGACCGTGTAATGCAAGAGTTAACAGAGCATGGCCTAGTTCCTGAAGCTTGGGGTGGCGAAACAATTTTCGTACCAATCTCTGCATTAAAAGGTGAAGGGATTGACACATTACTTGAAATGATTTTACTTGTCGCTGAAGTGGGAGAATTAAAAGCAAACCCTAATCGTCTAGCGCTTGGTACAGTAATTGAAGCACAGCTAGATAAAGGTCGAGGTTCTGTTGCAACACTTTTAGTACAAGATGGAACATTAAAAGTTGGGGATCCAATTGTTGTCGGCCATACTTTTGGGCGAGTACGTGCTATGGTAAACGATAAAGGACGTCGTGTGAAAGAAGCTGGACCATCAACGCCAGTAGAAATCACAGGTTTAAATGAAGTACCACAAGCTGGCGACCGTTTCGTTGTCTTTGAAGACGAAAAAACAGCACGCCAAGTTGGTGAAACTCGTGCAATGTCAGCGATTCAAGCACAACGCTCAGAAAAACAACGTGTAACGCTTGATAATCTATTCGAACAAATGAGTCAAGGTGAAATGAAAGAGCTTAACTTAATTGTAAAAGCTGACGTTCAAGGTACTGTAGAAGCGATGGCTGCATCATTAATGAAAATTGATGTAGAAGGCGTAAACGTGAAAATTATTCACACTGGCGCTGGGGCGATTACAGAATCAGATATTTCTCTTGCAGCAGCTTCAAATGCAATTGTTATTGGCTTCAATGTTCGTCCAGATATCAATGCAAAACGAGCAGCAGAAGAAGAAGGCGTAGATATTCGTCTACACCGCATTATCTATAAAGTGATCGAGGAAATTGAACAAGCAATGAAAGGTATGCTTGATCCAGAATTCGTAGAAAAAATTATTGGTCAAGCAGAAGTTCGCCAAACAATTAAAGTATCAAAAGTTGGTACAATTGCTGGTTCATACGTAACAGAAGGTAAAGTAACTCGTGATTCTGGCGTACGTGTAATCCGCGACAATGTAGTAATTTTTGAAGGTGAATTAGATACACTTAAACGTTTCAAAGATGAAGTAAAAGAAGTTGCCAAAGGTTACGAATGTGGTATTACAATTACAAACTTCAACGATATTAAAGAAGGCGACATTATTGAAGCCTATATTATGGAAGAAGTTAAACGCGTTTAATGATTGTTTATGCAGAGGTTGAATTTATGATTCAAACTGCCCATTCGTTGAAGGAAAAACGTGCTGTCTTACAGCGTATGCTTACCCGCACAAAGCAAAAATTTAATGTATCCATTGCGGAAGTTGACCATCAAAATGTATGGCAGCGCACGAAATTAGCGCTTGTTGCTGTTTCTTCTTCAAAAGAAGCAGCCGAGCGTGAAATGAATCACGCGCTTCACTACTTACAGTCAAATCCGGCTTGGGAACAGTTAAATGTGTGGCGAGACTATTTATAAGTAACATTAGAAGTTGTGTTGTATGATTTAGCCATACCTTGTATGTAACTATATGTGCAAGTGAAGACATAACTTTCTGTACATCGAAATTGAGGTGACAAACTATGTCTCTACGCTCAAACCGTGTCGCTGAGCAAATGAAAAAAGAACTCGGTGATATTATTGGACGTAAAATAAAAGATCCGCGTGTTGGTTTCGTTACTGTTACTGGTGTTGAAGTGACAGGTGATTTACAACAAGCGACAATTTATATTACAACTCTAGGCAATGAACGTGAAAAAGAGGAAACCTTAAAAGCTTTATTAAAGGCTTCTGGTTTCATTCGTTCAGAAATCGGGTCACGAATCCGTTTACGTCGTACACCAGAACTAATCTTTGAATTCGATTCATCGATTGAATATGGTAACCGTATTGATTCATTGCTACGTGGTTTACACGAAGAATAAGCTTAACTTAAAAAAGTCTGCCGATGCATGTTGATGCAGGCAGACTTTTTTGGCCTTCGTGCAGAGCTTACCTATATGTTTTGGCGACCGCACGCCAGTTTTTTTCGGTAGGTGTCAGGCATCCACTTCTATCTTAAAAGTGGATTTATCCTCAAAAGTCATGGATGACAATTGTCTATGTAAAGAAGTTGATTGGAGTGAGACTGGCGACTCCTTGGGGATTAGCAATAAACGAAGGCTAAAAGCATCACATCCTGTGATAACACCTTCGTGACCCACATCGTGTTGGCCCGAGACCCTGCAGCGAAGCGGATGTTTCCTGTGCGAAAGCGAAGCGTCAGCTACAAAGCGCCCAGTCGGAACGGAAATCAACCACACGTTTTGATGATGATCCTAAAAGTGATGAAAATCTAACGAAGATCAAAATTGCTAAAAATGAATTGATTTTAGGAGGAAATTTATGAACGGTATTTTACCGCTTTGGAAAGAACGTGGCATGACAAGTCATGATTGCGTTTTTAAATTACGAAAAATTTTACGTACTAAAAAAGTTGGCCATACAGGCACACTTGATCCAGGTGTTGAGGGAGTTCTTCCCATTTGTATTGGTCAAGCAACACGCATCGCAGAATACTTAACTGATGCAGGGAAAACCTATGAAGCTGTTATTTCAATTGGCCGTACAACGACAACGGAGGATGCAGAAGGAGAAACGGTTGAGCAAGATAGTACGGCTAAAAAGTTCACACGTACTCAATTGCAAGAGGTTTTAGCATCGCTAACAGGTGTTATTCAACAAACGCCACCGATGTTTTCAGCTGTCAAAGTAAATGGTAAACGTCTCTATGAATATGCTCGAAAAGGCGAAATTGTCGAAAGACCTACACGTCAAGTTACCATTTATGCATTAGAACTACTAGATGATGTAGAAATATATGAAGGGCAAGAAATTACATTTCCAGTACGTATAGCGTGTAGTAAAGGGACGTATATTCGAACACTAGCTGTGCAAATCGGAGCGGCACTTGGCTATCCAGCACACATGAAAGAGCTCGTACGCACAGCCTCAGGTACATTTACGCAAGAGAATTGCTTTACGTTGGCACAAGTTGCTGAACTGATGGAAGGTGAACAAATTGATACATGCATTTTACCAGTTGAGTATGCATTAACAGATTATCCATATATGGAGATCACTTCCGCAAACGAAAAAGAAATTTTCAATGGACAAGTGCTTCCCGCAGATGCATTATTAAAGATACATGATAAAATTGTTTTTGGAATCAGTGGGAAAGCAATTGCGGTCTATCATGCCCATCCTACAAAGGAAGGGTTTATGAAGCCACATAAGATGTTTCCGACGATAGAGTAGGAGGATTTTTTAGTATGGAGGTCATTCATTTAAAATACCCACACCAACTACAGCAACGAGAAAGCATGCAGCCATATTCATTGGCACTTGGTTTTTTTGATGGTGTACATAGAGGGCATCAGGCAGTTATTAAGGCAGCGAAAGAAGAAGGAGACAAGCGTCAAATTCCAACGGCTGTTATGACATTCGATCCACATCCTTCTTTAGTGCTTGGCGGGCGTAACGAAAAAGTATTTTATATAACGTTATTACAGCAAAAATTGCAGCTTTTTGAAGAACAGGGTGTTGATACAGTATTTGTTGTGCATTTCACATCTGATTTTGCAAAGCTTTCACCTGATGCATTTATTGATACATTTATTCGTGGGTTGAACATTCAACATGTTACAGCAGGCTTTGATTATTCTTTTGGCGCATTTGGGAAAGGTACAATGGAAGAAATGCGTGCATTGAGTAATGGAGATTACGGCGTAACGGTTGTTGAAAAGAAAACTGATGATATTGAAAAAATTAGCTCTACACGTATCCGTAAGCTTTTGCAAGAGGGAGATATGGAGGAAGCAAGATTACTCCTAGGACGTCCATTTGAAGTTACGGGTATCGTTGTACATGGTGATAAGCGAGGACGCACAATAGGTTTCCCAACTGCAAATGTCCAAGCGTTAGAGGGAACTTATATTCCAGCAAGCGGTGTATATGCGGTTCGAGTACTTGTACAAAATAACTGGTATGATGGTGTATGTAATGTAGGCTATAAACCAACATTTAAAGATCCGAACGACAAACAATTATCCATCGAAGTCCATATATTAAACTTCGAAAAAAATATTTACGGTGAAGAAGTGCATGTCGCTTGGTATAAACGTATAAGAAGTGAACGAAAATTCGATGGCATTGAAGCGTTAAAAGCGCAAATCGAAAAAGATAAACAGCAAGCAATTCAATATTTTACACTTATTACCGAAAATTAAAACATACGTCATGACTTATGTTGAGTGAAATGGCTCATCGGACGCTCCAGCCGGAACGAAAATTAACTACACACGTTATAGTGTTGAGCCATTTTTATCGAGTTAATACAATTTAAATGTGCTTTAACATTTGAATGGACTTATGTTAACGCTTGCTTGACCTATTGATTTATGGTAACATTCATAAGTGCATAATATGCTTATCCTTAGCTCGGTATATCGATGACTCCAACGTGTACTGTGCTAATGGGGATTAACAATTATTTAGGAGGTCCATACAAAATGGCTATTTCAAAACAACGTAAAAACGAAATTATTGCTGAGTTCCGTACTCACGAAAGTGACACTGGTTCTCCAGAAGTACAAGTTGCAGTGTTAACAGAGGAAATTAACGCTCTAAACGCTCACTTACGTACACACAAAAAAGATTTCCACTCTGAGCGTGGTCTTCTTAAAATGGTAGGTCGTCGTCGTCACTTATTAAAATATCTACGTGAAACTGACGTACAACGTTACCGTGAACTAATCACTCGTTTAGGCTTACGTCGCTAATTGTCAATCGAAAAGCGGGATTAATCCCGCTTTTTCTTTATGTTTATAAACATTAAGAACAAGGTAAACTTTACGTTACGACAGTTACAGAAGACTCCCATCTCGGAAGGTGGGAAAGGAATGTGAATGTGGCCCTTATTAGTGGGTGTTCAAACGCCTACTAAATGAAGATAAAGCCTAGCACGGATTTTAAAAGGAATCCTGCCAGTACGACTCAAAATCCGGGCGCAATGACGTCAGGCGAAAGTGATTATGTTAAAAAAAGCATGTATGATATGAACTTCAAGCAAAAAAACACTGTTTCAATCAAATACAGAAATAAATCCTAAATAAATTGGCAATAACTGAATTTAAATGTATTATTATTTCATGAAATATTTAGCATAGAACAAGCATTTTTGGTACACTTACTATTAGTACATACAGACGCAGTAAGTGTTTTTATAATAGAGAGGGGTTCATTGAATGAACGAAAAGAAAGTCTATTCCTATGAATGGGCTGGCCGTCCACTTGTAATCGAAGTTGGACAGTTAGCAAAACAAGCAAATGGGGCCGTATTAGTACGCTATGGTGATACATCTGTACTTTCAACAGCAACAATGTCAAAATCACCGAAACCACTTGATTTCTTCCCATTAACAGTAAACTACGAAGAACGTTTATACGCAGCGGGTAAAATTCCTGGTGGCTTTATTAAACGTGAAGGACGTCCATCTGAAAAAGCAATATTAGCAAGCCGTTTGATTGACCGTCCAATTCGTCCAATGTTCCCAGACGGTTTCCGTAATGAAGTACAAGTTATTTCAATGGTTATGTCTAACGATCCGGATTGTACGTCTGAAATGGCTGCAATGGTTGGTTCATCATTAGCGTTAGCTATCTCGGATATTCCATTCGACGGGCCAATTGCAGGTGTACAAGTTGGATATATTGACGGTAAATTTATTGTGAACCCGACAGTGGAACAAGCTAATCAATCGACGATCCATCTATCTGTAGCAGGTAACAAGGATGCTATCAACATGGTTGAAGCAGGTGCACTAGAAGTACCGGAAGAAGTAATGCTAGAAGCCATTATGTTCGGTCATGAAGAAATAAAAAAAATTATTGCTTTCCAAGAGCAAATTGTTGCAGAAGTAGGGAAAGAAAAATTACCGGTAACATTATTTGAAATTGATGAAGCGATTCAAGCAGATATAAAAGCAGCTTGTGAGACTGACATGCATGATGCAATTCAAACTGCAGAAAAACATGCACGTGATGAGGCGATTCAAGCAGTAAAAGACCGTGTTATTGCTTCTTATGAAGAGCAAGAAGCGGATGAAGTAACAATGAAGCAAGTATACACAATTTTAGATAAAATGGTTAAAGACGAAGTACGTCGCCAAATTACAGAAGATAAAGTTCGTCCAGATGGTCGTAAGTTAGACGAAATCCGTCCACTTTCTTCTGAAACTCAGCTTTTACAACGTACTCACGGTTCAGCATTATTTACGCGTGGTCAAACACAAGCTCTTTCTATTTGTACGTTAGGTGCACTTGGTGACGTACAAATTATCGACGGCTTAGGTGTGGAAGAATCAAAACGCTTTATGCATCACTATAACTTCCCACAATTTTCTGTAGGGGAAACAGGTCCAATTCGTGGACCAGGTCGTCGTGAAATCGGTCATGGTGCATTAGGAGAGCGTGCTCTTGATGCGGTTATTCCAGATGAATCTGTATTCCCATATACAATCCGTTGTGTATCGGAAGTACTTGAGTCAAACGGTTCTACATCTCAAGCTTCTATCTGTGCTTCAACGTTAGCGATGATGGATGCTGGTGTGCCATTAAAAGCACCTGTAGCAGGTATTGCAATGGGTCTTATTAAAAAAGGCGAACATTACTCTATTTTAACTGATATTCAAGGTATGGAAGATCACCTTGGAGATATGGACTTTAAAGTTGCTGGTACAGCTAAAGGTGTAACAGCACTTCAAATGGACATTAAAATTGATGGTTTATCACGCAATATTTTAGAAGAAGCATTAACACAGGCTAAAATTGGCCGTATGCATATTTTAGAATCAATGCTGGCTACTCTTGCAGAACCACGTGAAAAATTATCTGCATTTGCACCGAAAATTGTCATCGTGAAAATCAATCCTGATAAAATTCGCGATGTCATCGGACCTGGTGGTAAACAAATTAACAAAATTATTGAAGAAACTGGCGTAAAAATTGATACTGAGCAAGATGGTACAATTTACATCTCTTCTGCAGATGAAGAAATGAACGCTCGTGCAAAACAAATTATCGAAGACATCGTACGTGAAGCAAAAGTTGGCGAGTATTACTTATCAACAGTGAAACGTATTGAAAAATTCGGTGCGTTCTGTGAAATATTCCCAGGGAAAGATGGTTTACTTCACATTTCTGAAATTCAAGAGGAACGTACAAAACAAGTTGAAGATGTATTAAAACTTGGCGATCAATTACTTGTAAAAGTTATTGAAATTGACAAGCAAGGTCGTGTGAATTTATCTCGTAAAGTTGTGATCCAAGAGGAAAAAGAACGCGCTGAGCAAGATAAATAATAAATTGTAGAAAAGGCTGCGTATAATGCGCAGCCTTTTTTAAATCAAGTATAAGGAATTTGGTTCTATAACGGATAATTTTGGGGAAGCTTGGTTCATCACTAAAGTCGTGGATGACTTTTGGTAAAACGTATACTATGTAAATAAGTTGATTGAAGTGGCTCATCGGACTTAAAGCTATGCTCTGTGCGAAAGTGAAGCGTCAGCAACAAATGTTTTCTGTAGCGAAAGCGGAGCGTCAGCTACAAAGCGCCCAGTCGGAACGGAAATCAACAACACGTTTTGGTGATGACCCCACATTATGCCTTTGATGTAGAACCAGAGATAAATTGGAGGAGATTTTTTGGTACAAGTACATACATGTCAGAATGGTGTGCGTATTGTGTCTGAGCAAATCGATCATGTAAGATCTGTTGCGCTAGGCATTTTTGTTAATGCAGGATCTCGTTTTGAGCTACCTGAGGAAAATGGTATTACACATTTTATAGAACATATGCTTTTTAAAGGGACAAAAACTCGAACGGCTCGCCAAATTGCTGAAGAATTTGATCGAATTGGTGGAGAATTAAATGCCTTTACATCCAAGGAAAACACGTGTTATTATGCAAAGGTTTTAGACCATCATGCTGAGCTTGCAGTTACAATTTTAGCAGATATGTTCTTTAATTCTACGTTTGCAACGGAAGAATTAGAGAAGGAAAGACAAGTGGTACTAGAGGAAATATTAATGAGTGAAGACGCAGCTGATGACGATGTTCATGAAAAGCTATGGGGAGTCATGTATCCAGACGACGCACTCGGTCGTCCAATTCTCGGAACTGCGGCTACTTTAAAAACATTTACAGCAAATATGATCCGTAATTACATAGCTAAACATTATGGTCCAAAATCAGTTGTTATTTCAATAGCAGGAAATATTTCTGCGAAGCTCATGCAAACAATTGAAGATTTATTTGGCCAATATCAGCCATCCCCACTTGCGATTGAACCTGTGCTTTCGAATCCTCATTTTTATCCAGGAGAGGTTTCTAAAACTCGCGATACAGAGCAAGCGCATTTGGCTATTTCTTATCCAGCAATTGGAGTAAAGGATCCAGATATGTATAGCTTTATTGCACTTAATAATATTATTGGTGGTAATATGAGCTCTCGTTTGTTCCAAGAAGTACGCGAAGAACGTGGTTTAGCTTATTCAATATTTTCTTACCAATCTTGTTATGCGGATGTTGGAGCATTTACGATTTATGGTAGTACAAGTCGTCAACAATTATCACAGCTTCAACATACAATTGATGCGACATTACTTGATATCGTAGCAGGTGGCGTGACAGAGGAAGAACTTATGAATGCGAAGGAACAGCTAAAGGGTAGTTTTGTACTCGGTCTAGAGGGGACAGGTGCTCGTATGAACCGCAACGGTACAAGTGAGTTAGTACATCGTAAACATCGTTCAGTAGATGAAGTATTAGCGTCAATCGATGCTGTCTCAATGGAATCGATCGATCGCTTAATCGCTAAAATTTTGAAAGCTGAGCCAGCTATATCAATTATCGGTCCCAAAGATTAAAACAAGGTTGCCGTTAATAGGCAACCTTTTCTCGATTGTGTTGCTTTAAAATACCTCTCTTGCTAAATATAACGTATGGCTTTGACGAAGAATAAAATTACTAATGAGTATGCTTATAAGTGTAGGAATTAACATAATGATCAAATTTTCGGCTATTTGAGATAAATAGTAATGAATAGGGAAATTAATTGTGAAAATAAGGAATATAGCTATTATCATTCTAAAATAACGCATCCTCTTTTCTAGATGATGGATATAAAACTGGATGGAGATGAGTAAAGAAGCACTGCTAATATAGGCGAAGTACATGGCAAAATGCTCCGGAAAATTATTATCAGCTGCTGTTTGTGAAAAATAAGCAGGTGCTATTACAACAAAAAGTAGCATCACGATACCGTGACAATATAGAAAATCAGCTTGTAGCTGTGTTTTTCTTGTCAAAGGTAGACTATTCACAAACAATTCCCAATTTACTTTTTGATCGTCTTTATAGATTCCTTCCACAATGGAAGCAGAAAAAACTGCCGCAAATATTACTATTGCGGGATTATCTAAAAAAGGTATTTCCATATAACTTATGATCGTACAAATAAGAACTGCAAATAGAATGGACCATTTTTGGATCATTATTCTTTGTAAAAGTAAAGCCTGCATTAACCCTTTCCCTCCTAGAATTCTTTTTGTTGATAAATTGCGGTTGAAATGAGAGAGGACAACCATAAGATTAAAAGTCCAGCAAAAGGAGCAACAAACATATACGGTTTTATGTTGGATAAAATGACTGTCATATCTGGAAAATACTCTTTTAAAAGACCAAATAAGAAACCAGGTATGAAGCAAAGAGCAATAAGAACCATTCTTCCCTTTATCGAACCGAATTTAATGTAGATCGGTAATAAAAGTGCTAGCATACAAAAGGCTAATGTCACAAGAAGAATAAATGTTGGAAAAAACGCTGCTGATGCCCAGTTATTCGTAAAACGATGAATAATAAAGACAATTGGTAGTGCGAGTATAAGCCCAAAAAGCATAAGGAGGATACTAAGTATATATTTACTAAGTACTATGTCCCCTTTTGAAATGGGTAAAGTATTTGCATATTTATCCCAACTGCTTTGTTCATCGTAGGTAAGAGCAGTTATAGTTTGAAAGGTCACGATAAATATAATTATTGTAAAGAGCATTAACCCTTGTTGCATAAAAATTGATATAAATAGGAAGAAAATTAACACGAAAGCCTGTGTTTTTAGTTGACGTTGAATCGTCATTAAATCTTTTAAGATAAGACCTGCCATGCTCAAACACTACCTTTCACATAAAATAGCATGATATCTTCTATAGATGGCTTTTCAAGGGAGAATACCTCATTTACTTCATTTTTTAGAACTAAAGCTTCTGTTCCAAAGGTTCCATTACGTTTTCTTATAATGGCATGCTCTGGTATTACACTTACTTCTTCATGATCGCCTTTAAATATGCCGTACTCATAGATAAGTACATCTTTACTTTCGCTAAATAAAATCTCCCCATTATGAATGAATGTAATGTAGTCAGCTATTTTTTCTAAATCACTTGTTATATGAGAAGAAAATAGGATGCTATGGGTTTCATCCTGCATAAACGTTAAAAACAAATCGAGAATTTCATCACGAATAATTGGATCTAGCCCACTCGTAGGTTCATCTAAAATTAATAGCTTTGGATGATGCGACATGGCTAATGCAATGGACAGCTTCATCCTCATTCCTCGAGATAATTCTTTTACCTTCTTGCTCACTGGAATTTTAAATTGTGCTAATCGTTCGAAATAATAGCCTGAATCCCATGTTTTAAATACTTTTTTCATAAATTTGTCGAGCTGCGTCGCATTGAGCGTTTCAGGCACATGTAAATCGTCAAAAACCACACCGATGTCGTTTTTTATCGATAATTCATGTTCGACAAGATCCTTGCCAAATAGCAAAATTTCGCCATGTTCTTTTTTGAGTAAGTTAAGTATGCATTTAATTGTGGTAGACTTCCCAGCACCGTTTTCTCCTACAAAACCCATGACAGTGCCTTGAGGTACTGAAAAACTTACATCATTAAGAGCAAACCCTTCAAAGCTTTTCTGTAAATCATAAACTTCAATAGCATTCATTTAGTTGTCCTCCTCCAAAATTAATGAAAGTAACTCCTGTAATTCCTCTTTTGTCAGCCCTGCAGTTTTGGCCGTTTTCACTGCCAGTTGCATATGCTTTTCAACTTGACGTAATAATTCCTCGCGCAGAAAATCCTGATTTCGTTCTGTAACAAAACTTCCTTTACCAGCTACTGTTTCAATAAATCCATCTCGCTCTAAATCAGCATAAGCTCGCTTCGTTGTCATAACGCTAATTTTTAAATCCTTTGCAAGTGCACGAATAGATGGTAGTGCGTCACCTGCTTGTAATTTATTGGCTAGTATCGCTTCCTTAAGCTGTATGGTTATTTGCTCATAGATGGGTTTATCACTGGCATTGCTTAAATGAATATGCACAAATTTCTCACCTCGCACAACTGTATATGCACACTATACACAGTTTGGTGAATAAATGCAATATTTTCATACTTTGGGTAAGGGTCACGAATTGCAAAAACTCGGCATATATTGGGGTAACGGTTCAAGGAGGGAGATGAGGCATGCTACTATCAGAGATGGTGGATAAAGAGTTAATTCAAATTGAGGGTGGCGTACATTTTGGTATATTGGCACATACAGAATGTCTATTAGATGTGCAAACAGGAAAAATTCATGGTTTTGAGATTGTTAAAGATAAATTGCCATTCCAAAAAAAGAAAGTAAAAGTTAGTGAAATGATACCTTGGCATGAAATTATACTAATTGGAGAAGATCGAATTTTATTTAACAAAACAACGACGGTACAGTCAGAATTTTTACAGTGAGGTGAGCTTTTGGAAAATGAAAAATGGCTTGTTATCGGTGAGGATCAAAGATTAAAGGAATTAGCTACTATGCTAAGAAGCCCATCGAGAACGGTATTTTATAAAAGAACATCAGTTTGGAATGAAGAGTTAAATAAGCTTGTATTAGAATTCCAGCCAAATAGAATTGTTCTTCCTATCCTGCCACTAAAAATTGAAGTGGAACAGCTTTATGGGATATCCCAAGTTAAGTTTTATACAGGGCGTTTGACTATGCATTGGAAGCAATTGCTTGAGAAAAATGAAACAAATTGTTATTTACAACAAGAATCTTTTATTTGGCAAAACGCAAGATTAACAGCCGAAGGGTTTATCGCCACGTTTTACGGACTCGAGCAAAAATGCATTTACGGACAAAACTTTACGATCGCAGGTTTTGGACGCACAGCTAAAATGCTTGCCTCTTTACTCGTTAAGATGGGCGCTAATGTCCATATAGTTGCGCGTTCAGTTGTACAAGTGAGTGAAGCAAAGGCATATGGTTATAAAGCTACGAATTTAGACGACCGCAAATGGTCAGTTAATGATGGGATTTTTATCAATACGATTCCAGCTAAATGGATTACAGAATCATTCCTAGATCATGTCCCAGCTGTCCTATATGATTTGGCTTCAGAGCCTGGCTGTTTAGATATAGACACTGAGCAATTACAAACGTACGTACTATTGCCATCATTACCTGGGAAATACTTTGCACATGATGCAGCTACAATATTGTGCAAGGCAATAGAGGAGGAAGAAAATTGCTAACGGGTAAACGAATTGGTTTAGGTATTACAGCCTCTCACTGTACGTATGAGGATGTAGTACCTAAAATTCAAAACTTTATAGATGCAGGAGCAACAGTTATTCCAATAATTACGCATTCTGTGTTACATGCGGCTACGCGTTTTGGTACCGGAGAGGAGTGGATTGCAAAAATAGAGGAATTGACTGGTGAAAAGGTAATATCCTCTATTAAAGAGGCAGAACCATTCGGACCATCCAATCCATTGGATGCGATGGTTATAGCGCCGATGACTGGCAATAGTATTAGTAAATTTGCTAATGCAGCAACAGATAGTCCAGTATTGATGGCTGCTAAGGCAACATTGCGAAACGGTTCTCCTGTTGTCCTAGGCATCTCAACAAATGATGCGCTTGGCTTAAATGGTATGAATATTATGAGGCTGCTAAATGCTAAAAACATTTACTTTATTCCATTCGGGCAGGACTCCCCGCATTCCAAGCCAAATTCCTTGATTGCTGATTTTGATCAAATGGTCGCCACTGTACATGAAGCGATTACGGAGAAAAAACAATTACAACCACTGTTTATACAATATTTCAAATAATTCACGAATTACACACAATTTTCAGTATTTTTGTGATACAATAGCACACATTATGGAACATGTATTCAAGGAGAGATGACAGATGACAAAGCAGTTAGTAGTTGCGGTTGTTGGAGCAACAGGGGCAGTAGGCACAAAAATGATGGAACAGCTAATTAAACGGAACTTTCCAATCGGAGATATAAAATTTTTAGCTTCTGCACGTTCAGCAGGGAAACCAATCGAATTTAATGGTAAGACATATACAATTGAAGAAGCGACACCTGAAGCTTTTGAAGGCGTCAATGTCGCTTTATTCTCAGCTGGTGGTTCTGTCTCAGCGGTACTGGCGCCGGAAGCGGCAAAACGTGGTGCCGTAGTAATCGATAATACGAGCCATTTCCGCATGGATCCAGAGGTACCACTAGTTGTGCCTGAAGTAAATCGTGGCGATCTTGCTAAGCATAAAGGGATTATTGCGAATCCAAACTGCTCTACAATTCAAATGATGGCTGCACTTGAACCTATTCGTAATGCATTTGGCTTAACTAAAATTATTGTATCAACATACCAAGCCGTTTCAGGTGCAGGTATTTCTGCTATTCAAGAATTAAAGGCACAAAGTGAAAATTGGGATGCAGGTAAGGATGTAGAAGCAAATATTTTACCTTCTGGTAGCGACAAACGTCATTATCCAATCGCTCGTAATGTCATTCCACAAATTGATAAATTTACAGACAATGGCTTTACATACGAAGAAATGAAAATGATTAATGAAACGAAGAAAATCATGCATGCACCAGAACTAAAAGTAGCAGCAACTTGTGTTCGCGTGCCAGTCGTTTCAGGACACTCTGAATCTGTTTATATTGAAGTAGAAAAAGAAGCAACGGTACAGGAGGTTTTTGAAGTATTACGCAGTGCACCAGGAGTAGTATTACAAGATGATATCGCAACACAAACTTACCCAATGCCTATCTATGCAGAAGGGGAAGATGCTACTTATGTAGGTCGTATCCGTCAAGACTTAGACAATAAAAAAGGATTCCACCTATGGATTGTTTCTGACAATCTTTTAAAAGGCGCTGCATTAAACTCTATTCAAATTGCAGAAGCAATGCTGGAGGATAACTTACTATAAGAGGGGTGTAAGGATGAATTTAGGTCGAATTGGAACGGCGATGATTACGCCGTTCAAAGAAGATGGCACGATTAATTATCCAGAACTAGAACGTATTATTAATTATTTGATTGATAATGGTACAGATTGTATTGTCGCATGTGGCACAACCTCTGAAAATCCAACTATGTCCACAGAAGAAAAAATTGAAGTTGTACGCTTTACAGTAGAAAAAGTAGCAGGCCGTGTACCTGTAATTGCAGGTACAGGGGATAACGAGACTGCTTACTCTATTGCAATGACGCACAAGGCTGAAGAAAATGGTGCAGATGGTATTATGCTTGTAGCACCGTATTATAATAAGCCAAATCAACGCGGTATTTTTGCCCATTTTGAAACAATTGCAAAAGAAACAAGTTTACCTGTCATGCTTTATAACGTGCCAGGACGTACAGGCGTCAATATTGCCTATGAAACTTCCGTTGCTTTAAGTAAAATCCCTAATATTTCTTGGATTAAAGAAGCGAGTGGCAATTTAGATCAAATGGGCGATATTATTGAGAATGTTGATTCAGATGATGATTTCTTCGTTTATAGTGGGGATGATGGTTTAACACTTCCACTACTAGCAATAGGCGGAGCTGGAATTATTTCTGTTGCTGCTCATGTTGTCGGAAATGATATGCAATTAATGATTAAAGCGTTTGAAGAAGGAAATCACGAGCTAGCAGCCAAAATTCACCGAGCATTATTACCACTTGTACGTGCGTTGTTCGCACAGCCAAACCCATCGCCTATAAAATACGCGATGACAAAATTAGGCTTTGATACACTTAATGTTCGTCTGCCAATGATGGAAATGACAGATGAGGAAAAAGCAAACTTTGACCGCATTTGGGATACGTATCAAGAAAAAGCGAAAAGCTTTAGAAAAATAAGTACCTTTAGTTAAATCCTCAGACCGTAAACAAACGTGAGATTTTTTAGTTTGTTTGCGGTCTTTTTTCTTTTTGTTAAAAATATAATGATCATTGCTCGAAGGGATGCCCCCTCATGGTAGATAGTATCCGCTCAAGCGCTGGAACAATCTTACAGAGAAAAGGCTTACAATCCGCGATATACCCATTGCCACAAGATTACGTCGCTAAATAAAAGGCAAAAATTAAACCTTTCACAATGCTACATACTTATCAAGCTTTCCATCTATTAGTAATAAAATTAGCAAAAAATTTCTGTTTCCTTCATGAAAGTTGAATTTTTAATTTGTGCAAAAGCTTTGCAAACCGTATAATAAATCTTAAGTGGTTGCTGTTCGGGATATTTTTTAGGAGGAAATAAATTGACAAAAAAGAAAAATGAATTAATTCGCATCATCCCACTTGGTGGCGTCGGCGAAATTGGGAAAGCAATGTACGTAGTAGAAATTGACGAAGAGCTATTTGTAGTGGATAGCGGCTTAATGTTCCCTGAAGACGAAATGCTGGGCATTGATATCGTGATTCCGGATATTACGTATTTAGAAGAAAATAAAGATCGTGTGAAAGGGATTTTCTTAACACATGGTCATGAAGATGCAATTGGCTCGATTGCCTATGTATTACAAAAAGTGAAAGCGCCAGTGTACGGATCAAAATTAACAATTGCACTTGCAAAGGAACATTTAAAGGAGTTGCCTGCACCACATCAGGTGAAATTCTTTGAGGTGACGAACCGTAGTCGTATGAATTTTAACTCAACGTATGTGACATTCTTCCATACAACACATAGTATTCCCGATTCGTTAGGGGTAGTGTTCCATACATCTGAAGGAGCAATTGTTCATACAGGGGAGTTTAAATTCGATCAATCAGCGACAGGTAAATTTAAGCCTGATTTAGCAAAAATGGCTCAGTTAGGAGAAGAAGGCGTATTTATTCTATTATCTGAGTCGAGTGAAGCTGAGCGACCAGGTTATACGACATCTGAGATTGTCATTGAAGAGCAATTATCAAAAACATTCCATTCAGCACCAGGTCGTATTTTAGTTGCTGTTTATGCATCGAATTTTATTCGTATTCAACAAGTAATTACACAAGCTCAAAAGTCTTTCCGTAAAGTAGTCATCGTAGGAAAACCTTTAGAGAAAGCTGTAGATTTAGGTGTACAGCTAGGTTACTTAACGGCTGAGGATGAAACAATCATCCCTATTTCTGAAATGCAAAAGTATCAAGATGATGAGATTATTATTATTGCGACAGGTAATAAAGGGGAGCCACTTGATGCATTAGAGAAAATCGTCCGCAAACATCACCGAGACATTAAAATAAAGCAAGATGATACCGTATTAATTACTTTTACACCATCTCCTAGTATGGAAGTGCAGATGGCTAATACGATGAACTCTATTGCAAAAGCAGGCGCTGAAATTTTAACATCTAGCAAAAATGTACATGTGTCGGGTCACGGTAGCCAAGAGGATTTAAAATTAATGCTAAATTTAATGCAACCGAAGTACTTTATCCCTGTGCAAGGTGAGTACCGTATGCTTATTGCTCACTCTAAGCTTGCTCAACAACTAGGTATGCAAAAATCACAAATTTTTATCGCCGATAAAGGGGATATTGTAGAATATAAAAATGGTAAAATGCGAATGAGTGGCCGTGTACAAGCTGGTAATGTATTAATAGACGGTATTGGTGTTGGGGATGTAGGCAACATCGTACTTCGCGATCGTAAGTTATTATCGCAGGATGGTATTTTCATTGTTGTTGTAACGTTAAACCGTGCTCAAAAGAAAATTGCATCTGGTCCAGAAATTTTATCGCGTGGTTTCGTATATGTACGCGAATCAGAAGAATTGATGGTAGAAGCTTCTGAGATTGCGAAAACTGTTATTGAAAAATACGTTGGTAAAGATACATTTGAATGGACAAACATTAAACAAGAAATTCGAGATACACTGAATACGTATTTATTCCAAAAAACGAAGCGCCGCCCAATGATTATCCCAATCATTATGGAATATTAAAATGAAAGATCATCGTTGAATGAAAAAGGATTTTCTAACCGAATGTAAACGGTGGAAAATCCTTTTTTTGGCTCGAACCTAATGGTGAGAATATATTTGTTAAAACGTATGTCATTTTTCTTCATTGAGTAGAAGGCTCCCACCTCTGAGCCTGCATCGGTAAAAATGCCATGTCCTGTGGCATTACCGAAATGACCAACATCGTGTCGGTCCTCGTGCAGGCCTGCGCACAATGCAAAATTGTTTATTTGTAGCGAAAGCGAAGCGACAGGCCATTACTACGCCAAGGTAAAATTGGTCAGAGGGTGGATTTCCGTTCCGGCTGAAGTCTTTAGGAAAGCCCAGCCGGAACGAAGATTAACGACACGTTATGGTGCTGAGTCTATTTTTTGAAATAAACAAGTTCTACATGATATTATTCGCTACATATATAGAATGGATTACAAAAGAAGGTGAAATAGATGGCCACTAGAAAAAAAAGAAAAGTCACGAAAAGTAAAACGTCTACAGAAAAAAAAGAAATGCATCCACTTATGTATGAAATTTTAGGACTTATCTTCATTGCATTAGCGGTTATTATGATGTTTGAATATGGCATGATTGGACGTGTTCTCCAAACAATCGCAATGTTTCTTTTAGGAAATTTACATTTTGCTGTGCCATTTATGTTGATATTTGTTGCGTTATTACTAATGATTGGGCGGAAAAAAGTGAGCATTTATGATCGTCTCATATTAGGGATGCTCCTTATTGTTATGAGTTTAACAATTTTTAGTCACGGTATTCTTTTTGAACAATTATCAAAATCTGGTGGTTTATTATCAGACTCTGTGTTGCGAGAATCTTGGCGAATATTAATTAATTCAGAGGGTATTATCCATCGAAGTAACGCACTTGGCGGAGGTATGATTGGTGCACTGTTATTCAGCGCTCTACATGTATTATTTGAGGCAACAGGTGCAAAGGTCGTTGCATGGGTTATTTTCTTTATCGGCTTAATTTTAGTAACAGGAAAGGCGCTTGTTCCATATTTAGCAGAAAAAATGCCTGACCTTTTTGGGAAATGGCAAAAGAAACATCGTGAAAAGAAAAAAAATATGCCAAAGAAATCTAAAAATCGCCGTTCAAAAGTAGAAAGCAAGGATGAAATCGCAGCTGTCGAACAGGAGCCAGAGGTACAAGAGGAAGAGGAAGATTCTTATGAACCAATCATCTCTGCCTTTACGCAAAATGTATCTCATGAACGGGAAGAATATGCAACAGCTGAAAATGAAGATATTGAACATGGAGATATGGTTGATGATGTCCATATCGAAGGGGCAGATACTGTAGAAAATGCAGATTATCAACTACCGTCTTATAATCTATTACAATTACCACCACAGCATGACCAAAGTGGCGAATATTCTGTTATTCAGGCCAATGCGAAAAAGCTTGAGCAAACGTTGCAAAGCTTTGGTGTAAAAGCAAAAGTAACGCAGGTTCATTTAGGCCCAGCTGTCACGAAATATGAAATATTACCAGATATAGGTGTGAAAGTAAGTAAAATTGTAAACTTACAGGATGATCTTGCCTTAGCACTTGCTGCAAAGGATATTCGTATGGAAGCACCTATTCCAGGGAAGTCTGCAATCGGCATTGAAGTACCAAATAGTGAGGTAGCAATTGTTACATTGCGAGAAGTGTTAGAGTCTAAAGATGGTGCAAAGCCAGAAGCATTATTACAAGTCGCATTAGGTCGTGATATTACCGGACAAGCAGTACTCGCCGAGCTCAATAAAATGCCACATTTACTTGTTGCAGGTTCGACGGGTAGTGGGAAAAGTGTGTGTATAAATGGTATTGTCGTATCAATCCTAATGCGGACAAAACCACATGAAGTTAAGCTCATGATGATAGACCCGAAAATGGTGGAGTTAAATGTTTATAATGGAATTCCTCATCTACTGGCACCAGTTGTTACGGATGCTCGTAAAGCGTCTCAGGCGCTAAAGAAAGTTGTAGCTGAAATGGAGCGCCGCTATGATCTATTTTCGCATACAGGTACTCGTAATATCGAAGGCTACAATGGTCATGTACAAAAAGTTAATGAGCAAACGGATGAAAAACATCCGAAATTACCTTATATTGTGGTAATTGTGGACGAGTTAGCAGACTTAATGATGGTTGCCTCAAGTGATGTAGAAGATTCTATTACACGTTTAGCACAAATGGCACGTGCAGCAGGGATTCATTTAATAATTGCAACCCAACGACCAAGTGTTGATGTATTGACAGGTGTGATTAAAGCAAATATTCCTTCGCGTATTGCCTTTGCGGTTTCATCAGCAATCGATTCTAGAACGATTTTAGATATGGGTGGAGCGGAACGTTTACTTGGTCGAGGCGATATGCTGTTTTTACCTGCCGGTGCATCTAAACCGAAACGTGTGCAAGGTGCCTTTTTATCAGATCAAGAAGTTGAGTCAGTTGTTACCTTTGTTATAGAACAGCAAAAAGCACAGTATCAGGAGGAAATGATTCCGACCGAAGAAGAGACAATTTTAGAGGAAACCGACGACTTATTTGATGAGGCAGTACAGTTAGTTGTGAGTATGCAGACGGCCTCTGTTTCGATGTTGCAACGCCGCTTCCGTATCGGCTATTCGAGAGCTGCTCGTATTGTCGATCAAATGGAACAACGCGGTATTGTCGGGCCTTCAGAGGGTAGTAAACCTCGACAAGTGCTCATTAATCAATACGATAATTAGTTCAAAATAACGACAAAAAAATGAATAATGTTGAATATATTAAGTAGGCCCAAATTCATTTCAAAATTCGGAAGCAATTACGCTAAGGTGTAATTGCTTTCAGTCTATAAAAATGTTATATTTATGAACGATTAGTAGGAATGTTGTACATCAGATGTCTGATCTCTGATATTGGTGGTGATATATGTGACTATTAAAGCAGATCATCGTCATCTCTATCTTCAAGTAATTGATCGTTTAAAGTCTGACATTGAAACAGGCATTTTTAAAGAAAATGAAAAACTGCCTTCAGAGTTTGAATTATCGAAATCACTAGGAGTCAGTCGAGCAACGCTTAGAGAAGCGCTACGACTGTTGGAAGAGGAAAATGTTATTGTGCGTCGACATGGGGTGGGTACATTTGTAAACCCTAAGCCTTTGTTTACATCAGGTATCGAGCATTTATCGAGCATTTCTTCTATGATCGAGGCAGCAGGTATGGAACCCGGTTCCCGCTTTTTAAAGGCGACGGAAAGTATACCTTCTGAGGAAGATTTAAAACGCTTCCAATGTGATGGCGAAGATAAAATACTCACAATTGAACGTGTCAGAACAGCGGACGGCGAGCCGGTAGTATACTGCATAGACAGATTACCAGCAAGTTTCCTGCCAACTGACTTTGTTGAAAAAAAAGAAGTTTCACTTTTCTCTGCACTTGAACAATCTGGTAAAATTCATGTTGCCTATGCCGTTACATATATTGATCCAATCGGGTATCATGAGCAAGCTTCACCGATTTTAAATTGCGGGCGTGAAACAGCTCTTTTAGTATTAAAGCAGTTGCATTACGATGATCATGATCAAGTAGTGCTGTATTCAAAAAATTATTTCCGAGCTGATAAATTCAGCTTCCATGTAGTTCGTAAACGGGTGTAGAACATTTCTAAATATTTTCCTGCTAATTACAATACCTTTGGGGGGTTAACAGAATGAAGAAACGTAAATTTGGCTTAGTATTATCATCAGTTTTAGCTGCAAGTGCAATTTTAGGTGCATGTGGTACGAAAGACGAAGAAAAACCTGCAAAAGACAATGGAAATGCATCATCAGGCGAAAGCAACAAAGAAGAAGCATTCTCAGTAGCAATGGTTACTGACGTAGGTGGCGTTGATGATAAATCATTCAACCAATCTGCTTGGGAAGGTGTTCAAGCTTACGGTAAAGAAAATAACTTGAAAAAAGGTAATGGTGGCTACGATTACTTACAATCAAAATCTGACGCTGACTATGAATCAAATTTAAACGCATTATTACGTCGTGACTTTAATTTAGTATTTGGTATTGGTTATTTGATGGAAGATGCTATGACTGCAATAGCTGAAGAAAATCCAGATAAAAAATTCGCAATCGTTGATGCTTCCGTAAAAGCAGACAACGTAGCATCTATTATGTTCAAAGAGCAAGAAGGTGCTTTCTTAGCTGGTGTAGCAGCTGCGAAAATGTCTAAAACAGGGAAAATCGGCTTCGTTGGCGGAGGAGATATTCCTGTTATTAATCGCTTTGAAGCTGGATTCGTTGAAGGGGCTAAAACAGTAAATCCGGATATCGATATTCAAAGAAAATATACTGGCGCATTTGATAAAGCTGATCTTGGTAAAATGACAGCTAATAGCATGTATTCTTCAGGCGTAGATATTATCTTCCACGCTGCTGGTGCAACTGGTAACGGTGTATTCTCTGAGGCAAAGGAACGTAAGAAAAAAGATCCTAAGGCAAATGTATGGGTAATTGGTGTAGATGCTGACCAATACGAAGAAGGTAAAGTAGATGATAAAACAAACGTTACATTAACATCTATGTTAAAAGGTGTTAACGCAGCAGTTATAGATATTTCAAATAAAGCGAAAAATGGTGAGTTCCCTGGTGGCAAAACGCTTACTTATGGCTTAGCTGAAGACGGCGTGAAACTTGCAGATTCTCGTGGTGCAATCCCAGCAGATGTTCAAACTGTCATTGATGAATATAAAGAAAAAATTGCTAAAGGTGAAATTAAAGTTCCAGAAAAAGCGAAAAAATAATTCATCTTTTGATCATCATAAGGGACTTTTAACAAGACCCTTATGATGATTTTTCAATCTATCGTTATATTTTGACTATTCGCAATACTCTATTGGATGCTATTTGTTTACCATAGAGGTAGTAATTTTTCTATGAGTTTATCAAAAGAATAGTAATGATGGTATCAAGTTAATAGAAGAAAGGTTTCTAACGATGACCTTTCCTGTATTAATTTATCTTCATTCAGAAGAATATCTACCTCTATTAGTGGGACATACATCGTGAATTTTTGTTAATAGGGTACATAATACCACTGAGCGAAGATGGAACCTCCGGCTGAGGTCATTGCTGTCGATGTGAAAAAACGTTGAACTAACAGTGACTATAGCTAGTATTAAGTTTGTCTCAAACAAATCTAAATAACGGTTTCAAAAACTGGACGTATTGTTTATGTGTGCGAAAGCGAAAGTGTTAACAAAGCGTCAGTAATGTTTTATGTAGCGAAAGCAGAGTGACAGCTACAAAATGTTTTCTGTGGCGACTGCCACAATTACGCCAAGGCGAAATTGATAAAAGTGCCTATTAAGGGAGTGACGAAATTGGAATACGTGATTGAGATGCTAGGAATCCGAAAAGAATTCGGTAATTTCGTAGCGAATAATAACATCACCCTCCAACTGAAAAAAGGCGAAATTCATGCATTACTAGGTGAAAATGGTGCAGGTAAATCGACTTTAATGAACGTCCTTTTTGGTTTGTATCAACCAGAGGGTGGCGAAATTCGTGTTCGTGGGAAAGCTGTTAAAATTACAAATCCAAATGTGGCCAATGATCTAGGGATTGGTATGGTGCATCAGCACTTTATGTTGGTTGAAAATTTTACAGTAACAGAGAATATTATTTTAGGCTCTGAACCTGTAAAAATGGGTGTTATTAACATTAAAGATGCGGCAAAGAAAGTACAGGCACTTTCTGAGAAATATGGTTTAGATGTTGATCCATATGCCAAAATCGAGGATATTACTGTAGGGATGCAACAGCGTGTTGAAATTTTAAAAACACTATACCGCGGTGCAGAAATTTTAATCTTTGACGAACCTACGGCATCTTTAACACCACAGGAAATTACAGAGCTCATTCAAATAATGCGCCGCTTAATTGCAGAGGGCAAATCCATTATTTTAATTACTCATAAGCTAAAAGAAATTATGGAAGTTTCTGACCGTGTGACGATTATCCGAAAAGGGGAAGGGATTGGGACAGTTATAACTGCTGAAACAAATCCTAACCAATTAGCTGAAATGATGGTTGGACGCCAAGTTGAATTTAAAACAGAAAAAACAGAAGCAAAACCAACTGATGAAGTACTTACAATCGAAAACCTGGTTGTTACAGACTATCGTAATATCGATAAAGTAAAAGGTTTGAACTTAAACGTACGTAAAGGTGAAATTGTTGGTATTGCGGGTATCGATGGTAACGGACAATCTGAGTTAATCGAGGCTATAACGGGTTTACGTAAAATTAAAAGTGGTAACGTTAGATTAAATGGCAAAGATATAACAAATATGAAGCCTCGTAAAATTACGGAGGAAGGCGTTGGGCATATCCCACAAGATCGCCATAAGCATGGTTTAGTGTTAGATTTCCCAATAGGTCATAATATCGCACTACAAACATATTATCAATCTCCAATCGCTAAGGGCTTTGTCATGGACTACAAGAAAGTGTCTGAAAAAGCACGCCAAATCATTGAAGAATATGATGTGCGTACAGGTAATGGTGAAATGACGCCAGCACGTGCCCTTTCAGGCGGTAACCAGCAAAAAGCGATTATAGGTCGTGAAATTGATCGTAATCCAGATTTATTGATTGCTGCTTTACCAACACGTGGTCTTGACGTAGGGGCAATTGAATTTATTCACGCTCGCCTTATTGAGCAACGTGACAAAGGAAAAGCCGTACTGTTAATTTCATTTGAATTAGATGAGGTTATGAATGTTTCGGATCGTATTGCTGTTATTTATGACGGTCAAATTGTGGATGAGTTAAATCCAAAAGAAACGACTGAACAAGAGCTGGGCCTATTAATGGCAGGACAAAGTAATAAAAATAACATGAATGATGCGAAGGAGGGGCACGACTAATGTCAAATCGTGTCATTAATATACTCGTTCCTATCATCTCTATCATTATCGGTTTAATTGTTGGAGCTATCGTAATGGTAGTTAGCGGTTATGACCCAGTACAAGGTTATAGCGCCCTTTGGACAGGTATTTTTGGAGATTCATATTCAATTGGGAACACAATTCGTCAAATAACACCGTACATATTGGCGGGTCTTGCGGTAGCATTTGCCTTCCGCACAGGTTTATTTAACATCGGTGTAGAAGGTCAGTTAATTTTAGGTTGGTTAGCAGCAGCTTGGGTAGGATATGCGTTTGATCTACCTAAAGTCATTCACTTACCATTAGCATTACTTGCAGCCGCAGCTGCAGGTGCATTTTGGGCCTTTATTGCAGGTTTCTTAAAAGCGAAATTTAAAGTTCACGAAGTTATTGCGACAATTATGTTAAACTACACTGCGCTTTATATTGCAAATGCAGTTATTAAAAACTTGTCTGACGGTGGCTTTAAAACAGAACGCGTTCATGTATCAGCTTCATTACGTTCTCCGTTTTTAAGAGAGCTTACAGACAATTCAAGTCTTCACTATGGCATCATTGTTGCACTATTAATGGTAATGGTTATGTGGTTCATTTTAGAAAAAACAACACGCGGTTATGAGCTAAAAGCGGTAGGCTTTAACAAGCATGCGGCAGACTATGCTGGTATGAGCGTCAATAAAAACATTATTTTAGCTATGACAATTTCAGGTATGTTCGCTGGTCTTGCTGGTGCTATGGAGGCACTAGGTACTTTCGGAAACGCCTCTATTAAACCAGGCTTTACAGGTATAGGTTTCGATGGGATCGCCGTGGCCTTACTTGGTGCTAACACGCCACTTGGGGTTGTATTCGGGGCTTCATTATTCGGCTCACTGAAATACGGAGCGCTAAATATGCCGAATGCTGCAGGTATTCCAGAGGAAATCGTGTCTATTATTATCGCGTTAATTATTTTCTTCGTGGCATCAGGCTATATTATTCGAGTAGCATTACAAAAGTTGAGTAAGAAAAAGGAGGGACAATAACATGGGCTTTTTAGAAATGTTATATTTCATCATCCCTTCGGCGATTCTTTATGCAACACCGTTAATTTTTACGGCAATCGGTGGTGTATTCTCTGAACGTTCTGGTGTAGTAAACATCGGATTAGAAGGTTTAATGATTGTTGGTGCATTTGTTGGTATTTATGTCAATTTAGAATATGCTTCAACATTCGGTTCAGCAACAATTTGGATGGCAATGCTGGCGGCTTTCATTATTGGGGGAATTTTTTCACTTCTTCATGCAGTTGCGTCTATTTCCTTCCGTGCCGATCAAACCGTATCGGGGGTTGCTATCAACTTATTAGGTTTAGCAGTATCCGTATTCTTGGTGAAAATGATTTATGATAAAGGTCAAACAGATATGATTGACCAAACCTATGCAATAAATCGTTTCGCTATCCCTTATTTAGAGGACATACCGTTCTTTGGTCCATTATTATTCCAAAATGTCTACAGTACATCGATATTAGCTTTTGCTGTAGCTATTGGGGCATGGTTTATTATTTATAAAACACCATTTGGCTTACGTTTACGCGCTGTTGGTGAACATCCAATGGCTGCAGATACGATGGGTGTAAAAGTAAATAGAATGCGTTACATTGCTGTTGTAATCTCTGGGGCATTAGGTGGTCTTGGTGGTGCAGTATACGCGCAATCGATTGCAGGCAATTTCTCGCATGCAACAATTGCTGGTCAAGGCTTTATGGCTATTGCTGCAATGATTTTTGGGAAATGGCATCCAATCGGTGCATTAGGTGCAGCTTTATTCTTTGGAGTAGCACAAACATTAAGTGTTGCAGGAAGTGGAATGCCTTACATTCAAGATATTCCTGCTGTTTACTTACAAATTTTACCATATGTCTTAACGATTTTTGCATTAGCAGGATTTATCGGTAAAGCAAATGCACCAAAAGCTAGTGGTCAACCTTATATTAAAGGGAAACGCTAATAACAAACGATGAAAGACTGGGCGAAAATGCTCAGTCTTTTTCCTTGTACATATTTCAAGTGTTTGGGAAAATAATGGTTGGTGGTTGATCTTTATTTACTTGCATGTACAGGTTCCTCAACAACCAAATGTAATTTCACACATTTCATATACATACTTTGGATTCTTTTTGCAATTATAGACAATAGACATGTATAGTATGTGTAGTACTTTGTTATATTAAGAAAGATAAGGAGGGTTCTATATATGTTTAAAACAATACCTTTTGCAAAAGGTGTCAATTTGCATATCCGACAAACGACCCAATTTAAAACCGTAAATTTTTCAATTAAATGGAGAAAAGCATTAACGGCGACAAATGCGTCTGAACGTACAGTATTAACAAATGTTTTGCAACACAGTAATGCGAAATATCAGACAACAGCTGCATTCCGAAGTTTCCTGGATGACTTGTATGGCACAGTGTTATATTTCGACACTTCTAAACGTGGTAATGAACATACAGTATTGATGAATGTAGAAGCTGTTAATGATCATTATTTGGCAAATACTAGTGTTTTAAATGAGGTACTCGATTTATTGCATACAGCAATATTTGAACCGAATTTAGAAAATGGTATATTTAAGGAATCAATTGTGGAACGTGAAAAGAAAACAGTCATTCAGCGTATTGAGTCCATTTTTGACGATAAGTCTCGTTATGCGCAGCAACGCATTCAACAAATTTTACGTCCAAATGAACCGGCCTCTATTTCTGCGAATGGAACTATCGAGGATATTCAAAAAATTACCCCTACATCATTGTTTGAAGCATATCAATCCATGCTTGCTAACGATAAAATAGACATTTATGTCGCGGGTGATATTAATGAAGAAGAAATCGTAGCGAAGCTCAAAGAAGCGCTACCATTTAATGATCGTACACCTGAAGAAATTCCTGCTGTACTTCCACAACAGCATCCACAAAATGATTATGTACGTGAACAACAAGAAATGAAGCAAGGAAAGATGCATATTGGCTTTAGTACACCAGTACGATTTGGTGACGCTGATTTTGCCAAAATGCAAATCTTTAACGGGGTATTTGGTGGCTACCCTCACGCCAAATTATTTATGAATGTTCGTGAAAAGGAAAGTTTAGCCTACTATGCGTCTAGCTCATATGCATCACATTATGGCTTAGTCTTTGTTGTATCTGGGATTGAACCAAAGAATGAGGAAAAAGCGTTATCACTAATTAAGGAACAACTTGCTGTTATGCAAGCGGGCGATATTACAGATTTAGAAATAGAGCAAACAAAGGCCATGCTAACGAATCAGCTAAAAGAAGCATTGGATTCTGCTCGAGGACAAATAGAAATTTTTGACCAATATAAAGATTTACCCGAAGAGTTCTCTGTTGAGACCTGGGCAAATAAATGGCAAGCTGTGACAAAGCCAGATATAGTTGAAATGGCGAAGCAAGTACAGCTAGAAGCGGTCTATTTCTTAAGTGGGAAGGAGCAAGCCGCTCAATGAAAACAATTGAATTCAAACAATTAGATGAAACATTGTATTATGAAAAACTAGAAAATGGCTTAGATGTCTATATATTACCGAAAAAAGGTTTTTCTAAAACTTTTGTAACGTTCACCACAAAATATGGTTCTGTTGACCGTACTTTTGTGCCAATTGGTGGAACTGAAAGCATTACAGTACCAGATGGCATTGCCCATTTCTTAGAGCATAAAATGTTTGAAAAAGAAGATGGAGATGTCTTCCAAAAATTTAGTGAATTCGGCGCTTCAGCCAATGCGTTTACATCATTTACACGTACTGCGTATTTATTTTCTTCAACTAACAATATTTATAACAGCACAGAAACATTATTAAATTTTGTTCAAGAGCCCTACTTTACAGAAGCAACTGTTAATAAGGAAAAGGGCATAATTGGTCAGGAAATTACGATGTACGACGATCAGCCGGATTGGCGCTTATATTTTGGCACAATCGAAAATATGTATCATAATCATCCAGTAAAAATTGATATCGCTGGTACAATTGAGTCAATTGATGGTATTACTGCGGACCATTTATATACGTGCTACAATACATTTTATCACCCGTCCAATATGTTATTGTTTGTCATTGGTGCAGTAGATCCTAATGAAATGATGACGTTTATTCGTGACAATCAAGACAAAAAAGAATTCCCTGAACCAACACCAATTCAACGCTTTTTTGATCAAGAGCCGACAGAAGTTGCTATTAAAGAACGTGAGTTGCGTATGGATGTACAAAAACCTAAAGTCTATATTGGCTTAAAAGCAAAAGAAACAAATCTTTCTGGGCGTGACATGTTAAAACATGAGCTGTCTGTTCAAATTGCACTTGAACTTATTTTTGGACGTACATCTAAATTTTATGAGAGCGTTTATGATAACGGATTAATTGATGAAACATATGCATTTGATTTCACGTTAGAAAAAGGCTTTGGATTTGCAATGATTGGCTCAGATTCTACAGACCCTGTTGCATTAGAGAAAGCTATTAAGGAAGAATTAGCAAAGTATGATGGGGATGCCCATTTTGAAAGTACCGATTTAGAACGAGTAAAACGTAAAAAAATAGGTTTCTTCCTACGTGCACTGAACTCTATTGAATTTATCGCCAACCAATTTACACGTTATTCGTTTAATGATATGAATTTGTTCGACGTTGTGCCTGTACTAGAAGAACTAACGATTGAAGATTTGAAAAAAGCGTTTTCTTCAGTTCAAGGTGAATCTCAACAAACTGTCTTTAAAATTTTACCTACTGAGAAGGGCGTACAGTGAAAAAGTTTGCGCTCGTTTTAGGGGCATCGGGTGAGATTGGCCGTGCTATTTGTCGAAGTCTGGCAGAAGACGGTTGGTCCATCTACATACACTTTTCAAACAATGAAAAAGCAGCACAGGCTCTATACTGCTCCCTTTCAGAAAGTTTCCCTGCACAGGAGTTTATGCTTGTACAGGGAGATTTTTTGAAAGCGTCCGGGGCACAATTGCTAGCATCTCAAATTTTTAATGTGCAAGCGATTGTCTTTGCAAATGGTCAAGCACATTATTCGCTACTGGAAGATACTACGGTGGAGGATATGGAGGCATTATGGCGTGTCCATGTACAAAATCCAATGCGTCTTACGGCATTGCTGTCATCAAAGCTACGCGCTCATGATGTCAGCTATGTGCTTTTTATTGGTTCAATTTGGGGAGAGGCTGGATCAGCTGGTGAAGCACTTTATGCCACTGTGAAAGGCGCCCAACATGCTTTTGTGAAGTCATATGCGAAAGAAGCCGCACTGTCGCATATTCGTGTTAATGCCATTGCACCTGGTTTTATTAATACCTCGATGAACAGTCATTTAAGCGAAGAGGAGCTTGACTATATTTTAGAGGATATTCCACTAGGTATAACTGGGCAAACAACGGATGTTGCTGAAATGGTACGTTTTTATCTTTCTGGAAAAGCAGATTATGTAACGGGGCAAGTTATTAGATTAAACGGTGGCTGGTACATATAATGCTCTTTTTTGCACATACTACATGTGTAAAGGAGGAGGAACATATGACTATTTTAGAAAACTGGCAAAAATGGACATCGTTTTTAGGTCAAAATGTTATGCGAGCAGAATCAAGCGGTATGCCATCGCAAATGATTCAACAAGCTGCTGTACAAATTGGAGAATATTTGGCGACAAATGTCGATCCTAAAAACGAACAAGAGCGAGTGCTGTCGGATTTATGGGGCGTTGCCTCTGAAGAGGAAAAACACGCACTGGCGAATTGTGTCGTTAAACTTGTACAAAATAAACATGTACAGTAAAAAAAGAGGAGAGCGATCTCCTCTTTTTTCTATATATAAAAGCAATTTTTACATAGAAAAGGGAACGTATGTAAGCCTATTTCGTACGTTCAAAAAAAAAATAGTAAGTTTTTAAAAATAACCCCATAATTCCATGTATTCTAACTTTCCATTACATAAAAAATCAGCTATGATGGAACTTATAAAGGATTTTTTACGTTAACTAATAGGAAGGGAACGAGTGTGTTTGAGCGATTGGTACTTTGAATATGAAATTCAGGTGAATCGCCCTGGATTATTAGGAGATATTGCTTCACTTTTAGGGATGCTTCGTGTCAATATTATTTCAATAAATGGTGTCGATGAGGATCGACGTGGTATGTTAGTGCATACAGACAACGATGAGACAATTGAGCGTTTTCGTACAATTGTTTCGACAATGGAACATATTAACGTTACCAAATTTCGACAACCTAAGCTCCGTGATCGTTTAGCCATTAGGCACGGTCATTATATTCCTCGAGATGCAGATGAAAAAAATACCTTCCGCTTCGTACGAGATGAACTTGGTATTTTAGTTGACTTTATGGCTGAACTTTTTAAAAAAGACGGGCATAAGCTTATTGGGATACGTGGAATGCCTCGTGTTGGAAAGACTGAATCAATTGTAGCAGCAAGTGTATGTGCCAATAAAAAATGGATTTTTTTATCGTCTACAATGATTAAGCAGACTGTTCGCAATAAACTTGCTGGTGATGAATTCAGTAACAATAATATTTTTATATTAGATGGCATTGTGACACGTCAATCATCTGATGAGCGACATTTGCAACTAGTGCGTGAAATGATGAGTATGCCTTCCATTAAGGTCATCGAGCATCCAGACATGTTTGTTCAGCATTCAGAATATAAGATAGAGGATTTTGATTATATCATTGAATTGCGTCATCACCCAGATGAAGAAATTACGTATGAAATAATGGAAAAAAGCCAAATGATGTCCGAATCTAATTCATTTGGTGGATTTAATTTTTAATTTGAAATTAAAGTAGGTGTTATTAGTGGCAGAATTAGGGACTCGACTGAAAGAGGCGAGACTGTCTAAAGGCTACAGCTTAGACGATTTACAAGAAATAACGAAAATTCAAAAGCGTTACTTAATAGGTATTGAAGAAGGAAATTATTCGATTATGCCTGGTTCGTTTTATGTACGAGCTTTTATTAAACAATATGCTGACGCTGTTGGTTTGGATGCAGAGGAGCTTTTAGAAACTTATAAAAGCGAGCTACCAGGTACTCCAAACAATCAAGTAAGTCAATCGATGACGAGTAGTCCAAGTAGAAGAAAAGTTTCGAAAGGTCCTTCTACTAAAATGATGGAAGCAATGCCGAAAATAACCGTTGGTTTATTTATCATTGTCATTATTGTGGTAATTTGGGTGCTAATGCAGTCTAAAAATAAAGCAGTGCCAGATGGTGCTGTAGACGATACGCCATCAGAAATAGAATATGATACAAAAGTAAAACCAATAGATACAGAAAAAGATAAAGAGCATAAAAAAGCTCAAACAAATAACAAAGAAGACTCAGCAGATTCAAAAGATTCAACACAGGAAACACCTGATGAAAAGCAAACTGAAGAGGTTAAGCAATCGATTTCAGCTGGGACTATTGAAGCGGATGGTGCAACAACTTCTTATACGTTAACAGGTACGGATGCATTTAAAATACGTATTGAAGTATCAGGTCCTACATTTATCGGTATTCGTAACCAACAGCAACAAGAATTACTATCAGATACTCGTGTATATAATGCAGGAGAAGTAGTAGAATTCGACGCAACATCTCAAAATTACGCCCGTATTCGCTTAGGTAATTCAGCGCAAGCTAAAGTATACATTAATGACGAGCCTTTAACGTATGCACAGCAAATTGTAACGCAAAACATCGTCATCAATTTCAATAAAGAATAGTAGTCATCTAGCGATGACTACTTTCTTTCATCATGAAAGGTGTTAGAAAAATGAACATTCCAAATAAAATTACCATCTCTCGAATCTTACTTATTCCGTTCTTTGTCATTGTTATGATGTTTGATTTTGGCTGGGGAACAATGTCACTATTCGGTGCGACGATGCCTGTTCATCATTTTGTAGGTGCACTTATTTTTATTATTGCTTCAACGACTGATTGGGTGGATGGTTATTATGCACGTAAGTACAATCTTGTGACAACATTTGGGAAATTTTTAGACCCACTTGCTGACAAGTTGCTAGTTTCAGCGGCTTTTATTTTAATGGTAGAGCTTGGTATGGCGTCTGCATGGATAATAATCATTATTATTAGTCGTGAGTTTGCAGTTACTGGCCTGCGTTTAATATTGGCTGGTGAAGGAGAAGTTGTTGCGGCCAACCAGCTTGGCAAAATTAAAACATGGGCTCAAATTGTGGCCATCGGTGCAGCACTTTTACACAATACAATTTTTACACTTATCGGTCTTCCATTCGATAAAATTATGCTATATATTGCATTGTTCTTTACGCTATGGTCTGGATGGGATTATTTCTATCTAAATCGACGTGCCTTACTTGAGTCTAAATAAGAGAGGTCTTGAGGGTCATGAATGCTGAAATTCTTGCAGTTGGCTCAGAGTTATTGCTTGGTCAAATTTCGAACACAAATGCAAGATTTATTTCTAGTCAGTTGTCCGAGTTGGGAATAAATGTGTATTATCACACTGTTGTTGGAGATAATGCACAACGTTTGGAAGAAGCTATTTCCATTGCAGAGACTCGTGCTGATTTAATCATTTTCTCGGGTGGGCTTGGGCCTACAAAGGATGATTTAACAAAGGAAACGATTGCGCGTCATCTTGACGTTTCTCTAGAATTTGATGATATCGCACTGGCTAGTATTGAGCAGTTTTTTGCACAACGAGGACGTCCAATGACAGATAATAATCGTAAGCAGGCTTTAATACTAGCGGGTAGTGAGGTACTTGCAAACCATCACGGTATGGCACCTGGCATGATATTAACTAAGGATGAACGTACGTATATTTTACTGCCGGGGCCACCTAAAGAGCTTGAGCCAATGTTCCAGTTTGAAGCAAAGCCAAAGCTTGGTGCGATGTTAAACGCTGGAGGGGTAATTACATCGCATGTTATGCGTTTTTATGGAATTGGAGAGGCGGAGCTTGAGGTTCGTGTCCAACATATTTTAGATGCGCAAACAAATCCAACTGTTGCTCCACTTGCTTCTGACGGCGAGGTTACATTGCGTGTAACTGCTAAAGCAGAAACGGAGCAAGAAGCGCAGCATCTTATTGCCGCAAAGGTAACAGAGATTCAAGCGCTTGTTGGGAACTATCAATACGGTATAGATGACGATTCTCTTGCCTCTAAAACAGTAGAAATGTTACTAGACAATCAGTTAACAATTTCTGCAGCAGAAAGTTTAACAGCAGGATTATTTCAGTCAGAACTTGCTGAAATACCAGGTGTAGGGGATGCCCTTGTTGGTGGCGTTGTTACGTATACGGAAGAGGCTAAAATTAAGCAACTCGGTATTTCAAAGGAATTTTTAACTACACATGGGATTGTAAGCAGTGAATGTGCGGCGGCTATGGCTAGTGCTGTACGTAAAAAGTTTGATACGGATATTGGTATTGGATTAACAGGTGCGGCGGGTCCTACAGCCCATGATCATCAACCAGCGGGGACGGTTTGGATTGGTATTGCCATTGGTGATGAAAAACCAATAACGTATTTACTTCATTTATCAGGTATGCGGAATACAAATCGACTGCGCGCGGCGAAATTTACTTGTCATTATTTAATGCAACTTTTGGAAGAAAGAGGCTTTAAAAAACGTTAATCAATTTGCCTTGGCATAATATAGGTTCATCACCAAAAGTTGCGGATAATTTTTGTTAAAACGTCTATTATGAAAATAAGTTGATTGGAGTGGAGGCTGGGCGCCCCCAGGAAGCTGTGCGAAAGCGAAGCGGCAGCAACAAATGTTTTCTGTAGCAAAAGCGAAGCGGCAGCTACAAAGCGCCCAGCCGGAACGGAAATCAACCACACGTTTTGGTGATGGTCCATAATATAGTTGAAAATAGAAATTTGGGTAATGGAAAGTTACCCAAATTTTTATTTTGAAGAAAAAACGAATAAATGTTCGCTTTTTTCTTGCGTCTTCTCTTAAAAACAAGTATAGTAGAGATAGAGAAAAACAGTGAACAGTTTTCAAAGGAGGAAAATGAATGAGTGATCGTAAAGCTGCCTTAGAACAGGCGTTAAAACAAATTGAAAAGAATTTTGGTAAAGGTTCTATCATGAAACTTGGCGAAAAGACCGATTTAGAAATCGCTACATCTTCAAGTGGTTCGCTAGCACTTGATGCTGCATTAGGTGTTGGTGGATATCCACGTGGACGTATTATTGAAGTATATGGCCCGGAATCATCAGGTAAAACAACAGTTGCTCTTCATGCCATTGCAGAAGTGCAGGCAAATGGTGGACAAGCAGCATTTATCGATGCTGAGCATGCACTAGATCCAATTTACGCACAAAAATTGGGCGTCAATATTGATGAACTTCTATTATCTCAACCAGATACAGGGGAACAGGCGCTTGAAATCGCAGAAGCATTAGTGCGTAGTGGTGCTATCGATATCATCGTTATTGACTCCGTAGCAGCATTAGTTCCGAAAGCAGAAATCGAAGGAGATATGGGTGATTCGCATGTTGGTTTACAAGCCCGTTTAATGTCTCAGGCTTTACGTAAGCTTTCAGGTGCTATCAATAAATCAAAAACGATTGCTATTTTCATTAACCAAGTGCGTGAAAAAATTGGTGTTATGTTCGGAAACCCAGAAACAACACCTGGTGGACGTGCGCTTAAATTCTATAGCTCAGTACGTTTAGAGGTTCGTCGTGCGGAAGCTATTAAACAAGGCAATGACATTATGGGTAACCGTACAAAAATTAAAATTGTGAAAAACAAAGTAGCACCACCATTCCGTACAGCTGAAGTTGATATTATGTACGGTGAAGGGATTTCAAAAGAGGGCGAAACAGTTGATTTAGGTGTTGAACTAGACATCGTTCAAAAAAGCGGTTCTTGGTATGCTTACGGTGATGAGCGCCTAGGTCAAGGTCGTGAAAATGCTAAACAATATTTAAAAGAAAATCCAGCAGTACTAGACGACATCGCAAATAAAATCCGTGCTTCTTACGGAATTGCATCTTCATCATACACAATTGCTGCGCATGATGAAGAGGAAGATATGGATGAGGAATTAAAGCTTCTTCTTGAAGATGAATAATATACATGCATTGTTCCCACTCTTTATAGTGAGAGCAATGCATTTTTTTATTTACACATACTGGAGAATGCGGTTTTGTTGTTAGGTTACCCATATATTCTTCGAAAGTTGTGAATGACATTTTTGAAAAATAATTCCTATGTACTACTTCTACGGCATTCTTGATAAAAGATAAAATAAGCACTAGTGTAAAAAGTATTAGGTAATTAATTCTCCTAATGGATATGACTTACTTTTTTTCTTACGAGGGCGAACAGATGCCCTACTATCCTTGACAGAGCTTAAGGCTAGCTATACAATTAAAAATGTATAATTTCTGAATTATGACTTTAAATAGGCAGTACATTCTGACTTCATTAATAATGGCTTTTGAAGATCTATTAAATGAAGATGAAAACTTTGGCAGATGTCTATGATTATGCCAAGGCAAAATTGATGTATGCGCCGACTGAAACTGTAATACCCAAATAGCAAGAGGAGGTGTTCATATGGATGGAATTACTATCATCTCCGCTTTGCTTGGACTCATCGTTGGTGCCGCTGTTAGCTATATCTACATGAAAAAAGTGAATGACTCAAAAATCACTGGTGCTAAACATGTCGCTGAAACAATCGTTGAAGAAGGAAAACGAGAAGCGGAGGCATTGAAGAAAGAAGCACTACTTGAAGCCAAAGATGAAACTCACAAATTTCGTACTGAAGCAGAAAATGACATTCGTGAACGTCGTTCAGAACTTCAGAAACAAGAGAACCGTTTATTGCAAAGAGAAGAGAATCTTGATCGCAAAGATGATGCTCTAAATAAGAGAGAAGCAGGTTTAGAGCGTAAAGAACAAGCTCTAAGCGAAAGACAACAGCATATTGAACAGATGGAAAGCAAAGTGGACGAGCTCGTTGCCTCGCAAAAATCAGAGCTAGAGCGAATTTCTGCTTTAACTAGAGATGAAGCAAAAGCTATTATCTTAGGAGAAGTAGAAAAAGAGCTAACAACTGATATTGCTGTGATGACGAAGGAAGCTGAGACACGTGCGAAGGAAGAATCAGATAAAAAAGCACGTGAAATTTTATCACTGGCATTGCAACGTTTTGCAGCCGATCATGTTGCTGAAACAACAGTATCTGTCGTGAACTTGCCAAATGATGAAATGAAAGGTCGTATTATTGGTCGTGAAGGTCGTAACATCCGAACTTTGGAAACGTTAACAGGTATAGATTTAATAATTGATGATACTCCAGAGGCGGTTATTTTATCAGGCTTTGATCCGATTCGTCGTGAAACGGCTCGACTTGCACTTGAAAAACTTGTACAGGATGGCCGCATTCACCCTGCTCGAATTGAGGAAATGGTGGAAAAATCTCGTCGTGAAGTGGATGAACAAATCCGCGAAACAGGTGAGCAGACAACATTTGAAATTGGCATTCATAATTTACATCCAGATTTAATGAAGATTTTAGGCCGCATGAAATATCGTACAAGTTATGGACAAAACGTCCTAAAACATTCCATTGAGGTCGCATATTTAGCAGGCTTACTCGCTGCTGAACTTGGTGAAGATGTAGCATTAGCTCGCCGCGCAGGCTTATTACATGATATTGGTAAGGCAATTGACCATGAAGTTGAAGGTAGCCATGTCGAAATCGGTGTGGAATTGGCCACAAAATACAAGGAACATCCGGTCGTTATAAACAGTATTGCTTCCCACCATGGTGATACAGAAGCAACATCTGTCATCGCGGTATTAGTGGCTGCAGCTGATGCACTATCAGCAGCTCGTCCAGGTGCTCGAAGTGAGACGCTTGAAAACTATATCCGCAGACTTGAAAAGTTAGAGGAAATTTCTGAAAGCTATGATGGCGTAGAAAAATCCTTTGCGATTCAGGCTGGTCGTGAAATCCGTATAATTGTACAACCTGAAAAAATTGATGACTTAGCTTCACATCGCTTAGCGAGAGATATCCGTAAGCGAATTGAAGAAGAACTTGATTATCCAGGTCATATTAAAGTAACGGTTATTCGTGAAACACGTGCCGTGGAATATGCGAAATAAAATCATTAATAGATTTTAGAATAGAATTTTCGAGTCGATATGCTAGGTAGGTATTTGCACCACATAATTACAGGAAAACTGTCGCGAATTGCGGGCTCGAAATATTTTAAAACTTTAGCAATAATAAGTTATTTTCGTGAAAAGATAGGCAACTTCTTGTTCGGTTTCGAACAAAGAGTTGCCTATTTTTATTGGCTCTTTAATTATCCAATAACCATTTCTTTAATAGTCCTCATAATATTTATAGATTTAGCATAATAAAGTATTGGACCTTTTTCTAATTAGGAAGGAGGATATTGATGGTTGATATGCATAGTCATATATTATGGAACGTGGATGATGGGCCAAAAACGATGGCGGATACTATGCGATTGTTTGAACAAGCGGTAAAAGAAGGAGTTAAAAAAATAATAGCCACTCCCCATTGCTATCACCCACAATATCATGCAAATTATAGCACAGTGAGAAATCAAATCCACTTATTACAATCTGAACTCATAAAAAAAAGTATTCCTCTAACACTTTTTACCGGGCATGAAGTACGATTATCAGAAAAAATCATTCCACTTTATAAAACAAATCAAATCCACACATTAGCATGCTCTAGTTATATGTTGTTAGAATTACCATCCTATACTGTACCTGCTTATACAATAAAAATTATTCGTGCATTACTGTCTGAAGGAATTACCCCGATTATTGCGCATCCAGAACGAAATAAAGCCATTGTTGAAAGACCTGTTTACTTAGAACGATTAATTTGCGAAGGAGCAAAAGCACAAATAACTGCTGGTAGCTTAGCTGGTTATTTTGGTCGCACAATACAAAAGCGCTCACTTGAGCTAGTAAGGGCTAATTTAGTTCATACGTATGGATCGGATGTTCACAATCTATCATCTCGACCATTTTTTTTTGATGCAGGGCTTTGGTATTTAGAAAAGAAAAAAGAGTTAGATGCCATTGATGTATTGCTAGAAAATAATGTACGAATAATTAAAAACCAGCCTTTTGTTATACAAGAACCTTGTAAAATCGAAGTGAAGAAATGGTGGAAGATTTTTTAGGATTAAGCAAAGGACTGGTACTTATCTTGAGAATATAAGGGAAAAATACGGAAAGCTTTAATGTCAGTATTGAAATCATTGACGGTAAATAAAGATTACTATGTTCAGATTGGTGCTGTCGACACCGTTTGGAGCTAGGAATCCATGCGACAACTGTAAACTTCTCTGTAGATTTACATGCCATTGGAATTATTGAATGAACAGAAGGTGTCATATTGAGTATAGTAGAAGATCGTTACAGGCAATGGATAGAGGAAGCTGTTCCTTCTTATTTAAAAGAAGAACTACTAGCCATTGTAAATGATACAACACAAATTGAAGATCGATTTTACCAATACCTACAATTTGGCACAGCAGGTATGCGTGGTGTGTTAGGGGCAGGTACAAATCGGATGAATATCTATACAATTCGCAGAGCTTCATACGGCCTAGCGAAGTATATCACAGAAAACGGGGAAATAGCCAAACAGCGTGGTGTTGTCATTGCCTATGATACGAGGCATTTCTCAAAGGATTTTGCTATTGAAACAGCTCAAGTTTTGGGGGCATTTGGGGTGAAAGTATTCGTATTTCGCGATGCACGCCCAACACCTGAATTATCTTTTGCGGTAAGGTATTTAAATGCTTTTGCAGGAGTGGTCATTACCGCTAGCCACAATCCAAAACAATATAATGGTTTTAAAGTTTATGGGGAGGACGGGGCGCAACTGACGCCATCTGCCATTCAAACTATCGTTGAAAAATTCGATGATATCCAAAATATTTTTGACATTGCAACAACATCATGGCACACATTAGAGCAGCATCGAACTGTAGAATGGCTGTTACTTAATATTGACCAAGCATATCAAAAAAAATTACTCGGTTTAAAACAACGTACCAATATCGACTTCACGATACCAATTGTATACTCACCTCTTCATGGTGCAGGGCTAATATCGGTACAACAAGGTTTACAAGCATTTGGTTTTACGAATGTCCATATTGTCGAACAGCAATCTGTACAAGATGGAGATTTTCCAACGGTTCCTTATCCAAATCCAGAGGAAGTAGCAGCCTTTACGTATGCAATACAAAAAGGGTATGAAACGGGTGCACAAATACTATTAGCAACCGACCCGGATGCCGATCGATTAGGTGTGGCAGTAATAACAGAGGGTGGTTATCAATTATTAACAGGTAATCAGCTAGGTGCACTTATTTTACAGTATTTGCTTGAGGCGAAAAAAGAAAAAAATGAGCTACCTGAAAACGGCGTATTACTCAAAACGATTGTTACCTCTGAACTTGGTGCAGTAATTGCTCAACAATACGGAGTTGAAACTGTGAACACACTGACAGGTTTTAAATATATTGCAGAAAAGATTGCTGAGTATGACCAGTCCAAGGAAAAAACATATCTATTTGGTTATGAAGAAAGTTATGGCTATTTGGTCCAAAGCTTTGTGCGAGATAAAGATGCGGTCCAAGTTGCATTGGTAGTAGCCGAGATGGCGGCTTACTACACAACAAAACAACAAACGTTACTAGATGTTTTAGACAGTTTATTTAATCAATATGGCTATTATGAAGAAGTATTACAGTCCACAACATTTGAAGGCATTACAGGTCAGAAGGAAATGCAAGTGTTATTACAATACTTTAGAGAAAATAGAATATATGAAATTGCTGATCACAAGGTACTTGTAGTAGAAGATTACTTAACTAACCAAGCCATTTATCTAGATGGCTCCATTACAAAACTTAATTTACCGAAAGAAAATGTCTTGAAGTTCATATTAGAAGATCAATCATGGATAGCGATTCGCCCTTCAGGAACAGAGCCAAAATGTAAGTTTTACTTTGGTACAGTAGCTAAAACAAAGGAACAAGCACAACAAAAGCTAAAACAATTACAAGTATGCTTTATGACAAACAAGTAAAGAAAGTCAAAAAAGCAATCATCCCAGCAGCGGGTATTCGTTTTTGGTTTGATTCACTATCTGTACTTTTAACAAAAGAATATTTAGATCCAAAGATATTAATATGCCTTTGTTTATAGGGCAAGATGAACCTAAAAGGAGAAATGGCGGATGAATATTCTTATTAGCTGTCCCGGAAGAAGAGTAGAAATGTTAGAAGTATTTAATCGTGAGTTTGCGAAATTTAATATGGGGATAATAGCTACTGGAAATTCAAATATACTACCAGCCCTATATTCGGTGGAAAATTCCTATATAGTACCATCACTAGAAGCTGATAATTATGTTGAAGAACTTTTGGAAATTTGTAGAGAGAATGATGTTAAAGCGATTCTAACTATGTTAGATAAAGATATAATGGTTCTCTCTAAAAATATTGATAAATTTATAGAAATTGGGGTTATCCCATTCTTACCTAATCGATGTGCTGCCGAGATTTGTGATAACAAGTATTTAACGTATGAATTTTTGGCAACAAATGGGATTCGTTGTGCAAAGACATACAATGATTTAGAAACTTTTGAAGATGATTATAGGAAAAATAAAATCTCGTTCCCTGTAATCGTCAAACCAAATAGTGCTGATGGTAGTAGAGGGGTTATTACATGCACTAATATGAAAGAACTAGAAAAGAGTTTTCAGAGTGGGCATAAAAATATAATACAGGAGTTTTTAAATGGCACTGAGTATGATATAGATGCATATATTGATATTTATTCACAAAAAATGGTATCGATATTTGCAAAGGAAAAACTCTCGATGACTATAGGTGGTGCTGATAAAGTCATTTCTTATAAGGATCAAAAATTATTTGACTTTATTGAAGATTTAGCTAATAAACTTAATACGACTGGTCCTATTGATGTAGATGTATTCAAGGTTAATGGAGAATATTATATAGGGGAAATCAATCCTAGATTTGGTGCGAACTATATATGTGCTTACGGGTGCGGTGTAAACTTCCTTGAATTATTAATAAACAATATAAATGGTAAAACGAATGTAAAGGATATTGGCAACTACAGTGATGGTATTTTAATGATGAAATATGAAAGGATTATGTTTAAAGCACCAAACGAAATAATAGGTGTTTAGAATTTACAGAGTGGGAGCACATATTTTTCGCGTAAACTTATCCATGCTTATGTCCTTTATTTTGGATTTGGATGATTTACTACCATCCAACCATTATAAAGGCTTTTTTATGTCTAGATAGTATTGCAGAAAATTCGTTCCCGGAAACGCGGTGAATTATTTTAATGCGAGGCTACAGGAATAAAGTATAAACTTAATTCGTATAGTAGGATAAAAATCAAATATACCTTCCTGTTCATTAATCGCTATAATGCGGAATTGATTAAATTTATAGATTGATAAAAAAACAGTTAGTTCTACAATCAGGGGGAGAAAATCAGGTGGGAGAGATCATGGTTAGTATCCACTGTCTCGCGTATAATCACGAACAATATATAGCGGATGCGATGGATAGTTTTTTAAAGCAAAAAACAAATTTCAAATTTGAAATATTAATACATGATGATGCCTCGACAGATAGAACTGCAGACATTATTAGAGCGTATGAAAAGAAATATCCTAATTTGATAAAGCCTATCTATCAAACAGAAAATCAGTATTCTAAAGGTGTTTCAGTAGATCAAGCTAACACCACCCGAGCAAAGGGGAAATATATTGCAATTTGTGAGGGGGATGATTATTGGTTAGATCCTTATAAATTGCAAAAACAATTCGATTATATGGAGAAGCATCCTGAATGCAGCCTATGTGTTCATGGTGGAAATGTAGTAAATGCTTCGGATAAGAAATGTGTATCAATTAACCGTTTAAATAAAGGTAATAAGGAATTCTCAGTTGAAGAAGTAATTGAAGGAGGAGGAGGTCTTTTTTTAACAAATTCCATGTTTTATCCACTAAAGTTTAGAAAAGAGAGACCAGACTTTCTTATAAATGCTCCTGTTGGCGATTACCCTTTAGTTATTTTCTTATCATTGCTAGGTACGGTGTACTATATGGATGAGTTGATGTCTTCGTATCGAGTAGGAGATAGCACTTCTTGGACAGGCAGAACCTTTTCTGATATAGAAAAAAAGAAGCAGCATTATCTTGAGATAGAAGATATGTTGGATGAAATAAATCTATATACGAACAATAAATTTAAGGATGCTATTAATAGGAGAAAGAAAAGTACGCTGTTTTCCCTTTTACTTGAAGAGGGGAGATTGAAAGAAGCAAAAACAGGAGAATATAGAGAGCTCTATTTAAATTTAGGATTAAAGAAAAAAGCAATATTATTTATAGATCAATATAGTCCAAGTATTTCAAAGCTTCTTAGATTTGTTAAAAGGAGGATCATTAATGGACGATGATTTAACAAAATCTAAAGTCCTTTCTTCTCTATTATGGAAGCTTTTAGAACGTGGAGGGACGCAAGGAATTCAATTTATTGTGTTGATTGTATTAGCCCGTCTGCTTCTTCCAGAGGACTTTGGGTTACTCGTCCTTGTTACCATTTTCATAACAATAGCTGGTGTGATAGTGCAGAGTGGATTTAACATAGCATTGATACAAAAGAAAAAGGTGGATGAAGCGGATTATTCATCTGTATTTTATTTAAACTTATTTGTTGCCATTATTCTGTATGTCGTACTCTTTTTTACAGCCCCTGTCATAGCCTCATTTTTTGCAGAACCCCAACTACTATCTGTCTTAAGAATTCTTTCCTTAACATTGTTTTTCGGCGCGTTTAATTCAATTCAACAAGCAGTTATTGCACGTAATATGCAGTTTAAAAAACTGTTCTTTAGTAGTTTGGGAGCCGTCATTATATCTGGTGGTGTTGGTATGACAATGGCCTATACAGGATATGGTGTTTGGGCTTTAGTTGGACATCAAATGACAAACCAACTTATAGGAACGATCATATTATGGTTTACCGTAAATTGGCGACCGAAGCTTACCTTTTCAATGGAGCGGCTCGGAAGTTTATTTGTGTTTGGATGGAAATTATTAGCTTCATCATTGATTGAAACCCTTAATTCGAACATTCGAAATCTACTAATTGGTAAAATGTTTAGCCCTGCATTATTAGGCTTTTATAATCGGGGTGAACAATTTCCTAGCGTCATTATTAACAACATTAATGGCTCCATACAATCCGTAATGTTTCCTACTTTATCCTTCCATCAAGAAAATACAGAAAGGGTAAAGGTTATGGTACGTCGTTCCATTATTATGAGCTCATTTGTCATTTTTCCGATGATGTTCGGACTAGTAGCTATTGCTGAGCCTTTAGTAAAAATTTTGTTAACAGAAAAATGGCTGCCTTCCGTGCCATTCTTACAAATTTTTTGTATTAGTTATGCATTATGGCCTATACATACTGCGAATTTACAAGCAATCAACGCCTTGGGACGTAGTGATATTTTTTTAAAACTAGAAATTGTGAAAACTATATTAGGATTGATTATTTTAGCTGTCAGTATCCCATTTGGTGTTCATATGATGGCTTTAGGAGTGCTCGGAGTTGGAATTTTATCGACTTTTATTAACGCATATCCAAATTTACAATTACTAAACTATAGCATTCTAGAACAGTGGAGAGATATAAAACCATCTTTGCTGACATCTTTAGTGATGGGGGCTATTGTTTTTCCAATCCACTTGATTGGGTTGACTGACAGTGTGACGCTCATTATTCAAATAATTGTAGGGGTCGTATTATATATAGGGTTAGCAAAAGTATTTAATTTTGATGCGTTTAATTATTTACTATCGATTATAAAAGGTCTGTTTAGAAGGAATACAACTACTAAAATTGTTGTAAATGAGGAGGCCACAGAATGAAAAAAATATTAATGCTTGGTGGTGCACATTCTCAAATTCCAGCAATAAAAAAAGCAAGAGAAATGGGTCACTATGTTATTACTTGTGATTATTTAAAAGAAAATCCAGGGCATCAATATGCGCATGAATACTATAATGTCAGTACGACAGATAAGGAAGGCGTCTTATCATTAGCAAAAGCGTTAAACATTGATGGCATAGTTAGTTATGCGTCTGAACCTGCAGCACCTACTGCAGCTTATGTTGCTGAAAGACTTGGGCTACCGTCACATCCTTATGAATCTGTAGAGATATTGTCAAATAAGGATTTGTTTCGGGAGTTTCAGAAAAATAATAATTTTAACGTGCCAAGGGCAAAGGGCTATCGGGCAGTGGAAGAAGCTAAAGCTGATTTTCATCATTTTAACATGCCTGTAATGATAAAACCTGTTGATTCTTCAGGCAGTAGAGGAGTTTCGAAAATAGATTCCATTGACACTTTGCAGGAAAAAATAGAGTACGCGTTAAGTTTTTCGAAAGTGAAACGTTTTATTGTGGAAGAGTATATAGAAAAGCATGGTTATCATGTTGGAGGGGATGGTTTTTCTGTAAATGGAAAACTTGTTTTTCGTAGTTTTACGAATGAGCATTTTCCGACAATAGCATCACCGAATCCATTTGTTCCAATTGGTTCAAGCTGGCCATGCCAAATGTCTGAGCATATTCAGCAAAAAATTCATAAAGAGATTCAAAGAGCCTTGACTTTACTCAATATGAAATCAGGTTCCTATAATTTTGACATTCGAGTGGACGAACAAGAAAATGTTTATCTTATTGAGATAGCAGCTCGGAATGGTGGCGATTGGATTCCGCAAGTAACAAAATATGCAACTGGTATAGATTTGATCGAATATACCATTAAGACGGCTTTAGGTGAGGATTGTAGTGATTTGACTATGGTTGAGCCACAAGGATATTGGTCGGTGTACGTATTGAATAGTGAAACTAGCGGAGTTTTTATAAATGTGGAAATGGATGATGAAATAGTAAATGGTATTGTTGAATATGAATTGCTAGTTAAATCAAAAAATCATATTAAAGCATTTTCAGGATCTAATGAAAAATTGGGCACTATGATACTAAAATTTCCTTCAGAAGGTGACATGTTAGAGAAAATGGAACATATCACAAACTTCGTGAAGGTAAATGTTGAGCATTCATTTGTGAAAATAAATAGCATCAAGAAGGTGAATATATGAAGCCTATTCAAGTAACACAGACATCAATGCCTAGTTTTATAGAGTTCTCTGAAGAAATTAGAGATTTTTGGGATAGCCGCTGGTTGACCAATATGGGTGTAAAGCATAATGCTTTAGAAGCTGAATTGAAACGATATTTGAATACAAAAAATATTACGCTATTTTCTAACGGGCACCTAGCATTAGAATACGCGATTGAAGCTTTTCAATTAACTGGCGAAGTCATCACCACACCTTTTACATTTGCATCGACAACGCATGCAATCGTAAGAAAAGGTTTAACACCAGTTTTTGCTGACATTAATCTTAATGATTACACGTTAGAAACAAATAATATTGAAAGGTTAATAACAGATAAAACATCCGCTATTCTAGCCGTTCATGTGTACGGAAATATATGTAATATAAAAGAGATTGAAAGAATAGCTACTAAATATAATCTGAAGGTCATATATGATGCTGCTCATGCCTTTGGGGTCAAAGTAGCTGGTGAAAGTGTTGCAAACTTTGGTGATGCTTCCATGTTTAGTTTCCATGCAACTAAAGTTTTTCACACTATTGAGGGTGGAGCGTTAACTATTAGAGATTCTAACATAAAAGACTTATTAAATATTTATAAAAATTTTGGTATTACTGGACCTGAAACAATTGAGTATATAGGTGGTAATGCTAAGATGAATGAATTTCAGGCAGCTATGGGTTTGTGTAATCTCCGAAATATAGATGTGGAAATAGGGAAGCGAAAGAAAGTATTTGAGAGATATATTGAACATCTCAGTGGTATCAAAGGTATTAAATTATTGCCCCCTCCAAAAGATGTGTCGAGTAATTATGCATACCTCCCTGTAGTATTTGATGGATTTCAACTTTCGCGAGATGAAGTGTATGAAAAATTAATGAAACATAATATCTATTCCCGAAAGTATTTTTATCCTTTAACGAATAGCTTTGAATGCTTCAAAGATAAGTTCAATGCTGAAGATACACCTGTGGCAACATATATTGCAGAAAGAGTTTTAACATTACCATTGTATGGGGATCTCATGCTAGAAGATGTAGATAAAATTTGTCTACTTTTGAAAGAATAGTGTACACGTCATTTATCAAACAAAAGAATTTGCAAGTCATAGATTATATAGAAGCAGGGCTTGTTAATTTAAAGTGAACAAAATCTTTACTTCGTTCCTTAAATTTCCAGAATTTAATAACGTAAGAAGGGACACTTAGAATGAGGATAGCCTTAATGCAACCTTATTTTTTTCCGTATTTAGGATATTTCCAACTGATACATTCGGTAGATGAATTTGTCATTTTTGATAATGCTCAATATACGAGAAGAAGTTGGATAAATAGGAACCGACTCTTGAGTGAGCATGGAAAAAGTATATATTTTAATGTTCCAGTATGGAAAGCTCCTAGAGAAACTAAAATTAAAGACATTATCATAAATAGTAATATGCATTGGCAAGAAAAGATTCTTAATCAATTAATATTTTATAAAAACGCGCCGTATTTTATAAATGTTATGGAATTCTTAACGGATTGTTTCACAAATAGTAACAGCAATTTAAGTCAATTCATTACTTTTACTCTAAGAAAGACATGCGCATTATTAGGTATTGAAACGAGTATTACTGTTCTGTCGGAAAAATTTCCTACTATTATAGAGGCTAATGCAGCAGATGAATGGGGAATTAAAGTATCTAAGGCTTTAAATGCGACTACCTATATTAATGCGATTGGTGGCAAGGATTTTTACAAACAACAAAAATATACAGACAATGATTTGGAAATTCAATTTATTCAACCAATACTAACACCGTACAAGCAATACTCAAATGATTTTATGCCTGGTCTTGCAATAATTGATGTCATGATGTTTAACGATATTAGTAAAATTAAAGAAATGTTAGCTATTTATGAATTAGTTAGATGATAGAAACGAAAGATGAAGTTATTAATGAAATAGGGAGCAGAAAGAGGCGAAATTAGGTGAAAGGTATTATTTTAGCTGGGGGTTCAGGGACTCGACTTTATCCATTAACAAAATCGATGTCAAAGCAAATGTTACCGGTTTATGATAAACCGATGATTTATTACCCACTTTCTGTCTTAATGCTTGCGGGTATTAGACATATATTAATAATATCAACACCTCGAGATCTAGAGGGATTTAAAGAGCTATTAGGTGATGGACGTCATTTAGGAATGCATTTCGAATATGCTGTCCAAGAATATCCCAATGGTCTTGCCGAAGCTTTTATTATTGGAGAAAAATTTATTGATCATTCCCCTGTAGTATTAGTATTAGGGGACAATATTTTTTATGGCTCAAATTTGAGTAATCGACTAAAAGAAGCCGCTACTTTAACTAGAGGTAGTATTGTATTCGGCTGTTATGTCAAAGATCCGCGTGCATATGGTGTAGTGGAAATAGATAAGCAAATGAATGCTATTTCAATAGAAGAAAAACCGGAAAGACCGAAATCCTCATATGCAGTGCCAGGTTTATACTTTTTTGATCATAAAGTCGTTGAGATTGCTAAAAATGTAAAGCCATCTGTGCGTGGAGAAGTAGAAATCACCTCTATTCTTGAAGAATATTTACGAATGGGCGAATTAAAGGTCAAAATAGCTGGACGTGGCTTAACTTGGCTAGATACAGGAACACATGAGTCTTTACTTGAAGCTTCTAATTTTGTTGAGGCGATTCAAAAGAGACAGGGGCTTTATATCGCCTGTATTGAAGAAATTGCTTTTAGAAGCGGATATATTACAAAGAAGCAATTGTTAGAGCTTGCCCTACCATTTATGAAAACAGAATATGGTAAGTATTTGCTGGAAGTATCTAATACCTTGGATCATTCACTTTTAACAATACATTGAAAGAGGTAGGAATGATGGTAAAGAAAAAAATATTAGTTACTGGCGGTGCAGGATTCATAGGGGGCAATTTTATCCAATATTTAATGCATAAGTATCCTGCCTATGAAATTTATAATTTAGATGTATTGACATATGCAGGTGATCTAAGTAAACATCGAGCATTCGAAACAAATGATAACTATACATTTGTAAAAGGGGATATTGTCGATCGTGAGTTGGTTATGACTTTATTTAAAAAGAAACAATTCGATTATGTAGTTCATTTTGCAGCAGAAAGTCATGTGGACCGCTCCATTACAGATCCATCGGTATTCGTTCGAACAAATGTATTAGGGACACAAATAGTATTAGAAGCAGCCAAGCAAGTAGGCATTACTAAATTCGTCCATGTCTCTACGGATGAAGTTTATGGGGAATTGGATTTTGAACCATCTACCTTTTTTACAGAAGCGACATCATTAATGCCAAACAGCCCATATAGTGCAAGTAAAGCTTCTGCTGATTGCTTAGTTCGTGCTTATTATAAAACATATGGCTTACCAACGAATATTACGCGTTGTTCGAATAACTATGGACCCTATCAATTTCCAGAAAAATTAATTCCTTTAACTATTTCTCGTGTGTTAAAGGATGAAAAAATCCCTCTATATGGTGATGGACAAAACATACGAGATTGGTTACATGTTTTTGATCATTGTACAGCCATTGATGTGGTGTTACATGAAGGTGTCAACGGAGAGATATATAATATTGGCGGGCATAATGAACGCACCAATTTAGAAGTCGTTCAAACGATTATCAAGACATTAGGGAAATCGGAAAAACTTATAAAGTATGTAACAGATCGTTTATCTCATGATAAACGCTATGCCATTGACCCTACTAAAATAGAGCAATTAGGTTGGAAGCCTATATACACATTTGAAACTGGCATCGCGCAAACGATTCAATGGTATGTTGAAAACAACACTTGGTGGGATCAAATAATAAATGGACAATATCAACAATATTTTGAAAAGCTATATTTATGATGATGGAAGCTAGAAAAGCTCAGATGAAAAGGTATAAATCTATATATTCTTCGTTCTAAAATGATTGCTATTCAAGTAACTTGTACAACTAAGGCTATTTTTCAAAATGTTTATTATTGGCTCTTCACCAAAAGTAGTGGATGACATTTGTTAAAATGTATGCCATATAGGTTGATTGGAGTGAAGACTGAGCGACTCCTCGGGGATCAGCGGCTCATCGGACGCCCCCAGGAAGCTTTGCTCTGTGCGAAAGCGAAGCGGCAGCAACAAATGTTTTTCTGTGCGAAAGCGAAGCGGCAGCAACAAATGTTTTTCTGTGCGAAAGCGAAGCGGCAGCAACAAATGTTTTTCTGTGCGAAGCGAAGCGACAGCAACAAATGTTTTTCTGTGCGAAAGCGAAGCGGCAGCAACAAATGTTTTTCTGTGCGAAAGCGAAGCGTCAGCAACAAATGTTTTTCTGTGCGAAAGCGAAGCGGCAGCAACAAATGTTTTCTGTAGCGAAAGCGAAGCGTCAGCTACAAAGCGCACAGTCGGAACGGAAATCAACCACATGTTTTGGTGAAGAGCTTTATAATTGGTAAAAATATGAAATAAAGGGAGACAACCATTTGATATTAGTTATCGGTGGAGCGGGATATATAGGTAGTCATCTTGTAAAAGAGTTAGTAAAGAAAGAAACAGTTGTTGTATTAGATAATCTTTCCACTGGCCACCAGGAGTCGATTGATGAAAAGGTGATTTTTGTGCACGGGGATATAGGAGAAAAAGGCGATTTGGAGCGTGTTTTTTCGCAATATTCCATTAAAGCGGTAATGCATTTTGCAGCGAGTAGCCTAGTCGGTGAATCTGTAGTAAATCCGCAGAAATATTATGAGAACAACGTTACATCTACGTTAACTTTATTAAGTGTAATGTTAAAGTATAACGTGAAAAATATTATATTTTCCTCAACTGCAGCGATTTATGGGGTTCCTAACCTAAACATGATTGATGAATCAATTGTGCCAAACCCAATAACCCCTTATGGAAGATCAAAGCTTATGATTGAACAAGTTCTCATGGATTATGCAACAGCCTATGATTTACGTTACGTAATTTTAAGATATTTTAATGCAGCAGGAGCCTTTGAAACAGCGGAAATTGGGGAAAGCCATTACCCCGAAACTCATCTTATTCCAATCGTATTGCAGCATTTAGCTGGTAATAGGGAGAAGGTGTGTATTTATGGTACAGACTATGAAACACCCGATGGTACATGCATTCGCGATTATATACATGTGACCGATTTAGCAATAGCACATATTCTTGCCTTGCATTCATTACTTGAGAACAACCATAAAGAGGAAATTTATAACTTAGGGAATGGTCGGGGTTATACAGTAAAAGAAGTAATAGACGTTTGCGAGGCAGTAACAGGCAAAAAGGCAAATGTCGAACTCTCTGAAAGGCGTGAAGGAGATCCGGCAATACTAATTGCTTCATCTAAAAAGATTTTTGATGAACTTGGGTGGAAGGCAGAGAAAAGCTTAGTGGAAATTATTGAAGATGCTTGGAAATGGCATAACAATCAAAGATACTGAACGGATAAAAACTTAATTTAAAAATGTAACTGACTAAAAAATATTGCTTGTTATTATAAAAGTGCTGAATTTACCTAAAACTTGGTATGAAAGTTAGCACTTTTATATTTTTTACGTTCTCTTTTGCCTAACAACCGAAAATTCTTCACCATGTATAAAGAGAAATTCACCTTCATATAAGTAGTAAATAGCAATATATTTGTCCAAACGAAGCTTATCGCAATGGAGTCGTTCGTCATGTTCTCAAATACTAACATCATTTGAACAGCTCTTACTAAATTCTGCGATAGGTGGAAACGGTTGTTCATTGAAAGTGAAGGAAAGATAAAAAGGGCATTTCATCAGTTGGAACATGACTAATGGGGATGTGTATAATGAAAGATTTAATTTCCGTCATAATGAGTACTTATAATGAAAAGATGGACTGGTTAAAAGCCAGTATTGAATCTATTTTGAATCAAACATATTCAAAAATTGAATTTATTATTGTATTAGATAATCCAGATAATACTATGATTAAAAGCGTTGTATCTGATTATGCAAATAGAGACGAGCGCATAATCGTGGTTGAAAATGAAAAAAACATAGGACTAACAAATAGTTTAAATAAAGCTTTAGCGTATTGTAATGGTGAATATATAGCACGAATGGATGCGGATGATATTTCAGATCATACCAGACTATATAAGCAATTGGTTTACTTGAAAAAGTATAACTATGACTTAATTGGATCTAAAGTTAGAATAATTGACGAAAGTGGAAATGTTCTACAAAAATCTTCTAATCATCCTGTTTCTAATACTTTTATTAATAGTATTTTGAAATACGATAATTGTGTTCCTCATCCAACATGGCTAGTCAAAAGAGAAGTGTATACTAATTTAAATGGATATCGGAATTTACACACCTGTGAAGATTATGATTTTTTATTGAGATGCTCTCAAAAATATCGGATTGGTAATTGTAATGATGTAACGCTTACTTATAGGCTCAATCCTAGTAGTATTTCAAGATCGAATGCCTTAAAACAATTTTTATCTGCGAAGTATTTACAAAAAAACTATAAAAATATTCATTTAATTAATCAATCAGAAATCGATAAGTATGTGAATAAGAGGACTACACGAAATACGGAAGAAAATTTTGATAAAGCACAGATCTATTTTAAAGAAGCATTAGTTTATAAAGAACAAGGCGAACTTTTTAAAATGGTATTAAATTTAATTCTTGCCTTAAAAATTTCGAAATATTTTCTTGTAAGGTGTAAAAATATGTTATCTATTAGAACTATTAAACTGCTTAAAAGGTGATAGTAAAAAAATACAGTCATTTCTTTTGTATTTTCTATAAAGAAATGGTGGCAGATTCTTGACCTAGTTTGTCTTAAAGAGGGGTAGTAAGGGGCGAGAAAAATGATTTACGAAAAAAAAAGACTTTCAAATAATTATTTTCTAATATTTATTTTAGTATTCAGTGTTTTTTTAGGTAACCTGAATGTAAACTTTGGTTTTGCGTTAAAACCACATATGGTGCTAATGGTAGTAATTTTTATGCTTACCCTTAGTAAATTTGTTTTTCATAAGCCTCAAAGTCATGAAACTTTTATGATTTTCTTCTATGTTTTCTACTGCCTTACTGGTGTCTTTTCTACATATCCGATGGCAAGTATTCGTTTGACTATTGCTATTTTAATCGGCCTTTTTTCTTACTTTATATATAAATTCCTATTTTCTAATATTACATTAAAAGAATTTGAGCGAATAATCGGGACAGTAGGGATATTATATAACGTAATTTCATTATTGTTTTATCTATTTGGTTTAATTTCTAATCAATTTAATTTTTATGGGAACGGCATTAGATTTTATGGCTTAATGCTAGATAGAAATATGCCTCGATTAATCGGAATATTATCAGACCCTAATATATTTGTCGTATCCAACACGATCTTCTTGTTCTTTTTCCTAGCAAATATGAAAGACAAAAAAGGCAAGATTGGATTCGTTTTAGCTTTAATAACAACGATACTAACTTTTTCAAGGGGGGGCCTATTAGCAACCTTAGTAGGGATTGTTATTACTATTACTTTTTTTAGTGTAAAAACAACAGTAAAATTTTTTTTTGCCGTACCTATAATTACATGGATATGTTACTTTACCGTATTAAAAGTTATGCATATCGATATCTATCAGATTTTCATAAAAAGAATGGAATCTGTTGGTAAGGATGGTGGTAGTGGCAGATTTGAAATATGGAATAATGGTCTGTCGCTCTTTTTAAACAATCCTATACAAGGAATAGGTTTATATAATTTTAGGGATTATAGTGCAGATTTTTTTGGTGAGGGAATTTATATGCACAATACTTTTTTAGAAATATTAGTTGAGTCGGGTGTAATTGGATCGGTATTATTCTTTATATTTTGGGCTTTATTATTTTTTAGAATAATGTCAATTGTATCGAAGGATAAATCAAAGGCTTTTCTCCTGGGGACTTATGTTTCAATATCAATTTCTTTAATGTTCCTTTCACTAATTGCGAGTGAATATTTATTTTTATTTCTAGCACTTATTTGGCGATACAGTATGACAGAAAAAGAATATCTGTACCGTGAACGGATGAGGTTAGAATGAAAATAACATAATAAATGAAAATTGGGGGAAACTATGAAGTTAGTTAGTGTCATTATTCCAATTTTTAATGTAGAGCAATACTTACAAAAATGTGTACAATCAGTTCAAAATCAAACGTATACAAATCTAGAAATATTTTTAGTCAATGATGGTTCTACAGATAAGTGTGGAAAGATGGTGGATGAAATAGCTGTCCAAGATTCACGGATTAAAGTAATTCATAAGCCGAACGGGGGGTTGTCTTCTGCTAGAAATGCTGCATTAGATAAGGCCAGTGGAGCATACATACTATTCGTGGATGCCGATGATTGGATAGAGTTGGATATGATTGAATCTATGGTACATGAAATGGAACAGCACGAAGCGGAATTAGTAGTATGTGATTATACGAAAGTGTACGAAGATAAAATAGAGAAGAATTTTTTAAAAATGAAGCAAGAGCAGATCGATATTGGGAAATTAGGATTAAAAGGATACTTATATGAATATTTTTTTAACTACAAACATGGGGATGAAGTTTGTAATAAATTGTATAAAAATGTGATTATTAAAAAATATCATATACGATTTGAGCCTAATAGTGAAGTATTCTCAGAAGATAAGCTATTTAATCTATATTACTTAGTGCATATAAAGACAATAATAAGTACCAATTCATCTTTTTATTATTATTTACAACGAAATGGATCGCTCATGCGGCAACCTAAACCTGAAATTATAGAGCAGTACCTAAATTTGGCAGAAAAGTACATTGATTATTTGAAAAGGAATAATTCGAATATGACAAGTATATACTCTATTTTAGTATTTCATTTGTTTAATAGTTCACTAAAAAACTACGTCAAATCGGGTGCAAGCATTTCGCAAATAACAGCGGCTATTGATAAAACGCAGAATAGGGATATCATGCAAATCATGACTAATTTGAAGACCGATAAAGAAGTAATAGCATACTGTCAGAGTAATCGAACAAAATTATTAACACCTTTATTTGTCAAAATATATGCAGTTTGTTATACATTAAAATTTAATTTGATACTCGCCTATACATTTAAAAATATGATGAAATAGGATGGTGTATTGCATAAAAATAACTTTCTAGTATCAATTATTATGCCTGTTTACAATGCGGAAAAGTATGTTGGCCAATCTATTGAATCTGTTCTAAATCAAACGTACAAAAATTGGGAATTGATAATTATAAATGACAAGTCTACAGATAATAGTCATCAAATACTACTAGGATATAAGGATAGTCGAATAAAGATTATTAATTTGACACAAAACGGTGGTGTTGCGAATGCTAGAAATGCTGGAATTGAAAAAGCAAAAGGACCATTTTTAGTTTTTCTTGATAGTGATGATTTGTGGCATCCTGAAAAATTATCCAAACAACTCGACTTCATGCTAGAACATGATGTCGCATTTTCTTATACACAATATCAAGAAATAACAGAAAGTAATAAAAGAACACGGAAAATCGTTAAGATATGCAAAGAACCAGTGGATTATAAAAAATTATTGCGTGCTAATTACATTGGATGTTTAACAGTTGTATTAGATACACGTAAAATTGCTAAACCACTCTTTAAGAAGACTAAGCATGAAGATTATGCCCTTTGGCTAGATATATTAAAAAATAATGAGATCAAGGCTTACGGAATGAATGAAGTACTAGCCTATTATCGAATTACACCAGGTTCCTTAAGTAGAAATAAAGTCAAAGGTTTAACGTGGAACTGGAAAATTTATAAAAATCACCTTGGTATGACAACGGTTCAATCTGTCTACCGGATGTGTATTTTCTTGCTTAATATTTCGATAAAATACGTTTCAACTAGATTGACAGGTTAAGCATAGTGAAGACATAGAAAAACACCTTTCGTTGTAGTGTACTTTATCAAATCAACGTGGAGGCGTTTTTTCTATGGGGACAATTATCCAGTAGAATGAAAGCAATTGAAATAGATGGAGTTAAAGATTCTCAAATAAAAATATAGATGAAATGGCGAATGGCAACGTCTTGAACGGCCTGTAGGAATGAGAACGAAAAAATCTTCTATAATATCTACTGCAAAAGGTAGCATTCTTATAATTACTAACTATCCTATTGGAAAAAATGACAATTTTGAATAAAAAGCAATCGTTATTAATATATTGAAAAGTAAAATAAACCCGCTAATTAAAAATAAACACACATGCCGTAGAAGAGGACAGCCTTACATGAGGGGAGATTGCATGAAACAAATACGTAAAGCTATTATACCTGCTGCAGGATTGGGCACGCGTTTTTTGCCAGCTACTAAGGCAATGCCGAAGGAAATGTTACCGATTGTCGATAAACCGACTATTCAATATATCGTTGAAGAGGCAGTTGCTTCAGGTATTGAGGATATCATTATTGTTACAGGTAAAAATAAAAGAGCAATTGAGGATCATTTTGATAATGCGTTTGAGCTCGAGGCAAATTTACTAGAAAAAGAGAAATTCGATATGCTTGAGAAAGTAAAGGCCCCTTCTAAAGTAGATATACACTATATTCGTCAGAAGGAACCTCTTGGCCTTGGTCATGCGATATGGTGTGCACGTAAGTTTATTGGGAATGAGCCTTTTGCGGTCCTTTTAGGAGATGATATTGTGAAAAATGACATTCCATGTCTGAAACAATTAATCGAGCAATATAATCAAACGTATTCGAGTGTTATAGGAGTGCAAAAGGTTCCAGATGTTGATGTTCATCGTTATGGAATCATTGACCCGATTTCAACAGAAAACCGTTTAATGGAAGTAAGGGAATTTATCGAAAAGCCTGCTTTTAGGGATGCCCCCTCAAATTTTGCAATCATAGGAAGGTATATTTTAACTCCTGAAATTTTCACCTTTTTAGATGAACAAAAAAAAGGTAAGGGCGGTGAAATTCAATTAACAGATGCGATTGAAGCGTTAAATTGTTGTCAGCGAGTATTTGCATTTGAAATAGAAGGAAACCGCTATGATGTTGGAGAGCATATTGGCTTTATTAATACCATTATTGATTTTGCGTTGGATCGTGATGAGTTACATGAAGCGGTTACTAATTTACTGTTAAATAAAGTAAAGCAACTTAGGGAGTGTCACCAGTAGGAATTCCAAATTATAGGATTGGAAGAGATGATTTGACGATTCGTACTATTCAAATGAGCATTTTCAATTTTGAAATCACTAAGCAAGATTGGTCAATATATGAGGCGGAGGTAGAGTGGATTCACCGTCATTTAGCAGAGAGTAGCGAGCTGTTAACGGGTTGGTTACAAGTGCCTCTTGAAAATCAGCGCGCTTTATTGCGGCGTATTGAAGATACTAAGCGAGAAATTCATGCGTATGCAGATGTACTTGTTGTTATCGGTGTGGGGGGATCATTTTTAGGGGCACGTGCCATCCAAGATGCGTTGTCACCTTATTTTACTCGTTCTACTGAAGGTATTGAAGTGTTGTATGTTGGACAAAATATGAGTGGTTCCTATATTAATAGTTTGCTTCAATATTTAGCGAATAAAAGTGTGTATGTGAACGTCATTTCGAAATCTGGGGAAACGATGGAACCAGCACTCGCCTTTCGTGTGTTGCGGCAGTTTATGGAAAAACGTTACGGGGAAGAGGCTGTTGACAGAATTATTGTGACGACAGATGCGGAAAACGGACGTTTGAAGCAGATAGCAGATCGTGCTGGTTATAGACAATTTACCATTCCATCCGATATTGGTGGTCGCTATTCGGTGTTAACTTCTGTAGGGCTGTTACCAGCAGCGGTTGCAGGTGTTGATATTCGGATGCTTATGGCAGGTGCTAGGGATGCTGCGTTAACATTGCAAGATACAGCGCTAGAGCGTAATGAAGCCTATCAATATGCGGTGTTGCGGCATTTGATGTTTGAACGAGGGTATAAAGTGGAGTTGCTCGCTTCATTTGAACCTGCATTATGTAAGTTCCATGAATGGTGGATGCAGTTGTTTGGTGAAAGTGAAGGGAAACAGCGAAAAGGTCTATTTCCTGCGACAGTTAATTATTCGACTGATTTACATGCTATAGGTCAGTTTATTCAAGAAGGAAGTCCGATTTTATTTGAAACATTACTGCATTTTAAAGAAATAGATAATGATTTTAAAGTGCCATATGATGTGCGAGATGAGGATGGTTTGAATTATTTATCGAAACGAACATTCAATGAAATTAATGGGCTTTCCATGAATGGAACAGCACTTGCTCATGCAGAGGGTGGTGTACCTGTCATTCAATTGATGCTCCCAAAACTGGATGCCTATCATATAGGTTATTTAATCTATTTCTTTATGAAGGCATGTGCAATGAGTGCAAGTTTACTAGGAGTAAATCCGTTTGATCAGCCAGGTGTAGAAACGTATAAACAAAAGACGTTAGAACTATTACAAACGTTTAATAGTTCCATCAACAATGAATAATCTATTGAAATTATAATTGAATATGCTTTAGTGGTAATTTTTGAAATTAATGGTTCGACACTTGAATTTGTTCTTAACATACTTGGAGCGAAGAATGGCGAGTGTAGCTACGCCTTTTGCTACAGAGCAAAACTTCCAGCGGGAAAGTAGTCATGTTTTTCTATGACTATGTGTAACGTCAGTCATACAAGCTGAAAGCCCTGAAGAGAAGCTTCTGGATAAACGATCCAATAGATGTTTGGTGAAGAATCGAAGGAAATCCAACTATTAAAGTGCCGAACAATAAGAAAGTTAAACATAATCGTTTAGTTGATTGATCGACAATGGTTTGACGAGGGAGGGAAATTAGGTGGAAGAAGTAATGGACTTAAAAAAAATATTTAAAATACTGCGTAAACGTATATACCTTATTCTAAGTCTTACTATTGTTGCGATTGGCATTACGGCGGCTCTAAGTTACTTTGTAATTACGCCTATCTATCAAGCACAAACGCAATTTTTAGTGAATCAAAAAGTAAATGATCAAGAAGCGTATGCAAGGGCACAACAGCTAGAAACGGATTTACAATTAATCAATACGTATAATGTCATCATTAAGAGTCCGGCTATTTTAAACAAAGTTATTGATAAGCTTGATCTAAACATTACAACGGAAAAGTTGGCAGAGCAAATAATCGTTTCTAGTGAAAGTAACTCCAAAGTGGTTACTATTAAAGTTTTAGATACAGATTCAGAAAAAGCAGTTACCATCTCAAATACAGTTGCGACAGTATTTAAAGAAGAAATACCGAAACTAATGAGTGTTGATAATATAAATATTTTATCAGAGGCAAAAATAAGTAAAGATTCAAGTCCTGTGAAACCAAATAAATTACTTAATATTGTTATGGGCGCCGTCATTGGATTTGTAATTAGTGTAGGGTTCGCTCTATTGTTGGAGTTTTTAGATACAACAATAAAGACGGAGTCGGATATTGAAGAATTAGCATTGCCTGTTATCGGGTTGGTTGGTGTTTTTCCTACCGAAAAAAATTATAAATCCCGTAAAGCTAGGAGGGCATAGAAATGTTTCATTCTAAAAAGAAAAAGAACCAGAAGCTGTTAACAAAACCACGACAACTTCTTACAGCTTTGGATGCAAAATCAATGATTTCTGAGCAATTTAAGACAATTCGTACGAATATTAAGTTTGCTATGCCAACGCAAGGTCTTAAAACAATATTAGTTACGTCTACTATACCAGGTGAAGGAAAATCAACAAATGCTGCCAATCTTGGTGTTGTTTTTGCACAAGAAGGAAAACGGGTATTGCTCGTAGATGCTGATATGCGTAAACCAACGTTGCATAATATATTTAATATTATCAATTTATTTGGGTTATCATCAATATTAGAAAGAAAATGTCAGTATGATGAAGTATTACAGGACACATCTGTGGAAGGGTTGTTTATTATTACAAGTGGACCAATTCCAACGAATCCAGCGGAATTACTGTTATCCCCTACTATGGATAGATTTTTAGAAGAGGTAAGTCATAAATTTGATCTTATCATTTTCGATACCCCCCCGCTATTACCTGTAGCTGATGCTCAAATTGTATCGAATAAATGTGATGGTTCGATGTTAATTGTCGGTGCGGGTAATGTAGAAAAAGAGGATGTAAGAAAAGCGAAAACACTCTTAGCTGCTTCGAAAGCCAACATTATTGGTGTTGTATTAAATAAATATAGCATGCCGAAAAGCCAATATTATTATCAATATACAGATAATTGAAATTAAATAAACTTTCTTAGTCGCAAATCTAGGATGGGTTTGCGTTTTATTTTGCGATTTACTAGGAGTAGATGGTAAACTAAAAGGTGCTAATTAAAGAAAGAGTGGTCTTGTCAAATGAAAGTACTATTTATTGGAGATATCGTCGGTTCGATTGGCCGCGATGCAGTGGAAAAATATTTACCACGCTTAAAGAGAAAATATAACACAGACGTTGTTATTGCCAATGGTGAAAATGCAGCAGCAGGACGTGGTATAACACGAAATATTTATAATGATTTACTACAAATGGGTGTGGATGTTATTACGATGGGTAATCACACTTGGGATAATAAAGATATTTTTGATTTTATTGACGATGCGGATTATTTAATCCGTCCAGCGAACTTTTCGAGTGAGGCGCCAGGTAAGGGAATGGTGCAAATTTCGAAAAATGGTGTCACATTATCGGTCATTAATTTACATGGTCGTGTCTTTTTACCGCCCCATGAGGATCCTTTTGCGATGGCAGATGAATTAGTCGAAGAAGCTCGTAAAACGTCACCGCTTGTGTTCGTTGATTTCCACGCGGAAGCAACAAGCGAGAAAATTGCACTTGGCTGGCATTTAGATGGGAAGGCATCAGCAGTCGTTGGTACACATACACATGTGCAAACAGCGGATGCACGTATTTATCCAAATGGGACAGCCTATATTACGGACGTTGGTATGACAGGTCCATACGATGAAATTTTAGGGATGACGAAGGAAAGTGTCATTTATAGATTCCAAACAAATATGCCATCTCGTTTCGAAGTGCCTAAAAAAGGACGCGATGTGTTAAGTGGTTTCTTTGTTGAAATTGATGACAAGACAGGAAAAGCTCTACATTGTGAGCGAATTTATATAAACGAAGATTATCCGTTCCAAGCATAAGAATAGAAACTATTGTGTATTAAAAATGCACAATAGTTTTTTTATGTTTAAAAATCAATAATAAAAAATAAAGTTTAGCTCTTCGGCAAAACGAGGGGCTCATTTCCGTTCCGAGCAGGCGCTTTGTAGCTGCCGCTGCGCTTTAACGCTCGCCCATAGGAAAGCGAGTAGCCTGGAACGGAAATCACCCTCACATTTTGATGAGGCTCCACTATTTTTAAATTGACATCTTTATTTCATTGATCCAGTAAACTTTCTACGTTAAATTTTCAGTCTTTTTTGATTGTTTTAATATATAAGAAATGAAAATAGTCTATTTTCTTCTTACCGAGCATAAAATGACCTATCGACAATAACTTAAGGTCCAAAAAAAGGGGGACATGAGTTGTTGAGCGTAAACACTATTCGCGAAACGGGGAGGAATAATTGTGGATTCATTAAAAGTATCATCACGCTCTAATCCAAATTCAGTTGCAGGTGCATTAGTCGCGGTAATCAGAGAAAAAGGGCAAGCAGAAATGCAGGCAGTTGGGGCAGGTGCACTTAACCAAGCCGTGAAAGCAGTGGCCATTGCACGCGGATTTGTAGCGCCAAGTGGCACAGATTTAATTTGCGCACCGGCGTTTGCCGATATTTTAATTGCTGGTGAGGAACGTACAGCTTTAAAGCTTCTTGTGGAAAAACGTATTCGATAAAAAAGTAATGAAGTAAAATGTCTTGCACATAATAAGCTGCAAGGCATTTTTTTCGTTTATATTGACAAACGGAATTTGAGGAAGCGAATCCTACATGCTCTACATACAAATATGTTAAATGTCACTTGAAATCGGCAAATACATTTTTTAAACTTAGTTGATTTGAAAATTACAACTTTATGAACGCCATTTTCAGTCAAAGGTCTGATTTTCGTTTAAATCGAGGAATAACAATAGTGTAGACCGTTTCTTCGTGTTAAACTTATGAAGGAAAAATAATAGTATATACAATGGATCTAAGGAGTTGTTGACATGTTACATCAGCTTTCATGGAAAGTCGGTGGGCAACAGGGTGAAGGGATTGAAAGTACAGGCGAAATTTTTTCAACGGCAATGAATCGTTTAGGCTACTTCCTATACGGTTATCGTCATTTCTCTTCTCGAATTAAAGGTGGCCATACGAATAATAAAATTACAGTTCGTCCAACAGAAGTACGTTCAATTGCGGATGATTTAGATATTTTAGTAGCGTTCGACCAAGAAACAATCGACGTTAATTATAAAGAATTAACAGAAACAGGCGTTATTTTGGCGGATTCAAAATTTACTCCAGTGAAGCCAGAAGATTCAAAAGCACCATTATTTGTAGTACCTTTTACAGAGGTAGCGGCAGAGCTTGGTACTTCGTTAATGAAAAATATGGTGGCGATCGGGGCAACAGCTTCATTGCTAAATCTTGAGGACGAAGTGTTCCAAAATGTTGTAGATGATATTTTTGGCAAAAAAGGTGAAGAAGTTGTTCAGAAAAATATGGAGGCCATTGCACGTGGTCATGAATTAATGAATGAGCTGTTAGGAGATCGTGTAGGTGACTGGGCTTTAGCACCAGCAGATGGTAAACGCCGTATGTTCATGATCGGAAACGATGCAGTTGCACTTGGTGCACTTGCAGCTGGGACACGCTTTATGGCAGCCTACCCAATTACACCAGCTTCTGAGATTATGGAATATCTTATTAAAAAATTACCGAAATTCGGTGGTGCGGTTATTCAAACAGAAGACGAAATTGCTGCAGCGACAATGGCAATTGGTGCAAACTTTGGTGGTGTTCGTGCTTTTACAGCTTCTGCCGGCCCTGGTCTTTCATTAATGATGGAAGCACTTGGTCTTTCAGGTATGACAGAGCAGCCACTAGTTGTTGTTGATACACAACGTGGTGGTCCATCAACAGGATTACCAACAAAACAAGAGCAATCAGATTTAATGGCGATGTTATATGGAACGCATGGTGAAATTCCAAAAGTAGTAATTGCACCATCTACAATGGAAGAAGCATTCTTTGACACAATCCAAGCATTTAACATTGCAGAGGAATTACAATTACCAGTTATTTTAATGACAGACTTGCAATTATCGCTAGGTAAACAATCTGTAGAGCCATTCGATTACAATAAAATTGAAATTCGTCGCGGGAAAATTGTTACAGGCGACATTGAAGAAGCAGCCGATAAAGCATACTTCAAACGTTATGAAGATACAGAAGATGGTATTTCACCGCGTGTGCTACCTGGTACGATGAATGGTATTCACCATGTAACAGGGGTTGAACACGATGAAACAGGTAAACCGTCTGAAGCATCTGGTAACCGTCAAGTACAAATGGATAAACGTTTCCGAAAGCTAGCAGCATTGAAATTTGATCGTCCAGTACATTCAAATGCGCCACACGAAGAAGCTGATATTTTATTAGTGGGCTTTAACTCAACACGTGGAGCTATTGAAGAAGTACAAGAACGCTTAAATGCTCAAGGCATGAAGGTGAACCATGCACATATTCGTTTAATTCACCCATTCCCATCTGCTGAGGTGGCACCACTTGTAGCAAAAGCGAAAAAAGTAATTGTTGTAGAAAATAACTACACAGGTCAATTAGCAAATATTATGAAGATGAATGTTGGTGGTCACGATAAAATCGAGACTATTACAAAATATGATGGTACACCATTCTTGCCAGGTGAATTAGAAAATCGTGTGAAGGAGTTGACTCGCTAATGGCAACATTTAAGGATTTTCGTAATACAGTGAAACCAAACTGGTGCCCAGGCTGTGGCGACTTCTCTGTTCAGGCAGCGATTCAACGTGCCGCGGCAAACGTCGGTATTGAACCAAATGAATTAGCTGTTATCTCTGGGATTGGCTGTTCTGGTCGTATTTCAGGCTACATTAATTCATATGGCTTCCACGGTATTCATGGTCGTGCATTACCAATTGCACAAGGCTTAAAAATGGCTAACCGTGATTTAAACGTTATTGCTTCTGGTGGTGACGGAGATGGATTTGCGATTGGTATGGGTCATACCATTCATGCTATCCGTCGTAATATTGACATCACATACGTTGTGATGGATAACCAAATTTATGGTTTAACAAAGGGGCAAACATCACCACGTTCCGCTGCAGGATTTATTACAAAATCTACGCCAGGTGGTGCGATTGAGCCGTCATTAAAACCGTTAGAAGTAGCTTTAACAAGCGGAGCTACTTTTGTTGCACAAGGATTTTCAACGGATATTAAAGAGTTAACAGCTTTAATTGAAGCGGGCATTAATCATAAAGGCTTCTCATTCATCAACGTCTTCTCACCTTGTGTTACGTATAACAAAGTGAATACGTACGATTGGTTTAAAGAAAACTTAACGAAGCTTGCTGATATTGAAGGCTATGACAATTCTGACCGTGGTATGGCAATGCGTACAGTAATGGAGCATGAAGGTTTAGTTACAGGTATTATTTATCAAGATACTGAAACAGCTTCCTATCAAGAAAAAGTACCTGGCTATTCAGAGCTACCATTAACGGATATTGATATTAAAATGAGCGAAAATGATTTTAATGAATTAGTGAAAGAATTTATGTAAAAATAATAAAATCAAAGCATTTGGAATGATGACATTCCAAATGCTTTTTTTGTGTAATTCGTAGGGAACGATGTAGCAGGTATTCGCTGTTGAACCATGAGTATGGCATAGCAAGTAAGGCTGATAGTGATCATGAAAATGACTTTTTAACGATACAAAGTCATGGAATATCAAAGTAATTTACTTATTTCTATAGCTTCCTGAATTAAATGAATCCCTTCGCCAATTTTATTTTCTGGGATACTAGTTGTGTTTAGCTTAAGAAATTTATGGTTATGTTTATATCCGGCTATATAATTTTTTTTGTAATCATCTACTAAAACTTGTCGTTTGGTTAATTCTTCGTGAAGTTTATTCATATTTATTTGTTTCGGTAGCTTGATTACCGTATGCATTTGATGATTATCATTAAATTGATAATCAGAAAAGTAAGTTCTTAGTACCTCACGCAGAGTGTTTGCTTTCTGTTGATGTCTGAACACGATTTTATCCTTATGATGTGCATATAATCCACTTTCCATAAACGTCTGCATAATAACTTGACTTAAAGAATTCGTATGGATATCAATAACCTCTTTAAAGCTTCGAAAGGTCTCGATCATGTCCTCGGGCAGAACAGTGATACCTAACCTCTGACCAGGAAACATTATTTTAGAAAAGCTCTTTAAATAAATTACGCACTGATTCGTATCCATTTCATAAAGTGTTTTGTAGCTATTGCTTCCTTCAAAATCACCCAAATAATCATCTTCTATTATATAAAAATGGTACTTTTTCGCATAATCTAAAAGCATACATTTTTCCTGTTCATCCATGGTTGTACCAAGTGGATTATGAAGTCGTGGCATTAAATAGACATAGTTGGGACGCTTGATTTTAATTATTTTTTCTAATTCTTTTAAATCTATCTTGTCAAAACCTCGGTAGCAGGTAATATAATCCAAATGAAGACGTTCAATCAGATTTATGATCTGATGATAGGTTGGCTGCTCTATCAGAATGGATTCTTTCTTAGTCATCATCATTAAAGCCAGAATATGCAAAGCTTGCTGTGTACCGCTTGTTATCATAATTTGTTCTTTTTTAGAGAAAATCTGATCTTCTGCTAATAATTTTTGAAATAAGCTTTTCAGTTCCTTATTACCGGTTGTTGCTCCATAGGTGAATAATTCTGATTTTCCATTTTGAATAGCTGTTTCCAAACATTGCGAATAACTGTCCAATGGAAAGTCCGTCCAGGAAGTAGAGGCAGTGGAAAAGTCGTATATTCCATTAAAAGAAGCAGCTTTTCCTTTTTTTGAAATAATAAAATAGCCTACATTTGGCTTAGCGTATATTCTATTCATTCCAACCAAATGTTGCAGTGCCTGTGTTATCGTGGCTTGACTCACTCCAAAAGTATCCATCATTTTCCTTACAGATGGGAGACGCTCATTATATTTTCCCTGCTCAATATCTTGCAGTATGCTATTTGCAATCAGTTGATGTTTCCGCATGCTATCCCTCCCATAACAATAGATTACCATGAATTTATTCTAGCTATGCTTCATTATGCCTTGTCTGTATCGATACAGAGATAAAAAGAAATTCAATGTATACAACATTCTTCCTTTATTCTAAAAAAGAAGGAGGGAGGAAATCATCGTGAGAAAAAATAGTGCATTAGTGGCAGCCGTTGTTTTTTCCATTATTATTGGATTTTCCTTTATGTTTATCAAAATTGCCTTAACGTATGAAGGACAATTACTAATATTAGCGCAACGATTTACATTTGCCTTTTTAGGATTGCTTCTATTACTAGCCATAAGACCGATTAACTTAAGGTTAAATCGGAAGGAAGTTATGTTGGTGTTGGTTATTTCGCTGATTTATCCGATTCTGTTTTTTAGCAGCCAGATACTTGGACTTAATCAGACAACTGTAACAGAAGCAGGAATCATCCAAGCTATTGCTCCTGCCATAACGGTTCTATTGGCACGATTATTTTTGAAAGAACAGATTCAAAGAATACAAGGAATAGGAATATCTTTGAGCATTGCAGGAGTCGTTTTTTTACAGCTGATGAATAACTCGGGAGGATATGAATTTCATCTAATCGGTAACCTGTTGATTATATTATCTATTTTGGCAATGGCCATTTGGCAAGTGATGTCTAGAAGCGCAACAAAAACAGTGGCTCCAATCCAAATTACGATATATATCATGTTCAGTGGCTTTTTATTCTTTAATGCTATGTACTTTATAAACGGTGGATCTGTTAATGAATATGTGGATTCCATAAAAGAGATGCCTTATTTATTATCGATTTTATTTTTAGGAGTTCTATCTACACTTGGTACGTCATTATTGTCTATTTACGCCGTATCCAAATTACCGGTTATTCAAGTGAGCGTGTTTAACAATGTTACTACTTTGATTACAATTCTTTCTGGCGTATTGTTTTTAAGAGAGTCGTTCCATTATTACCATATTACCGGTGCGGTGGTAATTATTTTAGGAGTTATTTTGGTGAACGCTAAGAAGAAACCGGACTGCTCTAATGCAACATAAAAATGCCATTCAAGAATTTGATGAAAATAAGAAAAAACTCAATGTTTTGGAAAGAAGTATTTAAGAGGATATTTAGCGCGGTGTACCATCGTATGGTTTTGCAAAATCTATTATGCGACTACGAGAATCACAGTAACTGTTATGCAAAAAAGTGGAGGGAAGTAGCTCAATCCCGCCTACGGAAAGCATTTGTCCATAGTGGAAATTAACAGCTTTACTTCATACAAAGACTATAGGCAAACTTTCAAATTTTCTCGAGTTTATCTACAGTCTGATACATTCGTATCGATACAAATGCATTAATTTTTAGAACACAAAGTCAAAACTTCTATGAAAAGGGCTGAAGCAGTACCGAGGATTGTGTCTTGTTAATAGTTTATTTACGGGAGGTATATAAATGGCTCATATTAATGGTATAAAATCAGAAGAAAAAACAATTACTGTACTTGGTACAGGAATTATAGGTGCTCCTGTGGCTGCAAATTTACAAAAACAAAAGTTTAAAGTGCGTGGTTGGAATCGGGCAAGTTCGAAAGAAGAAAAGCTTCAATCTGTTGGAGTTACTGTATTTGATACACCACTAGAAGAAGTACAGGGCACAGACGTCATTATAAGTCTTTTGAAAGATGGTCCCTTGGTATTAGAAGTAATGCAATCTGTAAAGGAAAGTTTATCAAAAGGGACAGTCTGGATTCAGATGAGTACGGTTGGAAAGAACATTGATGAATTAGCGTCCTTTGCCAACTTGCCAACGTTAGCAGGGAAAAAAAGATGAATAAATCGATTAGACTAGACAATCAAGAAGCATTACACACCGAAAAACTCCCAATATGGAATCTCATTGCACTATCAGTTGCCAGTTTTCTTGCTATTATGACAGAAACGATACCTGCTGGCTTACTTCCGCAAATCAGTCAAGGCCTTGATATTTCAGAGGCATTGGCAGGTCAGTTTATCACACTTTTTGCAATTGGATCGGTTGTAGCAGCTATTCCTCTTGTTGCATTAACACAAAGATGGTACCGGAAAAAGGTGTTGTTAATGGCACTATGTATTTTGTTTTTTGCGAATACATTAACAGCACTTTCACCGTATTATGTGCTTACCTTGGTATTACGTTTTATTGCAGGAATGGCTACTGGACTGCTCTGGGGACTGGTAGCAGGATATGCTCGTCGTATGGTAGCACCGCCTTTACAAGGTCGTGCATTAGCCATCGCAGGAACAGGGCAGCCGCTTGCATTGTCACTGGGTGTACCAACTGGAACTTGGTTAGGGATTTATCTGGAATGGCAAGCCATCTTTTTAATTATCAGCGGGGGGACACTTTTGTTAATGATATGGATATATACGAAAGTACCAGATTATCCTGGACAAACTACCGGACAGCGTCAATCTATTTATGAGATCCTCAGATTGCCTGGTGTACGTCCAATACTGTGTGTTTTATTGGTATGGATCTTGGGTCATAATATTCTCTACACCTATATTGCTCCATACATGACTCATGTCGGACTTGCCAATCATGTAGGTTTTGCTTTATTTACTTTTGGTATTACGTCGATAGTAGGCATTTGGATCATTGGTATATATATTGACCATCATTTACGCTTGATGACAATAAGTAGTCTGGGAGCTTTTGCAATTAGTTCTTTGGTGTTAGGAATCGCAAATGGGACGACACTGTTCATTTTTCTTTCCATAGCTGCTTGGGGACTAACTTTTGGCGGAGCACCAACGTTATTGCAAACAGCCATGGCAGATGCTACCGGAGAAGGTGCAGATGTTGCACAATCTATTTTTGTAACGATTTTCAACCTTTCCGTAGCTGGTGGTGGATTTGTAGGTGGATTAATGTTAAATCAAATGGGAGCAGGTTCTTTTCCTTGGATACTTTTATTATTAAGTTTAATTGGTTTATTGATAGTATACAGAAAAAAGAACAAGCATTTAAACCTCATCGATAGTAAATAGTGGTATATTGAAATTTTATCATTAAATGTTTATCTCAGTGAATTTGTCGAAACTTTGTTAAAAGAAACACCATTAACATTCCTGCTTGTCCAATGCTAAAACAAGCAGGAATGTTTTTTTTGTGTAATCTCACATAATCCAAATATCATTCAGCTTCATATTGATAAATGCTAATCGTACTTCACTAAAATTTAAAAATTAAAATAGACTGCATTAGTAAACAATCATGCATATCTTCATCCATGCCTCAATAAGGAATTTTTTTGTTCATCCTAAGTTTTCGTATGGAAATCCCCCCTCGCTTTGCCGAGGCTCTATCATTGATGTTCTACAAAAATTTTCGCTATCCTTATAAATTCCTTATAAACGTTTTCTACACTATAACCATCGAAAGGAAGATGATTATCAGATGGAAGATATTATTTTACAAACAGAAAATCTTAGTAAAAGCTTTAAGGGACAAAAAATTGTGGAGGACTTGTCGTTAACGATACCTCGCAATACTGTTTACGGTTTACTCGGTCCTAATGGTGCAGGGAAATCGACAACGTTAAAAATGATTACGGGTATGCTGCGTCCGAATGCTGGAAAGATACTTTTTAATGGACGTGAATGGAATCGCAATGATTTAAAAGACATTGGTGTATTAATTGAAACACCATCACTTTATGGAAATTTAACGGCAAGAGAAAATCTAAAGGTTCGAACGATTGCTCTCGGGTTGCCCCAGTCACGTATTGACGAAGTATTAAGAATCGTAGACTTGACTAACACAGGAAAAAAACGTGCAGGACAGTTTTCGTTAGGGATGAAACAGCGTCTTGGAATAGCTATTGCGCTATTAAACTATCCAAAGCTTTTAATTCTGGATGAGCCGACAAATGGTCTCGATCCAATCGGTATTCAAGAGCTTCGAAAGCTAATCCGATCTTTTCCAGAGCAAGGGATTACAGTCATTTTATCTAGCCACATCCTGTCAGAGGTAGAGCAGGTTGTTGATGAAATTGGTATCATTGCAGGAGGGAAATTAGGCTATCAGGGAGTTGCTCCACAAGGTCAGGAATTAGAATCATTATTTATGCAAGTAGTGTCTGCTAATGGAAAGGTAGGCATGTAACATGATTTCAATTATGAAGGCTGAAAGATTAAAATGGAAAAAGACTTATATCCCTAAATTAGTGTGGCTGGCACCCATTGTGGCGTTATTACTAACTGCATTATTAATGGGAGGGGCATTTTTTCAAAAGGGTGCTTATAATTGGTGGTATACAATGCTCTTACCAGGAGCACTGACGGTATGTTGTGCATTAGTGGTGGAAAAAGATGCCAAATTGAAATACCATTGTATTCTCGCAATGCCGATTGACTTAAAGAAGATTTGGTTTGGTAAAATACTTGCATGTAGTGGATGGTTGTTATTAACTACACTTATTTTCTTTGTTGGTATTACTGCTGGTGGAATATTATTTGGTAATAGTTATTCTTTCATTAATAGTCTTACAGGTAGTTTATTAATTTTCGTAACGTTTTTATGGCAAATTCCACTTTGTTTATTCCTTGCGGCAAAATTAGGAACTTATATTGCTATTTTAATAAATATAGTTGGTAATTTTGCTGGTATGATTGCATTTGCTAATGGGGATTTTTGGTATAGTGTTCCTTACGCTATTACAGCAAGATTAATTTGTCCAACACTAGAGATTTTACCAAATGGTCTGCCAGTGCCTGAGGGAAGTCCATTGTTAAACACGTGGGTTATAGCTCCAGGTATATTAATTGCCTTAGTGTGGTTTGCTTTAATAAGCTTCCTTACTGCAAGATGGTTCCAAAAAAGGGAGGCGAAATAGCGTATGGGAATGTTAAGATTACTTAGAGCAGAGTTTCTTAAAACAAAAAGAACGCCTTTTTTACTCACACATTTAATTGTACCTATCATTATTTCAGGGATATTTTTAGCATACTATACTTATTCACCATGGGGTTTCAATGATAGGGTAACGGCTTATCTCCAAGGAGTAGCATGCGGGTTTCCAATTATTATTGGGTTAGTTTGTGCGATGGCAGCGGAGCAAGAAGCAACTGCAGGACATTTTCAGGGGATGCTAACAACTACTAAAACAAAAATAGTAGCCTATTTAAGCAAGTTGCTACTGTTATTATTATTTAGTTTTGGAGCCATATTACTGTCTTTCGGTATTTTTAGTGTTGGTTTTATTGAGCTTTTGCATGAAGATACTTTTGGTTATCGATTTTATTTTATAGCTGGATGTATTCTATTTGTAAGCTTTGCATTTTTATATATTTTGCATTTTTTTGTTAGTCTTTATTTTGGTAAAGGTGCTTCAATCGGATTAGGGATTGTGGGATCACTACTAGTAGCCTTATTACTCACTGGATTAGGTGATGGCGTTTGGTCATTTATACCGTATGGTTGGGGTGGTCACTTTGTTTCATTATGGACAATAAAAGCGTCAGGAGTTGACTTATCGACAGTGGAAATAGGATTACAGGAAGGTATTATTGCTTCCGTATGCGGAACATTGTTCGCATTAGTCCTTTCTTGCTTATGGTTCTGGAGATGGGAAGGAAGAAAATCAGAAAGTTAGGGTATGAAGAAATGATGAGGGTAGAAATATGGCGAAAATATTAGCGGTAGATGATGAAAAAGGTATTTTAGTATTGATAAAAAATGCATTACTAAAAGATGAACATTTAGTAACGGTGGTCTCTGATGCAACAGAAGTAAGTAAAATGAATCTTGGTGCCTTCGATTTAATTTTACTGGATGTGATGATGCCCGAAATTGATGGATTTACTTTATGTGGTCAAATACGTCATGCGGTAGATTGTCCTATCCTTTTTTTAACGGCTAAATCGTTGGAGGAGGATCTAATGTATGGTCTAGGTCTTGGCGCAGATGATTATATTATTAAGCCGTTTGGCATTGGAGAGCTACGTGCAAGAGTGAATGCGCATTTGAGACGCGAAAAAAGAGAACGACGTAGCATTCTTTTTGTAGATAATGTTCACTTCAATCTTTCAGGTAAAGAGCTGTTTGTAAATGAAGAGAAGGTAATGCTGACAAAAAGCGAATACGAAATATGCGAGTATCTAGCTCGAAATCGAGGACAAGTGTTTTCTAAAGAAAAGATTTATGAAACTATTTTTGGCTTTGATGGGAAGAGTGACAGTACGGCTATTACTGAGCATATTAAAAATATTCGTTCAAAGCTACATGCCTTTCATGTTGACGCCATTGACACAGTTTGGGGGATCGGATATAAATGGAAACAATAAAGCCTACTAAAGGAACACGACTACATACTTTTTTTCTTCGATACCTCCTTTTTTTAAGTTTAGGCACCATTTTGTTAGTAGTAGTACTGATCTGTTTAACGTTGTTTGCCCTTTCTACCAACATCGTATTACCAGCAAATTATGCAGAAACTCAAATTTCATTATCAAGGGATCGTATTGCGTCTAGTAGTTCAGTTACGGCTGATATTATCCCAGACCTTGTTGATTACGCAGTCTTCTCTAAAGAAGGTAAACTTCTTGCAGGAAATCTTTCAAAGAAGGAAGCTTTTAAAGCTTGGAATGCAATGAAAAAAGAACAATCTCAAGGTATCACCCAATTTTACTCGTTAATAGAGCGAGAAAATGAGATTTGTATATTACGGTATGATTTAGTGCCACAGTATCGTTCGGCTATTATGAGGAAGTATTTACCTAATCCACAACTATTAGATATTTTAATATTTATTATAGGAGTTATAACTATAGCAACTGTCCTTGCGATCCATTTTGGAAGAAAGCTTAAGAAAAAAATGTTTGGCTTGCAGGAAGCGATTGAAAAAATACAAAATCAAAATTTGGATTTTACGATAAGCCCGTCAGGTATACGTGAAATAGATGAAATATCCATTTCTCTTGAGCAAATGAGAGAGGCTTTAAACAGCTCCTTAAAACAACAATGGGAATCAGAACAAGCACGTAGAGAACAAATTTCTGCTCTTGCTCACGATCTGAAAACACCACTTACAATTATTCGAGGGAATGCAGAGCTTTTACAGGATACTGATCAAGATGATAGTCAAAAAGAATATAATAATTATATTTTGAAAAATACAATGGCATTAGAAAAATTCACAAAAGAGCTAATTGATTTATCAAAAATGGAGAAAAATATCGTTCATGAAAAAAAGAATGTTAAAACAGATGCATTGATAACAGAAATAGAACATCAAATGAGAGCACTTTCGTTGGAAAAAAAGCTTCAAGTAAATGTCCATAAGGAAATGCTTCCTGCAATTATAGTAATCGATGAAGAGCAGTTCTATCGAGCAATTTTAAATGTCGTATCCAATGCTGTAGAGCACACACCTGAAAATGGAAAGGTGGTATTAACTGTTCAAAGTGCTGCTGATTTTATTCAATTTACCGTTACCGATAACGGGTGTGGATTTTCTCCGAGAGATTTAAATGAGGCTACCAAACAGTTTTATCGTGGAGAACCAAGCAGAAATGCAGGAAATCATCATGGAATGGGACTTTATATTGCCCAATCCATTGTTCAAAATCATGGTGGAACACTGCGAATCGACAATGATTTAGCAGCTGGTGGAGGAAAAGTGACCATAACAATCCCGATCAATTTCACCTTGACATAATTGTGGCTGTCGCTTCGCTTTTGGTCATGTTTTATCCTGTAATAAAGGGACTGGGACAAAACTCGATGATTATGAAAAATAGCGAAAATAGATCATAACTTTTCCGCTTCAATGAGTAGAGTATTCCTTCCTAAATCAAAAAAATGTTAGACCGAAATACAATCAGTCTAACATTTTTTCTTTTTGTCCCAGCCCTCTTTCTTGCTATTGTAAAGCGCCAGATCAATTTCCCACGCCCCTATTTATTATGGACTTTTTGGACAGCTTCTTTATTAAAATTCCATATTCCAATGTTCAGTTTCATTATTATACAAAAAACTTACATTTGCATGTTCGACATTTAATTCATGCTGTAAATAATCTATAAAGGTTTGAAACATTTCTTCGTTAATTTCTTCTTTTTTGTTATTTAACAGTATATTAAGCGTAGGAGTACCTCTTGTATGATATGTAGGCGTAAATGAAATACTTTCTGGTTCCCCAAATGTTTTAGTTATATAACTATAAACTTTTGGTCTTAATTGTTCTATGAATTTTGCTTCTTCTTGAATTGTTATATCGTCTTCTATTTGTTTCGTAATTTTATTTTCATAAACCTTGAATGTTTTTTGTGTTTCTGTATTTAAAATCATTGCAGCATATTCAAAATCAGGGTATTGATCATCACTATCATAAAGGACATGGGAAATTTCGTATTTCATAGTTGGATATTTCTCTTGTATGTATTGTTCTGCTTGTGACATTACCTTTTCCTCTTCCTTTTTATCTGGTATCATCGATGCCCTAAAACTAAAAAATAAATAGATAATCCCGAATAGTAGTAGTATCACTATTCCCCCAATTGAAAAAATGAAGATGCTCCAAACTTTTAGCCACTTATTCATCTAATCACCCCCCCCTTTTGTTAAGTATATCTGTTTATTTTATAAATTTGTATAAATACCAAACTCTGTAAATGTGATGTGAAACGGAGAGGGCCCATCAGACACCTTCAGAAAAACGCTTAGCCGAAGCGGAAATTAACCCTACGCAATGATGCCTAGCTATTCATACAGAAAGGATTATTTTGTCAAAATTTCTAATATCAATCTTTTTGTTTTCTCCGGAAAGGAAAAAATGGGGAGCGTGTTCGGGCAATAGTATTGTAAAAAATGCTACAATAAAAGAAAAAAAGAAGAGGCGATGCACGTGGATAACGTCATTGATTTTATTGCAAAGAAAAAAGAACGTGAAGAAAGACAGCGCACACAGGATTTGGAAAGGTATGTTGCGACACAATGTAATTTTCAGCAACCGGAAAATATTGATGCACTTGTTGATGGAAAAATGATTGAAGTCAAGGACCATACGTTGTTTTTAGGTTTTCTCTCGATATTAAATGATCAAAACATTGATCCACTTGATATTTTTCAAGATGTTTTTACATTAGCACCTGCCCACTTTGAGATGTCCTACAATATGAAATGGTGGTCAGTTGTACAGCTTGCCTTTACATTTTTAACAATTTTAAAAGAAAACGAGCCGCATACATATGCAGATTTTCTTGGTTTATAAAATGAATCTAGAGTGTGTGCACGTCTTAGAAAGCTACATAACGTGCGCATACAGGCTAGATTCCTACTTACTCCTCTAAAACTTTTACAATCCCCCTCTAATTAATAATCATTTATAGATTTTCATAATTCCTTCATAATTTTTACTGAATATTTTAATGTCCTCCATACTTGCTTAATGTTTGTTTCCTAACATAAATGTTGTAAGGCAAATGAAAACAAACATAAACAAATGGAGGTTCCAACTCATGGCAATTCAAAAGTTGTGGAAGAAAGGTCTAATTGGAGCATTAGCAATTTCAATGTTGGCAGCTTGTTCCGACGGTTCATCAAATTCAAATGAAGTGAAAAGTGATTTGACACTTGAAGAGATTACAAAAAAAGCAAAAGAAGAAGGCACTGTAAATTCTGTCGGAATGCCAGATACATGGGCTAACTGGGTAGAGACTTGGGGGGATCTTGGTACTGAATATAGCCTTAAGCATAAGGATACAGACATGTCGAGTGCTGAGGAGCTAGCGAAGTTTGAGGCGGAAAAGGATGATGCCACTGCGGATATTGGTGACGTCGGAATTGCTTTTGGACCGATTGCCAAGGACAAGGGTTTAACATTACCGTATAAAACATCTTATTGGGATGAAATACCAGGCTGGGCAAAGGATGATGAAGGCCATTGGATCGTGGGTTACACTGGAACTATTTCATTTTTAACTGATAAAAACAACGTCAAAAATGCCCCGAAATCATGGGAGGATATTAAAAATGGAAATTACACGGTCAGCATTGGTGATGCTTTAACAGCGAATCAAGCCCAGTTTGCAATTTTAGCAGCTGCAATGGCATTTGGTGGCGATGAATCGAATATTCAACCAGGAATAGACTTTTTTGCAGACTTAGCAAAACAAGGGCGTTTAAAAGGAGATCCAACTGTTGCGAATTTAGAAAAAGGCGAGATTGATGTAGCCATCTTATGGGATTTTAATGCACTTGGCTATCGACACCAAATTGATGAGAAACGTTTTGATGTCGTCATTCCATCAGAAGGCTCTGTAACATCAGGCTATGCAACAATCATTAATAAATATGCTAAAAATCCTCATGCAGCAATGCTTGCTCGTGAATACATTTTATCGGATGCAGGACAAGAAAATTTAGCGAAGGGTTATGCTCGTCCAATTCGTGACAAGGTTCAATTACCTCAAGATGTTCAGAAGCTATTATTACCTGCGGAAATGTACAAAAATGCACAGCCAGTAAAAGACCAAAAGAAATGGGAAGAAACAACAAAGCAAATTCCACAACAATATCAGGAGCAGGTATTAATTCATGGAAAATAATAAAGTTATCTTAATTGTCGTAGATGCACTTCGCTTTGATACGGCTTGTACCCATATGGGATTTATGCACCATTTAGTTGAACGAAAAATAGCAGCACGCTACAAGGTTTGCTCAGAGGTCCCCTCACTATCAAGACCTTTATATGAAACGATTTTAACGGGGACACCACCCATTGTACATGGAGTAACGAGCAATATGACAGTGCGTTTATCGACGCAACATAGTTTATTTCATTTAGCGAAAGAAAACGGCCTATCAACAGCAGCTGCTGCCTATTATTGGGTAAGTGAGCTATATAATCGTGCACCATTTGTGCATATGGAGGACAGGCTACAATTAAATACTCAATTGCCGATTGAGAATGGATTGTTCTATTTTGAGGATCACTATCCAGACAGTCATTTATTTGCTGAAGCTGCTTGGCTAATGGATCAAAAGCAACCAGATTTCTTATATATTCATCCGATGAATGTAGATGATGACGGTCATAAATTTACGGCTGACTCGGCACAATATCGAAATCGTGTTTTAGCAGTTGATGCATTATTATCTTTATTTATCCCAAAATGTCTTGCGCAGGGCTATGAAGTGATCGTGACAGCAGATCACGGGATGACGAGTGATGGTAATCATGGAGGCACAACAGCTGAGGATCGTCATGTACCAATGTTTGTTATTTCGGATCACGTTAAAGCAGGCATTAACGATGAGATTGTATCACAGCTACAAATAGCTCCGCTTTGCTGTCATTTATTGAATATCGAACCTTCTGATGAAATGGTTCCTTTGTTATTAGAAGGGATGCTTTCTTTAAAAAAGGCATAACTGAGTGGAGTGAAGGCTGGGCGCGCACAGGAAAGCGCTCGGCCGTTTAAATAGTTACTTTGAAGATTTACCGGAACAATTTTAGCTTTTATCGGAATAAAATCTAATTTTATCGGAACAACTTTAGCTTTTATCGGAATAAAATCTCATTTTATCGGAACAATTTCAATTTTACGATAAATGGCCGCTATTAACTATAGAAAGAAGTGATTGTTGTGATTTCGAAGCGGCAAACAGTTGCCTGGCTTTCTCCTTTTCTAGTACTTGTCTTGTTATTTTTCTTAGTACCGTTACTGTATATGCTCATCACAAGCTTTCAATATAGTGATGGTTTTACACTCGCACAATATCAAACTGTACTAACGAACGATTACATTTTACAAGGCTTTACAAATAGTATTACACTGTCTGTTATTTCGGCAGTCATTGCCTTAATGGTTACCCTATTTGCTGTTTATGCGATTATGAGATTTTCTGAGCCAATGCGTGAGAAAATTTTAATACTAACAAATTTAACATCAAATTTTTCAGGTATTCCATTAGCTTTTGCCTTTATTGTATTACTGGGCAATAGCGGGCTCTTTACATTGCTATTCGATAAATGGGGTATTGACACATTTTCATCATTTTCTCTTTATAGCTGGGGTGGCTTGTTACTGATTTATATTTATTTTCAGCTACCATTAGCCTTAATGCTTTTATACCCAATTTATGATGGGATTCAGCAACAATGGAAGGACGCAGCAGCATTACTTGGAGCTTCTACATGGCAGTTTTGGATGAAGATTGGGATCCCTGTTATGCTTCCTGGGATTGTTGGAACATTTAGCGTATTGTTTGCCAATGCAATGGGAGCATATGCCTCTGCCTATGCACTAACTAGCAGTAATTACAATTTAGTAGCCATTCGTATTGGTTCTCTTATTAAGGGAGATATTTTTGCACAACCAGAGCTGGCAAGTGCTATTGCAGTAATACTAGCAGTAACGATGGTGACGGCAATGCTATTGAGTGAGTGGAGCATTTCAAAAACAAGGAGGAAGTTATAATGAAAAAAAGAGGCTTTGCTGATTTATTTTTCCTCCTGTTAGTGGTGTATTTAGTGTTGCCAGTTGTTGCAACAATGCTTTATGCCTTTGCGACGAATTGGAATAAGACCATTTTGCCAGAAGGATTAACATTGACATGGCTTGCGGCATTATTTCAGGATGCAGAATTTATACAGGCGTTTGGACGTTCTGTTTTATTGTCTAGTGGGGCTGTCATGATTGCATTGCTCGTTATCGTACCAGCTATTTTTGTAATCGTGTTGTATTTTCCAAAATACGAAAAATGGATACAGATGGCTGTTGTGATGGTGTATTCATTCCCGGGAATTATTTTAGCAGTCGGGCTCATTCGTGTTTATAGCAAATTTGGTGTGCCGATGATTTTAGTAGTTTTAGGGGCATATGTCATCGGTATCCTCCCATACATTTATCAGGGGACACGCAATAGTTTGCAGAATGTTAATGCACGACAGCTTATAGACGCAGCGCAATTACTGGGAGCATCTAAATTGCAGGCATTTACGAAAATATTATTACCTACCGTTTACCCAGGCTTATTTGCTGGGGCATTATTATCGTTTTCCGTACTTTTTGGAGAATTTGTACTGATTAATCTAGTGGTTGGTTCTCGCTTTGAGACGGTGCAAATTTATTTAATGAAGAAGCTTAGTACAAGTGGACATATTGCTAGTGCAGTTGTCTTTATTTATATCGTTCTTATGGGCTTATTAACGTACGCTATTGCAACATTAACGAAACGATCGAAAGGTGCTACAAATCTATGAGTTATATTGTAATTGAAGGACTTCATAAAAAATATGGATCAACGACGGTTTTATCAAATATAAATATGAAGATTGAAAAGGGTGAATTTATAACTCTTTTAGGTCCGAGTGGCTGTGGTAAGAGTACAATCCTGCGTATTTTGGCAGGCTTAACAGATGCATCTGCAGGAAAAATTAACATAGAAGGCAAGGATATGAATCGTGTTCAACCAAAGGATCGCCAAGTTGGTATGGTGTTTCAATCTTATGCACTATTTCCAAATATGACGGTGAAAGAAAATGTAGCCTTCGGTTTACGAATGCAAAAAGTCAATACGGCTGAAGTGGATCAACGTGTTCAAGAAATACTTGAAATCGTGCATTTAAGTGAAAAAGCGCATGCCTATCCGAAAGAATTATCTGGGGGTCAGCAGCAGCGTGTTGCCCTTGCTCGAGCATTAATTGTGCGTCCAAAAGTATTGCTATTAGATGAACCGCTCAGTGCGTTAGATGCCCAAATTCGTAAGAAACTTCAAGCAGACTTACGAGCTATTCAACAAAAGCTAGGTATAACGATGATTTTAGTTACGCATGACCAAGAAGAAGCAATGGCTGTTTCTGACAGAATATTTGTGATGAATAATGGGATGATTGCACAAAGTGGAACACCTACTGCGATTTATACAAGCCCTGAAAGTGAATTTATCGCGAATTTTATCGGACATTACAATGTTTTTACGCGTCAAGCCCTTGAGAAAATGATTGGCGAGGCATTGCCAAAAGAATACTCAAAATTTGCGATTCGACCAGAAGCCATACATCTCGATCAGAGACAGGGGGATGTTTGTATGACTGGAGAGGCGAAGCAGTCATTAATGAGTGGCAATGTTATTCGGACAACGTTTGAGGGTGAATGTCTCTTTACGATGGAACAGCTACACCAACGAGGGCATTCGTTTGAGCTTGGTAAGCAATATGTGTGCTATATAGCGAAGGAAGATGTGATTGCATTATCATGACATATGCAAAAATTGAACGTTTTGAATTTATTTTAAAACAATTAGAGGCTGATGGAAAAATTGTCGTTGCCAATATTGCAGATGAATTACAAGTAGCACCAGAAACGATTCGTAGAGATTTTGATGAGCTGGAGCAACAGCATTTATTAACGAGAGTACACGGAGGAGCTGTAAAGTATACGAACGTTAGAAATGAACCAGCATTTTTACGTAAGCTTCAAATGCAAAAAGAGGCAAAGCGTAATATAGCTCGTTTAGCAGCTAGTCGTATAGGTGGCGGGGATACAATTGCGGTTGATACAGGTACAACGACAGTGCATATTGCAGATTTTTTATTGGCAGTCGACGATATAACTGTCGTAACCAACTCTATCGCTGCAGCTGTACAGTTTAATTTAGCGATAGAGGAGCGACGAATGACTGGAAAGGTCATATTACTTGGTGGAACGACAAATCCGAGACAATCCTCAGTAACAGGAGCTATGACATTGGAATTGTTAGGAAATATGAATTTTGATAAGGCATTTATTTCGTGTGGTGGAATAAGTGATGGTATCGTGTACGATTATGATTTGGATGAATCATTAATTTCTAAAAAAATGCTTGATCGTAGCAAGATGAACTTTTTATTAACGGATGCATCTAAAATAAATGGTAAGTCCTTTTATCAAATTTGTCACATAGCGCAATGCTCAGAAATTTTTTGTGATATAGCTTGCCCATTAGAGTGGCATGCGTATGAGGAAAAGTGGACGGTTTGCAATGGAGGGAAATCGGATGGTTGATTATCATGTACATTTAGAGGAGGGGCCCTATTCATTTCGTTGGCTAGAGCGTACTTCTCAGGCAATTAAATTTTTTAATGAAGATGAAGGAGCAACAAAAGGCTCTAAAGCATTTATAGAGCTACAAATGCAGCAGTTATCAAAACGTTTACAGAATGGTTGCTATAGTGAGGAATGGTTAGATTTATATTTACAACAAGCAAAGCAGCTTGGTTTGCGCGAGGTTGGGATTGTCGACCATCTCTATCGTTTCAAGGAGACGCGAGCATACTTTGAACGTTATATGCAATTAGATGACAATGAAGTTGGTAGAGCTCAGCGTTACTGGCTTGATTGTGTCATGACAGAAAGCATGGATGATTTTGTGTCAACTATTAATCGAGCAAAGGAAAAATGGAGGCGTCATGGTATTTCCTTAAAGCTTGGCATCGAGGCAGATTATTTTGTCGGCGGTGAAGAAGAATTGGCATCATTATTAGAAGGTTATCCGTGGGATTATGTCATCGGATCTGTCCATTTTATAGATGGCTGGGGCTTTGATAATCCTCAAACTCAATACATATTTGAGGACATGGACGCAGTAGCCTTACAGGAAAACTTTGCACGTTTTTTTGCTACAGTAGAAAAAATGATCTTCTCGAATATGTTTGACTTTGTGGCGCATTTAGACAATTTTAAAGTGTTTGATTATCAAGTGAAGGACACGGCTTTTCTTGACTCTTGGTATGAAAGAATTGCAAAGGCACTTGTGGCCACACAAACCGCCACTGAAATAAATGCCGGTTTATATTATCGCTATCCAGTAAAGGAAATGTGCCCAGGACCACGTTTCTTGCAAATTTTAATGGAACATGGTGTAGCCTTTACAGTTTCCTCAGATGCGCATTTCCCAGACGATTTAGGCAAATACACATTTGCGAATACAGCTTTACTAAAAAGCTATGGCGTTCAAACAATTATTGGATTTGACCAACGCCAAAAACAAGCTATAGAACTATAATAAACGTCGCCGTTGATGGATATCTTCGGTGATTTTTTATTTTTAGGGAGAGTGTGGATGGGCTTCAGTGAGGTGATAGGTTGGTTAAGCAAAGCGATGGAATTAACGTGAAGGATGGGGCAAGCGAAGCAATGGAAGGAATCGGCGAGGTGATGGAAAGATTCGTCCAAGACGGAAAGAGATCGAAGCGACGGAAGGATTTGTCCAAGCGAAGGAAGGAACAGACGAAGCGACGGAAGGAATCGTCCAGGCGACGGAAGGAACAGACGAAGCGACGGAAAGAATCGCCCAGGCGACGGAAAGAACAGACGAAGTGACGGATACCCCTCCCCCTGCAAACAACTGACGATTTCCCTCCTTCATCCTAATGAGAATATACATCTAGCCACCGTGCAATTAAGTCTAAACCGCGACATTTAGTACGCAAACCTTGTAGGATGTAGCAATTATTCAGTATAATAGTAAAATGGGAATTCAAATGTATGGAATTCGTTTGAAAGGAGTTACCTGATTGCAATGAATGAAGAACAACGCTTAGCAAATCAACAAGTCAATCAACCAAAAAAAGAAGACAAGCCTGAAAAGGATTATAGTAAATATTTTGAAACGGTCTTTACGGCACCTTCATTAAAAGATGCTAAAAAACGTGGGAAAGAAGAAGTTAAGTACCATAAGGACTTTAACATTGCAGAAGAGTTTGCAGGTATGGGTACGGGGCGTACTTTTTATATTCGTACGTATGGCTGCCAAATGAACGAGCATGATACGGAAGTGATGGCTGGGATTTTTATGCAGCTAGGTTATACGCCTACAGATGTGATTGATGAAGCTGATGTCGTGTTACTGAATACGTGTGCTATTCGTGAAAATGCAGAAAACAAAGTATTTGGAGAACTGGGCTTTCTACTAAAATATAAACGTAAAAATCCAGAGATGCTTATTGGGGTTTGTGGCTGTATGTCACAGGAAGAATCTGTTGTAAATAAAATTTTAAGAAGTTATCCACATGTCGATATGGTGTTTGGTACACATAATATTCATCGTTTACCGAACATTTTAAAAGAAGCATATATGTCTAAGGAAATGGTCATTGAGGTTTGGTCCAAAGAAGGCGATGTTATTGAGAATCTGCCGAAAAAACGTCTTGGATCCATTAAAGCTTGGGTAAATATTATGTACGGCTGTGATAAATTCTGTACGTATTGTATTGTACCTTATACACGTGGTAAGGAGCGTAGTCGTCGTCCGGAAGAAATCATTGCTGAAGTTCGTGAATTAGCGGCTGCTGGCTATAAAGAAATTATGCTACTAGGGCAGAATGTCAACGCTTACGGCAAGGATTTTGAGGATATTGAATATCGACTTGGTGATTTAATGGATGAATTACGAAAAATCGATATTCCACGCATTCGTTTTACAACGAGTCATCCACGTGATTTCGATGATCATTTAATTGAAGTTCTTGCAAAACGTGGTAACTTAGTTGAGCATATTCATTTACCAGTACAATCTGGTTCAAATGATGTGCTAAAAATTATGGCTCGTAAGTATACACGTGAGCATTTCCTTGGATTAGTAGCGAAAATTAAAGCGGCTATTCCGGAAGTAACACTAACGACTGATATTATCGTAGGCTATCCTAATGAAACAGAGGAGCAATTTGAGGAGACATTATCCTTGTACCGTGAAGTAGGCTTTGAAATGGCCTTTACGTATATTTATTCTCCTCGCGAGGGTACACCTGCTGCAAAAATGGTGGATAATGTACCTGAAGCAGTGAAAAAAGAACGTCTTCTACGATTAAATGAAGTTGTAGGGGAGTACTCTCGAAAAGCATTAGAGGGCTTGAAGGGTGAAATAGTAGAAGTTTTAGTCGAAGGTACAAGTAAAAAACGCGAAGATGTATTAGCTGGCTATACGCGTAAAAATCGTCTTGTAAACTTTAAAGCGCCAGCAGATTTAATTGGTCAATTAGTGAAGGTAAAAATAGTTGAGGCTACTTCTTATTCACTAAGTGGTGAATTTGTAGAAGTAGGAAAAAATGAAAAGGTGGAAGCGTAAATGTCACAAGTATTGTATACAAAAGATGATTTAATCAAGAAGTCACACGAAATTGCGCATATGATTGCCAATACGCAAGAAGTTGAATTTTTCAAAAAAGCCGAAGCACAAATTAATGAAAACCAATTTGTACGTGAGCGTATTGCAAGCTTAAAAAGCCTACAGAAGCAAGCTGTTAACTTCCAACACTTAGGAAAAGAAAAAGCGCTGAAATTAATTGAAGATAAAATCGAAAAAATTGAAGAAGAAATCAACGCAATCCCAGTGGTTCAACAATTTAAAGAATCTCAAGTGGATGTAAATGATTTATTGCAATTAGTTTCGAACACAATTGCTAACAATGTTACAAATGAGATTGTTCGCTCAACTGGTGGAGATTTACTTCGTGGAGAAACTGGCTCATACGTTGCCAATACAACACCAGGCAGCTGCTCATAAAAAAATAAAAATAGCTCGAATGCTAGCATTCGGGCTATTTTTATGTGTTTAACTTCTTTCAGTGGGTGTCCAAATATCTGTACCTGTTACAATGCTTTCGGGACATAAGACATCCTCTGAAATAGAGAAACTTAGTTTAAGAACGCCATGTTCTTTAGTATTACCGAAATGACCGGCATCGTGTCGATCCTCATGCAGGACTAAGTACAAAGCCGATTCCGTACGCGTTGCAAAATGTATACTGCGCGAAAGCGAAGCGACAGCGGCCAATGTTCTCTGTAGCGAAAGCAAAGCCCACAACTTCAAATGTATTCTGCGCGACAGCGGCAATTAGGCCTCGGCATAATTGAATAATGCTCTTGGAAATTAGCGCAATTCAGACAACATAGTATGAAAAAGTCAGTAATTTGATTCTTAAAAATATATGTTCACCCAATAGGCGCTACCTGCATATGATGGAGTGAAAAGAGTCAAAGGAGGAATTGCGCTGAAACGTTTACGACAAATCGTGACGAGAGCAGTAGTTGCCAAAGGGAAGAAGAGAACGGAAGAACGTGTAACATTAAGTCCATCGAATAAACCGACGAGTATTCTCGGTTGCTGGGTTATCAATCATACTTGCTCCGCGAAAAAAGTCGGTAAATTTGTAGAAGTATCGGGGAAATTTGATGTTAATGTATGGTATGCCTATAGTAGTCATTCGAAAACAGCAGTATTTTCTGAAACGGTGCACTATAAAGACAAAGTGAAGCTTTCTTTTAGAGACGGTGAAGTGAGTGCTGGTGATGATGTTCGTGTACGTGTTATTCAAGAGCCAAACTGTATAGAGGCAATTATCTCCCCATGTGGTACGAAGTTTGAAATCGTAGTAGAACGTGAAGTAGTTGTAGAGGTAATGGGAGAAACGACTATTTGCATTAGTGTACATCCACTAGATTTCGAAGAGGAATGGAATTTTGATGAGAGCTCTTCCTCGTCTTCATCTAGCTCCAGTTCCAGCTCATCATCTAGCTCCAGTGAAGAAGGCAGGTATGTTTTAGAGTCCTCATCGTTTCCTGATGAGAGACAAAGATAATACTAAACATTCTATACATGCGAAGCGCTAGCATCTTAAAAAAGGTGAATTAAGCGTTTCGCATGTATCTTTTGTTATAATAAAAATATCTATATGGTAAGAGCGAGGGAATTTTTAAAATGACAACTTATACACCAATGATGCAACAATATTTGCAGGTAAAGGAAGATTACAAGGATGCCTTTTTATTTTTTAGATTAGGCGACTTTTACGAGATGTTTTTTGAGGACGCTATTAATGCCTCTCAACTTTTAGAAATTACATTAACGAGCCGAGATGCAGGTGCAAAAGAACGTATTCCAATGTGTGGTGTTCCACATCATTCGGCAAAAAATTATATTGAAACACTTGTGCAAAAGGGCTATAAGGTTGCTGTTTGTGAGCAAACAGAAGATCCGAAGCAAGCAAAGGGTGTAGTAAAACGTGAAGTTGTTCAGCTTATTACACCAGGAACGATCATGGAAGGTAAGTCGCTTGATGGTAAAACCAATCATTTTATTGGTGCTGCGGAACAACTTGACGATATGACATTTGGCTACGCTTATTTAGACTTATCTACAGGTGAAGCGGTTGCCTCCTCGATTGAGGGTGACGGTAAGGCACTGTTATTGCAAATGCAGGCATACGGTATTCGTGAATTAATTGTAACGGAAAGTTTGCAGCTTTTATTAGCAGAGCATGCAGTAAACGCGGGTATCGTCCTTTCTATTGAAACAGATGAAATGACAATGGCTAAAGCTGCACATTATTTAGATGCGGTGCCAAATGATTTACAAATTGCTTGCCTTCGTTTGCTCGCTTATATTGATAAAACACAAATGCGTTCATTATCACATATTCAAGCATTTACTTACAATGAAATGAAAAATTATTTACGTATTGACTCTAGCTCTAAGCGTAATTTAGAGCTTATTCAATCTATTCGCGGTGGCGATCAAAAAGGCACACTTTTATGGTTGTTAGATGATACAGTGACAGCAATGGGAGGGCGCAAATTAAAGCAATGGTTACACCAACCTCTTGCTTCACGTGCTGCCATTGACGAAAGATTAGCATACGTCACTGATTTATTAGAGGAATACTTTGTAAGAACAGAGCTACAAGCCTCTTTAAAACAAGTATATGATTTAGAGCGTTTAGCGGGACGTGTAGCTTTTGGTAATGTTGGTGGACGAGATTTAGCGCAGCTACGTGATTCATTGCGTCAAGTACCTACCATACAGCAGCAACTACTTGGTACCGATAAAGAAACATTGCAAAAGCTAGGCGCGGCGCTTGATACGTGTGCAGATGTAGAGGCACTATTAGCACGTGCTATTACAGACAATCCACCAATTACAATTAAAGAGGGTGACGTCATTCGCGATGGCTATGACGCACGCTTAGATGAACTACGCTATGCTTCTCGTAATGGGAAGGATTGGATTGCACAGCTAGAGCAAGAGGAACGGACGAAAACGGGCATTAAAAACTTAAAAATCGGCTACAATCGAATTTTCGGCTACTATATTGAAATTACGAAGTCTAATATCCATTTAGCTGATTTAACACGTTATGAACGTAAGCAAACTTTGGCCAATGCCGAGCGTTACATTACACAAGAGCTTAAAGAAAAAGAAGCATTAATTTTAAATGCCGAGGAAGAGAGTTTAACGTTAGAGTATAATTTATTTGTGAAAATACGTGATGAATTAAAGACATTTATTCCACGTGTCCAAGCGTTAGCAGCGAGCATTAGTGAGCTAGATGTACTATTAAGCTTTGCAAGTGTTTCAGAGAAATATCGTTTTACAAAGCCGGAGTTTCATGGCGGACGTTCGCTAGAAATTATTGAAGGGCGCCATCCGGTTGTTGAAAAGATGCTTAATAAGCAAATGTATGTACCAAACGATTGTGTACTTGAGGAAAATAACAATATGATGCTTATTACAGGTCCGAATATGTCCGGTAAAAGTACGTATATGCGTCAAGTTGCACTTATTGTTGTCATGGCGCAAATGGGCTGTTATGTACCTGCTGAAAAAGCTAGATTACCAATTACAGATCAGATCTTTACACGCATCGGTGCAGCGGATGATTTAGCTGCGGGACAATCTACATTTATGGTGGAAATGTTAGAATCTCAGCATGCCATTACGCATGCTACAAAAAATAGTTTAATGCTGTTTGATGAAATTGGTCGTGGGACATCTACTTATGATGGTATGAGTCTTGCTCAATCTATGATGGAATACATCCATGACAAAATTGGGGCAAACACACTGTTTTCAACTCACTATCATGAATTAACGGCACTCGAAAAGGAACTTCCTCGACTGCAAAATGTACACGTATCTGCTACTGAAAAAAATGGCACGGTAGTCTTTTTGCATAAGGTGAAAAAGGGTGCTGCCGATAAATCTTACGGAATTCATGTAGCACAGCTTGCGCAATTGCCAGAGGAAATTTTAACAAGAGCACAAGTATTGCTTGAAAACTTCGAGGCAGGAAACGAAGCTGAAAACAAAGTGGCCGTGGTACAGGAAGTTGTTGAAAAGCCAGTGCAAATGTCACTATTTTCGGAGGGAGAACCAATCTCTCCAGCAGAGTTAGAAGTGCTGAAAAACCTAGAAAAAGTAAATATTCTTGGCACTTCACCAATGCAAGCGATGAATATTTTATACGAATTACAGCAGCAACTAGTAAACACAAAAAAGTAAAGGAGTGATACGCTATGGGAAAAATACAAATTATGGACGAGTGGCTGTCCAATAAAATCGCGGCAGGGGAAGTAGTTGAGAGACCAGCCTCTGTAGTGAAAGAGCTTGTTGAAAATGCCATTGATGCAGGAAGTACGTCCATTGATGTTTTTTTACTAGAAGCGGGCCTCACTTCAATTCAAATAATTGATAATGGTAGTGGTATGGATGAAGAGGATGCGTTAATATCATTCTCTCGCCATGCGACAAGTAAAATTCATCAAGAACACGATTTATTTCGTATTCGTACTCTCGGGTTCCGTGGTGAGGCCTTAGCTTCCATTGCATCGGTGTCAAAAATGACGCTTATTACATCTAATGGTGAATCAGGAACGTATTTAGAGCTTGAGGGTGGGCATATTGCTACACATAAACCTGGCCCTTTGCGCAAGGGAACAGATATTACAGTGGCACAGCTATTTTTCAATACACCTGCTCGATTAAAATATATGAAAACACTACAGACCGAACTTGGGCATACAATTGATCTGATGAACCGTCTTGCACTCGGAAATCCACAAATTGCGTTTAGATTATTGCATAACGGTCAGCAGTTGTTACAAACGAATGGACGAGGTGACGTACAACAAGTATTAGCAGCCATTTACGGTGTGCATAATGCGAAAAAAATGGTGTCATTCAATGGTGAATCACATGATTATAAAATTTCTGGCTTCGTATCACTACCTGAGGTTACTCGAGCTTCGAAAAACTATATGTCATTGTATGTAAATGGTCGCTGGGTCAAGCATTATTTGGTACAAAAAGCGATTGTCGACGCGTATCATACGTATTTGCCAATTGAACGTTTTCCGATTGTTGCGCTCTACATAGAGGGTGATCCTTATTTAACGGATGTCAATGTTCATCCTGCCAAACACCAAATACGTTTAAGTAAGGAGCCTGAGCTTCTTAAGCTAATTGAAGAAACAATACGAGAGAAAATCCGCAATGTTATTCGGGTACCGCTAATGGAAAAGAAGGAGAAAGTGGTAAAGCCTGCGACGGAGCAGTTAAATATTTGGAAACCTGCACCAAAGCTTAATGTGGAGAAAATGAATGCTATTGTAGAAAAACTGTATGATGTGCAAACAGTGCAGGAATCGAACACCATAGATCCTATAGTGCCACAACCTAAATCCGTTCCTACTGCCATTGAAGATAGCTGGCAACCGACAGCAGTGATGGAGAATCCTCCTGAAGAAATGAATCCTCCCGAAGAAGTGAAGTTAGAGGAGCCAGTGGAAATACTAGAGGATGAGCCTACTAAAGAACCATTCCCTGCGCTTGAGGTGGTAGGGCAAATTCACGGCACTTATATTGTTGCACAAATGGAGGATGGCTTTTATTTAATTGATCAGCATGCTGCTCAGGAGCGTATTAAATATGAATTTTTCCGTGAAAAGGTCGGCCAGGTGAACCCAAATGAGCGTCAGGCTTTATTGCTGCCATTGACCTTCCATTATGCTGCTGACGAAGCTCTTATATTAAGAGAAAATAGTCAGGAGTTAGAAGCTGTTGGCGTATTTTTAGAGGAATTTGGACAGGCTTCATTTGTAGTGAGGGAGCATCCTAGCTGGTTCCCTAAGGGAGAAGAACAAGAAATTATTGAGGACTTAATTGAACAGGTATTAACAACTAAAAAGGCGGACGTCAAAAAATTACGTGAGGCGGCAGCAATTATGATGAGCTGCAAAAAGTCGATAAAGGCCAATCATTATTTAACGAAAGAGCAAATGGATACGTTACTGCTAGATTTACGCAATGCCGACAATCCATTTACTTGTCCACACGGACGTCCAGTGTTGATACATTTTACAACGTATGAAGTGGAAAAAATGTTTAAACGGGTAATGTAGTTGTAACGCCTAGAACAAGTTCACATTTGTTAAAACGTATGCCATTTATATAAGTTGACCTTCGTTCTGACTGGGCGACTCCTTGGGGATTAGTAATAGAGGAACGAAGGCTAAAAGCATCACATCCTGTGATAACGCCTTCGTGACCAACATCGTGCTGCTGTCGCTACGTTGCCTCACGCTTTCGCGCAAAAAACATCTGTTGGCCCGAGACCCTGCAGCGAAGCGGCTCATCGGACGCCCCCAGGAAGCTTTGCTCTGTGCGAAAGCGTAGTGCTAACGTAGCGGCAGCAACAAATGTTTTCTGTAGCGAAAGCGAAGCGGCAGCAACAAATGTTTTCTGTAGCGAAAGCGAAGCGGCAGCAACAAATGTTTTCTGTAGCGAAAGCGAAGCGGCAGCTACAAATGTTTTGACTGTGCGAAAGCGTAGCGTCAGCAACAAATGTTTTGACTGTGCGAAAGCGTAGCGGCAGCAACAAAGCGCACAGTCGGAACGGAAATCAACCACACATTATGGTGATGAGCTATACAAATGATATTAGAATTTCTATGTTTAAAGTTATTGCTAGTTATACAGGCTAGCATACGCAGTAGCGGTTACCGTTTTTAAAATTATAGCTAATGGGGGAAAAAGTTATGTTTTCATTTGAACATCGTCCTAAAATTATGCAGTTTTTAGAGCACTATAGCTTTGACGTTTTAGTCATTGGTGGCGGCATCACAGGTGCTGGCATTGCACTTGATGCAGCATCTAGAGGGCTATCAGTCGCTTTGATTGAGAAGCAGGATTTTTCTGCTGGCACATCAAGCCGCTCAACAAAGCTTATTCATGGTGGACTTCGTTATTTAAAGCAACTTGAAGTAGGTGTAGTAGCTGAGGTTGGGCGTGAGCGTGAAATTGTATATGACAATGCAGTTCACGTGACAACTCCTGAAAAGATGCTACTACCATTATATAAGAAGGGCTCACTTGGACCTTTTACAACATCAATGGCACTAAAGGTATATGATCGATTAGCAGGTGTGAAAAAGCATGAACGTCGAACAATGTTAAACGCTCAGGAAACAGCAGCGCTAGAGCCATTACTCAATCGAGATGAGCTTATTGGTGGTGGCTACTACGTAGAATATCGTACAGATGATGCCCGTCTGACAATTGAAGTGCTGAAAAAAGCTGTTGAATATGGGGCGCTTTGTCTAAATTATGCGGAGATGACCGAATTTTTATATGAGAAGAAAAAGCTTGTTGGGGTACAGGTGAAGGATCATATTACAGGGAAAACGATTGAAGTACATGCTGCGCAAATTGTCAATGCAACTGGGCCTTGGGTGGACGAGGTTCGCCACAAGGATAAAGTAGCAGACAAAAAGCAATTACGTCTCACAAAAGGAGTTCATATTGTCCTTGATCAAAAGGATTTTCCATTACGACAAGCAGTCTACTTTGATATAGTGGATGGGCGTATGGCCTTTGCTATTCCACGTGATGGTAAAGCCTATGTAGGGACTACAGATACAGTTTACGAGGGAGACCCTGTACATCCCGTCGCTACCCTTGAGGATGTTGATTATTTAATTGCTGCTGCAAAAACCGTCTTTCCAACGGCAAATATTTCAAGAGATACGATTGAATCGTCATGGGCAGGTGTGCGTCCACTTATTTTTGAAAAAGGCAAGGATCCATCGGAAATTTCACGCAAAGATGAGATATGGACGGCTCCGAGTGGACTAATGACGATTGCGGGTGGCAAACTAACAGGCTACCGTCAAATGGCAGAGACAATCGTTGATAAAATTGTGAAAACACATAAATATAAGCATGCAAGTTCATGTGTAACACGTGAGTTATCACTTTCTGGTGCAAAAGGCATTAATGCCATTAATTTCACTGATTATTGTACTTATAAAGCGAAAGAGGGCGTTCAGTACGGTCTAAATTATGATGAAGCAAAACAGCTTGTACAAAAATATGGCACGAATGTTGATGCATTGTATAACCAGGTGAAATATTTGCATGAACATGGAAGTACGATGCCCTTAGCCTTACATGCCATGCTACTTTATGGCATAGAAGCGGAAATGGTGTACACACCAAGTGATTTCTTTATCCGTCGAACAGGCTTATTATACTTCGATATTGATGCGGTAAAACGTTATAAACAGCAGGTCATTCAAGTTATGCAACAACATTTTAACTATACAGAGTCACAAAGAAATACTTATGTCACACAACTAGAGCAAGCTATTGTAGATGCAACAAATTTTGCGGAGGAGGGAGTGTAGGCAATGCGTTATATTGAAATGTCAGATGGCCATTTTCTGTTTACTCGGACATTAAAGCCATCGAAGCCATGTATTGGTCATATTCATATTTTACATGGTATGGCGGAGCATAGTGGACGATATGTTAAATTTGCAAATAGCCTAAACGAAGCTGGTTATGCAGTGACAATGCATGATCATCGAGGGCATGGAGAAACAGCAGCCTATAATGGCACACTAGGTTTTTTTGCTGAAGAAAATGGGTTCGATCGCGTCGTAGAGGATGTACATGAAGTAGTAACAATATTGCATGAACAATTTACTGATGTACCTTTGATTTTATTTGGTCATAGTATGGGATCGTTCATTACTAGAAGATATATTCAATTGTACAGCGATCAAGTGGATAATGTCATTCTTTGTGGAACAGGAAACGTTACAACATTGCATACGATGGGAAATTTAGTAGCAAAAGTATTGGCCAAACAACTGGGTAAAGATACGGAGAGCAGGTTATTAAATAAGCTGAGCTTTGGTAGCTTTAATAAACAGTTCCCGAATTCGAAGACTACGTTTGACTGGTTATGTTCAGCGGAAGACGAGGTACAAAAATATATAGATGATCCGTATTGCGGCTTTATTCCAACAAACCAATTTTTTGTGGATTTAACAACAGGTTTTATGTCGTTAAACCGTAAAAAAGAGATAGCAAAAACAAAAAAAGACTTACCTATATTATTAATAAGTGGTAGTAAGGATCCAGTCGGAGAACAAGGCCAGGGTGTTTACGCTGTCGCACAACAATTGGCAGAAGCGGGCATACAGGATGTCACGGTTTACTTATTTGAGGATAAGCGCCATGAAATTCTAAACGAGGACAATCAAGAGGCAGTCTATCAAGTTTTATTACGGTGGTTAGAAAAATATGATACAAGATAAACTACAGCAGGCAGAGGTCGTAGCAATCGTAGGGCCAACTGCTTCTGGGAAAACGGCACTAAGCATTGAGTTAGCAAAAAAATATAATGGCGAAATTATCAACGGTGACTCCATGCAAATCTATCGAGGATTAGATATTGGAACAGCGAAAATTACGGAGGAAGAGATGGAGGGTGTACCCCATCATTTACTAAGCTTCAAAGAGCCAACCGAGTCTTTTTCAGTAGCAGACTATCAAAAATTAGTGCGAGCTAAAATTGCAGAAATTCAAGCGTGCGGTAAGCTACCAATTATTGTAGGGGGCTCAGGTTTATATGTGCAGGCAGTACTCTATGATTTTCAATTTACCGAGGAGCAGGTAGATGAGGTGGCACGAAAAGCCTATTATGCAGAA
>Ga0209784_100043_pt1 | contig 217823 bp, 174 predicted proteins | sample AraplaCvi_mLB_r2_2_FD_184284 | JGI IMG/M metagenome (GOLD analysis project Ga0209784, IMG submission 184284) | Arabidopsis root microbial communities from North Carolina, USA - plate scrape CL_Cvi_mLB_r2 (SPAdes) (version 2) | ecosystem: Host-associated > Plants > Roots > Endosphere | place...
GAGCTCTAAAGGCCATTTTCTTTGGGTTACTTTTCTTTGACTCCGGGCATCCTGCCCTTCGCCCTTCGGGCCGGCTTCGCCGTTCGCACGCGCTCCTGCGCGTGCGTGGGCCAGCAAAAGAAAAGTGACTCGGCCTTCGGCAGAAGGTCGAAACGCCCGCTGCGTAAGCGGCCAGGTCGCGAAATCGCACGAGACCGAAGGCCCAGCGCAAAGGCCACGAGCAAAGTCGCTGGATGACCAGCCATCCAGCTGTTGAAGAGCGCCTCCTGCCTTCGCAGGGATGACGGTGTTTATGAGGTGGTGAGGCACACCCCCAACGGATGTTCTGCGACGCAAAGCTAGTCCCCGTGGGACGCGCTTCGCGCTTGTACTGCCTTCGCAGGAATGACGGTGCTTATGGAGCGGCGAGGCTAGGTTGACCCCTTACCCCAACCCTCAACCCAACCCTCTCCCCAGGGCGGACAAGGGACAAACTGAGGCGTTCTGCGCGCTTCACTCTTGTCCTGCCATCGAGGGAATGACGCCCTCCCCAACGACAAACAAGCAAACACAAGAACAAAAGTGCGCTACCCAATAAGCGCCAACACCGCCCCCAACCACATCGCCACCACACCCACCGCGAAGGCCCGCCGCGCCGGCTGCACGCGCTCAGCGCTGTCCTCCGCCACCGGCGTCGTGACAATCCAAGGCACCGAAGCCAACGCCCCAAAACCAATGAAGGCCAGCACGATCACCGCCACGTCCAGCGCCTTCCACGGCACGGGCTCGTGCACGCCCCAGTAGCCCAGGAAGGCCATTCCCATGGCACACAGGGTGGCCGACGCGGAACACAACCCGACAACTGAACCTGTTGGCGCACGCATGTCACTGGCCTCCGGCAGGGGGTGCGCGCAGGGTAGCGCAGCCGCCCCGGCGGACGCCGTGAAAAGCCGTGTCGAAATCGGTCAGTCTTGTTCGTCGTCTGGATAAGCGCACCGAAAGCGGTGCCCTGCCCCCATCCCAAGGAGTCGACGATGTCCCTGTCCAGCCGCGCGATCTGCACCCTTGCCAGCGTCTTGTTGCTCCCCCTCATCCCCTTGGTAGGGCATGCCGGCCCGGCGACTTATGTCATCGACCCGGCGCATACCTATCCCAGCTTCGAAGCCGACCACTTCGGCGGTCTGTCCACCTGGCGTGGCAAGTTCGACCGTACCTCGGGCAAGGTGACCCTGGACAAGGCCGCCGGCACCGGCAGCGTGGACATCACGGTGGATGCCACCAGCGTGGATTTCGGCCTGGATGCCTTGAACGAGAAAGCCCGCAGCAATGAGCTGTTCGACGTCGCCAAATACCCCACGGCGATCTATCGCGGCACGCTCGCCGGCTTTGCCAACAGTGCGCCGACGAAGGTGGAAGGCTCACTGACACTGCACGGCGTGACGCGTCCGCTGGAACTCACCATCAAGAGTTTCAAGTGCGTGCCGCATCCGCTCTACAAACGCGAACTGTGCGGCGCCGATGCGTACGCCACCTTCAAGCGTGACGCGTTCGGCATCACGGCCGGCAAGGACTACGGCTTCAACATGGACGTGGTGTTGCGCATCCAGGTGGAAGCCCTGATCGACGACGGCAGCGCCAGCAAGGTTGCGCTGAACCAGCCCACCCACTGAACCGGCAGACCATCATGTCACTCACGCTCTACATGCATCCCCTGGCGGCTTACTGCCACAAGGCACTGATCGCCCTGTACGAGAACGACACGCCCTTCCACGCGCATCGGGTGGACCTGTCGGACGATGCGCAACGCGCCGCGTTCTACGCGCTCTGGCCCATCGGGAAATTTCCCGTGCTCAATGATGACGCACGCGGCTGCCTGGTGCCGGAATCCAGCATCATCATCGAGTATCTCGCCCGCCACTATCCGGGCAAGGTGACGCTGATTCCCGCCGACGAGGACGATGCCCGCGAAGTGCGCTTCCGCGACCGCTTCTTCGATCTGTACGTCATGGAGCTCACCCAGAAGGTGATCACCGACCGCCTGCGCCCCAAGGGTGAGCACGATCATTTCGGCGTTGCGCAAGCCCGCGAAAAGCTGCGCGCCGCGCTGGACCTGATCGAGCACGAATTCCAGCGCGACGACGGCAAGCGCCTGTGGGCGGCCGGCAACCACTACCGCATGGCCGACTGCGCCGCCTCGCCCGCGCTGTTCTACGCCAACTTCATCATACCGCTGGAAGACGACCACCCACTCACCGCGGCCTACCTGCTTCGACTGATGCAGCGCCCGTCATTCGCGCGCGTACTGCGCGAGGCACAGCCGTACATGCACATGGTTCCGCGCGAACCGGTCGACGCCTGACGTCCACGACAACACCATCGCATCGGGGGGAACCATCATGCTCATCGCACTCATCGTCATCCTGGTCGCCATCGCCTTGCTGCTGGCCATGGCGGCCATCCGGCCGGATCAATTCCGCATCGAACGCTCCGCCACCATCAAGGCGTCGCCGGAGCGCATCTTCCCCTTCATCAACGATCTGCATCGCTGGCAGGCATGGTCGCCCTACGAGAAGAAGGACCCCGCCATGCAGCGCAGCTACGAGGGACCCGCGAGCGGCCTGGGCGCGGCCTATGGCTGGAACGGCAACAAGAACATCGGCAGCGGCCGCATGGAGATCAGCGCGTCCGTGCCGTCGTCGCGCGTCAGTCTCAAGCTGGAATTCTTCGCCCCGTTCAAGGCGAGCAACACCGCCGAGTTCGTGCTGGAACCGCAAGGCGACGCCACGCGCGTCATCTGGGCCATGCAGGGCCACGCCAACTTCATGAGCAAGCTGATGGGCCTGGTGTTCAACTTCGACAAGATGGTGGGCAAGGACTTCGAAGATGGCCTGGTCAACCTGCGCACGCTGACCGAAGGGCCGGCCTGATATCGCCACGACCATCGCCGCGCGGGCGCGCATTTTTCAAATTCATAACAGCAGACTTACGCCAGCCCTAAGCAAGCTCGCTTGCGGCTGAATGGAATCGGTAAAACGCGCCACGCACGTCAACCGCCGTCAGGTCCCTTCGTTTTCCGCCATGAGCCATCCAATCACAGGATGGCCTACAGGGGTCTCATACACCGTCATGCAGTGGGCGCCAGCCCAGGGGTTGTGACACCTGTCCAAAACCTATCGGAACAACGAGGACCCAAGCCCATGAAGAACTTTATGACGTCGCGTTTCAGCCTGATCGCCTTCGGCATGGTCGCCGCCCTCGCCAGCGCCGGTGCCATGGCGCAGGCTGCCAATCCCCAGGACATCCCGGGTCACCCCCGCGTGAGCGAAGTGAACCAGCGCCTGGAAAACCAGCAGGACCGCATCCAGAAGGGCGTCGCCGACGGCCAGCTCAATGCCAAGCAGGCCGCGCGTGACGAGAAGCAGGATTCCAACATCGCTGCCCGCGAGAGCCGCGACGAAGCCGAGCACGGCGGCCACCTGACCAAGCAGGAACAGAAGAACCTCAACAAGTCGCTGAACCACGACAGCAAGCGCATCCACAAGCAGCGCACCAACTGATCGCCGGTGTGATGAACCGCGAACGGCCCGGCCTGACCGGGCCGTTCGCGTCAGGAGAGATACAACTTCCAGCACTGGTCCCCTGCCCCCGCCGTGCCAGTATCCGGGGACCATCATTCGGGCGGGAGCATCGTATGGTCAGCAGGATTCTGACGGCAGCGTGCGTGTGTGGGCTTATTTTCGGCGCGGCCCATGCAGCCGATCCCACGACAGGAAAGCCGCAATACGGTGCGTGGGGCTTCGATCAGGCCGGTGGCGATGCCTCGGTGAAGCCCGGCAACGACTTCTTCCGCTACGCCAACGGCACATGGCTGGATCACACGCCCATTCCTGCCGATAAGCCCGCCGTTAGCCTGCGGCTCGCCATGACGGACCTGACCGAGCAGCGGCTGCACGACCTGATGGAAGCCGCCGCCAAGGGCAAGGCCAGCGATACGGCGATCGCAGGCAAGGTCGGCGCGTTCTACCAGTCCTTCATGGATCAGGCACGCATCGATGCACTGGGTGCCAAACCGATCGCCCCGCAACTGGATGCCGTGAAACAAGCCGCCACCCGCGATGGGCAGGCCGCACTGATGGGGCGCACCAATACGGATTTCGAAGGCTCGCTGTTCAACATCAGCATCGACGTCGACCTGAAGGACATCAAGCACTACGCGGTTTACGTGTCACAAGCCGGCCTGGGCATGCCCGACCGCGACTATTACCTGAAGCCCGAATTCGCGAAGCAGAAGGCCGCCTACCAGGCCTATGTCACGCAACTGCTCACGCTGATCGGTTGGCCGCAACCCGAGTCGGCAGCGAAGGACGTGGTGGCGTTCGAGACGGCCATGGCACAGGCAAGCATCAGCAAGGTCGAGCAGCGCGACCCGGTCGCCATGTATAACCCGATGAGCGTGGACGAGCTGAAGAAGCTCGCACCCGGCTTCGCATGGAATGACTTCCTTTCGTCCGCCCAGCTCGGTCAGGCTACCCACGTGGTGGTGATGGAGAAAACGGCGTTCCCGAAACTGGCCGCGCTGTACGCCAAGACGCCTGTCGCGACCATCCAGGCCTGGCAGGCTGCGCGCGTCGCGGACAACGCCGCCTACTACCTCTCCGAGCCGTTCCAGCAGGCCTACTTCGAGATGCACGACAAGACGCTGGCCGGGCAGCAGCAGATGGAAGTGCGCTGGAAGCGTGGCGTGCATGCGGTGTCCGGAGGCGACTGCAGCGTCGGCGAGCGCCTGTCTTGCTTCGGCAACCTCGGCTGGGCGGTGGGCCAGCTCTACACCGACAACTATTTCCCCGCCTCGTCCAAGGTGAAGATCGAGGAGCTGGTGGCCAACCTGAAGGCTGCGTATCGCGTACGCATCCAGAAGCTCGACTGGATGGGTCCGGAAACACGCAAGGAAGCGCTGAAGAAACTCGACACCTACACCATCAAGGTGGGCTATCCCGATCATCCGCGCGACTACGCGAACGTCACCATCCACAGCGACGACCTTGCCGGCAACGTGCTGCGCGCCGCGCAGGCCGACTGGGCGTTCTACGTGAACCGCCTCGACAAGCCGGTGGATCGCAGCGACTGGAGCATGACGCCGCAGACCAACGACGCGTACAACGGCTCGTTGCGTGACATCGTGTTCCCTGCAGCCATCCTGCAACCGCCGATCTTCGATCCGAATGCCGACCCAGCCATCAATTACGGCGCCATCGGCGGCGTGATCGGCCACGAGCTCACGCATGGCTTCGACGACGAGGGCCGCAAGATCGACGCCAGCGGCGCACTGCGCGACTGGTGGACGCCGGCCGATGCGAAGGCCTTCGAGGAACGCGCGAAGAAACTCGGCGCACAGTACGACGCGTTCCAGCCGTTGCCGGGCGTGCATATCAATGGCGATCTGACCATGGGTGAGAACATCGCCGACCTGGGCGGCCTCACGTTGGCGCTTGACGCCTACCATGCCTCGCTGCACGGCAAGCCGGCGCCGGTGATCGACGGTCTTACCGGTGACCAACGCGTCTTCCTCGGCTGGGCGCAGGCGTGGCGCGGCAAACTCACCGACGACGCCATCCGCCGCCAGGTGACGAGCGATCCGCACTCGCCGCGCGCGTTCCGCGTCAATGGGCCGGTACACAACATCGATGCGTGGTATCAGGCGTTCGGCGTGCAGCCGGGGGACAAGCTGTATCTCGATCCGAAAGAGCGCGTGCGTATCTGGTGAGGAATTGAGCGGGGCTCGTTCAAGTTCTCCGAGAACCCACCCGATCACCTCACCGTCATTCCCGCGAAGGCGGGAATCCAGTGACTGTCGGCTTCGTCCAGCGCCCCAAAGGCACTGGATCCCCGCCTTCGCGGGGATGACGGTGAGGGAGGCTGTGGTGTTACTGGATGACCAGCCCTTCGGCTGTTGAGTCGCCAGGTCACCAGCGATCAGCACCCGCCGCGCGCGTTCCGTGTGAATGGGCCGGTACACAACATCGATGCGTGGTATCAGGCGTTCGGCGTGCAGCCGGGGGACAAGCTGTATCTCGATCCGAAAGAGCGCGTGCGTATCTGGTGAGGAATTGAGCGGGTCTCGTTCAAGTTCTCCGAGAACCCACCTGATCACCTCACCGTCATTCCCGCGAAGGCGGGAATCCAGTGACTGTCGGCTTCTTCCAGCGCCCCAAAGGCACTGGATCCCCGCCTTCGCGGGAATGACGGTGAGTGGGACTGTGGTGTTGCGGCGTACTCATGTTGCGGGCCGAGTCGCCTTGCTTAGTGCACGCGCGCGCCGCAAAGCGCAGCGTTGTGTTGAAACCGTTCCAAGTCGTAGCAAGCTTGCAGCACCAGCCAGTACAGCGGACTGGTGCGCAACGCAGTCGCCAGGCGATGGGCTTCTTCGGCATAGAGGGGTGCACCCGCCAGAATGCGACGCAGATGCCATGCGGGGATGCCGGTGCACCGCGCAAGATCGTCGGCGCCAAGCGTGTTGGGGCGCATGTAGTCATCGCGTAGTACGACGCCGGGAGAGCGCACGCGCACGGAAGCGTCGACCCGCAGTTGCGAGTCCATCGAGGTGAGATTCATAGGGCGTGCTTCCTTTCGGGTGCACGAAACCGGCGGATCCCGATGAAAAGATCCGTGTAGGAAAGAGCCTGAAAATCGCGTCCGTGATCATCCGGGTGTGGCGTGCCGAGAAGAAGACCGGCACGCCACAGGGCACGATCACTCAGAACGCGCTTACGCGCTCCGCGTTCGCTCGTCGCCGAGTTGCCGGGCGTACTGCTCCAGGCACTGCATCGCCACGGTCACGCCTTGCCGGAAAAGCGGCGGCAACGGCACCAGCGGCGGCCGATCAGGATGCCTAACCGCGTGGCGATACCGCTCGTCTTCCAGGCTGAGCTGCGCCAGCGCATACAGCGCGAGCGCCACGTCATCCAAGGTGGAAAGCCGTAACGATGGGGGCGTGAGGCAGGATGCCGGTGGCCCGGCGGCGGGCGAGGCGCGGGAGGCGTCGCTTGAAGGAACGAACAGGCACGCGCGTGCCGTATGATCGCTGATAGCCATGATCAACTCCGATCGCAGTTGGTGATGGTTAGCGGGTCGTCGGTGTTGATGCACCGGCGGCCCGCGACTCACGGCATCGCTGCCGTGACCACTCGCAACCCCGTCCGAAGACGCCCGCGAGCAGCGTCTCCACGTTACTTGAGGTGGTCATGCGGCGTGATCAGGCGTTCGACCTTACGGCGTGTAAGGTTTAGCTATAGAGGCGGAGATGTGCCTTAGCACGCGGACAACGCGTCGGGACATGTTCACTCCGAACGTGCCTGGCCTGTGCGTGTCTTGCCAGCCACACCATCGGCAACATGAAACGCCATCACCATTGGCGTCGTCATGATCGTGGTCACGATGGCCATCACCAGCAGCAGGGTGAACATCGCGCTGTTGATGACGCCGGCATCGAGGCCGACCTTGATGACGATGAGCTCCATCATGCCGCGCGCGTTCATCAGCGAGCCGATGGCAAAACTGTCGCGCCAGTTCTGACCCGCGATGCGTGCACCGGCGGTGCCGCCCAGCAATTTGCCAAGCACCGACACCGCGAGCACCAACAGCAAGGCCACGCCCGCGCCGCCGGTGAGCAGTTGCGAACTGGTGCTCAGGCCTGCCAGCACGAAGAACACCGGCAGGAAGGCCGCTACGGTGACGTGCTCCACGCGCTCGATAAGGTTTTCCAGCAGGCGATCGTCCCGCGGCAGGCAAGCGCCGAACAGGAATGCACCGAACACCGCATGCAGGTGGAGCCACTCGGTGATGGCCGCGCAGCCAAACGCGCCAGCGAGTAGAAAAGCGAGCACCGCGGCACCGGCGTTGCCGTCCGGCGCGTGGCGAGCCAACAGCGCCGCGCACAGCGGCCGCAGCACGAACCACGTCAGCGCCAGCAGCAGCACCAGCCCGATCATGGTGCGCCAGAACGGCATCCAGTCGCCGTGCGCGCTGATCAGGGCCACCACGAAGGCGAGCATGATCCACGCGAGCACATCGGCCACGGCGGCCGCCGCAATACCGAGGCGTCCCGGCAGGCTGTCGGTCATGCCGCGCTCTTTCACGATGCGCGCCATCACCGGCAACGCGGTAATGGCACAGGCAGTGGCGAAGAACAGCGTAAAGGCGAGCCGGCTGATGCCCGGCGGCGCGTAGTCGGCATAAAGCAGGGGCGCGACGCCCACGGCCAGTGCCGCCGGCAACACCACGGCGAGGCCGCCGATCCAGGCCGCCGGGCGCATCAGTCCGCCTTGTGCGCTGGCGGGCACGCGCAACTCCGCGCCCACCACCACCATGAAAAGCACCAGGCCAAGCGTGCTCAGGCTCTGCAGCTGGCCCAGGCTCTCGGCGGGAAACAACGCCTGCTGCCAGTGGGGGGCAATGGCACCGAACACCACGGGCCCCAGCGCCAGGCCGGCCAGCATTTCGCCTACCACGGCAGGCTGCCCGAACCGGCGGGCGATGGCCGCGATCACCCGCGACGCCACGATGATCACCAGCAATTGGACGAGCAGCAGCGGATGACCCATGGGCCCCGGGTGGGTGGCGTGAGCAGAGGGCGAGCTTGCCCCGGCAACGGGACGCTCCGCAACCGGCGGGCCGGGGCCGGCACGCAGCCTCCCGCAGGTGGATGCCGGGGTCCATCCGGACGCCGGGAAGGCCGCCGCCTCCGCGAAAATTTCCTAGCGTTTCCTAACTCCGCCACCCGCCTGGATTTTTCCGGCTTATCCACGCCCAATCCACAATCTATTGGGTTGACCCACCCCGGCTGGCCCGATATGTTGTGCCCCGTCGGTGCCACTCTCAGACTTGATGTCGGAATGGCTTAAAACGGGAATCCGGTGGAAATCCGGGACTGCCCCGCAGCGGTAAGCGGAAACGAAAGCCAACAACGCACTGGCCCTCAGCGGCTGGGAAGCGGGAGCGAGTAGGCGGGTCGAAAGACCCACGTCCGCAAGTCCGAAGACCTGCCGACAACTGCGGCCAACGCGTCGCGGTGCGTGGTGACGGCTTCCGCGGGGAAGTGCGTCGATGCGCGGGGCGTCTGCCCTGCTGCTCGACTGTCCGCGAAAACCACACCCATTCTTTCAGCCCTGCGCGCGGGAGCAGGCGGTTGATGACCAAGCTTGGAGCGAAGTCGCCATGGAACCTATCGATACCACCGGTCGCGAACGTAACGACGAGCGCGCCGACAGCACTGTTTTCCCTGCCGCCGACGCCGTGGCCGAAACGCCGCGCGCGGACGCCCCGTTCGCCCTGACCCCGCCCCATAACCCGGGCCAGATGCGCGTGACCAAGCGCAACGGTCGCCAGGAAGTGGTGGACGTGAACAAGATCGTCCGCGCCGTGACCCGCAGCGCGGAAGGCCTGCACGCGGTCGACCCGATGCGCGTGGCGCTCAAGACCATCGGCGGCCTGTATGACGGCGCCACCACGGCGGAACTGGACCAGCTGTCCATCCGCACCGCCGCCGCGCTCACCGCGGAAGAACCCGAGTACGGCCAGCTCGCCGCGCGCCTGCTGGGCGCGTTCGTCGACAAGGAAGTGAGCGGCCAGGAAATCCAGAGCTTCTCGCAGTCGATCGCGCGCGGCGCGGAACTGGGCATCCTCAACGAGCGCCTGCGCGACTTCGTCAGCACCAACGCGCGCAAGCTCAACGACGCCATCGACCCGCTCGCCACGCGCCGCTTCGAGTACTTCGGCCTGCGCACGGTGTACGACCGCTACCTGCTGCGCCACCCGCAGCTGCGCAAGGTGATCGAGACGCCGCAGCACTTCTTCATGCGCATCGCCTGCGCATTGGGCGGCAACGAGATCGGCGAAACGCTGGAACTGTATCGCCTGCTCTCCTCGCTGGAATACATCGCCAGCTCGCCGACGCTGTTCAACGCGGGCACCGCGCACGAGCAGCTCAGCTCCTGCTTCCTGCTCGACTCGCCGGCCGACTCGCTGGAGTCGATCTACGAGAAGTACGGCGACGTGGCCAAGCTCAGCAAGTTCGCCGGCGGCATCGGCCTGGCCTACTCGCGCGTGCGTTCGCGCGGCTCGTTGATCAAGGGCACCAACGGCCACTCCAACGGCCTGGTGCCGTGGCTGAAGACGCTGGACGCCTCCGTCGCCGCGGTGAACCAGGGCGGCAAGCGCAAGGGCGCGGCCTGCGTGTACCTGGAGCCGTGGCACGGCGATATCGAGGAGTTCCTCGAGCTGCGCGACAACACCGGTGACGACGCCCGCCGCACGCACAACCTCAACCTTGCCAACTGGATCCCCGACGAATTCATGCGTCGCGTGGAAACCGACGGCGAGTGGTCGTTGTTCGATCCCAAGATCGTGCCGCACTTCGTCGACAGCTGGGGCGAGACGTTCGAGAAGGCCTATCGCGAAGCCGAGGCCGCCGGCCTGGCCACCAAGAAGGTGAAGGCGCGCGAGCTGTACGCCCGCATGCTGCGCACGCTGGCCCAGACCGGCAATGGCTGGATGACCTTCAAGGACCGCAGCAACGCCACCAGCAACCAGACGGCGAAGGCGGAAAACGTCATCCACCTGTCGAACCTGTGCACGGAAATCCTGGAAGTCACCAATGCCGACGAGACGGCGGTGTGCAACCTGGGTTCGGTGAACCTGTCGCGCCACGTGGTCGACGGCCGCTTCGATTTCGACAAGCTCGCCGCTACCGTACGCACGGCCGTGCGCCAGCTGGACCGAGTGATCGATCTGAACTTCTACCCGATCGACACCGCCAAGGTCGCCAACAACAAGTGGCGCCCGGTGGGTCTGGGCGTGATGGGCATGCAGGACGTGTTCTTCAAGCTGCGCCTGCCGTTCGATTCGGCCGAAGCGCTGGAGCTGTCCACGCGCATTGCCGAAGAGATCTATTACAACGCGCTGTCGCAGTCGAACGAGCTGGCCATGGAGTTCGGCGCCCACCCGGGCTTCGCGGAAAGCCGCGCCGCCAACGGCGAACTGCAGTTCGACTACTGGACCAACGCCAAGCCGAACGACCAGGCACGCTGGGACGCACTGCGCGAGTCGATCAAGGCCAAGGGCCTGCGCAACTCGCTGTTGATCGCCATTGCACCGACCGCGACCATTGCCTCCATCGCCGGTTGCTACGAGTGCATCGAGCCGCAGGTGAGCAACCTGTTCAAGCGCGAGACGCTGTCGGGCGACTTCCTGGTGGTGAACCGCTACCTGGTGGAAGAGCTCAAGACGCTGGGCCTGTGGACGGCCGACATCCGCGACGCGATCAAGCTGGCGGAAGGTTCGATCCAGGGCATCTCCGCGATTCCGGAACGCCTGCGCACGATCTACCGCACGGTGTGGGAGCTGCCGCAGAAGGCGCTGATCGATCTGGGCGCTGCGCGCGGTGCATACATCGACCAGAGCCAGTCGCTGAATCTGTTCATGGAAAACCCGAACATCGGCCAGCTCAGCTCCATGTACATGTACGCGTGGAAGTCCGGCATCAAGACCACGTACTACCTGCGTTCGCGTCCGGCTACCAAGATCGCCAAGACCACGGTCTCGGCGGCACCGGCGGCCAAGACGGTCGCGCCTGCGGCGGATCAGGAGCAGGCGACGGCGGCGGTGTTCTGCTCGCTGGAGAATCCGGAGTATTGCGAGGCTTGTCAGTAATTTGTTCCTCGCTCCAGCGAACCCCACAAAAGTGGGCAAGAGCTGGAACCCAGTGCCTTTTCGCTATGGTGGGAAGGCACTGGATCCCAGCTTTCGCTGGGATGACGGTCAAGAGCAGATCTCGGCGTATAGGTCGCGCCAATAGGGGTTGGATTTTTCAATGAGTTCAATCTTCCAGGCACGCTTCCACGCCTTGATCGCCTTCTCGCGCTGGATCGCTGAGGCCATGGATTCATGCATTTCGTACCAGACCAGGCAGTGGACCTTATAGCGATGGCTGAATCCTTCCACGATGTCGTTGCGATGCTGCCAGATGCGCGCCAACAGATTAGAGGTAACGCCCGTGTACAAGGTGGCGTTGCGATCACTGGCCAGGATGTAGACGCAAGGTTGGCGCTCAGGCATGTGACTTCCTCGGTTTCTCAATAGTCCGAGCTTGCCGCTATCAACAACCCAATACGACCGTCATCCCCGCGAAGGCGGGGATCCAGCGCCTTTATCCGACACGTTTCGGTGGAATGAAGGAAGTCACTGGATTCCCGCCTTCGCGGGAATGACGAGCAAAAGCACAAAGGCGCCAGAGCAACCGGCGCAACACAAACGAGGAACACCATGTCCACCCAGCACATCCTTGATCCCGGCTTCGAACTCACCCTGCGCCCGATGCGCTATCCCGAGTTCTACGAGATGTACCGCAACGCGATCAAGAACACGTGGACGGTGGACGAAGTGGATTTCTCGCTGGACGTCACCGACCTGCGCTCGAAGATGAGCGAGGCCGACCGCCACCTGATCCATCGCCTCGTGGCGTTCTTCGCCACCGGCGACACCATCGTGGCGAACAACCTGGTGCTGAACCTGTACCAGCACATCAACGCGCCCGAAGCGCGCATGTACCTGTCGCGCCAGCTCTATGAAGAAGCGCTGCACGTGCAGTTCTACCTGACGCTGCTCGACACCTACATCCCTGATCCGGCCGAGCGCAACAAGGCTTTCGCGGCGATCCAGAACATCCCATCGATCCGCCAGAAGGGCGAGTTCTGCTTCAAGTGGATCGACTCCATCCAGAACCTCCAGAAGCTGGAAACACGCGAACAGCGTCGCCAGTTCCTGCTGAACCTGATCTGCTTCGCCGCATGCATCGAAGGCCTGTTCTTCTTCGCCGCATTCGCCTACGTGTACTTCCTGCGTTCGCGCGGCCTGCTGCACGGCCTGGCCTCGGGCACCAACTGGGTGTTCCGCGACGAGAGCTGCCACATGGCATTCGCCTTCGACGTGGTGCGCACGGTGCGCGTGGAAGAACCCGATCTGTTCGACGACGAGATGCGCACGCAGATCGAGGAAATGCTGGAAGACGCCATTGCCTGCGAAACACAGTTCGCCGAGGACGTGCTGTCCGGTGGCGTGGCTGGCCTGTCGGTGAAGGATATGCGCCAGTACCTTGAGTACTGCGCTGACCAGCGCCTGACCCAGCTCGATTTGCCCAAGAAGTATGGCGCGAAGAACCCGTTCGACTTCATGGATCTGCAGGACGTGCAGGAAGTGACCAATTTCTTCGAGCGTCGCGTGTCGGCGTATCAGGTCGGCGTGCAGGGCGAAGTCGCGTTCGACATGTCGTTCTGATTTAGGTTTTCATGGTGTAGCGGTGAGGCCAGCCTGCTTGTGTGGGGCTGGCCTTTGCGTTTGTGGTGTTTGTGTTGTTGATGGCTGACTGCTGCGTGGCGAGTCATCGGCCGCTTTGCCGTGCAGGGGCAGCCGTGGAGGGCTGCTGCTTTGAGGAGTGATGAGAGGTTGGAGTCACTCTAGCCTCGCCACTTCAAAAGGACCCGTCACCCCTGCGGAGGCAGGGGTCCAGTGACTCTGGCTTTTGCTCGGTTGTTGCGTGGCGGCGACCTGGCTCGCCTGCCGCGGGCTTCCGACCTCCTGCCGGAGGCCGGGTCACTTTTCTTTGCTTGCCCAAAGAAAAGTAACCACCGAGATGGTGGCAATGCCCAAAGAAAAGGCACCCCCACTTGGCGCTGGCCGATGAAGCCGGCCAGTTCGTGAGGGGCGGCCGGGCTTTTCGACGGGGCTCCTGCCCCGGCGAAAAGGAATCGGCATCCTTGCCGATTCCCCTGCGGGCCTGATCGTCCACCCCTCACCGCCGCGTAAGGGGGCCCGAAAGGCAAAAGCCAAAGCGTCGAGCCGATTGCTCGTGCAGCGGACCTGCACATCGCGCTGCGCAGCGCTGTGGCGCGGCATGGCGTGAGCACGCTGCCTCGCCGTTTCGAATTTCGCGGGATTTGCTTTAAGCCCTCTTGGCCACGGCGCGTTGCGGTGTAGCCGCAGTGTGTAGGCGCTACGCCTGTCGCAATCCGGGCTCCGGAACAGTCAGTGCTTGTATCCCACGCTATGCAGAGCACCTCTACGCTTCGGCGCGTTGCGGGGTAGCCGTACCGTGTGTCGAATGGATCGCCCAGTGCCGAATACCGAGGCCTCCAGGGCTTGTATTCAACACGGTGCTACCGGAGCTCTAAAGGCCATTTTCTTTGGGTTACTTTTCTTTTGGGCCAGCAAAAGAAAAGTGACTCGGCCTTCGGCAGAAGGTCGAAACGCCCGCCGCGTAGGCGGCCAGATCGCGGTAACGCGCGAGACCGACGGCCAGGAGCAAAGGCAAAGAGCAAAGTCACTGGATCCCTGCCTCCGCAGGGATGACGGTGCTTATGAGGTGGTGAGGCACACCCCTACGGGCGTTCTGCGACACAAAGCTAGTTCCCGTGGGACGCGCTCCGCGCCTGTCCTGCCTTCGCGGGAATGACGGTGCCTATGAAGCGGTGAGGTGAGCATCAACTCCTTACCCTACCCTTCTCCTTGCTCCTCAAAACCGCAGCCATCCATGGCTACTCCCCGCTTACCCCCAACGAGTAGAGAGAACCAAAGCCAATCACCCCCGCGTCGCCACCACCGGCGGCACCAGACTCGCCCGCAACGCCGGCCCCAACACCGCCACCTGCCCCAACACCCACAACGCCCCCGCCCCAACCGGCACATAAAACCAAGGCAACCGCCGCAACGCGTAATGCTCCATCAGCAACACATTGAGCCCATACGCGAGCACCGCGCCAAGCACCACGCCTGCACCCACGATCACGAAATTCTCCGTCTGGAAGTACCGCAGGATGTCCCTCCGCGTCGCGCCTATCGCACGACGAATGCCGATCGACCGCTTCCGCTGCTGCACCCAGAAACTGGCGAGTCCCGCGATACCCGCCGCCGTTACCAACAGCAAACCCAACGCCGCCGTCAGCAACAGCGAGATCATGGTGCGGTCGCGCCGGAAATAGTCGCTGCGTAGCTGCGTAAAACTCTGCGCGCGGCGAAGCACGCGATTGCCGTCGAGCGCGGTGAGCACACGTGTTGCCTCCTTGAGTACACGCTCACGCTCCGGCGGCGCAGTGCGCATCACGTAGGTGATGTTGGTGGTGTCCGGCAACATGGGAAACAGCGTCGCGTAGCTGTTCCCTTCCGATTCGTCCAACGACGGCCGCAACAGCTGCTCCATCACGCCCACGATGCGTACGGGACCGTCGCCGGGATAGATCACCTTGCCCAGCGGCTCCTGTCCCGGGAACAGCTTGTCCGCCAGGGCACGGGTGATGATGGTCGACGGCACGTGGTTGAGGCCACCCCAATCATGCGCGGCGTCGAGGGGGATGTATTCCTCCGGCAGAAAGGCGCGGCCAGCCACCAGGCGCAGGCCGAGCGTGCGCAGCTCGTCCTGCGTCCCGTTGAAAGCAGTGGCTGCGGTCAGCGGGGGGCCATTCGGCACCAGCGACAGGCCGTTGCTCCAGTTGTTGCCACTGAGCGGCAGGGAGTCGACCGCCGCGACGGATGTGACGCCGGGTATCGCGCGCAACGCCGCCAGGTCGGCGTCGTGTTTGGCGAGCTGGTTGGCGGATTCGTCCACGCTGATGCTCTCGATCAGCGCCAGTTCGTTCTCTGCGATACCACTGGGCAACTGCATCTGCGACACGCGGTGGCCAATGATGGCGGCGACGTTGCACACGATGGCGCAGGTCAGCGCGACCTGCATCACCAGCAGGCCGGCGGTGAGTTTGTGGCGCAGCAGGCTGGCGATCATGGGAGAGTGCGGCATGGCGGGCCTCATTGCGTCTTCAGTTGCAGGGCGGGTGGGATGCGGCAGGCGCGCCACGCGGGCAGCAGACCGGCGATGACGCTGGCCAGCAGCGCCAGCGCGAAGGTGCCCAACAGCATGCGGGTATCCATCTGCGCGAGCTGCGCGTAACCATCGGGACGCTGGCGTACGCTCCACAGACCAAGGAAAGCGATGACCAGGCCCAGCAGGCCGCCGGCCATGCCGATCACGCAGGCCTCCACCCCCAGTTGCAGGAAGATGTCCCAACGACGCGCGCCAAGGGCGCGACGTACGCTGATCTCGCCGCCGCGACGCAGAAAGGTCGCCAGCAACAGGCCCACGACGTTGAGCATGCACACCGCGAGGAAACCCAGCGACAGGGACAGCTGCAGGCGCAGGTCGTCGGGGATGGCGTGCTGCCGCGCGAGCCAGTCCATCAGGCCGTAAAGCTGTGCGTTCGCCGGCCGGGGCAGGCGCCCGTGCGTTTGCTGGTCGCGCCAGTAGCTGCTGAGGAACTCGCGATACGCACTTGCCTTGGCGGCCGTATCCAGCTGCACCCAGAATTGCAGCCACACGCAGTGGTCGCTGGTGCGTGCATCGCCACCGCCGTCCCAGCAGGACAGGCGGCCGTTGAAATCCAGCCCCAGGTCTTGCGCGGTTTGCAGCGGCAGGAAGAACTGGTCGGCCTTGCCGTACACGCGACCGTTGATCTGCGCATAGAACTGCGGCTGCGGATTCCAATGGTCGATCACGCCGATCACGCGGAACTCGGCGTTCTTCAGACGAACGGTGCGCCCGACGCCGGAGGCGTTGCCGAACAACTTGCGGTTGAGGTCGCTGTTGAGCACCACGACGCGTGCGCGGGCTTCGTCATCTCCACTTCGCCAGCCACCACCTGCTGCAAAAGGCACCTTGAACATGGCGAAGAAATCGGCGGTGACGTAATGGCCGGTTTCGTAGAACGGCAGTCCACTCCCCTGGGGCGGACGAATCGGCACCGCGCCTCCCGCCATCACGGCCTGATGGTCGGCGCGATGCGCACGCAAAAGATTCATCGCATCGGGCCAGGTGAAGTTGCCGTCCGGCTCACCCGGCTCACTGCGATCGCGCGCCAACGGACGCGGGTCGATCACCGGCGCGTAGAGCTGCCCGCTGCGTCCCGGCAGGGGATCGCCCGAGAGCACATGAAACAGGGTGATCATGGTCATGCTCGCGCCGATACCCAGCCCGATCACCAGCACCATCAGCACGGCCAGCGCTTTGCTGCGACGCAGGCTGCTGATGGCGGTGGATGCGTAGTAGCGGATCATGTCGTCTCCTCTCCTGCGTCGTGCTGGGCATGCGCGGGCAAGCCGCGCCCGGCGCCCCGGCGCAAGCCGGGACGGATGGTCATTGGATAGGGGGAATCGGTAGAGGTGGCGCGGCCGGTCCGCGCCACCGGGCCTGCTTAGCGGTTATCCATAGCCTTGGCCGCGCCCTTGGCAAGGGCCTCGTTCAACAGCAGGCTCATCCGCTCATTGGCTTTCGCGGAGGCCTGCTCGAGCTTCTCACTCAAGGCCTGCTGCTCTTTGCTCAACGCCTGCTCTTGCTGTTCAAGGCCGAGATGCTCGTGCTCCAGTCCCGCTTGCTCACGCTCGATCTCCGCACGTTCGGCGGCGAATCCGGCGCGCTCTCCATCGCCCTGGTCGGCCGACGGCCGTTGCGCCAGGCGGACGGCAAGCGCGGACTCGCGCTGGGCGATACGGGACAAACGTTCGCCCAATGCGCCCATGCGTGCGCCGATGCCGGCTTCTTCGCCACCTATCCGGCCTAGCTTGCCACTCAGCTGACCCTGCGCTTTTGAAAGCTCGGTCACGGGCGCGAAGGTTGCCTTGGCCCGCGCGACATACGCCTCGTCGCGGATCAGGTAGGTGTCGGCGCCGCGACGGAACAGCACCAGCGGCATGCCGTTGCCCTGCATTCGCCGGGCGGTGGACAAGTCGACGTCGCTACCGTTGACGATCACCGAGTCGTGGTCGAGCACGGCAAACCCGTAAGCGGCCCCGCTGCGTGTATCGATATCCACATGATGCGCGGCGAAGCCCGTGGCTGCGACCGGCGGCGCGGGGGGAGCCGGAGGCGGTGGTGGCGCCTTCGGTTCGCGCGGTGGCGGTGGCGGCGGCAGTACATGGCTGGCCGGCATCACAGGCGTCGCGGGTGTTAGCGGCGTTGCAGGTGTTGGCGGTGTCGCAGGTGTTGCAGGTGTTGGCGGCGTTGCAGGTGTCACCGGCGTGGCCGGTGTCGGAACTGGCATGGGAGAAGGCGCGGCAACGACGCCTGCCGATACGGCCGGCGCCGGCGCAGTCTCCACCTTCGCTTCCGTCACGCGATACGGCAGCACGCCGATGGCTGCGACCAGCGCGATGATCAAGCCACTGCGAAGGCGCGAAGTGGTGTCCTCCCCGCTCAGCTGCAGCATCGTCAGGCGCCTTTTCAGGTTGTGGAACGTTGGCGATGCACCCGCAAGGCCCGCGTGCAACGGATGCGCCACGCCAAGGCGCAACAACAGGCGCCCATAGTCCTGCGGTGCGGCATCATGCTGATGTACCACCTGCGCATCGCATGCGGCTTCGCGGTTGAGCGCGTACTCGCGCATCGCCCACGACACCAAAGGGTGGAAGAAGAACAGACGTTGCGCCATCGCCGGCACCCAGCCCATCCAGAGGTCGCCGCGGCGCAGGTGGGTGAGTTCGTGCGCCAGTGCCAGCGCCACCTCTTCCCGCGACAGGCCTTGCGCCGCCGGCAGCAATACGATCGGACGCCACAAGCCGCTGACCTGGGGCGAGCGGATCGCGTTGGACACGCGCAGCGACGGACAGCGACGCAAGCCCATCGCATTAGCCTGCTCACCGCACAACGCCTGCAAGGCCGAATCGTCGAGCGGATGCGATGCCCGAACTACCGAACGCGCTTCGCGCCAATGCCGAAGGGTAACGATGAGTTGCACGATCACGCCGGCCAGCCACAGCGCGAAAACGGTGGGCAGAACGCGGGACCAGGTGAATAGCGAGGATGACTGAGTCGAGCCGTCAGCGGGTTCGGCAGCGACGGCGAGCGTATCCGCCGACTGCTCACCGCCCTGCCCCATGCTGGCGATGCGATGCTCGGTTGGTGCCGTGGTCGACACCATGAAAACGGACGTCTTTCCGTCGACATCGGTCCGCGTGGTGGTCGTGGTCGTCACCACAGGTGTACGCGACAACAGCGGCAATGCCACCGGCGTGGGCAGCAGCAGGCCGAGCAGTAGCTGCACACCGAGCAGCCACCACAGCAGCGAACGCGTCGCCGCGGAAAGCCGCGGAAGCTGGCGGTTGAGCAGCCACACCGCACCCACCAACAGGGTAGCCTGCAGCGAGGTCCAGGCGAGCCGCACCACCACGTCTTCAACAATGGAAGCGAAGGCGATCATGTCAGCTCTCCTTGCGTCGCGATTGCAGTTGTTGCACCAGCGCCTCGAGTTCGGCGAGCTCGTGGTCGCTCACGTCGCTGCGTTCGGACATCCACGCCACGAAAGGCGATACCGAACCGCTGAGCGTCTTCTCCACAAACTGGCCCACGGCGCTGCGCATGACTTCGCCCGGACCGGTGGCAGGGCTGTAGCGATACATGCCATCGACCTGCTTGCGCTTGAGGTACGCCTTGCTGCGCAGCCGTTCCATCATGGTGAGCACGGTGGAGCGCGCGAGGCCACGCGGCTCGCCGAACCCGGCGGCGACTTCGCCAACCGACGCGTTGTTGTGGTCGGCGATGTACTGCAGGAGCGCCAGCTCCTGGTCGCCAATGCTTGGCTTGCCCATGTCCCCAATCCTCTTGACTACAACTGTAGTCAACGTACGCCGTGACTACAGGTGTAGTCAATAGGCCGATCGGGCTGGATTTGCGTCAGCACTGACTTGTTGCATCGCACAATATTCGGAGTAGAGTGCGCGCCGTCCTCATCCAACGGCGCGCCTGGAGTGCGCTCATATGAAGGCCATGACGCAACGCTTCGCTGACCTGTCCCGCCTCGCCCGGCGAGTGCTCCCGCCCACGGGTTAGCCACCACCTTCGTTCCCTCGCCTCCGGAATCGCAACACGACCTTGCGTCGTGGCGACGGGTGCGAATGGACGTCCATACGGCATCTGCCGAACGAATCACCACACACGGGGAAAACCATGAAGACGCTTGTCGACTGGCTGGCGCGACGGCTATGGCCGTACGTGTTCTGCCTGGTGCTTTACGTCGGTGTCATCGGACCGGCGCTGATCTCTGCGGCCAATACGGCTGCCGTCGTCGTCGGGCTGCTGCTCCTGGTCTTGCTGCTGGCGTGGGGCGGGTTGCTGCTGCGCCGCGGTTTCACTCACAAGGAATGATCGCCATGAAACGCATGTTGACGATGTCGCTGTCGCTCTCCGCCCTTCTGCTGGCCGCCTGCTCCAAGGTTCCGGCAGGCAATGTCGGCGTGAAGTTCCAGATGTACGGCGACGACAAGGGCTCGCTGCAGGAATTGCCGCCGGGTCGCTACTGGGTGGGCTGGGGTTATGAGATGTACACCTTCCCCACCTTCACGCAGACCTACACCTTCACCCGCTCGGTGAACGAAGGCCGCCCCATCGACGAGTCGATCAGCTTCCAGACCGCGCAAGGCCTGACGGTGAATGCGGACGTGGGTATCACGTACCACATCGACCCATCGAAGGTGACGTTGATCTTCCAGAAGTACCGCAAGGGCATCGACGAGATCACCGACGTCTACCTGCGCAACATGATTCGCGATGCGTTGGTGAAGGAGGCCTCCAGCCTCGACATCGAATCGGTGTATGGCAAGGGCAAGGCCGACCTGATCGAAGCGGTGCAGAAGGACGTGAGCGACGAAGTGTCCGCCGTCGGTATCAACGTGGAGAAGATCTACTGGATCGGCGAACTGCGCCTGCCGGAGAACGTCGTGCAGTCAATCAACGCCAAGATACAGGCGACGCAGATGGCCGAGCAGCGCCAGAACGAAGTAGCGCAGGCGAAGGCCGAAGCGGAAAAGGTGGAAGCCGAAGCACAGGGACGTGCCCAGGCGCAGATTACGATTGCGGAGGCGGAGGCCAAGGCGATCGAGTTGAAGGGTGAGGCGTTGCGGTCGAATCCGAACATTGTGCAGATGTCGGCTATCGAGAAGTGGGATGGGCATTTGCCGACGTATACGGGGAGTAGTGCGTTGCCGTTCGTCAGTTTGGGTAGTGTGCAGGGCAAGTAATTGGGCGGGTGTTCTTGCTTCGGTCGCGGTGAAGGTGACTTGGCCTCGCTACCGGGACGCGCCTCTTTCCGCCCTCTCCACTTTTGGGGAGAGGGTTGGGGAGAGGGTTGGGGAGAGGGCTGGGGTGAGGGGTGAGGGCTCGCCTCACCGCTTCATAAGCACCGTCATTCCTGCGGAGGCAGGAATCCAGTGACTTTGCTCTCGAACTTTGCTCTCGAACTTTGCTCTCGAACTTTGCTCTCGGACTTTGCTCTCGGACTTTGCTCTAGGACTTTGCTCTAGGCCTTCGGTCTCGCGCGTTACCGCGATCGGGCGCGCCTACGCGGCGGGCGTTTCGACCTTCTGCCGAAGGCCGAGTCACTTTTCTTTTGCTGGCCCAAAAGAAAAGTAACCCAAAGAAAATGGCCTTTGGAGCTCCGGTAGCACCGTGTTGAATACGAGCCTTGGAGCTCGAGGTCATCGGCACCGGGCGATCCATTCGACACACGGTACGGCTACCCCGCAACGCGCCATCGCGCAGAGGTGCTCTGCATAGCGAGGGATACAAGCCCTGACTGTTCCGGAGCCCGGATTGCGACAGGCGTAACGCCTACACACGGCGGCTACACCGCAACGCGTCGTGGCCAAGAGGACTTAAAGCAAATCCCGCGAAATTCGGAACTACGGGGCAGCGTGTTCACGCATGCCGCGCCATAGCGCGGCGCGATGTGCAGCAAAGCTGCACGAGCCGTCGGCTCGACGCTTTGACTTTTGACTTCAGGGCCCCCTTGCGCGGCGGTGAGGGGTGGACGATCAGGCCCCGCTGGGGGAATCGGCAAGGATGCCGATTCCTTTTCGCCGGGGCAGGAGCCCCGTCGAAAAGCCCGGCCCCCCTCACGAACTGGCCGGCTTCACCGGCCAGCGCCAAGCGGGGGTGCTCTTTCTTTTGGCATTGCCACCATCTCGGTGGTTACTTTTCTTTGAGCAAGCAAAGAAAAGTGACCCGGCCTCCGGCAGGAGGGCGGAAGCCAGCCGTCCCACAGGGACTACCTTCGGGTCGCAACGAGCCAGGTCGCCGTATCACATCAACCAAAGGCCAAGAGCAAAGTCACTGGACCCCTGCCTTCGCAGGGGTGACGGTTCCTTTGAAGTCGTGAGGCAAGGATGCCCCCTCCCCCCAACCTCTCCTCACCCCTCGAAGCCGCAGCCATCCATGGCCACTCCCTGCTCGCCCCAAGGAGGCGAGGAATCAAAACAAAGCGACGCCACCACAACCCCAGCGAACCATCGCCACCCCACCCGATCAATCTTTCGGCGGCTTCATCTCAAACTCTCGCGGCGCCACATCCCCCGCCAGATTTCGCACAAAATAATCCCACCGCTTGCGCATCATGTAATTGCTGGCCGACCCATACCCATGCCGCGCATTGGGTATCAGCAACAAGTCGAAATCCTTGTTGGCCTTGATCAGCGCATCCACCACCAGCAACGTCTCGTACGGCGGCACGTTGTCGTCCATGGTTCCATGCGCAAGCAACAGATGGCCCTTCAGCCCAGCGGCGTGGTTCTGGTTGGCTTGGTCGTCGTAGTTGCTCTTGCCGTCCTTGCCGGTCACGAGCAGTCCTTGCCACTTCTCCGCCCAATCGTCTTCGTAGTTGCGGTTGTCGTGGTTGCCGCTCTCCGCGATGCCTACCTTGAACAGGTCGGCATACCGGAACATCGCCGTCACCGTGGCGTTGCCACCACCGGAATGGCCCCACATGCCGACGCGGTCCATGTCGATCCACGGATAGCGCCTGCCCAGTTCCTTCAGTCCGATGACCTGGTCAGGAAGGGTGTTGTCGCCGATGTTGCCGAAGTAGGCATCGTGGAATGCCTTGGAACGCCAGGGCGTACCCATGCCATCGATGGCGACGACGATGAAGCCCAGTTCCGCCAGCGCCTGGTGATCCACACGCGCGGGATTGAAACTGCGCGATCCCACCGAGCCGGTCTGCGGACCGGGATAGATGTAGTCGATGATCGGGTACTTCTTCGACGGATCGAAATGCGTTGGCTTGAACATCAGGCCGTACAGGTCGGTCTTGCCATCGCGGCCCTTCACGGTGAAGGGTTCGGGCGCCTTCCAGCCGGTGGCGAGCAGGCGTGAGACGTCGGCCTTGGCGATGCTGTTCACCACGTGGCCGTCCTGCGCGCTGCGAAGCACGGTGATCGGCGGCGTGGTCGGCGTGGAATAGGCATCGACGAACAGACGTCCATCCGGCGACAGGTTGATGGTGTGGTCGGCTGGCTCCGGCGCGAGCAGCGTTGGCGCGCCGCCGTCAAGGCTCACCTTGTAGAACTGCTGGTAGTACGGGTCCACACCCTTCTCGCGGCCCACACCACGGAACCACAGCGTGCGTGCGGTCGCGTCGACCTTCAGAACCTCCGTGACATTGCTTTCGCCGGTGGTGATGGCGTGCTTGAGCTTGCCGCTGTCCAGGTCGTACAGGTACAGATTGCCCCAGTTGTTGCGCTCGCTGAACCACACCACTTCATGGCTGGCCGGCAGATACTGCCAATTGACCTTGCCGTTGCCGCTCTCGTAGTAGGTGGGCACGCTTTCGTCGAACACCGTGCGCACGTCGCCGGTGTGGATATCGGCCACGCGGAACCAGGCCTGCTTGTGATCACGCGAGGAGGAGACGAACGCCAGCGAGCTCGAATCCTGCGCCCATTGCACATCATCCCAGCCGCCATCGCGACCGCAGCTCACGTCGTCGCACAGGGTGGAGCGGTGCTGGTCCGGATCCATCTTGAGGCGCAACACCTTGTGCGCATCGACATCGACGATGACACGCTCGATCATCGTCACGTCCTTGTCCCCGACCAGCGGATACTTCCACTTCTCCACCTTCGGATGCCCAACGTTGGTACCCACCAGCACCATGTCGCCGGTCTTGCGCTGATCCTGCTGGAAGGTGGCGATGCGCTTCGAATCGGGCGACCACACCAGGATGGCCTTGTTGGTGTGCTTCCAGCCCGCGTTGTCGGTGGCGTAGCCGTAGTTCTCCACGCCGTCGATGGTGAGCTGGGTTTCCTTGCCGGTGGCAACGTCGCGCAGCCACAGGTTCCAGTCGCGGACGAAGGCTTCGGTACGCTTGTCCGGCGAAAGCACGACGGGTTCATGACCCACGCCATCGACACTTTCATCGCGGCCGGCCGTGCACCCGGCGTTGCCTTTCGTGTCGCACAGATAGTGCTTGTCGCGAATGTCGATATCGAGGCGGCCATCCGGTGCGGTATGGAAGCTGGTGATGCCGAGCTTCATGGCGTTGACCGGCTTGCCAAGCACCTTGCCCAGCGCCGCAGCCAGTTTCGCCTGATCAAACGCCGGCGCGGCCTTGCCCGTATTGGCATCGAAGCGCACGTAGTGGTCACCCGCGGCATCGTGATCGCGATACCAGAAGTGCGTATCGTCGAGCCAGGTCACCGTCTGCACGGCGTGATCGACCAGCGGCGTCACGTTGTAACCCACGTAGCGCTCAGCCCGCGCGTAGTCGTCGTTGGTCAAGGTGCGCCCTTGTGCCGCCACGCCCATCGAAAGCGCGCCCAGCACCATCGCGCCCGCCATGCGCGCGCTGCGTGTGTTCAAAGCCATACCTACTCCCCAGTCAACTGCAATATGCCGCCGCGGAAATGGCGACGGCGGTGAACCTTTGATCCTAGTGTCATACAGGTGAGGGCACCGCTGCCATGGGTATGGGCGGCCGAGACTGCGCAGGGGCGGTGTGGTGCCTTCTTGCGATCGAGAAGGAAGAACGGTGAGGCCAGGTTGGCCCCTCTCCCCAAAGGGGGGAGGGAGCAGAGCGCGGTCCTCGCGGCGTATCGCCATAGCGCGGAGACACGCTTACGCAAACTTCAACAACCCCACGCCCACCATGATCAACGCCAGCCCCACCCATCCCGACGGCCTCAGACGCTCGCCGAACAACGTCATTCCCAACACCGTCGTCGCCACTAGACCCACCCCGCCCCAGATGCCATAAGCCACCGAAAGCTGTATCCCGCGTATCGCGAAACTCAAGGCCGTGAACGCCGCCAGCGCACACGCAATCGCCGCCACCGCCGGCCGCTTGTGCGCAAACCCGTGCGACTGCTTCATCAACACGTTCGCCGCGATCTCCAGCACGATGGCAATGGCCAGATACAACAAGTGGATCGGCTCGAAATCAGGAAGCATGGCCGGCCTCCTTCGGTGCCTCGTCGGTACCGCGTTCCAGCAGCACGATGCCCGCGATGATCAAGGCAATGGCCGCCAGCTTGACCGGCGAGAGCGCCTCCGCGAACAGCCAAGCGCTGCACACGGTGATCAGCACCAGCCCTAGGCTCTCCCATGCGCCATAAGCCACCGCCAGCGGAATGCGTTTTACAGCCAGCGCCAGGCTCGTATACGACAGCACCAGCATCACGTACATCACGGTGAGGCCTATCGCCTGCGAACCGTGGTGCGTGCCGTATTTCATCGCCAATGTACCGATCACTTCGGTGACAATAGCGGCTGCCATGAATAGCCAGTAGCGCATGTGGATCTCCTTGTCCCGTGCTCGCACGACCATCCTACCCTCGCACTCCCCAGGCATGCCATGAATCAAACCGTTACCGCCCCGACCACCTCGCTGCCGGAAGCCCGCATGCTCGAGATGGTGTTTCCCGACCACACCAACCACCTGGGCACCCTGTTCGGCGGCCAGGCGCTGGCCTGGATGGACAAGGCTGCATTCATCGTCGCCTCGCGCCATGCGCGTCGTACCGTAGTCACGGCACGCTCGGAGGAGGTGAATTTCCGCGTGCCCGTGCGCAAGGGCCAGCTCGCCGAGCTGGTCGCGCGCATCGTGCACGTGGGCCACAGCTCGATGACGGTGGAAGTGGAACTCACCGCCGAAGACCCGCTGACCGGTGACCGTCGCGTGTGCACCACCGGTCGCTTCGTGATGGTCGCGCTCGATTCCAACGGCGTGCCGGCCACGGTGCCGCCGTTGCCCGCCGTGATCGGCTAAGGTTGTCTTTCGCGCGGCGTGCATGGGTACGCCGCGACGATTCACTGGCCCGAGGTATCCGTCATGTCGCCCCAGTTCTCCATCGTCGGCAACTACATCTCGCCCTATGTGCGCAAAGTGCTGGCGTGCCTGGAGCTCAAAGGCCTCACGTACGATATCGACCCGATCACGCCCTTCGTCGGCGACGATCGCTTCAGCGAACTGAGTCCGCTACGGCGCATTCCGATACTGATCGAGGGCGACCTGGTGCTCAACGATTCGTCGGTGATCTGCCAGTACTTGGAAGACCGCGCCCCGACACCATCGCTGTATCCGGCGGACGTCGCACAACGCGCGAAGGCCCGCTGGCTGGAGGAATACTGCGATACGCACCTGGCCAGCGTGCTGGTGTGGAAGCTGTTCTACCAGAAGGCCATCCTGCGCCGCGTCTTCCATGAGGAAACGAACGAGGACGTGGTGGAGCGCGCGCTCACCGTGGAGATTCCCGCCGCCATCGATTACCTGGAAAGTCAGCTGCCGGAGGAAGGCTTCGCATTCGGCGCGCTTTCCATTGCGGACATCAGCATCGCTTCGTATTTCCGCACGGCGTCGTTCGTGCGCTACACCATCGATGCCACACGCTGGCCGCGCACGGCGCGGCTGGTCGAACGCACGCAGGCGTTGCCCGCGTTCCAGCGACTGGCGCATTGGGAAGACATCGCGCTGCGCCTGCCCGTCACGGAACAGCGCGCCGCGCTTCAGGCCGCCGGCGCGCCGCTGACGTCATGGACCATGGGTACGAACTCGCCGCGCAAGGGCTACGCGCGCATGGAGTGAGCGCGCGGGATGGCGCTATCTCAGCGCAGGTGCAACCAGTGCAGGTGAACGCCGTTCTCGCGGTCTTCCGCGCGAAAGCCTTCGCGCCCTTCCACCACGATGCCCCATACCGTACGCAAGCGTTCGCCCTGGGGCTCGTCCACACGAACATGTTCGCCCAGGGGAATGGGGAAGCGGGTCTCCAGCATCATCACCTGGTCGCGCTCCCACACCAGTATCGCCGGGCGCGCCGAATTGGCGCCCCAACCGAGGTGGATCTGCACATCCTTGGGCGCGTAGGTGCCGCGGTTATCGAGCTTCCAGCTTTCCGAACGGCGCAACAGCGCCTGTAGGCGCGGGTCGCTCCAATCCACGCGATTCCCTTTCACGTGCGGCTTGTGTGCGGTCATGCGAAAACGGATCCCATCGGGGTACGACAGCGCCGCGATGCTAGGCACCCCGGCAAGGCAACACGCCCTTCTTTGGACGGCGTATGCATGGATATCGGCCATGCTTACGCGAACTTGAGGGCCCCGGACCGCCGCGGCAAGCAGCCCGCGGGAAGGGGGATGCGCGGCGATACTCAACGCAATGCGCCCATCACCTCGACCATCCAGTCGATGAACACGCGCAGTCGCATCGGCAACTGTCGCTGCGACTGATACAGCACGCTGATCGGGAACGACGGTGGCGGCATCGCCGGCAGGATCTCCACCAGCGTGCCGCGCTTCAGTTCGCGCTCCACGCGGTAGCGCGGAAACTGCGCGATGCCCAGCCCCGCCTCGCAACAGGCGAGATAGGCCTCCGTGCCGCTCACCGTGATCGGCGCCGGCAGGTTCACCTCGCGCATGCGTTTGCCCACCATGAACTCCAGCGGCGTGGTGCGCCGCGTGGTGGGCGAGGCCCAGTTCACCGCGACGTGGCCGTCCTGCAGGTCAGCCAGCGTTTGTGGCAGGCCATGGCGCTTCACATAAGCGGTGCTGGCCATCGTGGCCTGCGACAGGCTGGCTACGCGCCGCCCGACCATGGTGGAGTCCGGCAGGTCGCCGGCGCGAAGCACGCAATCGACACCTTCCTGCACCAGGTCGATGAACCGGTCACTGGTGCCGATATCCAGCTCGATCTGCGGATAGCGCTCGAGGAAGTCTGGCAGTGCCGGGATCAGCACGTGGCGCGCCAGCGACGAGGCAAGGTCGATGCGCAGCCGCCCCTTGGGCGTCATCGCCGCCTCGCGGAAATCCGCCTCCACCGCGTCGAGATCCGTGAGCAGGCGTACGCAATGGTTGTAATAAACCTCGCCGTCACGGGTGGGCCGCACGCGGCGGGTGGTGCGCTGGAGCAGATGCGCGCCGAGTCGTTCCTCCAGCCGCTTGATGGTGTGGGTGAGCGTGGCGCGCGGCAGGCTCAGGTCGTCGGCGGCACGGGTGAAGCTGCCCAGCTCGACGATGCGCGTGAACACTCGCATGGCTTGCAGACGATCCATGGGTTGAAACCCCGATTGTTGGCTATTTCGACAACAGACATGGCGATTATTGAGCATTTATCGCCAAGGCGTCATGTCCAAGAATGCGCCATCCGCTTCCCCCCACCCTGATCCAAGGAACGCCCCATGCACATGCGACAGCTCGGCAAGAATGGTCCCTCCGTCTCCGCCCTTGGCCTCGGCTGCATGGGCATGAGCGATTTCTACGGCAGCGACCGCGACGAAGCCGAATCCATCGCCACCATTCACCACGCGCTGGAGCGTGGCTTCAATTTCCTCGACACCGCCGACGTGTACGGCCCGCATACCAACGAGGTGCTGGTGGGCAAGGCTCTCCAGGGCCGCCGCGAGCAGGCGTTCGTGGCCACCAAGTTCGGCATCGTGCGCGACCCGAACGATCCGACGAAGCGCGGCGTGAACGGCCGTCCGGAATACATCCAGGCGTCGGTGGACGCCAGCCTCAAGCGTCTCGGCACCGACCATATCGACCTCTACTATCAGCACCGCGTGGACACTTCCGTGCCCATCGAGGAAACCGTGGGCGCGATGGCCGAGCTGGTGAAGGCCGGCAAGGTGCGTTACCTGGGCCTGTCCGAAGCCTCCGGCGCCACGCTGGAGCGCGCGGCCAAGGTGCATCCCATCGCGGCCTTGCAGGTGGAGTTCTCGTTGTGGACGCGCGACCCGCAGGAGAACGGCATGATCGAATCCTGCGCAAAGACCGGCACCAGCATCGTGGCCTACTCGCCGCTGGGTCGCGGCTTTCTCACCGGCGCCTTCCGCAGCCCGGACGATTTCGAAGCCGACGACTACCGCCGCTCCAGCCCGCGTTTCCAGGGCGACAACTTCTTCCGCAACCTGGAGCTGGTGGAAAAGGTGAAGGCCATCGCTGCCGAGAAGGGCTGCACGCCGGCACAACTGGCGCTGGCCTGGGTGCTGGCGCAGGGCAAGGATGTGTTCGCCATCCCGGGCACGCGCAAGCGTTCGCGACTGGACGAAAACCTTGCCGCCATTGACGTCACGTTGACGTCGGACGAACGGACGGCCATCGATGCAATCTTCCCGCCGGATGCCGCCATCGGTGCGCGTTACGCGGGCCCGATGATGCAGATGGTGAACAAGTAATTCACATCCCTTAAGTCGCCTGACAACCGACGCTCTCCATCCTTACTTGCTGAGTAGGATTTCGCTTACATCGGAATCGTGACGGATCAGGCAATCTAGCTATGTCGACGTTCCCACGGACGGCGGCATCCCGGATCGGTCGCCCCCCTAGAGCCGATCCACAAGGCCCCCGAAAGGGGGCCTTTTTTTGTCCAGCGATTGCGAAAGCACTAACGGAATGGACGTCCATTCTTCAGTGCGAAATCCCTGCCGTGCTCAGTGGCGCAGGGCGTTCGGCCAGGCGTTGCGCTCCTCCTCACCCAACGCGAGTGGAATGGCCCGCCCGCTGGACGCCGAGGCTATTGCTGCCTCGATCACCGCCATCACGCCGATGGCCTGCTGCGGCGTCACCGGATTGGCGCCCTGTCCTCGCACCGCATCGCGAATGGCCGCGTAGTAACGGCTCTGGTCGCCACGAGGTGGCGCGATGCGCTCGACGTTACCGTTACCGTCGTACAGCAACAGTTCGTCCGGATCTTCGCCCCAGCCGGCGTCTCCCGGGCGCAGGCCGGCGAGCAATTGCGACTCCTGCGGATCGATCTTCGGCTTCACCGCGCTGCCCTTCGTGCCGTGCACGGTGAAGCGCGCACTACCGCCGGCAACCAGCATGCCGGCATGCAGGATGACCCGTCGCTCGCCGTACTCGAGCACGGCATGCGCCCAGTCGGTGACCTCGCCACCTTCGCGCTGCGTGGCAAGGCTGGCCCACACGCGATCGGGTACGCCGAACAGGCATAGCGCCTGGTCCACCAAGTGAGGTCCCAGGTCGTACCAAAGGCCACTGCCCGCACCCGGCTGTTCGCGCCAACGCACGCGCACCTGCGGGCGGAAGCGGTCGATGTGCGATTCGAAGTGCGTGACATCACCCAGCCTGCCATCCTCCATCGCTTGCCGCACGCCGAGGAAGTCGGTATCCCAACGCCGGTTCTGGAACACCGACAACAGGCGCTGTTCGCGCTTCGCGACAGCGGCCAGCTCGCGCGCCTGCGAAAGATCGAGCGCGAAGGGCTTGTCGACCACCACATGCTTGCCGGCCTCCAACGCGGCGCGCGCCAACGGCGCATGCGTGTCGTTGGGCGAGGCGATCACCACCAGGTCCAGCCGAGGATCAGCGAATGCAGCGGCCGCATCGGCAACCACCTCCACCTCGGGAAGATCCGCGTGGACCTTGCCGGCATCGCGCGACACCACCGTACCCAGTTCCAGACCGGAAACACGGCGGATCAACGGCGCATGGAAGGTCTTGCCGGCAAAGCCGTAGCCGACCAGCGCCACACGCAACGGAGTGGTGGAGTCTTGCATGCTGAAATCCGTAAGCGAACGAAGACGACCATGATAGGCCATGCCTGCCGACCTGCCGCCCGAAAGGGCTTCGCGCGGCGATGACGCTATCGCGCGCATCATCGCCGCTCCGTTCGCATCGAGGGTGCCGCCATGTCGATCCGTCTGCGCGTGATCGCCGCCTTGTTGGCCGTCGTGGGATTCGGTGCCAGCCTCCATGCGCAGGACGCACCGGCGGCCAGCACGCCGCAGCCGAAGCGAACCCTGCTCGACCAGCACGAGCAAAGCGGCATGCCGGGCACGGTGATCATCCTGGGCACGGCGGACATTCCCGCCGGTGGCGTGGTGGGTTGGCACATCCATGACGGTGATGAATCGGGCTATGTGCTCAAGGGCAATCTGGTGCTCAAGACGCGCGGCAAGCCCGACCAGGTGCTGAAAGCCGGCGACCATTTCTTCAACCCGCGCGGCGCCGTGCACAGTCTTGCCGCGGCACCCGGCAGCGATGGTGGCGTGGCGTTGTCGACGTGGATCATCGACAAAGGCAAGCCGCTGGCCGAGCCGGTGAAGTAACGCCGCTTCTACATTTTTTGGAAGCGCTCGGGTGCGCGCGCCATACCGTGCGTTGCCGTTGCGCCCTGGTGCACCCCTGCAGAACGGCAAGATCTTGCTGCCCAGTCGCGCATTCAGCGACCACTTTGCATGACGCCAACCTCCGCGACATTTCACGAACGGGTCACTGCACCGGTGTTACTCAGCGGCGTCGTCGGACGACACGTCGGGGCGGAACATGAATGGAAACAAGCATTATCCGCCGGTACTTCCGGTGTCTCTCTGCGCAGGCACCCTGCCAGGGCGGCGAAATGCCTCCCTGCGCCCAAGGCTGCTGATCGCCTGCCTGCTCGCTGCGCTTTCGCACAACGCGCTCGCCACCTGCGCCTTGCAGTCCGATGGCGTGACGGTGATCTGCAATACAAACGCGCCCAACCCCTTCACCAACAGCATCAACGCCATCAGCAGTGGAGCGGGCACGTTGATCATCCCGTCCAACGGCGCGAAGGTGATCATCCAGGCGGGCGCCGGCGTAGCCACGACGGGTGCGGCCATCCAGGTCAACAACAACAGCGCGGTGACGAACTCGGGCAGCATCAGCACGACCTTCATCAATGCCTATGGCATCTGGGCCGGTGATCCCGGCAATGCCTCCAGCACAACGGTGGGTTACGGCAACACGCTGGAGAACGATGGCAGCATTCGCACCACGGGCAGCAATTCCGTGGGCATGTTCGCGCGCACGGCCAATAAAACCGCGGGCAATACACTGATCAACCGCGGCACCATCGACACCAGCGGCTCGATCTCCGGAACCAGTCCGCGTTCTTCCTCGGCCGGCATCCGCTCGGACAGCGCCGTGGCCAGCACCATCCTCAACTACGGCACCGTGGCCGCCCACGGCGCGTACGCCACCATCGGGACGGGCTCCACCATAGCCATCGCCGGCAACGGCGTGGAAATGGCCGGCCCAGGCACATTCATCAACGAAGCCGGCGCGCGCGTCACCAGCGACAATGCCTATGGCTTCTACGGCAACGGGCCCAGCGCCAACGGCATCACGGTGATCAATGCGGGCACGCTCAGCGGCAGCCGTGGTGCGATCCTGTTCGGTGCGGGGCAATCCAACAACACGGTGATGCTGGAAGCGGGCTCCACCACCACCGGTTCGATCGATGGCGGTACGGGTGGCAGCAACAACACCCTGGTATTCGATGGCTTCGCCTCCAACGCTTTCGCCAATGCCATTCCGAACTGGCAGCTGGTCGCCCTGCGCAACAGCGCCAATGTCACCCTCTCCGGGACCAGTTATGCGCTGACCAATCTCTCGCTGGACGCAGGCACGACGGCGACATTCACCGGACCGGCGCTGACCATCGGCGGACAGATCACCGACAACGGCTCGTTGGTCTTCTCCACTAGCAGCAACCTGAGCATCGCCGCGCCCATCCAGGGCAGCGGCGCGGTGACGCAAGCGGGCAGCGGCACGCTGGTGCTGTCGGGTGCGGGCACCTACAGCGGAACCACCACGGTCGCCAGCGGCACCCTGCAGGCGGGCGGCGCCGGTGTGTTGTCGTCGGCCAGCGCATTCACCGTGAACAGCGGCGCCCTGTTGAACCTGGGCAATGCCAGCCAGACCATCGGCAGCCTCGCCGGCGCCGGCACGGTGACGCTGGGCACGGGAACCTTGACCACCGGCGGACTGGGCACCTCCACCACGTTTGCAGGCGTGATCAGCGGCAGCGGCGGACTGGTCAAGACCGGCGCCGGGACCATGACACTGGCCGGTACCAACACCTATACCGGCGGTACCACCATCAGTGGCGGCGCCTTGCAGCTCGGTAACGGTGGGACCAGCGGCAGCATCGTCGGCAACGTGACGAACAACGGCTCACTGCTGTTTGATCGCAGCGACGTGAGCACCTTCAGCGGGGTGATTTCAGGTGGCGGCAACGTTACCCAGCTTGGCAGCGGCACCACCGTCCTGACCAGCAACAACACCTACAGCGGCGGCACTACGATCAGTGCGGGCACACTGCAACTGGGCAACGGCGGCACCAGCGGAAGTATCGTCGGCGACGTGACCGATAACGGCACGCTGGCTTTCGATCGCAGCGACGTCGTCACGTTTCCCGGCATGATCTCCGGCACGGGAAGCATCGCGCAGCAGGGCTCCGGCACCACCATCCTTACGAGCAACAACACCTACACCGGTGGCACCACGATCAGCGCGGGCACGCTGCAACTGGGCAGCGGCGGCACCACCGGCAGCATCGTCGGCGACGTGACCAACCATGCCTCGCTCGTATTCGACCGCAGTGATGCGAGTACCTTCAGCGGCGTGATCTCCGGTAGCGGCAGTGTCACGCAGTTAGGCACCGGCACCACGATCCTTACCGGAAGCAACATCTACACCGGCGGCACGGCGATCAGTGCGGGCACCCTGCAACTGGGCAACGGCGGCACGACCGGCAGCCTCGTCGGCGACGTGACCAACAACGGCGCCCTGGTGTTCGATCGCAGTGATGCGAGTACTTTCAGCGGTGTGATCTCGGGTAGCGGCAGTGTCACGCAGCTAGGCACCGGAACCACAATCCTTACCGGAAGCAACACCTATACCGGTGGCACGACAATCAACGCGGGTAGCCTCCAGCTTGGCAACGGTGGCACGAGCGGAAGCATCATCGGCAATGTGACCGACAACGGCACGCTGGCTTTCGATCGCAGCGACGTCGTCACGTTTCCAGGCCTGATCTCCGGCACGGGTAGCGTGACGCAACTAGGTACCGGCACCACTCTCTTCTCCGCCAACAACACTTATACCGGCGGCACCACGATCAGCGCGGGCACGCTGCAACTGGGCAGCGGTGGCACCACCGGCAGCATCGTCGGCAACGTGATCAATAACGGCTCGCTGGTGTTCGATCGCAGCGATGCGGTCACCTTTCCCGGCCTGATCTCCGGCACCGGTAGCATCACGCAGCAAGGCACCGGCACCACCCTCCTCACCGGCAACAACACGTATACCGGTGGCACCACGATCCAGGCCGGCATGCTGCAACTGGGCAACGGCGGCACCACCGGTAGCATCGTGGGTGATGTAGCCAACAGCGGCCGGCTGATCTTCGACCGCACGGATACCGTCACTTTTGCGGGCGTCGTTTCCGGCAACGGCAGCGTGAAGCAGCTGGGCAGCGGCACGACGATACTCACTGGCGCCAACACCTACACAGGCGGAACGGTCATCGCCGGCGGCACGCTGCAACTCGGCGGCGGCGGCACATCGGGAAGCATCGTAGGCGACGTGCAGGATGGTGGAACGCTGGTCTTCAATCGCTCGGATACCGTGACGTTCAACGGCACCATCAGCGACTGGACAAACACCACGCCCGACCCGATCGGTTCGGTGCAACAGAACGGTTCGGGCACCACCGTGCTCACCGCGCTGAATACGTACAGCGGCACGACGCAAGTCAACGCGGGAACGCTCATCGTGGGCAATGTGCCGATCAGCACGGCCGCGCTGGCGGGCGGTGGCACGGTAACGGTGGCCAGTGGCGCGACCTTCGGTGGCTACGGCAGCACCGCCGGTGCGGTGGACAACAACGGCACGATCGCCGTCGCCGACGCCTTGCCGCTGTTTCAGGGCCACAGCAAGGGCGACTTCGCCATCGGCGGCACGCTGACCAACAGCAACCTGATCCAGCTCGCTGGCGCCGGCACGGGCAACACGCTGTTCGTCCATAGCCTTGCGGGCCAGGGCAGTTCACGCGTCGCGATGAACACCGTACTTGGCGGCGACGGTTCGAACTCGGACCTGCTGGTGATCAGCGGTGGCAGCGCGAGCGGACGCACGATGCTCAACATCGCCAACGCGGGAGGACTGGGCGCGGCAACGACCGGCAACGGCATCCTGGTCGTCGCGGCCGCTGCGGCGGCGACCACGGCGCCCGGCGCCTTCGCGCTCGGCACCTCGCTGGAGGCCGGCCCCTATCAGTACGCCCTGTTCCGGGGCGCTCGCGACAATACATCCGCGGATTCGTGGTACCTGCGCTCGGAGAACCCGAACCCGCCGCTTCCGCCCGCGCAAATTCCCGAAAGCGTGCCGCCCCCGCCACCCGTCGTCGCGCCGGGTGAACCGGCGCCGCCGGCGCTCGAGCCCTATGTGCCGTACTACCGCAGTGAAGTCTCGCTCTATGCCGCCCTGCCCTCCATGGCACTCAACTACGGCAGGACCCTCATCGGCACGCTGCACGATCGCGTGGGCGAAGAGGAGCAGCTTCACGGGTCGACCGGCGACGTGACCGGACCCAGCGGCGCGTGGGCGCGCGTGGTGGGACAGGACGGCCAGTGGGATGCGAAGACCGGCGGCGTCTATCGCGATGGACCGTCGTTCGACGACAACATGATCGCCGTGCAGGCAGGCATGGACCTGTATCGCGCCGAACACGACGGCGGCTCGCGCGACTTCGCGGGCGTGCTCGCGGCCGTCGGCCACGGCCATGGCGGCGTCAGCAACTACGACAACACCTCAGCCGGCAACAATCGTTTTGATTCCTACTCAGTCGGCGGCTACTGGACACGCTTCGCTTCCAACGGCATGTACCTCGATGGCGTACTGCAGGGCACCTGGTACGACGCCAAGGCCGTCTCCAACGAACCCTACAGCTTGTCCACCCATGGCTTCGGCGCGGCGCTATCGGTCGAAGGCGGCTATCCATTCCGCTTCGCCAACGGCTGGTCGCTTGAGCCGCAAGGCCAGGTGATCTATCAGACATTGCATCTGGACAACGCGTCCGATGCCGCTGCCCGCGTGCAGTTCCACGACGGCGACTCGCTCGCCGGGCGCCTTGGCGGGCGCGCGTCGCACACCTGGGCGTGGGGGCAGGCGCACGTGCTGACCGGCTGGTTCTTCGCCAACCTCTGGCATGAATTCAAGGGCGACACGGTTACGGCCTTCTCCTCGCAGAACGGCAACGTGCCGTTCCACTCCGACCTCGGTGGTAGCTGGTGGGAACTGGGCGCGGGCGTCGATGCGCAGTTGCGCGAGGGTGCGTCCCTCTACGCCACCGTCGGCTACGACAAGGGCTTCAGCCAGGGCGTCAAGGCGATCAATGGCAACGTCGGGATGCGGTTCAACTGGTAGGCTTAGGCTTCTCTTAGGGAGCCGCGGCCGGTCTAAGACGGCGCTAAGCAAACCACCGGTGCACATCACCGACTTGAAACAGAACTGTCAAATGGCGAACCCAGGCTAGTGCGCTGAATCCAGCCACTGCCCAAGCCCGCCATGCCTATCGCCTCCAGCCGGCGCGTCCTCGCGTCGCACCCCATCCTGCGTCCTCTTTCCGGCGCGATCGCCCTGGCCCTGGTGGCCAGCCTGACGCTCGCCATGCCGGCGCACGCCGCCGATACGGACGCCGTCACTGCCAGCACCGCCGCCGACGCATCGCCGTCCAAGGCCAACACCAACGCACTGAAGGCGCCGAAGGAGCTGGAAGAAGTCGAAGTGCGCGGCACGGCCGTGCAGTCCGCCCTCACCCAGGCACCGACGCAGGCCGATCTCACCATCACCCAGCCGCAGTCGATCATCGGCCTGGACTGGATCAGCAACCACGTCGCGCCCACCGCCGACTACGCCACCATCGCCGCGATCTCGCCGGGCGTGACCAACGTCAGCCCCGCCGGCCCGGGCCTGGGCGAGTCCAAGCAGATGACGCTGCGCGGCTTCAACGACAACCAGTACAACGTGACGTACGACGGCATCCCGTTCGGCGACACCAACGATTTCAGCCACCACACCAGCAGCTACTTCCCGGCGAAGATGCTCGGCCAGGTCCTGATCGACCGTGGCCCGGGCAACGCCAGCACCATCGGCGAAGCCACCTTCGGCGGCACCGTGGCGCTGAGCTCGAAGGACCCGACCGACAGCTTCTCGTTCATCCCCACGCAGAGCTTCGGCAGCTACAGCACCTCGCTCACCCACCTGGAAGTGAACTCCGGCAAGCTCGATGACCTCGGCGGCGGCAAGTTCATCGCCAGCGCGCAGTACATCAGCACCGACACCGCCAAGACTGACGGCGACATGTCGCGCAAGACCGGCTACATCAAGTATGTGCAGCCGATCGGCGAGAGCACCGAGCTGACCTTCCTCAGCAACTACAACTACATCCGCTTCAACAACCCCAACCTCAGCTCGCTGACGCTGCAGCAGATCCAGCAGCTGGGCCGCAACTTCGGCCTCAACAGCGACCCCACCAGCACCAACTGTGCCTGCTACAACTACCAGACCAAGCAGACCGACCTGGAATACCTGGGCGTGCACAGCCTGCTGTCGGACACCTGGTCGCTGGACAACAAGGTCTATACCTACGCCTACGACAACACCAGCCATGAAAGCCCGTACGTGGGCACCAAGGTCTCCAAGACCAGCATGGGTGGCTACATCAAGATCAACAATTACCGCGCCTGGGGCGACGTGCTGCAGCTGGTGCACGCCGACGACCATGGCCAGTTCCGCACCGGTGGCTGGTACGAGTACACCAACAACAACCGCAGCAGCATCGCCGTCGACTACGGCCGCGACGGCGCCATCGACGTGAAGCCGGGTGCGTCCACCTTCGGTACGTTCAACAGCAAGGGCGTGTACAGCGGCCCGTACAAGTACATCATGAAGGACCAGCTCCACACCGGTCAGCTCTACGCTGAGTACGAATGGTATGCGGCCGATGGCCTGAGCATCACCCCGGGCGTGAAGTACTTCAATGTGACGCGCGACATCGAAGCGCCGATCAACCAGGGCACCAAGGTTCCGCTCTACTACAACCAGAACTGGGACAAGACGCTCGGCTACCTCACCGCCAATTACGCGTTCAACCAGGACTGGAGCATCTACGCCCAGGCCGCGCAGGGCTTCCTCACGCCGAACCTCAACCAGTTCTACGTGCCGAACCCGACCGAGAACAACACGCACCCCACGCAGACGATGAACTACCAGTTCGGCACGGTCTACAAGACCGAGCGTTTCAACGCCGATGCTGACGTGTATTTCATCAACTACAAGAACTACCAGTTCTCCACCAACGTTCCCGGCACCACCGACCCGGTGTATTACCTCGCCAAGGGCGCGTACGTGAAGGGCATCGAGGGCGAAGCTACCTACTACGTGGGCAGCGGCACCAGCGTGTTCGCCAATGCCTCGCTGCAGGATGCCTATTTCAAGGGCTCCAGCCTCGACATGCCCAACGTGCCCAACCGCACGGCGGCGCTGGGCGTGATGTACGAGAACGACGGCTTCTTCGCCTCGCTGTACGACAAGTACTCGGGCAGCCAGAAGGCGTACAACTCCAGCTTCAATCCGGACATCGCCTCCTCGGTGACGTCCACCATCGGCACCGGCGGCTACTGGCAGGCGGCGATGAGCGTGGGCTACGGCCAGAACCTCTCCGGCTCGATCATCAAGAGCTACAAGGTGCGCCTGCAGGTGGACAACCTGTTCGATGCGCACAACCTGGTGATCAACTCGGTGAGCGGCAACGTGGGTTCGTACTACGTGCTGCCGGGCCGTAGCTGGTTCGCCTCGGTTTCGCTGGCGCTCTGACGGACGAGGCAAGCACGTGACGATCAAGCCTTTGTTCCTCGCCCTGTCCCTGCTCGCCCCGTCGCTGGCCGCCGCCAGCGACGGCCACGCCAACACCTACCTCAGTGACGCGCAGGTCAGCGCCGTCATGGCTGCCCTGCCCGCGCCGAGCGCGCCGGGCAGCGCGGAAGACAAGGCCGATTACGCGGCCACCGACCGCGCTTTCGCCGACCGCTCCGCCACGGATTTCGCGCAGGCCAAGCAGGAAGAGAAGTTCAACGCGTTCGACTTCGCCCCGCTGATCGGCGATGGCTTTCGTGCGGACAAGCTCCCGCACGTGGCCGCGCTGTTCAAGGAAGCGGAGGAGGAGACCAAGCAGGCAGTGGATCTCTCCAAGAACCACTGGAAGCGTCCGCGCCCCTGCCCGCCGGCCTCCGACTGCGCCAACAACCCGGAAAAAGCCGCAAAGAAGAGCTACGGCTACCCCAGCGGCCATTCCAGCCGCGCCACGGTGGACGCAGTGCTGCTTGCCCAGCTTTTCCCGCAGGACGCGGATGCACTGATGCAGCACGCCCGCGACATCGGCTGGCGCCGCGTGGTGAAGGGTGTGCACACGCTACAGGACATCTATGCAGGACGGGAGTTCGGACAGGCCCTGGCCACCGACATGCTCGCCTCGCCCGCCATGCAACACGATCTGGCGGCGGCTCGCGATGAATTGCGCGCCGCCGGTTTGGCTCCGAAGACGCCGTAAGCCCCCGGGGATCGCCCGATCCCCGATCCCTCCCTTCAGTCTGCATGGAGCACGCCCAAGGATGGGCTTCTTTTTTCCCGGGACGGTAACAAAACAGTAAGACAATCAACGGCAGGCACCGGGGAATCCCCTGGCCTGCCGTTCTCGTATGAGCCTGTTCAACATCTTCTGATCGCCCGCGCCGGGAGCGGTTTGCCCGCAGGACATGGAAGAGCGAGGTCGTGTATGTCGATACACGACCGAGCGATGACGCAGGCCTGCGGGCTATCAAGAGATGTTGAACAGGCTCTAGAGGCGCAAGGTGCACATCATCCTGGTGGAAGACGATCTGGAGCTGGGCGCGGCCATCCAGCGCGCGCTGGAGCGGCTGTCGTACACAGTCACCTGGCTCACCGACGGCACGGAAGCCATCGCGACGATGCAGGCCAACGCCGCGGACCTGGTGCTGCTGGACCTCGGCCTGCCCGGCAAGGACGGACTCGACATCCTCATCCAGGCACGCGACAGCGGCATCTGCACGCCCGTGCTCATCCTCACCGCGCGAGACGCGGTGCAGGCGCGCGTGCATGGCCTGGACGCCGGCGCCGACGACTACCTCACCAAACCGTTCCATCTCGACGAACTGGGCGCGCGCATCCGCTCACTGACGCGCCGCATGCAGGGCCTGGCCGCCAATCGCATCGAGGCGGGCGCATTGTGCCTGGACCTGGGCACGCTGGAAGTCACCTTCCACGGCAACAAGGTGGACGTCACACGCCGCGAACTGTCGCTTCTTCAGGCACTGATGGAACGCGCCGGCCGTGTCGTGCGCCGCGACACGCTGGAAAGCTCGCTGTACGGCGGCGAGAAAGTGGTGACCGATGGCGCCATCGACGTGCTGGTGCACTCGCTGCGCCGCAAGCTCAGCTTCGACACCATCCAGAACGTGCGCGCGTTTGGCTACATGATTCCGCGAGACGCTCGGTGAAACCCACCAGCCTGCGCGGCCGCCTGCGCTGGATGATCATTGCGTTGTTGCTGCTGTTCCTGCTGCCGCTCGCCTTCTACAGCTTCTACCGCACCAGCGACGAGATGGCCGTGTTGTCGGATGCGCGTCTCGCCGAAGCGGCGCACACCATCGCTGCCATCATTCGCCAGTCCGGCCTGCAGACCTTCGCCAACAGCGACGGCATCATCGTGCCGGTGCAGAAGAAGAGCGTGCTGGCCGCGCAGGGCGAAGTCGCCACGCATGAATCGGAAGTGGGCTTCCAGGTGTTCGACCGGCACGGCAAGCTGGTGCTCGGCACGGTCAACCTGATGACGCTGCCGGCCACGCCGGATGATCACTCCGCGTATCACGACCTGAAGAAGCAGCATCATGTGTGGCGTGTGTTCAACTACGTCGATCCACACAGCCAGTACGTGATACGCACCGCCGACCGCTACGACAGCCGCGAGAACATCGTACATACGCTATGGGTCGACCACGGCGTACCGTTCATGCTCGGCCTGCCGGTGCTTGCGCTGTTGGTGGGCTGGGCCGTGGGCCGCGGGCTGCGTCCACTGGCAAGCCTGACCACGGCGCTGTCATCGCGCGAGCCCGGCAGCCGCGAGCGCATCGAGCTTCCCGATGCGCCGCGTGAACTGCGCCCGGTGCTCGGCGCGCTCAACGAACAACTGGCCCGGCAGGAAGATGCGCTGGAGCGCGAACGCCGTTTCAGCGCCGACGTGGCGCACGAATTGCGCACGCCGCTGGCGTCGATCCTGCTCAACCTGGAAAGCGCCATGGAAACCGTCGATCCTGACGAGATCCAGGACAGCCTGGCCGGCGCGCACCACAGCGTCGCCACGCTCAGCCGTCGCGTGGAACAACTGCTCACGCTGGCCAAGCTCGAAGCCGGCGCCGCTTCCACCCGCTTCGAACCGGTCGACCTGATGGACGTGGCCGACGGCGTGGTGAAGGAACTCACGCCCATCATCCGGCGTCGCGGCGTTGAGCTCGGCTTCGCGCAACACGACGAGCGCGTGTTGGTGCAGGGCTATGCGCCCGCGCTGGTGGCACTGCTGCGCAACCTGCTGGAAAACTCCCTGCGCTACGTACCCGCTGGCGGGCGTATCCAGCTTGCCGTGTCACAAGGCCGGCAGGAAGCCATGCTGGAAGTGATCGACGACGGCCCCGGCATTCCGGTCGAACGTCGCCACGCCGTGTTCGCCCGCTTCCATCGCGAAGCCGGCAGCCGCGGCGAGGGCTACGGCCTGGGTCTCTCCATCGTCACGCGCGCCGCCACGCTGCACCGGGCCAGCATCGAACTGCTCGACTCGCCACTCGGCCGCGGCCTGCGCGTGCGGGTATCGATTCCGCTGTTGTGTCCCTGAGGCAGGCCATCACATGCCATGACTTTGCCCGCAGCGGCAACGAGCGCTCCCGCGTTCACGCCGCTTGCCGGCACAACTGACCGCGACGCTCACGATTCTTCAGCGGGCCGTCGAGTCGGGAGTTCACCATGCGCGTTGTTCTGCCGGGCCCGCGTGCCATCGCCGTGGGTCTCGCCAGCTTCTGCCTCGCGATGGGCGCGGCCTGGCTGGGCCAAGAGCAGCTGATCGGGCCGCGCCGCGTAGCTATCGGTCCAGCTCCGCGCGACCTCTCATTAGAAGATGTCAGCTTCCACAGCACCACGGGCGCCACCCTCCATGGCTGGTACGCCGCGGGCTGCTCCGGTCACGGAACGGTGCTACTGCTCCACGGCGTTCGCGCCAATCGCCTGGCCATGTTGCCCCGTGCGCAGTGGCTGCATGGTCTTGGTTACGGCGTGTTGCTGATCGATTTCCAGGCCTCCGGTGAAAGCAGCGGTCGCTGGATCACCTTCGGTGCGTACGAAGCCGGTGATGCCGTGGCAGCGATCGCCTATCTTCGATCCCGTTCACCCGATGAACGCATCGCCGTGATCGGCACCTCCATGGGAGGCGCCGCTGCCCTGCTCGCCAGGCCACCCCTGAAGGTTGATGCGATGGTGCTTGAGCAGGTCTATCCGGATATCGACCGCGCCGTGCAGGACCGGCTCCGGATACATCTCGGCGGCGCCACCTGGCTCGCACCATGGATGCTGCAGTGGCTCGCGTGGCGAACCGGCGTGCGCGAGGACATGCTTCGCCCCATCGATCGCATCGGGCACGTCGACGTGCCCAAGCTTCTCGTGGTCGGCAGCGCGGACCGGCATACGCGCCTGGACGAATCCATGGCGATGTATGCGGCAGCATCTGCACCCAAGGAACTCTGGATCGTCCGTGGCGCGCAACACGTGGACCTGTACAACTACGACACGCTCGGCTACCGGCAACGCGTTGCCGGGTTCCTGTCCCGCTGGCTGGGCAACTCACCACGCGGCGCGCAAGTGCCCTCGACCTGTGCCAGTGCGCATCCCGCATGAGGCGCGCTACGGCAGCGTGATCATCGCCTGGAGCCCACCACCCTCGCGGTTGGCCAGGGTCAGGTGGCCGCCAATGGAGGCGATGAGTTGTGCGCCGATGGCAAGCCCAAGCCCCGCGCCGCCGGTGTCGCGGTTGCGCGAGGATTCCAGGCGGTAGAACGGTTGCAGCACCTGTTCGAGTTCGCCTTCGGGAATACCCGGGCCGCGGTCGGACACGGTCACGCGGAGGACGCCCGATGCGGCGCGCTGCACTTCCACCTCGGCCGAACCGCCGTACTTGATGGCGTTGTCGATCAGGTTCACCAGCACGCGGCGCAGCGCCTGCGGGCGAACGGTGGTGGTGGCGGCGATGCTGGCCGCCATGGTCACGGGCTGGCCGACATCCTGATAGTCGAACACCAGGCTTTCCAGGAAGGCGCCCATGTCCATCTTCACTGGCGTCTCCGCATCGCCATGCGCGCTGCGCGCGTAAGCGACGCCTTCCTTCACGAGATGCTGCAGTTCCTGCAGGTCGTCGAGGATGCGTTGTTGTTCCGGCGATTCATCCAGCGCTTCCACGCGCAGGCGCATGCGCGTGATCGGCGTCTGCAGGTCGTGCGAGATGGCGGCAAGGATATGCAGACGTTCTTTCACGTGCTTCGCGATGCGGTCCTGCATGGTGTTGAACGCTTTCGCCGCACGCGCCACTTCGGCGGGTCCGTCCTGCGGCACGCGTGGGCCATTGGCTGAGGGCGTCATGGCGTCCGCGGCTTCCGCCAGCGTCGTCAGCGGGCGGGTTGCCAACCGCACCGCCAGCCAGGTGCATACCAGCAGAAGGAGGACCTGCACGGTGAACACGAAGGGAAGCCACGCCGCCAGCGGCTTCATGTACGGAGTAATCTGCAGCGTGAGCGGCGTGCCGTCGTGCAGGGTGAAGTGCACCTGGTAACGCTCCGGCGACAGGGCGATGGTGTTGCCATAGACGCGGTAATCCGGGCCGACCTCCTTGGCGATCAGCGCAAGCACGTCGCGCGAGCGCTGGGTGATAAGGCGATCACCCGGCTCGCCCAGGCCAAGGATGTAGAAGTAATTGTCCCGCTCCAGCCGGCCGAGCCAGCGCGACCGTTCCGTTGCAGGCAGGCGGTCGAGCACGGCGACCGACGTGCCCACGTCGTGCTCCAGCGTGTTGAACATCACCGCGGTGGCGGTCTGGGTGCGCTCCATGTAGAGCAGGCCGAACGAAAGGCCCTGCGCCAGCATCAGCCCGGCGAAGATGATCAGGTACAGCCGCGAGGCCATGCTGCGCGGCAGCCAGCGGCGTTCCGTGACTGGTGCCGCCGTACTCATGGCTGCTCGCCGTTGAGGATCACCGGCATCGAGAACACATAACCCTCGCTGCGTACCGTCTTGATGTACGACTGCTCGCGCGCATCGTCCTGCAGGCGCTGGCGCAGGCGGCTCACCATCAGGTCGATGGAGCGGTCGAACAGTTCCGCGTCGCGGCCCTGCGTGAGGTTGAGCAATTGGTCACGCGACAGCACGCGTTGCGGATGATCGAGGAACACGCGCAGCAGACGAAATTCCGCGCCACTCAGCGACACTGCGGTACCTTCCTCGTCGAGCAGGTGGCGCGCCGTGGTATCGAGCCGCCAGCGGCCGAAGGCGATGATGTCGCTGTTCTCGGTCACACGCAGGTTCGGCGGCAGCATGCGCGTGCGGCGGATCACCGCCTTGATGCGCGCCAGCAGCTCGCGCGGCGAGAACGGCTTGGTGACGTAGTCGTCCGCGCCCATTTCCAGGCCGATGATGCGGTCCGTCTCGTCATCGCGCGCGGTCAGCAGCACCACCGGCACGTGCTTGTGCCTGCCGGCGCGCAGCGTGCGGCACAGCACCAGCCCGTCGTCGCCCGGCATCATGATGTCGAGCACCACGAGATCGAACGCCGACGTGTCGAGTTGCGCGAACATCTCGCGCCCGTCGGCGGCGGCGGTGGCGCGCAGGCCGTTCTTGCGCAGGTAGTCCACGATGCCCGTGCGGATGCCGTGGTCGTCATCCACGACGAGGATATGGTCGACGTGTTCCATGCTTTCTCCGAGGGTTCGACGTGCCATGCACGCCTGCGTCACGCCTTGCCGAGCAGGCGGCGGACTTCTGTTTCTGTTCGATCGTAGTCTCCCTCACCGACATGGCGATAGACCACATGGCCATCGCGGTCGATCAGGTAGATAGCCGGCCAGTAGCGATTACCGAAGGCGTTCCAGATCCGGTTGTCGTTGTCCACCGCCACCGGGTAGCGGATATCCAGCGTACGGATCGCCTGTCGCAGGCTGGTCGGGTCGCGCTCTTCGTCGTACTCGGGCGTGTGGACGCCGACCACCACCAACCCATCGCCCGCATAGCGGTCGTACAGCGCCTTGGTGTGCGGCAGCACGTGCAGGCAGTTGATGCATTCGCGCGTCCAGAACTCCACCAGCACCACCTTGCCGCGCAGCGCCGGCATGGTCAGCGGCGGCGAGTTGAGCCAGCCGGTCGCGCCTTCAAACCCGGGAGCGGTGGCGTCGACGCTGGGCGTTTGGGCCCTGGCGTCGAACCAGGAGCCGGGCCAGGCCGCACCAAGGGCTGCACCGAAAGCCGTGGCAGCAACAGCGAGACGCAGGAATTTCATGGTGAGTCCTCCAGGGCACGGGAGCGGCAGGCATGCCGCCGATGTAGCCATTGGAACGCTCGCGTTTGTACCGGTCGTGTCCCCTCGCCCGGCTTTTTGTATCGCTTTGTATCAGCCACCCAGGGCCGCCAACCGCCTCGGGCGGCCCGCTATGTATCCAACTGTATCTCCGCGCTGGCGTTACACATTTCGATGCCATCCAGCACGAACGGCGACACATCGTGGATACGCGGCGGGCGTCTCCTATCCACACCGGCTGATCGACAGCCACGCCAACTCAACCCCAGGAGATTCCATCATGTCCACTTCCGCCGTTCTCTACACCGGCAAGACCACCACCACCGGCGGCCGCGAAGGTCATTCGATCAGCGACGACGGCCAGCTCGACCTCAAGCTTTCCACCCCCGGTTCCCATCTGCCCGGCACGAACCCGGAGCAGCTCTTCGGCGCCGGCTGGTCGGCCTGCTTCACCGGTGCCATGCGCCACGCCGCGCATTCGCGCAAGCTGACGCTCCCCGCCGATACCTCGGTCAGCGCGGAAATCGACCTGGGCCAAGGCCCGGACGGCTTCTTCCTGCAGGCCCGCCTTACGGTATCCCTGCCTGGCGTCGACCGCGACACCGCCCAATGGCTGATCGATGCCGCCCACCAGACCTGCCCCTATTCCAAAGCGACGCGCGGCAACATCGACGTCGCCATCACGCTGAGCTGACGGTCCGGGGAATTCGCCATGAAACGCATGCGTTCCCGGCTGGCCGCCATGGTGGCGTTCGGCATCGCCGCCTTCGCCAGCGACGGCCAGGCGGAAGACACGACACCCCCGCCGAAAACCGCCGACGTGACGGCGCTACACCCGGCGCCGCCCCTCGCCCTTGGGCAACGCGTGGATTCGGGCGGCCAGATCAACGGCCGCCCGGACTGGGACGTCGACTATCCCTCGCAGCTTGCGCCGCAAGCCTTGCCTGCATCCCATGCGGTCGCGGCACGTGAGGACACGATGGGTTCCGCGCCGTTATCCACCGCCACGCGCTGAACCGTGCATCGATGATGCCTGCTCCTTGCAGGGGCAGGCGCTGCTCGTATCGTCGATCCGTCGCTGTCGCTCATTTCGCCACACGTGTCGCGCGCTGGTTCATGCCGGACTGATGAAGCACCAGCGCCGTCACCTTGCCTTGCGCATCACGCTCGAAATCGATCTTTGCGTCCACCACGCGGAGAAAGAACTTGTCGCGGGCACTCGCATAGATCGGAAGCGCCGGCTGCCCGGTGAGCTGGACGAAGGCCTGCCCGTCCTTGATGGTGAACGCGATCACCGCACCCGGCGCAAACTGGTAGTCGCCGACATAACCGGCAAGCGTGCCAGCGTCCAGGTCGGTCGCCTTGGTCTCGGCGCCCGCGGCGTCCTTTGCAACGCTGCCGACGCGCGGCGCTACCAAGTCCCCGTTCTGATGCAGCACCAGACTGTCGACCTTGCCCTTCTCGTCTCGCTTGAAGCTCAGGCTGATCGCGGCGACGTTGGCGAAGAACTCGTCCTTCGCGCTGGGGAACACCGGGAAGGGCCCCTGCCCCGTGGCCTGCGCGAACAGTTGATCGTCTTTGCGGGCCAGGGTGAGAACGAGATCCGGACGCACCTGATAGCCGCCGATGTATTCGTCCAGTTGTTGCTCCGACATCGCCACCTGCTTGTGCACGGGTGCGAGCGGTGTGGTGGGCAGCAGAACGGCATGTCCCAGGTTGTCGACGGTGGCACTCTTGTTGGTAAGCACCACCACACCGTGCTTGCGATCGGCGGTGAAACCGACATAGCTCGCGTAGCCGCCGGTCATGCCGCTGTGCTCGACCAGATCGCCGTCATCCACGTGATCGATCATCCACACCAGACCCAGTTTGCCGTGGGGCCCCGGACCATCGGCCCTGGGCGTTTGCGCGAGTTGCATGGCCGGGTAGAGAGCCGTCTTCGTCACACCCATGTTCGCCTTGAGGTAGCGCAGCATGTCGTCGGCGGTGCTGACGATGCTGCCGGCGCCCGACAGCACCCTGAAATGCCAGTTGGAAACGGGCTGGCCTCTGTCGCCGTGTGCCCTCGCAAGCCGGGCGCGGACGGTGTCATCCTGCACGGCGCTGCTGTGCTCCATGCCTAGCGGCCCGAAGATCTGCCCTTGCAGCAAAGCCTGATAGTCCGTGCCCGCGTGCACGCCCAGCGCATAACCCAGGATTCCGACGCCGAGGTTGGAGTACTCGTAGCGGCTGCCGGGATCACGCTTCAGCGTGTACGAAGCGAGAAAGGCCTTGAGCTTGTCGGCGTCATAGTCCGCATAGGGATCCTTGATGCCGACGTCCCCCAAGTTAGCCGGCAGGCGCGGCAGCCCGGAATTCTGGCTGGCCAGATCGCCCAGCGTGATGTTCTTGCCGTTGCGCGAGGGAATGGTGAAGCCCGGCAGCAGCGAGGAAACCGGCATGTCCAGCCGCAGCTTCCCTTCCGTTACCTGCTGGGCGAGCAACGTCGCGGTAAACGTTTTGGTGACCGAACCGATCTCGAATGCCGTACCGCCATTGGGCTGGCGTCCATCGTCGAGCTTGCCGTACGCATAGACGGCACTGCGGTCACCATCGACCACGCCGATGACGATCACCGGATACTCGCCTGCCTCGACATACTGCCGCGCGGCGACATCGATGCGCTGCGGCAGCAGCGGTGCGTCGCTGGCAGCGCAGGCGGTAGCGAACGACAGACCCAAGGCAATCCAGACCTTCTTCATGAGTACTCCCTCTCAAGCGTGGTTCCGTACGCCATAGCTATCCCTGTCATCCGCGTTGGAACGTACGCGCCGGCCATCGTCGCGCGCGATCGTCCCATCAAAGCAGGAATCAGGGTGCGAGGGAACTGCCGCGACCAACGCAGCTACGGTGTGAGCGCCACACGCTTGCTTGCGTTGCTTCAGGCAAGCCCGGCAGCGCGGGCAAGCCGCAGCAGGCCGAACGCCACGGCGATGACACCGATGGCCTGTGCCATCGGCACGCGTGCCGGCACCAGGCGTTCGGCGGTGATCGCCGCCGTCACGAGGGCCATGGCGCGCAGATCCATGACGCCGACGGCAAGCCACGCGACCGTCAGTCCTGCGCAGCACAAGACACAATGCAGGCCATGGCGTAGCCCGTCGCGCCACGATGCACGGGCGCTCCCAGGCACGGCATGTTCGACCCGGGACATCGCGCGACAGCACGCGAGGCTACGCGCCTTCCAAGCGCTGAATTGCAGCAGGCCTGCCAGCAACACGATGGCGCCGACGGCATGCGGCACCATGCGCGCCAAGGACTGCACGCGCATGGCCATCGCCGCCAGCGCGGCCACCACGGGAAAGGTGGCCGCGCCGAACACCGTCCAGACGAAGAAGTAACCCAGGCCCGCAAGCACCGTCCGCGCATCGGGGTGCGCGCCGCCCGTCTGTTCGATGCGTTGCCGATAGCGCCACAACGTGGGAATCAGCGATGGCAGCATCATGGCGATCATCATCACGGCCCACATGCCGGTGAACGTTGCAGCGGTGAGCAACCAGTCCTGCCCCGGCATGGGCATCCACGCCATCGACAAGGTCCAGCCACCGGGCATCGGCATGTCATCCATGTCCGGCATGGACGAACACCACGCCACGGTCGCAGCCGTGGTGGCGACGAGAAGCGCCGTCACCACGACAACGAATGCTTTAGGCATGACTCGACCCGGGATCAGGTCCGATGATGTTTCCTGATACATGGCATGCACCTCGCGCCCGGCCCGTCTCTTGTGCTGCTCAGCTTCCGGCGTACTCGTCATGGCGACGCCACCAGATACCTTGCTCGTTGCGTCCCAGCGGCGCGCGATCCAACCACTGATACATGCCCCACACGCCATCCACGCCGCGCGCGTAAGTGGAGTAGGTGTGATAGATCACGCCACCGTCACGCACGAATGCACTCACACCGGGCCGGTCGCGCGCATAGGTCGGCGCATCCGTGCCGCACGACTCCGCGAAGCGGATCACCGGCTCCGGCACCGGACTGGCGTCCATTGCGTGCCCGTTGCGCGCGTAGTTGTATTCGATGTCGCCCGCGCGCTGCTGCTCTTCGGTGAAGGCGACGTTGAAATCGAAGTTGAATTCGCCGCCGGCGGACGATGCCCAGGGGAACGTCCAGCCCATGCGCTGCCGGTATGCCTGCAGCTTTTCCAGCGGTGCGCGCGACACCGCCCAGAACGCAACGTCGTGGTTTTCCAGATGCGTGACGACGCCGTTGAAACCGTCCGCTACGGCCGAGCAGGACGGGCATCCGGCCTTGTAGTCCGGTCCGAACATGAAGTGGTAGACCAACAGTTGCGAGCGGCCCCGGAACAGATCCTCCATCGAGGCTGGACCGTCCGGGGTATCGAACCCGTAGGCCTTGTCGACACGCACCCACGGCAGTGCCTGCCGCTGGCGCGCCAGTTCGTCACCGCGCCGTGTATGTTCCTTCTCGGCCTCGAGCAGCGCGGTGCGTGCCTTCAGCCATGTCTCGCGGGTACCTGTCAGATGTGCAGCCATGATGCTTCTCCTTCCGTCAGTGGTGCCTCTGGCCGTGATCGAAACGGCGTGGCACGGGTGGGTCGTGGGATAGACTGCGACCGGTCGACTGGGCGAAGGGAGTGACAAGTGTGTCGGGATTCCCATGGATTCGCTGATTACGGCAGCCGCACGCGCGCTCGCCGCGGGTGATCCGCTCGGCGCGCTCAATCGCGTCGCCTTGCGCGACGACCCGCCTGCGCTCGCGCTGCGCGGCATTGCCATGGCCCAACTCGGTGATTTCACCCGCGCCAAAACGCTGCTGCGCAAAGCCGCGCGTGCCTTCGGGCCAAGGGAAGCCATCGCGCGGGCACGTTGCGTCGTCGCCGAAGCGGAGATCGCACTGGTGTCGCGCGATCTCCGGTGGCCCACCAAGGCGCTTGATGCGGCACAAGCGACACTGCACACGCACGGCGACCAGGTAAACGCCGCACATGCGCGCTACCTTTCGGTGCGACGCCTGCTCCTGATCGGACGCATCGAGGAAGCCGAGCGCTTGCTTGCTTCCATCGACCCCGCGCCATTGCCGCCCGCCTTGCGTGCCATTCATTCGCTGGCCGTCGCCGGCGTGGCAATGCGCCGCTTGCGGGCGCACGCGGCGCGCGAAGCGCTGGCGCAGGCCGAACAGGATGCGCGACGCGCCGGGATTCCCGCGCTGATCGCCGAAGTGGAGAACATCTCCCTCGCGCTGCAGGCACCGGTAGCACGGCGGGTCATGCGTGGCACACCACAACTGCTTGTGCTGGAAGAAGTCGAGACGTTGCTGGCATCCGGCAAGTTGGTCATCGATGCCTGCCGCCACGCGGTATGCATGGGCTCCGTCTCGGTCCCGCTTGCGCGGCGTCCCGTGTTGTTCGCGCTGGCCACGGCGTTGGGCGCCGCGTGGCCGGGCGACGTGCCACGGAACGAACTGATCAACCGCGCCTTTCGCGCCCGGCATCCTGACGAGACGCATCGCGCACGCCTGCGCGTCGAGATCGGCCGGCTCAGGACGCTGCTCAAGGGTCTGGCGGACGTGCAGGCAACGGCCCGCGGCTTTGCACTGGCTCCGCTGCGCGCACGTGAAGTCGTGTTGCTCGAGCAACCGGCCGAGGAGAAACACACCGCGGTGCTCGCCCTGCTCGCCGATGGCGAGTCCTGGTCCAGTTCCGGCCTGGCGCTGGCGCTGGGCGCCAGCCAGCGCACCGTGCAGCGTGCGCTCGATGCGCTCGCGGCGAGCGGCAAGGTGCAGGCGCTGGGCCAGGGCCGGTCGCGCCGCTGGATGATGCCGCCGCTGCCGGGATTCACGACCGCTTTGTTACTCCCCTCCCCGCTGCCCGGTGACTAGGATGGGCGCATGAAACGATCAGCCGCCCATGTCGTCCGCGAATACGGTCCCTTCAAGGGTGTCGAACAGGTGCATGGCGTCACCTATGACGGCCAGTACGTTTGGCTCGCCACCGGTGACACGCTGCATGCGCTCGATCCGGATACCGGCAAGCTGCAGCGCACGCTGCCGGTGGCCGCCCATGCAGGGACGGCCTTCGATGGCGAGCACCTGTTCCAGATTGCGGAGAGCCGCATCCAGAAGATCGATCCGGCGACCGGGCGCGTGCTTGCCAGCATCCCGGCGCCGGGCAACGGCGGCGATTCCGGGCTCGCCTGGGCCGAGGGCACGCTATGGGTCGGGCAATACCGCGAGCGGAAGATCCATCAGGTGGATCCGGAAACAGGCAACATCCTTCGCACCATCGAATCCAACCGCTTCGTCACCGGCGTGAGCTGGGTGGACGGAGAGTTGTGGCACGCCACCTGGGAAGCTGACCAGAGCGAGTTGCGGCACATCGACCCGGACACTGGCGACGTGCTCGAGAAACTCGACATGCCGCCGCATGTGTTCGTATCGGGCCTGGAATCCAATGGCGGCGACACGTTCTTCTGCGGCGGTGGCACCAGCGGAAAAGTGAGAGCCGTTCGCCGTTGATCCAACGCGATGGCGCGGCTGTCGCGCGTCAACCCGTGGCCGTCGGACGAAAGCCATCGATCGTCCAGCGCAAACCCCAGAGCAGGATCGCAGGCGCCAGCACGCCTGCCAGGAAGATCGCGGTGAGGGCTGGAAGCACATGGCTCCAGCTGAAAATGGATGCGCTGCGCATCAGGATGAAGACCATCCAGCCTGCCCAGGCCACGATGTAAAGCCGGGTCATGCCGCGTTTCCAGTTCATGCCTGAGTCTCCCTTTCCGCGCAGGCAGCCGGGCTGGCTGCCTTCCCTGTCCGACGATGAAATGACAGCGGCGTGCCGGATGCAACCCTCGCCCCCGAGAGTGGCCGACGACCCCATCGATCAACTGCCCGCTTCGCGCTCCACCACCGCCACCCATCCCATCAGCGCACGCCACGCGTAACTTTCCCGGGCGTTGCCCAGCGTTGCCGTGCCGGTGATCTCTCGCGGCAGCGACACCTGCGACTGGCAATGCCCCATGCGCACCCGATAGGTCGCGGCGAGCGGCACGATCTGATGCGTGTTCGGTTGCTTCTCCGCCGGCACTGGACCGCCATAGAGACTGGCCATGGCCGGCTCGTCCAGCGTGGCCAGATTGACCCGGTCGACGGCCGTCACCTGGCAACGCAGCGCGCCGTCCTCGGCGATCGATGTGACGAAGTGCGCCGCGTCGCCTGCCGCGACGCGACCGACGTCCTCTTCACCCACATAGGCTTCGCCCTTGACGCCATCGGGACCGATCAGGTCGAACAGGTGTTCGCCGCGCGGCAACCATGTGCCGGTGGCGAGCCCCTCACCGAACAACTGCACGGTGCCGTCGAACGGGGCGCGCAGCGTGAGCCGCTGGGTCTGGCGCTCCAGTCCGTTCACGGTTTCTCTCGCCGCCTCCCAGTGTTTGCGCAAGGCCACGCCTTCCTGCAGTAACTGCTGGTCGAAAGACTGCTGCTCGACCTGCCAGCGCAACTGGGTTTCCTCGGCGCGCGCGGCCTTCAGGCGATAGTCCAGGTCGGGCGATACCAGCACGGCGAGCACGTCACCCACATGCACGTGCGCGCCATCGTGTGGCAACGGCACGCCATCGGAAACATAACCCGCCTCCGGTGCGTAGAGGCCTTGCGCGCGCAGCGGTCCGAACACGGCCGGCGCGCGGATGCCGCCATGCCACGGCAGCACGAACCAGGCGAACAGCAGCGTGGCGAGCACCGCGCTGCGCACCGTCTGCCGCCGCCACGCGAGCAGGTGGCGACGACGCCAGCACGCAGACACTTCAACCGCGACGGGACGCACGATGAACCAGCCGAACTCCACCACGAACAGCAGCAGGCCCAATGCCTTGAAGAAGGCGTGGTACACGATCAGCGCGATCGAGAAGAACACCGCCAGCCGGTACAGCCAGGTGACATAGGTGAAGGCGATCAGGAAGCGTCGCCGCCCCGGCGTGCAGGGCTCGGGCTGGGGCTCGCCGAAGCCGAACAGCCATTCGCGCATCCACCAGCGACCGAACGCGAAGGCGCGATCGTGCAGGTTCGGCATGCCCAGCCAGTCGGACAACAGGAAGTAACCGTCGAACCGCATGAACGGACTGGCGTTGATGGTCAGCGTGCTGATCCACGTGGTGGTCGCGAGCAGGAAGGCGGCCGCACTGAGCGGGCCATCCGGCAACAGGCTCCACGCCAGCGTGGCGAACGCGGCCAGCGCCAGCTCGGCCAGCATGCCCGCCGCGCCGATGCACAGGCGCGCCCTGCGCGACGGCACCTTCCACGCGTCGGTGGTGTCGGTGTAGAGCATCGGCACCATTACCAGCAGCGCGATGCCCATGGTGGGCACACGGCATCCGTAGCGATACGCAGTGAAGGCGTGCCCGAATTCATGCAACACCTTGGCGAAGGCCAGCGTCACGCCGATGGCGAGCACGCCATGCCAGTCCGCATACGCGCGGAAGGTGTGCACGAACGTATCCCAGCGACGCGAGACCAACACCAGGCCAAGCACCGCGCAGACGCACACCACCCACCAGAACGCCGGCCGGTACACGAATGCCACGTAGCGCGCACCGCGACGCAGGAACGGCATCGGATTCCACAGCGGAATGCGGATCATCAGGTAATGCTTGAGCAGCCACATGGCGTGCGTCATGCGGCCCGCGCTGGCGACCGCACGCAGGCGGTCGGTTTCTTCCGCACTGGCCGAGACGAACAGGTTGGACTGGCGCAACAGGCGATAGAGCGCCTCGACGTCGTCCAGGCTGACGGTCAGTGTGGTTTCGCGGTTCACCGCATCGACGATCGCCTGCGCGTCACCCAGCGACCAGCGCGAGAGCATTTCAAAGGCAGGCCAGCCGAGCTGGTAGAAGCGATTGGCGGCCGGGTCGTGCAGCATCCAGGTGGGTGAGCCGTCGGACGCCGGGGCGCCACGGGTCAGGCTCAGTTCCTCGCGCAGGGAAGGCAGGTGCGACATCGATACTTCCCGCTTACCAGCCCAGCCACTGCCGCGCCGAAGCCAGCGGGCGGCGCAACAGGTAATAGGACAGCGGCACCCAGCGACCGTGGATGCGCGCGGTGCCCATGGTGCCAAGCACGGGGGTCGCGCCCTTGTCGATGAAACTCGCCTTGATGCGATACGCGACGATGCCTTCCACCGTGGGCTCCGCGCGGTAAGCAATGGTGTCGATGCGCGCGGCGTAGCTGACCAGCGGCGAGCTCTTGGGATAGAGCGTCAGCGCATCGCCGCTCTTCACGTCGACGTTCTCGGCCACGGGCAGGTAGGCGGTGAGTTCGACATGTGCCGGGTCGGCGAGCAGCATCACCTTCTCGCCCACGGACACGGCGCGACCGTTCCAGTCATTGGCGTCGGAGAATACGGCCACGCCCGCGCGTGCGGCGGTGACGCGCAGGCGCGCGAGCTGTGCGGCGGCGTAATCGAGTTCCACGGCACTGGCATCGAGCTTGCCCTTCTTCAGCGCCATGTCCAGACGATCCTTGTCGTCGGTGACGGCGAGCTGCGCCGTCTGCCGGTACTCTTCCTGCGCGGCGTCATAGTTCTTGCGCGCCAGTGCGTCGCGCGAAGCCAGCGTGGTGGCATCCAGCGAGAACAGCGCCGCGCCCGCGGCCACCGGCTGGTTGGGCTGCACCTCGAGCCGCTCGATGACGCCATCCAGCGGCGAACGCACCACGAACGGGTCTTTCGCGGTCACTTCGGCCGGCGCGAGCACGCTCAGCGGCACCGGTGCGAGGCAAAGCAGCATCAGCGTGACCAACGCGCGTCGACGCCACTTTCCCTGCCGCAGCAGGGTCAGCAAACGCGAGGCCAACGACGCGCGCGGCTCGAACGCATGAAATGCGTGTGACCAGACCTGCGACAGCTCCACCAGCAAAGCGATGTCGACCGTGCCGAAGGGTTCGTCCCGCGCCAGCACGATGGCGCCCTGCACGTTGCGCTGCGTATCGATCAGCGGCAGCCACAAGGCGTTGGCCGGCCACCAGGATGCCCAATCGGCCGCCAGGGCGTCGGGCAGGTCGGCGGCGCTGAAAGCATGCGGTTGCGCGGCCACCGCCTCGGGCGCGGATTCGCGCGCACCCTCCGGCGACGCCTTGGGGCGCGCCAGCGCACGGCACGCGGCGTTGAGCCACTGCACGTAGGGCGCGCCGGGGTCGCACTGCGGCAGGCCGGATACCGCGGTGATCGAACCCTGCGGCACGCCTTCGGTACGCCACAGCGCGGCCTGCCGGTACGGCACCAGCGCCTGCGTTTCGTTGACGATGGTGAAACCGAGTTCCGCCTTGCTTTCCGCCTGGCGGGCACGCGCGGAGAGCTGCCACAGCAGCGCGAGCCGGCGGGCATCGATATGGACTTCTGCGCTCATGGCCTGCCGTTACGGTTTGGCGAACGTGGCCCAGCCACTCATGCCCGGCAAAAGCTCGGGCACGTCGCTGGACAAGGCGGCGATGACGTTCACGGTCTGCGTGACCGGATCGACACGCGCGCCGATGCGCGCAATGCGCGCGTCATAGGTCTTGCCGACTTCATCGACGTGCACGCTCAGCGGCGAGCCCGGCTTCATCCACGCCAGCCACTTCGAGGGCGCGATCATCTTCAACTCCAGGTGACCGGTGTCGACGATGGTGAGCAAGGGCTTGCCCGCTTCCACGAACTGATCGGGCGCAGCGGAACGCTTGACCACGCGGCCGGAGAACGGCGCGCTGATCGTGCACTTGCGCACGGTGGCTTGCATGTACGCCACTTCCGCAGCGCCCGCCTTGGCCTTACCGCTGGCCTGCGTCACTTCCAGCTCGCCCACGGAATGGAGCTGCGCCAGCTTGGTGTCGACCTGCAGCAATTGCTGCGCGGCGTCCGACTCGGCCTGCGTCTTGCGCAACTGCGCGGCGTAGAGCGAGCAATCGAGCGAAGCGAGCGTCTGCCCTGCGCGGAACGCATCGCCCTCGCGGAACGGCAGGGTGGCGATCTTGCCGGCGATTTCGCTGGACAGCTCCACCTCGTCGCGCGACGCGAGCTGGATGCGAATACGCCCGTCGTCCGTCGCGGCGCGCGGCTGGTCCGCTGCCCTGCCCGGCTGCGCGGGCCACATCGCCAGGGCGATGCAGCCGAGGAGAAAACCACGCCACTTCATGACTTCGCTCCGCTCCCCTGGGCAAACGCATCGCGGCGCTTCTGCTCTTCGCTGATCGCCTGCTCGAGCGTGGCCAGATCATGCGACTGCACCGTATCCGGCACCGGATCCAGGCCAAGCGTGACCAGCATCTGGCCGTAAGCGCTTTCCAGCTCGCCGTAGCTTTGGTACTGGCGCAGCTCCGTCATCATCGCGCCGGTGGCGGCGCGGATTTCGTTGAGCTTGCCCACGGCGTTCGCCGCGGCGGCGTTGCGCGTGTGTTCCAGGATCTGCTGATCCACGCTGTTCATCTGCTGCAGCAGTTCGAACTCGCGACGCTTGGCGGCCAGTTCGGTGCGTGCCACGTGCACCTGCGTGAGCACGGCCATGGACAGCGCCATGCGCTGCGTGCGTGCCAGCTCGCGCTGTGCATCGGCGGCGCCGCGGATGTGCTTGATGTTGAGCACGTTCAGCAGGTTCCAGCTGACGCGCAGGCCGGCATCACGCCATTCCTGGAAGGCGAGGAACGTGTTGCTGTCGTAATGCGCGCCCACGTCCAGCTCCACGCCGGGCAGCAGCTTCGCCATCGCCTTGTGCGTTTCGTCCACGCTGATCCGCTCGTTGTAGCCGGCTTCGACCAGCTCGGGACGACGCTCCAGCGCGGTGGTTTCCATCTCCGCCACCGGCATGTCGAAATGCGGCTCGGTGAAATCGGACGGCGGTGCCAGGGTGAAGTCGCGACCGGGCTCCATGTTCATCAGCGAGGCCAGGCGCGGCTTCGCTTCATCCAGCTGGGCCCGCACGGCTTCGAGCTGGCGCATGATGTCGAGCAGTTCGTGCTGGTAATTGAGCGTATCCAGCGGCGAGGCCAGGCCGGCCTGCTGGGTGCGGCGGGAATCGTCCAGCGCCGATTGCGCCGCATCGAGCAGCGGCCCGATGCGGTCATGAATGCGCTGCGCGCCTGCGGCCTGCCAGTAGGCTTCGCGCACCTGCTGCATCAGCAGCTCCACCACCTTGCGGCGACGCTGCTGCAGCACCAGCACGCGGTCGGCCTGCTCCTTCGCTTCGTAGTAGCTCACGCCGAAGTCCAGCGCGTTCCACGAGAAGACGAGGTCGCCAGTGCGCATCGTCTTGTCGGTGGAATACGAGGGCGGCACCGCCGTCTTGCTGGGATCATCCAGCAGCACCGAGCGCGAGGCCATTTCGTTGTCGCGCGTCGTATAACCGGCGGCGGCGGTCAGCTTGGGCAGCAGGTCGAAGTTGGAAAGATCGAGCTGGCGCTGCGCCAGCGCCTCTTCCATCATCTTCTGGCGGTGATCGAGGTTGTAGCTGATGGCGCGCGCGAGCGCTTCCTCCAGCGTGATCGGACCATTCACCGCCTCTTGCTTGCCGAACAGTTCGGCGCGCCCGTCCGTCGCCATCTGCAGTCGTTCTGCATCGGTGAAGGGTTTGGGATGGATGGCGCAGCCCGACAGCAGCGTCACCGCCGCCAGCGCGAGCACCAGCGGAGTGCGGCGAAGCCAGGCACCGTGTGGTGTTGCGGAAGAAACCGGATTCACGTTGGATAGCCCCTGTTTGATCATGGTCAGATATGCCTTGCCGGCGCCGAAGGACGAGCGGGCGCCATGGCGGCGACATGCAGGGCATGCCGCTCGCGTGCGAACTGTTCGGTCAACGATGGCTTCGCCATGGCCTGCGGCGCCGATGGCGTGACCGGATGCAGCGCGGCGTGCGTGCCACCCTTGCCGAAGTCGAGCACCACTTCGCGGTAGGTCTGATGGCCGGCTTGATCGACCATGCCGACCATCAGGCGCAGCTCGTAAGGCTTCGCACCATGCGCCGGCGCGTGGCCGCGCAACGCACCGGTGGCGGCGTCGTAGCTCAGCCAAGCGGGCAAGGCACGTCCATTGGCCTGCGTCACCGAGACGATGCGCTCGTTTCCGCCGGCCAGGGAGTCGAGCGCCACCGTGAACTTCGCCCCGGCTGCGACATCACGATGCTCGATGGTCACCGGGATGTTGAACGGTGCGGGGATGGCATCCGGCAACGCCCGCATACCCGAATCGACGCGCGTACCGCCCTGGGCGTCGTAGATATGGCCGCGCGACGCATCCGGCGCGGTGAAGGTGACGGTGCGCAGCACCGGCGAAGAAAGGCTCAACAGCGTCGGCTCGGCCAGCGCGTTGAGCACCACCGGTTCGCCTGAGCCGATATCGCTACCCGCCCGCGTTTCCACCGGCGTGATGAACGTCGACGATGTACCACCGAACTGGCCGACCTGCCCCGCAAAACCTGCATTGACGGTGATGGCGCGCGTGACGGCCACGCTGTTCAACGTACCGTCGTTCACCACGAAGGCAATCGTGCGGCTGCCGGCATCGTTGGCCACGTTGGTATCCGCATACGACACCGACGCCAGTGCGGCCTGCCATTGCGCCAGCGTGGCGGTGCCACCGGCCGAACTCAGGGTCAGCACGCCGGTGGCCGCGTTGTAGGCGCCGGTGATATTGCCCATGGTGGTGCCGTTGTTGGTGAACGCGAGTACGTCTTCACCGGGGTGGAAGCCCGCGACGATGGACACCGTGGCACTCGCCAGGGTCGTGTTGTCGCGATCGGCGACGGCAATGTTCGGATCGATCGCCACTGGCGTGGTCACGCCGGGTCCGCCGAAGACTGCCGCGCCGCTAGAGGTCGTGACGATGGGCGTCTGGTCGGTATCGGCCACCGACACCGCACGCGAAGCCGCCGTGCTGGTCTTCATGCCGTCGTTGACGCTGAAGCTGATGGTGCGTGTGGCGGTGTCCGGCGTGATCGCCGTGTCGGTGTAAGTCACCGACTTCAGCGCCGCCTGCCATTGCGCCAGCGTCGCCGCCCCACCGGCCGAACTCAGCGTGAGCACGCCCGTGGCTGCGTTGTACGAGGCGCTGATATTGCCCATCGTGGTGCCGTCGTTGGCGAAGGCGAGCACGTCTTCACCCGCATGGAAGTTGCCGGTGACCGCCACCGTGGCCGAGGCCAGCGTGGTGTTGTCGCGATCGGACAAGGCGATGCCCGGGTCCACTGCTACCGGCGTCGACGTCGTGTTGTCGGCGGCAACGAACGACGCGTTGCCGCCGGATGTGGTGACGATCGGCGTCTGGTCGGTATCCACCACCGTCATCGTGCGAGTGGCCACGGCACTGGTCTTGGTGCCGTCGTTGACGCTGAAGCTGATGGTGCGCGTGGCGGTGTCCGGCGTAATCGCCGTGTCGGTATAGGTCACCGACTTCAGCGCCGCCTGCCACTGCGTCAGCGTGGCGGTGCCGCCGGCCGAGCTCAGCGTGAGCACACCGGTGGCCGCGTTGTACGAGGCAGTGATGTTGCCCATCGTCGCGCCATCGTTGGCGAAGGCGAGCACGTCCTGGCCGGCGCGGAAATTACCGCTGATCGCCACCGCGGCCGAAGCGAGCGTGGTGTTGTCGCGATCGGACAAGGCGATGCTCGCATCGATCGCCACCGGCGTCGAGGCCGTGTTGTCGCCAGCCACGAACACGGCGCCGCCACTCGTGGTCGTGACGACCGGGGTTTGGTCCGTGTCGGCTACCGTGACCGTGCGCGTTCCGGCAACGCTGGTCTTGGTGCCGTCGTTGACGCTGAAGCTGATGGTGCGCGTCGCCGTATCCGGCGTGATCGCGGTGTCGGTGTAAGTCACCGACTTCAGCGCCGCCTGCCACTGCGCCACCGTCGCCATGCCGCCGGCGGAGGTGAGCGTCATGATGCCCGTGGCTGCGTCGTACGAGGCGGTGATGTTGCCCATGGTGCCGTCGTTGGCGAACGCCAGCACGTCCTGGCCAGCACGGAAGTTACCGCTGATCGCTACCGTGGCCGAAGCCAGCGTGGTGTTGTCGCGATCGGACAAGGAGATGCCCGGGTCGATAGTCACCGGCGTAGAGGCTGTGTTGTCGCCGGCGACGAACGAGGCATGGCCGCCGGACGTGGTCACGATGGGCGTCTGGTCGGTATCGGCCACCGTAACCGTGCGCGCGGCGGTATTGCTCGCGTTTCCGCCGCCATCCACGGCCGTGAAGCTGATCGTGCGCGTCGCGGTGTTGGGCGTGATGGCGGTGTCCGTGTAGGTCACAGACTCGAACGCGGCCCGCCACTGTGCCAAGGTCGCCGTGCCACCCGCCGACGTCAGCGTCATCACGCCGGTCGTGGCGTTGTACGACGCGGCGATGTTGCCCATGGTTGCGCCGTCATTGACGAACGACAGCACGTCTTCGCCGGCATGGAAGTTCCCCGTGATGGCGACCGTGCCCGAAGCCATCGTGGCGCTCGCGCCATCGGTGATGGCCAGCCCGCCGTCGATGACAACGGGCGTGGACGCCGTATTGTCACCCGCGACGAACGCGGCAGACCCGGCGTCCGTCCTGATCACCGGCGGGGCGAGGACGTTCACCGTATCGGTCGCAACGATGCTCGTCTTGGTGCCGTCGCTGACCACGATCGAGATTGTGCGCTGTCCGTAGACCGTGCTTGAGCTCGAGAACTGCAGGTTGTCGAGCAGACTCTGCCATTGCGCGAGCGTTGCGGGACTGGTCGGGGTCACCGTCATCACGCCCGTCGCCAGAACGTAGTTGCCCAGGAACGGCCCGGTGCTGCCGGAGCCGAACGTCAGCATGTCGCCACTCTGGAAGCCACCGGAGATCGAGATGGTGGCCGATGGCAGTGTCGTGTTATCGCGGTCGCTCACCGTGATGCCGTGATCGATCGTCACCGGGGCGGTATGGCCGACATAGTTCGTGCCGCCGGTTGTGGTCACGATCGGTGTCTGGTCGGTGTCGGTCACCGTGACCGTGCGCGTGGCGGTGTTGCTGATATTTCCCCCGCCATCCACCGCCGTGAAGCTGATGGTGCGCGTCGCGTTATTGGGGGTGATCGCGGTGTCCGTATAGGTCACCGATTCCAGCGCCGATTGCCACTGCGCCAACGTGGCCGTCGCGCCGGCCGAGGTCAGCGTCAGCACGCCCGTGCTCGCGTTGTACGACGCGGTGATGTTGCCCATGGTCGCGCCGTTGTTGACGAACGACAGCACGTCCTCGCCCGGATGGAAGTTGCCCGTGATGCCCACCGTGGCCGCTGCGAACGTCGAGCTCGCGCCATCCATCAGCGCCACCCCGGCATCGATAAGGACCGGGGTAGAGGTAACGTTGTCGCCCGCCACGAAAGCCGACGAACCGGCGTCCGTAGTGACCTGCGGCGGGCCCAGCACGCTTACCGTATCGGTCGCCGCGGCACTGCTCTTCATGCCGTCGTTGACCACGAAAGCGATGGTCCGGTTGCCCGGTGTTGCCGATGATGCGGCGGAGAACGTCACGGCACGCAATGCATTGGCCCACTGGGCGTCGCTGCTCGTGGCACCCGAGGAGGTGAGCGTCAGCACACCCGTCCCTGCGTTGTACGAGGCCACGATGTTGCCGAACAGCGAGGAGCTCGTGTTGGTAAACGAGAGCGTGTCGCCGCTGTGGAAGCCCGTGGCAATCGATACCGTACCCGACGCTTGCGTCGTGTTGTCCAGATCGGTCACTGAGATGTTGCCGTCGATGATCCCCGCGCGGGTGCCACCCACGTAGTTCGTGGTGCCACCGGTGGTCGAGACGATCGGCGTCTGGTCAACGTCGGCCACCGTGACCGTGCGCGTGGCGATGTTGCTGGTCGTCGCCAAGGCATCCGTGGCCGTGAAGCTGATGGTGCGCGTTACGGGGTTGGGCGTGATCGCGGTATCCGTATAGGTCACCGATTCCAGCGCGCTCTGCCACTGCGCCAGCGTGGCGCTGGCGCCCGCCGAGGTCAGCGTCAGCACGCCGGTGCCCGCGCTGTACGAGGCCGCGATGTTGCCCATCGTCGCGCCGTTGTTGGTGAACAGCAGTACGTCCTCACCCGGGTGGAAGTTGCCGGTGATGGCCACCGTGGCCGACGCCAGCGTCGATGCGGCGCCGTCGGTCACGGTCAGCCCCGCATCGATGGCGACCGGTGTCGAGGCCACGTTGTCGCCCGCCACAAACGCGGCTGAACCGAGGTCCGTGGTGATCTGCGGCGGACCCAGCACGCTCACCGTATCGGTCGCCGCGACGCTGTTTTGCGTGCCGTCGTTGACCACGAAAGCGATGGTCCGGTTGCCTGGTATCGCCCACGATGCCGCGGAGAACGTCACGGCACGGAACGCGTTCGCCCACTGGGCGTCGGTGCTCGTGGCGCCCGAGGAGGTCAGCGTCAGCACGCCCGTCCCCGAGTTGTACGAGGCCACGATGTTGCCGAACACCATAGAACTCGTGTTGGTGAACGAAAGCGTGTCGCTGATCTGGAAGCCGGCAGTGATCGACACCGTGCCCGACGCTTGCGTCATGTTGTCGAGATCGGTCACCGAGATGCCGCCATCGATGACCCTCGCGCTGGTGCCACCCACGTAGTTCGTGGTGCCACCCGTCGTGGAGACGATCGGTGTCTGGTCGACGTCGGCCACCGTGACCAAGCGCGTGGCGGTGTTGCTGTAGCTTCCTCCGCTATCCACCGCCGTGAAGCCGATGGTGCGCGTGGCGTTGTTGGGGGTGATCGCGGTATCCGTATAGGTGACCGATTCCAGCGCGCTCTGCCATTGCGCCAGCGTGGCAGTGGCGCCCGCCGAGGTCAGCGTGAGCACGCCGGTCGCCGCGTTGTACGTGGCCCCGATATTGCCCATCGTCGAGCCATTGTTGCTGAACCGCAGTACGTCCTCGCCCGGCTGGAAGTTACCGGTGATCATCACCGTGGCCGACGCCAGCGTCGATGCGGCGCCGTCGGTCACGGTCAATCCCGAATCGATGGCCACCGGCGTCGAGGCCACATTGTTGCCCGCCACGAACGAGGCAGAACCCGCGTCCGTGGTGATCTGCGGCGGACCCAGGATGCTCACCGTATCGGTTGCGGCAACACTGTTCTTGATGCCGTCGTTGACCACGAAAGCCATCGTCCGGTTGCCTGGCGTCGCCGACGCAGCGGCGGAGAACGTCACGGCATCGAGTGCGTTGGTCCACTGGGCATCGCTGCTCGTGGCACCCGCTGAAACCAGCGTCAGCACACCCGTCCCCGAGTTGTACGAGGCCACGATATTCCCGAACAGCGCAGAACTCGTGTTGGTGAACGAGAGCGTGTCGCCGCTGTGGAAGCCGGTGGTGATCGACACGGTAGCCGACGATTGCGTCGTATTGTCACGATCGGTCACCGAGATGCCACCGTCGATGATCGCCGCGCCGGTCCCACCCACGTAGTTCATGGTGCCACCCGTCGTCGTCACGACCGGCGTCTGGTCGGTATCCGCGATGGTTACGGTACGCGTGGCCGTATTGCTCGTCACTCCGCCGCCGTCTGCGGCCGTGAAGCTGATGGTGCGCGTCGCGTTGTTGGGGGTGATCGCGGTATCCGTGTAGGTCACCGAATCCAACGCCGCCTGCCACTGCGCCAGCGTGGCTGTCGCGCCAGCCGAGGTCAGCGTCATCACGCCGGTAGCCGCGTTGTACGACGCGGTGATGTTGCCCATCGTGACGCCGTTGTTGCTGAACCGCAGTACGTCCTCGCCCGGATGGAAGTTGCCGGTGATCGCCACCGTGGCCGACGCCAGCGTCGACGCGGCGCCATCGGTCACGGTCAGCCCCGAATCGATGGCGACCGGGGTCGAGGTGACGTTGTCACCCGCCACGAATGAGGCCGAGCCCGCGTCCGTGGTGATCTGCGGCGGGCCCAGCACGCTCACCGTATCGGTTGCCGCGGCGCTGTTTTCCGCACCGTCATTGACCACGAATGCGATGGTCCGGTTGCCTGGCATTGCCGACGATCCGGCGGAGAACGTTATGGCCTTGAACGCGTTGGCCCACTGGGCGTCGCTGCTCGTGGCGCCCGAGGAGGTCAGCGTCAGCACGCCCGTCGCTGCGTTGTAGAAGCCCTGGATGTTGCCGAACTGCGTGGAGCTTGTGTTCGAGAACGAAAGCGTATCGCCACTGTGAAAGCCCGCAATGATCGACACCATGCCCGACGATTGCGTCGTATTGTCACGATCGGTCACCGAGATGCCACCGTCGATGATCACCGCGCTGGTCCCGCCCACGTAGTTCGTGATGCCACCCGTCGTCGCCACGACCGGCGTCTGGTCCGTGTCGGCCACCGTCACTGTGCGCGTGGCCGTGTTACTCACGTTGGCCGCGCTGTCCACGCTCGAGAAGCTGAGGGTGCGCGTCGCGTTGTTGGGGGTGATCGCGGTGTCCGTATACGTCACCGATTCCAGCGCGCTCTGCCACTGCGCCAGCGTGGCGGAGGCGCCCGACGAAGTCAGCGTAAGCACGCCGGTCGTCGCGTTGTACGAGGCGGCAATATTGCCGAACGTGGTGGAGTTCGTGTTGACGAACGACAGCAGGTCCTCGCCGCTGTGGAAGTTGCCGGTGATCGCGACCGTGGCGGAGGCCAGAGTCGTGGCGCTGCCATCGGTCACCCTGAGCCCCGCATCGATGGCAACTGGCGTCGAGGTGACGTTGTCACCCGCCGTGAAGGCGGTCGAACCGGCATCGGTCGTGATCGTCGGCGGCGCGGTGATATTGACCGTATCGCTCACGGGCGCACTGCTCTTCACGCCGTCGTTTGTCGAGAACTGAATCGTGCGGTTGCCGTACGTGGAGCTTGAGCTTGAGAACGTCACCGACGACAGGACACTGGCCCACTGGGCATTGGTCGCCGTGGCGCCGCTGGACGTCAACGTCAACACGCCGGTGCCGGCGTTGTAGGACCCGGTGATGCTGCCCGTGTTGATGAAGCCCAGCATGTCACCGGCGTGGAAGCCCGAGCTGATCTGTACGGTCGCCGATGCCTGGGTCGCGTTGTCGAGGTCGGACACCGTGATGCCGCCATCGATCGTCACGGGCGACGATGCGCCTGCATAGCTCGTGGTGCCACCCGTCGAGGTCACGATGGGCGTCTGGTCGGTATCGGCAACCGTGACGGTGCGCGTGGCCGCTGCGCTTGTATTGCCGCCGCTGTCGACTGCAGTGAAGCTCATCGTGCGCGTCGCGTTGTTCGGCGTGACGGCGGTATCGGTATAGGTCACCGACCCAAGCGCGCTCTGCCATTGGGCCAGCGTCGCGGTCGCGCCGGCCGAACTCAGCGTCAGCACACCCGTGCCCGCGTTGTACGAGGCGGCGATGTTGCCCATCGTCGCACCGTTATTGGTGAAGGCCAGGATATCCTCGCCCGCGTGGAAATTGCCCGTGATCGCCACCGTGGCCGAGACGAGTGTGGTGGCGCTGCCGTCGGTGACGGTCAAACCCGAGTCGATCGTCACCGGCGCGGACGCGACATTGTCGCCGGCCACGAACGACGCCGACCCCGCATCGGTGGTGATTACCGGCGGCGCGGTAATGGTGATCGTGTCGGTCTTGGGAATGCTGGTCTTGGCACCGTCGCTGGTCGCGAAGGAGATCGTGCGGTTGCCGTAAGTGGTGCTGGTGCTTGAGAACGTCACCGCCGACAAGGCCATGGACCATTGGCTTAAGCTTGCCGTCGCGCCCGCCGAGGTCAACGTCAGCACACCCGTCGCCGCGTTGTATGAAGCGGCAATATTGCCCATCGAACCATCGTTGGTGAAGCTGAGCGTGTCGCCGCTGTGGAAGCCACTAGTGATGGCGACCGTGCCCGAGGCCTGCGTGGCGTTGTCATAGTCGTTCACCAGGACCGAACCGTCGATGATCACGCCCGACGACGCCCCCACATAGTTCGTCGTTCCGCTCGTCACGGACAGGATCGGCGTCTGGTCTGTGTCGGTAACTGTCATCGTGCGCGACACTGTCGCGCTGGCGTTGCCCAGGCTGTCCGTCGCCGAGAAGCTCATGGTGCGCGTGGCGTTGTTGGGTGTCGCCGCGATGTCGGTGTAGACCACCGCCTCCAAGGCGCTCTGCCATTGCGCCATGGTCGCTGTCGATCCGCTGGACGTCAGCGTCAACACGCCGGTCATCGCATTGTACGAACCGGCAATGTTGCCCATCGACGAGCCGCTATTGAAGAACAGCAGTCGGTCCTCGCTGTGCTGGAAGCCACCCGTGATGGCCACCGTCGCCGACGAGAGCGTGGGCGCGAGGGGGGCGCTCACCGTCAGGCCGGGATCGATGGCGACCGGCGTCGACCCCTGGTCATCGCCGGCCACAAAGGCAGCCGAACCCCCATCGACAGTCAATACAGGGCCACCGTTCAGCAGGCCGACCGTCTTGGAGGCCGCAACGCCGTTGGCAGACCCGTCGTTGACCGCAAACGAAACGGTGCGATTGCCATAGGTCGTGCTGGAACTCGAAAAGGTGACCGCTTCCAGCGCATGCGTCCATTGCGCATCGGTAGCCGTGGCGCTCGAGGAACTCAGCGTCAGCACGCCTGTCCCCGCGTTGTACGTCCCGGCAATGTCGCCGTACTGCGACGCGCTGGTGTTGGTGAAGGCAAGCGCGTCGCCGCTATGGAAGCCCGCGCCGATCGATACCGTAGCCGACGCCTGCGTGGCCTGGCTCGGGTCGGTCACGGTGATGCCGCTGTCGATGGCCGTTCCGCTCCCCCCGCTGAAGACGGTGGTCACACCGCCGGTGGTGCTCACGATGGGCGGCGAATCCACGTTCACCGTCTTGGTTGCCAGGCTGCTCGCGGCCAGGCCGTCATTGGCGCTGAAGGTGATGGTGCGCGCCGTCGTATTCGGTGTGGCGGAGGTATCCAGGTAGGTCACGGCGGCGAGCGCGGCCTGGTACTGCGCCGTCGTGCCGGCGCCCGAAAGCGTCAACGTTCCAGCGCTGTACGAACCCGAGATAGCTCCGTAGGTGACGCTGTTGGTATTGGTGAACGCGAGCACATCCTCGCCCGCGTGAAGATTACCCGTGATAGCCACCGTCGCACCGGCCATCGTGGTGGCTTCGACGTCGGACAGGGTGATGCCCGCATCGACGGCCACCCGCGTGCCGGCGCGGCTGTCGACGGAGGTGAACGTGGTGGCGCCCCCCGTGGTGGTCACCACCGGCGGGTTGATCTCCTGGTAGACCAGATGCCCCAGATTGATGAGAAGGTTCGGGCCGGAGATCGTGATGCTCGACACGCTGTTGAACGCGGCATGGGTGGTCAGGTCCACCGTCTGCGTCACGTAGAGGCCGTTTGACACGTAGTTGATGGCGCCCGCCGGGCTGCCGTTCGCTTCGATGGTGAGGTTCGTATCCGCGCTGGCGTCAACGTCGAGACTCGACATCTTGAAGTTCTTGCCATCGGCCATCCTGATCGTTACCGACGCCAGGCCGATGACACCGTCCTGATTGACCTCCAGGGAATAGTCCGATCCATTTTCATCGCCGAGTGACTGAAGATTGGAGTCGGGTGCCGTTGTTGTGCTGTTGGCGATGTTGTACGTATAAGTAATGCCGTCGAGGGTGAACGACGTTACGTCACTGGTGAGGAGGCTCGTCGCGGCTGCACTGGTGTAGGTCTCGATGGTTTGCGCCAGCAGATAGCCGTAGTGCTGCTCGGCGGTTGCCGAGAAGATGACCGGCGTGTGCACATGGCCGGCCTGATACTCGAGCGTCCAGTTGCCGCCAAGCGCCGCCGCGCCGGTGGCGTCGGTCGATGCCGCCACGTTGAGATGAGAGATCGACGCGATCTGCTGCACGAGCGCCTTGCCGTCCGCGTTCTCGGCGACATCGCAGCCGTAGATCAGGAAGTCGCCACCGGGCTTCATCGCCGCGCCGATCTGCGTCAGCTCGGCGCTGTGCTTGGCCAGGTCGCCGGCATTGAGCCAGGTGGAACCCACCTGTATCTCACCATCGGCGCCATGCGACACCAGATGGATCGACTCCACGCCCGGATGCTGCTCCAGGTATTGCGCGATCTGCGCAAGGCCATCGGTCGCATGACTCAGCACGACGTAGCGCGTGCCGGTCGGCAACCCGGAGATCAACTCCTGGTAGTTGGTGACGGCGGGATCGATGAAGACCACCTGGCTGCCCTGCGCACCGCCGTCACGGCTCGATTGCGCGAAGTTCCGCGCCCATGTGGTGTTGCGCGATCCGCTGCCTTCGTTGTCGACGGCCGCAGGCAATTCATGGGCGCGCTCCAACGTGGGGCGTGCGACGTTGCCATGAGAGGCGGTGTCGGCATGGTGGTGGGCCGTACCCACCGCAGCCACCGAGGCGTCGTAGACGATGCGCGGCTCGAGCGCCCGCAGCAGCGGCGCCGGCGTGGCGGCCGTGGGTGACTCGCGCGTATCGCGTGCGGCCAGGCGCTTGAAGAGGTTGCGGACGATATTCATGGCAAAGAGTCTCCAGCGCCGCGCAAGCAGACAGGGCGCACCGATGACGAAGCGACTCGACAGAAGGGCGGCGGGTGCCGACCGGCCAGAAGACGCGAAGAGGCATGGCGGCGAAAGGACGCCGAGGAAAGCGCAGAACAAAAGCGCGGAGCGCGAGGGATGATCGAGGTATCGGCTCGCGGCGTGGCCATCACAGCACCGCGATGCAAGGCCGGAGGCCGCGCAGCAACGCACGGCGCGGCAACGAAGCGCGCCGCGGACTGTCGATCGCATGGCATGTCGTGTAGCGGCTGGCCTGCGTCCGCAGCCAGCGCCTCATGAGTTGCAACGAGCCGCACATCTCCCCCTGATGTCGCTGCATCCGGTGTTGCCATGGAACGCACCAAGCCGCGCAGTCATGCCACGCGGACTTCGAACCTCACCATGAAACCCCTGACGCCCCCTGACCGACGATGCCGATATCCTTTCGTCATGCGGCAACGCACTCGGTTCATCCCGTCACGCAGACCTTTCGCTTACCGCAGGCGATCCTCTACCTGTGATCGGCTGCACAATGGTCTGCGGCTGAATGCTGATATAGCGTAGCAGCCAAAGATGCGGAGTGCGTATGCCTTTTGGGGCACTGGCGACGACTGCCGGCGTGTGACAAAGCAACCCGGCTTCGCCGCGTCATTTCTTGCGTCGCACCGCGTAAACAGCGGCAAAATCAGCCTCTGATGAATGACCCCTGCAGCGCGATGGCCGCGGATACCCACCCTGAAATTGGGGTATTGACCCACCCGATATGCGAGTACATGGGACGTCGCTGGATCCACCCACCGGGGAACGCCATGAAGACCGAAACCGTTGCGATCGTGCTCTTCGCCCTCTGGTTCGTTTCGGAACCCCTGATACTGCGCAAGGCTCGCGATCGAAGCGGCATGAACGTGGATGATCGCTCGCTGGCCTTGCTCGCCGGCAGCAACATGCTCCTGTCGTGGCTTTCCATCGGACTGTACTTTCTTGGCATGGGCAACCTGGCATTCACGCCGGCACTGAAGATTGTCGGCATCGTCGTGATGCTCACCGGCTTTTGCATTCGCTGGGCCGGCATGTGGACGCTGCGGAAGTTCTTTTCCGCCAACGTGGCGGTGCAGAGCGATCACCGACTGGTGATCGCGGGCCCTTATCGCTTTGTGCGCCATCCCGGCTACTTCGGCGGATGGCTGGGGTTTGTCGGACTGGGTCTCGCGCTGGGTAACGGGATCGCGATGATCCTGTTGACGATATTCACCTTGCCCGGGTTTCTCTATCGCATCCGCGTGGAAGAACGCGCGCTGATCAGCGCGTTCCCTGACTATCGGCACTACGCGTTGAAGGTGAAGCGGTTCCTGCCTTTCGTCTGGTGACGCGGCCCACGTGTCCTTCTGCCGTCACTCCGGCGGGAGGACGCCGAGGCGTGTCATCCACGCTTCCGCCAACGCAGGCCAGTGGGTGATCGGCTCCGCGGTGCGCCTGACACCAAACGCGTGGCCGCCCTTGGCGTATAGATGCATTTCCACCGGGACCCCTGCCTGCTGGAGCGCGACGTAATAGGTCACGGATTCGCGAACATCGTCGACGGGATCATCCCCCGCCTGGATGATGAGCGTCGGCGGAGCATGGGGGTCGATCTTCATGTCCGGCCTCAGCGTGATGGCGCCGCCGCTCCACAGATGCCCCGGATACAGCGCCATGGCGAAGTCCGGGCGGACGCTCTGCCTGTCCGCTTCATCTACCGGTTTGTAGCTCAGGGTGGCGTGGTTGCTGACGTCGGCCACCATGCGTCCACCCGCGGAAAAACCCACCACGCCGATCTTGTGCGGATCGACGCCCAGACGCGCGGCGCGCTGGCGCAGCAGGGCGAGGGTGCGCTGCGCATCCTGCAAGGCCATGGGCACGCTGGGTTGCTTGGCGCAATTGCATTCCTCGTTGTAGTACGGACCGGAGCCAGGCACGCGGTATTTCAGCAGCACGCAGGTGATGCCACGCGAGGTGAGCCAGTCGCAGATCTCGGTGCCTTCCAGATCGATCGCGAGCACGCGATAGCCACCGCCGGGAAACACCACCACGGCCGCGCCGGTGTTCTTCCCCTGCGCGGGGTAGATGGTCATGGTCGGGCGCGATACGTGCTCGACCACGGTGACCGGCAGACCGGCGAGCGGTTGCGTGCTGGTGCCGACGTCTTCTTCGCCCGGCATGGAAGGTGGCGCGATCTTCAGGCCGTCCGGCCAGAGCGGCACCTGTTCGGCCGGTGGCGCCGGTTGCCAGGGCTGCATCTGCCGGTTCAACAGGTTTGCGGTACCGGTGGTCGCCAATGCGGTGCCGGCACAAAGCCCTAGCGCAACCACCAGGCCGTTCCATGCATGCTTGAACATATCGCCTCCACCTGTCGGTCCGTGTGTCGTGGATGGAACGCGGAGTTCGACGCATCTCCGCAGACGGTGCAGCGTGCGCCGCCCCTGGGGCGTGCGGCTTGCACCGTTCTGGCGATTCGCTGATCCGAGCGAGAACGAACTCGCGGCTGGTCACATCGGGCGCCAGGCGCTATGCTTCTGATGCTGCACCGCACCACTGCGCCTCTCCCCAAGGCCCGAGCATCCCCCATGTCCGCTTCCGCACCCGTTCTTGATCCGGGCACCTCGCCCGTTCGCGCTCCCCACGTGGGGCTGGTCATCCTCGCCCTCGCCGTGGGCGGCTTCGCCATCGGCACGACCGAGTTCGCCACGATGAGCATGCTGCCGCTGTTCGCGCAGGGGCTGGGCATCGACGCGCCTACGGCCGGCCATGCGATCAGCGCGTACGCGCTGGGCGTGGTGGTGGGTGCACCGGTGATCACCGTACTGGGCGCGCGCCTGCCCCGTCGTGCCTTGCTGCTGATGCTGATGGCGATGTTCACGGTGTTCAACGGACTCACCGGGCTCTCGCCCAGCTATCACTGGATGCTGGTGTTCCGCTTCCTGAGCGGCCTGCCGCACGGCGCGTACTTCGGCGTCGGCGCGCTGGTGGCCAGTTCGCTGGTACCCGCCAACCGCCGCACGCGCGCGGTCGGACAGATGTTCCTGGGCCTGACCTGCGCCACCATCGTCGGCGTGCCGCTGGCGAGCTGGCTGGGACAGGCCGTGGGCTGGCGCTGGAGCTTCGCGCTGGTGGCCCTGCTGGGCGTGGCGACGATGAGCGCGGTATATGCGTTCGCACCCAACACGCCAGCCGACCGCAACGCGAGCCCGCTGCGCGAACTCGGCGCGCTGAAGCGTCCGCAGGTGTGGATGACGCTGGGTATTGGCGCCATCGGCTTCGGTGGCCTGTTCGCGGTCTACACCTATCTCGCCGACATCCTGCTCCGGGTGACGCATATGTCACTGGAGGCTGTGCCGTGGGTGATGGGCGTGTTCGGCGTGGGCATGACGCTGGGCAACCTGATCGTGCCTCACTTCGCCGATCGCGCGCTCATGCGTACCGCCGGCGCACTGCTGACGTGGAGCATGGCGATGCTGGCCATCTTCCCGTTCACCGCCGGCAACGTGTGGACGCTCGGCGGCACCGTGTTCCTGATCGGCATCGGCGGCGCGCTCGGCACGGTGCTGCAGACGCGCCTGATGGATGTAGCGGGCGACGCGCAAGGCCTAGCCGCCTCGCTCAACCACTCCGCTTTCAACGCCGCCAATGCGCTGGGCCCCTTCCTCGGCGGCCTCGCCATCGCGCACGGCTACGGCTGGACCTCGCCCGGCTGGGTGGGCAGTGGGCTGGCGTTGGGTGGCTTGCTGCTGTGGTTCGTTTCAGTGGCGATGGATCGCAGCGATGACGAAATGACGGTGTGCGAATCCTGCTGAGGCATCAGTTCAGCAGGTCTTCCCAGTTCTTCGGCACCTTGCCTTTCGGCCCCGGCGTGGGCTGGTCCAGAGGATGGAACAGCGGCGGACGCAAGTCCGGGCCGTAGTAGGCCTGTCCGGTGCGGTAGTCGAAGAACCAGCGGTCGTCCGGTTCGAAGTTGGCCACCACGGGATGGCCGGTTTCGTGGAAGTGCTTGGTCGCGTGCTGGTTCGGCGAGCTGTCGCAGCAGCCGATGTGGCCGCATTCGGCGCAGCGGCGCAGGTGGAACCACCATCCATCATTGCGCAGGCATTCGACGCAGCCGGTGCCACTGGGTTCGGCGTCGAGGTTGATGCCTGATTCGTGCTTGCTCATGGGTTGACTCCTTGCTCCAGTGTTCGACGCAGGGTGATGACGGTTGCGCTCAGAAGCCCAGCTCGCTCAACCCCGGATGATCGTCCGGGCGGCGCCCCAAGGGCCAGTGGTATTTGCGTTCCGATTCGGCGATGCGCAGGTCGTTGATCGACGCGTGGCGATGCGTCATCAGGCCGTGCTCGTCGAACTGCCAGTTCTCGTTGCCGTAGCTGCGGTACCACTGACCGGAATCGTCGTGCCACTCGTAGGCGAAGCGCACGGCGATGCGATTGCCCGCGAAGGTCCACAGTTCCTTGATCAGGCGATAGTCGAGCTCGCGATTCCACTTGCGCGCAAGGAAGGCCTGCGCTTCCTCGCGACCATGGATGAACTCGGCGCGATTGCGCCAATAGGTATCCGGCGAGTACGCCAGCGCCACGCGGGCGGGATCGCGACTGTTCCAACCGTCCTCGGCGAGACGCACTTTCTGTGCGGCCGTTTCGGCGGTGAATGGCGGAAGCGGTGGGCGGGCATCCATGGCATACCTCGAAGCACATCAGTCAGAAGAACGAGCCTAGCGCGGACATCATCCACGCCCCGAGAAGACGGCCGCGTTACAGCGGCAGCGCATAGCTGCGCTTGACCACCTGGCTGGGCATGTCCGTCTTGACGTTCTGGATGCCGTTGGCGCGGGTGAGGTGCGTGGACTGGAAATGGCGGTAGTCATCCAGGTCGGCCACGGCCACACGCAGCAACGCATCGCAATCGCCGAGCATGATGTAGCACTCCATCACTTGCGGCAGGCGCAGCATGGCGCGGATGAATTGGTCGATGGTGTCGGCGTCCTGCGCGGTGAGCCACACGCGGGTGAACAGGGTGAGGCCGGCGCCCACCTTGGCAGGGTCAAGCACGGCGACGTAGCGGTCGATCACGCCGGCTTCTTCGAGCAACTTAACCCGGCGCAGACAGGGCGATGGCGACAGGCCCACTTCGCGGGCGAGGTCGGTATTGGGTAGCCGTGCGTTCTCCTGCAGGGCGTGCAGGATGCGCTTGTCGGTCTTGTCCAGCCGGATTGGCATGACATGTCACCCTTGGCGGAGGCCTTGGCATGATATGCCAAATAACGCGCCAGAATCGCCATATTTGGCACCTTATGCCGCGCTCCCTGGCTTAGCCTTTGGCCATGGATATCCACACGTTGCTGCTGTTCGCCGCCACCGTGCTCCCGCTGATCTGCGTGCCGGGCCCGGACATGCTCTTCATCGCTTCGCAGGCGCTCGGCGGCGACGCCGACGCAGGGCTGCGCGCGACGGCGGGTGTCTGCGCCGGCTACGTGGCGCACTCGTTGCTGGTGGCACTGGGCCTGGCGGCGGTGATCGCGGCGTCACCCCTGCTGTTCAACGCGTTGCGCTGGGTGGGCGTGGCCTATCTGGTGTATCTCGCCGCCCGCTTGCTGCGTTCGGCGATGCGACCGGGACAGCTCGACCTGCCCACGACGCGCAGCGCGTCGCCATGGCGACGCGGCTTCCTCACCGCCGTGCTCAATCCCAAGGGCATGATGATCTACTTCGCGATCCTGCCGCAGTTCATGCATGCGGAGCATGCCGTTGCGCTGCAGGCGCTGCTGTTGTCGGCCATCTTCATCGCGCTGTGCGCGCTGGTGTACAGCCTGCTCAGCATCGCATTGGCAACCACGGGGCGCGCGGGCGGGTTGAGCGATCGTCGCCGCCGCTGCGTGGAGGGGATCTCGGGCGGCATGCTGATCGCTGCGGCGGCCCGGCTCGCGAGCCGCTGAGGGCGCTGCGGCCACGGAAAGCCGTGGCCGCAGCAGCGCATGATCAGCGCTTGATGTCGTTCCTGTCGACGTCGCCGCCCTTCATCACGAAGGCCACGTGCTCGAGTTGCGAGACATCCTTGAGCGGATCGCCATTCACCGCAACGAGGTCAGCGTAGTAACCCGGTGCCACCTGGCCGACCTTGCCGGTCATGCCGAGCAGGTCGGCGGCATTCACGGTGGCGGCCTGGATGGCCTGCATCGGCGTCATGCCCCACTGGGTCATCACGGCGAACTGCTTGCCGTTCCAGCCGTGCGGATACACGCCCGCGTCGGTGCCGAAGGCCATCTTCCCGCCGGCCTTCACCGCGCGCTGGAAGTTCTCGCGCTGCAGGCGACCCACCAGCTTTTCCTTGTCGATGGTGCTGGCCGGGAACCCCTTCTTGGCATATTCGCTGAGGATGTAGTCGTCGTTGTAGACGTCGAAGTCCAGATACGTGCCGTGCTGTTTGGCGAGTTTCAGGCCCTCGTCGTCGATCATGCTGCTGTGCTCTACCGAGTCGACACCGGCGCGGATAGCCATCTTGATCGCCTCGGCGCCGTGCGCGTGCGCGGCCACCTTCTTGCCCCAGCGATGTGCCTCGTCGACGACGGCGTTCATCTCTTCCTGCGAATACTGCGGTGCGCCGACCGAGGTTTCCGCGCTCAGCACGCCCGCGCTGGCCATGAACTTGATGACGTCGGCGCCGTGCTTGACGTTCTCGCGCACACGATGGCGGATGGCGTCGATGCCATCGGCCACGCCGTCGACGTCATGAAACTCGATCCACGGCGAGAAGCCGGTGGTGCCATCGGCATGACCGCCCGTGGCGCCCAGCGGCGGACCGGAGACGAGCATGCGCGGACCGGGAATATCGCCACGATTGATTGCATCGCGCAGCGCGACGTCCACGTAGTCGCCAGCGCCAAGGTTGCGCACGGTGGTGAAGCCCGCATCCAGCGTGTGCCTGGCGTACGTGGGCGAAAGGATGGCCGAGTCGATGGAGCTGCGCTTGAGCACGGCCTCGTAGTAATCGCCCTTCACTTCATTCGGATCGCCGGTAAGGTGCACGTGGCAATCGATCAGGCCGGGCAACAGCGTCGCGCTGCCCAGGTCGATCACGTTGACGCCCGCAGGCACCTGCCCGTCGTAGCGCACGTCGGTGATATGGTCACCTTCGATGATCACCAGCGGGTTGTCGCGCACAGTACCCGCCTTGGTGTCGACCAGATGGGCGGCGCGCACGGCCACGCGCGTGGGTGCGGGTGCATCGTCCGCCACGGCAACAACGGTCGCGCCAAGACCAACGACGATGGCGGTGAACAGGGGCAACAGACGCATGGACTCACTCCGCAGGCAAAGACGACAGGCAGTGGGCGGACAGCCAGACACTGCGCGTGCTTCGCGCCACGGTCATGTCATTTCCTCCCCACGGCACCTTACCGCAGGGAGCGACGAGGCTTCACCCATGACGGGTGACCTATGCGCCAGCGCGTGACGCCGTTCGAAACATCAATGAGGCTTGTCGAGGCTGCCGCGCCACGCGTTGCGTGACAGCGCCGCAATCTGTCCCACGATGGCTCCCGTGAAAACGCCATACGGAACGCGTTGACCCATCAGGTACGCCACGACGGCGCCCACCAGAATGAGCATCAGTATCGCCATGGCCCAGCGCCTCCTGATTCGCTCCTGACGCTGTTCGACCTCGCGCTGCTGCGCGCGCTCGCGTTGCCGCTCCTTGCCACTCGCCATCACGGCGTCCGCGATGATGTCAGCCTGTTCCCTGCTAAGCATTGAATCCTCCCTGCACGAGCGTATGTGACGACCTCCGCCTGCCCCTCCCAAGGCCGGTGGCGGATATCGCTGGCAGGTGAAGATGTTAGGGGCATCCCGTCGACGCCTTCAAGCATTCCGGGCGTGCGGATAGACGGGGCCGGCACATGTACGCCGGCCCCTCGAACGTTACGGCTGGTTGCCCGCTGCCTGCACGGCGGCATAGGCGTTGACGATGCCGGCGCCGATCAGTTTGCTGCTGCTCGGCTTCACGTGCGGCGTGGTCGCGGAGGACTTCAGCAGCGACGTCACCTGCGCGGGCGTGAGCAAGGCCTTGCCCAGCGAGAGGCGATAGCTCTGCATCAGCGCCACGATGCCCGCCACGTGCGGCGTGGCCTGCGAGGTGCCCGCCATGCCGCCATAGGTCGCCGTGGTCGGCGTGGTGGTGCCGGCGTTGATGGTCGACCAGATGAAGCCGGTGGTGGTCTGCGTGCCGGTGGAGGCATCGCCCTTGTAGACGCCGCCGCCGGGCGCGGCGATGGTGACGATGGAGCCGTAGTTGGAGTAGTAGGCACGCGTGCTGGTCACACCCGTCGCCGCGACCACGACCGCACCGGAGCAACTGGCCGGCGAGAAGTTCGCCGCGTTGGCATTGCTGTTGCCAGCAGCCACCACCACGGTCGCGCCGCGACCGATGGCGCCGGTGATCGCCTGCCCCAGCACGCTGCTGGCCGGGCACGTGCCCGAACCGCCCAGGCTCAGGCTGAGCACCTTGGCGGGATTGGCATTGGCGGGCACGCCGGACACGCTGCCGCCCGACGACCAGGTGATGGCATCGGCGATGTCGGCGTTGGAGCCGCCGCAATGGCCGAGCACGCGCACCGGCAGCACCTGCGCGTTGTACGCGGTGCCGGCCATGCCGACGCTGTTGTTGGTGATTTCACCGCCAGCGGTGCCGAACACGTGCGTGCCGTGCCAGCTGCTGTTCTCCGCCGCCTGGCCGGTGCCGCACTGGCCGGCGGTGACCCAGTCACCGGTATCCCAGCCGCCAGACACGCGCCCGTTGGTGGAGCGGCCCGACACCGAGGCGGTGCTGATGAAGTCGTAACCCGCATTGGCCAGCGACAGATCCAGATCCGGATGATTGGTCACGCCGGTATCCAGGCTGGCAATGGTGACGCCGGTGCCGTCAGCCAGCGTCCACGCCTGCTGGATGTTCGCCGCGCCCCAGTTGGCGACGTTCGCATTGAGCGAATTGTCGAAGAAGTTCGCGCCGCTGGGCGTGAGGTAATCCCACTGGTAGCCGCCGTAGTACGAATCATTGGGAACGGTGAACGTCGCCGCGGCGGCGGGACGGATATCGTCCACGCGCTTGAGCATGTATTCGGGTTCCACGTAGGCCACCGACGGATCGGCCGCGATCTGCTGGATCAGCGTGGCCGCTTCGGTGGAGGACAGCGCGCGATCGGTGTGCACCAGATCGGCGCCGGTGGCGAGCTTGCGCGCATAGCGCACATTGAGCGCGCGCGGCGAGGCCGCCGTGCCGGCGCTCAGCTTGGCGCGCGATGCGGCCACGCCGATGTTCTGCACGGCCACCGCGGCGTTGCTCCGCTCGGAGCTGCCGTTCTTGTACGTGATGATGAAACCGCTATAGGTCTGGTCGGTCTGCAGCGGGCTTACGTCGAAATTCGCGGAAGGCGGCGGCGACGTGCCGAACTCCGCAGCGGATGCCGAGGCCGACAAGACCAGCAGCAGGGAAACGGCCAGCATGCGCTTATACGTATGACGTTCCATTCGAGCTCCCCATACCAATGAAGTTGGGCCGAAGTGATCCGATGACTCCTGTCGGGATCGGGCCGTGGCAGATCGGGCTGCCCAGGGCCTTCGGCGGTTATGTCTCCAAGATCGCGGGAGTCGTCCCTGACCCGCCGCGAACACGCACCAGCCCGCGCCGCGCTGAACGCAGCGACCTGAGTCGACGAGGCTGGAAAACCAAAACAGACGCGAGCACTCATCCGTCCGGCGGGCCTGAAGGCCAACCGGGGAACCTGTCATTCATGGTGTGTCGCGCGAATCCTCACCCCTGGCGCGGCCACGTCGCATGAATTCGCGACGAGGGCCATTGATCCATGGAAGGAGTGAAGGAACCGCAAAAAATTGCCTGCCGAGCCGCGCGGACGCCCTACTTATGTGAGATAGCTCACACAAGTAGCGGCCAAGCAAGCCTGGCGTACGCGCGAAGTTACGTTCCCGGGTGGTACGTGCGCTCGACGTGGCCCTTCAGATCGTCCGGCCAGAAGTACACCGCACGCAGGTTGCCCGTGGTGTAGCGCTCGGCTTCGTCGTTGAAGTGCGGCGAACCGGGATGACCGCTTTCGCCGCCCGCCGTGATCGCGCGTGCGCGCACCTTGTCGCCGAACTCCACCGCTGCAACGAAGCTGTTGCCGCTGGTGCCGTAGTAACGCCGCGTGCCCGGCCAGCGATGCGCGCCGAACGACGCCAGCGAGCCCCAGCGCGACGAAGTGAACGGCACCGGGATGCTTGGCTTGGCGTCGTCGAACGGTTGCTGGATGTCGCCATTGATGCGCTGGTAGCGATTCACCTCGCCCCACGGCACGCCCCAACTGCCGAAATCCTTCTCCAGCCGGTCCGACGCTTCCGCCAGGGCTTCCAGGCGCGCCTTCGGGCCCGCGCGCTCGGCCATGATGTCGTAGACGGAAAGCCCCTCGGACACGTCGGACTTGTCGACCTTGTCCCACAGCGTATCGCCCCAGAACACCGCCAACGAAGTGGGCATGGAGGCGATGCCCCAGCGATAGTCCCAGTGACGCAGCAGCGCGATCGGCCCGACCAGCTTCTTCTTCAGCGGATCGTTCGCGGGCAGCGCGTCGTAGTCTTTCACCAGGATCGGTATCTGCCGTGCGAAGGCCGGTAGGTACGAATCGAAGGCGGCGGTAATCAGCGACGACAGCGTGAAGTCGCGTTGATCGCTCAGCAACAGGGTGGCGTGGATGCCGCGCGGGTTCTCACCCACGCTGTCCATGTAGCGCGGATAGTCCTCGCGCTTGGGACTGTCGGGACCGGCCGCGGAGTACGGCCAGTCATTGGTATTCATGATCCAGCCGTTGGCCGGATTGAGCAGATGCGGCGCGGCATCCAGCGGCAGCAGGCCTTGCCAGTCGGCGGCGGGATCGCTGCCGTCCACTGGCTTCGTATAGTCGAACCGGTTGTCGCGTTTCGGGATGAACTGCGGATGCAGGCAGGCGATGTTGCCCTTGTCATCCGCATAGATGGTGTTGTTGGACGAGTTGGCCTTGAGTTCCGCGATCTTCATGAAGCTCTTGAAGTCGGTCGCCTTGGTGCGCAGCCAGCTCTGCTCCAGAGCCTCCACCGGCTTGTTCATCAGCGCGGTGGCGATCCACTTGCCGCCCTCCTCGCGCACGATGGGGCCGTGATGCGTGGCGTAGGTGGTGAACGCGCGCTCGCCGGTTGAACCATCCGCCTTGCGATAGGCGATGGTGATGGTTTTCGTAGTGACCGTACGAACGTCCTTGCCGTAGCGATAACCCAGCTTGCTACCGTCATGCACGATGCTTTCGGCAAACTCGTCCACCACGTCGGCGGTGGTCGAGGTGTGCATGAAACCGATGTGTGGATTGAATCCCTGGTAGACGAAGAACTGCCCCCAGGTGACCGCGCCGTACACGTTCAAGCCCGCATCACTCGCCATTTGCAGTTCGGAGCGGAAAAAGAACGAGGTATGTGGATTGATCAGCAGCAATGCATGCCCGTTCGCCGTGATCTTCGGCGCGATGGCGATGCCGTTGGAACCGGTGGGCTCCACCCAGCTCGACGGCGTGTCTGCGAAAGCCACCGTGTCAGTGGGCTTGCCATAGAACGCCTGCAAATCCTTCAGTGACACGCGCTCGATGTCGCCGCCAATGCTGCCCTCGCTGAAGCTCAGCGCCATCCACGGCTCGAAATGCGAGATGACGCGCGGATGGACGTCCGGATGGGTGGCGAGGTAATAGTTGAGTCCATCCGCCCAGGCGTCCATCAGCTCGCGCAACCACGAGGGACTCTTGGCGTAGAGGCGCTTGAGCTCCGCCGGATCGATCCACAACTGCTGGCGCAAGTCGGACCAGATCGCCTTCTCGCCCTCGGCCTTCGCCAGCCAACCGAGCGAGTTGAGGTAGTTGGTCTCGACACGGTTGAAGTCGTCCTCGGCTTGCGTGTACGCCATGCCGAACACGGCATCGGCATCCGTCTTGCCGTGCACGTGAGCGATGCCCCAGTCGTCGCGGGTGATGGTGACGGCGGCGGCCTCGGTTTTCCAGCGGGCTTCGTCATGGGCGGCCGCGTGCGTCACGGATACGCCCGATAGCGCGAACAGCAAGGACACGGATAGCAGGCGCTTTGAGGTGTGGATCATCACAGTTGCTCATCTCTCTTCACGAGTACGCGACTCACCTGTCGCCACTGCCTTCCTACAACGTCAGTCCGGCGCAGGCCGGAATCCAGCGCCTTGACCTTGGCGCATGGAAAGACACTGGATCCCGGCCTTCGCTGGGATAACGAGCAGGTGTGGCTCCCGGCCTCCATCACGGCATCGAATAGACGTTATTCGCCCGATCCGCATCCGGCAACCTGTGCTCCGGATCCAGCGTCAGCGTCTTGATGCGCTTGCCCGTATGCAGCGCCAGCTTCGGCGTCGCGCTCTGACGCCACGCCTCCACCGGCACGCGCACGTCCTCGTGGCTGCCATCGGCGTAATCCACGCGCAGCGTCGCCGGCATCACCAGCTTCTGCCTGCTGATCAGCGACACCGTCACGCCCTTGGCGGGGTCGTTGTCCACGTAGCTCGCCCCGGTCACGCCCATGTCGAGCTGCCAGTTGTTGAGATACCAGCCACGCCACCACCACGACAGATCCTCGCCGGCTTCACTGCTCATGAAGCGAAAGAAGTCCGACGGCGTGGGATGGTGATACGCCCAGCTGGCGATGTACTTGCGGAACGCAGGATCGAAACGCTCCGGCCCCAGGATCTGCTCACGCAGCAGCACCAGCCCGAGCGCGCCCTTGAAGTAGCTCACCGAGTGGCGGTACTTCTCGGAAACGGAGTCGGCATGCGCCATCAGTGTGGGCGCATTCGGATCGGCCAGTACGGGGAGGATCTCGTCCACCGGGTTGCCGCCCTTGGGCGCGTATTCGCTGTCGCGCTTGGGCGCGAACTCGCCCTTGTTGAACGCATCGGAGGCATACACGTCGATGAAGGTGTTGAAACCTTCGTCCATGAACGCGTTGCGACGCTCGTTGGAGCCCACGATCATCGGGAACCAGCCATGCCCCAGTTCATGGGCGGTGATCCAGAACAGCATCGGGCCCTTGTCGTCGTAGCCGTCGAACACGATGCCGGGATATTCCATGCCGGCGCCATGGCCACCGAGATTGATCGCCACCGGCCACGGATACGCGTACCACTTGGACGAGAAGTGCTCGATCGCGCCCTTCACGTATTCGGTGGACCGATCCCACTTGTCCTTGCCCACGCCTTCCACCGGATACACCGACATGGCGAGCGCATGCTTGCCTTCCGGCAGGTTGATGCGCGCGGCATCCCACACGAAGGCCGGCGAGGCGGCGAAGGCCACGTCACGCGTGTGCTCCATGTGGAAGCGCCAGGTCTGCGTGCCGCTCTGATTCGGATGCGAGGAGGCGTCATTCACTTCCTGCGGCGAACGGATCATCACCGTGCCGTCGCTCTGCGCAGCCTGCGCCAGGCGCTTCTGCTGCGTGGCGGTAAGTACTTCGCTGCCGTTGGTGAGCGCGCCGGAGCCGGCGACGATGTAGTTCCACGGCACCGTGACGGCATAGTCGATGTCGCCGTATTCGAGATAGAACTCCGAGCCGAGGTAGGGCTGGGTGTCCCATCCGCGCAGGTCATCGTAGACGGCCATGCGCGGGAACCACTGAGCGATCTCGTAGATGTCGCCGTTCTTGGTCGGCGTCACGGCGGTACGTCCACCCCAGGTGCCTGGCACCGTGTAGTGGTAGCGGATGCGCAGCTTCGCCTGCTTGCCGTTGCCGGCCAGCGCCTGCGCCAGGTCCACGCGCATGCGCGTGTCGTCGACAAGGAAGTGCACGGGCTTGCCATCCACCTCCACCGCGTCGATCTGGTAGCCGTCGGTGAAGTCGTTGCGCGGGCGCGGCGAGCCGAGCGAGGCACGCGAGTCGCGGCGATAGATGTTCTGGTCCAACTGCACCCACAGCACGTCGAGCGCGTCAGGGCTGTGATTGGTATAGGTGATGGTTTCGTCGCCGCGCAATCCGTGCGTGGCAGGGTCGATGGTGGCCTGGATGGCATAGTCCACGCGGTTCTGCCAGAACTGCGGCCCGGGCTTGCCGGCGCCGTCGCGGAAGGCGTTGGGCGCATCGGGCAGCGAAAGCGGCGCGAACAGTGCCTGAGGATCGAAAGCGGCGTCCGTGCCGTCGGCGAAGGCCGGCGCACCCATGGCGCCAGCGGCAAACAGGCCCGCGCCAACCGCGCAGGCCAGGACGAGTTTCTTCATCAGGCGTTTTCCTCTCGGGTTCCCCAGGTTCTTCATCGGACACTATAGGCAGCGGGTTCCGGCGGGAACCGGGCCAGTGGTCATGGGCGGCCCCGCAGCTTCGTGCGGATCCGGGCCTGGGCCCCGCCGTTGAGGCGGTACAATGGGCGCATGAGCACTCCCGAACACTCCCCGCTCGGCAAGACCACCGTCTACGCCGACCGCTACGATCCCGCCCTGCTGTTTCCCATTCCGCGCCAGGCCAAGCGCGACGAGATCGGCGTAGCCGCCCCGCTGCCGTTCCACGGCGAGGACCTCTGGAACGCCTATGAACTGTCCTGGCTGGACACACGCGGCAAGCCGGTCGTGGCGCTGGCGGAGTTCCGCGTGCCGGCGACGTCCCCGAACATCATCGAGTCCAAGTCGTTCAAGCTCTACCTCAACGGCTTCTCGCAGGAACGCCTGACGGACCGGGACAGTCTCATCGCCACGTTGACGCGCGATCTGTCGGCCGCTGCGGGCGCACCGGTCCATGTCGTGCTGAGCGACGCACAGGCGCGCGGACACGCGGTCATCGATCTGGAAGGCACGTTGATCGACGACCTTCCGGTCGCCATCGACGACTACGGCCCGCCGCGCGCGGACTATCTCGCGGCCGACGGCGCGAAAACCGTGGTCGAGCAGACGCTGGTGTCCAACCTGCTGCGCTCCAACTGCCCTGTCACCGGCCAGCCGGACTGGGGCAGCGTGCAGATCCATTACCGCGGCGCGCCCATCGACCCGGCGGGCCTGCTGCGCTACCTCGTTTCTTTCCGCAACCACAACGAATTCCACGAGCAATGCGTCGAACGTATTTTCGTGGACGTGATGCAGCGCTGCCGACCGGAACGTCTCAGTGTCTATGCGCGCTATACGCGACGCGGCGGACTGGACATCAACCCGTATCGCAGCACCGGCACCGAACACCCTGGAAATCCGCGCGGCGCACGCCAGTAACGTGATGTGCGCCGTGAAATAGGCGTCGATGGCGTGTACGCAGTAATCGCAGCTTCAGATCGCCGGGACTAGCCTCTTGTAGATGACGCGCCCGGCACCGCGACAGGGCCAGCCGGGTGTGAGTCCGCCACCAGCAACGGGGTCAGTCATGAATATCCAGGCACGTAAAACCGCTTTGTGCTGCGCGACCCTTGCCGGACTGCTTGTGCTGAGCGCGTGCGGCAAGAACGAGGAAGCTTCCAACACCACACCCACAGCGCCCACCTCCAGCGCACCAGCCACACCCGCGCCCGCACCGGCCAGAAGCACGCCGGCTCCTGCCGGCAGCGCACCGACGCCGACCAGCACGGCCCCCGCGCCCGCGGAGACCACCGGCAAGTCGGCCGGCGTGAACAACGGTGGAGAGATCAAGGTGGCCGCCGTCACCATCGGCAGCCAAGTTGACGCGGCCCATGCGATCAGCAAGGAACAACGCCAGTTCGCGCCGGAAGACAAGGCCATCTACGCCAGCGTCGCCACTATCGGCACCACCGACAGCGCCACGCTGAACGCCAAGTGGAGCTATGTCGACGGCAAGGACGAAACATTCACCAGCACGACGGAATCCATCGCAACCGATGGCCCGGCGATCACCACCTTCAAGGTGCAGAATCCCAATGCCTGGCCCAAGGGCAAGTACAAGGTGATCATCTCGCTCAATGGCAAGCAGGTCGCCACCGAGGGCTTCGAGGTTCGCGGCTGAACGAACACGTCGACCGTTCCTAAAGAAAAGGCGCCTCACGAGGCGCCTTTTTTTATGGCCAGGTATTTCCGTGGACTACAACGGCCGCGTCCAACGATGCATGCGCACACCCGCGACCACCTGCAACACCCCGTAGACCAGCGCTGCGGCACCTATCCAGATCGCCACGGTGAGCAGGCCAGCTACCGGATAGGCCACCAGCAACACGCCGAGCGCGATGGCCAGGAGACCGCTGAGTGCGATCATCCATTCGCCCTGGATTTCCTTGCGTACGCGGAGGGCGAACACGATGCGGTATACGCCGGCCACGATCAGCCACGCCGCCAGGAAGAGCAACAGGACATTGACCACCGCCAGTGGATGCCAGATGGCCATCAGGCCAAACACGATCGAGGTGAGTGCGTAGAGTGCCAGCCAGCCACGTGACACCGCCACGTGGCGGTTGAACAGCGCGAACAGGCTGATGACTCCTTCGGCCAGCGCCATGACGCCGAATGTCCAGGCCAGCGCGATGGCCGTGCTGCCGGGCCACAGGATCGCGCTGATGCCGAACAGGATCGAGATGATGCCGTAGATCACCAGCAGCCAGCCGGTCCGGCTGACACCACGGTGCAGAACGGAACTCATAGTCGCGATACTCCTTGAAGTTGAAGAACGGGCCGATATGGCTCGCGGTCACCACGAGTAGACACCATCGTTTCGAGTCGGCCGTGCCGCTACCCCCTTCGTCGCGCGCCGCGCCGAGACACCATCGACGCACCATCGATGTCGAGGTGGCGCGAAAGCCGTCTCAGTCAAGCACATACGCGCGTGAACCAAGCCAACTAGCCACAACGCGCAAAGCGCGTGCGCTTAACTTACAGGCTGTTCGAATCGCCCCTTGCAATGCGCATTGCATTTATCCGACACCTAATGAGGATGAATCATGAATCAAGACACCATCCAGGGGCATTGGAAACAGCTCAGCGGCCAGATCAAAGAGCACTGGGGCAAACTCACCGATGACGACCTGAAAGTCGCCGAGGGCAACGCCGAGTATCTGTCAGGCAAACTGCAGGAGCGCTATGGCTTGGCTCGCGACGAGGCCATGAAGCAGGTCAAGGCGTTCGAGAAAGAGATACGTCACCATTGATCGATGCCTGATCATCCGCGCGTCCGCATCACCGGTGCGGGCGCGCGTTCACTGCGCCCATGGGTGCCTCATGCTTCCGCGCAGTACAGCTCGAACAGTCGCGCCATGAGGGCATGCACGCGATCGTCGCTGATCGCGTAGTAGATCGATTGTCCTTCGCGCCGCCCCATGACCAGTCCATCGCGGCGCAATAGCGAAAGGTGCTGAGAGACCACACTCTGCGCGAGCCCAAGGGCTTCCGCCAACTCGCCCACCGAGCGCTCACCGTCCAGCAGCTGGCATACCAGCATCAGGCGATTACTGCTACCCAGCGCCTTGAGCACGCTCACGGCTTCGTCGGCGTGGCGCTGCATCGCCTCTGGGCTGATGGCCTTTGCCCGGCGCGTTACACCGCCGGTCCTGCTACGAGTCATGGCGTCGGCTCCGTTTCGCCCACACGGCACGGCTGGCGATCACAGCACATCGAGCGGAATCTTGAGGTAACACGTGCCGTTGTCCTCCGCGGGCGGAAATTTCCCGCCACGCATGTTGACCTGCACGGAGGGCAGCAGCAGGCGCGGCACGGCCAGCGTCGCATCGCGCGTATTGCGCATGCTCACGAAGTCGTCCTCCACGGTGCCCTCGTGCACGTGGATGTTGGAGCGTCGCTCGGCGCCCACGCTGGTTTCATGCACGAAATGGTCGCGTCCCGGCGCCTTGTAGTCATGGCAGAGGAACACGCGAGTTTCATCCGGAAGCGCGAAGATGCGCTGGATGGAGCGGTACAGGGTGCGCGCATCGCCGCCCGGGAAATCGCAGCGTGCCGTGCCGTAGTCGGGCATGAACAAGGTGTCACCCACGAAGGCCGCGTCGCCGATGACATGCGTCATGCATGCCGGAGTATGCCCCGGCGTGTGCAGCGCAACGGCATCGATGCTGCCCAGGCGATAGCGTTCGCCATCCTTGAACAAGTGATCGAACTGGCTGCCGTCGCGGGAAAATTCACTGCCAGCATTGAAGACCTTACCGAAGGCCTGCTGCACATCGCGGATGTGTTCGCCGATGGCGAGCTTGCCGCCAAGTACGGACTGCACGTACGGCGCAGCGGAGAGGTGGTCGGCGTGCACGTGGGTGTCGATGACCCACTCCACTTCCAGCCTTTGCGATTTTGCGAAGTCGATCAGCGCATTCGCGGCGTCGCGCCGTGTGCGCCCCGAAGCGGGGTCGTAGTCGAGCACGCTGTCGATCACGGCCGCCTTGCGCGTGGAAGGGTCCCACGCGATGTAGCTGAAGGTGTTGGTCGCCTCGTCGAAGAAGGCCTTTACGTCAGGTCGTTGCACGGCGGCTGCCTCGCGTCGAAGAATGCTGATTGGAACGCATCGGCCAGCGCGATGCCAGCCACCAACCCAACATCATCATAGCCACCAGCACCCACACCGAATCGATGCCACTGGCCAGGGAGGCGAGTGCCGGACCAGGACAGTAACCCGCCAGGCCCCAGCCGATGCCGAACAGGGCCGCGCCGAGCAACAAGCGCACGTCGATGTGTTGCACAGATGGCACATCGAATGACGTCTCGTAGCGTGGCTTGCGGGCACGCCATACCAGGCGATAGCCGATGGCCGTGGTCAACACGGCGCCAGCCATGACAAACAGCAGGCGCGGATCCCACGCGCCGCCCACATCAAGGAAACCGAGCACGACGGCCGGCTGCGTCATGCCGGCGATGCCCAGTCCTACGCCGAACAGCAGGCCCGCGAGCAGGGCCATGAACGACTTCATGTCGGCAGCCCTCCGATCCAGTGGCGAATCACGGCTACCGTGCCCATGCCCAGTGCTACGAAAACAACCGTAGCGACGAGGGAACGCGGCGACAGGCGCGCGATGCCGCATACGCCGTGCCCACTCGTACAGCCGCTGCCCAGCCTTGTACCGACACCCACCAGCAGACCGGCAAGCGCCATCCACGGCCACGCTACTTGCGGCACGCCAAGGCCACTGTTGCCGCGCACGAGCCACAGACACAGGGGGGAGACCATCAATCCCAGGATGAATGCGGCGCGCCATTGCCAGTCGCGCACGCCGACCAACACGCTGCCGGCGATGCCACTGATGCCGGCGACGCGGCCCAGCGTCGCCATCAGCCCTACGGCGGCCAGTCCGATCAGGACACCGCCTGCGAGGGAAAGCAACCAGGGGTGCATGGCTACTCCTATATATTCATATATTCGATTTATCTAATGTATGTTCAAACGCGGATCAATGCAAGACGACGTGCCAGCCAAGTGATCGCAACGCTTTGCCCTTGAAGGGTGAGCGGCATGGCATGAAGCAGACCCACGCGCGACATCCGGGGCACCAGCACGTGGAAGTGACGCAGAAAGAGCCTGCCGTTCGCGCAAACAAAAACCCTCCCCGGCAACCGGGAAGGGTTTCGTTCAAAACATGGCGCGCCCGGAGGGATTCGAACCCCCGACCAATGGCTTCGGAAGCCACTACTCTATCCGGCTGAGCTACGGGCGCATGAGCGGAGCACGTGGGCTGGACCGCTGGGGTCGGTACACGGCGAGCGCGCAGTATAGCGGAGTTGCGTCCCCGCGCCCATGCAGCCCTGGGGAGGCCAGGAGGTGCGGTCTGCGGGGAAAATCCGGCCTGGCGCTGGATTGCCCTCTCCCCTGCCCTATCCCCGCTCGCCCCTGAGGGGAGCGGGGAGCGGAACGGTGTCGTGCCGATCAACGCGCCTTAAGCAACTCGGCGAGACGGTCCGGCTTGCCCGCGATACGCTCCAGGTGCGGGTACTTCAGGCCATCGTGGTAGTCGATGCGCAGCGTCTTGTACTCGTCGAAGTTCTTCACCAGCAGTTCCACCGGCTGGTTCTTGTCCTTCGCGGCCGCGGTCACGGCATCCTTCATGGCGTCGCTGGAGTATTCCTTGCCATTCACGGCAATCACCTTCATGCCCGGCGACAGGCCCGCCTTGAAGGCGGGGCCATCCCACAGCACGTCCGTGATGTCGCCGCCCTTGCCCATGGCCACGCCCAGCGAGTACGTCAGGTTGGCGCCGCCCATGCGGGTTTCGATGGCCTTGGCCACGTCGGAAGGCTTGTCGGTGTAGACCAGCTTCCAGCCGTTCGCCTCGAAGCCGCCGATCAGCGGGCCGTGGCCGTCGAGGCGCTCGCGCAGGTAGGTGGCCCAGTCGTAGGGTGCGATGTCGTTGAGCGTCTTCACCACGTCTTCGAACGTATAGGTGTTGACGTCCCACTCGCCGTTCTTCATGCCGAAGAAGGCCTTGGCGAAGTCGTCGATGGAGCGCTTGTCGCTGGTGAGGTCACGCAGCTTGCCGTCCACGTCGAGCCAGATCATCTGGCCGCCGGAATAGTAGTCCTCGCTCATCTGGTAGTTGCGATACGGCAGCGGGCGGCGCATCGCGATGATCGGATCGTTGGTGGTGTCCTGGATGTTGCGCCACTGCTGCAAGCCCGGACGGCCGCGGTCATAGGTGGCGGCCACGTTGGCCAGCATGTCCAGCGCCTGGTCCTGCTTCCACAGGCCTGAGCGCGCGGCCATCACATAGCCCCAGAACTGGGTCTGGCCTTCGTAGACCCACAGCAGGCTGTCCTGCATGGGCACGTTGAAGTTCGGCGTGGAGAGATCCGCTCCGCGACGGTACTTGCCGTCCCACGAGTGGTTGAACTCGTGCGAGAGCAGGTCGCGCATGATCGCGCTCTTGTCCCACTCGGTGAAATAACCGGTGCCTACGCCGTTCTCGCTGGAGCGATGGTGCTCAAGGCCATTGCCCGACATCTTGTCGCTGAGCGAGAATAGGAAGTCGTAGTGGTCGTAGTGATGCGCGCCATACAGCTTGTACATCTGCTGCACCAGGTTCTGGTGCACCTTCAGCTGCTCGGGCTTGATCTCCAGGTACTTCGGATCGTCCGCCACGATGTTGAGAAACACCGGCGTCTTCGCGCCCGGGTCCAGGTCCACGCGCTTGAAGTACTTGCCCGCGTAGATCGGCGAGTCGACCAGGTTTTCGTAATCGATCGGCTTGAACGACACCGTGTCGCCGCTGCGCGAGGCCACTTCCAGCGCGCTGCCGAACTGCCAGCCCGCGGGGAAGGTCACGCTGGTTTCCGCCTTGACCTGGCGCGCGAAATAGCCCGCCGGATACACCGATACCGAATTCCATTGCAGGTTGAGCATTTCCGGCGTCATCACCACGCGACCCTGGCGGGTGTCCTGCGCGGAGAGGAACTGGAACTCCACCTCGACGTCACTCGCGCCCTGCGGCACCTCGACGTGGAAGGCATACACGTTGAGCGGATCGCGCTTCCACGGAATCACCTTGCCGTTCGCCTTCACCACCAGGCCCGCGAGCTTGTCGATCGAGCCCGTCGGCGAATGGTTGCCCGGCAGCCATTGCGGATAGAGCAGCGTCAGCGGCCCCGCGTGCGCCGGCACCGTCTCGTGCACGCGGAACACGCGGTGCGCGATATCGGTCGCGTCGACGTTGATCTTCAGCGTGCCGTTGAACGGAGTGTCCTGCGGTGCAGGAACGTCGGCGAGTGCCGCGAAGCTGCCAAGACCGAGGGCCGTGGCGAACATGGCGGAAGCGAGGCGTGAAACTTTCAAGTGGTTCTCCTGTGGACTTCGATTCGTGCGCAAACGTCAGCTGCACGAAACATGAACCTCCGATGCTAGTGGGCGTTGACAGGTCGCACCCCCTGCCATTGGTCATGGAAGTGTCTGAACCTCGACTTTCCGCAAAACATGTCAAGGGTTTTACAACCGTTAAAAACCCGTATCCTTTTCTTACCGCGATCCCCGCGCGGACCCCGGCGACATTCCCCCTTGTTGTCGCTGCGGATCACAAAAAGAGATGGAGCACTCCATGAATAAGACCCTCCTTGCGGCCGCATTGGCCGTCGTTGCTATTGCGCCTTTTGCTGCCAAGGCTGACGAAAACACCAACCAGCTCGACAACTTCTTCGTTGCCGGCAACCTCGGCCAGAGCAACTACCGCCTCGGCGGCGTGTCCGACAAGACCGACGTGTTCCAGAACGTGCGCTTCGGCTGGCGCTGGAACAACATCGTGGGCGCCGAAATCGGCTACGCCTACCTCGGCAAGGTCAAGAACGACTTCAACTTCGCCAGCGTCTCGGCCAAGCCGCGCGTGGCGCAGATCGGCGTGAACGCCAAGTACAACTTCTACAACAACTGGTTCGTCACCGGTCACGGCGGCTACCTGCGTTCGCGCACCACCGGTGGCGTGACCGTGGGTGACACCACCGCTTCCGAGCGCAGCTGGAACAACGGCTGGTACGCCGGTGCCGGCGTGGGCTACGACATCACCAAGAACGTCGCCCTCGGCGTCAACTACGACAACTACCACATCAAGTACGGCCGTGGCGGTTCCAACCAGCCGCAGACCAACGCCAATGTGGCGACCTACTCCGCTTCGGTGGAAGTGCGCTTCTAAGCGTCGCTTTTCAAAAAGTGGAAACGGAAAACGGCCGCGTAAGCGGCCGTTTTCTTTTGGGTAATTCCTAAACAAACCGGACCAACTCTGAGAGGATCTAGCCCGGTTTGCTTAGGAATTACCTTTTGTTTCTGGTGTTCTTACTGCCAATAGCTCGCGCGTCGCGGTAGATGCACCGTTTGTCCGTTACCGGAGAACGTGCCAACCATCTCCGTCGGCTCGATCTTTCCGATGAAATTGCCGCGAGGGTCGGTGCCGGAGGGAATTAAGAAGCTTATCGCGTTCCCTTCGACCTTCGCGGGAATCACCATCGGTGAGGAAGGCTCACCCTCGCTCGCCTGATACACCACCCGATAGCCGTCTCGCGAGTAAACGAGGAATACCTCCATGCCGAGAATGTCGCCGCCCTCGCGGTTGTACGACATGTTGGAGTATATCCCTGTGATTTTCTGTCCATGCGAAATGGCGGGTTGTGCGAAAGCCATCGATACGGTGAATAGCAGAGCGATCCGCATGACTTGTATCCGTTGTTTCATGCGCGCCCGTCACTTCTGTGATGGCGCGGATTCAAGGCAGTTGCCAGCCACTTCGTAATTGAAGTAGCCATAGAAATGCTTCAAAACGGTATGCGTTCTACCGGTCCTCAAATAGACGTTGATCCCTTCCGCACCGATGCATGAGTCGATGACATAAGTGCCACCATCGTCCGTCAGGTGATGGGGAGGAATGGCGAGAATGACACCGGTGCTGTTGCAGGCAGGGCAGTACACCTGAGCGCCATGGAAGGCGACGGGCAATCCTTCCTGAATGAAACTGTCCTCTCCTTCCAGAACGGTGCCATCGGCCGTGGTCTTGTCGCCTTTGCGTGCGAAATGACGCTGCATGTTGTCTCCCGGACGGATTCATCCAAGTTACCCGGTGATGGACCCGCTGCCGGGCTGGCTTCAGGTCGTTACATCAGGACTGTCTGGATGCTGCGCAGGGCGAGTCGGAGAGATCAATATGGGTTATGGCCTTCGGGAAATACCTGAAATGGAGTTGGGTTCAAATCCTACATTTTTGGTTCTTCCGACTTTTCAATGGGCCGGAACAGGCGGGACGAAGGAAAGGTAACCGCCTCGAATCCATGCGGCAGATCGCCCACATGCTCAAGCGACGCCTGGACAACAGGCGACCTACTGCCGTTACGCAGGACCGATGCTGTTGACGTGGACATCAACAGAAAGCTCGTAGCCATCAAGCGCCGGGCCTGCGGCTACCGAAACCCTGAGCACTTCAAGATGGCTGCTTACTTCTTTTGCGGAAGGTTCGATCTCTACCCACGCTAAATCCGGAAGGACCTTTTCTTAGGAGCGCCGCCCTTACGCCTGCTTCTCCAGCTTGCTGTGGTGCATGCCGTAGGTGAAGTAGACCACTAGGCCAATGCTGACCCAGATCAGGAACACCTTCCAAGTGATCAGCGGAAGCTCTGCCAGCAGCCAGATGGAAAACGCGATGCCGATCAGCGGCACCAGGGGCACCAGCGGCGTGCGGAAGGAACGGTGCAGGTCCGGCTTGCGCTTGCGCAGGATCATCACCGACAGGCAGATCACGATGAAGGCGGAAAGCACGCCGATATTCACCAGCTTCGCCACCTCTTCGATCGGCAGCAGGCCAGCTACCAGCGCGGTGAACACGCCGAGCACCACGGTGGGACGATGCGGCGTGCCGTAGCGCGGATGCACGTGGGCGAACCAACCCGGCAGCAAGCCGTCACGCGACAGCGCGTACCAGATGCGCGTGGCGCCCAGCATGAAGGCGAACAGCACGCTGATCAGGCCGAACACCGCCGATATCGACACGGTGAGCGCCACCCAATGCAGGCCCAGGCCCTTGAAGGCGTCCGCCACCGGTGCATCGGTATTGAGCGTGGAATAGTGGGCGATGCCGGTCAGCACCATCGACACGGCGAGGTACATCACCATCGAAATGCCCAGCGACAGCAGCACCGCGCGCGGCAGATCGCGCTGGGGGTTCTTCGATTCCTCGGCCGCCGTGGTCAACGTGTCGTAGCCGAACACCGCGAAGAAGACGACCGCCGCCGCCGCCGCGACGCCCTGGAAGCCAAAGTGGCCGACGCCATCAGGGCCGATCACGTGTTCGGGAATGAAAGGCACCCAGTTGGATGGCTTGACGTAGAACGCGCCGACGCCGATCACCAGCGCCACGGCGGCGACCTTGATCGCCACCACCAGCGTGTTGAAGCGCGCGCCCCACTCGGTGCGGAAAATCAGCAGCGCCGACACGCCCAGCGTCACCAGCGCGGCGATCACGTTGAACACATGGCCTTCGCCCGTGCCCATCGCGCCTTGCGCCCAGACCGGTATGTGGAGGCCCATGCTGGTGAGTGCCGATTGCACATAGCCCGACCAGCCGATCGCCACCACCGCCACGATCAAGGCGTATTCGAGCAACAGATCCCAGCCGATCAGCCAGGCGGCCAGTTCACCGAGTACGGCATAGCCGTAGGTGTAGGCGCTGCCGGTCACGGGAATCATGCCGGCGAACTCGGCGTAGCACAGTGCCGCCGCCGCACTGGCGATGCCCGCGATCAGGAAGGAGATGGCGACGGCGGGACCGGCGTTGATCGCCGCCTGCTTGCCCGCCAGCACGAACACGCCGACGCCGATGATGCCGCCGATACCGATGGCGGTGAGCTGCCACAGGCCCAGCACGCGGCGGAAATCGCCACGCTTGCCGGCCTCGGCCTGCAGCACCTCCACAGGCTTGTGGCGCAACAACTTATCGAAGAAACCCATCAGCTCATCCCCGGGAAACGAGCCGCGATCATAGCGAATGCACCCGCCCCTGCCACGCTGCAACTGCGGGGCACTGCCATTCACCCTAGCCGGGGAGGGCTTTTCCCGAATCTTCGCGGCCGGCCGTCGAGACGGCCAGCCGGGCGAGCACGAGGGCGCTGAGCACGGGAACGGCGACCAGCACGGCCACCATCCTGCCATCCAGATGCGCCACGCCGAACCAGCCTCCCGTCAGCAGCGGAACCGCCGCTGTCGCCAACAACCGCGCGAGCTCCAGGCCAACGCCGATGCGGCGCCCTTCGGTGAGCGCCCCCAGCGCGGTGAGGCTGAGCACCAGGAACACCGCGTAACCCGCCAGCGTGATCGCCGGCAGGTGCTTGGCCAGATCGAGGAACTGCACCGCCATGCCCAACAGCAAGGCGAATTGGACCAGGCCGTAGATCGTCATGCCGCGCGACAGCACCGGCTGGAACCGCTGGCGACCGATATCGAACGCCGGCTTGGGAAAACGCTCCGCCACATCGGCCGGACGCCAGCCCGGCGGCTTCAGCCACACCCGCAGCTTGTCGCCCCAGCGGCGCGCATGCCAGGCGTCCTTCGCGGTCGCCCAGTACACCTCGGCATTGGCCCATAGCGGGTTCCAGCTGCGCAGCGGCGAGCGCGTGCCGTACACCGGCGGATCGGTGTCGTCTTCCTCGATGAAGGTGCCGAACAGGCGATCCCACACGATCAGGATGCCGCCATAGTTGCGGTCCAGGTACTTGTCGTTCACCGCGTGGTGCGCGCGATGGTTGGACGGCGAGCAGAACACGCGGTCGAACCAGCCCAGTCGGCCGACCAGTTCGGTATGCACCCAGAACTGGTACAGCAGGTCGATCAGGGCCACCACCACGAACACTTCCAGTGGATAGCCGAGGATGGCCATCGGCAGGTAGAACAGCCAGCCCAGCAACACGCCGCTGCCGGTCTGGCGCAGCGCGGTGGAGAGGTTGTAGTCCTCGCTCTGGTGATGCACCACGTGCGCGGCCCAGAGAATATTGACCTCGTGGCCCGCGCGATGCAGCCAGTAGTAGCAGAAGTCGTAGAGCAGCAACGCCGTGATCCACACCCATACGCTGCTTGCCGGCAGCGCGAAGAGGGCGAAGCGCTGCACGCACCACGCATAGATGCCCAGCGTGAGCAGCTTGCTGAACACCGCGACGATCTGCGAGATCACGCCCAGTCCCAGGCTGTTGATGGCATCGCTGCTGTGATACACGCTGCGGCCACGCAGTTTCGCCACCAGCAGTTCCAGCGCGATCAGCGCGAAGAACACCGGCGTGGCCCAGGTGATGATGATTTCCTGCGTATTCATTGCCGCTCAACGACTCCCGCGAACCGAACGCGCCAGACACCACAGCGCCGCGTAATACGTGGCCAGCACCCACAACCCCGACAACGGGATGACGAAGCGGAAGCGGTCCCACGCCAGCAGTGTATCGCTGAGCATGAAGAGCAGCGCGCCCGCCATGGACCACTGCGCGGAGCCCACCACTGCATCCATCGCGTGCAGTCGCGCGCGCACCACGGCTTGCCCGCCCATGCAGGCCAGCACCAGTACATAGACCACCACCGGCACGTGCAGCGGGTCGGGCAGTGACGGCCACAATGCCCACAGATTGAACGCACCGTAGGCGACACAGGCCAGCATGCCCAGGGGACGCTCGGCGAACCGACTGTCCGTCAGCAGGGCCACGATGAAGCACAGGTGCGCCAGCAGGAACGACACCAGGCCTTGTACGAAAGCATCCTGCGGCAGCATCAGGAACACGTCGCCGGCCAGCGAGAACGCCATGCCCACCGCCATCCAGCGCTGATATCGGGGCGATACGGCGGATTCGGTCCACCACACCGTCAGCAGGATGAGCAGGGTCGCCAGCGGCTTGCAGACCCAGTGCAACCAGCGCCAGGCGTCGATCTCACCGCTCGCTGCGAACGTGGCACCGGCGATGGCACCCACGGCAAGCAGCGCGATGACGGCATCGCTCCATCGCGACGAGTCCGACCCCATCGTTGCGTTTGAAACAGACATGCATGGATTCCCCAATCCAACCAATCCAAGCGATGGTAGGACCAACAGCTTCCAGCACCCTGTCGCAGTGCAAAAAAATCGCCGGGAGCAATCTTTGACATCGCGTCAGCGATGGCCCCAAGGGCACCGCCAGCCATGTCGGGGCAAAAAAATGCCCTCCCCCGGTTCACCGGGGGAGGGCTTGCAAGAAGCGGGTACGCCGGCGGGACGGCGTTTTCCCTCTCCCACCTTCCCCAAGCGGGGGAAGGCCCTCCACATGCGTTGAGCCCTTAGAACTTCGCGTTGATGTTGAAGAACACCTGGCGCGGCGCGCCGGCCATCAACGTCTGGTTCCAGCCCTGCGGATCCGAGGCCACGTAACCGTTGGTGCCCGTCGTCGCAAAATAGCGCTTGTTGAGCAGGTTGGTCACGTTCAGGCCCAGGCTCAGGTCCTTGACGAAGGACAACGAGCCCAGGTCATAGTTCACGCCGGCGTTGAAAAGCCAGTACGAAGGCACCTGGGAGTCGTTGATATAGGTGATGTAACGGCGACCCGTGTACTTGCCGTCCAGCGTGGCGGTGAAGCCGCCGAAGGTGTAGCTCACATTGCTGGTGAACATCCAGGTGGGGATGCCGACGACGTACTTGCCGTCGGTGGCGACCACGCCGTTGTTGAGGTAGTCGTCCTGGTACTTGGAGTTGTCGTACGAGAGCGAGTTGAGCCAGCGCAGGTGTTCCATGGGACGCCAGATCACCGCCAAGTCCACACCCGTGCTCTTCACCGAACCCACGTTGTTGAGGATGGCCGAGCAGGTCTGCACCGCGCTGCACGGCGACACGGCCAGCAGGCGGTTGGTGAAGCGCGTGTAGTACGCATCGGCTGAGGCTTCGATGGTGTCGCCATGTACGCGATAGCCCAGTTCGAAGGTCTGCGACTGCTCGGGATTGAGCGAGCCCTTGCTGGCATCGAACGCCTTCTGCGACTGGCTGAAAGGCAGGAAGCCATAGGCCGCGATGTTCTTGCTGTAGGAGGCGTAGACCTCCTGGTTGGCGTCGATCTTGTAGTTCACACCCGCCTGCGGCAGGAAGGCGTCGCTGGCGCGGATGCGACCGGCCGCCAGCGCGCTGGTCGCCACCAGCGAATCGGCGGCATTGGTCACGCCCAGCGCCTTGGCACCGAAGTTGACGGTGAGGCGGTCATCCATCAGGTGAATGGTGTCCGATGCATACGCCATACGCGTCTGCGTGGTGTAGTGCTGGAAGAAGCCGCGCGCGAACGGCGACTCATTCTCGTAGAAGTTGCTCAGGTAGTTGTACGCGCCGGTGAGATAGAAGTAATTGCGCTCCTGATTGGTCTTGGCGTTCTCCGCCCAGAAACCCACTTCGATATCGTTGTTGCCCAGCGTGAACAGCAGCGAGCCGGTGCCACCGTAGCGATCCAGGCCGTAGTCGGTGGTGCGCATGGCGATCGGCACGGTCGCCGAAGACGCCACATAAGGCGTAGCCCACTGACCTTCGCCGCGGTTGTCGTGATAGTACGTGCCCAGGTTCAGCGTGGTGTGTTCGCTGAGGTTGAACGTTCCACTCAAGCCGGCGAGGTTGTCGCGACGAATGCCGCCGCCCGCGTAATAGGTGGAGTCCACCAGGTCATAGCCGGCCGGCAGCGGCGACAGCACCGACGGATAGGCGCCCTTGCCGTTGTATGCATTGGCGATCTGCACGGACGTGTTCCAGTCCGGCTGCAGATAGTCCCAGTTCCAGCCCAGCGCCTTTTGGCTGGCGAGGGAAAGGTCCATGTAGTCGTATTCCTTGCGACGTGAGTTGTCGAGGAACAAGCTCACGCTGCCGCCATCCCACTGGTAGACCGACTTCAGGTTTACCTGTTCCGAGCGCTGGTCGCCGTAGCCCTTCCACTTGTCGGTGGAGGCGTGGTCGTACGACACGTACATGGAGAAGCCGTGGTAGTCACCCGAATCCAGGCGCACGAAGGTGCGCGTGGTGGAGTCGGAACCGATCACCTGGTTGATGCGTGCACCGGCGACCTGATCCGGATCGGCCGAATAGAACTGAATGGTGCCGCCGAGATTGGTATTGGACGCCGTGCCCAGCGCACCCGCGCCCTGCGCGAGTTCCACCGTGCTCAGGTTGTCGCTGCTGATCGCACGCGTCACCTGCAGGCCGGTGGTGGTGCCGTAGCTCATGTTGCCCAGCGGAATACCGTCCAGCGTGAAACCGAGGCGGCTCTGGTCGAAACCATGCAGCGTGATCTGCGTCGACCACTCGTAATCGCCCCACGGATCGGCCGCCTGGAAGTTCACGCCCGGCAGCTTGTCGATGGCCTTGAGCGGGCTGGTGCCCGGCGCGAGTTGCTGCAGATCCTCACTGGTGACCTTCTGCACCTGGCGCGTTTCGCCGGAAGCCACCACCGACACGGCCTCCATCGTCTTGGCCTTGTCGCGGTTGGTGTTGGCCGAGGCGTCGGCGGCAGGTGCCGCGGCCGCTACCGGGTTGAGGTCGTCGGCGAGCACGATGCCGCCATGAAGCGATGCCAGTGTTGCCAGCGCGATCGCGGTCCTGCGAAGGGAAAGCTTGGGCATGACGAATCCTTGCGCGCGGATTCTCCGTGAATCCGCACGTTCTTTGGTTTGGAAGTCAAAGGGAAATAGCCGTCCGAACCATTCGGTCGGCATTAGGAAATCGTGAAGGCGTCGTGTGTAACGCAGGTTACACACGTATTTAAAACACCGGCGAAAACAGGGAGAAATGCGACAACGCGCAACGACGCGCGTTGTCGCCCATGTTCACGGCAGAAGCGACTTGCCTTGCGCTTGCTGCAGGCTGACACCAAGCATGCGCGCCACGGTGGGTGCGATATCGCGCATGTCGATGTCGCCAAGATTCTTGTTGGACGGCACGCCCTTACCTTGCATCAGGAAGGTGGAGCGCATCTGCGCCAGCGACGGATCGTAGCCATGCATGCCCAGATAGTGACCGGGAGCCGGCATCGGTGCATCCGGCTTGATGCCCATCTCAAAGCCGGGCTTGAACATCACGAACCACTGGGCCAGCGGCGTACCGCCGTCCTTCTTCACTTGCGCCTTGTCCAGCACGCTCGCGATGCCGTACGCCGGATCCTGTTGCAGCTTCGCCAGCAGTGCCTCGACCTTCGCATGCACCGCTGCGTCCTTTGGATCGCGCAACACGATGGCGCCGCTGCCGCCGTCGTTCCACGGCATCGCCTGCCAATCCGACACCGCGCCGTCCTTCAGCGTAACGAGTCCCGCTGCAATGAACGGCGCATACAGGTTCACGTCGTGTTGCACCGGCAGGAAGCCATGATCCGACACCACGACCACCACGCCATCGGGATGCACGCGATGCGCGGCCTGCACCAGCTCGCCGACCAGTTCGTCGATCTGTCCCAGCACGGCTTTCGCCTGCGGCGTGTCCGGTCCGCTGACATGCTGCTCGTGATCCAGCGCGGTCAGGTAGGTCGTCATGAAATCGGGCTTGCGCGTCTCCAGCAACTTCACGGCGAAGTGCGCACGCGTGCGGTCGCCGGCCATGCTTTCGTCGATGCCATCGGCATAGGGGCCCAGGTCTTTCTCGAGCGAGGGCAACAAGTCCGGCGTAGCGAGCGCGGCAAGCAGCTTGCGATCATCGGCCGTGCCGGTGCGCCAGATCTGCGGCAGGTTCCAGTCCACCTGCGCGCCGACGCTCACCGGCCAGTGCACATTCGCCGTATGCAGGCCCGCTGCGTGCGCCGCATCCCACAGCGTGGGCACTTTGATGTCGCTGGCGTACCAGTCCCAACCCTGCTGGTTCTTGTTGTAGGGGTCGAAGGTAAGGTTGCCGCCAATGCCATGGAGCTCGGGCGACACGCCGGTGATCAGCGTGGTGTGACTGGGATAGGTCAGCGTGGGCAGCACGCCTCGCACCGATTCGGCATAGGTGCCCTGCTTCAGGAAAGCCTGCAGGTTGGGAAGATTCAGGCCGCGTTGTTGGGCTTGCAGCACATCGGCGGGACGCAGACCGTCGATGGAGATCATCAATACCGGCGCTGCCGCGGCGGAAACGCTGAAAGCCAGGGACAGAAAGCCGACGGCACAAAGGAAAGTGGACAGGCGCATGGTCAGGTCACCGCATGAGTGGAAGCTTGAAGGCAGATACAGCCACGCCGTCATCCGGCAAGCGCCGGATGACGGACGAAGGCTCGCGTTGGATCAGTAGGCTCAGCGGCCGTCGACGGCCTTGCGCCCCAGCGCCGGATCGTCGGTGAAGAACGCATCCACGCCGGCATCGAGGTAGGCACGGATCTCCGCGATGGAGCCTTCCTCGTTGAACGTCTTGGGGTCGCTGCCCTTCCAGAAGTTCTTGGCCTGGAAATAGTTCTCCGGACGGAAGGTGTACGGATGCAGCTCCAGCTTCGCCGCGTGCGCGTCGTGCGCCAGCGCGGTCGGCTTGCCCAGCGTGCCGTCGGCGGCCAGCGGGATGATCGAGCGGATGTTCGGGCCGATGGCATCGGCATAGCCGGCGATGTCGCGCAGGCCGGCGGGCGTCATCATCTGCGCAAAGCTCAGATGCTTACCGGCGGCCACGACGTCGTACGGTTCTTCCTTGGCGTCGCCCAGCAACTGGAGCAGGCGAATGTTCGGGTGATCCTTGCCCAGCTTGCCGCGCAGGTAGCGCAGGTTGGCGATCTCGAACGACTGGATTTCCACCGGTGCAGTGCGCGTGTAGGCATGATCGGCCAGGATCGCCAGCACGCGATCCTCCATCGGCAGACCCGCCTTCTGGAAGTAGGTGCCGTGCTTGATCTCGGGGATGATGCCGATCACGCGGCCTTGCGTGGCCGACTCGGTGGCCACGAAGTCGATGATCTCGTCCAGCGTGGGGATCTGGAACTGGCCGTCATACGTCGTGCTGCGGAACTGTGGCAGGCGTTCGCGGGCGCGCAACGTCTTCAGTTCCGCCAGCGTGAAGTCTTCGGTGAACCAGCCGGTGACCTTCTCACCGTCGATGGTCTTGGTGGTCTTGCGCGAAGCGAACTCCGCATGCTGCGCCACGTCGGTGGTGCCACTGATCTCGTTCTCGTGGCGGGCAACCGGCACGCCGTCCCGGGTCATCACCAGGTCCGGCTCGATGAAGTCCGCGCCATCGGCGATGGCCTTGCCGTAGGACGCCAGCGTGTGCTCCGGCCGCAGCGCGCTTGCGCCGCGGTGGCCGATCACCAGCACCTTCTTCGCCAATGGCGCTTCATTCGCCTGACTGTTGGCAGCCATCACCAGTGCACCCGTCATCATGATGGCCCAGCATAAACGACCCACGGCGACTCCTTTGCGATTGTCCCGACGCGCCCATCCGGCGCAGTGATCCAGACATCGTGACGACATCGCATGTCGTTTCATTGACAAGACATCACCAGGGCGTTTGAACGCAAGCTGCCCGAAAGCCATGCCATGACGGATGGCATCACCGTGACTTGCGGCCGGTGGCCGCCTGCCGTGCTGCTGTTAGCGTGCAACCATCCGTCATTCACTGGGGCATCCATGCTCGCTACCTTGCTCACCGCCCTGCTCGCCGGTTCGGCACCGGCCCCTGACTGTCACATCGGCGCGTATCGCCTGAGCGATGGCAGCGCGGTGGACGTCGCCCCCACCGATGGCGACGCACTGCGCTGGCGGCGCATCGACGGCAGCACCGGCAAGCTCTCGCGTGGTGCGGACGATACCTGGACCAGCACCTTCGGCTGGACCGATCGCCCGGATGGCAAGACGGTTCGCTTCACCGACTGCGCCAAGGGCAAGCTCAGCTTCGGCGACATGCAGGGCGAACGCATGCCGCTGGTGGTGAAGGAGACCACCTTCACGGGCGACGGCGGCACGAAGCTGGTGGGTCGGCTGATCCTGCCGCCGGGCCATGCCAAGGTGCCGGTGGTCGTGCTGGTGCACGGTGCGGAGCACACCTCGGCCATGCAGCGCGACGCCATGCAGCGCGAGTTTCCCGCCGAGGGCGTGGCCGCCTTCGTCTACGACAAGCGAGGCACCGGCGCCTCCGGTGGCGAGTACACACAGGATTACAGCGTGCTTGCCAACGACGCCGTGGCCGCCATGGCCGAAGCCCGCCGTCTGGCTGGTGATCGCGCCGGCCGCGCGGGTTATCGCGGCGGCAGCCAGGGTGGCTGGGTGGCACCGCTGGCCGCGACGCGCACCAAGGTCGACTTCGTCATCGTCGGCTACGGCCTCGCGGTATCGGCGCTGCAGGAAGACCGCGAAGCGGTCGCGCTCGAACTCACGCTCAAGGGCTACGACCAGTCGGTGATCGACAAGGCATGGGAGCTCTCGGACGCCATCGGCGAGATCCTTTCCAGCAACCTCACCAAGGGCTTCGACAAGCTCGACGCAGCGAAGGCCAAGTACGCCAAGGAGCCCTGGTACAAGGACGTGCACGGCAACTTCAGCTACATGGTGCTGCCGATGAGCGACGACGAAATCCGCGAGAAGGGCAAGGCGTACATGGCGTGGAACGTGCCGTGGAGCTACGACGCCATGCCGGTGCTGGAAAAACTGCAGACGCCGCAACTGTGGGAACTGGGCGAGGACGATATCGACGCGCCCAGCGCCGAAACGCTGCGCCGCCTCGCGTCACTGCAGGCCAAGGGACGGCCGATCACCACCGCCCTCTTCCCGCATGCCGAGCACGGCATGACCGAGTACGAAATGAAGGACGGCGAACGCGTAAGCACGCGCTACTCGGCGGGCTACATGCAGATGAGCATCGACTACGCGAAGGGTACGTGGCATCCGCCCTATGGGGCGAGCAAGGTGGTGCTGCCGGGCAAGGCGGCGACGCCGTAACGTCGCCGCACCGACGCACGCCATAGAAGCGCACGGGTGCGCGGCCAGCCTGCACGTGGCGGCACGGACGAATCCGTGCCGCCACGCCAGACATCACCTCAGAACTTCACATCCAGCGTCAGGAAGCTCTGGCGCGGCGCACTCGCGTGGAACGCCAGCGCACGACCATTGGGATCGGTGTTGCCGAACGCCGTGAGGTTGGACGCGTAGCGCTTGTCGGTCAGGTTGGTGACGTTGAGCGAGAGCTTCACGTCGGTCAGGCCGTACACCGCACCGAAGTCGTAGCCCGCGCCGAGGTCGAACGACGTATAGCCGCCGAAGCCCTGGTCGTTGGTGTAGGTGTAGTAGCGCGTGCCGGTGTACTTGCCGCGCAGGCCGACGTTCCACGGGCCATACACCCAGCTTATTTCGCTGGCGAAGAGCTTCTTCGGCGTGTCGACGGTGATCTTGCCCTGGGTGGGCACGGTCACACCGTTCTGCTGATAGTTGTTGTCGTAGGTGGAGCGATTGAACGATGCCGAGTTGTACCACTCGAAGTGCGCGAACGGCTTCCAGATGAAAGTCAGCTCCGCGCCATGGCTGCTCACCGAGCCCACGTTGTAGAAGCGCGTGGTGCACAGCGGCGTGGTGCCCTGCTGGATGCTCGGGCACGGGTTGAGCGACAGCAGGCGATTGTCGAACTTGACGTCGTACAGCGCCGCGGAGGCTTCGAACTCGCGCTGCACGATACGGTAGCCGCCTTCGATGGTGCGCGACTGCTCAGGCTTGAGGTTGCCCTTGGTGGCATCGAACGCCGATTGCGTCACCAGCAGCGGACCGCTGGCGCCGCCACCCTGGAACGAGGCGATGTTCTTCGCGTACGACAGGAACACTTCCTGGCCCGCGCCAAGCTGGTAGCCGATGCCCGCCTCCGGCAGCAGCGCCTTGCTGGCATTGATGCGGCCATTGGCCACCGGCGCTTCCACGGCCACGCCCGGCACTTCCTGCGCACTCATGCTCACGTGCGGGCTCTTCACGCCCACATCGATGCTGAGACGGTCATCCAGCAGCTTGAAGCTGTCCTGCAGGTACGCCTGGCGGGTGATGATGGTGTACTTCTGATAGAACAGGCGCCGGTTCGGATCGCTCAGGTAGTTGTCGTCGTTGACCGGGCCGGTGATCCAGTAGAAGTTGCGCTGCACGGAGTGGTGGTTGTTCTCGTACCACACGCCACCTTCCACATGATGGCCGCCAACGTCCCACGTCGCCGAGGCGATCGCGCCGTTGCGGTTGATGGTGTAGTTGGTGCTGCGGATGGAGATCGGCACTTCCTGCGCCGTACCCGGGTACGACGGCTGGCCCGGTGCCCACCAATGACCCTGGCCGCCGTTCTCGTGGTGATAGACCTGCGTGTGCAGGGTCACCGTGTCGCTCGGGGTGAAATCGCCTGCGAGGTAGTAGAGATCATCGCGACGCAGCGCGCGGCTCTGGTAGTACGCATCGTCGATGTTGTCGACGCCGCCGGAGAACGCGCAGCGCGCATCGCGCTTGCCGCCCTTGGTGTAGATGGGCGCGCAGTACGCCGCTGCCACCGCGCGGTTCCAGTCCGGCGCATACAGGTTCCAGTCCCAGCCGAGGCCGCGCTGCATGCCGCTCTTGGACAGGTACGCATAGTCGGCCTGCGAGGTGCGCGAGTTGTCGGCGTAAGCGGTGATCTTGCCGCCGTCGAACTGATACACCGCCTTGGTGTTGAACTGCTTGGTGGTGGTCGGCGATTCCGGCGGCGCCCACATGTCAGCCGTCGCACGCACACCCGACACATACATGGAGAAACCGTGGTAGTCGCCCGAGTCCAGGCGCAGGTAGGTGCGGCGGTTCTGGTCGCTGCCGAAGGTCTGGCTGAAACGGCCGCCGAACGTGGTGGACGGATCATCCGTGAAGTACTGGATGGTGCCGCCGAGGTTGCTGGTGGACGCGGTGCCCAGGCTGCCGATGCCCGAGGCCAGTTCCACGCCGCCGAAGTTTTCCGACAGCATGGCGCGGCTGATGTTGAGGCCGTTGTAGTTGCCGTAGGCGTTGTCGCCCAGCGGCAGACCGTCGAGCGTGTAGCCCAGGCGCACCGTGTTGAAACCGCGCAGGCTGATGGTCTGCGATTCCTCGTTGGCGCCGAACGCATCATTGGACTGCACGTTCACGCCAGGAATGCGGTTGAGCACCTTCTGGATGCTGGTGCCGGCCGGCAGCACCTTGGTGTCCTGCACGGTCACGCGCTGCACCTGGCGGGTCTCGCCCTGACCGATCACCGACACGCCTTCGAGGTTCTTGGCGCCATCGGCATTGGCGTTGGCATCGGCGGGTGCGGCGGCCGTGTCAGACGGCGGACTCTCGGCCGCGAACGCGGAAGGCAACAAAACGACCAAAGCCGCCGCGACAGCGGCAGCGAGCACGTGCTTCTTCATTGAGCGTGAACTCCGGGGGATGGGGCATCCGCGTGCAGCGGATGTCCCGATCCTGCGGAACTCGTGTGAACTTACGTTTACATGAAAATTTCACATGTCAGCTTCGTGAAGACTTGCGTGGGTGTGGCATCCGCACTGCACGCTTTCCCTTTGAGTACATCTCCTTTGCGTACATCTCCCCTCGGCGTGCATCTCCCCTCACCGTCATCCCCGCGAAGGCGGGGATCCAGCGTCTTTCGCTCATGCCGAGCGCCTAAAAGGCACTGGATCCCCGCCTTCGCGGGGATGACGGTGAGGGTAAGTGAATGGTGAAGGCGTGGGAGTGGTGAAGCCGAGTGAGTGGTGAGGGCAGGTCAGTGTGGGCAGCGAACACCAACGCACCAAGCGCACCGATTGGCATTACGCCGGGCTTCCAACCCTCGACACCATCACCGCACCGCCGGCGCGCCCACTTGCTGCAACCACGCCTGATAGGTCGGCCGCTCCACCGGCACACCATCGCCGTTGCAACTACCCAGCTTGCACAGCTCCTCGCGCAGACGCGGCGTGTGCTGCACGATCACGTGGAAGATGACGTTCTGCTCCAGCTCGCCGTGGAACGCGGCCGCGCCAGGGCCGCTGGCGAAGATCGCCACGTCCTCGCCACCATGCGTCTCCGCCTTCATCGGCAGGATGGATTCCTGCATGTAATCGGGATCGCCGGTCTTCGCCTTGCTGAGGTCGGGGCGCCCCTTGGTCGCGTACGAGTAGTCATGCGCACTGTGCGGGAAGGTCTTGCTGCCTTCCGGCTGCGTGTCGCTGGCGCCGGTGTAACCCGGGCCGTTGGCGAAACCGAGCGTCGTGTACGGCTTGCCAGCGGCATCGCGTGCGAGGCCGGCACCGCCCTCCTCGTCGTAGCTGTCGTTGTGTCCCTGCACCAGGCCGAGGATGTCGTTGCCGCGCTTGGGGTAACCGGCGAAGGTCATGGTATGGCTGTGGTCGGCGGTCACCACGATCAGCGTGTCGCGTGGATCGGTGTGCTGCAGCGCGGCCTCCACGGCATCATCCATGGCGATGGTCTCGTCCAGCGCGCGATAAGCATTGCCAGCGTGCAGCGCGTGATCGATGCGACCGCCTTCCACCATCAGGAAGAAGCCGTTCGGGTTCTGCTTCAGCACATCGATGGCGCTTGCGGTCATCTGCGCCAGGCTGGGCTCGTCGAGCTTGTCGGTGACGCGCTCGTGCTCGTAGCTGAGGTGGGAGGCATTGAACAGGCCCAGCACCTGCTTTGTGCGCGTCAGGTCCAGCGACGTGAGCTGCTGGCCGCTCCATACGTAAGCGCCATCGGGATGCTTGCGCTTCCATTCGCCGATCAGGTCGCGCCCGTCCAGGCGCTGCCCTACCTTGCCTTGCTCCACCGGATCGTCCTCGCCGGCGATCATGAATTCCGTGCGACCGCCACCCATCGCCACGGTGAGGCCGCTACCCGGGAAGTCGATGAGTTGCGCGGCGAAATCCTTGCAGCCCTGGGCCTTGGCATCGGCGGTGAGGTCGGCGTCCACTTCCCAGTTGCGCTCGGGCAGATGACCGTACGTGGCCGCCGGCGTGGCGTGCGTGATGCGCGTGGTAGTGATCGCGCCAGTGCTCATGCCGGCGGCCGAGGCCAGCTCCAGCGTGCTGACCAGTTCCTGCCCGCGTGAAGCGGCGCAGTCCTGCCGACGCGGCACCTGCGATACGCCGATGAAGCCGGCGCGCGTCTTCACGCCGCTCATGATCGCCGTCATGGTGCCGGCGGAATCGGGGGTCTGCTGGTCCGTTTCATAGGTGCGGCTCAATGCGCTGAAGGGAAAGCGCTCGAAGCTCATCCGATAGCTTTCGCCATCCACGCCCTTGAGCTGGCCCGCGCGCACGTGCGATGCGGCGATGGTCGGCAGGCTCATGCCGTCGCCAAGAAACACGATGACGTTCTTCGCCCGCTGGCCGCCGTTGCTCGATGGTGCCGACAGCGCCGCTGCCGATGCCGCGCCCTGGCGGAACCACCACTGCGGGGTCTCGCCATCGGGGCGCCGGATGGTCGGCACATCGATGGTGGACGTGGCCAGCGGCGGCGCAACTGCCTGGCTGGCACAGGCCGTGAGCAGAGAGAACGAGGCAAGCCACGCGGCGCGGCGTGCCAGCGGCAACGGAAGGAACATCGGCGACCCCTTGGTCCATGATTTCAGGCAGATGAACCACCGATCATAACGACGCCGCAAGAACTTGCCGTGACAGTGCGGCGATGGCGGAGTGTTAGCCTGCCGCGATGAACGGTCGCGCTCTCCTGCTGGCGTGCCTCGCGTGGCCACTCACTGGCGCGGCCGGTGACGCGCCTACCGGTCTTGTCCACGACGCGGTGTTTTCCCACTACGGCGAGCCGGCCAGCAGCGCCGAGCTGGCGCGGCGACTGGTCACACCACTCAACGCATGGCGCCTGCAGCAACGCGCCGCCGCCAGCGGCGTGGCCCTGAAGGATCAGCCGGTCGACCTGGCGCAAGAACGATTTGCCCTGTACGTGCCCTCGCAGGCACCGCCGGATGGCTATGCGCTGTTCGTGTTCGTGCCGCCGTGGGACGACGCGAAAGTACCGCCTACGTGGATCCCGGTGATGGATCGCCACGGCATGATCTTCGTCACCGCCGCCGGCATCGGCAACGACACCAACCTGCTGGACCGGCGCGACCCGGTGGCGCTGCTAGCGGCCATCAACGTGATGGCGGGCTATCGCGTGAATCCACAGCGCGTCTACGTCGGCGGCCTTTCCGGCGGCTCGCGCGTGGCGCTGCGCCTCGCGCTGGGCTATCCGGACCTGTTCCATGGCGTGTTGCTCGAAGCGGGCAGCGACCCACTCGGCAAGACCGCACCGCTGCCGCCCGCACCCCTGCTCGAGCAGGCCCAGGTGGGTACGCGCGTGGTCTACCTCACCGGGCAGATGGATGCTTCCAATCTGGACACGGACCGGGCGAGCCGGCAGTCATTGCGCGACTGGTGCATCGATGATGTCGATATGCGAGAGATGCCATGGACAGGCCACGTGTTGGCCGAAGCATCCGCGATCGATCGCGCGCTGACGTCGCTGGAAACACACCATGCCCCGGATGCGACGAAGCTCGCGGCTTGCCGTTCCCGCATTTCCGCCGGCCTGGACAGCGAACTGGGCAAGGTCAGCGCCGCGCTGGATGCCGGCCATCTTGATGAAGCAAGGAAGCAGCTCGGCGACATCGACCACCGCTATGGCGGTCTCGCCGCGCCGCGCAGCGTGGAACTGGCGGCGCGGATTGAAAAGGCCGCGTCGCCCGTGCCTTAGCGCCGCTCAGCCGAGCGAAGCCGCCTCTACGCGTCCTGCCCGCACCGCCTTCACCAAGGCGGCGTGGTCGCGCTCGTTCTGGTCGGCATAAGCCACCGAGAACGACGTGATGGCATCGGCGAACGCATCGCTCTTGCCCAGATAGGCGGACAGCAGCACTGCATCGCCCGAACGCGCATGCGCGCGCGCCAGCGTGTGTGCGCACAGCCGGCCGTAACGACGCAGGTTGGGCACGCGCATCAGCTCCACCTGCGGTGAGATCTTCGCGTCGCGAAGCTGCCGCACGTAGTACTGGCGCGTCGGCCCCTGCGTCCAGCCGAGGAACATGTCGCTGGCAGACTGCATCAGCCGCTGGCCGGCCACGACACGCTGCCCGTGATGCTTATAGGGATTGGCGCCGGCAAACGGCTCGATCACCGACTGCCGTGCCTCCTTGAACTGCAGGAACAACGGATCGCCATTGCCCGATACCAGCAGGATGATGCCGCAATACGTACCCACGCTGCCCACACCCACCACTTTCACCGCAGCATCGACGGGCTCGAAGCGATCGAGCAGCACCCGCCGCTCCGGCAGCAGCGAATCGCGATAGAGATCGAACGCCTTCAAGCGCTCATCCAGCGTGACGTGATTGGAGAGCTCTTCGTCGTGGTAGATCAGCGGCGGCTCGTCGTGGATGCGCGGCGGCGAACCGCCCGCCACGGTGAGTTTGATGAACTCCTTGGTGTGCGCGGTGTACTCCACCGCCTTGCGCACGCTCTTGGTGGCGAGCTTCTTCATTTCCTCGTCCTGCATGCGGTCGATGACTTCCTGCAGGTCGATATGGTCGTACCACGCTTCGAGCAGCGGCATGTCCGCATACTCGGCGATGTGTCCCTGGTAAGCCCTCGCGGCTTCCCACGCGATGTCCTTGGCGTCACCTTCGCTGAAGCCGTTGGCACGGGAAGCGACCACCAGGCTCGCGCACAGGCGTTTGACGTCCCACTCCCATGGCCCCGGCGTGGTCTCGTCGAAATCGTTGATGTCGAACACGAGCTTGCGCTCGGGCGTGGCGAAGCCACCGAAGTTGGCGAGGTGGCAGTCGCCGCAGATCTGCAGGTGGATGCCGGTGCTCGCGGTGGTGGCGAGGTCACCGGCCATGATCGCCGCGCCTCCGCGATAGAAGGCGAACGGCGAGGCCATCATGCGGCCGTAACGGATCGGCACCAGCGACGGCACGCGGCCTTTCGAGGTTTCGATGAGCACCTCGACGGGATCGAAACGGTTCTTCGGCGCCTTCCAGCCTCCCAGCGACTTGCGCGACACCTTTTCGCGGATCGTCCGCGCCAGTGCCTGCCGTTCCGCGGGGCGCTTCAGCAAGGTCGCCTGCGACAGCGGCCCGGCGGCGTACTGGACACCGTGGAAGGGAGCGTCCTTCCCGATGCCTGCGGAACGCTTGCGAGATACCCGGGGCGCTTGCTCGTCCGTCGTCTTCGACATGGTTTCCACCTCGCGATGAAGGCACTGACGTGCCACGGGATCCAATCAGCAATTCATTTGACGCCTGCGCCCCATCCAGCAAAACAGAAAAACTACCTACGCTGTCAAGCGGCGCTGGCTTCGTGGAAGATTAGTCCGTCAGCGTTTCGTGTGAAGCCACTTCGCCCTGTTTCCAGTAGCTGGATGCCCTGATGCGCTGTCGGTCCAGGCCCTGAACCTCGATCAGGCGTTGCCGCACCCGGCGAATAGCGGCGTATTCGCCCGCGGCCCAGGCAAAGCCCTCGCCACCCGGCAGGCCCAGGCGCTCCACGGCTTCCGGCAACCCGCCTTCGCCCGCGTCCCGGCGCAGCCAGGTGAGGTCCGCCCGTGCCTGGGTGGCGATCTCGGGTATCGCGTCGGCGCTGTCCACTTCCATGACCGAAAGGATGCGTTCGCCGGGTGTGGCCTCCTCAAGGCGACGCGCGATCGCCGGCAGCGCGGTTTCGTCACCGATCAGCAGGAGCCAGTCCAGCCCCTCCGGGAGGATGGCCGAACCACGCGGGCCGCCCAGCCCGAGCGCGTCGCCCACGCGGGCATTGCGCGCCCAGGACACAGCGGGGCCTTCGCCGTGCAGTACGAATTCAATGTCCAGCTCGTTGGCGGCCCGGTTGTAGTGGCGCGGCGTGTAGTCACGGGCCACGGGGCGCGGCAGCGACGGGTCGAACGCGATGCCCTGCTCGGTCACCGTGGGCAGTACCGGGCGTGACGCGCCGGGCGGCGGAAAGAACAGCTTCACGTGATCGTCGAACGAGGCGGAGACGAAATCGTCGAGATCGCCGGCCAGCGTGACGCGCAACAGGCGCGGTGACGACAGCATCAGCCGTTTCACGGTCAGCTCGCGCATTTTCAGGGGGTGCCGGACGCGCCGGACGTCGAGGGGAGATGCGGACATGGGGGCCTCGCTCGCCGCCGGGGGAAAGGCGGCGCTATAATGGATGAAACTCATAGTGAGCTTGCTCAATACTTTTTCATGACCACCTCCCGCAAGTCAACCACCGTCGAGCTGGCCGACGCCTTCCTCGCCCTGCACCACCTGGTGCGCAAGCACGTGGACGCCGCGATGACGGCGGCCGGGCTGTCGCTGTCGCAGTCCAAACTGCTGGCGTTGGTGGCCCGGCTCGCGCCATGCCGCCCCAGCGATATCGCCACGCAGATGGGCTACGCGCCGCGCACCGTGACCACGGCGCTGGACGCGCTGGAAGAGAACGGCTGGATCGAGCGCACGCCGCATCCCACGGACCGGCGCGCGCAACTGGTGGCCATCACCCGCAAGGGCCAGGCCAAACTGGACGAGGTGCAAGGGCCCAAGCGCCACGCGGTGGAGCAGTTATTCGGCGCGCTGAGCGCGGAAGAACAGAAACAGCTGCGCGAACTGATGGACCGTGTACGCGAGCAAGCCGGCGATTGAATCGGCGCCGCCCCTCCAGGCTTTAAAAAAAAGAGGGTGGCCGCAGGGCCACCCTCCTTCGTTTGCTACGCGACGATGCGCAACCCGGCAATTACGCGGCCTGGCTCTGCAGGTGCGGCGCGCCCGGCGCAACGGCTTCACCGATCTCGACGCGGCGCAGCTTGTACGCCTCGGGGATCTCACGCTTGAGATCGATCACCAGCAGGCCATGCTCCATCCGCGCGCCCGTCACCTGCATGTGATCGGCCAGCTCGAAGCGGCGATTGAAGGGACGGTTGGCGATACCACGATGCAGCACTTCGCCTTCCTGCTCGCCCTTGCGCTCACCGGTGACGGTGAGCATGTTGCCCTGCACGGTGATGTTGATGTCTTCGCGGCTGAAGCCGGCCACCGCCATGGTGATCCGGTACTTGTCCTCGCTCAGCTTGACGGAGTCGAACGGGGGCCAGTTGTCGTTCGTCTGCGTGCGGGCGGCAGCCTCGAGCAGGTCGAACACGCGGTCGTAGCCGATGCTGGAACGATGCAGCGGCGAGAAATCCAGAACAGTACGCATAACCATATTCTCCATTGAGCAACAGGTAGACGCCGCGCAACAGGCAGCGGCGCACCGGCCCCGAAGCGACCGGTACCGGGAAAATGTGGCTGCGGTTTTTCGATTCAAGCCGGCGATTTCAGCTTTTGTTTAGCCATCCAAATAAAAGCGACAAGCCTCTTGAATCACGCAGAACGGGCCGCCATGGGTACGACCTGGGCGATCTCAAGGACCCCGTCACGAGGGATCGGTGTCATGACGGGTGATGGCCGCCGGCAGCTTCACCCACGCATGCCGGCGGTGCTCGTAGACCGAGTCTTCGGGCGGCGGAAAGCTGGGGTCGGCGAACGCACCCACCGCGACGGAGACGCGACCTTCCACGCCTTCCTCGGTGTGGAACACGGTGCTGCCGCAAACGGGGCAGAAACGAAAGCGGAACTGCGCCCCATGATCGCCGGTGCGCACGAATTCCGTCGCCTTGCCCGTGACCGTGTAGGGCGCGGCGTAACCGGCCAGCGCGGCGAACACGCTGCCGGTACGCTGCTGGCAGGCCAGGCAATGACAGACGCCGACGCCCAGTGGCTCGCCTTGCACCTCGATCTTCAACTGGCCGCAAAAGCAGGATGCTGTTCTGCTGGACATGAAAACCTCTCGTGGAGATTCAGCGCGTCAGCCTGTACCGGAGTGCGTGGGCTGAAGGTGAACCGTGCCACGCCATCGCGCCGAGAGCCTCAACGCCTCGTCGCCAGCACGCCATCCAGCGCCAGCTCCGCCTTGAAGCCTGCCTTCTCCAGCCGCTTCTGCACTTCGCGCGGGACATCGCGGTCGCTGGTGAGCTTGTTCGGACTACCGGTGTAGTGGAACAGGCGCCCGCCGCGTCGAAGCACACGCGCAAGCTGGTCGTAGAACGCCTGCGAGTAGAGCTCGCCGGCAATGCCGAAGCGCGGCGGATCGTGCAATAGCGCATCCACCGACGCATCGCCGATCTGCGCAATCGCCTGCGACACGTCGGCGTGCGTGAGTTGCAGGCGCCCGCCACTGGCAGGCGCCGCCGGATCGGGCGACCACGGGTTGATCGTGCGCAGCCACAGCACGTCCGGGTTCTTCTCGAACGACTGGATGCGCGCCACGCCCGCTTCCAGGCAACACGCCGCGAAATAGCCCAGGCCACCGCAGGTATCCAGCACTACCTTGCCGCGTGGCTCGACCAGCGCCACCTTGCGGCGCGCATCGTCCAACGGCGATTCCTTCGAGGTCGGCAGCATCTTGATGCCGTCGATCTCGAACGTCGGTGCGCCCCATTCCGTCGGCACCAGCTTGATCAGCGAGTTCGAGAAACACGACACCGAGGAGAAATCCTCGCCGTCCCAGTAATAAATCGTGCGGTCCTTCAGCTTGCCGGGATACGGATAGCGCTGGCCGTTCCACGCCCAGTCGTCGGCGTGCACCTGCGCGCGGCCGGTCGAGCGGCCAAGGTCCATCGAACCTACCCATTCGGTCTTGCCGGCAGCGCGCGCAGCGAGCAACGCCTCGCCGATGGGACGCGTGAGCACGGGGCCGGTGTAATGCGACACGAGGGGGGATCTCCCGGAATGAGTCCCCGCATTTTATGCGTTAACCCAGGGCACCGTTGCGGAAAATTTACGAGGATGGAGGTTTTCCGGCATAGCGCCTTTACCCGGCCCGGTCGCAGCATGCGCACATCCGCCCCATGGGCGACGACGGATACTGCCGTGAGCATCGTGATCATCCAGGGCCCTCACGCCGACGGCCTTGCCAGCGGCGAACTCCAGCGCAACCTGCAGCAGCTCGCGAACGCTGCTGGCCGTACGCTGGAACTGTTCCGCTGCAGCGGACTGCGCGACTTCGTCGCCTGCGTGCGCTCGATGAAGCGCCGCCCGTCCGAATTCATGCTGCTGGATCCCGGCCAGCTGGGACCGGAAGCGGCGGCGCATCCCGAGGCCGGACTGAGCGACGCGCTGGACGAAGTGGCTACGCCTTACGTCGAAGTGCATGACGACACCAGCACCGAGCTGGGCGTGCAGCCGGGCCAGCATCACGCGCCGGTCGCCACCGTCATCATCCACGGCGACCTTGGCCGCAGTTATCGCATCGGCCTCGGCATCGCGCTCAGGCGGCTGGGCGACAAAGGAACGACAACCTGTACGGTCTGAATGTCACCGGCGCGATCGAATGCCACGGCTTTGCGCCTCGTCAGGCGTTGCGCAGCACCTTGGCCATGGGCACACAGGTGAGGCTCACGCCCAGTGAGGACTCGTACACGACCCGGCTGTCCCCCTCAAAACCCAGCGCGCGATAGAACGGCGCGGCATTCAAGGTGGATTCCAGCAGGATCTGCCGGAGTCCTGCGGTGCTCGCCATGCCTTCCAGATGATTCATCACCGCGCGGCCGACGCCTCGCCCCATGTACGCCGGCCGCACGAACACCGCGTCGATCTTGCCGGTCGCCAGATCGATCATGCCCGTGCCCACAATCTGCCCGTCCGCCACGGCCACATGGAAATGATCGGCGATGCGCTGCGCGAAGGTCGTGGACAACGTCCCGGAGGTCCAGAGCTCCATATCGGCCTTCGGGTAATGACCAACGCATTGCGCCAGTATCGCTTCGCGACGCAGGGCGAAAACCGCGGGCGCGTCGTCGATGGTTGCCTTCCTGATCTGCATGGTCGCCAGGTGCTCCCCAATGCCGGCTGCGATACTCAATCTTCGGGCCGCGTCTCTGGCATGGTCAACATGACTGGCAGCACGGCCAGCGCAATCACCGCGATCATCGCGCCGGGTGCGGCAGCCCAGCCGGTCCGGTGGACCAGCCACTCGGCAAGGAACGGCGTAACGCCGCCGAAGATCGCCGTGGCGATCGTTGCGCCAAGCGCCAGGCCGCTGAGCCGACCTTCGCCGGGAAACTGCTCCGCCGTGGCCGGTGCGCCCACGGCGCTGACGCCACCGGCGATGCAGGCCAGCACCACGGCCGCCAGCACCACCTGCCCGCGCGAGCCGTGCGCCATCAACGCGAACATCGACAGCGGCAGTACGGCGCTCAACACCGCCAGTATCGCCAGCACCGGCTTGCGTCCCACGCGATCGGACAACGAACCCGCCCACGGCGTCACCAGGATCACCGCCACCGCCGCCAGCGTCGACAAGCCCAGCGATTCGGCTTCGCCCGCGGTGCCGGTGGAACTGAGGAAGGCCGGCACGTAGGTGATGCCGACGTAGTAGGTGATCGACCCAAGCGCGGAGATCGCGAACGTCCGCGCGATCGCCGGACGATGATGGGCCAGCGTGTCGCGCACCGGCGTCTCGGGCACGGTGCCGCGCCTTTGCTGCCGTTCGAAATCGGGCGACTCCTGCATGGCGGAACGCGCGATCCAGATGCTGGCCGCCAACGCGGCGCCCACGAAGAACGGAATACGCCAACCCCAGCCGTCGAGATCGCCCCTGCTCAACAGCCCGACCGTCAGGGCGGCCACGGCCACCGCCAGCAGGGCGCCGATCTCGCTCGCCGCCGATGCCAGCGACGTGACCAGCCCACGATGACGCTTCTGCGCGCCTTCCAGCAGATACGCCACCACGCCGGTGTATTCACCGCCCACGGAAAACGCCATCAGGCAGCGTAGCAACAGCAGCAGATAGCCCGCCGTCATCCCCATGTGACGGTAGTCGGGCAACAACGCGGTGACCAGCATCGCCACCGTCATCATCGCCATCGACAACAGCAGCGTGCGACGACGGCCGAGCCGGTCGCCGATCACGCCGAACACCAACGCGCCAAGGGGCCGCATCGCGTAGGAGATGGCGAAGCCCGCCAGTGTGGCGAGCAGCGAATGATCGCCCCCGCCGAAGAAAACGCGCGACAGCACCGTGGCGACATAGAGGTAAAGCGTGAAGTCGTACCACTCCACCACCGTGGAAAGCGCAGCAATGACCATCGAGGCACGCGTGATGGGTGCATCGCCCTGCCCTGCGCTCGTCATCAGCCCTCCTTCGTCAAGCGCCCGCGGCGATGGGATGGATATAGCCTGGAACCATAGCAGCAAGTGCCTGCGCGGGGCGCCGGCAGGTTGCCCTGGCGCGATCAGGCATCGTCAGTGCGCTGACTGCCTCTCGCCACGCGATCCAGCCACTGCGCGTACTCATCGCCCGCCACCGCGCGGCGGCGGGCTTCGTCGAGTTCCGTCGTCATGCCGAAGGTTCGCCACGCCACCGGCGCCAGGTGGGCGATGGTCGCGTCACGGCTTTCGGCAGATCCGAACAGTTCGAACGTGCGCGTGCGGAACTCCTCCAGCAAGCCGGAACCGTAGCTCGCCGCATTCGACAGCGCCGCCAGATACGCCATGCGTGGCACCACCCACGATTCCCAGTGCAGCGCGACGCGTAGCCACCACTCCAGCATGTTGCGTTCGCCCCACAGGCTTTCGCTGGGGATCAGTTCATTGGATGCCAGCGAAAGCATCAGGCTCTGCCCCAGGCCCGTGAGGTAAGGATGCATGGCCTCGGCCGAGGGACGCACATACCAGGCATCGTTGGGCGCCGCACTGGCGCCACCAAACGCGGCCAGCAAGCGCTGCTCCAGCGCGAGCACGCCCTGTCCCAGGTCGGCGGCGGGCACGTCGAACTGTTCGTGAGCTATCCAGTCGTTCTGGTCGACCGACCATACGCGGCATTCGACACGCCACCGGCCATCGGTATCGTCGATGCTGCCGAACACGATGAAGTCGCCGCGTGTCTTGAACGCCTCGATGGTCGCGGCATGCTCGTCCGTCGCCTGGAACAGCACAGGCCCGCCGCCACGAACCACCGGCATGACGGCCACGCCCTCGTGCCCGGTCCAGAAATGCAGCGATTCGGCGAAATAAAGCGGCAAGGCGCGGCTCAACCGGCCGATATCGTCCTCGCGTTCCTGCTGCGCCGTCTCGGCCTGGGTGACCTTCTTGCCCAGGCTGAGGAACAACACCTTCTTCGCGTGCTCGCTCTTGGGAGCGAACAACCATTGCGGATCGCGCAGGCCATAGGTCCAGATGGGTCGTCCGAAGGGCACGCTGACGATGTCCAGCGCCTGTGGATCAATCGGCGTCGGTGTTGCTCCATCCGCGCGCAACTGCTGAAGCTGCGCGGAGAAGCCATCCAGATGCTGCTTGAACGGCGGAATGTTCAGCGCATAAAGCTTCGACAGCAGTGCCTCGCCCTCGTCGACACGGCCCAGCTGCACGTAGGCCTGCAACAGGTTCAAGCCGGCGCGTGGGTCGTGCTTCTCCAGGTCCAGCACCGGCGCGATCAACTCGACCATCAACGGCACCTGATCATGGTTGCCAAGATCGCCGGATACCATCATCAGCGATTCGCCATCGAGCACGCCCTTCGCCAGCACCCGCTCGTAGGTGGCTCGGGCGGCGTCCACTTCACCGTTTTGCAGATGCTGGCGGGCCAACCACAGCGGCGCGCGCCAGCTTCCGGGCAACGCGGCGACGCGCTGCAATGCGTCGATATAGGCTTCGTCACCACCGCGATCGCGCTGCATGGCGGCAAACCACATCAGGCCGTTGTCCAGATTCGGGTCGCGTTCGAGCGCACGCCACAACGTGGCTTCGGCTTTGTCGTGCTCGCCACGCTCGGCTTCCACCTTCGCAAGATTGGTCAGCAAGGTGCCGGTTTCACCGACCTTCTGCATGGTTTCGCGCAATACCGCCTCGGCATCATCGAGCCGGCCCAGCTTCAGCAGCACGATGGCGCGAATGGTGCCGCTACGCTCGGGCATAGGGTCGATGCTCAGCAAACGCGCGGAAGCGTCCTTGACCTCCGCGACCATGCCGTCGTTGATGCCATTGAGGATCAACGAATACAGCTTGTCCGGATCGTTCCAGTTCAACCTGACGTTGGGCAGGAACATCTTTTCGCGCCAGTCGGCGCGCGTGATCCTCAGCTCGCGACCGTAGCTGTCGTAGACGGTGATGAGTTCCTGATCCGGCGGTGGCGCCGACGATTCCATCGGACCGGCATCTTCCGCCTTCTTGCCCGAGAGACGCTCCATGATGCGCTTGAACATCCGTGTTTCCTCGCCTGACATCGAGGCGACAGTATGCAGGCTCGATGTCAACGCGTGAACCGCCGGACGGTGCAACGCGCCCGTCATATCCGTCGAACACGCCGCATTTCAGGACTTGTTATGCCGATGCGGATTCCATCGCCAAGGCATCCAGCCTCTCCAACACGCCCTGCGGCAACGCGAGATCCGGCGCCTTCATGTTCTCGCGCAGATGCGCGACTGACGACGTGCCGGGAATCAGCAGAATGTTGGGTGCGCGATGCAGCAGCCACGCCAGCGCCACCTGCATCGGCGTCGCGCCCAGCGATGCGGCGATATCCGACAACGCAGTCGACTGGATCGGCGTGAAGCCGCCGAGCGGGAAGAACGGCACGTAGGCGATGCCCTGGGTGGCAAGCGCGTTCACCAGCGCATCGTCGGCGCGATGCACGAGGTTGTAGTGGTTCTGCACGCACACGATGCCGGTAATCCGCTGCGCCTCGGCGATCTGTGCGGCGGTGACATTGCTCAGGCCCACATGGCGCACGAGGCCTTTGTGCTGCAGCTCCGCCAGCGCTTCCACCTGCCGGGCGATGGAGCCTTCCTTCGGCGCATGGACGTCGCCCATGATGCGCATGTTCACCACGTCGAGCACGTCGAGACCAAGGTTCTCCAGGTTGTCGTGCACACCGCGGGCGATATCGGCAGGCGCCTGCGCGGGGAGCCAGGAGCCGTCGCCGCCACGGATGGCGCCGACCTTGGTAACGATGACGAGCTCGTCACGATACGGATGCAGCGCTTCGCGGATCAGCCGATTGGTGACGTGCGGGCCGTAGAAGTCGCTGGTGTCGATGTGATTGACGCCGGCGGCGACAGCTTCGCGCAGCACGGTGAGCGCGGCCTGATGATCCTTCGGCGGTCCGAACACACCGGGGCCGGCGAGCTGCATGGCGCCGTAGCCCATGCGGTTCACGCGGCTGCCGGCGAAAGCGTAAGTGGTGGCGGGGTGATTCATGGCGATGTCCTCGATGGGGTGGACTCACTATGCGACCAGCGCCCCTGTTAGATAATCCATGCCAGTTCGAACAGGTTGTGCAAAAATTTGCACAATGGCCATGGAATTCAACGACCTCGCCGCCTTCCTCGCCGTCGCCAGGGCGGGCGGATTCCGCGATGCGGCGCGCGCCAGCGGCGTGTCCGCCTCCGGGCTGAGCGTGGCAGTGCGCCGACTGGAAACCGCGCTGGGCGTACGCCTGCTCAACCGCACCACACGGAGCGTCGTGCCTACCGAGGCCGGCCAGCGCCTGATCGAACGCCTGACACCCGCCCTGTCGGAAATGGAAGCCGCGCTGGACGTGCTCAACGTGTTCCGCGACAAGCCCACCGGCACGCTGCGGCTCAACGTGCCGGCCGGCGTGGCGCGCGTGGTATTGCCGCCCATCCTGGCGGACTTCCTCAAGGCCTATCCCGACATCGTCGTGGACGTGACGGTGGAAGACAGTTTCGTCGACGTGCTCTCCGCCGGCTGCGACGCCGGTATCCGCTACGACGAACGGCTGGAACAGGACATGGTGGCCATACCCATCGGCCCGCGCCTGCAACGCTTCGCTACCGCCGCCGCACCGGCGTATCTCGATGCGCGAGGACGTCCCGCGCATCCACGCGACCTGCTTGAACACGCCTGCCTGCGCGGGCAGTTCGCCAGCGGTGCCATGCCGTTGTGGGAATTCGAACGTGATGGCGAGGAAGTGCGCATCGACCCCAGCGGCCCGTTGCGTTCACGCCCCGGCGCCGCGCTCGATCTGATCATCACCGGCGCGCTCGCGGGGCTGGGCGTGGCGCATATGTATGAAGGCCTGTTGCGCCCGCATCTGGACAGCGGCGCGCTCGAAGCCATCCTGGAACCGTGGTGGCAGCGTTTCAGCGGTCCCTTCCTGTACTACCCGGGCAGGCAGCATCTGCCGACGCCGCTGCGCGCCTTCGTGGATTTCATCAAGGCGCGCAACGCATCGGGCCATCCGTGAGTCACGCCCTTTGACGCATCGGCGGCACGGGCGACGACGCGAACAAGCCATTGGCATCGCCCACGCTGAGCATGTTGCCGCCCATCAGGTCGAAACGCCCCTGTACCAGCGCCTCCTCCGTGATGCGCGCCAGATGCGCCAGCACTGCCTGCATGGTGCCGCAGCCGAGGCTGATGCGCCGCACGCCGAGGCCACGCAGCGTCGCCACGTCCGGTGCGCCGGGATAGCCCACGTAGATGTTCAGCGGCACCGGCAAGGCGGCGGCGAGGCGCTCGATCTCACCCGCGTCGGCCAGGCCGGGAACGAAGATGCCGTCCGCCCCTGCATCGACATAAGCCAGCGCGCGCTCCAGCGTTTCCTTGAAGCGTGCCTCGCCAGTCAGCCCCGCAGTGAGGTAGGTATCGGTGCGCGCATTGATGAACAACGACACGCCACGGTGTTCCGCCACCGCGCGAATGCTGGCGATGCGTTCGCTGAGGATGCGCGGGTCGGCGAGCTGGCCGGTCGCCGGATCCTTGCCATCCTCGATATTGATGCCTACCGCACCCAGCTGGATCAGTGCGCCGACCAGGCCGCCGGTGTCTTCCGCGTCCTCACCGTAGCCACGCTCGATGTCGATGCTCACCGGCACATCCACGGCCTCGATGACGCGGCGCGTGGCGGTGAGCAGATCCTCCAGCGCGAGCTGCTCGCCGTCCGGACGGCCCAGTGCCCAGGCCATGGCGGCGCTACTGGTGGCGACGGCCTTCGCACCGCTCTTCTCGATGATGCGAGCGCTGGCGGCATCCCACGCATTGGGCAGCACGAGGGGTTCGGTGCCGCTGTGAAGCTGGCGGAAGGCTTGCGCGCGGGCTGACTGTTCGTGACTCATGACGATGACCTTGGGGTAAGCCCGCACTCCGGGCCTGACTAGGAGACCACTCCCGCCCCGGAACCCGCTGTCAGAATCTTTAGCTATCGAACCGGCGACACAGGTCCCTCACCCCTGCCCTTGTTATGCTCCGGCCATTGCCCCGGAGCGCCGCAGCGGCACCGCCCATGTCGACCATCACCAGCCAGCTTCTGCTGTCGACGGAAACGCTGACGCTGCGCGACGTGCATTGCAGCGGTACCTGCCGCCATCGCAGCGCGGAGGAGTGCGCGGCGTCGACGCAACTGGTGTTTCCCTATCGCGGGCTGTATTTGCGGCATGTGTCGTCGGACCAGACCGTGGCCGACGCCAACCATGTGCTGTTCTTCAACGGGCAGCAGGGCTATCAGGTCAGTCATCCGCTGGATGGCGGCGACGCCTGCCTGTCGATGAATCTGTCCCCGGCCTTGCTGGCCGAGCTGACGCCGCGCGAACTGATCCATACCGAAGAAGGACTGACCTTCCGCTCGCAGTCGCTGCGCATCGATGCGCGTGCGCAGGCACTGGTCGCCTTGCTGCGCCACAGCCTGGAGAACGGCAGCATCGAGCCGCTGGAAGCAGAGGCACTCGCGTTCACCCTCGTGTGCCGCAGCCTGGGCCCGCGCACCTCGCGCGCGGCCGCATCGACACATGCCCGCCGGCGCCTGGCCGACCGCGTGAAGATGTTGCTGTCCAGCGACCTCTCGCGTCGCTGGACGCTCGCCGAGATCGGCGAAGAGATCGGCAGTTCGCCGGTCTATCTCACGCAGGTGTTCAAGCAGGTGGAAGGCATGCCGCTGTATCGCTATCAGTTGCAGCTACGCCTGGCCCGTGCACTGGATCGACTGGGCAAGACAGAGGATCTCTCCGCGCTGGCGGCGGAGCTCGGCTTCTCCAGCCACAGCCACTTCGCCAACGCCTTCCGGCAAGCCTATGGGCGTTCGCCGACGGAATTTCGGCAGTCGTCGCGTCGCCCTGGCTAGGCCATCACCGTGCCGTGCGCGCGTGCACCCGCACGCCCACGGCATAGCCGCAGACGAGTCCCGCGGCCAAGGCCACCAACAGCACCATCCATACCAGCGGGTCGATCAACATCATGCCGAGCTTCCACTCGGCGGAATACGCCATGGCCAGCACGGTGACACCGGCGAACAGCGCGCCACCCGTGCGCGCCCACCACGTAAGCCGGCGCGCCTCGCTTGCGTTGCCGAGATGCGGGTGGTTTTCGCGGGATGGCATGGCGGACATGGCACGGCTCGCACGAACGGGAGGAGATGCCGTGCAGCTTAGAAATCGCTCCTCGCCGCCAACATAAGACGCCTCTGAATGTGCTTGCACGAGGACAGCCGGTCCCACCGTATCGGCCGCCGACCAAACGACTAAAGAATTCGACAGCGGCGCGGGGCATGCGCGTGGTCTCCTGACCTCACCCAAGATCGGGTGACATCAGGAGAACGCCATGAGTGAGAAGACCTGCGCCGCGTGTGACTACCCACTGGACGGCAACGCCATCAAGGTCACCGTCGGCCATCGCGTGGTGGAAGTGTGTTGCGAGGAATGCGCGGAGAAGTTGCGCGAAGCGCAGTCCAAAGCCAGCGCGTGACGGATCGGCACGCAGGCCTTGCCGGCCTGCGTGCCTTTCTCGCCTAAAGCAGGCTGTCGATAGGAAGCAGCCTCAGGAAGGTCACTTCGGTGCGCCGCTTGATGGTGGCTTCCGGTTCACTCTGATACGTGACGGGCCCGTTCTTGTCGTCGGCATGCCACACCATTTGATGCGATACCGGATCCAGCGCCACCTGATAGGCGTTCGACGGTAGCGTCGCGGTGTGGAAGAAATCCGTGATGGCCTTTGCCAGACCGGGCGAATTCACGATCACGCCCATCTCGGTATTGAGCAGCTTGGATCGTTGATCCATGTTCAGCGACCCGATGAACACCTGGCGATCGTCCACCACGATGGTCTTGGCATGCAGGCTGATGCCGGACGACTTGCCCAGCGCAGTGGACGGCTGATCCTGCCCGGACGATGGTTTCAACTCATAGAGCTGCACGCCGCCTTCCACCAGCGCCTTGCGGTAATGCACATATCCCGCGTGCGCCGCCGGCTCGTCGGTAGAGGCCAGCGAGTTGGTCAGAATCTGCAGAGAAATGCCGCGTTGCGCACGCTCCACCAGGTGCTTGGTGCCCTCCTCGCCCGGTATGAAGTACGGCGTGGTGGCGATGACGGAGTGCTGTGCGCCATCCAGCATCGCCTTCAGCCGCGGGCCGATGCGCAGCGCGGGCACGTCGCCATCTGCCTGGATCTTCTCCGGCTGATCGGCCACCAGTTCGGCATCGCCCCAGAACCAGGCACCCTGCCGGTCGGCCGTGGGTCCGTCCGGCAACTGGTCCAGCGCGGTCTGCGCATAGTCGGACTGCGCGAACTTGCGCACGTCGTGTTGCAACAACTGGCGCGCCGCCTCGAGGCGCTGCCCGGAGGCCTTGTCCTTGGCGAGCTGGTTGAGCGGATAAGCCGCATCACAGTTCCAGTAGGCGTCGAACGCCTCGGACGCCTGCGGCACCACCGGCCCGATGGCTACCACGTCCAGATCGCGGAAGTGTGTGTCGCTACCGGCATCGAAGTACGGGTCGCCGATGTTGCGTCCGCCCATGATCGCCACCGTGTTGTCCACGATGAACGACTTGTTGTGCATGCGCCGGTTCAGGCGACGCCACTCCACCATGAACTGCGCGGCGCGTGACAGCGCGGACGGGTTCCTCGTCTGCAGCGGATTGAACAGGCGGATATCGATGTTCGGATGTGCGTTGAGCGCTTCGAACAAATGATCCTTGTCGTCGAAGTTGTTGTCGTCGATCAACATGCGCACACGCACCCCGCGATCGGCCGCGGCGAGCAGGTGCTGCATCAGCAGATGACCCGTCATGTCGTTGGCGAAAATGTAGTACTGCAGGTCGATCGAATGCTTGGCGTGGTCGGCCAGCACCACGCGGCTGAGCAGTGCGTTGGCGCTGAGCGTGAGCAGCCGGAAACCGGATTGGCCCTCGTGCTTTGCCACCTCCGCATGGGCGTACTGCGCGGCGGGCGTGTCCTTGGCGGGCGGAAGATGATGCGTCTGGGCCTTCCCATCGCTGGGCGGCAACGTGGTGCATGCCTGAAGGCACAGGCAGAGCAGCATGATGACCCTGGCGACGACCCCATGATCTGTCCGCATGACATACCCCGAGCAGTGCCGCCTATCGCAGCGCATGGCTCCCCAAGCCGCCATGACGTTAAAAGGTGTAGCACGGCCCGACCCTATGCCGCCTGACTGCCACCACTCAGCTTTCAGACAGGTGGCAAGGAATGGCACGTGCCCGCCCATCCATACACCCATGCGGTGCAACATCGCGTCGACACGTGCTCCACCACCAAGGTGGGCATAATCGGGCCACGCGGAACACCCTGTTCCCGACATCCCTTGCGCAGGTGACCTGGTGCCGCCCCTTCGACGCCTCGCCGCAACACTCCTTCTGCTCGCCTTCCAGGCAGGTAGCGCCTACGCCACGCCCGACGCCAGGGCGCAACAGGAAATCGCCGCCCTGCTCGCCTTCGTCGGACAGAGCCATTGCAACTTCATCCGCAATGGAAAGTCGTACGGTGCCGAGCAGGCGCAAAGCCATCTGACGGACAAGCTTCACTATCTGTTGCGCGCAGACAAGGTGAATTCGGCGGAAGAGTTCATCGACCGCGCCGGCACGCAGAGCAGCCTCAGCGGCGAGCCCTATCTGGTGGTCTGCGACGGCAGGCAACAGACCTCAGCGGCATGGCTCAAGGACGAACTGCAACGCCTGCGTCAGGGCGAACCGTGACGCGTGTCTGCCGACCATGGGAACGCCACGGTCACGCATCGTCCCATGACGCGTAAGATTGGGAGACGGGACCACAATGGACCCGCGACACCCCAATGCCGCCCACGCCAGGAAAGACGCATGATGCCTCGCTGGAAGATCTTCGCCGCCCTGACCACCTTGTTCTGCATCGCCAGCGCACCGGCCATCGCGCAGGAAGATCCCGTCGGGGTCTTGCCTGATCCGTGCGCCGCGCGGAAAACCCCTGATCAGGTTCCTTCCGGTGAATGGAAGGCGTACATCCTCGCCCACGACTTCGGCGATCTCTGCCACTACCGCACAGCGAATGTCGATCTGATCAAGACCGGCCGCGCGCCGCGCGTCGTGTTCATGGGTGACTCCCTCACCGAGTTCTGGGGCCAGCAGGATCCCTCGTTCTTCTCCGAGGGCAAGGTGAACCGCGGCATCAGCGGACAAACCACCTCACAGATGCTGCTGCGCTTCCGGCAGGACGTGATCATGCTGAATCCGCAAGCCGTGCACATCATGGCGGGCACCAACGACGTCGCGGGCAACACGGGTCCCGTGTCGCTGGCGCAGGTCGAAGGCAATATCGCCTCGATGGCCGAGCTCGCCAAGGCGCAGGGCATCCGCGTCATCCTGGCATCCGTTCCTCCGGCTGCGCACTTCCCGTGGCGGCCGCAGCTACAGCCCGTCAACACCATCCGCGCGCTCAATGACTGGATGAAGAGCTATGCCGCGACGAATGGCTTTACCTACGTGGACTATTTCGGCGCCATGGCCACGGCGGACGGCGGCATGAAGCCCGGCTTCGCGGACGACGGCGTGCATCCGACCAAGCAGGGCTACGCCGCGATGGAACCGCTGACCGACGCGGCCATTCAGGCGGTTCTGCGCAGCAAGTGACAAGACGGCCTGCGCCGGTCACGGCCGGCGCAGGCCGTCGACACTGATCCGGTGCCGGTAGCGCCGACTGACCCGCAATTCCGTCCCGTTGCACAGCGTGACCATCGCGTCGCGCGTGGGCAGCAGGCTCAGGCCCTGCACGCGGCCCAACGGAATGATGGTGGAGCGATGGATGCGGGCGAAACGCGCCGGATCGAGGCGTCGTTCGATGCCATCCATGCTTTCGTGGAGCATGTGCAGTCGCCCGCTGACGTGCAGCGTGACGTAATCGCCGCTGGCTTCGATCCAGTCGATATCCTCCACGTCGATCCAGAGCGTCCGTCCACCGTTGCGCACCTCCAGGCGTGTTTCCCACGATGTCGGCGAAAACGCGGTTTCCAGGGTGGACAGGCCATGCGCGCGGGCGAGCGTCTTGCGCGCATGTCGCTCCAGCACGCGCTGGCGCACCGCACGCATGGCGTCGTCGAACCGGCCGTCGTCGATGGGCTTCATCACGTAGTCGACCGCGTGGACGCCGAACGCCTTGAGCGCATAGCCATCGTGCGCGGTGAGGAAGATGATGAAGGGACGCTCGTCGCCATCGAGACGGGACACCATGTCGAACGCATCCATGCCCGGCATCTGCACATCGAGGAAGACGACATCCGGACGCAGCGCGCGGATCATCGTCAACCCGCTGTCGCTGGAATCGGCCTCGCCCACGACAGTGGCATCGACCGCCCGGCGCAGGCATACGCGCACACCGCGTCGCGCCAGCGGTTCGTCATCCACGATCAGGACACGCATCACGCTGCGACCCCGATGGCGGTCTGCCGAGGGATCTCGATCGTCACCCGCCATCCGCATGACGCATCGCCATGGGCAGAAAACCGGCAGGTGTCGCGATAGCGTGCCGCCAGGCGCGCGGTGGTATTGGCAAGGCCAAGCCCGCCGCTGGGAGGCACGCCCTCACGCTGGCCGTCGACACTGTTGTGGATGGCAATCTCCACGGTGTCACCTTGGCAGGTCACGCGCAGTGACAGGCTGCCCACGCGCCGGCTTGGCGCGATGCCGTGGCGAATAGCGTTCTCCACCAGCGGTTGCAGCAACAGATGCGGCACCAGTGCATCCCTCGCTCCGTGATCGCAGTGCATGGACGCCACCAGTCGCCGGCCCAGCCGGATCTGTTCGATCTCGATGTACTGCTGCACCTGGGCCAGCTCCTGCGCGATGGTGACGTCGCCCTGGTGTGCGGGTTCCAGCGTGGAGCGGAGAAAGCTTGCCAGCAACGCGATCATGCGCCGCGCCGATCGGGCATCGCCCTCGCCCACCAGCGTGGAGATGCCGTTGAGCGTGTTGAAAAGAAAGTGCGGCGTGATCTGGTAACGCAACGCCTTCAGCTCGGCATCGCGTGCCAGCGACTCGGCCAGCAGAAGCTGCCGCTCGCGCAGCCTCACCTCCTGCCAATGCTGCACGGCCAGATACAGCGCACTCCAGGCCACCAGCATGATGGCGGGACTGAAAGCATTGGCGAAGCCCGCCAACGCCACCGAACGCCATCCGGTAGCGGCGCCGCCCACATGACCCGCAAACACTTCCACCACCGCGCCAGCCATGGAACACAGCAAGCCGAGCGCATAGGCGCAGCCGAGAATCAAAGCTATCGCTTTCGACCAGGACAATGCGCTGGCGATCAAGCGACGACAAAGCGCACGCATGACGAAACTCGCGCAGAACGCCGCCACGGTGGTGCCGGCGAAATAGAGCACCACCGGCCAGGCGTGCCGATACGGCAATGCACCCAACGTGCTGACCAATCCATACGCCAGCCAGCCGCCCCACTGGAAGAGCCATGCCCGCGGATGTCCGGATGATGCGTCGGTGGATGCCATGCGCATCATTCTGCTTCCTGCTTCCAGCGCGCGCCGTACCGCCTGACCAGCGAAAACGGTCCGCTGATCGAAAAGCGCTTTGCCCGCGACGGAGTGACGCCTAGCCTCCAGGTGGCTCGCCCCCTAGCGATTTCCGCACGGGCGCTTCGCATCACGAGGAAGACACCATGGAAAACACACTTGAGAGACCCAAGGGCTTGCTCGCCCGCGCGACGCTGGTCGCCGGTACGCTCGACATGCTGTCGGCCCTGACGTATGCGTTGATGGCAGGAAAGAACCCGCTTGCCGTTCCTGTCGGCATCGCCTCCGCCATCTGGCCCGGCGCGGTGAAGGCGGGCGCGCCCGCGTTGCTGGTCGGCCTGTTGCTGCACTTCGCCATCATGCTGGTGATGGTCGCCGTGTTCATCGCGGCGGCGCGCAGAATTCCCTGGCTCACCAGGCAGCCTTTCGCGTCCGGCCTCGCTTATGGGCTCGCGCTCTGGGCGGTGATGAACCTGATCGTGCTGCCGCTGCGCTGGCCCGCGCTGTTTCCGCACTTCACCGCCGTCTCGTTGGCCGAGCAGGTGTTCAGCCATACCGTGCTGGTTGGCCTGCCGCTGGCGTGGATGACGAGCCGGTCGATGCAGCATCAGCAAGCTCACGCGCCTAACGCTGACTGACGAGCAGCCGCAGGCCGAGCAACGCGAAGCCTGCGGCGAAACTCCGCCGCATCCACGTCAGCACAGCTGGCCGTGTGAGGACATGCTGGCGCATCAGCGCGGCGAAGCAGCCGTAGATGGCGAACACCACCCCGGTCATCGCCATGAAGACACCGCTGAGCATAAGCATCGTAGCGATCGGCGCAGGGTCAGTCGCCGGCACGAACTGCGGCAGAAAAGCCAGGAAGAACATCGGCAACTTGGGGTTGAGCAGGTTGACCAGTACAGCGGAGGCGATGATCTTCATTGCGCCCTGCTTTTCGTCCGGATCCTTCACCTCGAGCATGCGCGCGTCCCGCAGCGCCTGCCACGCCATGTACAGCAGGTAAGCGGCGCCGACGATCTTGAGCACTTCGAACGCCAGCGCACTGGTGCGGAATACCGTGGCGAGACCGAGCACGGCGGCCAGCATGTGCGGCAGGATGCCCAGCGTGCAGCCGATCGCGGCGACGAGGCCCGCACGCACGCCGTGAGAGAGGCTGGCGGAGATGGTGTAGAGCGCGCCCGTTCCCGGTGATGCCACCACCAGCAAGGCCGTGATGAGGAAGGCCACGCTCATGGCGACGCGACCGCGCGGGCATCGTCGTTGGCCGCCGACCTGTCCGCATCCGGCCGTAGCTGCGCGGGGTCGTAGTAGAAACGTTCGTGCACGATCTTCCCATCGTGCCATTGCTGTACGGCGACTTCGTCCAGACTGACCTGCGCGCTGTCGTTGGAGAACTCGAAGCGCCAGTTGATGATGACGTTCTCACCGTCGATCAGCACCGTCGCCGCCTGTCCCGTGACGGAGGTGAAGGTGTTCAGCACGAGGTGCTCGTTCTGGATCAGCGCATCGAGGCCAACGCGCGACTTCTGCCGGTTCTCCCAGACCACGGCGGCTGGGTGATAGAAGCGCTGCAAGGCCTCGATGAACTGGCCGCTTTCCACCAGTGAAACAAACGTGCTGACGAGATGACGCTCGGGCATGACAGCTCCCAGAAGAATGGAATATCCGCACCAGGGAAGGGACGGCGCGCCATCCCATGGCGGGGAGCAGCGCGCCGGATCGGCGGGGGAATCGATCGGTGCCAGCCTAGGTTGGCCGCATTGCCCCGTCACTTGGCCGCAGCGACAGATCGACGGGCGATTCCGCCGCGCATCGGCCAAGGCCATGTGCGATTCCGCCAATCTTGTCGCCTTTGCCGCCATGTCCACGCACAGTACGGAGCCCCATGTAGCGCGCAGGCCATTGATTGAACGAGGACTTTTCACGCACACCAATGGTTCGCCGGGCTAGGCTGCATGGGCGGTGGCGCTTGACGTACAGGGCGAAATCGCCACGCTAGGCGCAAGACGCCATCGAAAGGAACAGTTGTGCGGGTCGCCATTCTTGCCTACGACGGATGCATGGGTGCCGAAGTCCTTGGACTCTCGGACGTGCTGCTCGTGGCCAATCGCATCAGCAGCCTGCGGACGCCGGATGCGCCCGTGCCGTTCTCCGTGGCCATCATTGGTACGCACGCCGGTCAGGTGCGGCTCGCGGGCGGTGCGCAGTTGTCGGTTGTCACGCCCGCGCCGTTCGACCTGCTGGTGGTGCCCGCGTTCGACTTCAACAACGCCGAAGAGATCTCTGCCGCCCTGGCAGGACTCGACGAGGAAAAGGCGCTGATTCGCCGCGCGGCCGAACAACGCAAGGTCGCCTCCATCTGTGGTGGCAGCCTGTTGCTGGCCGAAGCGGGCATTCTGGACGGACGACAGGCGACGACCGCCTGGGCGTTGGCCGGTGAAATGGCGCGGCGCTATCCCAAGGTGGAAGTGGTGCCCGACGCCGTGCTGGTACGCGACGGCGAGATCGTCACCTCCGGCGCGTTCACGGCCTACGGCGATCTTGCACTGCAGCTCATCCGCGACTGCGTCGGCACCAGCCTGGCGCGCGCGGTCGGCCGCTTCAGCCTGATCGACCACAGCCCGCGCAGCCAGGCCACGTACCTCGACCATCGCTTCAGCCACAAGCGGCGCGAATCGTTCGCGCGCGCGGTGAGCACATGGTTTGAAAAGCGGTTGGCGGAACGCTACCGGCTGGACACGTTGGCGGATGCGTTCAATCTTTCCAGCCGCACCCTGCTGCGCCGGTTCCGCGCCGAAACGGGCCATTCGCCGCTGGACATGCTGCACGACCTTCGCGTGGAACGCGCGAAGCTGCTGCTCGAAACCACCACGCTCAGCGTGGCGCAGATCGCCTCCGAAGTGGGCTATCTCGACGTAGCGACGTTCTCGCGACTGTTCACGCGTCGCACGCACCTCACGCCCGCCGCCTTCCGCAAACGCTTCCATACCGCCGACGTCACGGTGTTCTGACGCATCGCCACTCGATGGCGAACTCGCCCATCAATATGGCCGGCGCGCCCGGTGTCCGGTGAATGCACCGCTGCTAACGTCCCCACGCAACGAAATCCCCTGCACTTCCCACGGGACGCGTGATCGCCATGACGTCGCAACATCCATCCCTCACATCCGCCAAGCATTCCGCGACACCCGACTGGATCATGCCAGGCCGGAGCCTGATACAAGCGGGTATGCGCATGCTCGGTGCGATCAGCCCATCGCGCGCGGCCAGCGTCATGCAACGGCTGTGGTTCTCCGCGCCACGGACCATGCCACGCGCGGCGGATCAAGCCGTGCTCGACGGTGGCGAGTCACTATCCTTCCGCGTCGACGGACGCGAGGTCGCGGCATGGTCGTGGGGCGAGGAAGGACCGACCGTGTTCCTGCTGCACGGCTGGGGCGGAAACGCCGGCCAGTTGCAGGCATTCGTCATGCCCTTGCTGGAAGCGGGCTTCCGCGTCGTCGCCTTCGACGCGCCGTCGCATGGCGCCTCCGCAGCCAGCCGGCACGGTGGGCGCACGGTGACGTTCTTCGAGTTTGCCGAGTCGCTGAAGATCATTGCGGCGGGTGAATCCCATGTGGCGGGCATCATCGCCCACTCGGGTGGATGCACGGCCGTATCGCTGGCGTTGCGCGCGGGATGGACCCCACCCGCAAGCCTGGTGTTCATCGCGCCGTTCGTGCGCCCCGAGGCCTCCATCGATGCCTTCGCGCATGCCATCGGCGCGAACGACCGCGTCATTGCCGCGTTCCGCGACCGCGTCGAGCATTGGCTCGGTCACCCGTGGTCGTATCTGGATATCGCCACGATGGATGCTGCGCACAAGCAGGCCCGACTATTGGTGATTCACGACGAGGACGACAAGGAGGTTCCGTTGTCGCACGCCTTCACGCTGGTGAACGCATGGCCATCGGCACGACTGATGGTGACCCGAGGTCTGGGTCACCGGCGCGTGTTGCGCGACCCGGCCGTGCTGGATAGCGCGCTCAGCTTTCTCGCTCAGGAAGCACCGTCTGCGCGGCGTGGCGCAAGGAGCTATCTTCCCCGCGATTCGCGCTCCACGCTGGATCGCGCCTACGAGGCCTGCGTTTCACACGGTTCCGCCATAGGCGCCCGCTAGGCGGTCGACCGCGAACGACTCGCGCTTTGCACGCGACTACGATTGCGCCGCGGTGGCGGGATAGAGCACGGTGCCATCCGGCTGGATTCGCGCGCCCTCCGTGAGGCGCGCCGGCTCCAGATGGCCACGGCCAAGGATATGGATCACCGCTACACCGCGTGCGAGCAAGTAGTCCGTGATGATGCGGCGATGGCAGCGCCACCACACGGCTTCCGAACACATCACCGCGCAACGTTGCCTGCCACCTTCGGCGATCAGGTGGTCAAGCCCGCTCCGGAACTCCGGCGAAAGCGCGTAATCCGCGTAGTTGTGGAAGCTCGGATGCGTCCAGAACGCATTCACGTCGACCGGCATGGTCGTTGACTTGCGCCGCCGCCCGCCCAGCGCCGCCAGATGTTCGTAGGAGATCCCGCGTGCGGCGAGCTCATCCGGAAGCACGTCCTGGTTGAACTGCGGGTTGCTGCGGGACATGGGAAAGGCTCGCACATCGACAAGCCGCTGGACGCCAGCTTCGCCCAGAAGTTCGACGAACGCGTCGAAACTGCGATCGGAATGACCGATGGTGTAGATCGTCTCCGTCACTTCGACAACCTGAGCGCTCGCCCCTTGTGCGCGGCGATGTGGTCGGTCTTGTCACTCTTGATCTCGTACTGGGGATCGTCCTTGCTCGCATGGTGCGTGTAGCCCTTGTAGTCGAAATCGCTGGTGTGGATCCGGATGATGGTGCCGCTGACCCAGCCGGCCTCGGAATTCCACGTGACGTGGTCGCCTACCTTGAACGTGTTGATCATCATGCGACTCCCGCTTGCTGACGGAGCAAGCCTGCTTATGTAGCGCGCATCACCCTCACCGGCACCGACTTGTACGACGGCGTGCCGCTGATCTTGTCGTGGTAGTCGAGCGGCACCAGGCCATTGCCTTCGGGGTAGTAGGTCGCCACCGAGCCGCGCGCGATGGCGTAGGTCACCGCGATGACGTTGTCGAGCCGGCGCTCCTTGCCCGTACCGAAGGCGGTTTCCACGCGGATCGCATCGCCTTCCTGGATACCCAGCTCGGCAAGGTCGTCCTTGTTCATGAACACCACGTCGCGACGGCCGAACACGCCGCGGTAACGGTCGTCATAGCCATAGATGGTGGTGTTGTACTGATCGTGGCTGCGTACGGTGGTGAGCTTGAGCACACTGGGATCAGCGCGCACGGGATCTTCCTCCAACCCACGGAACAGCAGGAACTCGGCCTTGCCCGACGGCGTCTTCCACACGCGTTCCGTCGGCGGAATAGGCAGGCGGAAGCCCCCCGGGACGCGGATGCGTTCGTTGTAGTTCTGGAAATCGGGAAATACCGATTCGATGGCCTGGCGGATAAGGTCATAGTCCGCCACCAGTGCCATCCACGGCACCTTGCTGTCGCGCAGCGTGGCGGCGGCCATGCCGGCGACGATCGCCGGCTCCGAACGCAACGCCGCGGAGGCCGGCGTCAGTTTGCCGCGCGAAGCGTGCACCATCGACATGGAATCTTCCACCGTCACCGCCTGCGGACCCGTCGCCTGCATGTCGCGCTCGGTACGGCCCAGGCAGGGCAGCAGGAACGTGTGCTTGCTGGTGAGCAGGTGCGAGCGGTTGAGCTTGGTCGCGATATGCACCTGGAGCTCCAGCCCCCGCACAGCGGAGAAGCACGCCTCAGGATCAGGCATCGCCACGGCCAGATTGCCGCCAAGGCTGATCAGCGCCTTGGAACGACCGTCGGCAATGGCCTGCATCGCCGCCACCGCGTCGTGACCGTGCTTGGCCGGCGGACGGAAGCCGAAGGTCTGCTCGATGCGATCCAGCAACACGGCGCTCGGCTTTTCGGTAATGCCCACCGTGCGATCGCCCTGCACGTTCGAATGCCCGCGCAGCGGACAGATACCCGCGCCCGGCTTGCCGAAGTTGCCGCGCAACAACAGCAGGTTGGCCACCTGCTGCACGTTCTGCGTGCCGGTACGGTGCTGGGTCATGCCCATGCCGTAGGTGATGATGGTGGCGTTGGATCTGGCATACGCCTCGGCTACGGCGCGCAGGTCGGCTTCGGTAAGGCCCGAGGTCGCTTCGATATCCGCCCATGCTGCGCCACGCACATCGGCGGCTAGCGCGTCGAAACCGTTGGTGTGTTCCCTGATGAACGCGTGGTCGAGCACGGTGGAATCCGGCCCTGCCGCCGCGTCCATTTCCACCAGCGCCTTCATGATGCCCTTGAGCGCCGCGGCGTCACCGCCGATCTTCACCTGCAGATAGGTCGTGGCGATCGGCGTGGAGCCGAGCGTCGCCATCTCGAGCGGGCTCTGCGGATCGGCGAAGCGCTCCAGCGCGCGTTCCTTCAGCGGATTGAACACGATGATGGGCGCGCCGCGACGCGCCACCTCGTGCAGCGTGCCCATCATGCGCGGATGGTTGGTGCCGGGGTTGTGCCCCATCGCGATGAGCAGCTCGCAATGGTCGAAATCGTCCAGTGACACCGTGCCCTTGCCGATGCCGATGGCCGGCGGCAGGCCCACGCTGGTGGCCTCGTGGCACATGTTGGAGCAGTCGGGGAAATTGTTGGTGCCGAACTCGCGCGCGAAGATCTGATACAGGAAGGCCGCCTCGTTGGAGGCACGACCGGACGTATAGAACTCCACGCGGTCCGGGTCGTCCATGCCGCGCAGGATCTCGCCGATGCGCGCAAACGCGTCGTCCCAGCTGATGCCTTCGTAGATGTCCTTCTCGGCGTTGTAGACCATGGGGTGCGTCAGGCGCCCCTCGTCTTCCAGCTCGTAGTCGCTCCAGTGCCACAGCTCGCTGACCTTGTTGGCAGCGAAGAAGGTGGGCGGCACACGCTTGTTGGTGGCCTCCCAGGTAACGGCCTTGGCGCCGTTCTCGCAGAACTGGAAGGTGGAGGTGTGCTTCTTGTCCGGCCATGCGCAACCGGGGCAATCGAAACCTTCCGGCTTGTTGGTGCGCAACAGGGTGACGGTGGCGTCGCCGGCATCCATCTGCTCGCGTACCGCACGTGCCGTGGCGCGCAGCGCGCCCCAACCACCCGCCGGGGCATCGTAAGTGCGGATGCCCGGGATATCTTTGTCAGCCATGAAGCAACGTCCTGGTGCCTGATCTAGGTCGTGTATCCGGCCTTTATACACAAAACGTTGCTGCCGCACGGTGAGTACGCGACCGTGCGATATAGGCCGCGCGGCGACGCCCACGACCTATACGGTCAGATTGTTTTCCGATTCGTCGACATAGCGCGAATATCCCAGCGCAATCGAACCATCGGGCATCACGGTCGCGGTGACCGTTAGCCTGAACTCCGCGGCCGCGGAAGCACTGAACATGTTCGGGTGCCCCGGCACGGGCTGGAACTCGGCGCCATCGAAATCGACGCCCGTGGGCGTGGAATCGGTGACGTCCCACGCGGCCAGATCGTCGTCGCCCGGTGGCGGCGGCATCGGCACCTCAACTTTCAGATGGCCCTTCAGCATGGCCCCGCCCTCCCCGGTGACGCCTGTCGCATCGCCGGAAGTGCGCATCGCGTTCGTCCATACCGGCGAGTGCGATGCATCCAAAGCTCAGCTTCCCAACTCCTGGAAAGCGTGCCCGTTGGCCTCCAGCCCTTGCAGTACATCCGGCGGCAACTCGTTGGACCAGACATGGCCTTCGAGCTGCCACTGGCCCGGATCTGCCAGATCCGGCAAACCCGCACCCTTCTTCACGTAGAGTCCGAGCGTGGGCTTTTTCGGGTTGATGTAAAGGTCGAACTCATCCATGGAGAGCTCTCCTCTGTTGTGTCCAACGGCACCTAGGGACGCCAACGAACTGCGATAACTTTCACGTTCGTCATTCCGGCGCAGGCCGGAATGACGGAGAGGGAAGCCAGCCACCCTTTGGTGCTCGGTGCTCGCGCCCCTGATCGTCTTTCCGTACTGCCTTTCTCTTACTTGTCCGCTGACAACACCACCGCCGCCTCGGCGGTCAGCTGCAGGAACGTAAACGACTCCTGCAGATACAACTGCACTGCACTCTCGCTATGGCTCAGGTATCCGATGGATATGTCCTGGCCGAGATACAACTCGAAATCCCCGCCGCGCGTGCTGAGCACCACGCCACCCTGGATGGCCGGCGCCCAGATGATTTCGCCGTCCACCAGGTTGCGCATGTCGCGCGCCACCGGATAGCCATGCTGCGTGGCCGCGCTCACCGCCGTATACGCCTGCTCGCCGAGCAACAGCGTGTAAGGGCCATTGACGCCCATCTCACGCAGCTGGCTGACCGCACGCGCGACGGCCCCGGGATAACCAGTGACGTCCTTCGGCAGCGCGATGGCTTCGTTGCTGGTGCCCTTGCGGATACCTTCGATATGGCCGTGTTCGTAGCCTTCGAACACCGCGCGGTCTTCGGCGAAGGCGATCTTGCGGGCGGCGTCCTTCAGCGGCTGCAGATCCGGATCGTTCGCACCACGCTCCACCGAATCCAGCGAGCGACGCGACAACTCGAAGGGCACGCGGAATTCCACCAGTGGCTTCGCTTCGCGCAGATGCGCTTCGATGCCGCCATCCGGTGCCTGGATCTTCGCCATATGCCCGGTGCCGACCGCCGAGAACTCGCTGCCCTTGGGGCCCTGCACATCCACCACCCGCCGCGCCGCCAGATGGCGCTTCAGCGTGCGCGCGGCTTCCAGCTCGATCTGATCCCACGCCTTTTCGGAAATGGGCGCGAGCTTCCGATGAAGATTATTCATGTGCTGACTCTCCTTTGAGCGAACCGATGCCGAGCGAACCGTCGGAGGGCTGCGCCGTGCCGGACGCGGCCTCATCCGTCGCCGGTTGCGCAGCCGGGGTTTCATCCACCGACACATCGTCAAGGAAGGTGGCGGTAGGTACGAAGAACAGCGATCCCGTCACCGCCTTGCTGAAATCCAGCAAGCGATCGTAGTTGCCGGGCGGGTTGCCGACGAACATGTTGTTGAGCATCTTCTCGATACGCGACGGCGAACGCGCGTAGCCGATGAAGTAGGTGCCGAACTCGCCCTTGGACACATCGCCGAACGGCATGTTGTCGCGCAGGATCTGCAGCTGCTCGCCGTTCTCTTCGATGTTGGTGAGCACGTTGTGTGCATAGCTGGCTTTCGCCGAGTCGGCCTGCTCGATGTCCGACAACTTGTGCCGCCCGATGATGCGCTCCTGCTGCTCCACCGGCAGCTTGTTCCAGGCGCTGAGGTCGTGCAGGTACTTCTGTACGATGACGTAGCTGCCGCCGATGAACGCCGCGTCCTCGCCACCGATCAGGGTGGCGTCCAGCGCCGCCTGGCCGGCGGGGTTTTCGGTACCGTCGACGAAACCCAGCAGATCGCGCTCGTCGAAGTACTTGAAGCCATGCACTTCGTCCGCCGAGGTAACGCCATCACCGAGTCGTAGCATGATCTGGGACGCCAGTTCGAAGCACAGGTCCATATGCGTGGCACGGATATGGAAGAGTAGGTCGCCCGGCGTGGAGACGGCGTGGTGCTCGCCCCGGATCTCCTTGAACGGATGCAGCTCCGCCGGCCGCGGCGCACCAAAGATGCGATCCCACGTATCCGAACCGAAACCCATCGTGCACGACAGTTGCCGCGTGGGGTGACGGAAGCCGATGCCACGCAGCAGTGACGACATATCGGCACAAAGTCCCCGCACCGCCTGATCCACCCGCGGCTCCGGTGCCAGCGTCACCACGAGAAAAATGGCCGACTGCGTGAGTTTCTCTGTAACCGGCTGTGAAACGATGGAAGGCACTATCCGCTCCTTATGACTGGGTTTTCTGTGACTTGAAACGCCTGCCATGAAGCACCCAAGAGCGCCAACAATCAATCCCCTTGAGGTTGATTTGCCGTGCCCCGGTGTTTCAAGGCCGAAACGGCCACGGGATAGCGCTGGCCACCGCGCGCGCACTCCGTTGTCACGCAAACGCCATCTGGGCGGGGGACACGGAACAGCCACGGCCTGTGATGAAGCCAGAGGTGCCCGCAACAGCGGGTGAAGACACGGCTCGCGTTGCGTCCTCCGAGCCATAGCGGGCGGAGCGCTCCTGCTAAAGCCGCCGCGCCAGATCAAGCGACCAGCGCGCGCCCAGTCGCCATGCAAGGCAATACGTCATGGCCTTCGCCTAAAGCTCAGGCTGTCATCTCCTCCCCCGGCTTCCAGGACGATCGTCGGAGTTCCGGTACCTAGGCAGAAGAGATTCAAACGCCGACCGCCGGCGAGTGAGGCTAGCGCTTGCGCGTATTCATAGGCCGTAACGGGCACCGCACGCGACGAGGCCTCGTTCGACGCTGCACTGGACGCAGGCCCGGCAACCCCAATCGCGAAACCTGCGCACACGAGTGCTACACGTCGTGGCCACCGCAGCCGGCACTTCGCTTGCATCGCCATCACTCACCAGTCCTTTGCCGCGTGATCTGCCAGTTTGAGCACGAAAAGCTGCTTACGTAGTGTCCGCTTCGGGTCGGAAGCGGACCTTAGTGAGAGGCGAGTAGCTGTGAACGACGCAGCCGGCCCAGACTTGTTGGTTGTCGCTTAACCCTGGCGCAAGTTTCTTGGCGCTTAATTGGCTGTGGTTCAACAATGTCCTCCGTTCGGAACTATGGTCCAACTTTGTTGACAGGCGCCTCTGCCAACATTAGTTCCACCACAACCGCATCTCGCCGACTAATCAACCAGTTGCGCTGGTCCAGGTTCCTTGGTCGCAATCACCTGGTCCTGCTGGCGACTTCTTTGGTGCGCGAGCGCCTGTGGATGCTTTTGCTTTCTGGGGAGGTGTTCTTCGCAGAGAAACCTCTGCCTCCACGGCAGAAACCTGGCGCATATGGCGCTGACAGCGTTTCACAGTGCAGAAAGTTTGCAGACAAGCTTCCTCAGTAGAAAATGCACGGCAGACAAAGCTCCGCACTGGTCATAGTCATGCGGTCGGGATCATTGCGCGCGGTTGTCTGTAGCGGGTATCCAGCGCCCTCCGCGCCCTCTATCCTCGCTCTAGGCCCTCGCACGGCATGCGGCGGTTCGCCATTGGTGCTGCTCAGAATCGTTTTTGCTGCCCTTATACGAAGGATGCCTCCGGCATCCCCACTCAACGCAGAAGGAGGCTTGCATGCTGGAATCCATTTCTTTCGATGACCGACTGAGAAAGCTTGCGCAGACGAATCGCGACGCGGCGCGATTCGGCACCAAGGAGCAACTCATTGCCAGCGAACACGCGCTGGTCGAGGCCATCAACGGCAACTTCAATATCTGGAACGCCGACCTCACCGGCATTTACCTTGCAGATATCACCTACCCGTTCTCCATTCATTTGACGAACGGCAACCTCAGCGGTGCCTGCCTATCCAACCAGAACATAAAAGGGAGCTGGTTTATCAACTGCCATTTCGACGGCGCGTCGCTGGACGGCATGCAAGCACGGGACTGCAGCTTCGACGATTGCAAGTTCGGAATGGCCATCATGGATCGCAACGATTTCGACTGGACCTTTTTCCATGCGTGCGACATGACCCGGATATCCTTCTATTCCTATCCATCCGTCAGGCAGGCGATTCTGGACTTGTCTCTGGTCAGCCCGGGCTTTCTCGCCTACTTGGAGAGCCTGGAAGGAGACGATCGCCCCGCCTCCCTTCCTATCATCAAGAGTCGTTGACCCTCGCTTGTCCGGATGCTCGGCTGATTCGCAAGAGCAAAGGCAGGGAATCCCGGCCGAGTCATTCCTTGGCATGTCGTTGCGAGTCAGCCATGAACCGAGACGCGCCAGTTCAGCCCGAGTCAGCGCTAAAAATTCCGGCAGCCCAATCTTAGCTCAAGCCTCTCAGCTGCCCTTCTTTGCTGTCGGGTCGGTGACATGCTCGCCTCTGACCACTGAAATGTACGCCGATAGTGAGCCGAAAAATGACCGCTTTGGGTCGAAAGCGGACCTTCTCCCCGTTCTTGGTGAGGCAAAGAACTTCACTATTTGGTTGGCTCGATCGATCCAACTTCGATCCCAACGGGCTTGCACGAACCTAAGCTGACCTGGCCCGGAGGCGTTGGATCAATGATTCGGCCCTTGACTACAACGACCGAGCGATCAAGCGATTCAGCGATCTTTTGTCGAGCAATGTCCGTTCGCTTGATAAGTACTGGCAGGCAGTAGGTTTCAGATGGCTCATCGGGATCAGTACCCAATGGGAAGAGATTTCTATTCTCAAACGTCCAGCGCAAAACCCCTTTGACGGCGACTTCTTGGCCGAGCATGGCCCTCGCATCCCGGAAAACCTGAGGAGGCGCATCTGCCACTGGGGCTTCCATGGCACAGATCGACAGCGCTGCACTACACGCCAGTGCAATGACCGAAGAACCCAAGAGATATGCCTTTCTCAATCTCATAGCGCCGCCTCAGATTCCAGATTCTGCAATGTCCGCTTTGGGTCGAAAGCGGACGTCAAAAATCTACAGTCGCGCCTCGGCGGATTGGCCAAAGCGCGACTGTACGTTCCAGGCGGCGCCCCCTTACTGCTTGTTGGCCACCCATGACGTCGTGCGATTGCGCAGCTTGTCCTCGGTAACCACCTTGAGGGTCTTGCCATCAGCAGACACCGTCGCCGTCATCACCGAAACGACTTTGCCATTGCGAAGGTCACTCTCCTCAAGCGTGTTGCCGGCAACCTTGACCTTGACACTCGTCACGCCCGGGTCACCCTGGAAGGGCGCTTCGGTGCCGTCGATCTTCGCGCTGTAGGACTGACCGTTGGCCATGCTAAAACTCAGCATGCCGTCGGCCTCTTTCCACGTCCACGTCGTGCCGTTGTCGGACACGCGCAGTGCCTTCGAGATCTGCCATTTCCCCGACCAGGCATGGGAACCCGCAGGTCCGGGAGCCACCCGGACAAACTCGTAGGAACCCGTCACCGGAACGCCACTGCCAGTACTGTCGGTGTACTCGTTCCGGCCCGTCTTGCCGTCGGCTGCCACTACGGCCGACATGGTTTCGGTCACCTTGCCCGCCTTCTTATAGGTGGTCTTGATGGTGTGGGCATCCACCACTTCGACGGCTACGGTGTCGAAATAGGGGTTGCCTGAGACCGCTTGGTCCTTCCCGTCAGCCTTGATGGTGTACGGCGGGACACAGGTTTTGCAGTCGAACATGCCGTTCTGCAAGACGAACTCGTACGGTTTCTTTGACGCCTGGGTCTGGTTCAAATCGGTCTTCCAGGTGCCGTCGAACACACTACCTGCAAAGGCGCAAACCGGCGACGCAAGCGCCAGGACAGCAAAGACCTTCCGGAACGTACTCATCATTGGTACTCCCTTCAGTAGGTGACGGATGTGGCCATGAGCGGCCGTTGTTGCAGCGGAACGCACGTCACTAAAGGGTCTTTGCACGGAGCAGTGCTTACAACAGGCCTTGTCGTGTATTGATTTGCCCCGACAAGATGGGAAACACTTAACGTCTTTGCCGCGGATGTCGCACGCTGCGCCACCGGACCGCTCGAACTGCTACTGGTGAAGTGTTCGCTTTGGGTCGGAAGCGGACAGTTGCGTTTCAAGTATTACAGCACACTGAATCCGTACAGCAGCATGGTTGCTCCCTCGAAGCCGCGGCTATTGTTCGTCAGCTATTTGTAGGGCACGGAAAAGGGAGCGGAGTTTTCATCTGCTTGATTGCCCCTGGTAGCACTCCGCCCCTTTTTCTCTGTCATCCATAGATATCGATAGCGAAGGACCGTCGTCTATGGTCTGATCTGGCGCCCAACGTGTGGGTACGCATTCAGGTCAAGAGCATGAATCCAGTAGACAGAAGCCGAGCCGAATACTTCCAGCAACTGCATGCGGGCGCGGAGCCGTTGGTGTTGCCCAATGCCTGGGACGCTGCTAGCGCGCGAATCATCGAAAATGCTGGTGCCAAGGCCATCGCCACGACCAGCGACGGCATGGCGTGGGGACTGGGATATCCCGGCGGTCAACAGATGACGGTGCAAGAGCTGCTGTCGACCTGTCTACGCATTTGCCGCGTCGTGAACGTCCCCGTAAGTGCGGACATCGAGCAGGGCTATGGCAGCGATGCGCAGGAAACTGGCGAGCTTGTTGAAGCCCTGATCCGCGGTGGAGTCGTCGGCATCAACATGGAAGATGGCATGGCATCGGATGGCCAAACGCTCGCCTCGTCCGGTGTGCTCAGCGAACGCATCGCTGAAGCTCGGGCGGTGTCGCTGCGCCTTGACCTTCCGCTTTTCATCAATGCGCGCATTGATACCTACTTTGCCCCCGGCCTTGATGCACAGACGCGATTTGAAGAAACGTGTACGCGCGCCCGGTCTTATATCGACGCCGGTGCCAGCGGCATCTTCGTGCCCGGCCTTGCTGATCTGGAACAGATCGCCAGCCTGGCTAAGCTGCTTCCGGTGCCGCTGAACATTTACGCCGGCTATGCCGGTGCACCAATCTCCACCGTACTGGGGGAGTTGGGTGTGCGACGCATCAGCCTGGGTTGCGGCACCATGCAAGCGAGCCTGGCGCACCTGGATCGCATTGCCCGGGAGGCGCTGGCTCAAGGCTGCTCCGCAACCATGGGCGACCTGATGCTTTCGGTCTCGCAAGCCAGCAACTTATTCCAACCCCGCTCATAAAAGCGAGGTCAGGGCGGGCGTCAGCACTCATGTCGACGCAAGAAATTCGACCAGCGAACGCTGAGCGCTGCATCGCCCCTTCAGCTCGAAATAAGAAAGCCCTGGGAGAGAAACTGTCCGCTTCGGCTCGGAAGCGGACCTTCCGAGCTACTTTCCAAAGTGGCTGGGAATGAGCCTAACAACCATCTCTCGATCCTGTTCGATGCCTGGGGACCGATATTGATCTGGCTCCCGACTCACCCAGCCATCGATGACGCGGACACCGGCTGAGCAGCCATCCAATCCCAGGGCGAAGATGTGCGCTCCTGTCCAACTACGGTGGAAATGAAGCCACCCGCCCTCGTAATAGATAAACCACCTGTCATCCATATCGACGGGACCGTGCCCATCCATCATTCGATCGCTTGTGACGTCAAAGAAAATGTCAGGATGTCCAAGCGCTCACGCTTATCAGGCGCTGCTAGCGTCTTCCAAGAGGCTCGGGTTGCGCGATCCATTCCTTAGAGTCCCAAGTTCGAGTTTGGCTGGCCTGTTTAACGTCCGCTTCGGGTCGAAAGCGGACCCTTAGCCTGGAGCTCGCAACTATCCTTGATAAGCGGCCACGTGCTCGGGAAACAGAACTTCGTACGACGGATATCCGATACCGAGAACCACAACTTCTCTTCCGTCTTCACCAAGCTCATCTGAGTGATCTTCTATATGCACGCCCCCGCTAGCATCCAAAGCCGTACCGTCTGGCAATCGTGCCGTCAGACGTAGAGCGCTATCGTCTTTGCCGCGCAAAGAAACGACGACAGCCCGAATGTCGTCATAGTCCGGGGCGGGGATGAACTTCCCGAAGGCCACACCCATTGGTGGATCACCGGACTCGAGTTCCGACCATCCAATCAGTGACTCTCCGCTATAGATCCCGAATTTACGCAAGTTCCCTCCATTTAGGGCAGGTTCCAATGTCCGCTCTGGGTCGAAAGCGGACATGCTATTTGACTCGCTCAATGTACAGAACTTGGCCTGGATGATGCTCCTTGACGGTCTCGACGGCCTCGTCAACGGCAGACTCGTCCAGGGGGTCAATCCAATGCACGAAATCCGTTAGATCGAAGCCCTCGGCGCGGAGCCTCTGGATAGCCGACTCATCCATGAGGCCCCGATTTATCCAGATCGCGGCCTTACCTCCTCGAGCAAGATCAAGCATCTCGACAAAGCCATTCTTCGTAAGTGCAAAGAGAACCACGTGCGCCTCCGCGTTTTTTGTCTCCGCCACTTCCGGCCGGCTCAGCGCTTCCCGAGCATGCTGATACCCAGTAGCACGAAGCCAACGACCGCCATCACGACGTAAAGAATCGAGCGGATCTGAGCGAGACGGTGCAGATTCTTGGATTGCAATGGAAACAAGTTCCCTCTCCCCTTTAAGGCAACGTTCTCAATCTAGATGATGTCCGCTTTGGGTCGAAAGCGGACCTCAGTTCAGAGCCGTTTGTGGGCGCCGGGACACTTTATGCTTTATTTCAAGCATAAAGTGTCCAAAACGGACAACTTATACTTTAGAGAACAAATCAACATCCGCGTTTACTAGGTGGTGGCCCACCATCTTTCACATATTAACTATAAGTCATTGATATAACGTGATACTCATGTTGCTTCCCATGACTGTTACTCACTAACTTACTCACTTTTTAGGATCCGCTCCTTAGACCGCTCAAGGGCCAGTCCGTAGGCTCTGGCCAGGTTGAGAGCATCAATTCAGGCACGGCCTGTATACGGCACCGATTTGGAGCAGTGCTTAGGCTAAGTGAGCCTTCGAGTGACTAGGCATTTGGCCTGATCGCCCACCTGCGGCGATATTAATGCCAAGGTTCCACACGCGAACGTCGGGAATGAAATTTCAGCATGAAGAATAACGAGGAAGCATTCGCATTGGACGGCATCGACGTTAAACGCGATAGTTCTCCAAAGACTCACTTCTTCTACGAGTACGAGGGCGAACGTCCGGTCGACCCTTCGGTACTCGTAGAAAACGGAATTGTGCTTTGGCAAGAGCGCGCGCTTGCAAGCGAGGTAAGCGACATCAGTCACCTCTGGAAATTCGCCAGCACCTTGCTTGACGCAACCCAGGAAACAGCCACCCATTCCCGAGTCGAATGGCTTCGCTACAAGATCACAATGGATAGCATCGCTCCTAAGAAATGGGATCCCTCGCGACCCTACCCTTACAAAGGCATGCTGATATCCGCCATCTATCTGCAGGAAGCTAGAAGACTTTGCAGCGAGGGGGCCACGGACAGGGTTTGGCACATCATCGCCATTGCCTACTACAACCTTGGCATGAACACATTGCTGTCCAAGTCCGAGCTCAACGCCAAAGCTGCTGCTCTGCGACATGCAAGGGACTCCGAATTCACGAGAGCCATGGTCTTGGGTGCACTTAAGATCCTCGATGGCGATGCTTCGATCGATAGCATCAATAAAGCCAAAGATGCTGTCATCGGGCTATTCGAGAACAAGAAATACAGAAAGGCTCGGGAGGAGCTTAGGAAAATTTATTCGCTTGGCCCCGAAGGGACGAGGCACAACAAGGCCAATAACGAACTAACACGACTACGGAACACCCTTGACGACTGGGCACACCCAAAGGGGCCGTATCCGGAGATGGCTGAGGCGTTCGCCCGATTCAGTCAGAGGAAGCGTAAGAACCTTAACGAAACGGGTGTTAGCGGCAAATCCTCGGACGAGGTCATCGAGGTGGTGCTCTCAGACGTCCATACACGAATCATCAATCTCCTGGAGAGTGGCTATTCGCTCACAATAACAATTTCACCGAACGGAGAAGACTAAAGACGCTATCGATACAAGTCCTGGGGCGCCCGCTGATTAGTTTTTTTGAGGACGGCACATGCTGAATCAGTTCAAAAACTATCCCTTGCACCATGGTGCCGAGACCCGCTCCATTTTCCCTGAGTTCAATCAAAGCTATTTACTGCCACAGTAGACCCGTCTGCATGTAGACCCAAGTGACCAGGGATTCGGACCACAACAGACTCCTCTGCACCGCGATGCACTCCGCAACGCGGCCGACAATTGAGGATCTTATGATTCACGCCGACATCCCCCTTGCTCGCCACAAGCGTCGCAATGCCATCCTTCTGGCCGACGGGAAGGAAATCCACCCAACTCGCGGCCCCTTGCTTCAGTGTCCTGATCAGTCGATCGGCGAAACTACTCTGCGCCATCTACCCTCGGCCACCACCAGCCCTTTTGCTTTCTTGCCCAATAAGCACGCCCTCCGGGCGAAGGTAGCTATGCAGGTGATTGGCGTCGGACGTAGCAAGTTCTATCTGCTAGCGAAAACCGACCCGACGTTCCCCCGTTCGTTTCGACTCAGCGACTCTGCGAGCGCAGCCACTGTTTGGTGGGCACATGAACTCCAGGCCTGGCTCGAAGCCCGTGCCGCTAAGTCGCGCAAGAACTAACGGGGGATAGATCATGCAATCCAATACCGGTGCCGCGGTGATGGGCAAAACCAAGCCCACCCCTCTGAACAAGTTCAAGCGCGGGCTCGAAGCTGCCATTGCCAATATGAGCCATAAGGTCGAATCGATATTCGCCGAGGCCTACAAGGACGTCGAGTACGCCATCGTTCTCGATGTGCCTCAGAAAACCATCATCGAGCAGCTTAATGGAGCTTATGGCCTGAAGCTCCATCCCAAGCGCTTCCGCGAACTATTGCAATGTGAGCGCGACCGTCGCAGCAAGACGGGTGAAGTGATCACCTGCAAAACCTGTGGGCACTCGCTGAACGCCAAAACGTCGTTGAACCTGGTCGATACGTCGGGTGAGAACTCGCACGGCGACGAAAAGGGTGCCACCGAATGAACCTGTTCGCTCAGCCCTACCCCCTGGACGCCCTCCCATCCTTCGTCCGCGATGCCGCGTGGGAGGTGAAGCAATTCGTCCAATGCACCGAGGCGCAAGCAGGAATGGCCTTTGTGGCCGGCATGGCCATCCCGTGCCAGAGCCTGGCAGATCTCAAGGATCCCCTCAGTGGTAAACGTCGCGCGATCAGCGTAAACCAGATGCACATGTCTGAATCCGGTGACCGCACAACCACTACCGACTCGCTGGTCCTCTCATCGATTTTTCAGCACGACGCCGCAGCCACCTCGGCCTATGCGGATAAGCTCAAGGAGCATCGCGCGCGCCGTACCGTGTGGGCATCCATTGAAAAGGGCCTGAATCGACGTCTGGTCAAACTCAAAGCAGACGGCAAGGACACGGATGCCATTGAAGTCCAGCTTGCCGAACATGGCCGGCAGGAACCGTCGCCTCCGCGTCTGCGTCGCTTCATCCGCCAAGACATCACGGCGCGATCCATCATGGATGCATTATCCGGAAGCAATGAGTCGCTGGCCTTCGTCACGGACGAAGGCCAGACCCTCTTCGATGGCGATCTGATGCGCCACATTGGCAAGCTCAACAGCTTCTGGGACGGCCCGCCATCGTTAACGCTGGATCGTGCCGACGGTGAGAGCGTCATCGCCCACGACGCGCGCGTCTCCATGTACTTCAAGGCACACGAGGTGGCCTTCCGGAAGTACGCAAAGAAACATGGCAACATGGCACACGGGACAGGACTGTGGGCTAGGTTTCTAGTTGCCAAGCCCGAGTCTCTCAAAGGGCGACGCTGGGTATCCAACCTGGAATTCAAACCTGTGGCGCTCTCGCTCTTTCATGCCCGCATGACGGAGCTTATGTCGACCTATGACGAGAGGGTCTCGACTGGTCCGTTTGAGCGCGAAGTAATCGAATTTTCCGATGAAGCGAGGAGCGCATGGATCCTGATGGCACAGCAGGTCGAGAACGACCAACAGCCGGGGTGCTGGCTTCACCACGTTAGTGACCATGCTTCGAAGTTCATGGAGAACGTGGGCCGTATGGCCGCGATATTCCATTACTTCAGCAAGCAGGAGGGAAAGATTTCGTCCGAAACCTTGCACAACGCTCAACGGGTCGTCTATTGGCACCTCCTAGAGCACGTTCGCCTGTTCTCACCGCAAGGGGCGTTGAGCGAGATACATGCAGCCGCCAGGGATTTGATCGATTTTCTACGTCCAAGCTGGAAGGGGTGGGGAATTCCTTCCATGGTTTCACGCTCAGAAATTCTCCGACGCGGCCCGGCATCGGTTCGAAATGCAGCTCGGCTCAATGCCGTGCTCCAAATGCTCTGCGATGAACAGGCGATCGCTCCGTTTCGAGAGCCAACGGAGCGGCAGAAGGAATACGTCGTTCTGCAAGACATGTTTTTTGGGCGACTTGCTGCCTAATCCAACTGACCCATCCAGCTCCGCGAGGAGCTGGCTTTTTTGCTACCAAACTGGAACGCGCCCTAACCTTCGCCGCCTTATAAAAGCACGCGATAGTGCCGCATGTCCGCGTCAGTGGACTTAAGAATTCTATATTCCATACCGCTCGCCACCGCTATCTGCTGAGCAAACTCTTTCTTGGCCTGCACCACAGCATCCTCAATCTGGTTGTCGGCCTTCACTTCGACGATGACGTATTTGAGGCTTCCGTCCAGCTCTTCGCGCTGAAAGATGAAGTCAGGGTAGTAGCTGCGCACCATATGCGATTCGGGGTCTATGTACTGGATGAAGAAGTCGGACTGGCCGTGTGTCAGCATCCCGGTGAAGTAGATCTTCTTCACCCGCTGCTCGCGTAGAAGATCCCAGAACAGCCAGTTCTCCGAGCCGGAGTCGAAGCAGTAGGTGTCGAGGTGGAAGCTCTTGGCGCGCTCCTCGTCTTTGATCTGCCTGTCGTGCATGCGCACGATCTTGTCCTTCGCCGCCGATACCTCGTAGTAGCCGTTCGGTGGCATCTTGATCAGATCGACTTCGTACTCGTCCTTCTTCTCGTACTCGTCGAGGTCAAACAGCAAGCGAAACAGGCGCGGGATGATCTCGTCGTAGAGAAGCTCGTTGAACTCGTTGGTGATAGCCGCCAGCTCGTCGGTGCCTTCTTTCGTCGCGTCGAGCAGCGCCTCGATTTCCAGCGGGCTCCGATTGAGATAGCGGGACACCTCGGCCACCAGTGTCATGGGCGAAAAGGTGTGCTTTTCTCGGCGGGCGGTGAGGTCGAAGGTGCGGCTACCGGAGGCGCGCGCCGCGTCAGCGGCGGTCAGGCCGTCTTGCTGCGTTTCGATCAGGCGGTATTTTTCGACCAGCTCGTTCCATTTCTCCCGGACGGATCGTTCGGGCATCAGTTCCTGCCCTTGAGGCGGTTGTTTCTCGCGCATTTGATAGAGCTTGCGCACGCGCACCAGCTTGATCTTGACTGGCGGTTCCACCACCCGGACTTTCACGCGCTCCTTGTCCTTGCCGGTTTTCTGGAGCTCATCGGCACTGATGCGGAAGTTCTGCTGCAGCTCGTCGTTCAGCGTGTTGAGGTTGTCACCTGAAAGAAAGACGTGGCCAGTGTGCTGCGCCTCGCCGATGGCGCGCAGGCAGCGCATGGTGGCCTGCAGCACGAACACCTTGGACTTGGGTTCGCGGAACAGGCCCACGCCGAACAGCGAGCGGCAGTTCCAGCCTTCGCGCCCCTTGTTGACTAGCAGGATGAACTGCTTCTCCGAGCCTTCTGTGTCCAGCCGGTTGAACTCTCGAATATCGTCGTTGGTGGTGAGCTTGTCGTCACCCACATTGACAAGAATGCGCGAGATCGGGATGCCGAGCTTGAGCAGCGTGCGTTCGACAGCTGGTCGCAGTTCGCCGGTCAGCTCATCGATGGTGGCCGCAAAGAACGCCAGCTTCGGGGAAAGCCCTTCGGGTCGCAGTCCGTCCGTTTCTTTCAGGAAGTTCTCGATGGCGATGTCGACAAACTCGTCGGTTCGTGTGTTGGCGTAGCCGTGCAGCGTCACCTTCTTGAGGAAGCCTTTGTCGATGGCCTCCTTCAGGCCGTAGGCGTAGACCACCTCGGGCAACACCTCTCGCCCCACGTAGGGCGTGCCGGTGTAGTTGTAGCAGGCCACTACGCGCGTGCCCGCAGCGCTCAGGCTGGCTGCGAGGATGTCGATGGTGGTGCGCAGGCTGGTATCTGTTTCCTTCGCGCCCACGCCCATGTCCTTGGCCAACGCCTTGCCGAAGGCGTGGTGGGCCTCGTCCACGTAGATGCCGAGCTGTTCCAATCGGCGCAGCTTCTCGAAGCGCTGGTTGGTTGTGAGCTCGCCTTCGTCCTCGGGCTGGTCGAAGTTGTAGAGATCGGCGGCATCGGCATAGACGCCGTTGGCGGCTAGGGTTTGGCCGGTCGCGCCGAACAGCTTGGCGGCAGGTGTCTTGTCCTTGTGCTGGCGCTTGAGAATGATCTTTTGCGTGTTGGAGACGATGATGTTGAAGCGTGAACGATCCAGCGTATCCAGAGAGGTGCCAGCTTCTTCGAGGTAGTGAAAGCGAAGATGGGCTGTCAGGAAGTTGACATACTCCGGCGGCACTACGCGGGTCAGGTCGAAGGATTCGATCTCCTTGAGCGACTGCAGCACCGTTTTATCCGGCGCAAACACCAGGGCGTTGTGGCAGTAATGCGCGTCTTTCGGAAACTTGTTGGCCAGCAGGAACTCGTAGAAGATGCAGGTGGCCATCAGGATGGTTTTACCGGTACCCATCGTCAGCGCAAAGATGTAGTTCGGATAGATGCGCGAGTTCTTGCGCATCTTCTCGAACAGCACCTTGTACGAGTTCAGCTCCAGCTCGTCGGACTCTCCGAACTGGAACATCTCCTGCCCGGCGGTGCCTAGGAACGAGCCGAACTTGCGGCCCTCGAACTTGCCGCTGCGCTCGTACCATGCCTTGAAGATTTCCTCGACCTTGGCGTTGCCGAGGAACTCTTTCAGGAATACGTAGGTTTCCAGTGCCTCGAACTGCGGCTGACGCAGGAAGGCCTTGGGATTCTTGTCCGGGTTGTTGAAGTCGAGGTATTTGCGCGTCAGCTCGCGGTAGCTCTGACGCAGCTTGCCCCGGTTGTCCTGGTGGAACCGCCACAGAAAGCGGAAGAAGGCGAAGTCCAGCGACGCGCTAGCGCTGCTGGCCACCTCTCCGCTGGCCTTTGTGGCTGCGCGCTTAGTCGCCATGGCTCACGCTCCCTTCCCAGGATTCCGAGAGCAGATCGGTGATCTTCACGCGGATCGTGCCGGCATCTGCGGGCACCTCGTACGCGCCCTTGACCAGATCGTTCTTGCCAGGGATGTCTACCACCGCCGGTTGCAGCACCGCGCCGTCGTAGTTCCAATCGATCAGCACCGATTCGACCAGCTCCTTCCAATCCTCGACCGCTTCCTTCTGAAGCGAGAGCTTTTGCAGCAGGTTCATCGGGTAGAACTTCTCGATGCGCAGCTCCCCCTTCTTGAGGGCGAGCTTGGCCTGCGAGTCGCGCTTAAATTCCAGATCGGCTTTGTCGCGCAGGATGTCCACCACTTCCACATCGATCTTGAATTGCGGGTTCGCCATTTGCAGTCGCGCGGCCAAGTCCGGCTCGTGGCCCATGCAGACGAGGGTGATCTTCTCGACCGGGCGATTCGGGCTTTCGTTCTGCTTGCGCTCCCACGCCTTGTAGTCGAAGCCCGCGATCAGCTCGTTCAGATCGGCACGCGTGGCGATGCGGTTGACGGGCATGATCTTGACCATGCGACCGTCCTTCTCGCCGTCGAACACAGTGCTGAATTCCAGCCTCTGAACTTCCAGAGCCTCGATCAACAGCTCCTTAGCTTGGACAGGGTTCCGGAATACGTCGTAGTGATTGACGTTGTACACCTCGAATCCAGAGAACGCTTCGTTGCCACCTTCGAGGCACGCTTGCCGGAGCTCATCAAAGTCTTGTACTAGGCGCTTCGTGGTCGTTTGGACCGCACCCAAGTTTATGTCGGCACCAATAAACTTTCGACCGGACTTCATTGCAGCTGCTTGAGTGGTCCCAGAACCCATGAAGCAGTCGAACACAATGTCGCCGCGGTTCGATGAGACGTCAATGATCCTCCGTAGAAGCTCCTCAGGCTTCTGCGTCGGGTACCCTAGTCGCTCGTTGCCAACTGGGTTGATCCGGTTAATGTCGTCCCAGATATTCTGCAATGGAACACCCGGCATCTCATCAAGGTACCGCTTGAATTGAGGAACACGCCCAGGAGCGGTTTGAATTACACGCCCAGCTTCAATAAGCCTCGCCATCTTTTCCTTGCTGTAGCGCCAAAACCGCGACACACCCATTACTTCGTAATAGGGATTTCCTTTCGCTGCTCCGCCTGGAGCCTGGAGATTGTCTAACCAATATCGACGCCCACTCTCGTCCCTGTAACGATAATATTTGTCGATGTACTCCTGCGAGTACGGTACGTATTGCGTGTTGAACGTGTAATCGCCGGTCTTCGAGTACACATGAATGACGTCACTGATGTCGCCATAAGCCAGCCTGCCCTGCTTCGAATCGCTATGGGCAGTGGATCGCTTCCAGGTAATCGTGGTCAGGCAATTCTCGGCTCCGAAGATCTCATCCAACATGCACTTCAGGTGATGGCCCCGACGATGGTCGCAGTGTAGATAGATCGTTCCTTTGACCGTCAGAAGTTCGCGCAGAAGGACCAACCGCTCGTACATGAACTGCAAGTATTCATCGTTGTTCCAAATGTCGCCATATTGTTTTTCTTCAAAGCCAGCATAGCCCGCTGAAGCCGAGGCTCCCTTCAAAACCACTTTCCTTCGGTAATCTGCACCCGAATCAAATGGTGGATCGATGTAGATAAGATCGATCTTGCCTCTGAATTGCTTCAGCAAGTGGCTCATTACCTGAAGATTGTCACCCCAGAAAATCTTGTTGCGCCAGCCATCCACTTCCTCGCCGTGGACTTCCTTCAACTGCGCGGGGTAATACTGCGTCGAGGTGAACGGGCGCTTGCCGCGCCAGTTGAGCATCGGATAGCCCTTGATAGGCTCGAACTCGTACTTTTCGACATTGGTGGTACCTCCATCCGGCGTGGCCAGTTGGAGATTCTCCTGCGCAGGGGTGGTTTTGCTCATTTGTCGTTGTTCCTGAATTTCCAATTCTTGTTATCGCAGTAGGCGCGCATGTCGCAGCTTTGGCAAAGCTTGGCCGGACGCGAGGCGATGCCGTAGTCCTGCCGCTTGATGCGCGCCACAATGTCGTCGAAGCGCGCGATGGTCTTGCCGATGGCACGATCATCCTTGGTGAAGGAGACGTAGGGATTCCCGCCATCCTCTCCGGTGTAGTACAGGTGCATGCGGCTTACCTTCTGGCCGGTACGCTCCTCTACCAGATGGGCGTACACCTCCAACTGGTGCTGGTACTGGCGCAGGCGATCCCGATCCTTCTCCATATCGGGCTTCTTCTCCGATTTGAAGTCGATGATCTCGACCGTGTCGTGCTCGCCCCGGATCAGGTCGACGCTGCCCTTCAGGATGTACTGGTCCTTGATGAGCGAGATCTCGACCTCGGCCTCTTTGATGCGGTCCCAGTGGCCGTTCTCGCGTTCGTAGTAGCGCAGCACGTGCAGTAGCGCCGCCTGCTGGGAGGAAGGCGCGAGGTAGACGCGCTCCTTCTTCGAGAGCATGGCGTAGTTGGTTGAAAACCACCCCTCGATGGCCCCACGACTGAGAGTAGCCTCCTCTCCGCGCAGCACCGTCTTGTGGATGTCCTCAATGGTTTGATGAACCAACGTACCGAACAGCATCGGGCTCTCGCGGATGGCTGCGAACTCCAGCTCCTTGAAGAAGCGGTACTGTTCCGCGCAGTTTTCGTACACCGTGATGTCCGAGGTGAACGAGTACTCGCGCTTGAGGTTGATCTGCTTCACCGGCTCGAAGGTGAGCGCCGAAAGGTCGATGTCGCGCCAGTTCGGTAGCTCGTAGAACATCCTTTCGAAATACCTGGAAGGCGACTTGCCCAGGCCTCGCCCTTGCCGCTCCTGCGCGGCCAGCACCAGCAAATTCTGCGCACGCGAAAACGCGGTGTAGAACAGCCGCCAGAAGTCGAAGTTCTTGATGTGGTCGAGCGGTTCGAAGCGTTCCTTCGAGAGGTAGCCTCCGTCCTCCAGCAGCACATCAAGCGCGCTGTACTGCTTGCGTGGCACAGCCTCCAGCGAACCACATACCACGACCGGAAACTCCAGCCCCTTGGACTGGTGGATGGTCAGGAACGAGACGCAGCCCTTGGGTGCGTATTCGGCTTCGTCCTCGTATTCGCCGATGCCGCCATCCTGCAGGAAGCGCAGGAACTGGTTGAGCAGGTCACGCAGATTTTTTTCCAACCACTCGGGGTTGAGCACGCTGACAAAGTGTAGGTACTCGAACTTGGTGAGCAACTTGGAGAAGGTGCCTAAATTGCGGGCGGCACGCCCCTTGTCCACGCCTTGCACGGCATCCTCGGTGAGGAACCGCGAGAACAGTGGAAACTGCAGCAGCTGGTAGAACAGGCCCGAAAAGGCGTAGTCAGTGTTCTGCGTGAGCACGGCGTGGCGCTTGGCCAGGGGACGCGCCCAGTCAAGAAGTGGCTTGTTTTCCAGCTTGCGCAGCTCGTCCGTGAAGGGTTTGAAGCATAGCTGGTCGTAGTAGTCCCAGATGGGCAGCGAGACGCCTTCGGCCCACGCCCGCACCTTCGGAAACTGCGGGAACAGGAAGATCAGCGCACCGATCATCAGGCGGATTTCTTCACGCTCGAAGAACATGTTCGAGCGGGGCGAGAACACGGGTACGCTCTGCGCTTCGAGAAAGCGTGCCAGCGCCACCACCTTGTCGTTTTTTACCGAGCGGAACAGGAAGGCAACCTGATTCCAGTCTGCAAGCTGGCCGGAGCTCTTCAGGCCATTCAGGAAAGCCAGCACCTCCGCGTGCCAGTTGGTGGTGTCGCCGTTGTCGTCACTGGCGGCCAGCCGCACCGCCGTGGGCAGTTCGGGGAAGTCGTCCTCGCGCGGGACGATCTGTTTGGCGAAGCGAAAGACGCGTGTACCGTCGTCCCACGACTGTTCGCGCATCCAATCGTTGTAGAAGCGGATGATGTCCGGGTGGGAACGGTAGTTGACGGTCAGCTTGACCTGCTTGCACTGGCCGTCATCGAACAGCGCAGGGAACTCCAGAATGTTGCGGATAGTGGCCCCGCGAAAGCGGTACAAGCCCTGGTCGTCGTCGCCCACCACACACAGATTGCGGCGCTCGCCCGCCAGCAGCAGAAGGATGCGCTCCTGAATTGTGTTGGTGTCCTGGTACTCGTCCACCATCAGGTGGGTGAGCTTGTCGCGCAGTTGTGCCAGCACCTCGGGGCGTTTCTCTATCAGTTGCAGCGCCTCGTACTGGATGCCGGAGAAGTCCAGCGAGTTGTGCTCGTTGAGCAGCTCCTGGTACTTGGCAAAGCAGGTGGCGAGCGCGCGGATTTCTGGCTCGGGGGCGGCTGCCAGCGTGGTGGCATCGAGCGCTTCCTCGCCAACCTTGTTGAGCCACTTGAGCAGATTCTCCGACTGCGCCCAGCGGCCCATCTGGTCATCACCCATGACGAGCTGGGCGTCGGGCAGCTCGCGGAAGTCCTTGATGTGCTGGTAGAGGAAATACTGCTGATCGAACTGGTCGAACAGCGTGAAGCTGCGCTTGAGCCGGGTGAATTCTCGGTAATCCTCCAGCAGCCGCAGGCATATCGAGTGGAAGGTGCCGAGGTACATCTCGTTCAGGTTGAACTGGATATTCAGCTCGGCCAGCCGATTGGAAATGCGAGTGGTCAACTCGCGCGCGGCTTTGTCGGTGAAGGTGACGACCAGCAGCGACTCGGGCGCGACACCCTTGTGGGTGATGAGATAGACAATGCGCTCGACCAGGGTGAAGGTCTTGCCCGACCCCGGCCCGGCGATGATAAGCACCGGCCCATCTGTGGTCCGGATGGCTTCGAGCTGCTGTGGGTTGGCCTTGGACTGGAGCTGAGCGACACCATCCATCATTCGGCGAAACCCTGGCTAATAGCCTGAAATTTGTCCGTTTTCTCGTACATCTAGCCACCCCCAAATCTGCGGAAGCTTCACCGTCCCTAAGAGCCGTAATCTTCGCACGGGATAGCACGATTGAGGACTGTTGGGCTAAGTTGCCTCGCGGCCGCCCACCCTCCCTGAGACGGCCATTGACAGTCACTGGATGGCAGGGGGGAACGGCCTCAGGGGACAGTAGTGGCGTCAAATTACAAGGAAATCAGTGCCGAGCACTTGACTCGATATGGCACTGACGTTGGCCGATACGGCGAACCACTGCTAGTTGAGCGATACGATGACCGGACCCACTTCATTTACGAGCTTCTTCAGAACGCAGAAGACGCTCTGAAGCGCAGGGGAGAACAATGGAAGGGCTCCCGCCAGGTTAGATTCGAGCTAGCGAATGACAAGCTCGTTGTATCCCACAACGGCCACCCGTTCACCGAAGCTGATGTTAGGAGCATATGCTCGATCGCTATGAGCACCAAGGGCGACGAAGCAATTGGCAAGTTCGGGATTGGGTTCAAGTCGGTGTACACGTTTACCGACCAACCGGAGATCCACTCCGGCGGTGAGGACTTTTCAATCTCCGACTACGTCCACCCGCGAGCACTCCCGAACCTCGCACGAGCGCCAGACGAAACTAAGATCGTCCTTCCACTCAATGTTAAAGCGAGCACGGCCGAAGCAGAGATAACCAAGGGCCTTAAGACTCTGGGCCCAAGCGCACTGCTCTTTCTCCGACATGTTGAAGAAATATCTTGGAGCATCCAAGGAGGAGAGTCGGGCTTGTATCTACGCAACAAGCCGATATGCCTTGGGAAAAACGTCGGCCGAATCACGGTAATCGGCCAATCATCTAACGGCGAAGAGGTTGACCAAGACTGGCTGGTATTCCACAAGGACGTGGAGAAAGGCCGAGTGGAGATCGCCTTTTCCCTACTGAAAGACAAGGACATTCCGAATAAGTGGAATGTGCAACCATTGGCATCCTCACCACTGGTGGTCTTCTTTCCAACCATCTATCAAACCAATCTCGGCTTTCTCGTGCAGGGACCTTACCTGACAACGCCGAGTCGAGACAACATAACGCGCGGAGAACTGTGGAACCATCGCTTAGTGGACGTCACGGCAACCCTTTTGGTTGAAGCGATGCGATGGCTGCGAGACAACGCAATGCTGGACACATCTGCGTTACGCTGCCTGCCAATCGACCGGGAAAAATTTACGGAAGGATCGCTGTTTTCTCCACTCTTCGATGCTGTACGAGAAGCACTCGCTCACGAGGAAATGCTCCCGCGCTTCGACGGCGGCTATGTTGCCGCGCCGCATGCGAAGCTCGCTAGAACCCAAGAGCTCCGAGAGCTATTCAATTCAGAACAGATTGCCTCTCTATACGACTCCGAGCTCTCAGGCTGGCTTTCGGGAGACATTACCCAAGATCGCGCACCCGAGATTCGCCAGTACGTCATGCGGGAACTTGGCATTACAGAAGTCACTCCTGCGACACTAATACCCCGGCTCAACCAACAGTTCCTTGAGGAGCAATCAGATGGCTGGATTGTGCGCCTTTATGAGTTCCTGAGCGGACAGGAAGCGGCGCTGCGGCGCCGCCTCGACACGGTGGCACTCGTCCGGCTCGAAGATGGTTCTCACGTGGTCGCAAAAGAGAACGGCAGGCCCAACGCCTTTCTTCCGAGCTCGACAGAAACAGAATTCCCCAAGGTACGTCGCGAGGTTTGCTCGACAGATGACTCTCGACAGTTTCTCTTGTCTCTCGGTATTACCGAACCAGATCCGGTCGACGATGTCATATGGAATGTTTTGCCGAGATACCAAAAGAGCACAATCCAGGTGAGCGAAGCCACCTACGCAGCCGACATCGAGCGCATCCGAACGGCCTTTAGCACCGACTCAAAGACACAACGTGACAAGTTGCTATCTGCGCTGCGCGAGACACCCTTCGTGATGGTTGTCGATACCGGCGATGGGAAGCGCTACATTGCCAAGCCAGGCAGCATTTATATCGCCACGGATCGCTTGAAACAGTTGTTTGCCGGCGTTCCCCGCGTTCTCATTGTCAATGACGAATACGACTGCTTGCGCGGCGAAAATTTACGCGAGCTACTAGAGGCTTGTGGCTCTTTGCGATATCCGCGCCCCATAGAGGCTCCCAACGCGCTAACAAGCGATGAACGTCTTGAGCTTCGGCAAAGAACTGGCCATGCGGAGACATCCGGATATAGCGACAAAATTGTCGATTGGTTACTTCAGGGCTTCGATGCTCTCCTCGCGATTCTGCAGGATCTGACACCCGCACAGCGCATCGAGCGTGCTCGCCTAATATGGGAGAGCTTGGGCGATCTCGAAGATCGACGCGGACGCGGCATATTCGACGGATCGTACAGTTGGTCGCATTATGGAGAGCGGAAGACACCGCCCTTCCCTGCAGCCTTCTTGCGTCGCCTCAATGAAGTGTCTTGGGTGCCTGACGTAAATGGCGAACTCCTACCAGCTGGCCTGGTGGTGTTCGATGAGCTCGGATGGAAACAAAATCCCTTCCTACAATCTAAGATAGCGTTCAAACCGCCAATCATTGATCAACTGGCCCGAGAGGCTGGCATTGACCCTGCCGCACTCGACCTACTAAGGAAGCTCGGGATTACTAGCGTCGCAGATCTGACATCCCGACTAGGTATTGCAGATCAGCCATCCGAGCCAGAGCCCGAAACCGAAACCGAAACCGATACAGAGTCAAACGCCAGCGGATCAGTTGGCGGTAGTGTCTATGACGAGGCAGGAGACCTCTACGGGGACGATATGCCCGACATCCCGGCTGGCACACCAGATCCGGACGGTGGCGACACCACGTTGACTGGGTCGGATCGCGGAGGTCAAAGCCGTGCCGGCACGGGCGGCGCACCAGGCAACGGCGGTCAGGGAAACGGAGGCCCCCATAGCAGTACGGGCAGCCACTCCAAAAATAGCGGGAATGGCAATGGGCCAAGTAGCAACCATCACGGGAAACGGTCGCCCGGACAGGCCGGAGGGAGACCGTTCGTCTCCTATGTGGGCACGCACCCGAATGTAGAGGCATCCGACCCTGATGGGCTCGACCAAGCAGAGCGGATGCACATTGAAGCGAGCGCCATTGAATTGATCGTCAGCGACGAACCATCGCTACATCGCACGCCTGACGGCAACCCTGGCTTTGACCTTTACGAACCTGGAGAAGATGGTGAGCCGGTTCGCTGGGTGGAAGTCAAAGCCATGTCAGGGAGTTTGGACGATCGGCCCGTGGGAATATCTCACACCCAATTCGAATACGCACAGCGGTACGGCAATGCTTACTGGCTATACGTCGTGGAGAACGCCAATGACTCGAAGAACGCACGGATCCTCAGGATTCAGGATCCCGTCTCCCACGCCAAGACATTTACCTTTGATCATGGATGGCGAGAGATCGCGATCTGAGCCCGGCAGTCTAGGCTTTCATATTTGCGTCAGCGCACCATGCCAGTAATTCTTTACACATCGTGACCTAACTCTATGGAGCTGCACACAGTCGAGAGGATGACTTGGTAAGTACTCGATAGGTTGCGATAAATGGCTAGGTATATAGGGGGCGTAGCCGACGCGCACTTACCGTTTCTCTCCAGCCACACCTTACGTGAACTGCAACAGCTATTCCGAGCCAGCGAGGGCAACGTCGCTGGCTTTTTTATTGACCTAGAGAAAGGGTAGTAAGCATATGGCCAGCTTTCATTTTGAAATCAAGAGCGGCAGGCGCGGAACAGCCAATGATCACGGCGCGTACATTTGGCGAAGTGGCTTCCATGCCCGCCGTGGAGACCTAGTTGCCTCCGGTTACGGGAACATGCCCTTTTGGGCTACACATGACCCAAGCATCTATTGGAAGTGCGCAGACATGGAGGAGCGCGTGAATGGTGCAGCCTATCGGGAATATGTGATCGCACTGCCTAATGAGCTGAAACTCGAACAGAACATGGATGTCGTTAAATGCCTGATCGAATCACTCGTCGGCGAGAAGCCGTTCCAGTTCGCGATTCATGCACCTATCTCGTCACTGGAGGGCCAGAGGAACCTTCACATGCACTTGATGTACTCCGACCGGGTACCTGATGGTATCGACCGGCCCGCTGTACAGATGTTCAAGCGCTACAACCCCACCCATCCCGAGCGCGGCGGCTGCAAGAAGGACAGCGGAGGCAAGACGGCAGTTCAGCTCCGGGACGAGGTGATCACCAAACGCAAAGCCACCGCAGAGATCCTCAACGTCGCCCTGCAGAAGCACGGGCACGATGTCCGAGTGGATCATCGCAGCCTGAAAGACCAAGGGAAGGACAAGAAGCCCGAGCGCCATCTCGGACCGTCCCGCATCCGTGGCATGTCCTCGACCGATAAGGAGCTATACGTTGCCACGCGACATGCCGGCATTTGAAGACCTCCCGGCAAAGCGGCGCGTGCACGGCACAGATACGCCTACTGTATTCGTATCATCGACAGAGCTGAGAATCATCGCCCACAGTACCGATAGTCTATGGCCACCTTGCCCGCACAGGCACTCGGAATCTTTGCAATTTTGCGAATAATTCGCAGATTCGCATGGATTCACTGCCTGGTCGGGGCAAAAAAAGAGGACTGGCGAAGGGAGGAGCACCGAAGTGCCCCTCCCCAACGTCATCGGTGCTCGCTACTCGCATCAGGTTCCGTTGCCAACGAACCTTCTTGGCTCTGCTCTGCTTCGCCACCATCGACACTCCGCCCATCAACTTGGCTGACAGCTGACGTCTCCGAGACGTTCGGGGATTTGTCGGTAGTCGTCTCGCCCCTGTCCTTTCTGGAAGCGGGGACGCACACCACCTTTACCCTCTCACGTTCCAGGAACTTACCCAGTCCAAAGAACGCAAAGCCATAAACCACTGCACCACCGATGTACTTGAACATCTCTGTTTCCTCGTCGTTGAATTCAGCCACCACCCAAACGAGCGATCTTCTCGTCAAGCTCTTCGCTCAGGCTGACAGGTGCTCCCGGCCCGCGCGCGCGTCTATCGACCTCCACCGTTGCGCCCTAGCACTCTTCCACGGTCGACGCTGCCTCCCAAATACATATCCAGTTCCATGGCATGTCTCCGTCAAGCCACAAGTTTCATCGCTTCGTCCCACGCACGTTGCTTGATCTGCGCACCTTGGCCGAACCACGCCGCATCTCGTCGGTGATCGTCGCTACGTGCGCGACGATGGTGATCGACGTACTCGGTGACGCTGTTGAGCAGACCCCATGCTGTGCGACGGCTGGATGCCATCTGTGCACCCCGGCCGCCACCTTCATATAGGGCACGGACACTGGACAGCGCCTGCTCATTTACTACGGCGAGCCTGTTTGTCGGATCGGTGTACGTGAACACGCGCCGCAGCAGCACTTCGGCCGAATCCGCATCGACAGCGCGTTCCGCCAACGCCTTCATTCGCCCCACAAAGCCGTCCCACGAGGACACGGTGATACCAAGCTGGCGCTTCACGGCATCCTGGTCGAATTGGCTGCGATGCGGCACCTTGATGGCGCCACTTGCGTTGCCCAATGCGATGGACAGCGTGTTGTTGCAAACCACCCGTATCGACGTGAACTGTGCCGTGGTCGCCAATGTGCCGTCGCAGGCGGTAGCCAGCAGCAGGTAGCCATCAACGCGGTCACGCCCCTTGAGCGTGGTGCTCTGGCCGGTCCTGGCGAGCGCCCAGAACTTGCGGCCTTCGCGAAGCACACCAGCCGTTTCTAGCTCGAAGCCGTTGTGAGCCGTCAGGTCACGGTAGAACTCCAGGATTTCACCGGGCTGCACCACCTGGAAGCGTCTGGACACTACGGCTAGTGGGGCCTTGGTGTCCGATCGGTACAACACCCTCTGTGCCGGGAAGGCACTGATGACGCCGACATGATTGCTGCCAGTGATATAGCGAACTTCGGATGCCTCGATGGACCAGTCCATGCCGGCATTTTTCTTCCATTCTTCAATAGGCTGATGTGGACTTAATTTGTTACCAAGGCCATGCCACGGACGTTCCCCGGTGTAGGCCATGGTTTGTACGAGGTGCATAGCAATCTCCATTTTTTGACCGGCACAAAAGCAAAGAGCCCGGCGCATGCCGGGCTCTTTGCTCTGCTTTTGGGGAAGGAAAACGATCTAGGCTTTCGAGAAGGACGTAATCAAAAATCTGGACGAATACCTGGGCAGGTAAATTCTGGCTCTAGCGACTTAACCCCATGCCAGTTTGTGTGTCGGGGCGAGATTCCGCACCAGTATTCGTGGCGTCGCTCTCTTCACCCGGTGCGTCGATGGAGATCACATGACCTTCTCCATTGACGGCATTCAGTCTGACTGTTCTGTTATGTGCGAAGTCCATCGCGACAATTTGTCCATTAAATTTGTCGTTGGCGAACGCGCCCTCGAAGATGACGTGACCACCGGCATCCAAAACCTTGATCGGCCCATCCCGCTGATCATCGATATAGCTAACAGTGGCTTTAGCGGCAGCTTTTTTGACGATACCAAGGATTTCCATGGCCTTGAACGATTCGACACCTAGGTTTTCTGCGTCGAGTAGTTCGAAGCTGGCGGATGGCCCAAATTCATTCCATATGCCGACTTTCTTGCCGTCGGCATACTGCCCCTCTTCAAACACCTCTCCAAGATCCGACGTGTGCTTGTAGGGGCCATCCTTCCGGCCGTTCTTCCAGGTCATATCTTCAGTGCTGGTCCGTTGGTGGCCGTTGGCATTGCCATTGATCCAGTTCAGGTCTGCCAAAAGCACTTTGCCAGAAGTCTCCCAGATCTTTTCGGAGCCATTTCTGTTGCCTTTCTTCCAATGTGTCTCGTGGATGAGCGTATCACCTGCATCATTGAAGACCTTTTCGACACCGTCGATCTTTCCTGAGGACCAGCTAGCGTCATAGATCAACTTGCCAGTGTCCGGACTCCAGCGGCGTTCGGCGCCATCTTTCATTTCTTTCGAATAGTTCGCCTCAGCGATCTTCTTGCCATCATTCGTCGAGCAGATCGTTTTACCATCGAGCACGCCCTTTTTGACTTCAATGTCACAGGTCCCTACTCGGAAGATGTTGACGGACATCGGGCTCTTGAGAACACGTCCGGTGAACGGTTCCGCGTCGCCATTTTTGTAAACAAGCCCATTGACAGTGTTCGTTTGACGGTAGTCGATTTCTCCGCCGCCGCAGCCGGCAAGGCCGAGCGCAACGCATATCCAGACGCAACTATGAATTCGCTTCATTTGATCCTCTGTCCTTTTAGGTTTCACGAGTAAATCGACATCGATTCCTGGGACTGTCACCGTCCGAGTGCGCTCGTCCATCTCAGAGTTGCTGTTACGCGCTGAATATATACTGGTACAGTATAGACTATTGCGGGCGAAGGGCTTGGGCGATGCTTGTAGGGGTTCAGTTACCTCTGCTATCAATTGTCCGAGTCCATCACCGCCATCTTCGCCAAGCGCTTGAAGGCTGCTCGCACCCTGCGTGGCCTCTCTCAACGCGCGCTGGGAGGGCTCGTGTCGGATAGCAAAAGCAACGGCAGCGTCTTGATCAACCGCTACGAGCAAGAGGTAAACCGCGCGGACATGGACACGGCGGCGGCGCTGGCCAAGGCGCTGAATGTACCGCTGGCGTATCTCTTCGCCGAAGAGGACGATCAGGCCGAGCTGCTCCTCACGTTTGCGCAACTCTCGAAGGCAGAGCGATCCAAGCTGCTGGCACAAGCCAAACAGATGGCCGATGGGCACCTGAAGAAAGAGCCGTAGCTGTGCCGCTTCTGGAGCCGGCGCCCTTCGACCCTGCGCGCCAGCCGCTCCCTCTTAACAAGATAACGCCCAAGCCCCAGACATGCCGGGACTTGGGCATCCAACCATCAGGGCAAGGTGCCTAGGGAACCCTGGGGCTACCGCATCCTGAGCACTGCCGGATACCAGCTAGCACGGCCACGGTAACGACGAGGACGCAATAGATCACGTCGAGCTTATTTCTCATCACAACAGGTCACCAAGGTTTGGGCGCATCAGAACGGAGCACCCACGCGCGAAGTCGGTCTCCCCCGACTTCACTGGGGTGTTATAGGTCTGAAATTCGATGGGATCGCGCCCCTTCAACAAGAGCCGTTGAGAACAAGAGCGCACTGTCGCATTATCGAAGTACAGGACGGAACAGGGAAATCCGCAATGCAGGTAGATATCGCTGGTCGAATCAAAAATTTACAGCTACCTGTCTCTCAACCGCTCATTCCGCTGTTCGAATGCCTGGTCAACTCCATTGACGCAATTGAGGATCGGGGAAACACCGACGGTCGTATTGACGTGTACTTCGAGCGCGATACCTCTCAGGTGTCTGCGCCGGGTATGGACGAAGCGTTTTTGGCACCCATTCGCGATATCACCGTCGTGGACAATGGCGCCGGCTTTCACGACAGCAATGTACGTGCATTTTTTCTCTCTGACTCAACCAAGAAGGCGAACCGAGGCAACAAAGGCATCGGTCGCTTTACCTGGCTAAAGGTTTTCTCGCGCGCTGACATCGATAGCACTTTTGAGATCGGTGGGGATTGGTCGAAGAGGACCTTTTCGTTTGTCCTCACCACCGATGGCGTTGAAGGAGATAAGGTCGGGGAAGCGGAGCGTCACGAATTCTGCACCTCAGTCAAGTTGAATGGACTTCGCGCCGAGTACGAAAAACACTTTCCCAAATCGCTGGAGACCATTGCGCACAAGGTGATTGATCATCTTCTCATTCACTTCGTGGGTGGAGCGTGCCCTCAAATTGTCTTGCACGACGCGGACGGCGAGTCGTTGGGCCTCAACCAGCTGTTTGCCGATGAAGCAAAGGAGCGCGCCCAAGACGTGAAGTTCTCTGTTAACGGGCAGGACTTCAAGGCGACAGTCCTACGCTACCAGTCCAGTGCAGCGAAGCATCACTTAGTCTCCTACTGCGCTAATAGACGCGAAGTTTTGGATTGGAAGGCGAGCAGGGAGATTCCAGACCTCTCCAGTAGGCTCACTGATGCCAACGGACAGCAGTTCGTTTTCCGAACCTATGTTTCTGGATCGTACTTAGATAACAAGGTCAGTCCAGAGCGGACGAACATCATGTTCTTGCAGGAGGCTGATCTCGACTTCCCCGAAGAGCTGACGCGCGATCAGTTGGATACGGCCGTTGCCGATGCGATACGACAGGTCGCTGAGCCCTTCATGGTCGCCCTGCGAAGGGAGAAGTGGAATGCTATTGAGACCTACATCCAGCAGGACGCTCCGCAATATCGAATTCAACTTCAACCCCAATACCAAAATCGGCTTGAACGAATTCCTCCGAACTTGACGAAAGATCAGCTCGACATCGAACTGTATAAGGTTCAGAAGGACATTGAGTTGGAGCATCGCCAGCGAGCCGCGAACATAAAGAAGGTGCCGCTACAATCTACAGTGGGATCACCCGAGTATTCCGCCCTCTATGACCAGTTTTTGGATGAAGAGAATGAACTTGGTAAGGCCGCGCTCGCCAAGTACGTAGTGCACCGCCGCACCATCCTGGAGATGCTTGAGAACGCGCTCAAGATTCAAGAGTCCGGCGTGTACGCTCGGGAAGACTTGGTACATAGCCTCATCTATCCGATGCGAGCGACCTCAGATGAGGTTGAGTTTTCACAGCAAAACCTTTGGGTTGTTGACGAAAGGCTCGCCTATCATTCGCACTTGGCTTCAGACCTTCCGATGACACGACTTAAGGCCGTAAACGCGTCGGGTGGGGATGAGCCCGATTTGGTCGTATTCAATACACCACGAGCGTTTTCAGAAACGAAGAGTCCCTACCAATCCGTAGTCATTGTGGAGTTCAAGCGCCCCGAGCGGAATGAGTACCCCAAAACCGACGAAAACCCAATCGAACAAGTCCTTCGCTATGTCCGAAAGATCAAGGATGGTCATGCAAAGGACAAGGACCTGCGCACCATAAACGTGGGCCAAGTGCCGTTCTACGCGTACATTTTGTGTAGCCTAACGCCCAAGATTCGGGCCATCGCTGACAACCATGACTTTGTGAAGACGCCCGACAACGAGGGGTACTTCAAATACCACCAGAGCCAAGGTTGCTATATCGAGATTGTTTCGTACGACAAGGTCTTGAACGATGCGAAGAAACGGAACCGTGCGTTCTTTGAGCTGCTTCAGATACCGATCCATTGAATAGGCGTCCGAAGAGACCCTTCACAGCAAGACTCTGATCTAAGAAGGCTGACGCCACGTGATCAAGAGTTGCGGCAGTACGATATTGCACCGACAAGCGGGCATACGACTGACCAGCGCCAAGCAAAGAGACTCTATGTCGACTGCCGTGCTAGAGAAAAGATTTTGGCTCCGACTCGAAGGCTGTCCAGATAGTCCGCCCATGCCTGCATCATCTTTCTACGTGCGGGCAAATGGGTCGTTCGATTGTAAGCACGACCATTCGCATCCTTAACGGCGTGCGCAAGCTGATGCTCGATGTGGTCTACGGGAAAGCCAAGCTCCTCGTCCAGCACCGTTCTGGCCATCGCACGAAAGCCGTGACCCGTCATGGTGTCACTATCAAACCCCATATAGCGCAGCGCGGCATTCACGGTGTTCTCGCTCATGGGACGGCGCACGCTACGTACGCCAGGAAATACGTACTTCCCTGACCCAGTCAGAGAATACAGATCGCGAAGAATCAACACAGCCTGGCTAGACAACGGAACCATGTGCGGCTGCTTCATTTTCATCTTCTCGGCTGGAATGTCCCAAACAGCCTTTTCTAGGTCAATCTCTGACCATTCGGCACACCGCAGTTCGCCGGGGCGCACAAAAACCAGCGACGCAAGCTTAAGCGCAGCGATTGTCACGGGTGATCCTTGGTAATTGTTGATGGCCCGCAGCAGTTCCCTAATCTTCGAAGGAAGAATGATGCTCGCAAAATGCTTCGTCTTCGGACGCTCCAAGGCACCGATTAGGTCGGCGGCGGGATTGCGCTCTGCCCGTCCAGTGGCAATGGCATAGCGGAAGATTTGCCCAGCCAATCCGCGCGCACGGTGGGCCGATTCCACGACACCCCTCTGTTCCATCTTTCGTAGAGCCGCCAGCAGCACGCGGGCTGACATTTCAGCGATCGGCACGCTGCCGATACTCGCCAGGTCCTTTTCAATTAGGCGCCGGGAACGCTCCACGCTTGCAGCACCCATGCCTTCCTTTTCGCGCTTGGCGATAAATTCGAGAGCTACGAAAGAGAAGGTATTCCCGGCGCGCTCCAGTCGAGCTGCGCGCTGAACTCTCGCAGCATGCACTGGGTTGGCGCCCTCCTTCACAAGTGCGCGCGCCTTATCCCTCTCTACGCGCGCTTCGGCAAGAGACATCGCGGGATATTCACCGAGAGCAGCCATGCTCGGCTTGCCCGCGAATCGATATCGGTAACGCCACAACTTTGAACCTGTTGGACGGACTTCAATGCACAAGCCATTGGTGTCGGCTACGCGATAGACATTTTCGCGAGGCTTCATCGCGCGCAACTTGGTGTCAGTAAGCATGTGAGTAAGGTTAGAGTGAGTAAGTGGCGCTACAGGCGGCGCCGTTACTCACTACCTTACTCGCTTTATGGGCGGAGGCAACTGGACCCAGTCGGACGGATGTGGACCGCGAAATCCCTTACTTCAAGCTATTTCATGAGATCCACGGATTCTTATGGATACTCTTGGACGCGTATTTGGTGGGCCCACCAGGATTCGAACCTGGAACCAAGGGATTATGAGTCCCCTGCTCTAACCGTTGAGCTATAGGCCCATGCGTGCCGGCGTTGCGCCGGTGTGGGGCGGACATGGTAGCCGGGGCGGGCGGGGGCGTCGACGGGGTTGGGGGTGGGGTTTGGCTGGAAATTCGGCGGGATGGCGCGGGTAACGTAGACTTTGTGCCGTCGCGCCGGGTCTGGCGCCCTGATTTTTGAAGGATGCGCCATGCGCGAGCTGATCGAACGTTACCTGGCTGCCTATAACCGCATGGACGTCGACGGCATGGTGGCGACGATGCATCGCGAGGTGGTGTTCGAGAACTACACCGCAGGGGTGCTGAGCGTGCGGACGCTGGGGGCGGATGAGTTGCGGCACCTGGCACAGAGTTCGAGCTTTCTGTTTTCGGCCCGGCGGCAGGTGATTCTTGCCTATGAGGAGCGCGACGGGACGGCGACCGCGCACATTCTGTTTGACGGCACGTTTGCGGTAGACCTGCCCAATGGGGTGCGGGCGGGACAGTCGATTACGTTGAATGGGCGCAGTGAGTTCCGGCAGCGGGATGGGTTGTTGGTATATATCGGGGATTACAGTGAGTGAGGGCCCCTTCGGCCATCCATGGGGACCCTAAAGTCGCACATGCGCCTGGCGACAACCGGACAAAAGGCACTGGATTACTCGCTTCGCTCGCCCCTCTGGGGCCGCCCTTTGGGCGTTCGTCGCGCTACGCGCTCGTCCTACCTTCGTAGGAATGACGATCTCGAGAGACCGAGGTTCCTTACGAACTGAAGCCCGCGGCTTGGGCGTCGGCTTTCAGGCTGCCCGCATCGGCCCGGCGCAGCAGGGCATTGCGCCAGTGTTGTTGTTGGGCGGGGGTGGATTCCGTCAGCCATTGGGGTTTGTTGGCGACCCAGGCGGCGACGGGTATGCCGTCTTCGTAGAGCACGCGGGTGCCGGTGACGGCGGGAAGTTTGTTGCCAGCCAGCACGGTGCCGGCGAGGTTGAGGGGATCGGAGCCGCTGACCAGGACGAGTTCGCCGCTGGGCTCCTGCTGGCGGACGGCGCGCAGTTTGGCGATGGCTTCGGGCAGGGCGAATTGTTCGCCGACCAGGCCCTCCACGAAGCGACCGCCGCGGATTTCGCCGCGGGCTTCCAGGCGGTGGTAGACGCGTAGCAGTTCACGCCAGCTCGGTAGCCAGGGGGCTTCGCGTTCGAGGAGTTTCCAGAAGACGACGCCGTAGCGGCGGAGCAGGCTGCGGGCGATGTGTTCCAGCTGGTCTGGATCGAGTTTTGTGCTGGAGACCGGCGTGGGTTTGGCCAGCACCCGACCTTTATCCCCTTTGGGGGACTCATCAGCCCAGCCGGGCAGCTTCTCGTCGCTCCTCAAAGCCGGTGCCCCGGAGGGGAGAAGCGATGCGCGGCTTGACCTCACCAGTGACCACCGTCCCGCATCTTCGATGCCGGTGAGCATATGGCGACGCAGGCGGCGATGACGGTGGGCATCGCGTTTGGCGGCAGGAACGAGCAGTGCGCGCAGGCCGGCGAAGCTGTCGGCGGTAACGCGGCCGGCGGCGACGAGTTCGCCCAGCGCGTCTTCCAGTTCGGTGCGCAGCAGGTGGGCGTCGCTCATCAGTTCGTCGAAGAACAGCGCGCCGTGATCGCGCAGTGCGTCGAGCACGGCCTGCGCGCGGGAGGAGACGATGGTGTCCTGCGTGTTGGCGTCCACGGCAGCGGCACTGGTCCAGATGGGCAGGCTTCGGCGTGGCAGCAGCACGATGGGCGTGGCGCGCACGGGACCGCCGCCACCGCCGGAGCCGCTGCGCAGGCGGCTCCAGCTCACACGGCCCGCGCGGCACTGCTCGTCGAGCCAGGTGATGGCGTAGTCGTCGATGCGCGTGGGCAGCAGTTCGCTTTCCCATGCGCTGGCGGCGGCTTCGAAACCTTCCAGTTGGGTGAGCACGGCGGGCAGCGCGTCCGGGCCGGTGAGGCGCGCGCCAGGCGCGACGTGTTGCCAGTCGAAAAGGAAGCGCATCAGGTCGCGGCGACTGACGGGCTCGATTTCGCGACGCAGGCGGCCGATGGTGTAGCGGTGGATGCGCGCGAGGAGGTGACGCTCGCACCATTCCACGTCGTGCGTGCCGGGCGTGAAGTGACCCTGCATGACGTAGCCTTCGGATTGCAGGCGCAGCAGGGTGAGGTCGATGTCGCTCGCTTCGACCTGGAGCGATGTCGACAGTTGCGCCACCGTTGTCGGGCCGGCGCCGGTGAGGCGGCCGCGTACGAGTTCGAGCAGGGCATCCTCGCGGGGCCAGGCTTGGGAGGCGTATTCAGCGGGGGCGTCGATGGGTGGGTGAAGCGTCGCGGCTGGGTGGACGGACTGCCATTTGGGGAGGTTTTCGGCGGTGGTCCAGATGGCGCCGCATGCCTCGGTGTTGGACCGGGGCAAGAGTGACCCCTCACCCCGGCCCTCTCCCCCAAGGGGAGAGGGAGAAAGCTGGGTGGCTCGGTGGTTCTTCGCCAGGCTGTTGAGCCAAGCGTTCCAACCCTCATTCGCATCCGCTTCGCTTTGCGTGATGCCACCGAGGATGCCCAGGGCTTCGTGCATTTCATCCGCGCTGCGCACTTGCGGCCACGCTTCTTCGCGCACGGAGGCGATGGCGTCCGCGTCGAGGCGGCCGAGGTCGTCGGCGCTCTCGGGGGCGCTCCATCGCCGGGACTGCACGGCTTGCGTGCGGCGCTCTTCCAGCGGCGCGTCGTCGAGGTAGGCGTAGGGGGCGGCGCTGAGCACTTCGCCGGCAAGCGGGCTGGGAGCGGCAAGGTCGCGGGCGACCACGGTGATGCTGCCCTCTTCCAGTCCGCGCAGGATGTGCAGCAGGCCGTCGACGTCCATCGCTTCGCGCAGGCAGTCGTGCATGGTCTGGTTGACCAGCGGATGGTCGGGAACCTCGCGCTCGCCGACGATGTTCTCCAGGCACGCGACCTGATCGGGAAACACGGCGGCGAGCAGGTCTTCACTCTTCATGCGCTGCAGTTGCGGCGGCACTTTCTTGCCGCCCTGGAAGCGTGGCAACGCGAGCGAGGTGGTGGCGTTCCAGCGCCAACGTACGGGGAACAGCGGTGCATCGAGCAGCGCCTGCACCAGCACGTGTTCGGCGGTGTTGGAATGCAGGTAGCGCGCCACCTCTTCCAGCGGGAAGCTGTGGCTGGTGGAAAGCGACAACACGATGGCATCTTCCGTCGCCGCCGCCTGCAGTTCGAAGTTGAACTGGCGGCAGAAGCGCTTGCGCAGCGCAAGACCCCATGCGCGGTTGATGCGGCTTCCCCACGGCGTGTGGATGATGAGCTGGGTGCCGCCGGATTCGTCGAAGAAGCGTTCGAACACCAGCGTGCTCTGCGTGGGCAGTACGCCGAGGGCGGTGCGCGCGGCGGCCATGTAGTCGGTCAGTTGCTGCGCGGCGGACTCGCCCATACCCAACGTGTGTATCAGCCAGTGCATGACGCCGGCCACACCACCTTCGTCCAGATGCGCGGCGATGTCTTCGCGCAAACGCGACACGCCAAACGACAACTCAGCGGTGCGACCGGGCGCTTCGCCCAGCCAGAACGGGATATTGGGCGGTACGCCTTGCGCGTCTTCCACGCGCAGGCGATCACGCTCCACGCGCAAGATGCGGTAGCTGGTGTTGCCGAGCTGGAAGATGTCGCCGGCCAGGCTTTCCACCGCGAAGTCTTCGTTGACCGAACCAACGATGGTGGCCTGCGGTTCCAGCACGACCAGGTAGTCGGCGGTATCGGGAATGGCGCCGCCGGAGGTGACAGCGGTGAGGCGCGCGTTGCGGCGTGCGCGTAGCTGTTTGTGCACGGCGTCGCGGTGGATGTACGCGGCACGCGGGCCGTTCCGCGTGGTGAAGCCGTCGGCGAGCATGCGCACGGCGGCATCGAACTGCTCGCGCGTGAGGTCGCGATAGGGATAAGCGCGGCGCAACGTGTCGTAGAGCGCGTCTTCGCTCCATTCCTGGCATGCGACTTCGGCGACGATCTGTTGCGCCAGCACGTCGAGCGGTTGCGGGGGCTGGATCAGCGTGTCGAGTTCGCCCCGGCGCACGCAGTCGAGCAGCGCCGTGCATTCGACGAGGTCATCGCGCGAGGTGGGGAACAAGCGTGCCTTGGGCGTGCCGTTCACCGCGTGGCCGGAACGGCCGGCACGTTGCAGGAAGGCGGCGATGGAGCGCGGTGACGAAAGCTGGCAGACCAAGTCGACATCGCCGATGTCGATGCCTAGTTCCAGTGAGGCAGTCGCCACGAGCACGCGCAGGTCGCCGCGCTTGAGGCGTTGCTCGGCGTCAAGGCGCTGCTCCTTGGCCAGGCTGCCGTGATGGGCGGCGACGGCTTCCTTGCCCATGCGTTCGGACAGATGACGCGCCACGCGCTCGGCCATGCGACGCGTGTTGACGAAGACCAGCGTGGTGCGGTGCGACTCCACCAGTTGCGCGAGGCGGTTGTAGACCAGTTCCCAGCAGTCGTTGGACATAACGGCTTCAAGGGGAACGGGCGGGACTTCGATGGCGAGGTCGCGGTGTCGGGTGTGGCCGACGTTGATGATGTTGACGGCGTGGTCCTTCTCCTCAAAGGGCAGAAGGTGGCCCGAAGAGTCGGATGAGAGGGCTGGGCTTGCCGCGGACTTTTTTGAAACGCGCTTCTTTGTCTTTGGGAGCGTGTCGCTAGATTGGCCCCTCACCCCGGCCCTCTCCCCGGAGGGGAGAGGGGGAAGTGTGGCGTGGCTGCCAACCAAAAACTTCGCTACCTCTTCAATAGGCTTCTGCGTTGCCGACAAACCAATGCGCAGCAAACGCCGCTGACACAACGACTCCAACCGCTCCAGCGACAACGCCAGATGCGCGCCGCGCTTGCTCGAAGCCAGCGCGTGGATTTCATCGACGATCACCTCGCGCGTGGTCTTCAGCATCGCGCGGCCGGATTCGGAACCCAGCAGGATGTAGAGCGATTCCGGTGTGGTGACCAGGATGTGCGGCGGTTGCTTGCGCATCACGTTGCGCTCGGCCTGCGGCGTGTCGCCAGTGCGTACGGCCGTGCGGATGGCCACGTCGGGCAGGCCCATCTTCTTCAGTTCGGCGCGGATGCCTTCCAGCGGTGCCTCAAGATTGATGCGGATGTCGTTGGACAGCGCCTTCAGCGGCGAGACGTAGACCACGGTGGTGGCGTCGGGCAGCGCGCCATCATGGGCCACGCCTTCGCGCACCAGCGCGTCGATGGCGGAGAGGAAGGCGGTGAGTGTCTTGCCCGAACCTGTCGGGGCGGCGACCAGCGTGTGCCGGCCTGACCGTATGGACGGCCATGCGGCTTTTTGTGGTGCCGTCGGTTCAGGAAAGCTGGCCTGGAACCAGGCGGCAACCGCCGGATGAAAATCGCGCAGGGGCATGGACTTAAGTGTGGCGCAACGCGCTCTCAGCTACCGAGACATGGGGCCGTCAAGGGCTTCTGGCAACGGTTCGCAGAAAATTACGCTTCTGTCCCCGGCAGAATTACGTGACAATATCGTTAAGCCGCTCTTCCAATTACGTTTCTTCGCGGCGTTTTCTTACTCCACACCACTCTTTTTTGCCCTTCCATTCTCCGGGGAAACTCAATGACCGCCGCCAGCCCGACGCGTTTCGCGTTGCTCGCCCTTTCCATTGCCAGCGCCCTTGCTGTTGGAACCACTGCATTCGCACAGGACGCGAACCCGCCCGCCGCCACTCCGGCAAAGGGCCAGAACGGCAAGCCTGTCCAGCTCGAAACCATCAACGTCACCGCTGAAAAGCGCGTCGAGAACCTGCAGAAAGTGCCGGTCTCCATGACGGTGGTGACGCCGGAGCAGATCAGCAACTTCGGCCAGGCCGGTGACACCGTCCTGATGCTCGCGGGCCGCGCGCCGAGTGTGTACGCCGAGACGTCGTACGGCCGCGAGTTCCCGCGCTTCTATATCCGTGGCCTGGGCAACAGCGACTTCGACCTGAATGCGTCGCAGCCGGTGTCGATGGTGTACGACGACGTCGTGCAGGAGAACCCCATCCTCAAGGGCTTCCCGCTGTTCGACCTGCAGCAGGTGGAAGTGCTGCGTGGCCCGCAGGGCACGCTGTTCGGCCGCAACTCGCCGGCCGGCGTGATCAAGTTCGACTCGGTGAAGCCGAGCCAGGAAACCTCGGGCTACGCCAAGGCCTCGTACGGCACCAAGGGCACGGCGAACGCCGAAGCCGCGCTGGGCGGTTCGCTGGGCGGCAACTGGTCGGGCCGCGTGTCGGCGCTGGCGCAGCATCGCGACGGTTGGATCGACAACGACTACACCGGCAAGAAGGATGCACTCGGCGGTTACAACGACCGCGCCGTGCGCCTGCAGGCCATGTATGACGTGCAGGACTTCAACGCATTGATCAACGTGCACGCGCGCTGGCTGAACGGCACTGCCGAGGTCAACCGCGCCAACGCGATTCCGCTGGGCAGCGACAGCCTGGTGCCGGGCTTCAACCGTGACGTGGTGTACCAGGACGGCAAGAACCGCCAGCACCTATTCACCTGGGGCAGCAATGTGCACCTCACCTGGAACCTGGGTGACTACACGTTCACCTCGATCACGGGCTTCGAGAAGGCTGACACCTACAGCCTGGGCGACGTGGACGGCGGCATCGCCATCCCGCTGAACCCCAGCCAGGACAAGTACGTCACGCCGTTCCCGTCGGAAACGGCCGATGCGCTGCCGCACGACCGCCAGATCACGCAGGAATTCCGCCTCGCCAGCAATCCGCAGGATCGCCTGAACTGGCAGGTGGGTACGTACTACTTCAACGAAAACATCGCGATCGTCAATTACGACTACAACACGCTCAACAACCACGTGATGGACGGCTATGCGCAGCAGAGCCAGAAGACCACCGCCTGGGCGCTGTTTGGCTCGACCGACTACCACGTCACCGACGTTTTCGACGTGCGCGCCGGCGCCCGCTGGTCGCACGATTCGCGTGACTTCCACGTGGACCGCATCCTGTCGCCGATCGGCGGCGGCCCGTTGTCGCTCAGTGCCAACCCGCACGACTCGCGCTGGAGCGGCGACCTGACCGGCACGTGGGAAGTGAACAACAACGTCAACGTCTATGGCCGCATCGCCAACGGCTTCCGCGCGCCGAGCGTGCAGGGTCGCGTGCTGTTCGCCGACTTTATCTCGCAGGCCAAGCCGGAGACGGTCACTTCGTACGAGCTGGGCGTCAAGACCACGGGCATGGATAACCGCCTGCGCTTCAACGCGGATATCTATGACTACACCATGCACAATCAGCAGCTCACTGCGGTGGGCGGCGACACCAACGTGACGCGTCTGATCAATGCGAAGGAAACCCGCGGCCACGGTGCGGAGTTCGACCTGGAGGCGTTCGTCACGCCGAACTTCGTGCTTACCGCCAACGGCAGCTACAACTACACCGAGCTGCGGGACCCGACCCTGGCCGTGGCCCCCTGCGGTTCCGGCTGCACGGTGCTGAACCCGCTGGATGCCAACGGCAACGCACTGATCAACGGCAACCCGCTGCCGAACGCACCGAAGTGGATCGGCAACCTCACCGCGCGCTACGGCATCCCGTACGGCGAGAGCGGCGAGTTCTTCATCTACACCGACTGGAGCTACCGCAGCGAAGTGAACTTCTTCCTGTACGACTCGGAGGAATTCCGCGGCAAGCCGATGCTCGAGGGTGGCGTGCGCGTGGGCTACAACTGGGATTTCGGCAAGCGCGAAATTGCCCTGTACGGCCGCAACATCACCAACAAGCAGTACATCACCGGCGCGATCGACTTCAACAACCGCACCGCGTTCGTCAACGACCCGCGCATCATCGGCGTGGAGTTCCGCACGGACTTCTGATGACCCGGCCGGCGGCGACGCCGGTCGTGTAGTGCACCAGGGAGCGGCCATGCCGCTCCCTTTTTTTCGTCATTGTTCTGGGATCCTGGCCAGATCGGCAGTGACGTGGCGGCATGCATGGCCAAAGCCTCGGCCCCCGAAGCCAACACCGTCGTCGCCCCATTTTTACGCTCGCAACACCGAAACCAGGTGCCGGCATCGGGAGGCTTATCCGAATCTCTGCGTTGACATCCATCAAAGCTGCTTCTTTTGCACACAATGAAGGCATTTCCGAATGACAGTGCCGCCACGGAGCGCCTAAATTAAGGCCTTCTACTTGCCTCTCTACACTATGAACGTCCGTTCGATTGCAGTATTCAAGCTGGCAGCCAGGATTACTGCCAGCCTCACACTGATAGTGGCCGCCTCGGGTTGCGCCACATCCGCACAAACCGCAACTCAGCACCGCACAGGTGCCGACATGGCTGCCATTGATCATCGCGGCATAGAAACACCGGTTATCGCTGTCTCGACCGGCGTCCGCGTGGAGTCGCTTGTTCCTCAGGGCCCTGCCGCCAAGGCGGACCTCCGGCAAGGCGATGTGGTAATCGCCGCAAACGACCGCCCCATACGCAGCAATGAAGACTGGCAGCGTCTTGTCGCCACCACGCCGGCAGGCGACACCATCAACCTGGTGGTCGAACGTGCCGGCACAAAGGTCACACTCCCCCTGATTCTCTAGAGCGCCATTGATCGCCCCCTCCGGCGCCTGGTCATGGCCGCCAATCCGCCTCTTCGACAGCGCGGATCACGGCGACTGAGTTTCAGGGGCGAAATACCCGGTCGCCGCCGGGTGGGCAGAGCTCATCCTGCCACCGCACGGCATCATCCCTGCGAAGGGAGCCAAACCTGTATCGCTTGTAGCAAAATGCGTGGCTTCCCCCGTCGAGAGTACGAAGTGAACCACCCGGGCGACCACGGCAGCGAACGCAGCCAGCTCCTTACCATGGCCGATGGCCAGCCCCTGTTCGTGCGCGACTGGCCGAGCAGCCGCGCTCAGGACGCGGTGCTGATCGTGCATGGGCTGGGTGAGCACAGCGGCCGTTACCAACGCCTGGCTACGTGGTTCCACGCGCGCGGCTACGCGGTGCGCAGCTACGACCAGCGTGGCCACGGGCAGACGGCGGGCCGGCGCGGCGCGCTGTCCCATCCCGACGATCTGCTCGAAGACCTGGCCACGGTCTACAACGACTATGCGATGTCGCTGCCCACGCGCCCGTTGCTGCTGGGCCACAGCATGGGCGGACTGGTCGCCGCGCGCGCGGTGCTCGACCGCCGCGTCGAGCCGCCGGCCATGGTGCTGTCCTCCCCTGCCCTACGTACCTGGGAGCCGGCATGGCGGCGGAAGCTGGCAGCGACGTTGGCGAAGATGCTGCCGAACCTGCCTCTGCCGAATGGCTTGCCATTCGACAAGCTCTCGCACGATCCGCAGGTGGAGCCGGCGTATCGCGCCGACCCGCTGCGCCATGGCTGGATCACGCCGCGCCTGGCGGATTTCATCTTCCGCGCGGGCGATGCATCGGTGGCAGAGGCATCCCGGCTCACCGTTCCCACGCTGCTGCTGGTGGCTGGTGCGGACAAGCTGGTGAATCCGTCCGGCAGCAGGGACTTCTCCTCCGGCAACTGGGCCGGCAGCCGGCTCACCACGCGCTATTTCGATTCGCTGTACCACGAGCTGTTCAACGAGGCGGAGCCCGCGCGCAGCCAGGTGTTGAAGCAGTTGGGGGATTGGCTGCAGAAGCGGAGTTAAGGGGCGCGAGTCGCTCCTACCCATGGTGCGAAAGGGTCACATCCACTCCCGCTTGCCGGTGAAGACGATGGTGAGCCATTCGGCACGGATATCGCTGCCGATGCGTTTTGCTATCTCATCACGCACGTCGTCGACGTCGCCCATGTCGCCCAGCGGTCGCGACGATTCCACCAGGATGTGGATATCGATAAAGCGCATGCGACCGATCTTGGCAACGTAGCTGGCGAAGTCGAGGTAGCCGCGCTCCTGCACCAAGGCCTTCATGACGACGCGTACGCGCTGGTCCAACGAATCGGGCGCCAGTTGCAGCACTTCGCGCAACGCCTGCCACAGGCTGCCCAGCGGCAGCGGCAATAGGGCCAGGGTGAGCAATAGCAGGACGGCGGAATCGATGTAACGGGTCCCGTGGGCCAGAGGTCCGCCTTCGATGACGGCGGCCAACACGAAGCCCACCAGCACGGCGAGACTGATCGCACCACCAATGAACCAGCCTTTCGCATCCAGTTGCAGCAGCACAGAGCCGAGCACCTTGGATTCGTGGCGCATGTACAGCGCCATGGCGAAGCTTGCCACCCCCATCACCGCTGCCCACGCGGCACCGAAACCGAAGGCTAGTTCGTGCCCGCCCGTCATCAGGCCATGCAGGGCGGAGTAGCCGCCGTAACTGCAGATGAGGGTGAGTACCGACGCATTGAACAGCAGTACCAGCGGTTCCAGATGCCAGTAGCCGAATTGGAAACGACGGCTGCCCTCACTGGTGACCAGATGCGAGACCGCCAGCGAGCCGGCGGTGAGCACCACATCCACCAAGGAGTAGAAGCCGTCGAAGGCGATGGCCTGCGAGTGCATCAGCAGGCCCACGGTGACGCAGGCCACACCAACCAGCAACGTGATGCCGATGGAAAGGCGAAGTTGGCGTTGTTCGCGGGAGTTGTCCATGGGCTTGGGGCAAACGTAGCCGGAACGCGGGGTGGGTGACGTTGCCCTGCATGCTGTGGGCATCGCACATCATGGATGCGGTGCGTCCGCGAGCAACGGACGCGCCGCGAACCACCCCTACTTCTTCAGCACCTCCACCACATACCGCGGCCCTTCCTTGTCCTGCTCGATGATCAGCCCGTGCACGTCTGACTCAAAGCCGGGGAAGCGTTCGTTCTGCTCCCTGGCAATGCGCAGCGTTTCGATGATGGGCGAATCCTTCGCTCCGAACTTCTCGCCCGGCATGATTACTGGGATGCCCGGCGGATACGGCACCAGCATGGTGGCGGCCAGGCGGCCAGAGAGCTTGTCGATCTCCACACGCTCCACCTCGCCACGCACCAGTCGGTCGTACGCCTCCCACGGCGCGATGACCGGCTGCGGCAACTCCACGTACATCTCGCGCATCACCTGCGCCACCTTATTCTTGGTGTTGAACGCGTGTAACGCGTCGCACAGGTCGCGTAGGCCGGTATTGGCATAGGCGATGGGGTGTTCCGCCACCAGCGACGGCAGTGCCTTGCTCAGCGGTGCGTTGGCGTCGTACAGCTCCTTGAACGCCAGCAGCTCGGTGGTGAGCGTGCTCCATTTACCCTTGGTGACGCCCATGGAGAACAGGATCAGGAAGGAATAGAGGTTGGTCTTTTCCACCGTGATGCCGCGTCCCCACAGGAAGCGGCTCACCACCGCGGCGGGAATGCCCTGCTTCTCCATCTTGCCGTCCATGGTCAGGCCCGGCATCACCAGGGTGACCTTGATCGGGTCGATCATCACGTAGTCGCGTGCGAGCTCGCCGAAGCCGTGCCACGCGGCCTTGGGCACGAGCTTCCAGTCGGCCTGTTTGGTGGTGACCGGCTGGCCCGCGCGCTCGCCTTCGTCGAGCCGCTCCTTCAGGGCATCGGGCTGCCATACGGTGAACCACCAATCACCCTTCTTGATGCTGTCACCCACGTGCAGCACGGCGCGGCGGAAGGCGATGGCCTCCTTGTGCATCTGCTCGACCAGGCTGCGTCCGGCGCGGCCTTCCATCATCCGCGATGCCACGTCGCACGAGGCGATGATGCCGTAGTGCGGCGAGGTGGAGGTGTGCATCATGAAGGATTCGTTGAAACGCTCTGCGTCCAACGTGCGCGTTCGGCTGTTGCGTGCGTGGATCATCGACGCCTGCGAGAACGCCGCCAGCAGTTTGTGCGTGGATTGCGTGGCGAAGATGATCGGGTCCTGGTCGCGCGGCTTGCCCTTGGCCATCGCGTAATGGTTGTCGTACATCTCGTGGAAGGCCGCGTAGGCGTACCAGGCCTCGTCGAAGTGCAGGAAGTCGACACCGCCGCCGATGTCCTTGGCGATCTTCTCCACGTTGTAGCAAAGGCCGTCGTAGGTGGAGTTGGTGACCACGGCGATCTTGGGCTTGAAGCCCTTGCCCTTGGCCTTGGCGGCCTTGCTTGCCAGCGGATGGTCGGCGATGGCTTTGGCCATGGCCTTGGGCTGGAACTGATCCAGGCTGATGGGTCCGATGATGCCGTGCGCGTTGCGACTGGGCGTGAAGTACACGGGAACCGCGCCCGTCATCACCAGCGAATGCAGCAGCGATTTGTGGCAGTTGCGGTCGACGAACACTACGTCGCCGCGCGCCACCGTGCCGTGCCACACGATCTTGTTGGCGGTGGAGGTGCCGTTGGTGACGAAGAAGGTGTGGTCCGACCCGAAATTGCGTGCCGCTTCCGCTTCGGCTGCCTTGATGGGACCGGTGTGATCAAGCAGCGAGCCGAGCTCCGGCACCGAGATGGACAGGTCGCTGCGCAAGGTGTTCTCGCCGAAGAACTGGTGGAACGCGCGCCCCTCCGCCGACTTGGTGAACGCCACGCCGCCGCCGTGGCCTGGCGTGTGCCAGGAGTAGTTCGACTCCGCCGCATGATGGACCAGCGCCTTGAAGAACGGCGGCATCAGGTTTTCCATGTATTCGTCGGCGGCGCGCATCACCTGCTTGGCAATGAAGGCCTTGGTGTCCTCGTAGAGGAAAATGAAACCGTGCGTGATGCTCAGCAGTTTGGTGGGAATCTGCTCCACCGTACGCCGCTCGCCGTACAGGAAGATAGGCAGGTCCTCGCGGTAAGCAAGCTGCGTGTTGAGGAAGTCGTACAGCCGATCGAACTGGTGCGGGCCTTCTTCCGTGCCATCGATGGAAATCAGCACCGCCGACGCCGCGTTGTAGGTGCGCGCACCCGCTTCCGCATCGCTCATGGTGAGGCCGCTCAATACGCGATGACCGTAGCCACGGATCTCGTCCGCCAGGGCGCGGATGAGGATGCCGTTGATTCGCGGCGAGTCGTAGTCGGCATCAATGATGACGACGGGGTAATCGAGGGCGTTGAAATACATGGTTGAGCTCCATCAAACACGGGGGCGAGGGAAAACGTGGATCAGGCGCGCGGCGTACTGGGCAAGGGCGCGCGGTCGGCCTTGTCCTGCTGGCGCTGCTTGCTGAAGAACGGATAGAACACCGAGATGAACAACATGAAGAGAAAGGCGTAGGTCACCAACTGTCCATGGGTGCCGAAGATGGCCCACAGGCAGTACACGACCGTGATGCTGGTGAGCACCCAGTAGATGCCGGTATGTACCGTGGCGTGGCTCAGTTCCACCGCGAAATAGCAGGCCACACACGAGTAGATGTATGGCAACAGCGTCAATACCACCGCGGCCTGCGTGATCACCTCGAACTGCGCGGATGCCGAGGGCGACGCCGCGGTGATCAGCACGATCAGCGACATCAGTACGCCCACGATCAACAGACCCTGCACCGGCGTGTCGTCCTTGTTGGACTTGCTGAAGATCTTGGGAAACAGGCCATCATCACCGGCGGCCTTCGCGCTCAACGCGGTCAGCAGGATCCAGCCGCCCAGCGAACCGCCAGCTCCCAAGGCCGCGCACAGGCTCACCACGCCACCGCCGACATGGCCGATGGCCACCTGCGCGGCCAGCGCGAACGGTGCGTCGGCCACCTGCAACTGATCGTTGGGGATCATGCCCATGATCACGGCGGAGCTGGAGATGTACACCACTGCCGCCAACGCCACGCCGGCGATGGTGGCGATGGCGACGTTCTTCTCCGGATCCTTCACCACGGCGGCCGACACCGAAGCCGACTCCACGCCGATGAAGGCCCACAAGGTGAGCGACGCGGCACCGGAGATCGCCTGGAAATCGCCCTTGCCCGTGACGTTGTACGCAGCGGAGAACACGTCGCTCTTGAAGAAGAACCAGCCGAACAGGGCGATGCCGAACAAGGGAATCAGCGCGAACGTGGTGGTGATCGACTGGATGCGCGTGACCACCTGCGCGCCAAGGATGTTGGCGAACGTAAACAGCCAGATCAGCACCAGCACCACGACCGTCCGCACCAGGGGCTGCGCCAGCGCGGGGATGAAGTAGCTGAAGTAGCCCACGGCCGCGACGGGCAGCGCCACGTTGCCGATCCAGTTGGCGAACCAATAGATGGTGTTGGTCTGGAAGCCCATGTAGGGGCCGAACGCATCGCGTGCATAGGCGTAAGGACCACCCGCCTTCGGCGCAAGCCGACCGAGCTTGGCGAACACGAAGGCGAGCAGCAGCGAACCGATGGTGGTGACTACCCAGCCCCACATCGACACGCTGCCGATCTTGGCGAGGCTGCCTGGCAGCAGGAACACCCCTGAGCCCATCATGTTGCCGGCGACCAGGAACGTGGCCGCTACGACGCCGATCTTGCGTTTCTCATCTGCCATGACGTGGCTCCCGGGTTTCAGAACGGCGATGGGCCGAAAGGACGAACGCATGCCGTCGGCATCGCGCGCGGACGATGCGGGTGCATGAGCAAGTGTGGATACATCGGCCACAGGATGTGGGCCTGGGCAGACGTGCGTTGTTCCGGGCGCGTCGTGCGGGTGCGGCATGGAACGAATCGCGGGTTCATCGGGTGACACACTCCATGTCGCAACCGAGTTCACCATCGTCCGGACGCCCCGGGGCGCCGCCCCTGCGGTGGTCACTCGCCCGGACCGACGTCCATCGGCCCCTGCGTTCGTCCGGCGACACCCTAAGGTTCGATTGTCGCCATGCGCGCGGTCGACATACCGTGAAGAATGGTCGCTAAAACGCGGGAAAAACGTCGCACCCGGCTGCTTCTTCCCTGCAACAGGTTGTCAACGAACTTTCACGTTTTGCTTTCACCTGTCGCGTCAGCATGCGCGAGCGCATCGCACGTCCGATGGGGGATGTCATGTCGAGCAAGCCCAGTTCGCCTTCGCGTCGCGACTTTCTTCGGCAGTCGCTGGTGGCGGTTCCGGCGGTCAGCCTGTTAGGGACCTCCGCCATCGCGCAGACATCGAGCAGTACCACCGCCACACCAGCGGTTGCCACGACAGGCAAATACGCGCCGCGCTATTTCACCGCGCCGGAATGGGAATTCCTCGAAGCCGCCGTCGATCGGCTGATTCCCGCCGACGAGGACGGCCCCGGCGCCGTGGAAGCCGGCGTGCCGGAGTTCCTCGATCGCCAGATGGAAACGGCCTATGGGCATGGTGGCCTGTGGTACATGCAGGGACCGTTCGCACCCGATTCGCCGCCGACACTGGGCTATCAGTTGCGTTACACACCGCGCGAGTTCTATCGCAAAGGCATCGCCGCCATCGACGACTGGTGCCAGAAGCAGCATCAGAAGACATTCGCGATGCTACCGGCCGACCAGCGCGACGCCATCCTGCATCAGCTCGACAAGGGTGAGATCAAACTCGACGACCTGCCCACCGCCGCGTTTTTCGCGCAGTTACTCACCAATACCAAGGAAGGCTACTTCGCCGACCCGATGTACGGCGGCAACAAGCAGATGGCCGCGTGGAAGATGATCGGCTTTCCCGGTGCGCGCGCGGACTTCGCCGACTGGGTCGAGCAACCCGGCAAGGTCTATCCCTTTGGCCCCGTGTCGATCGAAGGCGCCAAGTCATGATCCGCATGAAACCGGTCGACGTGGTGATTGTGGGCTTCGGCTGGACCGGCGCCATCATGGGCATCGAACTGGCCGATACGGGGCTGAAGATCCTGGCGCTGGAACGTGGCGCGTATCGCGACACGTCCCCCGACTTCACCTATCCGCACAACGCCGACGAGCTGGCCTACGGCATACGCGGCGAACTGTTCCAGCCGTTGGCGCGCGAAACGGTGACGATCCGACACAGCGTCAGTGAGAGTGCCGTGCCGTATCGCCAGTACGGCTCGTTCCTGTTGGGCAACAACGTGGGCGGCGCAGGTATCCACTGGAACGGCCAGCACTATCGACCCTCGCCCGAAGACCTGGAGTTCCATAGCCACATCAGCCAACGTTACGGGCAGAAGTTCATGCCCGACGACATGCAGATCCAGGACTACGGCGTCAGCTACGACGAACTGGAACCGTTCCTGGAGCAGTTCGAATACCTGTGCGGCACGTCGGGCACGGCGGGCAACCTCAACGGCGAGATCAAGCCGGGCGGCAATCCGTTCGAAGGCTCGCGCAAGAAGCCGTATCCGAATCCCGCCGTGGCCGATACGTATGGCGCCAAGCTCTTTGCCGATGCGGCACGCACGGTGGGCTATCACCCGTTCCCGCAGCCCTCGGACAACGCCTCGCGGCCGTACACCAATCCGCATGGCGTACGGCTTGGGCCGTGCAATCTGTGCGGGTATTGCGAGCGCTTCGGTTGCTTCATGTATTCCAAGGCGTCGCCGCAGACGACCATCCTGCCGGTGCTGATGCGCAAGCCGAACTTCGAACTGCGTACGCACAGCCATGTCACGAAGATCAACCTCGACTCCACCGGAAAGCGCGCCACGGGCGTTACCTACATCGACGCGCAGGGCCAGCAGGTGGAACAACCCGCGGATCTGGTCATCGTCTCCGCCTTCCAGATGCACAACGTGCGGCTGATGTTGCTCTCCGGCATCGGCGCACCCTACGACCCGGCCACTGGCAAGGGCGTGATCGGCAAGAACTACGCGTATCAGATGATGAGCAGCATCGGCGTGTTCTTCGACAAGGACGTGGCGATCAATCCCTTCGTCGGCGCAGGCGCGGGCGGTGTGCAGATCGTCGACGACTTCAACTCCGACCACTTCGACCACGGTCCCCATGGTTTCGTCGGCGGCGCGTACATCTATGGTGGGCAGACGGGTGGACGGCCGATCCAACAACTGATCGTGCCGCCGGGCACGCCTTCATGGGGCGCGGGCTGGAAGAAGGCGGCGAAGGACAGCTACCTGCACGCCACCACGGTCGCCACCCATGGCTCGGTGATGGCGTATCGCGACCGCTTCCTAGATCTGGACCCCACGTACAAGGATGCGTTCGGCCTACCCCTGCTGCGCCTGACCTTCGACTGGCACGACAACGAATACAAGATGTCGCAGTTCGTGACGGAGCGTGCGCAGGACATCGTCAAGCAGATGAACCCCAAGGCGACGTCGCTGACGTTGCGCAAGCCAGGGGATCATTACGACATACGCCAATACCAGACCACGCACACTACAGGCGGCGTGATCCAGGGCGCCTCGCCCGACAGCAGTGCACTCAACCGCTTCCAGCAGAGCTGGGACGTGCACAACGTATTCGTCACCGGCGCATCGGCGTTCCCGCAGAACCTGGGCTACAACCCGACCGGCCTTATCGGCGGTCTCACCTACATGTCCGTGAAGGCCATCCGTGAGACCTACCTCAAGCATCCCGGCCCCCTGGTGCAGGCATGAACACTTTCGGCCCACCGCGTCGTGGCCATGGTGGGGGCTTGTCGCGCCTCATCGTCGTACTGATCGTGCTCGTGGTGATCGCATGGGCGCTCGCCATGCTGTTTCCTGGCGGTGGCGGCGATCCGTCAAGCAAGGCGGCGGATGCCACGCCCGACCAGATCAAGCAGGGCGAATACCTTGCGCGCGTCGGCGATTGCGCGGCCTGCCACACCGCGCCGGGTGGCCAGCCGTTCGCGGGCGGGCTGGCGATTGCCTCGCCCATCGGCACCATCTACAGCACCAACATCACACCGGACCCGGATACCGGTATCGGCAAGTACACCTACGGGCAGTTCGAGCGCGCGGTGCGTCGCGGCATCGATGCCAACGACCACACGCTTTATCCGGCCATGCCGTATCCCTCGTATGCGAAGGTCAACGACCAGGACATCCAGGCGCTGTACGCCTATTTCATGCACGGCGTACCGCCGGTGAAGCAGACGAACAAGGCTGAAGGTATCGCGTGGCCGCTTTCCGCGCGCTGGCCGCTGACCTATTGGCGCTGGTTGTTCGCGCCATCGGTGACGCCGGTGGAAACCGCTGCCACGGGCGACCCGACGCTGGCGCGCGGCCAGTATCTGGTGGAGGGCCTGGGCCATTGCGGCGCCTGCCACACCCCCCGCGCCTTCACGCTGCAGGAGAAGGCCCTGGGACCGAACCAGGGCACGGTCTATTTGAGCGGCGGCGAGAGCGATCACTGGATCGCGCCGAGTCTGCGCGGCGAACTCGCCAGCGGACTGGGCAACATGGGTGAGGAGGACATTGCCACCTTGCTCAAGAGCGGACGTTCGGAGCGCAGTGCCGTGTTCGGCGGCATGAGCGATGTGGTCGAACACAGCACGCAGTACATGAGCGATCCGGATCTGGCCGCCACCGCGCACTTCCTGAAATCCCTGCCACCGGCCCGGCAGGAAGATGCACTGACCTACAACGACGCCACGCATACGGCGCTGAGCAGCGGCAACGTCGGTGCGCCGGGCGCGCAGTTGTACGTGGACAACTGCGCCACGTGTCACCGCACGGACGGCCACGGTTATGGACAGGTGTTCCCCGCGCTCGCCGGCAACCCGGTGCTCAACGGCGATCAGGCCGGCTCGGCGATCCGCCTGGTGCTGCATGGCGGCACCATGCCTTCGGGTCGCGACGCGCCCACGCAGTTCAGCATGCCGGCCTTCCGCGAGCGGCTGAACAATCAGCAGATCGCTGACATTCTCAGTTTCGTGCGTTCCAGTTGGGGCAATCGGGGCGGCGCGGTATCGGCCCAAGATGTGGCGAGATGGCGCGACCTGCCACCGGCGGGACAACCGCTGATGACGGGCTACGACCCGCGCCAGCACGGTCCCGACACACCCGGCCCCAACGCGGAAGATCAGGCCGCGCCTGCGCCAGTCAAAAAGCCCTGATGCGCGCAGCCTCGCCTGCCGCAGCGCAGGCCGAAAATACTTGCCGATGAAACGATCTGGCCGGCCATCCGGCCATTCGGCACCGAATGGCCGAAAAAGGCGAGATTCGCTGCACTGCACTACTGGACGAAAAAGCCCGAGGGCGTCACCCTTACCGTCTCCCCAAGTGCAGGACCGTCCATGAGAACACCAGCCCGTGCCGCCCCGACTTTGCTTGCTGATCTCGGCGGCACCAACGTGCGATTCGCGCTGGCTGATACGGGCCGTGCCAACCCTCTGATGGACGACAGCGTGCGGCGCTACCGGGTCAAGGACCATGCCTCGCTGGCCGACGCCATCCGCCAGTACTTCACCGACACGGGATTTACCGCCTCGCGCGCCGTCATCGCCGCCGCAGGGCGCGTGAGCGAAGGCGAGACGGTCAAGGTCACCAACAATCCGTGGCAGGTCGCCGCGCATGCGCTGCAGGTCGAGCTGAACATGGAGGCGGTGCACCTGGTGAATGATTTCGCCGCACAGGCGATGGCCGTGCCGCTGCACACGCCGGATCAGCTCACCTCGGTGGGCCCGCAGGCGATGCCCTCGCCCGGCGCTCGCGACACGCAGACCTTCGTGGTGGTCGGCCCGGGCACCGGCCTGGGCGTGGCCGGCCTGATGCGTCGCGAAGGCCGCTGGATCGTGCTGGAAACCGAAGGCGGCCACGCCGGCTTCGCCGCCCACACCGCGGAAGACGTGGAGATCCTGCATCGCCTCAACGCGCGCTTCGGCCGCGTCTCCAGCGAACGCATGATCTGCGGCAACGGCCTGGTGAACCTGTACCTCGCCCTCGCCGACATCGCCGGCCAGCCGCCGGAGGAATACACGCCCGAAGACATCACCGCTCGCGCTGAAGCGGGCACGGACGCACTGTGCGTGCGCACGGTCGAAACGCTGGCCGGCATCTTCGGCAGCGTGGCCGGCGACCTGGTGCTGAGCCTGGGTGGCTGGGACGGCGTGTTCCTGACCGGCGGCATGCTGCCGATCCTGCTGCCGTGGCTGAAGCACGGCGGTTTCCGCGAACGCTTCGAAGCGAAGGGCCGGTTCCGCGAAACGCTGGAGCAGGTGCCGACCGTGGCGATGATGCACCCGGACCCGGGCCTGCTCGGCGCCGCCGCACTCGCCATGCTCGACAGTGGCAAGCCGCTGCTGGCGAACGGCTGACGTGGCCGCCAGCCGCTGGCCTTGGCGTCAGCGGTACTCGCGTGTCACCAGCACCTTGCGACCGCCGCCCGGGCGGTCCACGAAGTAATCAAGCATGGCGACGCCGCTGCCGGTGATCGCCCTGCCCGTCTGCTCCATGTAGACGGTGCGCGCCGAACCCGACGCGCCGCAACTACCGACGCCACCCTGCATGCCCAGCGGTGGCAATGACGAATCGCATCCTGCCCTGACCACGGCGCCCACGAACGTGATGCGACCGTAGGCGCTCGCCGCCTCGACGGTACCTGTGGCCGCCACGGTTGCGATGCCGACAAGAACAAACAGCAACTGACTTTTCATGGAACACCCCCGGAATGGCTGACAGTACGTCGCACGTACGTCCCGCCGGGGGGCGTGATGCTTCGCAGACAGCCAGGTGCGCGAACAGCACCCGAAACAGTCGCGACCGACGTTTCCCCGCCCCCCGGCGGAACGCGTCCGTTCGACACGACACACGCTAGGCGCGACGCGATGTGTTTTCTGTTATCCCGTAAGCCGCCCTACAACACCGCGTGCGTTGCATCACTCTTCTCGGGAAACACCCACGCCGGTGCTACGCTTTAACGCCCTGCCCCGATCAGGCGATACCGCCATGCCCCGCGCCGATACCGCGTTTCTGTTCGATCTCGACGGTACGCTCGTCGACAGCGTCTACCAGCACGTGCTGGCCTGGAAGGAAGCGCTCGACCGCGAAGGCGTCGAACTCTCCGTGTGGCGCATCCACCGCAAGATCGGCATGAGCGGCGGCCTGTTCACCAACATCCTGTTGCGCGAAACGGGCCTGGAGATCACCGAGGAGCGCCTCGCCCGCCTGCGCACTTGGCATGCGGAGGCGTACAACCGACAGGCGACGCAAGGCTCGGTGCGACCGTTGCCCGGCGCGCGCGAGTTGCTGGCTTTCCTCACCGACAACGACATCCCATGGGCCATCGCCACCAGCGGCCGCATGCAGACCGCTGCGCACAATCTGGAAGCGCTCGGCGTCGACCCCTCGAAAGTACCGGTGGTGACGCGCGACCAGGTGCGTCATGCCAAGCCCGATCCGGATCTCTTCATCACGGCAGCGCAACGGCTGGGCGTGGACATCCACTACAGCCTCGTGATCGGCGACAGCATCTGGGACATGCTCGCTGCGCAGCGTGCACGTGCGCTCGGCATCGGCCTGCTTTCCGGCGGCTACGGGCAGGAAGAACTCGAAGATGCGGGTGCGTTCCGCGTTTACGAAGATCCGGCAGATCTGCTCAAGCATATCGACGAAGTCGTCGCGCGAAGCTGAGAACAACACGCGAGCACGGCATCAGCCACTCCGTGTTCGCGTCGCTTAACTCGCTTCTCATACTTGTCGTCAGGCGCGATTCATCGCCATGCCGACGCAAGCGGTTAGTCTCGGAGACCGATCAGGAACTTCGGAGGCCGCCATGCGCCGTTTCCTCGCCATGCTTCCTCTCGCGCTGCTCGTCGCGTGCTCGCCCACCTCGCCGCCGCCCGAGCAGAAACCGCCGCAACCCAAGGCCAGCGCGCAGAGCACGCCCGACAACGCCGAACTCGGTTCGCCACAATGGTACGAGTGGGTGGACGAACGCCTGCACATCAGCGATGACGGCCACGGCCCGGATCGCGGTTCGCCGGAATGGAACAGTGCCGTGCAACACAAGCTGGGGCAGGAGGCGCCGCAGTCGCAACCGGGTTCGCCGCAATGGCAGCAGGCGGTGGATGCGTTGTTGAGGACGAGACCGGCGATGTAGCGTTGAGAATCTGGCGGTCTTGCTTCGAGGCTTCTTGAGCGACCGTCATCCCGGTGCAGGTTGGATCTTCGCGAAGCGCGTCCTACGGGGACTGGCTTTACGTCGCACAACGCCCGTGGGGCGTGTGCCTTACCGCTTCATAAATACCGTCCTCCTAGCGAAGGCTGGACAAGTGCGAAGCGCGCGGAATACCTCAGTACTACTCCCTCTCCCCTTCGGGGAGAGGGTTGGGGCATTGCCACCTTCATGGTGGTGAGGGGTCAACCTAGCCTCACCGTTTCATTCTTTAGCCGTCATCCCAGTGGAGGCTGGATAAGCGCGAAGCGCGTCCCACGGGGACTAGCTTTGCGTCGCAGAACGCCTCAGTTTGCCCCCTCTCCCCTTCGGGGCACGCGGGGAGCGGCCATGGATGGCCGCGGCATTGAGGAGCGAGGAGAGGGTTGGGGCATGGCCACCTTCATGGTGGTGAGGGGCCAATCTCGCCTCACCGCTCATACTCGTCACCCCAGCGAAGGCTGGGGTCCAGTGACTTGGCTCTTTGCCTTCGGTCTCGTGCGCTTCCGCGGTCGGGCCGCTTACGCAGCGGGCGTTTCGATCGTCTGCCGACGCTCGAGTCACTTTTCTTTTGCTGGCCCACGCACGCGCAGGAGCGCGTGCGAACGGCGAAGCCGGCCCGGAGGGCGGAGGGCAGGATGCTCGGAGTCAAAGAAAAGTAACCCAAAGAAAATGGCCTTTAGAGCTCCGGTAGCACCGTGTTGAATACAAGCTCTGGCGGCCTCGGTATTCGGCACCGGGGGATCCATCCGACACACGGTACGGCTACACCGCAACGCGCCATAGCGCAGAGGCGCTCTGCATAGCGTGGGATACAAGCGCTGACTGTTCCGGAGCCCTGATGGCGACAGGCGTAACGCCTACACACGGCGGCTACACCGCAACGCGTCGTGGCCAAGAGGGCTTAAAACAGTTATCGCTACGCTTCCTAACCCTCGTGGAGAACTCGCCGCGTTACGGCACGGCCCTCATGTATCAAGGCACCAGAAACGCCCCTACCGACGCGATGTGCCGCGCAGCGGCACGAGCCGTCGGCTCGGCGCTCTTGATCTTCCGGGTCCCCGTATGCGGCGGCGGGCGGGTGGAGGAACAGCCCGAAGGGTGGCCGGCAAGGATGCCGGCCAGTTTGGCGCCAGGGCAGGATGCCCTGTCGACAAACCCCGCAACCCGCACGCGTACCTTCCGGGCACAGCCCGGAAGGCGCCTCATCCGGGGGCCCTTCTCTTTGGCATTGCCACCATCTCGGTGGTTACTTTCTCTTGGGCAAGCAAGGGAAAGTGACCCGGCCTCCGGCAGGAGGTCGGAAGCCCGCCGCAGGCGAACCCAATCGCCGCCACGCTTGAGGCGACAACCGAGCGAAAAGTCACTGGATGACCAGCCCTTCGGCTGTTGAAAAGCGCCTCCGGCCTTCGCCGGGATGACGGCTAAAGAATGAAGCCGCGTGGCGAGGTCGACCCCTCACCCCAACCCTCTCCCCATCGGGGAGAGGGAGCAAAGGACATCAACCCGGCGCCAACAACGCGTCCAGATCCGCCTGATCGAAACTCAACTTCTCGCGCGTACCGCCACCCTCAAGCACCGCCTCGGCAAGCTCCGCCTTGCGCGCCTTCAATTCCTCGATACGCTCTTCCACCGTGCCCCCCGTAATCAGGCGGAACACGAACACCGGCTTGTCCTGGCCAATGCGATGCGCACGATCGGATGCCTGCGCTTCCGCCGCCGGATTCCACCACGGGTCGTAGTGGATCACGGTATCGGCCGCAGTCAGGTTCAGACCCACGCCACCCGCCTTCAGCGACAGCAGGAACAGCGGCACTTCGCCTTCCTGGAACTGGCGCACGGGCTCCGCGCGATCGCGCGTTTCGCCGGTGAGCGTGACGTACGGAATGCGCTGGCGATCGAGTTCGTGTGCGATCAGCTTGAGCATTTCGGTGAACTGCGAGAACAACAGCACCTTGCGACCTTCGGCAAGCAGTGCAGGCAGCATGTCCATCAGCAGTTCGAACTTGGCCGAATCACGCACGCCGCGCGCCGCTTCCAGTTTCACCAGGCGCGGATCGCAGCAGACCTGGCGCAACTTGAGCAGCGCGTCGAGCACGACGATGCCGCTGTGCGCGATGCCGCGCTGCGCGATGACCTCGCGCAGTTCCTCGGTCAGCGACAGGCGCAGGCTTTCGTAGAGTTCGCGCTGGCGGCCTTCCAGCACCACGCGACGCGTGATCTCGGTTTTCGGCGGCAGCTCGCTCGCCACCTGCGACTTCGTGCGACGCAGGATGAAGGGCGCGAGGCGGCGGTTGAGGCGATCCTGGCATTCGGTATCGCGATGACGCTCGATCGGCACGCGGTAATGGCGGCGGAACGCGCCCTCGTCACCGAGCAGGCCGGGCACCGCGAGATCCACCTGCGACCACAGTTCGCCCAGATGGTTTTCCAGCGGCGTGCCGGTGAGACAGATGCAACGCGGTGCGCGCAGGCTGAGCACGGCGCGGCGCGCCTGCGTGCGCGGGTTCTTCACCTGCTGCGCTTCGTCCAGCACGATCAGCGAGAACGGCTGCTTGCGCAGTTGCACCACGTCGCGCGGCAACAACGCGTAGCTGGTGAGTACGATATCCGTCGTACCCAGCTGCGAGAAATCACCGCCACGTTGCGGGCCGTGCAATGCAAGCACGCGCAGCGCCGGCGCGAAGCGCGCCACTTCCGCCTGCCAGTTCGGAATAAGGCTGGTTGGCACGACGATGAGCGCGGGGTGATCGAGCGCGCCGTGGTCTTTCAGGGCGAGCAGGTGCGTGATGAGCTGCAGCGTCTTGCCCAGACCCATGTCGTCGGCGAGCACGCCGCCGACGCCCGCTTCGGCGAGTGCGTTGAGCCAGCGCAGGCCTTCGCGCTGGTAAGGACGCAGTTCGACGGTGAGGCCATCCGGTACGGCGTCGCTGGCGCGCTCGGCGGCGTCGCGCAGGCGCGCGGTGAAGCCGCGCAGCGCGTCGGGTGCTTCCAGTTCGCTGCCGCTGGGCAGGGCTTCGACCAGTTCTTCAAGACGGCCCGCCTGCACGCGCGGCAGATGCAGCGTCTTGCGCGGGCGTTCCAGGTATTCGGCCAGCGGCGCGAGCAGGCCGCGCAGTTCCTTCAGACGCACGGGTACGCGGCGACGTTCGTCGACCGGTGCGTACCACACGGCGTCTTCCGGCTCGTTCGGTACCGGACTGAGGTTCAGTTGGTGATCGGCCAGCGCCTGCGCGACGGCGGGCAGCAGGTTGTGGCGCTTGCCTTCCAGCTCGATGCCGATTTCCAGGTCGAAGGCGTGGTCGTCGGTGTCTTCCACCGCATTGCCGTACCAGCGCACCGGGCCTTCGAGCACTTCGAACGGGAAGCTGGGCGCGTAATCGAGCAGGAAGCCTTCCACTTCCAGCTTGGGACGCAACGCCAGCCAGCGTGCCGGCGTATTCACTTCCAGCGCGCCTGCGTAACCCTTGCCAGGGAACAGCCAGGCATCGTCGGGCAGCGTGTCGGCCAGATCCCAGGGCAGGCCTTCGGTATCCACGCCTGGCGTGAGGCCGGCGCGCTCGAGCTGCTCCATGGCGGAGAGTTCTTCGGCGCGTCGGCGCTGGATCTCGACCAGATGGCCGTTACGCACGCGGCGCACCAGCGGCTCGCCGCCGCGTCCGGGCAGGCGCTCGCCGGCGTAGTCGAACGCGAGGCGCGCGTAGGCCAGCGGCGGCGTGCCGGCGGCGAGGCGCGCATGGCGCGTGAGCGCATGCAGCGTCAGTACCGGCTTGGGCGCGAGTTCGGCACGGCGCATCTCGCCCAGCACCTGCGGCAACGGCAGGCGATGGGAGAGACGGCTGTTGGGCAGCGCGTTGCGCAGGGTCTGGCTGTACTCGTGCTTCAGCGGTGGCAGGTCCAGCCACAACGTTTCTTCCAGCGGCGCGTCCAGGTGTCCCATCTCCGCTCGCTCGGCGTCGAGGTACCACAAGGCATCGATGCGCAGCACGCGGTGATTGGTCGGCAGGCAAGGCAGCAGACGCTGGCTGCCGTCGTTCTCCAGTTGCCACTGCCAGTTGAGCTGGTGACCCTTGCCGCGCGACAGGCGCAGCCCGGCCAGACCGCCGAGGAAGCACGGTGTGGTGTCGAGGATCTCCGCCAGCAGGGCATCGCCGACGTGGCCGGTGAGGCGCGCGTAGCTGCGGCTCTTGCGCAAGGTCTGCGGCAGGCCGAGCACGGTGGCGGCCAGACGTTGTTCGTGCGGTTGCAGCGGTTGTTGCGACAGGTGCTTGCTGTCCAGCGGCGAAGGACGCACGAAGCGCCCCTGCTCGGCCACGGCAAGCAGCACCGGCGCAACGTCTACGTGCGCGTAAGGCTGTCCTTCCTCGGGCACCACGTCGAGGAAGAAGCCCAGCACCGTCGGCTCCGGCGTCGCAACCGGCACCGAGGTCGCCAGCAACTTCCGCCAAACACCAGGCAGCGGCTCACTGACACCCGCGTCGTGCGACGAGGTCAGGCGGTCGTGGCGTTTATCGTCCGGTGACTGCATGCGCATTCGGTCCGATTCGGTCCGCTAGGGCGACCAAAAGATTCAGCTTAGCAAGGCTCTTGCATGTGTGCGCGTCTCAACCTCCGGTTTTTTCAAACCGGAGGTGAACGTTTCCGTGAAGCATTCAACGTGAACGGGCGATACGACGCCCGAAAGCGTTATGCGGCGGGCGAGAACAGGCCCTTGGGGTATTCCGGCTTCTGCTCGCGGCTCATCAGCCGCTTGAGCCCTTCGGCGGGGGTGACTTCGCCGTGGAGCACGGCACGCACGCCGCTGCTGATGGGCAGGTCCAGGCCATGCTTGGCGGCCAGTCGCGCCACTTCGTCGGCGGTGAGCACGCTTTCCACCACCTGGCCGATCTCGCGCACGGCCTCATCGATCGCCTGGCCACGACCCAGCGCCAGACCGAGACGGCGGTTGCGCGACAGGTCGCCGGTGCAGGTCAGCACCAGATCGCCCAGGCCGGCGAGGCCCATCAGGGTTTCCGGACGAGCACCCAGCGCCACGCCGAGACGAAGCATCTCGTTCATGCCGCGGGTGATCAGGCCGGCACGGGCGTTCAGGCCCAGGTTCATGCCGTCGGCGACGCCAGTGGCGACCGCCAGCACGTTCTTCATCGCACCACCCAGCTCCGCGCCCAGCACGTCGCTGCCGGAGTAAGCCCGGAAGTTCGGCGCGTGCAGCACCAGGGCCATGTCATGCGCGAAGGCGTCATCGTCCGAATGGACGGTGACGGCACTGGGCATGCCCGAGGCGACTTCCTTGGCGAACGAGGGGCCGGTGACCACGGCTGCCGCACGACCCGGGAACCGCTCGGCCACCAGCTCATGCAGGAAACGGCCGGTGCCCGGCTCGAAGCCCTTGGTGGCCCAGGAAATGCGGGCCTCGGGCTCCAGGTACGGCTGGATCTCCTCCAGGATGGAGGCGAACGCGTGACTGGGCACCACGATCAGCACCACCTGAGCGCCGCGCAGGGCGGCAGCCAGGTCAGGCTCGTAGACCAGTTCGGCCGGCAGCTCGACGTCGGGCAGGTAACGCTGGTTGCGATGGGTTTGCTCCATCGCCTTCAGCGCGGCCGCGTCGCGCCCCCAGAGCCGGGTGGGCACCTGGTTGCGCGCGGCCAGGGCCGCCAGGGCGGTACCCCAGGAGCCAGCACCGAGGACGGCAAGGGTCGGACGCTCAACCATGAGCAGACCCCTTGGATCAGCTGTTCAGCGTCGGAGCGGCGCTGCCGCCGAGGATGCGGCGCTGCTGCTCGGCATACAGCGCATCGAAGTTGATCGGCTGCAGCAGGAACGGCGGGAAGCCGCCTTCCAGCACCAGCGACGACAGCATCTGACGGGCGTACGGGAACAGCAGGTTCGGGCAGTAGCTGTTCAGGATGCCGGCCTGGTCCTCTTCCGAGAAACCGGCGATGCCGAACACGCCAGCCTGATGCACTTCGGCCAGGTAAGCCGTGCGCTCGCCCAGCTGGCAGGTCAGGGTGAGGCTCAGCACCACTTCGAACAGGTCGTTGCCCATGTCGGTGGACTTCTGGCCCAGGTTCAGCTGGACCTGCGGCTGCTGATCGGTTTCACCCACGTCCTGGAAGATCTGCGGGGCATTGGGCGCCTCGTAGGACACATCCTTGATGTAGATCTTCTGCAGCACCAGCTGGGGCTGGCCGGCCTGGCCGTTGGCGGAGACGTCTGCCATGGGGGTATTCCTCGTAAGTGTTCGGTGCGTGAAAACGCAAAGGACTTGATTGTTCCATACATCCCCGCGCCCTGCCATGCGCCCCCACTCTCAAACTGAGCAAATATTGCGCACCGTACTGTTTTCATGGGAGAATCGCCGGCTCGACCATGCCGACCCGGGCTTCCGGGCACGTCCGCTATGCGATGCGGGCCTCACGGCAGACGCGAACAGCTCCATCTCCAGCATCGCGTGGCGCTTGCGCCGCTGGGCCGATGCCGCCCTGGCTAACGGGTGGCAAACGCGCCCCAGGGCGCCTACACAGGAGGTCATCATGGCCCGTATTTGCCAAGTCACCGGAAAGGGTGTGCAGACTGGTAACAACGTCTCGCACGCTAACAACAAGACCCGTCGCCGCTGGTTGCCGAACCTGCATGAGCGTCGCTTCTGGGTCCCGAGCGAGAACCGCTGGGTGAAGCTGCGCGTTTCCAACCATGCCCTGCGCACGATCGACAAGAACGGCATCGAAGCCGTGCTCGCCGACCTGCGTGCCCGCGGCGAAAAGATCTGAGGATTGAGCCATGGCTAACAGCAAGCAAGACAAGATCCGCCTGATCTCTTCGGCCGGCACCGGCCACTTCTACACCACGCAGAAGAACAAGAAGAACACCCCGGAAAAGTTCGAGTTCAAGAAGTACGATCCGGTGGTTCGCAAGCACGTGATCTACAAGGAAGGCAAGATCAAGTAAGCCCTCTGGGTTTACCTTAGCTTCCACGAAGAACCCGCCGCGAGGCGGGTTTTTTGTTGCCTGCTTGCCCACGATGGCCCGGTCTCGGAAGATCGCGACCATGGCATCGCCGACCGCCCTGTTCCCCACCTTGCTGCACGCCACCGACTGGCCTCGGCTACACCCGGCCGTGCAGCGCATGCATGCCGAGGGCCGCGTGATCCAAGCCAGCGGCCAGGCCGACGTGGACGGTGCACGGCACGTATTCGCCCGCTGGGCGCGACGCCTGCTGACGCTGCCCGAGCCCGGTGCGGAACAGGCCATCGCGCTCACCATCGAACGCCACCTCACCCATGAACGATGGACGCGCCGCTTCGCACGTGGACGCATGGAGTCCACGCTTCGACGAGGCGGTGGTCTTTGCCTGCTCGAGCGACTGGGGCCAGTGACGCTGCATTTTTCCCTGCAACGCGACGGCGACGCCATCGACTGGCGATTGATGCGCGTCAGCGTGCTCGGCCTCCCCCTACCGCGGGCGCTGTTCGGCACGGTGTTGTCGCGCAGCGGAGCTCATGACGGACGCTACGCATTCGATATCGACGTCCATGTTCCGCTGCTTGGCCAATTGATCGCTTATCGCGGGTGGCTGGAGATCGACCATGTCAGTTGAGTTCGATCACCCCGTCATCGTCTTCGATGGCGTTTGCGTGCTGTGCAGTCGTTGGGTGGATTTCATCCTGCGGCACGATCGCGCGGGGCGTTTTCGGTTGGCCGCCATGCAGGGGCAACAGGGTCGTGCGCTGCTGATCGCGCACGGGTTGTCGCCGGATGATCCGGTCTCTTTTCTGCTGGTTGAAGGTGAGCAGGGGTATAGCGATACCGATGCCATTGCCCGCGTGCTTCAGCAGTTGGGTGGGCGGTGGCGGTGGGCTGCCGCTGTCCTGCGCACGGTACCGCGGGGGTTGCGTGATCCGTTGTATCGATGGGTCGCGCGGAACAGGTATCGGGTGTTTGGGCGGAGGGAGCAGTGTCGGTTGCCGGAGGCGGAGCAAGCTTGGCGGTTTATTGACTGACTGGGTAGTTGTTGGGGTGTTGTGGCTGGGGCGCAGCGTTGGGTTTGTAGAAGGACAGCAGGCGGCTTTGCAAGTTGGCCTAACGCTTCATCCCTGCGAACCTCGCAAAAGGGGGCAAACTCGCCTCACGACGTCCTCACGACTTCATAGATGCCGTCATCCCTGCGAAGGCAGGGATCCAGTGACTTTGCTCTCGGCCTTCGGTCTCGTGCGGCCCCGCGATCGGGCCGCTTACGCAGCGGGCGTTTCGACCTTCTGCCGAAGGCCGAGTCACTTTTCTTTGCTGGCCCAAAGAAAAGTAACCCAAAGAAATGGCCTTTAGAGCTGGCAGCATTCCGTGGGGATAAGCCCGAACGCGTGAGGCACGTTGTTGCTTGGCAACCTTCGCCTCTACACAGCGGGTACTTCCAAGCGCTTCGCAACGCGCCGTGGCGATGAGGACTTAAAGCAGGTATCGCTACGCTTCCCGACCGCTGAAGCGGGGTAAAGAAGTCGCTACGCTTCCCGACCGTCGTGGAGAACTCGCTGCGTCACGGCACTGCCCTCATCTGTTGAGGCACCAGCAACGCCCCAGCCCCACCCACGCGATGTGCCGCGCAGCGGCACGAGCCGTCGGCTCGGTGCTTTTGATCTACCGGGTCCCCGTATGCGGCGGCGGGCGGGTGGAGGAATAGCCCGAAGGGTGGCCGGCAAGGATGCCGGCCAGTTTGGCGTCAGGGCAGGATGCCCTGTCGACAAACCCCGCAACCCGACCGCGTACCTTCCGGGCTTCGCCCGGAAGGCGCCTCATCCGGGGTGCCCTTTCTTTGGGTTACTTTTCTTTGGGCAAGCAAAGAAAAGTGACCCGGCCTCCGGCAGGAGGTCGGAAGCCCGCCGCAGGCGAGCCAGGTCGCCGCCACGCAACAACCGAAGGCCAAGAGCAAAGTCACTGGACCCCAGCCTTCGCTGGGGTGACGGTTCTTTTGAGGTGGCGAGGCAAGTGAGGCGACAAGGCAAGGGTGCCCCCTATCTCACCCCAACCCCTTTCTCACCCCTCAAAGCCGCAGCCACCCATGCCCGCTCCCCGCGTGCCCCAAACAGGAAAGGGACCCAAGCCGGCGACCTCGTGCGCCGACCCACCGAGTTGACTGGCCCACAAAAAAGCCCGCCTTGCGGCGGGCCTTTTCATTCAACCGGTGAACACCGATCAAGCCGCGTTGGCCACCGAATAACTCTTCAGGCGACCCGCAAACTCCTGCAGCGCACGAATACCACTCTGCTCCGCCTCGGCGATCCACTGCTGCAGACCCTTCAGCGCCTGATCCGCACCACGCTGCTCCATCAGGGCCGCCAGACGGGTACGGAAATCGCACACCGTGCTCAGGGTCGGACGCTTGGCCAGCACCGCCTGCATGCGATCACGACCTTCGTTGTCCAGCCAGCGGCCACCATCAGCCAGCGCGCGACGCATGCGGCGCGGCACCGACTTGATGTTCTCGCCGGCGTGCTGCGCTTCGTCGCGCAGGGTCGGCATGATCACATTGCGGTAGTAGTCGGTCATCGCGGCGAAGCGATGGGTGAGCACGCCCTTGAGCGTCTCGGCGTCCGGCAGGTGCACGTTCGGGCGAACGTCCAGCGTCGGCGCCACGCGCAGCACCTTGGCAAGGCCCACCGCGCGCAGGGCGCAGATGGCGGCCCAACCAATATCGAATTCCCACTTGCGCAGGGCGAACTTGGCCGAGCTCGGGAAGGCGTGGTGGTTGTTGTGCAGCTCTTCGCCACCGATCCAGAAGCCCCACGGAATGAGGTTGGTCGCGGTGTCGGCGCTTTCGAAGTTGCGGTAGCCCCACCAGTGGCCGATACCGTTGACGAAGCCGGCGGCCCAGAACGGGATCCAGATCATCTGCACAGCCCACAGGGCAGCGCCGATCACGCCGAACAGGGCGAGGCTGATGATCAGCATCAGGGTCGGGCCCCAGTACGGATGCTTGCCATAGAGATGGCGCTCAATCCAGTCGTCCGGCGTGCCGCGACCGTACTTCTCCAGGTCTTCCTTCACTTCGCTGGCGTCGCGGTAGAGCGACACGCCGTCCCAGAAGACCTTCTTGATGCCATAGATCTGCGGGCTGTGCGGATCTTCCTCGGTCTCGACCTTGGCGTGGTGCTTGCGGTGCACCGCCACCCATTCCTTGGTGACCATGCCCGTGGTGAGCCAGCCCCAGAAACGGAAGAAGTGCGAGATGGACCAGTGCAGGTCCACGCCGCGATGCGTCTGGCAGCGGTGCAGATACAGCGTCACCGTGAAGATGGTGAGCTGGGTCATGACCAGCATGTAGATGAGCATGGTGCCCCAACCGGCATGCGTGAGGCCGTTGGAGAGGAAGTTGAGCACTGCGTCAAGCATGGGGAAATACCCAGGTGTATGAAAATTCAGTCTAAACGAGGGGTTTCCGTACCCGCCAGCATGGACCAGCTCATTATTGTCGCACCCCTTTGAGGTGACGAAGTTAATGTGCTGTACCGCCCAAGGGCACTCCCTCCCCGTTGTATGAACGTGGGGCCGCCGTGACAATCATGCAATGACCGCGCCTACCGCCGTATTGCAACTGGATCACATCACCCGACATCGAGCGGGACGCCCTGCCGTCGCCGATCTCAGCCTGACGCTGGACGCGGGACAGGTACTGGGTTTGCTGGGGGTCAACGGGGCCGGAAAGAGCACCACGCTGGCCATGATTGCCGGTGCCCTGCTGCCCGATAGCGGCGCCATCAAGCTGAACGGCAAGGACTTTCTGGAGCAGCCGGAGCTGGCACAGCGCGGTATCGGCTGGCTGCCGGAACGTGCCCCGCTGTGGCCGGAACTGACCGTGCTGGAACATCTGGACGCGCATGGTCGCCTGCGCGGCCTCGGCGGCGCAGTGCTGGCCAAGGCCCGCCAGCGCATCGTCGAGCGCCTGGAACTTGGCACCCTGTCGCGTCGGCTGGCCGGCGTACTGTCGCAGGGTCAGCGCCAACGGCTGGGACTGGCCTGCGCGCTGCTGCACCAGCCATCGCTGCTGGTGCTGGACGAACCGGCCAATGCGCTCGATCCGGTGCAAGTGGCCGCTTTGCGGGCAGTGATCCGCGAACAGGCCGCTGCCGGTACGGCCATCATTCTTTCCACGCACCTGCTCGCCGAGGTCACCGCGGCCTGCGATCGCGTGGCGATCCTGCATGAGGGGCGCCTGCGCTACGACGCCGCCATCACCGACAACGACCACAAGATGCTCGAACAGACGTTTTTCGATATCGCCATGCGCGGAGCACAGGCCGCATGAGCGTGCTTGCCGTGACGCGGCTGGAGCTGCGCCGACTGGTTGTCCGCCCGCTCGCCTGGGTACTCGCCGCGCTGACGCTGGCGCAGCTTGCCTGGCGTTTCACCTTGCTGCTCGGCGGCTTCCTAGCCGGACAGATCAAGCTCGCCGCCCTGCCCGGCGGCCCCGGCTATACCGATCTGGTCGGCGTACCGATGCTCAGCAGCATCCTCACGGGCGGCATCCTGCCGTTCGGCGTGGTGGAGCTGGCGCTGGTGATCGTGCCGCTGCTCACCATGTCCTCACTCGCGGGCGAGCGCAGCAACGGTACGCTGCCGTTGTGGTTCGCGGCCGGCCTGCCCGCTTCGCGCATCGTGCTCGGCAAGTACCTCGCGCTGATGCTGTGGCTGGTGCTTTGGCTGGCGCTCGCGCTGGCCATGCCGCTGAGCCTTGCGCATGGCGTCACGCTGGACTGGGGCAAGCTGGCCGCCGCATCGCTGGGCACACTGCTCACGCTGGCGGCGCTGGCGGCCATCGGCGTAGCGAGCTCGGCGTATGCATCGCACGCATCTATCGCCGCGACCATCGCGCTCACCATCGGCCTTGCACTGGCGGGTGTGAATATCGCCGTGCAGAAAGCGGGCGCCACCAGCGGCGTGTTCAACTGGCTGGCGTTGAGCAGCCATCTCGAAGACATGCTGCGCGGGCTCGTCTCGGTGTCGGATATCGCATGGTTCCTGCTGGTGATCGGTGTGGCGCTCGCACTCGCCACACGGCGCCTCGCGGCTGAAAAGGAGCGCGGCTGATGGCTCGCTTCTTCCGTCATGTGAATGGATGGCTGTTCGCATTCGGCTTGCTGCTTGCCGCAGGCGCTGTCGGTTACCTCACGACGCGCAACGACCATGTCAGCGACTGGACCTTCGGTGGACGCGCCAGCCTGTCACCGGAAAGCCGTGCGGTACTGGCGGCACTGCACGGTCCGGTGGAGATCGTCAGCTATGCCAATCCGCAGAGTGACCTGCGCCACACGGTGGCCGGCTTCATCGAGCGCTACGAGCGCGTGAAGCCCGACCTCTCGCTGCGCTTCGTCGATCCGCAACAGGATCCGGCGGCGATGCGCGAGCTGGGCATCACCGTGGATGGCGCGCTGATCCTGCATTACCAGGGACGCGAGCAGCGACTGGATGAGTTGTCCGAACGCAGCTTGACCAATGCATTGGAACGCCTTGCGCGCGGAGGTGAACGCATCGTGGCCTTCGTTTCCGGCGATGGCGAACGCCGCCCCGACGAGAAGGGCAATGCGGATCTGGGCATGTTCATGTCCCAGATGGAAACGCGCGGTATGCGCGCCGTACCGTTGAACTTCGCGCAAGTGACGGCGGTGCCGCTACACACCGATCTGGTGGTGCTCGCCAGTCCCGAACTCGCCCTGCCCGATGGCGCGGTGAAGGCGCTAACCGATTACGTGGCCAACGGCGGCAACCTGTTGTGGCTCAGTGAGCCGACCAACGACGACCTGCATCTGCAACCGCTTGCCGATGCGCTGGGCATCCGCATCCTGCCCGGCGTGCTGGTCGACGGCCAGGGCGCAGCACTGGGCCTGAAGGATCCACGCATGCTCGCGCTGGGCGACTACCCGCAGCAGGCGATCACGCGTGGCTTCCAGCTCACCACGCTGTTCCCGCAGGTGTCGGCGCTGGCGATGGCCGCACGGACCGACTGGAAGGTCGCGCCGTTCCTGCGCTCCAGTGCACAGAGCTGGACCGAGTTCAAGGCGATCGACAACGCGCAAAGCTCCACCATCGCGTACGACGCCAGCGCGGGCGAGCTGAAGGGTCCGCTGGATTTTGGATTTGCGCTGAGCCGTCTTTCGCCGAGTCCCGACAAGGCCGAACAACGCGTAGTGGTGATCGGCGACGGCGATTTCCTTTCCAACACCTTCCTTGGCAACGGCGGCAATCGCGCGCTGGGCGAACGCATCTTCGACTGGCTACTCGGCGACGATGCGTTGGTGAACCTACCACCGCGTGGCGCGCCGGACCGCGTGCTGCAAATCACGCAGGCGCAGCTGAGCACAGTGACGCTGGGCTTCCTGATCGTCCTGCCCCTGTTGCTGCTCGTGGCAGGCGGCTTCATCGTGTGGCGTCGACGCCGAGCATGAAGCGTGCGGCGAAACAGCGTCTGTGGCTCGCCGGTGGCGTTGCCATCCTTGTAGCCATGGCCGGCTGGCAATGGCGGCAGGACAGCGCGCAGGCGCCGGGCACGCTGCTGCCGAACGATCCCGCGACCATCCACGATGTGGCCCTCGCCATCGGCAACGGCCCCATGGAGCACTTCACCCGCCGCGACGGCCACTGGTGGCGCACGGATGGCACGCCTGCACGCGCGGACGACGGCCGCCTGGGCGAACTGGCTGACACGGCTGCCGCCGCGGTGTTGAGCTGGCGGCCGGCTACGGATTTCGATCCCGCCAAGATCGGACTGGCAACGCCGGTCGCCGTGCTGACGCTGGACGGCCAGCGCATCGAGTTTGGCGAAACCTCGGTCACGGGACCGCAACGCTATGTGCGTGTAGGTGATCGTATAGCGCTGATCTCCGTGCGTTACACGCCGCGATTGGCCGCTTCCGAAAGCCGTGCGCTCAAGACGGGCAAAGATCAGTAATCACCGAGGGATCTGACCGATGTCGGATTCCTCCCGCCCCTGCACTTCTTCACCCTATTCTTCGCCCGGGGGCGTACCTTGCAGCTTTTCCCTGACTCCCCATATGGGATTCATACCTCGACAGGAGCGTTCAGATGAGCAAGCAGGCGATCGGCGTAGTGGGCATGGCCGTGATGGGCAGCAATCTCGCCCTGAACATCGAGAGTCGCGGCCACGCCGTATCCATCTACAACCGGCATCGCGAGCGTACGGACGAAGTGGTCGCGGAAAATCCGGGCAAGCGCCTGGTACCGACGTACACGCTGGAAGAATTCGTCCAATCGCTGGAAAAACCCCGCAGGATCCTGCTGATGGTGAAGGCCGGTGAGCCCACCGATGCCACGCTGGCACAGCTCAAACCGCTGCTGGACAAAGGTGACATCGTCATCGACGGCGGCAATACCTTCTTTAAGGACACCATGCGCCGCGAAAGCGAGATGAGCGCGGCGGGACTGCATTTCATCGGCACCGGCGTGTCCGGCGGCGAGGAAGGCGCGCTGCATGGTCCGTCGATCATGCCGGGCGGCCCGCGCGAGGCGTATGACCTGGTCGCGCCCATCCTCACCGAGATCGCCGCACGCGCGCCCGATGGCGAGCCGTGCGTGGCCTACATGGGCCCGAACGGCGCCGGCCATTACGTGAAGATGGTGCATAACGGCATCGAGTACGGCGACATGCAGCTCATCTCCGAGAGCTATGCCGTACTGCGCCACGTGCTCGGTCTCTCCAACGAAGAACTGGCCGACGTCTACGCCGATTGGAACAAGGGCGAGCTGGACAGCTACCTCATCAGCATCACCGCCGATATCTTCACCAAGAAGGACAAGGAAACCGGCAAGGCGATGGTCGACATCATCCTCGACCGCGCCGCGCAGAAAGGCACCGGTAAGTGGACCAGCCAGAGCGCGCTGGACCTGGGCGTGCCACTACCGTTGATCACAGAGGCGGTATTCGCACGCCTGCTGTCCGCGCTGAAGGATGAACGCGTGGCCGCCAGCAAAGTGCTGAAGGGACCGGCGCCGCACAAGTTTGAAGGTGATCGCAAGGCCTTCATCGAAGCCGTTCGCCGCGCGCTGTACCTGAGCAAGATCGTTTCGTATGCACAAGGCTTCGCACAGTTGCGTGCCGCCTCCGACGAGTACCAGTGGAACCTGCCGTACGGCACCATCGCGAGCATCTTCCGCGCCGGCTGCATCATCCGTGCGCGCTTCCTGCAGAAGATCACCGACGCCTACGAGCGCGATCCGCAGGTGAAGAACCTGCTGCTCGATCCGTACTTCCGCGATATCGCCGATCAATACCAGGGCGCACTGCGCGAGGTGGTTGCCGCCGCGGTGAAGGCCGGCGTGGCCGTGCCCTGCTTCTCGTCGGCCATTGCGTACTACGACGGATATCGCTCCGAGCAGCTGCCGGCGAATCTGTTGCAGGCGCAACGCGACTACTTCGGCGCGCATACGTTCGAGCGCGTGGACAAGCCGGGTAGTTTCCACAACGACTGGAGCTGACGCACATCGCCAGATACACCACGGCCGCGCCGCAGTGCGTCCGTGGTGTCCCGGCCACATGGCGCATCACAGCAAGTACTTACCGAGATCCGCCGTGCCCGAGCTACCCGAAGTCGAAACCACCCGTCGCGGCATCGCCCCGCACCTGATCGGTCGCCGTGTCACCGCCGTGACTTTGCGCCGCCCGGATTTGCGCTGGCCGATTCCGCCGGAAATCAGCACGCAGTTGCCGGGGCAGCGCATCGAAGACGTCGAGCGCCGCGCGAAGTACCTCTTGCTGCACACGCGAGTGGGCAGCGCACTGCTGCACCTGGGCATGACTGGCGTGCTGCGTGTGCTTCCGCCCGATGCGCTGGTAGGCAAGCACGACCACGTGGACATCGCGCTGGAACCGACAGCGACGGAAGGACCACGCGTACTGCGCTTCACTGATGCGCGACGCTTCGGCTGCTTGCTGTGGCAGCCACTTGGCGAGACGCATGAGTTGCTCGCTGATCTTGGTCCTGAACCGCTCACCGATGATTTTGATGGCGACCTGCTATGGAAGCTGTCGCGAGGACGCACCGCGGCGGTGAAGTTGTTCTTGATGGACAACGCCATCGTGGTGGGGGTGGGCAACATCTATGCGAGCGAGGCGTTGTTCGCCGCGGGGATCGATCCGCGTAAGCCGGCCGGGTCGATTTCGCGGGTGCGTTATGCGCGGCTCGCGGCGGAAGTGAAGCGGATTCTTGCCTGGGCCATCGAGCGTGGTGGCACGACGTTGCGTGATTTCATCAATCCGGATGGGGCGCCGGGGTATTTCTTTCGCGAGTTGCAGGTGTATGGGCGCGAGGGAGAGGCGTGTCGGGTGTGTGGGACGCCGGTGAGGCAGGTGGTGTTGGGGCAGCGGTCGACGTTTTGGTGTCCGAGGTGTCAGAAGTAGTTGATGTTGCTGGCTGCCCCCCTCCCCTCTGGGGAGAGGGTTGGGGCATGGCCACCTTCATGGTGGTGAGGGGCCAATCTAGTCTCACCGTTACAAAAGAACCGTCACCCCTGCGAAAGAACCGTCACCCCTGCGAAGGCAGGGGTCCAGTGACTTTGCTCTCGGCCTTCGGCCTGGCGCGTTACTGCGACCGGGCCGCTTACGCAGCGGGCGTTTCGACCTTCTGCCGAAGGCCGAGTCACTTTTCTTTTGCTGGCCCACGCACGCGCAGGAGCGCGTGCGAACGGCGAAGCCGGCCCGAAGGGCGCAGGGCAGGATGCCCGGAGTCAAAGAAAAGTAACCCAAAGAAAATGGCCTTTAGAGCTCTCGTAGCACCGTGTTGAATACGAGCCTTGAAGGCCTCGGTATTCGGCACCGGGCGATCCATTCGACACACGGTACGGCTACCCCGCAACGCGCCATCGCGCAGAGGTGCTCTGCATAGCGAGGGATACAAGCGCTGACTGTTCCGGAGCCCGGATTGCGACAGGCGTAACGCCTACACACAGCGGCTACACCGCAACGCGCCGTCGCCAAGAGGGCTTAAAGCGAACCCCGCGAAATTTGGAACTACGAGGCGGCGTGTTCACGCATGCCGCGCCACAGCGCGGCGCGATGTGCAGCGCAGCTGCACGAGCCGTCAGCTTGCCCGCTTTTGATTTGCCGGGTCCCCGTATGAGGCGGCGGGCGGGTGGAGGAATAGCCCGCAGGGTGGCTCTCATGGATGCGAGCCAGTTTGGCGTCAGGGCAGGATGCCCTGTCGACAAACCCCGCAACCCGCACGCGCACCTGGAGGGCCAAAGGCCCGGAAGGCGCCTCATCCGGGGGGCCCTTTCTTTGGGCATTGCCACCATCTCGGTGGTTACTTTTCTTTGAGCAAGCAAAGAAAAGTGACCCGGCCTCCGGCAGGAGGGCGGAAGCCCGCCGCAGGCGAGCCAGGTCGCCGTATCGCGACAATCAAACGAAAGCCAAAGTCACTGGATCCCTGCCTTCGCAGGGATGACGGCTCTGATGAAGAGGTGAGGCTGGATTGCCCCCTCACTCCTCAAACCACAGCCATCCATGGCCACTCCCCGCGTACCCCACAAGGGAGAACGAACAAAAGCGCGGCATGCCCATCCGCCGCAACACATAAAACCCCTTACTTCGCCGGCCTCGGCGCCTCCTCAACCTCCCGCGGCTTACCCTCCTGCGGCGAGTTGAGCTTCTTCAGATCCACCGGTCGAATCTGCTTGATGAAGCAAGGCGCATCCCGCGGTCCCGTAAGCACCCGATCGAACTTCACCGACACCTCGCTGACGCTCGAGGTCAGTCCGATATGGTTGGTGAATTCCAGGTTGCTGCAGCGACCGTCGAGATCGATCAACCAGGCCTCATTCGCGCGTGTATAGACGGCCAATTGCCGATCACTGAGCGGCTCCCACGACCATAGGCTGAAATAGTGGAAGCTGTTGACCGGCGTTCCGGCGGCGGCAGCATAAGCCTGCTGGCGCTCTTCCATGCGCGTGGTGTAATCCTTGCCGACGCGAGCGCAACCACTGAGGGCGGCAACCATCGCGACAGCGGCAAGAACGGATTTGACGGCCATGATCTTCATCTCCTTGAGTGCTGCTTGTACAAACGCATGAATTGACTGCGCGTGGACGTTATTTCTTCTTGGCGGGCGACTTGCTCACCGGTTGCCATTTGGACGGATCGAAACCGCCGGTTTCGAACACCAGCGTTACCTTTTTCTCACCATCCTGCAGCGTCACGTCCATGGTGATCTTCTTGGCCTTCTCCAACTGAGCGACAAAACCCTTGTCGTCCTTGAACAGCAAGGCGGGCTCGCCGGTCGTCGGCGCGAAGGCACTGATGGTGCCGGGCTTGCCGTCGAAGGTGGCCTTGATGGAGCAGACGCCCTTGCATACGAAACCATGCGGGCCGCCGTTGAACAGGAAAGCGCTCTGGCCCCACTCGGTATGGCGGCGCAGCACCAGCCGTACACGGTCCTCGCCCCCAGGCTGACTGGTGTAAATGGTGGCGGTCGACTGCGTGCCGCCCGCCATCGGTGACACCTGATACAGCCACAGGCCGGCCAGACGGTTCTTTTCGCTGTTCTCGGTGTAGCGCTTCTCGATGGCCGGCAGCGTTTCCTGGACTTCCTTGGCGGCCGCGCTGTTGGGGTATCGGCTCAGGATTTCCTTGCCCATGGTCACCGCCATCTCGTCGTTGCCGATGCGCAGGAGCTGCTGATAGGTGTTGAGCTTGTCCGCCGAATCGTCCGCAGGAGCCTGGGCTTGCTGCGGCGCCTGCGCCTGGTCGCTGGACTGGGAGCAGCCCGCCAGTGCGAGCAAGGTGCCGAGGGTGGTGGCGGCAAGGCAAAGGCGCGGGTTCATGGACAGGTCCTGTGAAAAGAAGGCGTCTAGATTGGAACGAGGCCGAGGCGCGGCGCAACCTCGGCGATGTCCATATGGCGATTGGCTTCAGGCACCGATGGGCGCATCGCCGAAGCGTTCGCGCAACTGGGCTCGGAAACGTCGGCTGCACGGTAATGTGGCGCCATCCCGCGTGGTCAGGCGGGCGTCGCCGGTGTCCAGCGGTTCGATCTCGACAAGGTAGTCGAGGTTGACCAGATAGCTGCGATGCACCCGCACGAAGCGCGCGGGATCGAGCCGCTCCTCGATGCCGGCCATGGTGGCGCGCAGCGGGTAGTCGCGGCCACGCACGCGCAGGTTCACGTAATTGCCGGAGGCTTGCAGCCATTCGATCTCGCGTGCGGCAACCAGGAACTCCTTGCCGAGCTTGCGCACCAGAAAGCGCTCCGGACGGTCGACCGGCTCCACCGGCGGACCTTCGTCCGGCTCGGCCAACAGACTGGCCTCGCCCTGCAGGCGCAGGATCAGCAGGCGGTAGGCGCCGATGATGGCCAGGAACAGGAAGTAGGTGCGGATGTCCTTCAGGTACTCGTAACCCAGCTCCCGCAGCCAGTCGTTGCCGAAGTGGTAGCGCCAGCCCTTGATCACCCAGTACGCGATGATGCGCAGGACGATCATCAGGCCGACATGCACCAGGCAGAACAGCACGCTGAGCGCCAGGTGGATCTTCAGATTCTGCCGCCAGTTGTCGAAGCGCAGCGTCCAGCGGCGACTGGCCATCACCACGAAGGGCACCAGCGCCAGGATGACCAGGCTGCTGCTGGCCTCCCATATCCACGGCTCGATGCCTTCGGCACGGTGGGTGCGATAGCTGTCGTCGAACCACGCGACCACGCCGTTGAACACGGTATTGACCGTCATCATGACGACCCAGAAGCCGATCTCGAAAGGTCGGCGCCAGCGTTGGAAACGGGCGAAGTCGAAGGCCGGCTTGGTCGTCATGCGCGGATTCTACGTGCAGCGGCGACCGAACCCACCCTTTTCGTCCCTCCCTGCCCGCCACTCGCCCCTGTTTCCAGTCAATCAATCACTTAGCGGGCGACCCAGCGCTTGGGGGAGCGGAGCATGCGCAGCACTTTCCCACGGAGTTCCGTTCATGAACCGCCGCCACGATATCGATGCCCTGCGCGTGCTGGCCTTCGGCCTGCTGATCCTCTACCACCTGGGCATGCTCTACGTGGGTCCAGCCGCCGACTGGAAATTCCATCTCAAGAGCAGCTATATCGGCGACTGGCTGGCCTACCCCATGATCGCCTCCAGCTTCTGGCGCATGGACCTGCTGTTCCTGATTTCCGGCATGGCAGTCCACTTCCTGCGGGGGCGGCTCACTCTGCCGGCCTTGGCCTGGAAGCGCACGGTGCGCTTGATGTTGCCGCTGCTGTTCGGCATGGCGGTGGTCATTCCCATCCAGCCCTATGTGCAGGGCGTGGCGGATGGGTTAGTGCAACCGGGCTTCGGCCACTTCCTGTTGCGTTACTACACGGGCGGCCCATGGCCGGCGGGGGCCTTCGACGGCTGGCAGTTCGGCGTCACCTGGAACCACCTGTGGTACCTGCCATATGTGTGGATCTACACGCTGCTGCTGATCGCACTGCTGCCCGCGTTGGAGTCACCGTGGGGACAACGCGCCATCGCGGCCGTCCATCGTCTGCGCGGTTGGCCGCTGCTGGTGTTGCCCGCCCTTCCGCTGATTGCATACAACCTTGCGCTGGCGGCACGCTTCCCGCAGAACCACGCGCTGTTCGGCGACTGGTATGCCCATGCCGGCTACGCCACGATGTTCCTCTACGGTTATGCCATCGGCACGCATCCGGGGCTGTGGCAGGAGCTGGCGCGGTTGCGCCACCGTTCGCTGGGCATGGCGCTGTTCTGCTTCGCCACCTTTGTGGTCCTCGATCGCCTGGGTGATCTGTTCGGCATGAGCAACTGGCCCGCCTCCGTGCACGCCGCGTTTCACCTGTGCGAGCGCGCCCTGCGCTTCTTCTATATGTGGAACGCCATCGCCGCGGTGCTGGGCTGGGGACACCAGTACCTCAACCGACCGTTCCGCTGGTTGCCGTATGCGCGGGAAGCCGTGTTCCCCTGGTACATCCTGCACCAGAGCGTGTTGCTCGCCGTCGCGTACTGGCTGATCCCGCTCAAGCTGGGCCCAGTGCTGGAACCGACGCTTACACTGCTGGGCACGGTGGGTGGCTGCGCGGTGCTGCATGAGTACGTGATTCGCCGCACGCGCTGGCTGCGTCCGCTGTTCGGGCTGGATGCCAGGCCGCGCGCGGCGCGACCCGAAGCTGCACTGGTGGGTCAGGCACAAGGAGCGTAGCGACGATGGGCGGCGGGATCCGGGGTCCCGCTGCCCATCGTGGAATCGAGCTGCTCCATATGCAGCTCGTCCACGCTTGAGCGCATGGACACCAAGGTCCGGCGCTTTGCCACGGGCCGTCAGCCACTGATAATGGCCGGGCCCCCGCAAGGATCCCCCATGTCGCCCTCCCCCGCGCAAGCTTCTGCGGAATCGCTGCGCTCGCATCCTGCCTTCGTGCAATTCTGGTTCGCGCGCATCTGCTCGGGCTTCGGTTTCCAGATGTTGTCGGTCGCCGTGGGCTGGCAGATCTATGCCATCACCGGTCGCGCGCTGGACCTGGGCCTGATCGGACTGGTGCAGTTCTTCCCGTCGGTGATGCTTGCCCTGCCTGCGGGACACGTGGCCGATCAGTTCGAACGCCGACGCATCGTGATGCTGGGCCAGATCGTGGACATGCTGGCGATCGTCGCCCTGGCCGTCATCAGCCTGATGCATCTGGCACACGAGACGATGATCCTCGCGCTGGTGTTCGTCATCGGCGTCGCCAAGGCGTTCGAATTTCCCGCCCTGCAATCGATGCTACCGGCGCTGGTGCCATCGGTGATCCTGCCGCGCGCCATGGCGGCAAGCGCATCGGCGGGACAGGCGGCAATGATCATGGGCCCCGCCGTCGGTGGTCTGCTTTATGTGGCGGGCCCCGGCACGGTCTATTCGGTGTGCGCAGTGCTCTATCTCATCGCTGTGGTGCTGATGGCGCATCTGCGCTACGAGCAGGCCCAGCCGAAACGCGAGCCGGCCACGTTGAAAACATTGTTCGCCGGCGTACATTTCATCCGCCATCGTTCCGATGTGCTCGGCGTGATCTCGCTGGATCTTTTCGCCGTGCTGCTAGGTGGCGCCACCGCCCTGTTGCCGATCTTCGCCCGAGATATCCTGCACACCGGCCCGTGGGGTCTTGGCCTGCTGCGCGCCGCGCCAGCGGTGGGCGCGTTGCTGATGTCGCTGTGGCTGGCACGCCATTCCATGGAACGTCGCGTGGGGCCGATCATGTTTGCGTCGGTCGCCGGCTTCGGCGTGGCGACCCTGGTGTTCGCCGTGTCCAAGGTGTTGTGGCTGTCGCTCGTCGCGCTGTTCGCGCTGGGCGCCTTCGACATGGTGAGCATGGTGATCCGTGGCGCCCTGGTGCAACTCGATACGCCTGACGACATGCGCGGCCGCGTCAGCGCGGTAAACGCCATCTTCATCAACACGTCCAACCAACTGGGCGAATTCGAATCGGGCCTGCTCGCTGCCTGGGTCGGCGCGATCAATGCCACCTTGATCGGCGGCATTGGCACGCTGGTGGTGGTGGGGCTGTGGATGGTGATGTTTCCCGGCCTACGGCATCGGCAGAGTCTGCGCACTGAGCCCACGCCCGAACCCGCAGGCACCGAAACGCTCTAGTCTCCGCGTCCGCTTGCCGCAGGCGCGTATGGCTGCGACGCTCCGTCGCCTTGATCCGCATCAATGGAGGCGAGCTGGTGCCCGATAGCATGAGGCAACTTCTCATGCGTGCCATGCCATGAATGTAGATATCGCGATCGTCGGCGCCGGCCCCGCCGGCTTGTGCCTTGCCCGGGCGCTAGCCGACTCTGGCCTGAGCATCCTGCTGATCGAACAGCAACCGCAGGATGTCTTGCGCGAGCCACCGTTCGACGGCCGCGAGATCGCACTGACGCCTCGATCCGTGCGCATCCTTCGCGACCTGGGTATCTGGCAACGGCTCGGTCCTGTCGACGTCGCCCCGCTTCGCAGCGCGCGCGTGCTCAACGGATCGGTGACGCGTGGCCTGCATGTCGCGCCGCGGAACATGCACGAAACGGAACTGGGATTTCTCGTTCCCAACGATCGCATTCGCCGCGCCGCGTTCGCCAGCATCGAGCACGAGCCTCGCGTGACGCTGGCCTGCGGCACATCGGTGGAAGGCATCACCCTGGATGACGCGTCGTCCCGGCTACGCCTGTCTAACGGCAGCGAGGTGATCGCGCGATTGGTGGTGGGAGCCGACAGCCGGTTCTCGCGCGTGCGGCGTGAGGCGGGCATCGCCGCCGACATGCATGACTTCGGCAAGACCATGCTGGTCTGTCGCATGGCGTTGGAGAACCCGCATGCCGACGAAGCGCTGGAGTGGTTCGGCCACGCGCAGACCCTGGCAGCGCTTCCACTGCGCCACGGGGAAGCCTCCATCGTGGTGACGTTGAAGCCTCAGGACATGCAACGGCTGATGGCCATGGACGAGGCGGCCTTCGGCGCCGACATGCGCCGTCGCTTCAACGGCTACTTCGGTGACATGCGGCTGGTATCGACACGACATACGTATCCACTCGTCGGCGTGTACGCACGCCGCTTCATCGCACCAGGCTTCGCGCTGGTCGGCGATGCCGCCGTGGGCATGCACCCGGTAACCGCGCACGGCTTCAATCTCGGCTTGCGTAGCGTCGATACCCTCGCCTCGTTGATCAAACAGGCGGCGGCTGATGGTGGTGACATAGCTTGCGCGCAGATGCTGCGCCGATATCAACGGATGCATCGCCACGCCACCTGGCCGCTGTATGCCGCCACCATGGCGATCGTCACCATGTACACCGACGACCGCCCCATCGCGCGCCGTGCCCGTTCGGCGTTGCTGCGAGCCAGCCAGGCCTTGCCACCCGTACGGCATGCCATTGCCCACGCACTCGCTGCAGACAGCCACGGTGCTTTCAGCCGATACCGACATCGGGGCTGAACAGGACGCCTCATCATTTACGCACCGCTCACACCGCCGCTGGCAACGTGAGTACCCATACTGCAAGGAGGACGCCATGAGCCGCCACCCTGACCTCGAAAATTCCGTCAACGGCGTCCGTGACCGCGTGCGCTACTACGCTGGCGAAGCCGCCAGCCGCGCGGACGAACTGATGGAACGCGGTCGCGATGCCGGTCGCCGCTTCGGTCGCAGCCGCACCACGTATGCGCGCCGCATCGGCCACGCCGCCGAGGATTTCGCCGACGAGGCGAACTACCAATACCGGCGCCTGCGCCGTCATGTCACGCGGCATCCGGTGGCGACGACGGCCATCGTGGCCGGCACCGTGGGGGCGTTCTTCCTGCTGCGGCATCTTTTCCGCAGCCGCGACGACGACTGATTTCTGCTTTCCGACAGCACAGACCCGCCGCAAGGCGGGTTTTTTTTGGATGGCTGTTTGCGCTTCCGGAAATGAAAAACGCCGCGGATAACCGCGGCGTTCTCATCTTTCTTCAACAGCTCGGGCTTTCGCCTCAGACCGTTTCGGGATTCGGCTTGTCCGGATCCAGCTTGTAGGTCTTGATGGCGCGTGCCACGTCCTTCGGATTGACCTTGCCTTCCTTCGCCAGCGCGGCGAGGGCGGCCTGGGCGATCCAGTAACGATCGACTTCGAAGAATCCACGCAGGTGCTCGCGCGTGTCCGAGCGACCGAAGCCATCGGTGCCCAGCACGGTGAAGCGCATGCCGTCCGGCATGAAGGCGCGGATCTGGTCGGCGTATTCGCGCACGTAGTCGGTGGCGGCCACAGCCGGACCCTGACGGCCCTGCAGCAGGCCCGTCACGTACGGCACGCGCTGTTCGGCTTCCGGATGCAGGCGGTTCCAACGCTCGGCGTCGAAACCGTCACGACGCAGCTCGACGAAGCTCGGGCAGGACCAGATGTCGGCGGTGACGCCAAAGTCCTTCTCCAGCAGCTCGGCGGCGGCGATGACTTCGCGCAGGATCGTGCCCGAACCCATCAGCTGCACGCGCGGCTCGCCCTTCTTCGGCTTGCCGGCATCCTTGAACAGGTACATACCCTTGATGATGCCTTCCTCGACGCCCTGCGGCAGGTCGGGGTGGCTGTAGTTCTCGTTCATCACGGTGATGTAGTAGTAGACGTCTTCCTGCTCCTGCACCATGCGACGGGTGCCGTCCTGCAGGATCACCGCGATCTCGTACGAGAAGGTCGGGTCATACGACTTCACGTTCGGGATGGCGCCGGCCATCAGGTGCGAGTGGCCGTCTTCGTGCTGCAGGCCTTCGCCGTTGAGCGTGGTGCGACCGGCGGTACCGCCGACGAGGAAGCCGCGCGCGCGCATGTCGCCCGCCGCCCAGGCCAGGTCGCCGATGCGCTGGAAGCCGAACATCGAGTAGTAGATGAAGAACGGCAGCATCGCCTGGTTGCTGATGCTGTAGCTGGTGGCCGCGGCCATCCAGGCAGCCATACCGCCGGCCTCGGAGATGCCTTCCTGCAGCACCTGACCCTTCTGGTCTTCGCGGTAATACAGCAGCTGGTCGGCGTCCTGCGGACGGTACTTCTGACCGAACGGCGCGTAGATGCCGATCTGGCGGAACATGCCCTCCATGCCGAACGTGCGTGCTTCGTCGGCCACGATGGGCACGATGCGCTCGCCGATCTGCTTGTCGCGCAGCAGCAGGTTCATGCCGCGCACCAACGCCATGGTGGTGGAGATTTCGCGCTCGCCCGTGCCCTTGGTGATCTGCTCGAACGCCGGCAGTTCCGGCGTCTTGAGCTTGGCGTCGGCGTGGCGACGACGCTGCGGCAGGAAGCCGCCCAGCGCGCGGCGACGCTCCAGCATGTATTCCACTTCCGGCGAATTCTTGCCCGGGTGGTAGTACGGCACATCGGCCAGCTTGTCGTCCGTCACCGGAATGTTGAAGCGGTCGCGGAAGTGGCGCACGGCGTCAGCGTCCAACTTCTTCTGCTGGTGCGTCGGGTTCTGCGACTCGCCGGCCGCACCCATGCCGTAGCCCTTGACCGTCTTGGCCAGGATCACCGTGGGCATGCCCTTGGTGTTCACGGCCTGGTTGTAGGCCGCGTACACCTTGTGCGGATCATGACCGCCACGGTTGAGGCGCCAGATGTCGTCGTCCGACAGGTTGGCGACCATCTCGCGGGTTTCGGGGTACTTGTTGAAGAAGTGCTCGCGCGTGTACGCGCCACCGAAGGCCTTGCACGCCTGGTACTCGCCGTCGACGGTTTCCATCATCAGCTTGCGCAGCACGCCCTTGGTGTCGCGGGCGAGGAGCGGATCCCAGTAGCTGCCCCAGACGACCTTGATGGCATTCCAGCCGGCGCCACGGAACACGCCTTCCAGTTCCTGGATGATCTTGCCGTTGCCGCGCACCGGACCGTCAAGGCGCTGCAGGTTGGCGTTGATCACGAACACCAGGTTGTCCAGGCCTTCGCGGCCGGCCAGCGAGATGGCGCCGAGCGACTCGGGCTCGTCGGTTTCGCCGTCGCCCATGAAGCACCAGATCTTGCGGTCGGTCTTGGGCATCAAGCCGCGATGTTCCAGATACTTCCAGAACTGCGCCTGGTAGATGGCCTGGATCGGACCCAGACCCATCGACACCGTCGGCACCTGCCAGTAATCCGGCATCAGCCACGGATGCGGGTACGAGGAGAGGCCACGGCCATGGCCGGCCACTTCCATGCGGAACAGGTCGAGCTGCTCCTCGGAGATGCGGCCTTCCAGGAAGGAGCGCGCATAGACGCCCGGGCTGGAGTGGCCCTGATGGAACACCAGGTCGCCCGGATGATCGGCGCTCGGTGCGCGCCAGAAATGGTTGAAGCCCACGTCGTACAGCGTGGCCGACGAGGCAAAGGACGCGATATGGCCGCCCAGTTCGCCCGGCTTGCGGTTGGCGCGCACGACCATCGCCATCGCGTTCCAGCGGATCAGCGTGCGGATGCGCCATTCCATCGCCGCGTCGCCCGGCATCTTGGCTTCGTTACCCGGCGAAATGGTGTTGACGTATTCGGTGGTCGGGTTGAACGGCAGGTAGCCGCCGGCCCGGCGCGTCGAATCGACCATCTTCTCCAAGAGGTAATGCGCGCGCTCGGTGCCATCGTGGTTGATGACGGCATTGAGCGATTCGACCCATTCCTGGGTTTCGGTCGGGTCGAGGTCTTGATGAAGGATGTCGTCGAGCTGATCCATGGGGAGCTTCTCTCCGCGGCGCCGGGGGCATGGCGCGGCTATGGGTGGATCGCCTCCGGGTGAGAGGCGGGAAACCCTCCGAGTGTAGCTCCGGCGGGGTTTTTCGCCAATTGGATCGAGACAATACGGGGGCGAATGGGCGTGGAAGGTATTGATGGGGAAACAGTGGGGCGGGATTCGACTTTGGTCGGGGTGCTCGGTTGCCTGTTCCCTCTTTATTTAATGTCGGAAGTGGCATGGCGGACTTGGTTGTTTTGCTTGATTGGGTTGTCTCGAGGGTCGTGCCTCCGCGCCTCTGCCGGGCACGCGGGGAGCGGCCATGGATGGCTGCGGCTTTGAGGAACGAGGAGGGGTTGGGGCCAGGGGGCAACCTGGCCTCACCGCCTCATTCTTTAGCCGTCACCCCTGCGAAGGCAGGGGTCCAGTGACTTTGGCTCTTGGCTTTTGGTTGTAGCGATACCGCGACCTGGCTCGTTGCGACCCGAAGGTAGTCCCTGTGGGACGGCGGGCTTCCGACCTCCTGCCGGAGGCCGGGTTACTTTCTCTTGCTTGCCCAAGAGAAAGTAACCACCGAGATGGTGGCAATGCCAAAGAGAAGGGCACCCCCGCTTGGCGCTGGCCGGTGAAGCCGGCCAGTTCGTGAGGGGCGGCCGGGCTTTTCGACGGGGCTCCTGCCCCGGCGAAAAGGAATCGGCATCCTTGCCGATTCCCCTGCGGGCCTGATCGTCCACCCCT